>Ga0157374_10000027_pt1 | contig 233444 bp, 190 predicted proteins | sample M25metaG_FD_115308 | JGI IMG/M metagenome (GOLD analysis project Ga0157374, IMG submission 115308) | Miscanthus rhizosphere microbial communities from Kellogg Biological Station, Michigan, USA - M2-5 metaG | ecosystem: Host-associated > Plants > Roots > Rhizosphere > Soil | place: USA... | reverse complement strand
TGCATATTCTGGTCTAAAGTGACCCGGTGATTCTGGATCAAAGTGTCCCGGTAGAGGCCCGGGACCTGCTTTGCGATCTCCAAAAATTGGGAATTCTGATCGAAAGTGACCCACCTTGACGCCTCGATCTTGCTGACATTCCGGCACAAAGTGACCCACCTGGGTGCGTACATTTTTAACCTTCCAGAGCTTTGGAGGATAAAATCCAGAGCTATGGCCAATCGAGTTAAAGAGATGCAAACGGTACGTGCCATTCTTCAGTTAATGCACCGTGAGGTGTCGCTGAACAACATTTCCAAGCAATTACATCTGGCCCGGCGGACAGTGAGAAAATATGCGAAGATCGCCCGGCATTCTTCCTATCCGCTGGATGAGCTGCTGGCATTGGATGATCCATCGTTGTGCGCGGTCATGTACCCGCCTTCGGCGCCGGTAGCGCCGGATATCAACAGCCGGTGTGCCTATTTTCTGTCCCGCATGCAGTATTATGCAGAAGAGCTGAAGCGGAGGGGAGTAACCCGGCAATTGCTGTGGAAGGAATACCAGCAGGATTACCCGGTCGGCTATTCTTACTCTCAGTTCTGTCATCTGCTGGCGCAGCATCAGCGGATTAAACAGGCTACGATGCACTTTGAGCATCAGCCGGCCGATAAGACCTTGTTGGATTTTGCCGGGGGCAAAATGCATTATACGGACCCGGAGACAGGAGAAGTGAAGGCTGTTCCTGTATTGATTGGCGTGCTGCCATTCAGTGGGTATAGTTATGCCATAGCGTTGGCCGATGCCACCTTACCGCAGTTGGCAAAGGGCCTGAATAAGTGTGTCGCCTGGTTCGGCGGAGTGACACGCTATGCCAAGTTCGATAACATGGCACAGGTCGTCAAAAGGAGCTGCCGGTATGAGCCCATTTTTACCGAGATGATCCAACAATGGGCCCTGTATTATGGGATCGGGCTATTGGCTGCCCGTGTTCGCAAGCCCCGGGATAAACCCCATGTGGAGAATGAGGTAAAGCTGGTCTACCAGCGGATCTATGCTCCGCTGCGGGACAGGGTGTTCTTTAGCCTGGCTGAACTCAATGCCGCCATCGAAGAGCAGCTTCACCAGCATCACAACGAACCCTTCCAGCAAGAGACCTTTAACCGCCGGCAACTGTTCGAGTCACAGGAGAAGCCTTTGCTGGCCGCGCTTCCTGCCACCTTGTACGAACTGAAGCACAAGGTCCAGGCGAAGGTATGCCAGGACTACCACCTCATTCTGGGAGAAGACTGGCACCACTACAGTGTTCCCTATCAATATATCGGCAAGCTGCTGGATGTTATCTACGATACGGATACTGTGGAAATCTATCATCTTCACCAGCGAGTGGCACTACATCGCAGGAGCTTTAAGCGACGGGGGTGGACGACCTTGAAAGAACATATGCCGGAAGCGCACCAGAAAGTATACGAGCAGCGCGGCTGGAACAAAGATGATTTTTTGAAAAAAGCAGCCACCATCGGCCCGGATACCCACGCCTTCCTGGAAGCTCTTTTTCAATCACGCACCTTTACCGAACAATGCTTCCAGGCTTCCCTGGGGGTCATGCGCCTGGCTAAGATCTATGGCCCCAAGCGGCTCGAAGCCGCCTGCAGGAGAGCTATTGCTTTTGGTACGTACACCTACCGGATCATCCACACCATCTTGCATAACAACGTGGATAAGGAAGAGCTGCCTGCCGTTCAGGGCAATCTCTTCCAGATACCGGAACATGAAAATGTTCGGGGAAGTGATGCTTACGGATAGCCGTTACATCCAGTACCGTCAGGATCATCACGCTTTATTTATTTACCAATTAATCAATTTTTATGAACACCCAACACACGGTAGACCAGCTCCAGGAGCTTAAGCTACATGGCATGGCCAGGGCTTATGAAGCCATCACCAGCCAGCCCGTTCACCTGCATCCGGAAGCCCACGAAATGGTGGCGATGCTGACGGAAGCAGAGCTACAATCGAAACTACACTACCGGACCCAGTTGTTCCTGCGACTGGCCCGTCTGCGGTACCCTGTCCTGCCGGAACAGATCCAATGTTCTGCCGGACGCAATCTAACCAAGGAACAGTTGCTGCTGCTCTGCGAAGGTGCTTTTATCCGCAATGGAGAAACGGTGCTGATTACTGGCGCCACCGGCTCCGGCAAGAGCTATCTGGCCTGCGCCCTGGGACGACAAGCCTGCATCCTGGGCTATAAAACGCTCTACTACTCGATGAGCCGTTTTCTGGAAACCCTGGCTACCTCCCGGGTGGAAGGCTCCTATGTCAAGCTACTGAACCTGCTGGCCCGAATGCCGGTATTGATCTTCGACGACTTTGGTCTGCAAGAGTTGGATCACCCCGCCAAACTGGCCCTCTTACAGATATTAGAAGACAGATACAGCAAAGGTGCAACCATCATTACCTCTCAACTTCCGATCAAAAAATGGTACGACTACATCAACGACGCTACCCTGGCCGATGCCATCATGGACAGATTGTCAGCCAGAGTCCATAAAATAGATTTGAAAGGAGAATCACTAAGAAAAGATAAAACGAATTAACTTTATCATCTACGCACCCACCGGTGGGACACTTTGCTTCAGAACAACCGGGTCACTTTACTTCAGAATCTGCAGCAATTCCCTAATTGCCTGATTTCTCTCCCTGATCCGCCTGATTTTCGGCTGGTTTTCGCGGTACTTGCTGTCAGTTAGCAACAATTAAACAGCTACTGACATGCAAACGAACAATCCTTTTGAACTGATCCTTTCCAAATTGGACCAATTGCAATCATCGGTCGATGGACTGGCTGAGGCTCCATCCAAACAGCCCTCTACTGATCTCCCCTCTTCCGATCGGCTCCTGGACCTGGCAGAAGCCGCCCAGGTCGTCCGCCGTCCTATCGGCACCGTCCGCTACTATATCCACCATCGGAATCTCCCGGCGACAAAGGTTGGCAAAGGTTACCTGGTCAAATTGGGCGAGCTCCTGGCCTGGGTCGAAGAGTTTTCCAAAGTAGAAGCGAAGCAGGGATCACACGGCCGGATGGTTGACCAAAGAAAACGGTACAAGAAAAACTAAGGACCTGGGCAGCCACAGCAAATAATCAGGAAATGGTCAAAGCGAACAAAAAGCAGGAGCACATCCGGCTGGAGAAGTACCTATCAGCACACTTCTACTTCCGGGCAAACGAGATCACCGGGAGCATCGAATTCCGGCGCAGGGCGGAATTGAAGTGGGAGGAGCTGAACGAGTATAACATCTACCGGCAACTCAAGCTGGAAGGCTTCAGGGCAACACTAAATGAACTGATCTACCTGCTAAAGTCCGATTTCGTGGAGCGATTCAACCCCTTCCTTGCCTACTTCGAAGGCCTGCCGGCATGGGCGCCGGGCCAACCGGATGTCATTCGAAACCTATGCTCGCATGTCCAAGCCATCAATCCTGGCCGATTCGAACGACATTTTAAAAAATGGATGGTCCGTGCGATCAAGTGCGCATTGGAAGACAACTATTGCAATAAGAACGCGATCATCCTCGTCCATGAAAAGCAGAATTCCGGCAAAACGACCTTTATCCGGTTTCTTTGTCCCCCAGCGTTGAGAGACTATATAACCGAGAATATCTCCTTCGACAAGGATAGCCTTATTGCACTGACGGAGAACTTTATCATCAACCTGGACGAGCTGGCCACCTTTACCAGGGTCGAGATCAACGCCCTCAAAAGTATTCTCAGTAAGTCCTTCGTGAAGGAGCGGCATCCCTTCGAGCGGAAGGCCAAAAAAATAGCCCGGCGGGCCAGTTTTGTCGGATCCACCAATATGACCGAATTCTTGACCGACCCCACCGGCAATGTCCGATGGATCCCGTTTGAGATTACCGGAATTGATTGGAACTACGCAAAGGAGGTTCGGATTGATGACGCCTGGGCGCAGGCCTATGCCTTATATCAGTCAGGTTTTTCCTGCGACGTAACGGCAGAAGAAGTAGCCGAAAACGAATCGGAGACCCGGCAGTTCATCCAGGTCACGCCGGAAATGGAGCTTCTGTTGAAATATTACGAGCCGGGTACCAAGGAAAGCCATGACCTGTTTCGCAGTACCGGCGAGATCGAAATGGGCTTAAAGGAAGTCACCAATGGCCTCATCAAGATCTCCAATATCCAGCTGGGCCGGGCGCTCCGAACCCTGGGCTATGTACGCGACAACCGATATGCAAAGGACAAAGGTTACCCCGTTAAAGCCTACTATTTGAAATTCCGAAATGACCGATAAAAAGTCTTCTTACTTATGTTACTAATAACCCCAAAAGCAGGCCGGGTACGGCTATTACAAGTAAGAACCATCTTACTAACTACTTACTTGATCTTACTTACCTACTTCTCCTTTTCAACCGCCCCTTAGTAACCTAGTAAGACCAGTAGATTACTTTTTTGAACCAGAAAAAACGAAAATTTATGAAGCAGTTTGGAATATCGTGCAGGGAGGCGAATCGCCGTTCCATTGTAGCCTATTTGGCTACCCTTGGGTACCGCCCCCAATTCATCCGCGGTAGCGATCACTGGTATCTTTCCCCTCTAAGGGAAGAAAAGACAGCATCCTTTAAGGTCAGCGAAAAGCTCAATGTCTGGTATGACCACGGCGCCGGAATCGGGGGCACTCTGGTGGACTTCGGCATCCTTTTCCATCGTTGCTCGATAAAGGAATTCCTCCATAAACTGGCTTCAGACTCTTTCCTTCAACAACCTTTAGCCCCCTCTTTTCAACAGCCCCCAACCCCGCACATTCGCACCAAAAATGCCCCGGAACCCATGCCCTCGCCGATCCGGATCATGGATGTAAAGCCCATCGAATCGCCGTTGCTCCTGGGCTATTTAGGCCAGCGAAAAATCCCAGCAGAACTGGCCCGGAAATACTGTTGGCAGATTGATTTTGACCTGTACGAAAAGAAAATATCCGCCCTCGGCTTTCCAAACTGCGCAGGCGGGTATGAATTGCGTGGCACCAATTTCAAGGGATGCAGCCGGCCGAAGGACGTCAGCTTCATCGACAACGGTAGGAACCAGCTCGCCGTTTTCGAAGGCTTTTTCTCCTTTCTCTCGTATCTCACCCTTCCTCAACCAACCGCGCCCCTGACAAATTTTCTGGTCCTCAACTCCCTTGCCATGCTTGAAAAGACCCGCTCGAAGATGGGCCAGCACGACCAGGTCCTGCTCTTTCTGGACAACGATCCGGCCGGCCGACAGGCCGCGACCAAAGCGCTCGGATGGGGAAACCAGTATCAGGACAAAAGCCATTTCTACTTCCCATACAAGGACCCGAACGACTCTCTCTGCGCCCTACACCGCAACGACTACATCCCTAACGGCCCACCCCTACCCCCCGACCTTCCCGAAACCCCAAACATTTGAAGCGACTCTGTCTTTTAGGTAGCCAGCTATGTTTCGGTATAACCGAAACGCTGGCTCCCCTCACGCTTCGCGTTCGGGGAGACGGTTTTCCTCATGCTATCGCATTCGGAAAACCCCTCCAGACATTTGTATAACCTGGCATTGTTAACGAGATGAAGAATAAAGGAGGACGCCCTAAAACGGCCGTGAAAAAGGACCAGCTGCTGGGTGTGAAATGTTCACTCCTTGAGAGAAAGGCTATCGAGGCCCTGGCAAAGTCGGTGGACTTATCTGTCTCAGAATATCTGCGTAAGATGGGCCTTACCGGAAAAATTGACAGGACTGAAATGGCCTTGCCAAAGGAAGTCCTGCGGTTGACGGGTACCTTAAATCACTTGGCGGCAAACATGAACCAGATCGCCCATAAGCGCAACCGACAGGATGAATTGAATGCTTTGGAACGTGCCACATTGCAGCATGACTCCGAAGCGCTCCGGCAACTGGCGAAGGACATCAAAAGTTATTTACAATGATTGGAAAAGTGGTGATTGGAAAATCCTTTGGGCATTGCATCAGCTATTGTTTGGAGGATAAGCGGGGCCTTTCAGAAGAACAAAAGGCGCAGCTTGCCCTGCTAGACGGCCTTAAACATAAAGACCGGGCGGAGGTTTTGGACTACCATCTATGTTTCGGAGATAAAAGGGAATTGACCAGCCAGTTCCAGGATGTTCGGATGCTTAATCACCGATTAGAAAAGCCAGTTCTGCATCTGACACTCCGGCCGGCGCCTGGTGATGAGCTAAGCAGGGCCCAGTGGATCTCCATCGAGGAGGCAGCCGTCAAGGAGTTCGGCATCGAAAAAAATCAATATCTCTGCGTCATTCATCGGGACACTCGGGAGCCCCATATTCATATCGTCGGCAACCGGGTCGGGTATGACGGGAAAGTCGCTAGCGATAGCCAAAGTTATGCGAGGATGGCGGCCTTTTGCCGGCGGATGGAGCAGGAGCATTCCCTTAAGCAAGTCCTAAGTCCAAGACGATTTTTGTCGCCTGAACAACGGCAGATTCCCCGACACGATGCCCGGAAAGAACATTTGAAAGAAACAATAACCAAGGCCTTACAAGAGTCGAAGACCTTCCCGGAATTCGAAAAAAGGGTCAAAGAGAATGGCTATAGGGTGGAAAAAGGGCGGGGCATAGCCTTCGAAGATGAAAAGCATGTTCGGGCAAAAGGAAGTGAAATCGGGTATCCTCTGGCGGCTATTGACAAGGCCCTGGACCGAAATCGTCTGATGCAAAACGAGCAGTCCCTGCAGCAATTGAAAGCCCATTTTAAGAAACCAGATCGATCCGCTGGCCTTTTGAAGGAAAACCAGGAAGAAGAACAAAGGCAGGAGCTCCATCGGGGACGAAGGATTGGTCGATAATAAAATACTCAAAAGGAGGTAAACATGGAACCAAAAGTATTGGACACGGTGATGAATGAACTCTTGGACGAGCAGAAGCGAACGAATGAGTTACTGGAACAGGAAACTGCGCAACAGAAGGAAATTGCGCAGAAGGTAGAAGGGTTCGACGATAAGCTGGGAAAGGTCCGACTAGTAGTTCCGGCCATTGATACTAAGCCTATCGTTGGCCTGATGGAAAATCACTTCGAGAAGATCATAAAGATCCTGGAGGCCCAGCCCAAGAACGTTGTCTATCAACGCCGATATTTGCTCTTCCCGGAGGATAATACCGGGTACTATTATAAGATCATTTTCGGCCGCTTGATCCCTTGGGCCATCGTAATAGTAATTTTTGCTTTTCTGCTTAATCTTGGTAATACTTACCTGGAAAGGCAAAGCGAAATTGCCAATCGGAGATATTATTACGAGACTCTCGAAGACGCTTGGAATCGTCTTGACAGCACATTTGGCCAGGCAGGTAGGAAAAAAATGGATGAAGCCCTCAAGGCTGCCGTCCGAAATCAAGAATTGAAATCGAAGCATTGATTGCGGCTCCTGATCACCTTTCTCAAATGCCCAAAATTACCAGCTGTTGGAAAAGCAGCCGCAGCCGATCAGCGGTAGTAGAGAGCCCAGCTCCCAGTTCGGCTTTGGCATTTCGAATGACACCTATGATTGGCCCAACGGTATAACAATTTTCAACTGTTCGGCAATGGAATTTACGTCAGTACTCTTCCCTGCAACACTTCTCCAATCATAGGTGTCCTTCGAAAGTTGTCCATTGCTGGCAAAAGGCTATATTTACCATAAACAGAATAATGTCATCTCCTACTTGTATTGTGAATATAAGTAATACTAGTTGTGGTAGCTTACCTGAGATTGATCAGGTCTATCGCAATGTTTCTCATATCAAGTGCAAACGTTAGAGCATGTTTATTAATAAATGGGTAATATTAATCTATTTATTCTTCATTGGGATAAATAAAAGTCCCGCGCAAAATACTATTGTCATTGGGAAGGGAACTATCATTATGACAATGATAAGCAATGACAGTATTATAATAGCTGCAGATACTAAGCATGTCCTTGCCACTGAGGGGCACGGTCACCCAGTTGAGGTCGATACAGTCCGTAAAATCCACCGATCTGGTAACTTTTTCTTTGCTCTATCAGGTCTTACGGAAATAAGAAGTGCTTCTGATAACAAGAGAACTTTTGATGCTATAGAGGTTTTCAAGGAATGCTTACATAGTTCCCGGGACCTACAAATTTCATTGTCGGACTTCAATTCTCATCTAACTTCGACACTTCGAGCGTTATACAAGACAAGGCAAATCGACAAGCTCCCAACAGACTTTCCAGATACAATTTTTTTAGGGGTATCAATAGTAAACTACAAAAACGTCAGCGAGCGCTTGTTCGGCGAGTTTCGCATCACAGGAAGCACTCCCGGAGATTTAAGTTTGAAGTGGCGACCACACACTGTACAGAGTATTCCATATATCGATGACAATGGTAGAGATACCTACGTACATGATTTTTTGAACAAACACAAGGAATACTTCGCTGACACGCATAATATGTTGTCAAAAATGGTCAACCTAATAAAGGTTCAAGCGAGATTTGATTCAACTCAAGTAGGTTGCCCTATTGACGCGGTTACTATTAAGGATCACAGCTATAAATGGGCTCGACGGATTGATAATTGTAGAGTCGAGGGGCCTTGACCAATTTTAATTAAGTAGCTCTAAAAGGATGAGCAGCCTCCTAAAGCCCGGCTACTTGGAAGAATTGGTCGCACGGTGGAACCCCTTAGGTTTCGCAGCCACGGACAAAAAAAGGTGTATCAAATCATGTATCAAATGAAAAAGCACCTACCGGATCAACCTTGTAAGTGCTTTACTTTCAGCTCCCCCTGCTGGACTTGAACCAGCGACCCTCTGATTAACAGTCAGATGCTCTAACCAACTGAGCTAAGGAGGAATATCCCCAAAAGGGGCTGCAAAAATAGGGAAAAATCCGCTTTTTAAGAACCTGAAAGAGAAAAAATTATCCGGCTTTTTTCGCTGACCCGCCTCAAAACCATTTTTTCAACAATCCCCCTTCCTCCAACCCCAAATAAACCCCATCGTCCCTCACCTCTACGGGATACGTCTTCAGCCGGTACCCATCCCCATTCGCATCCCTCCCATCCTTCAAACTGAACTTCAGCGAATGCACCGGACAGACGACCCGGCACGCACCATCCACATACCCATCCGTCATCGGCGCACCGGCATGCGGACAGAGATAGGAAAACCCATAAAAAACATCCTGGAACCGGCCAATGCAAATCTTCTTTCCGTCAACTTCAACCTCGGCGACATTACCACGTGTCCACTGGATATCGGCGGCCGCGGAAGCCACCTTATGCCACTTATATTTCTTAAAACCCATCAGTAGAGAAATTCTGATTTATAGGGATACCGAATCTTATACATCCCCTTGACCTTATCGAGGATGGTCCGGCGCAGCTCATCGATATTCCGACGCTCGGTAGCGGAAACAAAGACGCAGTTGCCATTGGTCTCGCGCTCCCAGCGCTCCCGCAGCTCGCTCATGATCTCCTCTTTAACTCCCTCTTCCAGCCAGGGATCGAAGGTCCGGGCCTCATACTGGTCGATCTTATTAAAAATGACCATTATGGGTTTGTCGAAAGCACTTAGCTCCTGCAGGGTTTTGTTCACCACCCCAAGTTGCTCTTCATATCCCTGATGGGAAACGTCCACCACATGCAGTAAAATATCCGCTTCGCGCACCTCATCGAGCGTGCTCTTGAAGCTTTCCACGAGATGGTGCGGCAGCTTGCGGATGAATCCGACCGTATCGCTCAACAAAAACGGCGTTGTCTCGAAGACGACCTTCCGTGTCGTTGTGTCCAGCGTGGCAAAAAGCTTGTTCTCGGCAAAGACATCACTTTTGCTCAACAGATTCATCAGCGTCGACTTGCCGACATTGGTGTACCCCACCAGGGCCACCCGGATGAATTCCCCCCGGTCTTTGCGCTGCGTAAAAGACTGTTTGTCAATCTCTTGCAGCCTTCTCCGAAGCAGGGCGATCTTATCCTTCACGATCCGCCGGTCAGTCTCTATTTCCGTTTCTCCGGGCCCCCGGGTACCGATACCGCCCCCAAGCCGTTCCAGGTGCTTCCACATCCCGCGGAGGCGAGGCAAAAGGTATTGATACTGAGCCAATTCCACTTGTAGTTTGGCCTGCGCGGTCTTAGCGCGACTGGCAAAAATATCGAGGATCAGATCGGAGCGATCGATCGTCTTTACATCGAGTATTTTTTCAATATTGGAGATTTGCGAGCCCGAAAGCTCGTCGTCGAAGATCACGACCTGCACATCTTTCAGGGCAATATATTCCTTGATCTCTTCGAGCTTTCCCTTCCCGACAAAGGTCTTGCTGTCCGGATGGAGCATCTTCTGCGTAAAGCGCTTCAAAGCGACCGCCCCGGCCGTTTCAGCCAGAAATGCCAGCTCATCCAGGTATTCCTGCGCCTGTTGCTCCGTCTGCGTCTTGTGTACCAAACCGACCAGCACCGCTCTCTCCGCCTTTTGGATACTATTTTTCTTATCTATCAATCTTTAGCGATTAAGGACGGCAAAGGTAAAACAAAAATCCGCCGGACAGAGCCGGCGGATCAATATGATTGCCACAAGCAATAATTACAGCCCGCTCAGCACCACCCCGCCGGCAAAGGGAAACACCGAATTTCCCGCACCGGACTTAAGCAAGCTGTTAGCCTGAAACTGACCGAAAATACCGATCACGCCCTTGCTAACGCGGAACGTCGGAGCAAATTTGAAAGTGCTGAAGAATTGTTTGGAGGACTCCTTCTCCACAATATTCCCCAGGACACGGCCTGTGACGTCCTCCGGATCGACGGCCTTCGTATAGGCGGCGACCATGATGCCGATCTTGGTCCCGAAGGCAAACTTCCAGCTCTTGTCCATATGCTCGGGATCGAGCGCGAACCGTAATTCGACCGGGATCTCGAGATAATTGGTGACCAGCTTGAACCGCTTGAAATGGTCAGCACCGGCCGTCCCTCCCGCAGACGTCGCGAACGCCAGCGTCGTGTTATTGAAATTCGCTATCTGCGGGTAGGTCTTATCGAAATAGATCTGGCTGCTCCCAAGACCAATACCGACACCCATACTCAGGCGCGGGTCGGTCTTAAAGGGGAAGTCCATCATGAAATAGAAGTTAAGGCTGTGGTTGAAGCCCTTGATATTCGCACTGTCCGGTTTGCCGGCCCAGTTATCGTAACCCAATTCGAACATGAAGTGATCCGCCGCCCGCTTGCTGAGATCCCAGGGTTTCTTTTGCTTATTGGTCGACGTCGGTTGGGAAGTACTGTTGGCTGCGGCATTTTGCAACGCCTTGTTTACAAGAGTTGCAGAGTCGGATTGGGCAGGTTGGTTCGGAGGAGTAGCTTTGTGCTTTCTTTGAGCGAAAACAGCAGTCGTGGTAGCTAACAAAACCATCGCAGTTACGAAATACTTCTTCATAATTAGACAAATGTATTCTCCTTGGGGTTAATAAAAGGTTAAAGAACCCCTGTCCGGACCTGATTTTTAATGGCCCGCAAGATATTACTTTTTCACGATAATGGTGTCAACACCATAGTAAAGACTGTAACTCCGATCCCCCGCAGCAGCCCCATCATAGGGATATAGCAAGGCGGGTCGATCCCGTACCATGTCGTGTACAGTTGTAAATACCCCGTTAGGAAACACCTGGCGGATCTGCGCTTCGAGCGCTTCAGGGTAGGAAACCAGCATTACCGAACGTTCATGCCGGCCGCCGGCCCCGGTCAATTGCCGGTCCCGGTCCCGGGCGACGGCGTGATGAAAATAGCCGGAAAGAACGCTCTGCCAGGCATCTCTGTAATTGATGCTGGATAGCAGGGCCAGGAGCAGCATCGTCGCCAACACCACCGGTGATACAAGAGGCAGCCCCAAACCCTGCTCACCCGACCCCTGCGCACGCCTATAAATACCCCCTGCAAAACAAAACACCAACAACCCAACAACAACCCAGCCTGAAAGATTATTTATCGCCCGGGGTGGGAGAGAGCCTCTCGACCCGATCATCACGAACATCAGGCTGAGGAATACAACCGCCAACAGCAGGATCGGTCCAACCGAAAATATCTTCTTGCACTTCAAAACGGCGATCATCGGAATATCTTTCCCTGAAAGCCGAACGCCAAAAAGAAAAACTGCGATCCCCGCAAACCAGGCCAACGGCTCCTTAAAAACGGAGAAAAGCACCACCACCAACTGGTAAAGAACCGCAGACACAATGCCCAAAACAGAATTGCTGCCATTCATCTCCTTATGGCGGACCCAAAGCACCCCGGAGGTCAACGCGATCAGTATACAGATCGCCAGCACTACGCCAAAATACAATCCGAGCGCCGATCTGGAGAACCCCCTCCAAAAAGCAACAAGCCCCACTCCCAGGGAAACCAAAAGGAAAACCGCAGCCATTTCATTACACCCGCAGAGCAGCGCCATCATCAGCAGGATCAAAACATCCAAACTCACGCTCCCCGAACCGGCAAGGCAAAACCGCCTGATCAGCAAACCCATCAACACCAGCGAAAGGATCATCGAAGGCTGATAAACGATCGCGCTGCTGAACCAATAAAATCCCGTTGCGATATCCGCCTGGACATACAGTAATAAAACACACAGAACGACACTCGCCGGGGCGACCAGGCGAAGTATACCCGGTATCTCCGACCCCGTACGTACCACCGCGTATACGGTCCGCACCAAAAACAAACAGGCTCCCCAGGTCCCCGCCATCAGCGACAAACACGGCACCCAATAATAACGATGCAACACATCGAGCCCCACAAAAGAACTGTTAAGAAGGGTCGTCGTATAACGTCCCGCCCAGGTATGATACACATATCCCTGCACCCCCCAAAACCCATGGCTGCGGTATAAATTATAATAGTGGAAATCATCCGCGGCCATGTCATTGAGAAAGGAAAGAAGAACGAAAGGAAGCAGACAAACGATCATCACTAACCAGAAGAGCAGGAATAGCCGCTTGTTTACCGCAGTCGAATTATTCATAGTACCTCCCTGCTCTAAAATAAGCATTTACGCCAAATGAGGAGAATAATTTGACAATCGTGCGGAATTTACCACTTCGAAATAATCCGTACTTGCCTGCAACAACTGCTGCAATATGAAAAAGAACCGCTCCTACAGAGTCCTTGCCCATCCGCCGGGCCTGCTCCTGCTTTTACTGCTTCTTTGCCGGCTTTCGGCATACTCCCAGGTTACGATAAAGGGTAAAGTGAGGAATGAAAAAGGTGAACCTCTTGCCGGCGCCACCGTCACGATAAAAGGGAGTACGAACTCTACCGCTACCACGGCGGAAGGAGATTTTACCATCCAGGCGCCGACACAGGCCACGATCGCCATCTCGGCCATCGGCTATACAGGCGCCGAGGAAAAACTCAACAACCGTACGAGTCTCGTCATCGTTCTCCAATCCCAGGCGTCTCAGCTCAATGACGTCGTCGTCGTTGGTTACGGCACCCAGAAACGGGCCGATCTGACCGGCGCCGTCGTCGCCGTTACCGGCGCAGAGATGAACAAGCGCATCGCCACCGACCCCACTCAACTCCTGCAGGGCAAGCTGCCCGGTCTCTCGGTAACCCAGGGTTCCGGGGAAGCAGGCAACGAGGGACTCGTGTTACGGATACGCGGTCTCGGCACCAACAGCTCTGCGGGCAGCAACCCCCTCATCATCGTGGATGGGCTACCGGGCAGCCTTTCCTCGCTGGATCCGCAAAATATCGAGTCGGTAACCATGCTGAAGGACGCCGCCTCCGCCGCCATCTATGGAACCCGCGCCGCCAACGGCGTCATCCTGGTGACGACAAAACAGGGTACCAGCGGAAAACTGCAGCTGAGCTATGACTATAACGTGGGCCTCACCCGCCCGACGGCCTTACCCAACAACCTGGTCTATAATTCCGCGCAGTATATGGTTCTCTGGGATTCGGCAGCTAACCATTCCGGTTATCCGAACAAATTCTCTCAAGCCCAGATCGATCTGTACAGTAACCCCAATCGCGACAAACATCTCTATCCAGACTACAACTGGCTCCACGAGATCATGCGCACCGTCATCACGCAAACCCATCACCTCGGGCTCACCGGCGGTCGTAATGGGACCACTTATAATATCGGCCTCGGTTATGTCGACCAACCCGATATCATGCTTGGCTTCTCCTATAAAAAGTACAACCTCCAATTCAACCTCAACACGAAGATCAACGACAACGTCACCTTTGGTTCCAGCCTGACACTCAACTATAGCCAACGACGCTACGCCTCCCGCGGCAGCCAGGACCAATTCCTCTCCACGCTGTCCCAGTCGCCCATGTATGGTCCCATCCTGCCGGACGGCAGCGGCCGCTATGTCAACTCCGTCTTCCCGAACGTCCAGACGCCGAACAAGAACCCCGTCGCCATCGCCCGGAACGCACTGGTCAACGACAAGGATTATTTTATCCAAAGCAGCCTCTTCCTGAACGTCAAGTTGCTGAAAGGCCTCGAATGGAAGACCAGCGGCGGCTTCAACTTCGAATATGAGAACATCTATGACTTCAAACCGGTGATCAATCAATACAACTGGTTTGCCGGCCCGAACGACCTGCCCGAACGCACCCTCGATGTCAACGGTCAGGGGCTGACCGAGACGGATAACAGCACCATCTACCCCGTCGGCTATACCCAGCTCACTTATACCCGAAGCCTCGGCGAACATAACTTCAAACTGCTCGCCGGGACCCAGGCGGAATACAACAAGACCCAGTCGCTCGCCGGCTCCCGCAACACGCCCTTCTCCAACAATATAACCCGGGAGCTGAATGCCGGACCCGTTGGATCGCAGCTGGCGTCCGGAACCTCGGCGGAATGGTCTTTGAGATCGTACTACGGCAGACTGAACTACGACTACAAAGAAAGATACCTGCTCGAGGCCAATGCGCGGTATGACGCCTCCTCGCGCTTCCCTCCCGGCAACCGCTGGGGACTCTTTCCCTCGATCAGCGCCGGCTGGGTCCTGTCAAAAGAAAAATTCCTCGAAGAAGTCTCCTGGCTCACGAATCTGAAACTCCGCGGCTCCTGGGGAAAGCTGGGTAACCAGAATATCTCCAACTATCCGTACCAGGACGTCTACACCAGCGCCAATTCGTATAACAACAGTACCTCCTATGCCTATTCCTTCTCGGGCAGCAACCTGAATTCGGGTGTGGCGCAGAACGGCCTCTCCGACCCGAAGATCAAATGGGAGACCACCCGGATCATCGACTTCGGTACGGACATCACCTTGTTCAACAAGCTCAGCCTGACGATCGACTGGTACAACAAGCTTACCTACGATATCCTGTATAAACCCGCGATCCCTGCCTATATCGGTCTTGCATCCCCGACGATCAATAACGGTAGAATGCGAAATCAGGGTTTTGAGATCTCCGCGCAGTACAACGATTACGCCGGTCCTGTTCATTATTCTCTGGGCGGTAACCTCCAGGTGAACCGGAACACCCTCGTGAAATTCGGTGCGCCGCAGATCACCACGAACAACACGATCAATATCGAGGGCAAACCCTTCGGGAGCTATTACATGTATCAATACGTGGGTATCTTTCAGTCCGCCGACCAGATCGCGAAATCGCCCGTACAGCAATACAGCCCGCAGCCCGGCTATCTGCAATTCAAAGATGTCGACGGCAACGACACCGTCAATGCCAATGACCGCGTGATCGTCCCCGGCGTCTTCCCGAAATTCGAATACTCTTTCAACGCCAGCGCCTCCTGGAAGAACCTCGATCTGACGATCTTCTTCTATGGCTCCTATGGCCAGAAACAATATGTCGGCGGATGGGGAATACAACCCTTTAACCAGGGTTCGCCGCCTCCCAAGAGCTACCTGAATGCCTGGACACCGCAGAACCATAGCACGACGACCCCGCTGCTCTACATCACGGGTCAGGGCAATGCCAGCAGCAATATCGGTACGGCGTCGACCTTCTACCTGAAAGACGCCTCGTTCCTCCGGATCAAGAACGTCCAGCTCGGGTATACCTTGCCTGCATCTGTAGCAAAGCATGTCGCCATGAGCAGTCTGCGCATCTTTCTGGCCGGCGACAATTTGCTTACGTTCACGAAATTCCCCGGACTCGATCCCGAACGCGCATTGGGCAATGGCAACGTCCGCTTTGTCGTACACCCGCAAAACCAGGTATTCTCCTTTGGCGTAAAAGCCATCTTTTAAATCAAAAGAACATGAAATACGCTATTATAAAATTTCTGCTTCTCCCCATCGCCACAGCGCTCCTCCTGTCCGGTTGCAGCAAGAATTTCCTCGACAAGAACCCTCCGGATCAGCTTTCTTCCGCCAATTTCTGGAAGACCCGGTCCGATGCCGACCAGGCGCTAACCTCTATCTACAGCTACCTGATCCAGGGTTACAACTATACCAGCAGCACCAACACGGGACAAGGCTGGGGTTCGGGTACCCCTTACTGGGAGACGCTCACCGACAACGCCTATAGCGGCGCCTTTGGAACCGTCGCCACCGGCGATATCGAGGCGACCACCGGGATGATCCAGTCGGATGCCTACAACACGCCTTACAAGGCGATCCAGGACTGTAATGTCTTCCTCGCCAATATCGGCAATGTCCCGCTGGATCAGACGACCATGAATAGCTATATCGGGGAGGTCCGGTTCATCCGCGGCTACTATTACTTCCTCCTGGAACAGATCTATGGGGACGTGGTCCTCTCGCTAAGACCCCTGGGAAAGGATTCAGCGAGCTATAAGCTGACCCGGACGCCAAAAGCCATCGTCATCGACTCGATCTTCGCCGACTTCAATTTTGCCGCCGCCAATCTTCCGAATACCGCCTATTCGGGTCATGTCGTAAGAGGCACTGTTCTCGGCTATCTCACAAAACTATATCTGACACTGCAACGTTGGCAGGATGCCGCGACGACCGCGCAGACCATTATGACCGAAGGAAAATTCAGCCTTTATACCGGCGGCTACCGCGGACTTTTCCTGAAGCCCGGTCAGAATAATAATCCCGAGATCATGTTCTCGGGACGTTATCAGATCCCCAATGCCTATAGCCCCGCCGACTATCTCTATACCTACAGCTCGAGCTTCCAGCCGGTCGGCAACCTGGTCAACGACTACGAATGCACCGACGGACTGCCCATCTCAACCTCGCCTTTATATAAGTCCGCCACGCCCTATAACAACCGCGACCCGCGACTCCTGGCTACGATCCTCACTCCCGGAGTGCTGTATAAGGGCGGGATTCCGTTCGTTCCTGCCCAGATTGGCGCGTCTGCGGGCTTTCTGAACAAGAAGGGCGTCGATTCGACCCGCGCCACCGTGATCGGGACCCAAAGCGACCAGGATTGGGTCTACTTGCGCTACGCCGATGTCCTGCTGATGTTTGCGGAGGCCCAGAATGAGGTCGGTGGTCCTGCGGCGAATGTCTATACTGCGGTCAACAGCGTCCGCGCCCGGCCAGGCGTCGGCATGCCCGCCCTCCCGGCCGGCCTCTCGCAGGACTCCATGCGGACCCGGATCCGCCATGAACGGCGTATCGAGCTGGCATTGGAAGGTCAGCGCTATTTCGACCTCAAACGATGGCGGCTGGACCGCGTAATCATACCGACGATCAAGGATCCCAGCGGCGCCTTCCGCACCTTCCCGCTACGGGATACACTCTGGCCCGTACCGCAGTCGGAGATCGATCTGGCAAAGACCTACAACAATCCCGGTTATACCCAGACACCCGGGTATTGATAAACTGGCCGGCAATAGCTAATTTCACGGTGCGAAACCGGATGAAATCCGGTTTGCCCACACATTCAACCCGAATTAAATGGAATCCGCCCAGAAAGAGAAATTAGCCGGCTGGGGCAACTACCCCGTTGCCGAATCCTATACCGTGAATCCGCGCAACGAGCAGGACGCCAAAGCCGATCTGTACAAGGGAAAGATCATCGCCCGCGGACTGGGACGTAGTTACGCCGATCAGGCGGTCAACGACAATAACTACGTCGCCGTCTGTACGAAGCTGGATCATTTCCTCCACTGGGATGAACAGGAAGGGATCCTGGAATGTGAAGCCGGGGTGAGTCTTGAGGAGATAATCGTGACCTTTGGGCCAAAAGGCTGGCTGCCGATGATCTGTCCCGGAACGAAATTCGTCACCATCGGCGGCGCCATCGCAAACGATATTCATGGAAAGGCGCATCACATCGACGGCTCGTTCGTCAATTGCGTCCTTTCTTTCACCATCCTGCTCGCCGACGGCTCCATCATCGAAGCCTCGAGAACGACAAACCCCGACCTCTTCTGGGCGAACTTCGGAGGCCTGGGATTGCTGGGGGTGATCCTCACTGCGCGGGTAAAGCTGCGTAAAATAGAGACGACTTATTTCCGGCAAAAATCCATTAAAATAAAAGGTCTCGACCACATGCTGGAGGCCCTGGATCAGTATGATCACGACTATAATTATTCGGTGGCCTGGATCGATGCACTGGCAAAGGGCCCAAAGTTGGGCAGCGGGGTCCTCACCCTGGGCAACGCAGCGAAATTGAGTGATCTGCCCGAAAAGCTCAAGGGCGAACCGTTAAAGCTCCATACCACAAGCAAGCTGACCGTTCCCTTCTTCCTGCCTTCCTTTGCGCTGAACGGATTGACCGTCCGGATGCTGAATCGGGTTATTGCCTTCGTCCAAAACTCCTCCAAGGAATTCGTTCATTACGAGAAATTCTTCTTCCCCCTGGACGCCATCAACAACTGGAACCGGGGATATGGAAAGCGCGGCTTTATCCAATATCAATTCGTCATCCCGGAGGATAACGGAAAAAAGAACCTCACCGAAATACTCGAAATGATCGCTGCGAGCGGCTGCACGCCCTTCCTCAACGTCTTCAAGCGGATGGGAGAGGGCCAGGGCTTGCTTTCCTTTCCCTTCAAAGGCTACACCCTCGCGATCGACTTCCCGGTAACAAAGAACCTCCTCGCCTTTACTCCCAAACTGGACGCAAGAGTTTTGTCGGCCGGCGGCCGGCTTTATCTGGGGAAAGATGCGCTGTTACAGGAAAGTACATTCAAGGCCATGTATCCTCAGTATGAACAATGGATGGCGGTCAAGCGAAAATATGATCCGGCTGGTCGTTTTACCTCGAATATCTCTCGCCGGCTGGGTCTTGACGTGGAACGGACGCCCCGATAGAGTCTCGACGTGGAATGAACTTCTGAACCCTGTCCCCCAAAATATCCCCCACATAGATCGAGCCGTCGCGGCCCAGAGCCACATCATGATACCAGCACGCAGGCCCATCAGTTCCCCCGCTTCTTCCCCATCGGCTGATCACCTTTCCCTCCCGATCCAGGATCAGGACATCCGACCCGCGGTGCTTCAAATGCAAAAAGCTCTGATCGTCGACCGCCACGATCCGGTGCGCAAAGGCATCATAAGCGATCCCGCATATATTCCCAAAACTACGATCCGCCAACTGCCGTAAGAACCGGCCACTCGGATCGAACACCTGGATCCGGCGATTCTCCCGATCGGCCACGTAGATATTGCCTGTCTCATCGAGACAGATCCCGTGTGGGATATCGAACTCGCCGGCGCTGGAACCTTTCCTTCCCCATTCAAAAAGATATTTCCCGCCGGCCGAGAACTTCACGACCCGGCTGTTGCGATAGCCGTCGCTGACATAAAAGCTGCCATCCGGCGCGACGGCGACACCCGTTGGCCGGTTGAAATGCAATGAGTCGTTACCCGGCTCACCCGCAACACCCAGCGTTAGCAGCCGCTTTCCTTCATGGGAGAATTTCATCACCTGGTGTAAACCGACATCCGTTATCCAAATATTGTCCTGGGCATCCACCGTCAGACCATGCGGCATAACAAACTCCCCCGCGCCCCAACTGCCCAACAGCTTGCCGGAAGATCCATCCAGTACAAGGATCGCATCGGTGGTCATCAAAGAACCTGGTATCGGCAGCAAGACCGGCCAGACCCTCTTCCGCCGGCAAAATACGATGACATGACCCGCGCTGTCGATGCCGATGCCCGAGGGATTCCCCAAAACGAATCGATCAGGCAGTTGCGGCCAGCCGGCCGCCAGCGAGTACGTTGGGCCTCCAACGCCCTTCGGCAAATCGCCGACCCTCTCCCTAGTGCCAACAGCACCTTCCCCCGGCCCGCAAGCCGAGGCAAAAACCAGACTGAAAAGGAAAAACAAAAGAAAGCCCTTCATCGGACAAAAGCAGATTTCACATCCTGGAGGTAAATTTCTTTCTTACGCGGCTCAGCGTCTCGAGTGTCATTCCAAGATAGGATGCAATATACTTAAGGGGAATGCGATTTGCCAGGGGCTCGTGATGTAAAAGAAAATGCCGGTACTTGTTCTCCGCTTTCGTCAGCCTTGCGATAAACGCGCGCCTTTCGGCGTCCGCATAATAATGTTGCAGCAACTTGCGCGCAACCACGTTGAATTCCGGCATCTGCTCGTACAACAGTTGCAAATGTTCATTGGCGATCACCAGCAGATCGGTATTCTCAAGAACCTGGATGTTCTCGATGGAGGGCTCCCGCCGGTTAAGACTAAGGATCGAAGAGACCAGCTCGTTCTCCACGACGATCCACGTGGTAATGTCTTTCTGCCCTTCGCGGGTAAAGCCGCGGACAGCGCCCTTTATGATAAAATAGACATGGTCGCAAAAGGTGCCTTCTTTTAAAAGGAGTTTTCGTTTTCTGACCGAAAGACTGGTCACATGCTTTTTCAGGAAGGCTTCCATCTCGGGGGTCAGCGGATGAAAGTGATTGAGCGCAATTAGCAAGGGGCTGATGTTTGGGGCAGGCGCAGACGGCTTGCCTGACCCTTGTGGTTCAGGTTGGTTCATTTTAGAGGCTTAGGTGGTTTGCTAAAACAAATATAAACTATTTCTTCAGCCGGGAATAATAGACACAGACCTTATTCATCAGGCAGGATCCGCAGTCAGGCTTCGGCCTGCAGGTCTCCCGTCCGAGGAAGGACATGGCCATTCCTGCATCCCAATCTTTTTGAGGCAACACCTTCATGAGTTGCTCTTCCATCTTCGTCGCATCGGTATCCTTTGCGATGCCGAGCCTCGGCGCCACCCGAAGCACGTGCAGATCCACGATCACCCCTTCCGGCTTGATCCCCGCTCCCCGCAGGATGACATTGGCGGATTTTCGCCCGATGCCCGGAAGCCCGACCAGCTTTTCGATAGTTAGCGGAATGTTCCGGTCGCTCTTGACTTCCGCCGCGATGGCCAGGATCCATTTTGCCTTATTCGCGTAGTTGATGATCCCGGTGATATACGGATAGAGCGACTCGGGTTCCACCCCGACCAGCGACTCCATATCCGGAAAGGCCGCAAACAACTTCGGCGCGATCTTATTGACAAAGATATCGGTCGATCGTGCAGAAAGAACGACCATGACGACCAACTGGTACACATTCTGGAACTCCAGTGGATGGTTCTTGCCCTTGTACTTCCGGAGAAGCGGGCGTATTGCTTCCGGCCAGTCGATCTTTGCTCGCATAGTGAAAGAATAAAAAAAGCCCCTAATTTATTTAGGAGCTCGGTGTGGGCCCTGCTGGGCACGATCCAGCGACCCTCTGATTATGAGACTGATTTCGGGGTGTTTTCAGTCGCTTTCAGTTACCTCCAGTTACTCCCTAAATGAATTATTTTCATGTAGTTATCGATAGGGTTCCGTAAATTCGTTTTGAGACAGTTTTGGAAAACATGTATCAAATCATGTATCAAATCTAAGCCTAATTTTATGAAAAAGGGAAGAGTGAATGTGAGCATCCTGCCAGATGCCAGGCGGAAAAAGGAAGGCGGCAAACTTCCGCTGAAACTACGCATTACGTATAAAGGTGAACGACGGTATTATGGGACCGGTTTCGATGCCAACGAGGAAGAGTGGGCGGCCATCAATAGCGCCGGCCCGAGGGGTGAGTTGCGCCGGATCAAGGCCGGGATTGCCGAAATTGAAAAAAAAGCCGAGGATTGCGTCGAGACGATTGTCCCTTTTTCCTTTAAGCAGTTTGAAAAGGACTTCTTTGGCAAGGAGATCCAATTCGAAACCCTGAAGTCGGCTTTTGAAGCTCAAATCGAGCAGTTAGAAAGCAATGACCAATGGGGAACTGCTGCCTTCTATCGAACCGCCTGTAACGCTTTACATCGATTCAAGGTCAAGATTTCATTGGAGGATGTGGATAAGGATTTCCTTCGCAAGTTCGAAAAATGGATTCTTGGTGAAGGTTTGTCCATTACCACAGTAGGAATCTATTTGCGGGCGTTAAGGACCATAATCAATATTGCCATAGACAAAGGCTCGTTCAGAAAGGACGCCTATCCTTTTGGAAAGAGGAAATATGTAATCCCTACTGGAAAGAACATCAAAAAGGCTCTTGCCATTGACCAGATAAAAAAGGTATTTGAATATCCGACGCCCGCCGGGAGCTTCCTGGAACAAGCCAAGGATTTCTGGATATTTACCTACCTGTGCAATGGGATCAATATGATGGATATCGCCCGGCTTAAAGGGAAAGACATCGATGCCAAGTCCATCCGGTTTATCCGGGAAAAAACCAAGAGGACGAAAAGAGGCGATCCATTGATCATTACCGCGGCACGGAATCTTCATGTAAATGCGATCCTGGCAAAATGGGGGAAGAAAAGCCCGGCGGAGGAAGAATATGTTTTTGGCATTATCGAAGATAGTGATGCCCCAAGAGTTGCCAGGGCCAAGATCCAGCAGTTTACAAAGCTGGTTAATAAGTGGATGAAGAGAATGGGCGAGGATCTTGGTTTCAATCTGACTTTGACAACCTACGTGGCCCGGCATTCATTTGCTACCATCCTCCTCCGCAGCGGGGCTCCAATGACCTTTGCCAGCCAGAGCCTGGGACATTCCAATGTCATTACAACCCAGAAATACTTTGCCGGGTTTGACTTGGAAGCACAGGCGGAATACACGAAAGCGCTAGTAAATTTCTAAATCAGGAGGTTGATGAAAATCAGCTCGTTATATAATGAAATTCAACCTTTCGTCTATTCGATTTTTAAAGCTAATTTTGATTAAAACGTCTATATGGGAGCTCAATCTTTGGATCAAGATTTTATGCGCTACTGGATGCGGTTATCCGTTGTCGAGAAAGAATCGCTTTTCCAGGTTGCAAAGCATTATGTTGAATTAAAGGATGACACTGCTCCAATAAGTATAGAGCAATATAATGCCGAGATCGAAGAAGCTGTGAAAAGTATGGATGCCGGCGAATTCTATACTCATGAGCAAGTGAAAGAAATGTCCAAAGGCTGGCTCAATGGCAAATAGACGGATCGATTGGAGCCGCCAGGCTCTTTTACAGTTTAATAAGGCGATCCTCCATATTGCGGCAGATTCCGTTCAAAGTGCTGAAAATGTCCAGGCTGAAATATTGGAAAAAATCGAGGGCATTGTCGTGTCCCCGGAAAGATATCCTCCTGACAAATACAAGCTGCGGAACGATGGCGCCTATCGAGCTTTCGAATTGCATAGGCTTAGGGTTGCGTATTATGTCGGTGACGAGGTAATCAGGATACTGAGAGTTCGGCATACTAGTAGAGAGCCGCAGGGCTATTAAGATTTTGGAGGACCTGATCAGAATTGATTAGATCCAACAACTCAATCTTATCCATTTACGGGCAACCCTTGAGATTATATCCGGATGTGCTTCTTTCCGGCGAAGCCTCTAAAAATGAAGTCAATTTTACACTGATTGCCAAGAAAACCGCCATCTCTGAAACACGAAAAGCTGCTAATTCATGAGTTCACGCTCAGGCAGTGATAAGCATAAGACGACTATGCACCATATTGAAGAAAAAATAGCTCGCCATTTATACAGTGACCTAAAGAATGCGTACGGGCAAGGAGGAAGTTTGTTGAATAAGATCTTTCAACCTAAAAACTCTGACATATCGATATCCGTCGAAGGGGCGGGTGTTCATTGGCAATGTAAAGTTGAAAGAGATAATCGAATCTGTTCGATTGCCTGCTTTAATTACGATTTTAAGTATAAACAGGGTCCTGAATACTATATTGAATTTATTAGTGATAAGAATGCACAGGCAACCGGCAGAACAAGCAACAACAAATTGGCCCTAAGTGCGATAAAGGACTGGATCGCGGGGAAAGCAGTTCCTGAGCTTTATACTAACTACAAATTTGTAGATCAGTTTAAAAGGAAATTGCGAGACCTCCATTCTGCTCTTTTATCTTCCAATACTGCATTCATAAGTTGTACGTCAGCCTTTGAACAATCTTGGGGTGACTCATTAGACTATACCCTAGCGAACGGAGACAGAGCAATTCAATTTTACGTTGACGGTTATGCTAACCCACCAAAAAATGGATTTGGTTTCAAATTTCTTTGGGATGAATGCACGGTGTTCTATGCTTATAATGACGAATTCGAAACTCTTAAACCGCTGGCTTTTGATTGGTTAATAAAAACCATTAACCCCTCTGAGATTAAAAAAATATATCCTTGGATCGATCTTTACACAATAGCCACGTACTATGAAAAAGGGGAAGGTGTTAAAGGAGAATTTATCGAAAGCTGGGATCATGTTGAACAATTCTATGCTGAAATGGAATTTTACTTAAGAGACAAAATTCTTGACTTCATTAAGTCTATGAGGGCTAGAGGGTTCGATAAAAGTTTGAGAGCTGGCACCTCGCTATACTCCCTTATCCTATCAAAATCTCGCCGCCATGGACTGAGACAGGATCAGCCAAGCATTAGATTTTCATTCAGCGAAAAAGGAATTTATATTGACTCGGATACTCACAACCGAACATTATCTGAAGGCTTCACGCTGACAGAACACATCGTGGATCTAATAGAATCTTTAAACGCAGAGCAAATCAGCTGAAAACCTCTAAAAAAAGCTGTTAAGAAGAAATTATGCTAAAACTTGAGAAACATGACGCGTTATCGATTAAGCAAATGGCCGATAAGGCGCGGAAGAAGATCCCCCTCCACAGCAGCCGGAACGACATCTTGGTAAAAGTTCCATTTCTGGATGTTCCCCAAAATAAAATCAGGCATGCCCTATTTCGGGATATCGAAGGCCGGTGGGCGTATATTGAGCTGGTTGACTAATTGGACGACCTGTCACCTGCCTTTTCTTGATGAGTTTTGTCTCAACATGTTACTATTGCCGATATGCGTGCCCTATAATCTTGGAAAATTTGATACATGATTTGATACATGTTTTTCGAAAACAAGGCAAAACAACCATACCCATTTGCAAATTAGAAAATATTCATCTCGTTGATTGTGTGCCAACTAACTCCAAATGCAAGTAATCGAAAGCATGCCAGTAACGTCTGTTAATCAGAGGGTCGCTGGTTCAAGTCCAGCAGGGGGAGCAAGCTTTAAAAGCCGGTCGCAAGACTGGCTTTTTTATTTACGATTTACTACAAACCCCTGCTATTTTATTCAGCAACCGCCTTTGCGAAAGACACGTTTATAAATTATTTTGTCGTTACCCTTCAAGCTATGCAATTGCTGAAATTCATTGTCAGAACTTTCCAACCCAAAACTGGGAATATAATCGTCACCATTAATCCTGGCCATCACTCCGAAACCTAATCGCGAGCCTGGCGGGACCTATCTCCTGATCTTTCAGATCCGATCCTATAGTGAAAGCATCTCCCTCGCTTTTTCCATCACTGAATTATCAAACCCTGCATTGCGGAACGCCATCAGGTGCTATCTGCGATTTTCACAGTAATTCAATAAAAGCCGTGAAATCGGCCAATATTTGGTTAGATATCACTTTGTTATATGGATTTGCTATGGCTTTTTTTTCTACTTATAATTTTTCCTTCTTTCCAGGAAAGTTGCAAGAACACGATACCTATGATCGATATAAAAAGTATAGAAAGTACTGAATCCTCAATGCCGAAACGACTGCCAATAAGTAATTTCGGGCCTTCATACCTGGCTTTAATTATTGTACCGATATCTTCTATTCCAGACAAATTTGAGCCATAAAAAGGTTGAGCAAAATTCCAACCCAAATGAAAAGCGAACGGAAGCCATAACCGTCTTGTGTAGAGGTACATTGTCCCATGAGCAAACCCAAAACTCAAAACCAAGAAAATAGACAATACTGAAATATTGTCATTTGCTAAATGCTCAATCATAAATATTATTGACATAAGCAATAATGCCCAATAGGTACCCACCCAGTCTTCAAGAATTCTATAAATAATTAACCTGTCAAAAATTTCCTCGATCAATGCCGCAACTACTAACAACGAAAATGGAGCCAATAGATAAGAAAAGTTCGAAATACTTATTATTGAATAGTACCCCAATATATACAGAATCAATATCACTACCGACAATACTGAAAATCCAAAAATAAACCCCCCGAACAGTTCTGCCGGTAATTTTTTGGTTGAAAGCTCCTTGATTTCCCTTTTTTCATAAACCCTGAACACATAGAAATAGCTTACCAAAAGAACAGCAACAGAAACATAATTTATCATTGTGTCTGCAATATGTTTTGCAGGTATGATAGCGTAAAAAACAGGTTTGGAAATAAAGTTCTGGACTCCTACCAGCATTGCAAAACAGATTCCTGTACTCAAAATAATTTTTGTTACCGGGAAATAGAGGAGTTTCCTAAATGGCTTGTTCATATTCATTTCTGCAAACAAAAGAATATAATATCTTTATAGCAAGTACATACCTATTTGTATCCTACACACTAATACTATACTAATGTTGATTATCAATCAATAACATTTTATGAAAGTGAAGAAAAAATCCAGACTAACACATTGTGCTGTTGACTATGCATTTCAACGAATAGGGGGAAAGTATAAAGGCAGAATTTTATGGGTCCTTAAAGATGGCTTTTTGCGATATGGAGAATTAAAAAGAGCTGTAGTGGGAATCTCGCCAAAAATGCTTACTCAAACATTAAAAGAGTTGGAAGTTGATGAACTTATTGCGAGAAAGGTCTATTTGGAAGTACCGCCAAGAGTTGAATATACACTTACCACTACAGGAAAAGAATTAATCCCCTTCATCAGGCAAATGCGAGCCTGGGGTGAGAAGCAAATGGCATTGAGTCGCACTGAAGCGTGAGATCACTTGTAACGTGGATATTTTGATCTTTAAACTGAGGAAGAGATTAAGCACTGATCCGTCTGTTAAGATGGCGAATGTGCATGGCAAAGGATACAAAATGATTGAGAAACCCCTGCTATTTTACTCAGCAACCGCCTTTGCGAAAGACTCGTTTATAAATTATTATACTATCTCGTTTTACATAGTCGCTCCTTACTATTGGGTATGAATACTTGGGCGCCTGCGACACCACATGGCTTCTTATAATTATTTTGTCGTTTACTTTCAGGCTATGCAATTGCTGAAATTCTTTGTCAGAACTTTCCAGCCCAAAACTTACAATATAATCGTCCCCATTGATCCTGGCCATCACTCCGAAACCTAACCGTGAACCTGGCGGAAGAGAAAGAGAGGTTACAACAGCCTCCATATCGGTAAAAGCACCTATCTGCTTGCTTATTTTAGCATACCCGGCAAGCACTTTTTTACCTTCGGGTGACCCTTCCCATGTTTTGTACCTTATACCATCAGGGGTAGCCTCCCATCTTTTCCGTTCGGCTTTCATTTCAGCAGCGGAGAGTGGTTTTGGGGTTGACTTCTTAGAAGTTTCATTTTTGATCCCGCGATTAGCAAATACGATTCCGCTTACCACCACCAGCGGTAAGACCAGCGCATAGATTACTCCTTTCATATTGTTGTTGGTTTAATTAACTTAGATCTGTCTCCTGATAATTCAGATCCGATCCTATAGAGAAAGCATCTCCCTCGCTTTTTCCATCACTGAATTATCAAACCCTGCATTGCGGAAATATTCGAAATCATCTTTCAAGCTTTTGCTTAACTCGCTCACCGTGTGCCCTGAATTTAAATATTGTCTATATAGCTCAATCGCTTTGGTGAAATCGCCCTTAAAGAGATACGAGTGAGCCAGGTCTCTCACCAGCAATGAGTCTGCAGGTTCGCTGGCCAAACCCATCGACAAAAAGCCAATCGCCTTGTCGTAATTTTTTGTCTCCAGCAAATGACGACCCAAAACACCCGACTGCCCGGGTCTCGGTTTCAGTGTATCCAAAGTGGTTATCTTTTGTCCGGTCGCGCGCAGCCGGCCATTGATCGAATTCGAATAACCGGTTACTGTCCCGGCGTTATCGAAAGTAAAAGTCTTTGTGCCCCCTAATTCGAGGTTACGAAAATCGATTGCCGACGTAAAATACATTTTGCTGTTGATGCCATCGGTCCATAAGTAAAGTCCATCTTTTTCTTTTTTTATTTCTGATAAAAATCCGTCAAGTATATATTCGCCGATGTATTTCGAGGTCATCGTGTCGTTTACCGGTACAGTAGTTATCTGCTCAGGTTTTTTGAAACCTTCCCAATTGTATACCAACGCTATGCTATTGAGTAATTCCAGTAAAACGTAGCCATCTTCGGAATTCACAAATAACGCAACTCCCTTTCCATTGGTGAGTCCGGCAAGGAAATAACCCGTGAATCCCTCGTTACTCGCCGAATGAACAAAGTATTTTTCGCCATTCCTGATTTGCAGGAATGTTCCCATGGCAACATCATTCTTATAGGGGGTTACATGCAATTTCACCATTTCCTGGTTCAGCAGCTTCGATGATTTTCCGTTATAAGCCAATTGCATTTCTATCAGGTATTTGCAGATGTCCGTAGGCGTAGTCCATAGTCCGGCTGCTGCTTTTTCCGGGTATACAAAATACTTTCCCGGCACTTCACCGCCGTTGCTTTTGTATCCTGTCGCGAGATCTTTACTTTGGGCAGGGGAGGGAGGCTGATTGTAAGAACTGTTGGTCATTCCCAACGGCCGTAGCACATGCTCATACATGTATTCCTCATATCGTTGCTTTGTAAGGTCGGTAAGCATTTGTTGCGTTATAAGAATGCCGCCCCCGGAGTAGCGGGGTTCCCAACCCGGTTCTGTTACCGATCGTACGGCTTCTGTATTGGAAGGGGCGCGGCCATCTAAAATATCCAGAACCGATGCGATTGCGCTATCCCGATGGTAGCCGGGGAACCCATGAACACCCAGGCCTGCGGTGTGACTGAGCAATTGCGCGGTTGTAATTTTCTTGCCATGGGACACAGTGTCATAAGGGAATTTCCAGCTCACAAGGTACTGGTTGATGTCCTGGTAAAGATCCAGCTTTCCCTGCTGGGCCAGGTATAAGATACTTACGGCGTTTAGTGACTTACTGATCGATCCTGGTTCAAACAGGGTATTGGTAGTTACTTTCCGGCCTTCTTTTTTGTCAGCATAACCATACCCTTTGGCCCACACAATCTGGAAATTGTCAATAACTGCGACACTTAAACCCACCACATTGTACTTTTTCATTCTTTCAGAAAGGGTGTATAGTTTACCGTCGATAACCAGGCCGCCCGACAGGCTGTTTTCCACCCGGGAGATCTGTTCGTTTACGGCTTTAGAATAATGCTGCTGCGCGGTGACTGCTGTAAGCAAATGGCACAAAAGGACTGCTAAACTGATTTTTTTCATAGGTGACAAACCTATCCGTTATTTTGCCGGTGCTGGCTGAAAGAGTGTAAAAAGGTTGTAAAACACTGTAAATGATGTCTAAAATCGATTTACATTAGTGGTTCAGATGTAGCTTTATCAATATGAAACAATATTATTCATTCACTGCCCTTTTGGTGTCTGTGATACTATTTGCCATGGCCTTTGTAAAAAAGGGAAATGAGCCTTCTGATAAGCATCTGGAGATTGTGCTTCGCAATATCGGGCACGAGGTATTGCTTCATTCCAAAGATTCGACGTCCCGGGTATTGCCGGTTAAAACAGTCAACGATAACACCTATCGGATCTCCTTTGAGAACAGTTTCGGATTCATCCCCGATACGTTAATGAGCATAGTGCAACAGCAACTGGCAAAAACGGACTGGGCGGGAGATTATACGGTAAGCGTAAATGAATGCGACCAAAACCAAACCATTTTTGCCTATGAAATAAATACAGCCAGGGGCGATTTGAAACCCTGCCGGGGGCGCGTGGTGAAAAAAGGCTGCTATGTACTCGAGATCTCATTCCCCGCAAAAAAATCATTTAACTACGGTTGGCTTCTGCTTGGATTTATCCCGATAGTTTTTGCAGGGCTTTATTTCGCCGGCAGACGGAATAGAATTTCAGCATCCCGGGAATTTATAGAGGAAAAGGTTGATGAATCGCTACCAGGTGAAGCTGAATCCGTTGCGGCTATCACTGATCATAAAAAGGTGGGGAATTTTGTATTCTTCGAAGCAAAAGGAATTCTTAGCCTCAATGACGAAACGATTGAGCTTTCCGTTAAAGAAGCGAAAGCGCTAAGTATACTAACATCGAACCAGAACCAGGTAGTTGGCAGGGATCTGCTGATGAAAGAACTCTGGGAGGATGACGGCGTTTTTGTGATCACCCGCAATGTGGACGTTTTGATATCCAAACTCCGGAAGAGATTAAGCGCTGATCCGTCAGTTAAGATTGTGAATGTGCATGGTAAAGGATACAAAATGATGATTAGCGCCACGCACCCAGAATCGCGCCCATGAGTCCAAGGGCTAGTAACCAATAACCGCCATTGATAAAGATATAGCGCGCGGACTTGTGCTCGAAAAGCCCGATGACGGCAATGCCGCAAAGCACCCAAACTCCAGACAGGAGGCCGTAAAGGAGCCCGAGCTGAAAATTGATATTCGGGCTGTTAAGGTACATCGCGAGATTGACTGCCATGGCAAGGGTGAGGAGGAGGGCCACACCGAATATTTTTGCTTTATTTCCGGACTTGATCTTTTCTTCCGTCAGGTTGTTCTCCTTCATCCAGGCTTTCCCAAACAATGCGGGCGAATACCAGGCGCCGCCCAGCACAAAGGCGGAAATACCGGCTACTAATACAGCGATCCAGTTGGGTGTCATATAAAAGGGGTTGGGGTTTTGTTCCCGGAACCGAATTTATTGGCTATTTTTCTTGTGCCGTACGATTTGCGGACGAAACGGGAAAAAATGGCGACGGAACGGATAAACGATATTGGCTTCAGATTGATCCTGATCCCATCTTTCGGGATTGCGATCCCGCTTGTGACAAAAATGATCGACCCCCACGACTTTTCGCACTGGATATTCAAGCTGGCCTATGCATATACCATCGGGATCGCGTTGGTCGTCTGGGAAGGCAATAGGTATCTGCTGTTTTCGCTGCGGAGCTATTTTGACTGGTTCAACAAGCCGGTGCGCAAGATCATCGCACTACTGCTGGCGGTCTCGTTCTTCACAATCCCCGCCAGTGTGATCCTGCTGACGGGCTGGTATCATTTGTTCAATAACGGCCATGTCAACCGGGACGTGGTGCGAACTTCAACGCTGATCATTATGATCTGTGTCATTTTCATCACCCATGTGTATGAGACGGTCTTTCTTGTCAGGGACTCGGAGAGTGAAATGCTTCGGAACGCACAGCTGGAGCGGCTCCGGGCACAGGCGGAGCTACAGGCGCTGAAGAACCAGATAGACCCGCATTTTATGTTTAACAGTCTCAACACCCTCGCCTGGCTGATCGAGGAGGCGCCCACAAAGGCGAAGGCCTTCAATGCCCATCTCGCGGATGTCTACCGCTATATCCTTCAAAATAAAACAAGGGAGCTGGTCCTGCTCGGCGAGGAGATGCGGTTTCTCTATGACTATTTTGCCCTGTTGCAGATCCGATATGACGAAGCGGTGCGGCTGCGGATGGAGATCGGGGAAGACTTGTTCGACCAGTATATGATCATTCCGATCTCATTGCAGCTTCTGGTGGAGAATGTATACAAGCACAATGAATTCAGCATTTGGGAACCGTTGGAAATCGAGGTAGCCCTGGATGGGAACCGGGTACGGGTGCGAAACCGGATTGCGCGGAAGGATGTGCCTCATGACTCACCAGGAATAGGGCTGGCCAATCTCGACGAGCGGTGCAGGCTGGTCCTCGGCGTCCCGTTAGAGGTCCGGGATACGGGAATGGAGTTCTCGATCTATTTACCCATTGTAAATACGGATTGAATGAAAGTCGTCATTATCGAAGATGAGGCGCCGGCGGCGGCGAGGCTGCGGAAAATGCTGGCGGCAACGCCGTTTGGGGTCGAAGTAGTGCAGGTACTGGAAACGCTCGCGAGGGCTAATGCGTGGATCCGGTCCAATCCCGCCCCCGATCTGATCTTTATGGATATTCAGCTGAGTGACGGGCTAAGCCTGGAACTGGCAAAGGTTGGGTGTCCGGTGATCTTCATTACGGCATTTGATGAGTACTGGCAGGAGGCTTTCGAATATAACAGTATTGATTATCTACTGAAGCCGGTGAAACAGGAACGGCTGGAGGCGGCATTGCGGAAGTTTCAGGAATTGAAGGAGTTTTTTATGGAGCGATACCATCGATTGATGGAGCATCAGAAGGACGGTTCAGGTTGCCGCGATAAGTTTCTGGTAAGGCGTGGAAGCGAGTATGTGTCGATCCCTGTACCGGAAATTGCGTTCTTCTATGCATCGCATAAAATGGTTTGCTTGGTGCGGAAGGATGGGGCGAAGTTCATCCTGGATCATTCGCTGGCCGATATCGAGAAGCAGATTGACCCCGGGGATTGGTATCGCGTCAACCGAAAATACCTGGTGAACCGGCGGGCGATCCGGCGGATGAGCGTCCTGCCAAAGAGTAAGCTGCAACTCGAGGTGGAACCTTCACCTAAGGAGGAGCTGATCGTGAGCTCGGAGAATAGCGGAGGGTTTAAGAAATGGATGGGGAAATAGCCCAAATTCGGGGAAGTGGAACATTTAGCCCTGCACCACCCCATAAATCGCAACGCCCGCCAAGTCCAACCGGATGGTCCCGTTGGCTACGACGACCGGCCGCTTTTCGTCGCCGAGTTCGGGGCTCATCAGGTGCAGGGTGGATAGCTTCAGGCGGGAGCTATCGAATTCATATTCCAGCTGATTGTCTTTTACGAGGGAGACGATATCCTTCATCATCGGAATTCCGGACAGGTCGTTGATCGTGTCGGGTTCGGCTTTGAGGCCTGCGTTCATAAGATGGATGGCGGCTCCTTTCCCTTCATACATCCGGATCCGTGCAGCCCATCGGGTATCCCCTTTGAGTTGTTTTAGCACCGGCTTGAACTTGCCGGCAGCGATCAACTTTTCGAGCGGTGTGGCGGAGACGGCGGAGTCGATCATCATCAGACCTTTGTAACGGCCTTGCAGCTCGTCGGACAAGGGCGTTGTGCGGGCGAACCCTTTTTCGTCATGGGTTCCGAAAGGCAGGGCCATCCAAGCTACCCCGCCCCCGGCTAAATAGCGTTTGATAGCAGCAAATTGCCCGGCAGACACACAGCCCATACCATCCAGTACAAGCGGCGTCTTTTCCTTTAGCAAGCTGTCGGCGTCCGTCAGCTCTTCGGCCCGCACGAATCGATACCCGACATTACGATTTACAAGTTGAATGCTCCAGGCCTTTGACCGGTCCCAGTGTTCATGACCGGCCGCATCCCGCCAGCCGTTCTCGCGGCAAAAGCGATTGTTCGCTACTCTTATTTCGACCAGGTCCCGCCCCTGCCAGTAAGGCAAATCGCTATACTTTCTCTCCCAATTGTTTGGCCGATCGATGACGTCTTCCTGCTCCAGGGCATGGGTGGGATCTTCCTCCAGCCTGCCATTAAGGGTACTGCTCCAATTCGAGGCGCCCCAGAATCGCGCCAATCCCCAGCCGAGGTAGGCACCCTTTTCCGACAGCGCATAGCTGAGGGCAAGAGCGGGGGCGCTGCCGCGTTTTGCCGCGATATCTTTCTGATTCATCGCTTCCGCGTCCATGTTGACCCATTCGATGTTCCTGATATTCGTGCCTACATTCTCCAACATGAAGAGATCGAGATGGGGCGCCATTTTCTCAAGGTCAAGTGCAACGGCGTTCAATATAATGGGCCCGGTGTCAGAGCAACAGGTCATCAGTGGCTTATCTCCGATAGTCTCTTTGATCATCTTTACATGATCTCTCACCGAATCCGATTTCATTCGCAGCCAGTCGCGATAGGCGGGGTTTTCATAATTACCCCAGTCCAGCATGTCCTTTTGGTGGGTATCACCAAAGAACCCCGCGTTGGAAAAGTCGGGGATCTCCTGTCCATAGTCTCTTCTGAAACGATCGCGGCAGTATTTACAGCCGCAGGTGGTATTCCCAGGGTAGCTGCACATATCGTCTACTTCAATCCCATCGAATGGAACATCTTTCATCAGTTGCAGCAGGTATTTGCGATGCATGTCAAGGAAGCCCGGGTTATTATGACAGAAAGCTTCGAACTGGTATTGTTTGGCATATCCCCGGGTGCCATCGCGCAGATCCACCTCGCAGAGGTCCTGGAAATGGTGACCCTCATATTGTGCAAACTTCGCCGCTACGGCGTCGGGGATGAGCAGGACGGAGTGACGCTCGAATTTATTGACCATCAAAAAATCCGCCTCATTCCTCGGCCGGATCACATGATTGCAGGAATAATGGTCGATCCAGCGGATATTGCGTTGATGGAGCTCTTCGCAAACAGCGGCAAAATAACCGTGTAGTACCCCAAAATAATTAGAGAAGTCAAAGCGGGTGTGGAATCCGAAATTGATTGCGGTGTCAATGCCGGCTTTCGCATAGCCGTCCGCCCGTCGCTTTATTTTGTCGAGTACATATTTTTGGGGCCATTGGAGGTTTTCGAGGGATGTCCACCAGCTGGCGGCCCGGTTGGGAATAAAGGAGGTTCCGGATTTGGCGGTGGCAGTCGCGGCTTCACCTATCGCCGGAATGCCGGCCGCAGAGGGCTGTGTCGGCGCGGCGGCGACTCCGCCTGTAAAAATGAAAGGGACTCCCAGGCTTGCAGTGGATAGGGCCGTCAGGCGGAGGAATTGTCTGCGATTGGTTTTGGTGTTCATCTGGCTTGAGCTTGTATCCAAATTTAACTTTCGATCGAATTGCTCATTTCCAATTATCGCTGCAATACCTATACTTTTTTAACAAGGTGAAACGGCCGGTTACTGTGTGAAAACGGAAATTGAAACGGGACACTATTCGATCACTTCCATCCCAAAAAGAGAGCAAATTCCGACAGTTGGAACTTTTCCGGAAGTCGGGAGATTTCCGTCGAGTGGAGGGCTTTCCCTATCCAAATTCTAAACATCTGATTGTCTATCAATTACGGGAATATCGCCGTGGGTTTGGCATGGAAGCAGTCTTTGGTACGTGTCTTGAATTTTCCTATGCAGGTTAAAACTGATTAAGACCATGAAAACTAAACTCTACACCCTACTGCTTGTCTCGATCCCCACCGTAACTTTCGCCGGTGCCCGTACCATGATCGAGGCCGTTAAAACTCAAAGCAACTGGTCCACTAATAGCAGCTGGAGCCTCAACCGGCTTCCTAAGGACGGTGACTCCATCGTCATCCCGGCCGGCAATACGATCGTCTTCGATCAAAGCCAGACCTTAAATAATGTATATATCACCATCGCCGGTACGCTCAATTTTGACCAGAATAACAGCCTGACCCTGAACAACACCTCTCTTGTCTCCATCCTCAACGGTGGAATACTGACCGCGACGCACCCCACCCCGAACGAGCTCGTCACCATTGGTGGTGTAACTAAATATGATGGTAAAACGGATAACACCATCGCCGGTCCGGCCGTCGCCAGCAGCAATACCAGCACTTCCCCTTCCGGGTTTGCGATTACTCCCATGACGCTTCCTGTTACATTCGTTTCCTTCAGCGCCGTGCGCACCAACGATGGCGCCGTTCAGCTGACCTGGACCACCGCTAACGAGATGAATAACGGTCATTTTGAGGTAGAGCATAGCCTGGATGGTTCCAACTGGACTTCTCTCGGCACGGTCGCCGCCGGTAACAATTCGCTCGGCGATAGCTATAGTTACACCGACGAAACCGCAACTGCCGCTCAGACCTCTTACCGGATCCGTCAAGTAGACATCGACGGCAAGTATATGTACAGCAAGGTCGTTATGATCGGCGCGACCGCCACTACCCAGACCACGATCATCGCCATCGGCAAAACGGTTACCATCTTCCCTGAAAAGCTCTCCGGCGGCCATCTGATGGTGCGATTGATCACGCTCGGCGGGCAGGTTATGCAACAGCAGTCTTTTGAAACCGCCTCCAGCCGCATCGATCTTACCCTTTCCACCTCTGTCAACGGAATGTACCTCGTACAGGTAACGGATGGCAGCCAGTGGTCGGTTGTAAAGAAAGTAATGCTCTAGCGACGGGCGAATTTATTTTAGAGGGCCGATCCAAAAATAATTTTCCATTTCTTGGGTGATCATCTTACCTTTTTAGACACTTGTTTATAAATGGCTCTTTTATGATCGAACGAAAGATCGCGACCCTGGAGGACCCGCTGACAAACCTGTACCGGTCGGCGTTCCCCGACTGTGCGAAGATGATCCACCGGATGGGCGGTACGAGCGAACAGGCAAAGGACTGCTTTCACGACGCGCTCCTGATCTTCCTGGAGAAGCAAAAGGCGGGAACGCTGCGACTCCAGTCTTCTGCAAAAGCCTACGTCCTGGGCACGGCAAAGATCTGCTGGTTGCGCTCGCTGGATCGATCGACCGACCTTCCATTGCCGGAGGGATTCGAGCCGATCGAGGTCGGAGAACCAGATCAAGAGGAAAAGGAAAGTATTCTATTGGAGTCGCTGCAAAGGACCGGTAAGAAATGCCTCGAGCTCTTAAGCGCATTTTACTATGAGAACTTTTCGCTGCAGGATATCGCGACCCGTTTTGGGTTCAATGGACGGCGGTCGGCGACCGTCGCAAAATTCAAATGCCTGGAAAAAGTGCGGCATAACATAAAAACATCGCAAGTCTATGCGCAGTGAATTAACTGAGATCAGCCTGATCGATAAATACCTAAACAAACAGCTCGACGAAGAGGAAAAGAAGACCTTTGAAGCCTTATTGCTGGTAGACGAGGTCCTTTCAACGAATGTTGAAGCGCAGCGCAAGGCCTATCGGGTCATCCGGCTTTTTGCCCGCAAAAAAGAACGCACCCGGCTGGAAGGCATTTACCAGCGCCTGCTGCGGGAGCCCGCGTTCGCACAGCATTTGAAAACCATATTTTCCTGATATGCTTATCCCCACCGTCATCGACAACGCCACCCGCGGAGCTTTCGATATCTATAGCTTGCTGCTAAAAGAACGTATCGTCTATCTCGGCTCGGCCATCGAAGAGAACGTTACAAACCTTGTCGTGGCGCAACTCCTCTATCTCGACAGCGAAAACCACAACCCCATTATGCTCTATATCCATAGCCCTGGCGGCCTCGTCTACGGGGGCCTGGCAATCTATGACACCATGCGCAAGTTGAAGTCCCCGGTGGCCACTGTGGCGGTGGGCTTCTGCGGAAGCATGAGTACCGTATTGCTGACGGCAGGAACGAAAGGACAACGCTATGCACTCCCCCATGCCACCATCCATATGCATCCAACAGGGGGCGGCGCAAAGGGCTATACGGAAGATGTCCGCATCGCCTATAAGGAGCAGGAGCGGCTGCAGAATCAAACCTTTTACATAATCGGTAAATGCTCGGGGCATACCCGCGAGGAAATAGAAGAGATGTTTCGGCGGGACCGATATATGAACGCCGTGGAAGCCATGCAGTACGGCCTGATCGACGAAGTACTTGGAGACACCGACGATCTCATCCGGCTGGACGATGTGCAGTGGAAGATCCAGTTTCAATCCGACCCCAAGACCCGGGAAAGTATCGGGTTCAAACAACATCCTGCCGGAGAGTAAGGCACATCATTCGCTGCGTAACGCCCGTACAGGATTCGCAGCGGCGGCGCGGATCGCCTGGTAGCTGATGGTCGCGAGCGCGATGGTCACGGCAAGGAATCCGGCGAGGACGAAGACCCACCACTCGATGTCGATGCGATAGGCAAAATCCTGTAACCATTTATGCATGATCAGCCAGGCAAGGGGCGAGGCGATGAGAAAGGCGATAACCACGAGTCCGATGAAGTCGCGCGACAGCAGCAGCACGATATTGGCGATCGAGGCACCCAGCACTTTCCGCACCCCGATCTCCTTTGTGCGCTGCGCAGTCGCAAAAAGCGATAGACCGAGCAGGCCCAGACAGGCGATAAAGATCGCGAAGCCGGCGAAGATGGCGAAAGCCTTCCCGAAGAGCTGATCGCTGGCATATTGTGCATTGTACCGCGCATCCAGGAAGAAGTAGTCGAAGTAGTTACCGGGGAAGTAGTTGTCATACACCTTCTTTACCGTCGCGATGGTAGCCGGCATATCCTGCGTATTCACCTTTATCGAGATGGAACTCCCGGTCCCATAGGCGGGCATCAACATCGTTGGCTCGATCGGGTAGCGCAGGGATTTCTGATGATAGTTGTTGATCACCCCGACGACGGTCCATTGCCGCTGACCACGCAATATGGTCTGGCCGAGCGCGTCCTTCGGCTCTTTGAAACCCAGTAGCTTTGTCGCACTTTCATTGATGATCAGGTTGTGCACCTTGCTGAAGTCGGGGTTGTAGTCGGTGTAAGTATAGTCTCTCCCCGCAATGACCTTGATCTTATACAAATCCAGCCAACCCATGCTGATGGCATTATGCCGCATCGTAAAATGGACGGTATTATCCTGATCGAGCCGCCGGATATTGAAACTCCGCCCCGTCTCCCCACCCATAGTATTCCAGGAGGTGGCAGCGCCCTGAATACCGGGAATCTGCGACAGATCGTGCGTCATACTGTTCATCCGGCTGATGAAAGTGGAGTCCCAGGCGGTAAGCACGGGCGGCTTGACGATCAACACCCGATCGATATTCATTCCCAATTCCTGGCTATTCATATAGCGGACCTGGCGGTAAACGACCAACGATCCGATGATCAACATCACGGTGATCCCGAACTGTCCAATGACCAATCCCTTGCGCAATAAGACCCCGCCTCTTGAAGTGCTGAATTTCCCTTTCAGCACGAGGATGGGGCGAAAGGACGAAAGGACAAAGGCCGGATAAAACCCCGAGACAAAGATCCCGGTCAGCACCAGGATCAGCAGACCGATAGTGATGCTATATCCCCCCATGCTCTTCTGCAGGAGATAGGTAAATGAAAGGTGATGATCTATCAACGCGTTAAAGGCGGGCTGCAGGAGGAACATAAACGCAATGCCCAGAAAGAGCGCGAATAAATTAATAAGAAACGATTCCATGAGGAACTGCCGGATCAGTTGCCCCTTCTCCGCGCCGATCACCTTGCGCACTCCCACCTCTTTTGCGCGCTCGGAAGAGCGGGCGGTGGAAAGATTGATATAGTTGACCCAGGCGATCACGATGATGAAGAGCGCAATGATCAGTAGTCCCCATACGACCGTAGCACTGCCGGTCTTGCCGACCTCGTATTCGAAGTCGGAATAGAGATGTGCTTTTTCGAGAGGCTGCAGATGGAATTTCTCGACGCTGCCGGATACCTTGTCGCCCTGAAAATACCGGTCGCTGAATCCGGCGAACTTTGCTTCGAGGGCTTTATAGTCCGTACCGTGCTTCAACCTTATATAGTGCCAGAAATCGGAATCCTTGAAATCATAGTCGGCTTCTTTCCAGGGATCCCTTCCCGAATAAAGGGTCAGGTAGGAACTGAGCAGGTCGAACCGTAAATGGGAATTCTCGGGAACATCCCTGAGCACCCCCGTTATCTTATAGGGGATCGAGTCGGTTCCGACGATAAGGGTCTTCCCGAGAACCGAGGCGACATCGTTTCCCTTTGCTCCAAAATAGCGGTTGGCAGCCGATTCTGTGATCACGGCGGTATACGGCTGCACCAGGGCCGAGGCCATGTCACCTGCCAGCAGCGGATAGGAGAGCATCGTCAGAAAAGAATTGTCCACTCCGAACATCTGCTGGTCGCCGAATTTCTTTTTCTCATGGCTGATGATCACCTTCCCAAAAGGTTCTACCCGGGCATGGTCGACGACCTCCGGAAAATCGTGTTGCATGGCTTTGCCGATGCCCGAGTACGTGATGGTGCCATGCTGGATGAGCTTGCCGTTCTGATAGCGATCGTTATAAACCCGATAAATATCCCCTATGTTAGAATTGAACTGGTCATAGCTCAACTCGAAATTGACGTATTGCAGGATCAGAAGACAGGCGGCCAGTCCGATAGAGAGGCCGATGACATTTATGAAGGAAAAGACCTTGTTCTTGCGGATATTCCGCCAGGCTGTGGTAAGATAGCTTTTGAGCATAGTTTTGGGGATTGGCTATCCCAAAGACCCGCCCGCTTGTCGAATGTTGCGCGGCCTTCCTGCGGCGTTCGCATCGTGGAAAGTTTCCCAAAAATCAGGTCAATTTCTCGTTTTGGGAATTGTGCCCAAAATTGTTCATGCCGGGACTCCTGTATATCAATACGATAGCTTTGGTATGGCCCTTGTCTTTCATATAGCGTTCGCAACCCTATAAAATCGCAGTATGAAAAATCTTTACCTATCTTTCGCTCTCTTCCTCGGCATCGGCAGCCTTTCCTTCTCTGCTGTTGCGCAGTCCCCGGTTCATAAACAAACCACAAGTAATATCATTCTCAATAACGTTGATAATATCGCCGTAACCCTCCCCAACGTCAGCACCTCGGGTAACCTGATCGTGGTCGAAGTGACCTGGGACAAGCAGAACCGGACCCTGGCATCCCTGACGGACAGCAAGGGTAACACCTATCGTCAGATCGCAGCGGAAACCAACTGGGGTACCATGTACCGGTCGACGCTCTATTATGCTTATAATATCAGCGCAGGTTCTACGCCGATCACTATTACGGCCAACCTCGATCATAAGACGCAAAATCTTCTCGAGATCTATGCCAGTGAATACTCGAATATTATGAGTGTTGCCGATCCCCTGGACAAGGCGAAGACCACCACCGGCAGTGGTGCGGCGATCAACTCGGGATCCGTAACGCCCACGACCGCCAATCAGCTGGTCTATGGCATCGCGATTGGCGAGTCAGTGAAGATCAACGCGGCTGGCGGATATAATGTCCGGTCTACCGATCAGGATAATGTTGTAGAAGATATCACCGGTGCCTCCACGAGCTCGCAGAGCGCTGGTTTTACGGGTGGCGGCAACTGGATCGCCCAGGTAGCGACATTCAAGCCGACGCTTATCTCCCTGCCGATCGACCTGAGTGTTTTCGATGTCAAAGCCGTACAGGATAACAAAGTAGAACTGAATTGGGCTACGGCCTCCGAGTCTAATAATGACTATTTCGAGATAGAGCGTTCCAATGACGGTCAGGAGTGGAGTGCTGCCGGCCGGGTCAATGGTTCCGGTACGACCAATACGACGGTAAACTATTCCTTTGTAGACGAGCATCCTAATGCGGGCGTCAACTACTACCGCCTGAAGCAGGTGGACCTGGATGGCAAGGCTTCGATCTCCAAGACGATCACGGTTCGTATTGACGAAGCTGCAGTTTCTACGATCAAGGCTTACCCGAACCCCGCGACAAGTTACCTCGTAGTGGAAGGGGCTTCGCAAGCGATCACCCTGTACAGCACCAGCGGTCAGCGGATGCTTGTGCGTGTTGTTCCTGATGGTGAGACGAAGACGACGATCGATCTGGCGGGTCTGCCCAAGGGTGCGTATTTTGTGAAGGCCGGGGAGAAGAGCATGTTGATCTATAAGCAGTAAGAGATTAGCGGTCGGGAAAGACGCGATAGATCACGTCTTCCATTATTGAACTTTTGGTTCCGTCCGGTCTTGTATATTCTACTTCAACTTTGATCTTGTGCTTGCCCAGCTCTTTGTCAGTATATATCGTGTCCACAGCGATGCCTTCATCATTTATTGGGATCAATTCGCCGGCAATGGTAATTTTTGGATTTGCCTTGGATGAAAAAGCCCCGATACGCGACTTTATTATAATGGGTTCTCCTTGTGTCACATGAGTACTGGAAGGCGCAACAATTGCGTCGAATCTATCGAACGTATCTGTATAAGTGACAGAATTCTTCAGACAAAGGCACCTATCAGGTTTTTTCGGTATCGATCGAGCCTTTCTAATAGTTCAGCCCTATCTTTCCTTTCAAGCACGGCGCTATTCTTCAACTTCGACGCCAGGGAATCCATATACAGATCGACGTCGGCGGCGCAGCCGCATAAAAGGCCGGCCCCGGTCAGGGCCGGCCGAAACCGCACGGTGCTTACCCGTGCTAGTTGTAACCCGTGTTCTGCTTCAAAACGACCTTCCCATTGGCATTCTCAGCGTCTATCTGCTGCTGGGGGATCGCAAAATATTCATTCACCCCTTTTGTAAAGACGGCGGTATTGACGACATAGTAGAAGCTGTGGCGGGTCTTCTCCGTCGTAACATATGTATTCAATGTATTCGCCATGAGACCGGTCCCGTTGTCCCAGCGTTGCAGATCGAAGAAGCGATGCCCCTCCATGGCCAGCTCGAGACGCCGTTCCATTCGGACGGCGTTGCGGGCGTAGGTCTGGCCACCCGCGGTAAAAGCGCCGGCGGCATAAGGTTTGACCAGGTAATTGTCCGCGGGCGTGGCGCTGCCACCGGTCGAGTAGGTGCCACTCGTCGCATTATAGGTAGAGTTCTTGTAGACCCAGCCGGTGGGATTGGCGGCGCGGTTGCGGACCAAATTGACATAGGCCTGCGCCTGGTCGAGACTGCCGATCTCGACCTCACATTCGGCATCCATCAACAATACATCGGCATAGCGCATCAGGTTCGTATTAAGAGACGTGATCTGCGTTGCCCCCCAAAAGACGGTCTCTGTAGACGAGTTAGTTCCCTGCTGGGCCTTTGCATAGACATTCTTCTTGGCATCGAAGACGCCGTTGCTGTTGGGGTCCCTGATCCAGCTGGCGGAACCCAGGCCCCAGTCGAGATAGGGAATGCCGGGGCGGGACATGGTCCAGTCGATACGCGGGTCCAGCGTACCGGTATACAAATTGGTGGAGTCACTTACGACCTTGCCGTTATTGGAGGTTCCATCCAGCAGCGGCAATCCGTTGGCATCGGTCTTATACGCGTTGGCGAGATTCCATGAAGGATTGTTGAAACCGCAGCAGCCTACCGGCCCGCTGCCGTAAGGAAAGTTGAGTACATCCCCCATATTGCCATTGCCCCCGTCGTTGGCGGAAGACGATCCGTCGTTGACAGAGTTCTGACAGGCGAACACACTCTCGGGGCCGTTCTTCTGCGGGGCGTTGAAATTGGCCTCGAAGTTGGCGCTCAGCGCATATTTCTCACCGGTGGCGGTCACCCCATGCTGGATGACCTGGTCGAGGTAATATTTGGCGCTGTCGAATTTCCGCTGACACATATAGTCCTTACCGAGGAAGGCCATGGCCGCCCATTTGTTGACGCGGCCCGCTTCGGGTTGAACCTCGGGAAGATGGTTGACAGCATAAAGCAGATCGGCCGTGATCTGCGGCCAGATATCCACGTCATTCGGCACATTCAGATTTCCATTGACGAAGGAGATGTTCTCATCGACATAGGGAAAAAAATGGAAGATGCGACGACCATCCATATGATAATATCCCCGCAGGAACCGGGCTTCGCCGGAGAGTTCGGCAGTGTCTGCGGGGGAGATGCCTTTCGACAGACGCATGACGCGTAGTACGTCGTTGGCCCGCTGGATGCCGAGATAGAGGATCGTCCATTTTTCATTGAGATAGGTGGTCGTTCCGCCCTGTGACAAGGCCCAGGATTCGAGCGTCGACAGATCGGGCTGATCAGAAGGAACCGAACCCTTGTAAGAGTCGTCGGCGCACACGCTGCCGTATTGCCAGTTCGAGCCCGCACTGCCATATGCATCTCCGGCGACGGGAACATTCTCCCCATCGAGGATCGCATAGGCTCCGATCAACAATCCGTTGACGCCCGACAGGTTCTGGATGTTCTGCTGTAACAGCGATCCCTGAGGCTGGACATTCAGCTTATGGTCACAAGCATTCAAACCCATGATCACCAGCGTAAGCCAGACCGATATTTTTAGTTTGCGATTCATATCATTCGTTTTTTAATGGATAGTTACATTCACTCCGACGCTATATTGTTTCTGATTGTTGGGATAGGCGCCGCCGTCGATACCGAACAGCGTGTTGCTGCCGAGCACTTCGGGATCCTGGCCGTCGTATTTCGTGATGGTGAAGAGGTTCAGTACCTGGGCATAGACGCGGACCCGGTCGAAATGCAACGCCCGCAGGGGAGCGCTGTCGAAGGTATATCCAAGGGTCATCGTCCGGCATCGCAGGAAACTGCCGCTCTCCATCGTGTAAGAATTGAAGGCCGTGGAGTTGCTGAAGTTGGCGCTTTGCTCCAGCATCGGTACTCTCGTCCCGGAATTGGCCACATGCGCCGACTGGTCGTTGATGTTCGTCGGATTTCCGCTGCCGTCGACGAGCCGGGCGGATTGAGTCGCCACCCGCACACTCATCGCATTGCCATACGCCTGGGGGAAATCGGTAGAACCCTTCACACCGTTCAACACCTTATTCCCAATAGACGTGTACAGCAGCATGAAGAAGTCGAAGTTCTTATAGTTCAGTCCAATATTCAGGCCCGCGGTGAATTTCGGGTTCGGGTTGCCAAAGAAGGTCCGGTCGGAGTCCGTGATCTTGCCATCGTGGTTGACGTCGGCATATTTGAACCGGCCGGGCGCGGCGCCATTCTGGGTGGCGGATTTGCGGACGTCGTCATAACTCTGGAAGAGTCCGACGACCTGGTATCCATAGAATGCTCCTACAGGATGACCCGGTTGCAGACGGGATTCCAGGGTTGCGCCATTGTAGATGGGAATATAGGTCTCTCCCGGCGGCAGGCTCTTGACCATATTGACATAGGATGTAAAGGTTCCCGTCAGATCGAACTTCAGTTGATTGCCCAATGCCGCTCCATGATAGGTCACTGCCAGGTCGATCCCATGGTTGGTGATGTTGCCGGAATTGACATAGGGCAAGAGCGGACCGGCCGCAGTAGCCGTCGCCGTGCCCGCGGTGCCGGGAGCCGTCACCTGGTTGATCAGGCCGCTGATCAATTTGTCATACCATTCGATCGACAGGTCTACTTTGTTATGCAGGATGGTCGCATCGATGCCCACGTTTGTCAGCTGGTCGCGCTCCCAGGTGGTGCCGGGGTTCCCATATTGGAGATTGACGATCCCGGCCGTCGCAGAGTTGCTGTTGCCGGAGATATCGTAGGTCGACTGATTCGCCACCTGGCCATACAGCGAGTACGGATTCGTCGGGTTAATATTACTGATGGAACCCATCTTACCCCAGCCGCCGCGGATCTTCAGATCGCTGATCCATTCGACATCAACCATGAATTTTTCCCGCGATAACCGCCAGGCCGCGGAAACAGAAGGAAAGATGCCATAGCGCTGGCCTGCGGTAAACACCGAAGACCCATCCCGCCGGATCGTTCCGCTGATCAGGTACTTGTCATCGAAATTGTAGTCCAGGCGTCCGAACAACGAATAAATATTCGACTGGTAGGGCGTCGGTGTCAGGACATTGTTCAACAGGACATTGGGATTTTGATTCGTCTGGGTGCTGGCGTTGCCCGAATTCAGCGTCCAGAGATTCGGATTGATCGTCAGGCTCGCGGAGTCGGTGATATAATAGTTTCCGCGGGAAGACTGCGAAGCCCGGCCCTGGTTACTGATGTACTCGGTACCGGCGAGCAGGGTCAGGTTATGTTTGCCCGCGAAGGTATTGTTGTATTTGAGGGTGCTGGTCCAGGAGAGGCTTGTGTTCCAGCCGTAGATCTCCTGGTAGCTGTTGGCATTGGTATTGTTCTCGGCGTTCTCATATTGCGTATAAAGAAATGCATTCCGATAGAAGTTGTCGACCATTCCACCCACCTGGGTATGGGCAGTGAAATGTTTCAGGAAATCCACCTCGGCGAAAACGTTTCCCGACAGGTTGTAGTCGTTGTTGACGTTATTGCGCTGACGTTCCTGGATAGCGACGGGATTAGGAGCATTGCCCAAGCCTCCGCCGAGCCCTCCGGCATAGTTTCCCCGGATGTCATGTACGGGAATGATGGTCGGTATCTGGTAGGATGCGCCAATAGCATTAGCGTTGTTTACCCCGGCCAGCCCCTGATAACCCGGGTTGGACTTATACACCAGGAAAGCATTCTCGCCAACACGGACATGATTATCGAGGAAGCTGAAGGTGGAATTGATCCGCGCAGAATAGCGTTTCAGCGAGGTATAGATCAGCGTTCCGGGCTGATCGGTATAGTTGAACGAATAAAAATAGGACGATCTGTCCGAGCCTCCACTCGCCGAGATATTCTGGCTCCAGATGGTGACCGGCTGGAAGATGTCATGGTACCAGTCGTTGCCCCCTTTATCGGCCCTGGTTATCTGGTTTGTAAACAAATAATAGGTAGACGGATCTGTCCCCGGCGCCCCGGCCATCGCCCCCGTGGGAATCAGGTAGTCCGGGACGACCGGCTGTGCCCCGTTGCCATATTGTTTATTGCTCGGGGTGAGCCCATCATTCAGATAGGTCTGCCATAGGGCCTGCCCATATAAGGTGGGATCGGCCAGCCCACCCCACCCTTTTTTCAGGGGACGCTGTGTGCCAACATAACCGTCATAGTTGACCGTTACTTTTCCCGCCCGGCCTTTTTTTGTCGTCACGATGATGACCCCGTTGGAGCCGCGGACCCCGTAGATGGAAGCTGCGCCCGCGTCCTTCAGGACCTGTACGGACTGGATATCGTTGACGTTGATGTCGTGCAGGTAGCCGGGTGTTCCGTCGATGATGACCAGGGGATCGGTATTGCCGAAGGAGGTGATCCCGCGGATGTGAATGTTGCTGTAGCCACCCGGCTGGCCGCTGTTGGCGACGGTGACGCCGGAGGCCTGACCTTGCAGCAGGGATTCGGTGCTGCCGGATGGAACCGACTTCATATCGGCGACATTGACAACCGACACGGAGCCGGTGATGTCTTTTTTCCGTTGCGCGGTGTAGCCGGTGACGACTACATCATTCAGCGTGGTAGGCGCGGCGGTAAGGGATACATCACCTACTGCCGACCCCGCAGTGACAGGCAGTTCCAGACCGACAAACCCAACCGCGGTGATGAGGAGTGTTCCTGTGTTAGCGGGCAGGTTGATGGAAAAGGCGCCATCTGTTCCGGACTGAGCAATGACTTTTGTGTTCCGAACCGCGATCGTCGCACCGGGAACAGGCTGATTGTCCGCTTTATTGATCAGCTTTCCTGTAACCTTTCCCTGGGCGAAGGCACCGCAGGTACAAAGCAGGAAGCCCAGTACCATGCAGCAGAGTTTGGCCGGCCCAATTGTTTTTTTTGGCATAAGCAGTCGTTTGTTTTTTAGCAATAAAAGAGCAAGGACAAAACTATGCTCAAGGGGGGCGAGGCGCTATTTTTTGACCACATCAACACCACATCACCCGTTTGCAAATTCTATTACGACCGCGAATTCCGCCACATCTTCACTACATCAGGGCCGGGGTTCTGAATTACTGACAAAGTAGAGGTGTCTGCTATCAGGAGACCAGCAGCCGGTATTGAGTGTCCCCTGTCCGCCATACAGATAGGCAATAACCCGCGGAGCACCGGGAGTGGTGAGTGGTAACAAGCGCAGGGTTACCTCTTTATAAAGGGGATGCGCGTTGGGGTCGATATCAATAGGATAGGAGATAAAGGCCAACCATTTGCCATCGGGGGAGATCTGCGGAAACCAATTATGGTATTCGTCGAAAGTGAGTTGCTCTTTTCCCGAGCCGTCGGGATGCATCCGCCAGATCTGCATCGTGCCTGTGACATTTGCATTGTAGTAGATGTATTTGTGGTCGGGGGAGTATCCCGGCCCATCGCGACGAACGCGGGTATTTTCTGCCGGCGCCAATTCGGACCCTTCCGGTGCCTCGCGGAGCACTTTGCGGCTGCCATCGACAATGTCGAGGATCTCGAGGCGGCTGCCCAATACCTCGTGAACTGCCTCCTGGATCACATGGGGATTGGAGGTATATTCATGAACGACGGGTTTGTCGATGCGGACATTCCATACCCGCGCAGTAGCGACCTTATCGGAGTCGTGCGAACAGATGTAGAGTCCGACCAATACGTCTTTCTCCAACGCATCGGTGGTGCAAGAGCCCACCAGCTGTAAGGGTTCTCCGGGATGAGCGATCTTCATGGTGATGATCTTCCCTATCCGCTCGAGCTGGATGGTCCGGCCGCCCTTTTTTGGATAAAAGCGCTCTTCTTCAGGGTCGCGCATGAACATGCCGCGATAAGGTCGCCATTGGAGTACGACCAGGCCGTCGATATGGTTGCAGGCATTGGCGCTGGCGGCGCCTTCATCCGTGGACTCGCGGATCATCCACCCGATCTTGCGATGACCGACGGCGCCCGCGGTGTCGCCCGTGAATTCGAAGTCGGCGGTAAGGATGAAATCGCCTTTTATTTTCTTGTACACGAAATGGAACTCGTCCTTATTGAACCAGATATTGGCGCCTCCTCCCTTCAGGTTATAGACCTGGCTTGCCGTATCGTAGGTAGCGTCACCGGGGAGTTTGGGATTGCCGATATCCCGATGACTGTCGAAGATACCTACCGGGGACTGCGCACGAAGCCCCGCTGCGCTGATCAGGCAGCACAGGAAGAGAAATGTTTTGGTCATATTGCAAGGTTTGTGTTACGGAGGTAGTCGAAGGTTCTCCGGCCGGATGTTCCATCCTTCCAGCCGTAGTTGGGGAGTGCGGCCGGCCAGCGCCGTTATCGGGCAGCTAACCCTCACCGTAACAGACTCGGCCGCCGGGATGGAGAAATAGTTGTCCGACCAGTAGCTGGGCAGCACTTCTTCCCCGCCTGCGATCACCTGTGGGTTCAGGAAGAAGGCCAGCCGCGGAGAAACATTGGTAAACCGGATCGTCCAGCTTGCATCCCCCGCTTTTTTCCCCGAGGATTGTACTGTGGCCTGAACCTGGGCCGTGGGCATCGCACGCAGATCGGCAAAGTCATGACCGGGAGACATCCAATACACGTTGCGGGATAGTGTTGCCCCACTCTTATCCTTCAGGTGGAGCAGGACAAAGGAGACACCCGTCGTCTGCCGAAGGATGGACCGGATCGGGAGCACTTCTTTTACATCGGTGGTATCGAGGTTAACCGTGCCCGCCTGTTTTAACAGGGAAGCGCCGGTCATGCCGACGATCCCGACCTCATAATGCAAGTCGGGCCGAGGGATATAGGTTCGATTGATGACGGCAATTGCCGAATCGTCGAGGTTGAGCTGGATATGCACGGGCTCGCAGGCGCGTTGCATAAAGTAATATCCGGCGTTGGGTTCGAGGTACCAGTCGTAGACCTGCCAGACAACGCTTGGAAAGGCGGCATTGAGTTTCCAGAGCATGACGCCGCCAGTTTCATTCAGCTTGTGACCCGCCGCTTCGAAGGTGGCGCGATAGCCGCCCGCATTCAGCAGCTGCATTTTATCGGAAAAGTCGCGCATGCCGGTGGGCTTGCCAAAGCGATTCAGCATGGCCTGGTAATAGGTGTCGTAGTGTCCATTGCCGGTGCAGGCATCGTGATAACCCCAGGTGTCGTTGAGCGGATAGGGCAGACTGCTATCCGGCACCAGGTTGGGGATGATCTTCGCCAGCGTGTTATACGGCGGCTGGGAAGGAAGCCCCGTTTCATCTTTAAAGACCCAGTCCTTGCCGGCATCGACAAGGCGGTAATACTGGGCATCATCCTGCCAGGAATAGGGGCCACCGCTGTAGACGCCCGCGGGCCGGTCGTCGGGCCAGGAGCCTTTCCATTCTTTTGGCGCGTGCGAGAAGCCGGATGAACAGGGAATAAAGGGTCGCGTGCCGTCGAGCCGCGCTACGTTGTCGCGCATGGCGTTGTATAATTCTTCCCGGGCATGGCCTTCATTGCCGCCGGTCCAAACAAGCAAGCTGGGATGATTGCGGATGCGATAGATGATGCTGATGACGTTGTCGACAAAGACGGAGCTTTGCAATGGCCAGTCGGCGGAGCCCTTAAAGCCGCCATTCGTATCTCCTGTGATCCAGAAGTCCTGCCAGACGAGGAGTCCATACCGGTCGGCCAGTTCATAGAAGTCGTCGGTCTCCCCCAGTCCCCCACCCCAGATACGGACCAGATTGACATTTGCGTTGCGACAAAGCCGCAATTCATAATCATATCGCTGATAGTCGCGGTTGAGCATCATGTCGGGAACCCAGGCACCACCCACGAGATGGACACGCCGCCCGTTGACAAAGAAATCGCGCCGAACCCAACCATTGACCATCGTCGTCGAGGAGCTGACCGTACGGACGCCAAAGACAAAGGAGGTATCGTCGGAGATGGCATCGCCGTCGGAATATTTCAGGTGGATGCGATAGAGCCAGGGTTGACCATAGCCGTTCGGCCACCAGAGCCGGGGGTGATGCATGACCAGGGCCGGGATCTCGTCGGGAGACAAATGCAAGATCTTCGATTCGCCGGCGCCAAGCGCAGCCCGCTGCGTGAAGGAGATCGCCGCACCGGTAAAGTTCTCCGGCGTGATGGTCACCTGTACCGACCCCTGTCTGGGCCGGCTGTCATTATTCGTCAACGAAAGCTCGAGCGCAAGCCGGGCCACCGAAGTATCCGGGAGGTTTGGTAATGCGGTGATAATATGCGGCCGGTTGATGACTACGGAGCCCGTCGTCCGAAGAATGACCGGTTGCCAGATGCCGATATTGCGATCCCGCACCTCGGGAATCCAATCCCAGCCCACGGAGCTGAGCATGGTCACATTCTTCCCAATATCTCCGGTGGGGCCGCCGTTCTCGTAGAAATCTTCGAGGGCTTTCAGTTGTGGGGTGGCCGGTTCGCCGGGATAATCCAGCGGAAAGATCTTCACTGCCAGCGCATTCTCTTCTCCCGCATGGATGGCGGCGGTCGCATCGAGATCGAACTCCTGGAACATACCCACCATTCTCCCCGAATCGGCGAGGAGCCGGCCGTTGAGCCAGACCTCCGCACGGTAGTTGATGCCTTTAAAGATGAGTTGAAAGTGCCGCCCTTTATCTGCCGGAGGTACGGCGAAGGTCGTCCGGTACCAATACGGCTTCTTCCACGGGTTGGGTTCACCGGGCAGATAGCTGTACCGATCGAGATGGTACTCCCGGTTAAAGGTATCCGAGGCATCCGGGATGAGCATGTTGTTCATCCCGATATACGGATCGGGATAGACCTTATTGGCGACGAGACCGGTCAACACCGTGGAAGGTACCGTCACGGGGAACCAATAGTTCTCCGGTCTGTAAAGGGGGGAGGAAAGTGAATCTCCCCCAGCCCGGATCACGGCGGATGACTGCAGGGTAAAATGCGTGAGCCTGACTTGGCTCACGTGCTGGGCCGGCAGGAGTGCCGGTGGCAGGAGGAAAACAGTAATGGCAGCAAGGAGGCGCATGGTAACTTAATTACCACCAATATCGTTAGTATTACTTACGAAAGCAATTCTTTTACCATCGGGGGACCAGGAGGGCGTATTGATCGAGCCCTGTCCGCCATAGACATAAGCAAGGACCTTGGGTGTACCCTTTCCGTCGATCGGTAACAGCCGGATATAAACGTGTTTATAGGGCGGGTGGATCCCGGCGGGTGTTTCTTCGGGCAGGAAAGAAAGATAGACGAACCATTTCCCGTCCGGGGAGATATGGGCAAACCAATTGTTGAGGCTGTCCTTTGTTACCTGTTCCTGGCCGCCGCCATCGGGTCTCATGCGCCATATCTGCATCAGGCCGCTACGTACGGAGTTGAAATAAATGTATTGCCCGTCGGGCGTGTATTCCGGCCCATCGTCCAGTCCCTTTGTGTCGGTGAGACGGATCTCCTTTCCGCCGGTGGCCGGAACCTTATAGACATCGAACTCGCCGTTGCGTTCGCCACAAAAGACAAGGTCTTTTCCATCGGGTGACCAGCCATGCAGGTAAGAGGGACCTTTCGGCGTGATCTGTTTTGGTGTTCCGCCGGTGATCGGGACGGTATAGATGATCGAGCCGCCGAGCTCTTTTACCCAGTTGCTAAGTCCAAGCATTTTACCATCGAAAGAAAGAACGTGGTCGTTATTGTTGTGGGTCACCGTGCCGGTGTTGAGCGGGGATGGTGTCCTCGTAGCAAGATCGAAGTTGTAGACGATGCCTTTTGCGTCATTAAAGATGAGGCTTTTCCCATCTGGTGTCCAGTTAGGCGCCTGGATGGAATACGGAACGGTATAGATCACCTCCCGTTGCCCGGAAGCAATCTCCATCAGCTCGATCCGGCTGCCCATGGTCATCTGGGTCGACTGATTGGACTCTCCTTTATAAGGAACCGTGATATTGACATTGCTGAAGACTCCGGTCTCGAGCACATCGGAGTTGTGGGAGCCGACGAAAAGGCCGACATAGACCTCATCGCCCAGATCGATCCCAGTGATGGTATCGGTCTGAAAGGGTTCGCCATAGATGGCGGCCCGCATAATATATTGATTCCCTTTGCGCTCCAGCTGCAGGATATTGGCCTTTGTCATTTTCAGCTTGTGCTCTTCGGTCTGCGCACCCGCCGTGCGGCGAAACTGCAGGGAGGTGAGGCCGTCGCCGTGTTCCACCGCATTGACATGGGGGGAGTTCCCGTCGAGGCTTTTTCTGACCATCCAGCCCACTTTCCGGTGATAATTCACCCAATTACCCAAGAATTCCGCCCGGCTGTAAAGGACGAAGTCGCCCTTCATCTTTTTCCAGACATACTGGAACTCGTCATGGTCGGCCCAGACGTTGTAGCCGGCTCCGGTAATAATATATTGACCCGTGGAAGGAATGAAGGTGGCCGATCCGGGTTTTACATTGCTCCCTACATCGCCGTGGTTTTCGAAGATACCCACGGGCTGGGCGGTGCAGGGGAGAGAAATGGCCAGTAGTAGTATTGGCAGCAGTGCGTTAGATAGTGGTAGTTTCATGCGACAAATTTATGAGTGGATTGCTCATTTGGGCATTTTTGGACTACATCTATACTACATCATAGCCATAAATCCCCCTTCAACGGAGGGTTTTTACCACATCAAGCCCCTATCTTTATGAAGAAGATCCACCTATGCCATATGTTGCGCGAATAAAAATAGCTCTCGCCCTGCTTTCGATCTTTCTCGCAGGGGTCAGTCAGGCCCAGAATACGATCGGCATTCCCGACATTATCAACTACCCCCGGGATGTATATAATGCCGGTACGCAGAACCGGGGGATCGTACAGGACCGCACCGGGGTCATGTACTTCGCCAACTACCAGGGGCTCCTGACCTTTGACGGCAACTACTGGCGGAATTATCCCCTGCCCAATAAGACCGTTGTCCGATCGGTGGCGCTTGGGAAGGACAACCGCATCTATGCAGGGGGGCAGGACGATTTCGGTTATTTCTCGCCAGACAAGAACGGCAAACTGGTCTTTACCTCGCTGAAAAGCCTGCTTTCAGAAAAAAACAACTCTTTTTCGGATATCTGGTTCATCGCGCCGTACGGCAATGATGTTTTCTTTATGTCCCGGGAGATGATCTTTCAGCTCAACAACCGGACGATCACCGTGTACCCAGCTGTTTCCGAATGGCGTTTTCTTGGGGAAAGCAATAACCAGCTGGTGGCCCAGGATGGGAAGAATGGGCTTCTGGAGTTCAGGGACGGGCTGTGGACGCCCTTTGTCAGGGAGAGTGCGTTGCCGGGGAATTATCTTGTGACCTGTCTTTTCCCCTTTGGTAAAGACAGCAGTTTCCTGGGGACGGTCAATACAGGTTTTTTTATCCTTGCCAATGATAAGATCACACCCTTCCGGTTTGCAGGAACTAATCCTTTCGCCAACGAGCGGGTGCTGACGGCGATAGCGGTGAATAAAGAATGGCTGGCCATCGGCACGAATCTCGACGGTACCTATATCCTCAACAAGCAGGGGGAAACGATCCAGAACCTCTCGCGCAAGGAGGGGCTTCAGAATAATAATGTCCTGATGCTCTTTCTCGACCGGAACAAGAATCTGTGGATGGGTCTGGATGACGGGATCGATTTTGTCGCCTATAATAACGCGATCAAGCATATTTATCCTGAAAAGCTGAACGAGGGGCTTGGCTATTGTTCCATTATTTATAATAAAGAGTTGTTCGTCGGCACCTCCAATGGACTTTATTCACTTCCGATGGATGACCGGGAAGACCTGAGCTTCTTACGCGGTGAGTTCCGCAGCATCCCCGGAACCAAGGGGTCTACCTGGGGGCTGATGGATATCAACGGTTCGCTGCTGCTCGGGCATCACGATGGCGCATACCAGATCAGGAACGACCGGTTGGTACCCATCGACACCAGTCGCGCCTACTGGACCTTTCTGCCTTTTTCCAATGTCCTGCCTTCGGCATTGGTGCTAGGCGGTAATGGGACCGGGATCGATCTGCTCCGTTATACCGATGGGCATTTTCACCAGGAAGGAAACCTCCCGGGCTATTCGGCCTCGTCCCAGTTCATGGCCATCGACAATAACAATACTATTTGGGTGGCGCATCCCTATCGCGGTGTTTACCGCGTCGACCTGAACGATATGGGGCATCCCCGGGTGAGACTGTATACGCAAAAGGATGGGCTGCCTTCGTACCTTAAGAACCATTTGTTCAAGGTGAAGAACCATATCGTCATCGCGACGGAGAAGGGGGTGTATGAATACAATCCCCGGCAGGATGCCTTTGAACTCTCGCCATACTTCAAAGGCTTTTTTGGCGAGCGGAACATCCGGGCCTTGAAGGAAGACCCAGCAGGCGATATCTGGTTCATCGAGGACAACAGCCTGGGAGTCATCGACCTCTCGGGATCGAGGCCAGAGACGATCTATTTCCCTGAGCTGAGCGGCAAACTCGTCGCCGACTATGAGCATCTCAACCCGTACGATAAATACAATGTCTTTGTCGGCGCGGAGAAAGGGTTTTACCATATCAATTACGAGGAGTACAAAAAGAATCATTATCCCATCCAGGTACGGCTCCGGAGTGTCCGGGCCTTTGGGAAATCCGACAGTCTGCTGTTCGCGGGTTATTACGGGGAAGTAGGTGATAGCCTGGATCAGCCGGCTTCCGCCGTTTATAGCATCCCGAATAAATGGAACTCGATTCATTTCGAATATACAAGTCCGCTGTATGCGGCGCAGAGCAGTATCACTTACAGCTACTGTCTGAAAGGTTTTGACCGGGACTGGTCGGAGTGGTCCAGAAAAACGGAAAAAGAATATACCAACCTGTCAGCGGGAACCTATACTTTCCAGGTCCGGTCGAAGAGCAATCTCGGCAACGAGTCGGCTATCACCAACTATACTTTTACGATCCTTCCGCCCTGGTATCAGAGCGGCTGGGCTTATGCGGGGTATGGGTTGCTGCTCGCCGGTCTTCTCTACCTTCTTTATTTCTGGCAGCGACGGCTGTTCCGGCGGCAGCAGAAAAAACACGAGGAGGAGCAGGCCCGACTGCAATACCTGCATCAGCTGGAGATAGAGAAGTCCGAGAAGGAGATCGTAAAGTTGAAGAATGAGAAGCTGGAGGCGGAGATCGAACATAAGAACACCGAGCTGGCTTCGGCTGCGATGCACCTGGTGCAAAAGGGGGAATTGCTGGGCAATATCCGGGAAGAGGTGATGCGGATGAAGAAGGGTGCCAACGGTGATGCAGGAACGGCGGATGAATTCAAGAAAATGCTGCGGATCCTGGGCGAGGAGAACAAAATGGACAAGGACTGGGAGCAGTTTGCCATCCATTTCGACAAGGTGCACAGTGATTTTCTGCAAATCTTGAAAAGTACCTATCCGGCCCTGAGCGCTCATGAACTCAAGCTCTGCGCCTATCTGCGGATGAACCTCAGCAGCAAGGAGATCGCGCAGTTGGAGAACATCTCTGTAAGAGGGGTGGAGATCAGCCGTTATCGCCTGCGCAAAAAACTGAAGATCTCCACCGAGACTAATTTATTCGATTTCCTGATGGCGTTGCAAGCCAATGGAAAACCCCCGGTCCGGCATGACGGGCCGGACATCAGGCCACAAGATTAGCTTTAATATAGGTAATGCTCTTCGTGATGCTATCAAAGGGAGAACCGGGACATTGGTCCTGTTCGACAAAGAAGTATTTCATCCCCGCTTTTGACTTTGCGGCAAAGATGCGTTTGAAGTCGATCATGCCGTTCCCCACTTCCGTGAAGGAGTGTTTCGGTGTTTTATCCATATCCTTCAGGTGCCAGAGCGGGAAGCGGCCAGGGTGCGCTTCGAAGAGCTTGACCGGGTCCTTACCGGCCTTTGTCGCCCAGTAAAGGTCCAGCTCCATTTTTACGAGCCGCGGATCGGTCTCGCCGAGCAGGATGTCGTATCCGGATTTGCCGCTTTGGGGATCGAATTCGAAATCGTGGTTATGGTGGCAGAACTGGATGCCGGCCTTTTTACATTTCTCGCCAGCCACGTTGAACTCGGCGGCCATTTTCTTATAGTGATCGAGCCCGCCGCGTTCCTTGGGGGAGAGCCAGGCGCAGATCATGTATTGCAGACCGAGGGTGTGGGCATCCGCCACCGCCTTGTCCCAGTCATGGAGGATCGTTCCTTTGTATTCACCGTTGGTCAGGGTAGCGCCGGAGCCATCTTCACCAAGGCGGTAGTGGCAACTGCGCATGACCAGGCCGTTGGTCTTGAGCATGGCCAGGAAGGTTTTGGGGTCCATCCCGTAAAAATTCTCTTTCCCATCATTATAGGTAGCACCTTCCAGCGAATTAAACCCGATCTGCGCGACTTTGGCGAGGGTACCGGCTGGGTCTTTGGCCATGAAGTCCCGGACTGTGTAAAGTTGCAGCCCGATCGTCGGACCGGCAGCGGGCAAAAAGGAAGAAAGACCGGGAGCGGCAAGGATGCCGGCGGAAGCAAGGGCGGAATTTTTCAGGAAGGATCTTCTCGTGTGCATATGGCTTTTTTATAAAATTAGGGTTTCTACCGTATTTTTCACTACATCATTACTACATCAGGCCCGCTAAACTGTAGATCGCGGCTATAAAAATTGTAACTTTTAAGAAAATTGGCCATATGAAGTCCGCTCTTCTCTTCGCCGGTATCCTGTTCATTGCAGCATCCTGCCATCAGACCGATCATAGCGCCGAACAGCAGGCGGGCAAGCATCCTACCCTGACGATCGGTTCGGCAGCACCGGATTTTTCGTTGACCGGCGTCGACGGCAAGAGCTATTCCCTGGCTTCTTTTAGCGGCGCCAAGGTCCTGGTGGTAGTGTTCACCTGTAATCATTGTCCTACGGCACAGGCCTACGAAGACCGGATCATTCAGATGACAAAGGATTATGCCGACAAGGGTGTCGCCGTCGTAGCGATCATGCCCAATGATCCCCGGAGTATCCGGCTCGACGAGTTAGGTTATACGGAGATGGGGGACAGTTTCGAGGAGATGAAACGGCGGGCCGCGGACAAGCACTACAATTTCCCCTATCTGTTTGATGGCGAGACGGAAGCCGTCTCCATAAAATATGGTCCCATCGCGACCCCGCATGTCTTTGTCTTCGACAAGGACCGAAAGCTGCGGTATAGCGGCCGGGTCGACGATGTGGAGAAACCGACAAAGACCCCGCATTCCCTGGACACCCGCAATGCGATCGAAGCCCTGCTGAACAATAAAGACGTTCCGGTGGCAACGACAAAGGTGTTTGGATGTTCGATCAAATGGGCGGAGAAGAGCGACTGGATCGAAAAAGCCAAACAGGAATGGGCAAAGGAACCGGTGAAGCTGGATACAATAACGGCCGATGGGATCAGGGATCTGATCCGCAACAAAACTGAAAAGCTTCGGGTGATCAATGTCTGGGCCACCTGGTGTGGGCCCTGTGTCGCGGAGTTCCCCGACTTTGTAGATATGAACCGGATGTATCGCCGCCGGGATTTCGAATTTATAAGCATCAGCGCCGACGAGCCTGCCAAGCGGGACAAGGCACTGCAGTTCCTGCAAAAATCCCAGGCGAGTGCAACGAATTACATTTTCAATGTCGATGACAAATACAAGCTGATCGAGGCCATCGACCCTAACTGGCAGGGGGCGTTACCCTATACAATGGTGATAGAGCCCGGCGGAAAGATCGTCTATGCAAAGGATGGCCCTGTGGATATTTCCGCCCTGAAGAAGTTGGTCGTGGATGATCCGGCGATCGGGCGGTATTATTGAGCCCGACCCATTCGGCAGTTTATTGATTGCCCGTCGTCTCTTCCTCCTTGTCTTCCGTTTCTTCGAGCTGGCCGTTCTTGCCCCGGCTGACCTTGACGACCGGTTTGTCCTGGGTGCCCGAGACAAAGACCGGGATGCCGATGATGCCGAAGGGTGGCAGTCCTACACGGAAGTGCAGGCTGAGACGGCCGTCGAAGCTGGTTTGTCCCTCGATGCGCAGCTTGAAAGCCGAAACCTTCATGCGGGTGCGTTCGATAGTGATTAAATTGTTCGCGATCGTGGATTTTATATCGACCTTGGACAGATCGGGGTCGCTGACGTCCTTATTTGTCTCCTTGCTTACTTCTCCAAACAATTTCAGTCCTTTAACCTTCACTTTACGAATAGAGAGCGTGCCGCCCCCTTTGAGGGAGGGGTATATGGGCCGCATATTGCCGTCGAGCCGTCCGGCCAATTTGTAGTCAAGCGAGATGATCCCCTGTGCTTTCGCCGCGGAAGTTGCCATGTCGTGAAACAGCTTTACTTCCCGGTAGGCCCGTTGTACATCGAAATCTTTTGCCTGGATATGATAGTCGAACAGAGCCCGGTTCGGATCCAGGCTTTTATAAAGGGCATTCATTTGTACCGCGGCGCCGGCGAGGTGGAAGGCGGTGGTGTCGAGATGAAGGGCTCCGCTATCGATATGGATACCGCCGGTGAAGGTATCGATCTGTAGGCCGTTGTAGTCTATTCTTTTTACATCTGCGTGGAAACCAACGCTAAGATCTGTAGGGACCATTACGACGCCGGTGGATGCGGGGGCGTTGCCGCTTGCGGCGGGGGCGCTGGAGCCGGCGGCAGAGCTTGAAGCGGCCATACCCGCAAAGGCCATGAACTCGTCGGCAAATAAGTGCTCGCTGGACAAGGTGAAATTGCCTCTTAACGGTTGCCCTGTCCGGGACATATAACCGAAGACGTCCATGAGCCAGCCGTTGAGCGTAAACCGGGTTCTGCCATAACTGCCGTCGAAAGCATCGAACCACATCTTGTCCTGGTGAAAACGAAAATCCCCGGTTCGGATCAGGAATGGGAGCGGAAAGAGTTCGGAACGAACCTGCAGGTCCTTTACTTTTAGCGATCCTTCATTAAAGAGGCGGTCATAGTGTCCGGCGGTCGCATCACTTTGCCGGCCGCGGAGGGACAGCTGGGTCTCGACGAGGCCGGTGATATCGAAATCCTTTACCGCGAAGACCTTCCCAATACGGCCGAGATCGAGAGTGCCGCGGGAATTGAGGGCATAGTCGAGATCGGTAAAATTCTTCAGGTCGGCTTTCAGGGTAAACGGCTGGCCTTCGAAAACCATGGAGACAGGGGTGATCGCCAGATCGAGGTCTTTCATCGATCCACTCCTGCTCGTGAGCCGGGCGCCCACCTGGATCTGCTCTATCGGGTGCGGATAATATTTAGTTTGTATCCGACCGTTGGTCAGCTGAAGATCGGCCTCGGTGACGGGGAATTGATGTTTGGCGGGAAGATAGTTTCCTTTTGTTTTGACATGGGCGCTGAGGTCCCCTGCCAGGTCCACGCTGTCGATGGGAAGGACCTTTCGGAGATCGGCCAGGTGAAACACCGTTTCGAAATCGCCGTCGACGGTATTATTTACGGCATTCTCCAGGTGGAAGAATCCTTTGAGGTAGGATCCAAGCAGTTTTGCGCTGAAATTGTCGAGGGTCAGCCGGGTTTGATGGTAGTCGTCGTTGTTGCAGGATGCGTCGAGATCGAAACCGATCTCGCTGACCGCCTCGGGCCGGGAAGGCATCTTGAAATATCCATTGCGAAGTGTCGACTTCAGAGCAAAATGTGGGATGCTTGCGATCACAGTATCGACGCGGGTCTTCCGCAGGGTGGTTGTCCGATCTACACGGGTGGCGTACCTGCCCTCGGCTTTTAATTGCAGGGTATAGCGGCCTTTGAGATCGGCGGGCCGGAAACCGAGGGCGCGATCCCATTTTTCCAGGTCCATTTCCGAGCGGATGGTAGTCGAGATCCATGGCGTCTTGAGTCCTTTAAGCCGAAGCGCCGCATCGAAATAATCCTTATCCAGCCGGAAAGAGATGGTATCCATTTGAAGGTCGAGGCTGTCGGGATTGAGGGAGGGCATACGGCATTGCAGGCCAAGCCTGAGCTGTGTGACCGGCGCCGGCGCCTTTGCATAGGCGATCGACCCGTCCCGCACCTGAAGATCGAAGAGGAAGTCGGGCATGGTGTTGGTGGCTGCAACATATTTGCCTTTCAGCGCCGCATCGATATCGCCCACGCCTTTTACTTCGGTACTATCGAGCCAGGTCAGGCTCTCGGGTGGAAGCGCGGTGAAGATATCATGAAGTGCCGCACCGCGGGCATTCAGCCGGAAGTCCATATCATAGCCGTCCTTCAAAAAGGAGAACCGGCCGGTGAAGGCAACGGGGAGTTGGTTGATCAGCAGCTCGTTTCGCTCAAAGACAAGGGCCAGGGAGCTGGTGTTGATCTTGGTGATCAGGTCGGCATTGAGCTTTTTGTTGATAAAGTAGGGGGTGCGGTCGTAATAGAAGTCTATGGACTCGAGCTGCAGATGGGTGTGGAGATCGAAGACGGCCTGGCTCAGGTCGCCATTGCCCTCATAGTCGAGTCCGCGGGCATTGATAAGTAACGGCAGGGAAGCGTCGTTGTACGTGAGGCGACTTTTCTCGATGATGATCTTCTCGATCTTGAGGGAAGCGCTTGTCGAATCGTTGGACGCGCCCGGTTCGCTTTTCGGGGCCGCATAGATATTGTAGTTGGCACGGCCGCCGGTATCCACCTGGATATTGATAAAGGCATTGGTCAAAAAGACCTTGTCGATCCTTACTTCCGAGAAGACGCTGCGGAGGTCGACTCCAAGCGCGATCTCATCGGCCTCAATCAGCCGTTCTTTGGCGAAGGGTGCCGATCCGTTGAGGCGGACATCGTAAAGGGTGAGGGTGAGCGCGGGAAAGTGGCGGAAGAAGGATAGCCGGGCAGATTTGAAATGCAATTCGGACTGGATGCTCTGCCTGGCCCACTGACGGATCTTGTTGCTGACGAATTTGGGGAAAAGATACGGCAGAAGAAAAAGAATGAGGATCAGGCTCCCGGTAGTGATACCGGCGACCTTCAGGACTCTAAGCAGTATACGTAACACGGGCGATCGCATAACACAAAAGTATTTTATTTTATTAAAAAACTTCCCCATCTTTGACTCACTAATGTCTCCGCTTATGACCTGCTAAGTCTCGATCTGTCTCCATTGCAGATCTCCCTCCTTCTCTCTCTCGTGTTGGGCTACCGCCCGAGGCAATTATTTTTTATAGCTTTATCAAACAAGCATCATGTCATCGTCACAACCTACTCAAAAAGGGAATACCCTTTCTACCATAGCGCTTGTCCTGCGCCAGTCACTTTCAGGACAACACCAGGATTTTACTTCGGGAAGCATCCGGCGTGCCGTTATTCTTTTATCGATACCGATGATCCTCGAACAATGTATGGAATCCCTGTTCGGTATCGTCGACATTTTTTTTGTAGGTCGTCTCGGCCAGGATGCGGTCTCCAGTGTTGGGCTTACTGAGTCTATCCTGACGATCGTCTTTTCGGTCGCAATCGGCTTGAGTATGGGCACCACGGCAATGGTAGCGCGGCGGGTCGGTGAAAAAAATCCCGAAGGGGCGTCACGCGCCGCGGCCCAATCCCTCATCATCTGTCTGGTGCTTACCGTCGTGATCAGTGTGGCGGGCAGCCTGCTGGCGCCACATATTCTCCGCCTAATGGGCGCTGTGCCTTCGACGATCGCCATTGGCACGACCTATACCCGGCTTGTCTTCGCAGGCACCATCGTCATCATGCTGCTTTATCTCATCAACGGCATCTTCCGGGGCGCGGGAAACGCAGCCATCGCGATGTGGTCGCTTTGGATCGCCAACGGCTGTAATGTGGTCCTTTGTCCTATTCTGGTTCACTTTTATGGGCTGCCCGGCGCGGCGATCGCAACCATTATCGGCAGAGGTATCGGCGTCTGTTACCAACTATACCATCTCAGTCGGGGCAGCGGTGTCGTCCGGTTTGCCCGTCATTATTTCAGGCCCGACGGCGAGATCATTCGCGGGTTGACCAAACTGGCCTGGAACGTCATGACACAATTCCTGATCGGGTCCGCTTCGTGGATCGTAATGACCCGTATTATCGCGAGCTTCAAGGATACGGCCGCTACCGCCGGTTATCAGGTGTCGATCCGTATCCTACTTTTCTTCCTGTTACCGGCATGGGGAATGAGTAATGCGGCCGCGACGCTGGTAGGTCAGAACCTCGGCGCCGGACAACCGGAACGGGCGGAAAAGTCCGTTCGGACTGCCTCCATTTATAATGCAGGCTTTATGCTTATCATTACCTTGCTTTTTCTCTTTGCTGCTGCGCCGATCGTCCGGTTCATAAATCCGGACCCGGATGTCGAAAAATTTTCACTCAACGTTTTACACATTGTCAGTATTGGATATGTGTTTTATGGGGTCGGAATGGTCCTGACGAACTCCTTTAATGGCGCCGGAGACGCCCGAACGCCTACGATAATCAATCTTTTCTGCTGCTGGGCCTTCCAAATCCCGCTCGCCTGGACATTGGCGATCGGCCTGAAGATGGGGCCAGAAGGGGTGTTTTGGGCGATCCTGATAACGGAAACGACTATTTCCATCGTCAGTTTCCTTGTTTTCCGGCGGGGCCGCTGGAAGAAGGTTAAGGTCTAAGGGGATGCCTTAAAATTGTGGAAAAGTATTTTAGGGCACAATAAAAAATATATCATAAAAGATTCTTGCACAAGTAGAAAATAGATAATATTTTAGTTTCCCTCCCGTTAATAACTCCGGTCGGGGCGCAGCCGCAACAAGCTGCTGCCTGGATAAAATCCAATAATCCGTCGGAGTGTCATCGGGAGGGAAACAAACAACCCTGGTTGGCATCTGATAAAAACCTTTGAAACATGCGTCGCAGTCTATTTCATCCCGGATTCTGGTGCGTTTTGGTCGCATTCGTTTTACCGGTAAGTGTGCTGAGAGCCGGAGGTCCGGTCAAGGCCAAGAACTCTGCAAAAACCGCTGCTTTCGCCGCGGAAGTAACTACTCTGTATCAGGAATTCGATCTGCAGGAAGCAGGTCTTAGTAAGAAAGCATTTGAATACGCCCTGAAAGGATACTATTATTTATTGGAACGCCACTGGCTGAATAAAACAAATGTCCTTTCCATCGTCGACATGAGTCAGTCCTCCCGCAGCAAACGGTTGTATGTGCTCGACCTGGATCAGAAGAAGGTGCTGATCAACACGTATGTGGCGCATGGCCGGAACTCGGGCGGGGAGTTTGCCCAGTCGTTCTCGAATAATCCTTCCTCACATAAGAGCAGCCTCGGGTTCTATATCACCCAGGGTACTTATTATGGTAACAACGGGCTTTCCCTGAGGATCCGCGGAATGGAGCGGGGCTTCAACGACAGGGCCGGCGGCAGGAATGTCGTGGTGCATGGAAGCCAGTATGTCGGACCGGACTTTTTGGAAATGAATAAATTCTGTGGAAGAAGCTATGGTTGTCCCGCGGTTCCGGCTGACGAATGTGAAACGATCATCGATCTGATAAAAGAAGGTTCCGTTCTTTTCATCTATCACCCAACCAAAAAATACACAAGCAAGAGCAAGATACTTAACAGCTAGCATGGACGCACACTTCAGATGGTTTGAAGGTGAAAAAGCCCCCATTGGTTCGTACCCTATGGTAGGGCTTTTCTTTTTGACTTAACTTTTTTAGAAAAATAGCAACCACGGCCATTCCCAGGCCGCGTATTGGGCGAGCACCCCTACAAAGATGCCGGCCCAGATCTCGAAGGAAGTATGGGCGGAAAGGATCTGCCGGGAAGTACAAACGAGGCCCGTGACCAGCAGCGCCATGGCGATATAGAGGCCGGAGCCGAATTCATCGTTAAAAGCAAACAGGCAAAAGAACATCGTCGCACCGCCAAGGGCGATCGCATGCATGCTGACCTTAAAATAGATGTTGCAGATCCACGCGCCGACGACGGCCAGGAAGGCTCCGCCCATAAAGTGAATGGCCAGCGGGGGAGTATCGGGAAGGTGTTTGAATACGTAGGCGCTCCAAAAGTAGAAGATCATCGCAATGATGTAGGGAATGATCCTGTCCTTTTCGGTGCGCAGCATGGGGGACTTGATCAGCTGCAGGCGCCAGAGCAGGAAAACGGCGAACAGCGGCAGAACGGTATTGCAAAGAATGACGGTGATGAGCCGCAGCACTTTTTGTTTATGCTCATAGCCGGCAAAGGCGTAGGGATGAACAAAAATGACAATGGCCATTACATAGGCGCTGATGAACAGCGGATGAAAGACAACCGAAAAAAAATGCGCTAACGCTCTTTTGATCATAATTCCTTCCTGAGTCTTGCGACGGGAATATTTAATTGTTCGCGGTATTTGGCCACGGTACGGCGGGCGATGTTATAGCCTTTTTCCTGCAGCAGTTCGGTCAATTTTTCGTCGCTGAGCGGCTTTTTCTTACTTTCCCCTTCGATCAGGTCGCTGAGGATCTTCTTGACCTCCCTTGTCGAAACCTCTTCGCCGCTGTCGGTGCTGAGAGACTCGCTGAAGAAGAACTTCAGCCGGTAGGTCCCAAACTCCGTCTGGACGAACTTGCTGTTGGCCACGCGGCTGACGGTGGAGATATCCAGGGCTGTCCGTTCGGCAATATCTTTCAGGATCATGGGGCGCAGCGTCGTTTCGTCCCCGGTGAGGAAGAATTCGTGCTGGTAGTCCATGATCGTGTGCATGGTATTGTACAGGGTCTGCTGCCGTTGTTTGATCGCATCGATAAACCATTTGGCGGCATCGATCTTCTGTTTGATGAACAGGACCGCCTCCTTCTGGCGTTTATCCTTCTTGCTGCCGCGATCGTATTCCTTGAGCATTTCCTTGTAGCCTTCGCTGATGCGCAGGTCGGGGGCGTTCTTGGAATTGAGGGACAGTTCCAGTTTTCCGCCGGTATTGGTGATGAAGAAGTCGGGGATCACATAGCTCTCGGCCTTGTTGACCTCGGTGACGTCGCCGCCGGGTTTGGGGTTCAGCTTGATGATCTGATTGATCACCTCTTTCAGCGCCTCATCGTCGATGTTGAGACCCCGCTGGATCTTATCGTAGTGCTTCTTGGTGAACTCGTCGAAGTAATAGGTGAGGACGTCGATGGCCATGTCGACGCTTTTGTGCCCGTTCTTTTTCCGGCGGAGCTGGTTGAGCAGGCATTCCTGCAGATCGCGGGCCGCGACACCAGGGGGATCGAATTGCTGGATCTTTTTGATCAGGGATTCGATCTCTTCTTCGGAGGTCTCGATATTCTGGCGGAAGGCCAGGTCGTCGGCGATAGATGCCGTTTCCCGACGGAGATAGCCGTCGTCATCGATGCTACCGATGATCTGCTCCGCGATCCTGCGGGTCCGGTCATCGATGACCAGCATTCCCAATTGATCCAGCAGCAATTCGTGGAAGGAGGTCTCCACCTTGTGCGGCATTACCCTGTCCTCATCGGCATCCGGGTAGTTGTCGTCGCGAAGCTTGTAATCCGCTATCTCATCATCGCTGTCATTGACATACTCACTGATGTCGATGTTCTCATACTCCTCCTCACTGCCGTCCGCCTCTTCATATTCATCCTTGTTCTCGAACTCGTCTTTCAACTCATCCCCCAGGCCATCCTCATGATCTTCAGTCACTTCCAGCGCCGGGTTCTCCTCCAGCTCTTCCTTGATCCTTTCTTCGAGGTTAGCCGTAGGTACCTGCAGCAGCTTCATCAGCTGAATTTGCTGCGGAGATAACTTTTGGAGTAGTTTTTGCTGTAATGATTGGCTTAACGACATGTCTTTCAGGGGTTTTGCTCTACGCCTTCGACTTGTTTCCGAGTAAAAGGCGCGCGAACCACAAAAATCAGGCCGTAAATTTAAGGAAAAAGGAGGGATCAATCGTGCAACGAAAAAAAACTTTTCTTGTTGTATGGATTTCAATAACTACCGTAGGGGCGGGCGCCCAGTCCCCATCGGCGGTTCCGGTGGATAAAATTATTTATGCGCCCCGATTCGAGCCCCTTTTCAGGTCCGCGGCGCCGGGGACCCACGCTATTCCAGCGCTTTTTTCTCCGGTCCCGCCCCCCCGGCTTAACGCAGTGGATGGGAGCTATTACGCCACCCAGATGGGGTTTTTCTGTAAAGAGGAGTTATCGATCCAAAAAACGACTCGCCTGCCGGTATTCTTCCGGCTGGGGTCGCTGGAATATGTGAATAAGCTGGAAGGAAAGTGACGGCTAGTCAAGGCGCCGTTTCGCCAGATCCGTCCGGTAGCTCTGGACATTGGCCCGGAGAAAGGTTTGAAGCCTCTTTACCCTTTCTTCCTCAGAGTCATGGCGGGTTTTGAGCAGGTTGTTCCGGCACGCGCTGTCCCGGGTATAGTTATATAAATAGCTGGCGGTATCCCGCTGGATGTCGAAACCCAAAACATAGTCCTTATCGATGATCTGATAGATATCCCCCATCCGATTGATGACATACCGGTCGGAATCGGCTATGGAGGAGTCAAGCAGGCTGCGGCCAAAACCGGTGTAGGTTCCCGCGTATCCCAACCGGTCCAGAACTGTGGGGGCGATATCCACCTGGCCGGCAACGATCGGGCGCCAGTCATGCACTTCCCGGCCAGGGTCATAGATAAAAAAGGGGATCGAACAGACGTCGACGCAGGAAAACGGATTTTTGCCTTCCAGCGGATCCAGCCAGTGATCGGCGCAGAAAACGAACAGGGTATTCCTAAACCAGGGCTTATCGCGGTTAGCGGCAAAGAACTCGCTCAGGGAAAAGTCGACATAAGCAATGGCTTGCTGCGCCGCCGTTTTATCTGGTGCAGCAAAGCGCTGCCGCAGTCCGTCGGGAAGCGTAAAGGGCGGATGAGCGGAGATCGTGAAAAAAGCGCCGAGAAAGGGCTGCGGCTGTGCTGACAGGACGCGGCCGCCATATTGCAAGAATGGTTCATCGAAGATGCCCCAGTTTCCGTCGTAGAACCGCGAATCGTTGAAATCCTCTTGCCAATAGCTATGCTCCAACCCCGCCATATGGGCGAAGGTCCCAAAGCCAAAATGATTGGCACCCGCCCCCATCAGGAAATTCGTACTATAACCCTGCTCAAGGAGAATATTCCCCAGACTGTGCAACGGCGTATTCGCATATTCCGAATAATAGAAGGGTTCATCCATCAATGCCGGAAGTCCGCCGAGAATGGCAACAATGCCCTGGTTCGAGTAGAAGCCGTTTGCAAAGGAATGCGGAAAGAAAAGACTCTTATTCAGCAGCGAATCGAGAAATGGGGTATTGGCCTTGTATCGGTCGCCGGGAATTACATAGTTGCGTGAAAAGCTTTCCAAAATAAAAACGACCACATTCTTCCTCATAGGTCCGGTATTCGATGAAGACAGACGATGGATGCCCGGCGCCAGCCGGAAGGCGGTGGAATCGGGAAAAAAATGCACGGGCTCCAATTCGCGGCTGCGATGGGAGCGGGAATAGGCCCAGGTCAGCAGGCTGTTTTGCGCAAGCGGCAGATCTGCCGGCGAAAGGGAGAGTAATGGGGTCGAAGGTATCACCGGCCGGCCCCGCCCGGTCAGTCCCATGATGAAGAGCGCGGCGACCACCAGCAATACCTGACGCCCAAAAAGCAAAAACAAGCCGCGACGATCGTGAATTGGTTTTATCTCCTGCAGCCGGCCGGCCAGCCGGATGATGAGAACAGTAAGGATAACAAAGAGGAAAAGCAGATACCAATAGCCGGAGAGAACGCTTTTATAGGAGGGAAGCGAATCAATGAGAACGAACTGCAGGTCGAGGTTGGCCCTGTGCCGGCCGAATCGATAGTAGCCAATATCGATGCAATTGAGGGCGATGGCGAACAGGTTGCCGGCAATAAAGAGCCCACGGGCCGGGAAGATCAGCATGCCCCGGAGTCGGGAAGGGGGCAGCCAGGCCATGATCCCGAGCAGTACAAGAACAGGAAGGTTGACCAGCAGAAGGCTGACCAGATCCTGTTCGAGACCCCGGAGAAAGATCCAGATCCTTTCATGAGCAGAATACACCGTGAACAGGCCCCGGTTGTACCACCAAAAACCCAACCGCAACAAAAGGTGGACACCAAGCAGTACGAAAGGGATCAGCAGTGGCAATTTCCGCATATGCTAATATACATGAATTGCATTTATATTTGTTCTCATAGTCACGTCACCATCCATAAAGGCGACCTCCGGCAAACCCTATTATCCGGGGCTTTCCGGGCTGAGGGCGATCGCAGCGCTGATCGTTCTTTTTACCCATGTGGAACGCCTTCGCGTGATCAATCGGATGGTGACCTCGATCGATCCGGCCTTCAACTCATTCCTTGGCGGAGCGGCCGTCACCTTTTTTTTTGTACTCAGCGGATTCCTGATCACAATGATACTCCTGACCGAAAAGCAGGCGGAAGGGACGATCCGGATAAAACGATTCCTGGTCAACCGGGCGCTCCGTATCTGGCCATTGTATTATCTCACGCTGGCGGCGGGCTATGTCCTTTCCATTTTCGTCCTGAAGGAGACCGGCGCCGATCCATTGAACAACGGACTCCTGCTGAATCTACTCCTGCTGCCTAATCTTAGCTTCGTCCTGGGCAATCTCCCGGATATCCTTATCCAGCTTTGGTCCATCGGGACGGAAGAACAATTCTATCTGATCTGGCCCTTTCTTATCCGGCGCTTCCGGGTCCACCAACTCATCAAGATGTTTGCTGCAATCGTTTTTTTCTGGTCGGCGGCAAGAGGATTGGCGTGGCTGTTCCATGCCGGAGGGCTGGTTGCCTTTCTTTTCCGAACACGGATCGACTGTATGGCGATCGGCGGATCCGCGGCTCTGCTGCTCTTTTTTGCGGAACGATCGGCGGGGTGGTGGATGAACACTTACCGGCTGATCCTTCATCCCTATACGGGCTGGGCCACGGCCGTTATCTTCGCCGTTCTGCTGGGTATCAGCAAACGCTATGATCTTAGTCTATACCCGGGTTATGCATTTGTATATGCGGTGGGGTGTCTCCGGGTAACCGGCATCCCTGTACGCTGGCTCGAGTTCAGGCCGCTGCGCTACCTTGGGAAGATCTCTTACGGTATCTATCTTCTTCACCAGATGGTCCTTTACTTTCTTTTCAAGACCTGGGTTGTCTCTTACTCAATAAGCGAGGGCGTCACCTTTGTGGTCGGCGCGATGGTGACGATCTGTCTCGCCGCATTCAGTTATAAATATTTTGAGAGCTTCTTTCTGAATAAAAAGATCAACCTACCGGCGCCTTCACCTTTTTCAGCACCTTCCTGACGGCCGCGACGATCTTCTCGCCCTTCTCCTTTGTCTGCTCGTCCGTCCAGCCCAGGCCTATCGCCGTGGAGATACACCGGCACAACACCTTGTCGCTTGTTGGAAAAGAATCAGGTTTCAACGCCTCCAGGGTCTTGCGTTGCTCCTCATTGAGGTTGTTGAGGGTCGCCGCCTCGCGGAGATGATCCCATTTGCGGAAATAGTGCCAGTTGTTGTCAAACCAGTAGAAGTTCCCGGCGAGAATGTTTTGCTGACGAAGCTCGGCCACCACGGCACGCGCAATCTCTTCCGTGGGCAGGAACCAGCTCAGAAAGGTATGGCTATCGCCATCGGCATCGGGGATGCGACGGAATCCGATCTCCGGGACGGTGGAGAGGATCGATTTCAGCCCGCTGTGGTTCTTCTGCTGGATCGCGAGGAAATGATCCAATTTTTTGATCTGCGCCAGACCAATCGCCGCATGCAGCTCAGATATACGGTAGTTGTAGCCGATGAAGGGGTGGGTGTCGGCGCCGCGGTCGACCCCGGCATGATCATGTCCGTGGTCCGTATAGCCGTCACATTTTATATAGAGGTCCTTGTCGTTGGTGATGACGGCGCCGCCTTCCCCACAGGTGATCGTCTTTACAAAGTCAAAGGAGAAGGTGCCGGCATGACCGATGGTCCCGAGTGCGCGGCCCTTGTAGCGGGCGCCAAAGCTCTGGCAGGCGTCTTCGAGCAGGATGAGATCGTGTTCTTTACAGATCTGCAGGAGCGCGTCGAGGTCGGCCATAGCGCCGCACATATGTACGGGCATCACGCATTTGGTGCGGGGGGTGATCGCACGACAGACGGCATCGGGCGCCAGGGTAAGCGTCTCGTCCACATCGCACAGCACGGGGATCGCGCCGATACTCAGCACGGATTCGAAGCTGGCCACAAACGTAAAGGTGGGCATGATGACTTCATCGCCGACGCCGATGCCCAGACAAGCCAGAGCCGTGGACAGGGCCGAGGTACCGCTGGATGTCAGCTGGGCGAATCCACAACCCAATTTGGAGCAGATGGCTGCTTCCAGTTCTTTTGATTTCCAGACACCTTTGCGGGGGCCGTCAAAACCATACCGCATGAGGATGCCGGTGTCCATGACGTCGTTGATCTCTTTGCGTTCTTCAGGGCCGAAAAATTCGAAACCAGGCATATACAAGGATTTTAAAATGTTCTAATTGGCTGTAAAGGTAGAAAAAAGCAGCGGAACGGGTTTGGACTCCACGTTGTTGCGGCTGATGGCAGTCACAAAATAATAATGCACGGGGCCTTTTTCCTCGGCTGCGGGCAGATGAACGACATAATCCGCGACGGGATCATAGGGGATGAATGCCGAAGCGTGGATGGAGTCGACATCGATCGTCGCGGAGTCGGACTGATAGATCGCGTAACCGCGAAGGGAGTCGCCGGACACGCCCTTCGACAGCCAGGCCGTACCCGTACCTTCCTTCCGGTTATATTCGAGGTGAAACAGCGGGTCATGGGGCTTTGCCGAGTCGAGCCAGAGCATCGGCGGGATCAGCGCGGGATAGTTGTAATAGCTGTTTCGCAAGCTGTCGCTCCAGCCGAATGGATTTGAATTGAAGCTGCTGCTGCTGAAGTAGACGGCTCCCTGAACCTCGGGATAGGTCCGCATCGCCCGGATCTGCCGGGGTATCTGGTTCGGATCGTGCCAGGCTGCGATGCGTTCAAAGGCTTTGTAGATGCCCAGACCGATATAGCAGTGTTTGCCATAGCTGTGTTTTGCCCACCAATCCAGCAATGGTCCATATGGCGCCCTGGGATGATCGAAGTCGAAATAGATCTGAGGAACGACATAGTCGATCCAACCCCGCTTGAGCCAAAGGAGAATATTGGCATAGAGGTTATCATAGTCGGTCACTCCGCCGGAGGTCTCGCTGCCTTCGGGATCCTGTGAGTGGTTGCGCCAGATGGCGAAGGGGCTGATCCCAAACTTACAAAAGGGTTTTTCTTCTTTTATCGCCTTGCCGATCATCACGATCACCGAATCCACATTGCTTCGCCGCCAGTCGCCGATCGACATGCCGCCGCCATAGCGGGTGTAGGTGGCGTTATCGGGGAAATCCTTTCCGGGAGGTCCGCCTTCCACAATATCGTAGGGATAAAAATAGTCGTCGAAATGGAGACCGTCGATATCATAGCGGCGAACGAGATCGCGGATGATCATGGTGACATATTGCTGTACCTCTTTGTTGCCCGGGTCGAAGTACAGGGTGTTCTCGAAGCGGACGAACCAGCTGGGGTGTTTGCGCGTGATATGATCGGCGGCGATGGAAGACTTGCCGATCGTCTTTACGGCCCGATAGGGATTACACCAGGCGTGGAATTCCATGCCCCGCCGGTGGGTCTCTTCGATCATCCAGGTCATTGGATCGTAATAGGGGTCGGGCGCTTTTCCCTGTACCCCGGTGAGCCATTCGCTCCAGGGTTCATAGGGTGAGGAGTAGAAAGCGTCAGCCGCTGGGCGGACCTGTACTACCAGGGCGTTCATCCCATTCTTTTTATGCATCTCCAGCAGGCGGATGAACTCCACCTTTTGGCTGTCGACGGGCAGGCCTTTCTTCGACGGCCAGTCGATATTGTCGACCGAGGCGACCCAGGCCGCGCGGAATTCATATTTGGGTTGGGCCGCAGCTGGCTGCGAAGCCGATTGCGCCGACACGGCAAATCCTGCCATCATCAAGAGCGCACATACGATAGCGGCTCTCACTCCACGTAATTTATCCAATAGTGTATTCAAGGTTTTTGTCTCTTCTTCGGAGAGCGTGGTCATAAATCCGTCGGCAGCCTGTTCCAACGGATCGATCTTTTCCAGCAGCTTCCTGCCTTTCGCGGTGATCACGACATCGACCAGCCGCCGATCCTCCCCGTTGGGCGTTTTCCGGACCAGCCCTTTTTTCAGCAGCCGGTCGACGATGCGGCTGGTATCGCTCATCTTGTCGAGCATCCGCTGCCGGATCTGGAGCGTCGACAACGGTTTGCCTTCGCCGCGCAGAATGCGGAGGATGTTGAATTGCTGGGGCGTGATGTCCCACTCTTTGAAGATGGAGCTTATTTTTTCAGAGAGCCAATTGAAGGTGTAGATGATGTTGATCCTGGCCTTCTGGTATTCGGTGCGGAATTTCTTCTGATTTATTTCGTTTTCAAGTCCCATTGGGGTACAAAATAAAGAAAATTATCAAGGCAAATTCTTGCGCATCTCCTGCACCAGCATAAAAATTGTATAAAGATGATGCGCCTCGTGCAGGAGGAAGAACTCCACCCATTGCGCCTGCGGGAACAGACCATAGCGGGCATGCTGGCCCGTACGTTGCAGGCCGGTGTCGTCCATTCCCTCGAGCAGGGTGATCATCGTTTGACGGTCCGACCGGATGGTCGAAAGGAGCCGGCCCAGGGATCGCTGGACAGCTGTGGAATATTCCGGATCGGAGTCCGCCATATAGCGGGGGAAAAATGGATTATTTTCTTCCTGTATCCGGTGAAGCCGATGGAGAAAAACCGGCTGATAGGACGCCAGGTGGGCGATATTCTCGAAAGCGCTCCATTTGGCAGGGTCGATCCGCAGCCGGAGCTGTTGTTCAGGCAGGTCGCCGATCAGTTCCTGAATGGTCTTGTGCTGATGGCGGAGGCGGGCAAGGATAGATTCGGATAGTGGCATAACAGATGTGATTTAATTTTCCCAGACCTTCGTCCCTTCGCTGCAGTTGGCGCAGATGTCGATATTCTTCCGGCTCCCCAGGACCTGGCGCCGGAACTCTACATATTTATCGTTGTGCCAGATCTCCTTGAACGATTTGCCCTTCAGGTCGCCAAGCGGGTGTTCCGCGTCCTTGTCGAAGCAGCAGGGTACCACCAGTCCGTCCCAGGTGATGACCGTGGCATGCCAAAGCCGCCAGCAGTGGTTCTCCAGGGAATTCTTAAAGACGGTGCGTCCATCTTTCTCCTTTCGGTAGCGGCTATATCTTTCGTTGACCGGGATCAGGCCGTTGGGATCATTCTCGTAGTCGTAGACCTGTGCAGTCTTGAAGCGGACCTCGTCGACGCCGATCTCCTTTGCCAGCCGGCGGATATCGTCCAGCTGATGCTCATTGGGCCGCACGACAAGGAATTGGAAGAACACAAAGGGTTTTTTGCTGTTCAGCTCCTTCTTCCATTTGACGATATTGCGGGCTCCTTCCAGCACTTTATCGAGTTTGCCACCCACCCGGTATTGTTCGTAGACCTCCTGTGTGGTTCCGTCGATGGAAATGATCAGCCGGTCGAGTCCGCTCTCGACGGTCTTCTTTGCATTGCGGTCGTTGAGATAGTGCGCGTTTGTCGACGTAGCGGTATAAATGCCTTTTGAGGCAGCATAAGCGACCATGTCGAGGAAGGAAGGATTCAGATAGGGCTCCCCCTGAAAATAAAAGATCAGATAAAGCAGGTCTTTTGAAAGCTGGTCGATGGTCTGATGAAAAAAATCGTTCTGCAGCATCCCCGTGGGCCGCGTGAAGGCGCGCAGCCCGCTTGGACATTCCGGACAACGCAGGTTACAGGAAGTGGTCGGCTCAAAAGAGATGGACACGGGATATCCCCACTGAATAGCTTTTTTCGTCCATTTGCTCAAATAGTAGCTGCTCAGGACCTTCATCCCGTTGAATAACCTTCGCGGGGTGAGTTTGGACAGAAGATTGACCGTATCGTGTCGATTAAATTCGGGCATGGAAGTATAAAAATACTAAATTATGTTTGTAACCGTTTGGACACCCTGAGAGGCTCAAAATCACTATGGTAAAAAAGAATCAAAAACGAAATACAGTCTGGAAGATCGTCATATTCTCTATCGTCGGCGGCGTGTTGGTCATGCTGGGGCTCGTAGGCTATGAGTGGTGGATGGAAAGAAGAGCGCATTTTGTCCGGTATGCGGAATTCGGGATCGAGATCCCCGTCAACTATTCCATCCATGGCATCGATGTTTCAAAATACCAGGAGACGATCGACTGGGGTCTGGTGCGGGATATGAAGGTGGATAATGTCCAGATGAGCTTTGCTTTTATCAAGGCGACGGAAGGGTTGGGCAACGAGGATGCCTATTTCAAGCGGAACTGGAAAAAGGTGAAGGATGCGGGGCTGGCCCGGGGCGCCTATCATTTTTTCCTGGCCACGAAAAGCGGGAAGGCACAGGCGGAGAACTTCATCAATTCCGTGGAGCTTGAGCCGGGTGATCTGCCGCCGGTGCTCGATATCGAGCAGACCTATGGCATTTCAAGGGAGAAGCTGCGGGACCGGGCGAAGGAATGGCTGCAGACCGTACAGGGTTATTATCATGTAACGCCGATCATCTATACCAATGTCGACTTCTACAAGCAATACCTCAAGGATGATTTCGACGCCTATCCGCTTTGGGTCGCGCATTACCTGCAAAAAGAGCGGCCGAGCATTTACCGGGCCTGGGCTTTCTGGCAGCATAGTGAGGCGGGCCGCGTCAACGGGATCATGACAAGGGTCGACTTCGATGTATTCAATGGGGATTCCACAGAATTCCGCAAGCTGCTGATCAACTAGACGGATGAGACCCGGCTATATTTCGTCCATTTCCCGTAACAACTCCTGCAATTTCTGTACGTGCCGGCCATAAAGCTTATGGATGAACCAGCGGTTCAGATAATAAACAAAGATCGTCATCGCCACGGTCAACCCGACCAGCAGGGAAAGCATCCGGCCCCAGGAGGTGATGGGGTCCGTCGCGTTGCGGCTGCGAATGGCTAACACAAAGGCCACGGTCAGGCTCAGCGGAACATTGATCGTGCTGGACCAGAAATAAAAGCGGAGATATTTCTGAAGGGTCTTCAGCTGACCGGCCAGATTGGATCGAACCTCACAGCTTACACATTGCATCTTTTTCAACAGCTGGTTCTTCCGGTAATAATAGATGCCGAAGAAGGCGAACATCACTACGAACAGCCAGGCAACGCCGGACATGCTGCCATGGAAGGCCAGGAGGTAAAAGACGATACATCCGGAGTAGGAGAGGATCATCAGCCTGAGCTCCTTGCGGAGGTTGCGCTGCATGCGGGCGATCGGCCCCCCCGACTGCTTTTGCAGCAAGGCCAGCAGCTCCTCCCGGGAAGTCTCCGACGCAGGGGGGGTGTCCTGTTCCTGCCAAAGCGTTTTAAGCGTTTCCAACTCCATAAACGGCCTCCTTTGTCATTTTACGTAATTTCTCCTTGATCCGGTTCATTTTCACCCGCAAATTATTCTGTGGGATGCCCAGGATTTCCTCCATCTCCGCATAGCTTTTATCTTCGAGGTAGAGCATGGTCAGGGCTTTTTCCACTTCCGTCAGCCGGTCGATGGCAGCATAAAGGGATTGTAGCTGTTCCTCTTTTTCAGAATCGTACTGGATGTCCTGCAGCTGGGTAGGCAGGTTGTCGGGGTCGACGGACGCGATGTGCCGGCGTTGCTTGCGCAGATCGGAGATGGCTGTGTTCAACGCGATCCGGTAGAGCCAGGTGCTGAATTTGGAATCGCCCCTGAAGGAAGGGTACGATCGCCAAAGCTGGATCACGATCTCCTGGAACAGATCCTGCCGGTCTGTGTCGGTAGCCCCGTACATCCTGCAGATCTTGTAGAGGATGCCACGGTTATCGTTCACCAGCCCAATAAAATCGTCCTGTAGGCTCATTATACTTCGGTTTGTCGCCGGTTGAACGAAATTATTACATTCGCAGCCATGAAGAAGATCTATCATCTCGCGACCTGTACCACGTGTCAGCGGATCCTGGAAGAGACCGGTGCGGCCGGAAAAGGATTTACACTGCAGGATATCAAGGCGGAAAAGATAACGGCCGGCGAGCTGGATGCGCTGAGGGAAAAAGCCGGGTCCTATGAGGCCTTGTTCAGCCGGAGGGCGCTTAAATACAAGGAATTGGGACTAAAGGACCAGGTCCTGACCGATGCCGACTACCGGCGGCTGATCCTTGAAGAGTACACTTTCCTCAAGCGGCCCGTGGTGGTCGCCGGTAAAAAGATATTCGTGGGCAGCGAAAAAAAGACGGTGGATCAGCTCAAGTTATCAATTGGATGACAACAGTTTTGTCCCAAAAAGGCCCTGTTGCTGAACGACGCGGGTCCGGACGAGACCCGGTCTGCCGGTATAGTCGCGGGCGCTGCTGAATAAATAAGCCTCTGGATTCTCCACGATCCTTTCCCTGACAGGGTTCTCGTGGATATGGGCGATCCGGTCGAAAAGCTGCTGGGGGGGCTTGCAGTCGATGCGCAAAGGGCTGCTGCAATCCTGCCAGATGTGGAACCGTTCCTTTTTCTGCAATGATTTGCGGTATTCTTCGAAATGCTGCAACATCCAGTCCCGCCGGAAATCCATTTCCATTTCGATGGTCTTCAGCAAGGTTCGCGTGGTAAACTTTTTGAAATCCCGCTCGAAATAGGCTGGCGCCGCAGCCTCTTTGGTGCGGACAATGAGGTGGAGATGGCTGGTCATCAGGCACCAGGAATATACGGCCAGACCCTGGGTGTCGATATAGTAATTCAGCGCATCGGCTATCACCTGTTTATATGCCGGGCGGGTAAATAAATCTATCTTATCTACTGTATTGAGTGTCAGGAAATAGCAAGAATCCAGCGGGATCAGCGGCTTGTCATTGGAAAGCATAATCTCTTATTTTGAGTTACAAAATAATCGGCAGCAGGCTGGGGGGCATTCCTAAGTTACGACAAAAAGCATTAAGATAAGATCGCGGCTTTGGAAAGTTTAACCTTTTGCATGGGATAGGCGCTGCAGTAAATGTAGTGGCTGGGGTCGTCGACCCAATGCGCCTTTATCAGCTTGTCGATGGGTGTGGGGATGGGCTTATCTTTTTTAACGATCTTCTCAAGATCGACCGGCTGGTTGCCGAATTGCCAGAAATGGTGTTCCGAGTCGTGCTGATAGCGGTTGGCGAAGAAATGGAACAGCCGCATGAGCCATTCCTTTCTGGCTTCATCGGGGTGTTCCGAGATGGCCCGAAGGAGCTGCTTGGCGGAAGAGCTCTTCAGGTCGCGCAAGACTTTTGGTAAATTACCTTTCCCCTGCTCCACGTCCGCGATCATATACAGCTGACTGGGCAGGATGGCATATTCGTATACCCGCAACCGTTTGTTCTCAATACAGAAATTGAGGGCTTCTACCAGCAGATCGCAGTATTCACAGCGAGTGAATACATCGATACTGCCGACTACGGTTAGGGTTACAAAATACAATCCCTTGGGCTGTATCTTGTACATTTCGGTCATGCGTAAAAGGTAGCAAAGTTTTGTTAAAAGCAATAACTGCGCGGGTTTTCCGCGATTGCCAAGAAGGCATTTTTTGCTTCACTGCAAAAAAACCTCCCCGCTTTGTTCCCATCGGGAGAATCTTTCCAAGCAGGAGAAGTTTTCCGCCTGCTTGCCGCGTAATGAATGCATTCGCCTATTCGACGATCCTGAGCTTCGCGAAGTTGAGCATGATCTTTTTTTCTCCGTTGTATTGGAATTTGACCGTTGCTATCGGATTGTGCGTATTGCCTTCCATACTGACGACTTCGCCGAATCCGAACTTCTGGTGTTCTACTTTTTGTCCAACCTGCAGTCCTGAGGTGTCGCTTGCAACGAAATCGGGCGAGGGATTGTGCTCGATCGTCTTCATATAGGGCTTGGGGGGGACATAGGAAGGGCGTTGATCTTTTTTGGCAGGCGGGGGGCCGTATCTTTTTTCCGCCTGGGAGGCGTTATTGCCATATCCGCCACCATGCATCCGGTCGTAAGCGGAGCCGGAAGGCCCGCTGAAACCCTGGTTGCGGGCGCCGCCGCCGGCAAAGCTGCGGTCGAGATAATCGGCGGGAATCTCTTCGATGAACCGGCTGGGTTCATTCTGCACCAGGTTGCCAAAGCGATACCGCGTATTGGCGTAGGTGATCCACAGCTTTTGTTTGGCGCGGGTGATCACCACATAGAAAAGCCTTCTTTCTTCTTCCAGCTCTTCGCGCGTATTGATCGACATCGCATTAGGGAACAGATTTTCCTCGAGGCCCGCGGCAAAGACACAGGTGAATTCGAGTCCTTTTGCCGCGTGGATGCTCATGAGCTTTACCGTGTCGGCGTTGGGATCCTTGTCATCGGCATCCGTCAGCAAGGTGATCTGTTGTAAATAGTTGCCAAGGCCCTTTGTCTCGGATTCGAGCACTCCGTCCTCATCGGGTCGCTCGGTAAATTCCTTGATGGAGTTGAGCAATTCCTGGACGTTTTCATACCGGGCGAGGCCCTCGGTGGATTTGTCGTTGAACAGCTCTTTGACGAGACTGGTCTGCTTGCCGACATGCGCCGCTACCTCATAAGCATTGTGTTTTTCCAGCATCGACGCAAAGCTCCGGATCATGAGCACGAAGTTCTCTATCGCTTCGAGCGTGCCGGCCTTGAAGCCGAACTGCGCGGCCTTTTCCAGCACTTCCCAGAGCGAGATATTGTTCTCGTTGGCCGCGAGTACGGCCCGGTCGATAGATGTCTTGCCGATACCGCGCGTGGGATAGTTGATGATGCGTTTCAGCGCCTCTTCATCACGGGAATTGACGATGATGCGGAGATAGGCGACAAAGTCCTTGATCTCCTTACGGGAATAGAAGCTGACGCTGCCGTACATCGTATAAGGGATGGATATGCGGCGCAGGCTTTCTTCAAAGGCCCTGCTTTGGGCATTGGTCCGGTAGAGGATGGCAAAATCCCGGTTGTTATAGTGATTGCGCAGCCGTTGCTCCTGGATGGTATCGGCTACGAATTTCCCTTCGTCGTTGTCGGTCATCATCCGCACCAGCCGGATCTTTTCGCCGGGGGCGTTCTCCGTCCACAGGTCCTTGGGGATCTGCCCCTTGTTGTTGCGGATCACCTCGTTGGCGACGTTCAGGATGCTTTGGGTGCTCCGGTAGTTCTGCTCCAGCTTTACCACTTTCACGTCATCGTAGTCCTTCTGGAACTGCAGGATATTTTCGATGGTCGCACCGCGGAAGCTGTAGATACTTTGGGCATCGTCGCCCACAACGCATACATTCTCATGTGCCGCGCCAAGAAGCTTGATGATCTCATACTGAGCCGGGTTGGTATCCTGGTACTCATCGATCATGATATATTTGAACTTGTGCTGGAACTTATGCAGCGCATCGGGGAAGTTCTTCAGCAGCTCATACATTTTGATAAGCAGGTCGTCGAAGTCCATCGCGCCATTCTTGAAGCACCGTTTGGCGTAAGCGTCATAAATCTGGGCGATCGCGGGGCGATTGGACCGCATATCTTCCTGCTGGATGGCGTAGTCGTTGGCGTAATCCCCCGGGCCGACCAGGGCATTCTTGGCCGAAGAAATGCGATTATAAACGGTGTTGGGTTTATAATGTTTATCGTCGAGGTTCAGCTCGTTGATGACGGTCTTCAGCACGCTTTTGGCGTCATCGGTGTCGTAAATGGTAAAATTCCGGGGATAGCCCAGCTTTTCGGCTTCACCCCGAAGGACGCGGGCAAACACACTATGAAAAGTTCCTATATATAAATTACGGGCTTCGCTGTTGCCAAGAATTCTTTCCACTCGTTCTTTCATTTCCTTTGCCGCCTTGTTGGTAAAGGTGAGGGCAAGGATATTCCAGGCCGGTACGCCCTTGGCCAGGAGGTGGGCGATCCGGGTGGTCAATACCTTTGTCTTACCGCTTCCGGCCCCTGCTACGATCATGATCGGGCCGTCTATATGCATTACCGCTTCTTTCTGCCGGTCGTTCAATTCGCTAATATAATCTGGCATGTCGCGAAGTTACTTAAATCCGTAGATTTACGTGATCTATGTTACCCGAGGCTCTACCTTATCACCTGAAGGTTCGCGACCACTTTTCGAAACATACTTCCACCTGGGAGTTTTTCGCTGCTGCGCGGACCCGCGAAGAGCAGTTGGTATCGTTCCAAACCGAATTGTTGAAGAATACGTATCAGTTCAGACGCGAAACGGACGCCGATCTTTATGCACAGATCGATCTGGTCCGGGAGCGGCTTGGGCTGGGGCAGCTTCCGGTCACTGCCTACCAGGCGCAGTATGCCAATGAGCTGGAGCTGAATGCCAGTATCGTCTATCTGCACCAGGAGGCGCATCTTGTCTTTAGCGGACCCATTCGCCAGCGACTGAATGCCGCGGAGTTACTGGCCGTCATCGCCCATGAATTGACACATGTCCGGCTGTATTCCCTGTTCGATGGTGATCTGGAGGTGGCGGACCGGATCATTACCGCTATCGCGAACCATCCCAACAGCGAAGCACCGTACTTTGAAACCGCTCGTCTTTTCAAACTATACACCGAGATCTATTGTGACAGGGGTGCTTTTGCGGTGCTGGGGGAGGCGGGTCCGGTGATCACCGGGCTGCTGAAGATCGCTACGGGGCTGCCGGAAGTGAATGCGGACAGTTATCTGCAACAGGCGGAAGCCATTTTTGCCGCGGAGCCGGGTACACAGGCGGCGACGCCGACGCATCCCGAGAATTTTATCCGCACCCGTGCGGTCCGGCTGTGGCAGGACCAACAGGAGGCGGCGGAACCCATTATCACAAAAATGATCGAAGGGCTGGCCGATCTGGACCGGCTGGATCTTTTTTCGCAGGCCCACCTGCATTCCCTTACCCGCGATGTCCTGCTGGAATTTCTCCGGCCGGAATGGACGCGCACAGAAATGGTTCTGGGCCTGGCTAACCAGTATTTCCCCGGGCTGACAGGTTTCGACCCGGGAGAGACAGATGTTCGGGACCGGCTGATCAACACGCTTACCGGCGCACAGCCCAGCATCCACGACTATTTTTCCTACCTTCTGCTGGATTTCGCTCTCGTAGATCCCTTGCTGGAGGACGGACTGCTGGGCCGGGGACTTGCGTTTGCGGAAACGGCCGGGCTGTCGTCCGTCTTCGAGCCGCTCTGTAAAAAGGAACTGCAACTGGGAGAAAAGAAATGGCAACAACGTAAACGATCGGCGCTTACTGCCTATCAGTATCTGCAATCCGAATAAACCTATAGAAAATCGATCGCATGGAACTCCGTCGCATTCCTTTTGCCGAATTCTTGGATATCGCCTTCGACAGAGGCGACTATTCGACTGACGATACCATCGCCTTTGTCCTGCCGCTTTTCCGGGAGGTGCTTGGCTTTCATGAAGCCGGGCTGGTCGGCGCCTTCGAAAGAGAAGACGCCGTCTTTATTACAGAGGGCGTACTGGACACCGACGAGACGCTTGCGCATGCGCCCATGAATGCGCTTTACCGGGTCAAGGCTCTTTTTCCGAAAACGATGTCCGGGAATTTCGATATCGTAGGCAAGCTGACCTACAGGACGGAGGCCGGCGAAGGGACAACCGCCGTCGAAAACCTTTCCATCCATACCGATCTGCGCGAACCTTTACGGCATCCCGCCTATCTGCCAGGCTATGGCAGCTTCGAGCATTTGCTGGGGCATCACGATCCTCAAACCGATATCTTTTGTCTGGGGCTTATTCTTGCCAGTATGGCGATGGGACTCGATCTGCATGATCCGGAACAGCTCAGGGAATTCGTGCAACTGCGAACCAACCCATCCCTGCGTTATCCGCGCATCCATCCTACGCTCGGAAGGCTTATCTCCGAGATGACGGAACTCGACAGGACCAGCCGATCGCAGGATCTCTATGATGTGATCGCGCGGCTGGAGCACTACCGTGACTACGATCCCGAGAAGCAGACCGATCTGAGCCAGGTGGCCGGCTGGGTTCATAAAGAGCTAAAAGAACGCGAGGCTTTTATTCTCAACCGGTTGCGCAACCGGCTTTTCGACGTGAGCCGCCGCAACCGGTTGCTCTACTACAAACCCAATATGCGGTTTGTCAACCTTACGGTCAGCAGTGTGCCGATCGTCCTGCATTATCAAAGCATCCGGCCGGAATTGTTGTTCACCTGGAATTCCGAGATCGCGGAACAGGTCACCGGGATGAAGGAGATCGTGTTGAATAAATACCTGCGGTTCGAGGATCATGGCTATCTGCCTTCCTCGCTCGATGCGGTGCGGGTGGAGTCGCAGCGGAATATCCAGGAATATGGGTTCAGCCAGCTACGGCTGGTGATCGCCTTTTTGAACTGGCATAATCTGAAGGAGAACCCGGGAGAACGCATCCAGAGTCCACTGCTGCTGGTGCCTGTCAGTCTGAAGAAGAATAAAAAGGTCAAGGAAGATCACTATGTGCTGAAGGCGCTGGACAACGCCGCCGAGGTGAATCCCGTGCTGGCAGGTCAGCTGCGGGATCTGTATGGCATCCGGCTGCCCGACTTTGTCGATCTGGATGAGATGAGCCCGGAACAGTTCTACCGGCTGGTGCAGGCGCAGATCGAAGGCGCCAACCAGGGGATCGTCCTGCGGTATATCGACAAACCGCGGATCCGGCTGATCCACAGCGAGGCCAGGCAGACGGTGACCAATTACAGGAAGCGGCTTCGTCGGATGCCGGGACAGGAGCCGGGTTATCGCTCCTTCCCATATAACTATGACCAGGAACATTTCAAGCCACTGGGGCTGGAACTCTTTCGGCGGCGGATCGAACCCAAAAGTAGTTTTCTCGAGTTCCTGGTCGACGCAGAGATCCACGCGCGTACGGGTCATCTGGTGGATCCGGGCGCGCGAGCTGGCGGCTACGAGGGGCGGGCAGCCGGTCCTGTAAGGGAGCGGGAGATCTTCCAGCTGACCGATAGCGAGAACAACCCGTATAGCTGGGATTTCGATGTCTGCAATATGGTCCTTGGGAATTTCAACTATAAAAAGATGAGTCTGGTCCGGGACTACAACCTGGTCATCGACCGGCGGCTGCAGCATCATAGCTTCGGCGCGCTTTTCAGCGCCGAGCCCCGGGTCTTTCCAGAACATGCTTTCGACGGCAACCGGCCCGACGACTGGTTTCATGTCGTCACCGCGGACCCCACGCAGACAAAGGCCATTTTGCAAAGCCGCGCGGGTTACAGCTATATCATCCAGGGTCCACCGGGCACGGGAAAGAGCCAGACGATCACGAATCTGATCGCCGACTTTGTCGCCCGGGGGATGAATATCCTTTTTGTCTGCGAAAAACGCGCGGCGCTGGATGTCGTTTACCATCGACTGAAACAGGTTGGGCTGGAAGAGCTTTGCTGTTATATCCACGACAGCCAGGGCGATAAACGGGAATTCATCCGGAACCTGAAGGGGACCTATGAAGATTTTGTCGATCGCCGGATGGACCTTTCCACCCTCAAGAGCCGTCGGGAATCGTTGCTGCACTCGATGAACCGGCAACTCGAGCAGCTAAGGGAATTCCATGATCGGGCGTTGGAAGCGGGAAAGGACACAGGCATCACCGGCAGAGCCCTGATCGAAAAGATCATCGAGCTCCGGCAGGATCTGGTCGAGCTCGATCCGCGGCAGGAGGAGTGGCTGCCTTCCTACCGGGAATGGCAGGAAGCCGCCGCCATCGTTGCGGAGCTGGAAGTCGTACTGGAAGAGACCGGTGCCGACACTCCATTCTCGGGGCATCCCCTAAGCAAGGTGCAGGAGACGATCTTTCTTGCCGATCATCCCCATCGGACATTGGACGACGCATTGCGGCAAGCCCTGGAGGCATTGGACGAAGCGGAGCGATTGGTAAATGCCTGCCGGCTGGAACCCCGCTATTTGCAGAACGCCGAACGGCTGAAGAGTCTTGTACAGTTTGCCGTCCTGCTGTATCCGCTTGCGCAGGCGGGAAATATGGCCCTCGCCGATCCGGACCGCCCCGAATCCAAGGAATGGAAGCGGCAATTCGACACGTACCGGCGGCAGCAAGAGAACCTGCAGGCGGTGCAACAAACGAACAGTCACTGGAGATATAAATTGTCCGCGGCGGATGCCGATGCCGCGCTGGGAATTGCCGCGAAATACGAAGGTGGCTTCCTGAGCATGCTCAACGGACCCTGGCGCAGACTAAAGCATCAACTGGAGGAAAGCTACGATTTCTCCGCCCATCGGGGTGTGAGACCGACCTATCGCCAACTGCTTGTCGAGCTGAATGCGGAATATCTCGCCGCGACGCAGGTGGAGCGGACTCGGCAGCAGATCATGGAGCGTTATCAGCTGGATCAGAATATCGATACGGCCCGGCTGTCGGTCGATCTGTTACAGAGCCGGAAAGGAAACCCGGAATTGGAATACCTGCTGCAGCGACCCGATGGCGTCGCGCTGGTGGCTTCGTTACAGGCCCTGCATCAGCCGCTGAGCCGGTTGGAGACGCGGCTGGGTCGTTGTTTCCAGGAGACGCCTGGCGGTAATCTTGGGGAGACCCGGGACGAGCTTCTCAATATCCAACTCAATGCGGATGGATTACGCGACTGGTTGCCGGCATTGCGGGCCTTCGCGGGGCTTCCCGAAAGAGTGAAGACCAGTATGCGGCGACTGCCGTTACGAATGAGGCAGGCAGAAGCGGCGATCGCCAGGAAAGCACTTCATCAATTGTATCAAACACACCGGGCTTTTGCCAATACCGATGCACAGGCATTGGAGAAGGCGGTCTTGCAGTTTGGTACCGGCTATACACGACTACAGGACCTGAATGCGGAGCTGATCCGCGCCTTTGTCCGGCAACGCTTTCTGCAACAGCTGGATCAGGCGGCGCGTCCTGCTGCGCAGCTGAACGAAGAACAGAAGAAGTTCAAGAAGAACTTTACCGAGGGGCGCAAGATCCTGGAGAATGAATTCGGCAAGAGCATGCGCTATAAAAGCATCCGGGAGCTCTCCGAGAAAGAGAGCGGCAACGTGTTGAAAGCCATCAAGCCGGTCTGGCTGATGAGTCCATACAGTGTCAGCGACAGTCTGCCATTGGACGATGCGTATTTCGACGTCGTCATTTTCGATGAGGCGAGCCAGATCACATTGGAGGAAGGCGTGCCTGCATTGTACAGGGCGCGGCAGACCATTATCGTAGGCGATGAGAAGCAGATGCCGCCTACTGATTTCTTTAGCGCGAGGGCCGAAGACCCGGACGATCTCGACAAGCACGAAGACGCCGATGACGACTGGCTGGCGGATGATGCCGACAGTCTGTTGGCGCAGGGCGCCCGAAAGCTGGAGAGTACCTTGCTGAGCTGGCATTATCGCAGTCATTACGAGACGCTGATCAGCTTCAGCAATCATGCCTTTTATGAGGGTGAGCTGCTGACCATTCCCGATAAGACGATCCACCATGCCGAAAAGACGCCCATCCGGATCACGGCACCGGCCGACGCCGTTACGCAGGTGGAAGCGCTTTTCGACCGGAGCATCAGCTTCCATCTGATGACGAACAGCGTCTATGAAAAAAGAAGCAATGACGCGGAAGCCGGGTACATCGCGCATCTTGTCCGGGAGCTGTTGCGCCGCGGGACGAACGAAAGCATCGGGATCGTCGCTTTCAGCCAGGAGCAGCAGCATACCATCGAAGAAGCGCTGGACCAGCTGGCGGGAGAAGACGCCGGGTTCGAGCAATTGCTGGAAGAGGCGTATAACAGGACCGAGAACGATCAATATTCCGGGTTGATCATTAAAAATCTGGAAAATATCCAGGGTGACGAGCGGGATATTATCATCATGAGCGTTTGCTATGGTCCCGACAGCCGGCGCCGGATGCTGATGAATTTTGGGCCGATCAACAAGAAGGGGGGAGAGAAGCGGTTGAATGTCTTGTTCAGCCGCGCCCGCAAACATATGGCCGTGGTCAGCAGCATCCGGTATGAGCAGATCACCAACGAATACAATGAAGGAGCCAATTATCTACGCCGATTCCTGCAATATGCGGAAGGGGTCAGCGAGGGGAAGATGGCGATGGCGAGAACGATCCTCGACGGGCTGGTGGCGCATAAGACGGGCTCCGAAGTGCGCATGACGCCAACGGTGATCCGCAGACAGCTGCAGGAGCAGCTCACGGCACTGGGATATGCCGTGGCGGGGCCGGTAGGGCAGTCGGATTTCAAATGCAGCCTGGCGGTGAAGCGGCATCCGGAAGACAGCGCTTATGCATTGGCGATCCTTATCGACGATGAAGGTCATTATCGCAATGAGAACCTCATCGAACAATACTATCAACGTCCGGCCATCCTGCGCAGCTTTGGCTGGAAGGTCCTTCCCGTATATGCCAAGGACTGGCTGCACCAGCCGCAAAAGGTGATGGACCAGATACTCAAGGCGCTGAAAGAAGAGGTGGTGCGGCCCGAGGCTCCGGTTGAAGAAGCCCCGGCCCCGGTAGTTGCGTTAGTGGCTGAAGGCAGCGCCGCAGGCCCTTACGATCATCTTGTCTTTCGCAGACTGATCTCGGGTGAGGGTCCTACCGGTTCTTTCTGGGAATCCGCAACAGACGGAAACAAGCTGATCGTCCGCTGGGGGAAAACGGGATCCCGCGGCCAGGCGAAAATAAAAACCTGTGCCGATGAGCAGGCTGCGCGAGCAGAACAGGAGAGACAGGAAAAGGAGCAGTTGGAAAAGGGTTACCGGCTGACCTAGGAGCCGCGCTGGGAACCGCCCGTCAGACGGGTATTGCTCTTCACCCCTTTGCTATTGGCCTTGCCCTTGGGGGCGGGGAAGCCGGGGATATTGCTTTTAGGACCAGCCAGTTGCTTGCCGTCTTTCTTCTTCTTGTTGTTGGGAATAAGTGCCATATATATTGAATTTTTATTGTTGCTTTGAAAACGACAATGAAGTTACTCAATATTAACGGAATTTTACCCGATTAAGTCTAAAGGATATGGCCAAAGAGCTCTATTTCGATATTCATTCCGAGGATGGTGGGGGCAGTCTCTTCCGGATCGTCGACGATGCCGGTGAGCCGGCTTTTCTTTACAATGAAAGTCAGACGGACCCTGTTACCGACGAGATCAGCGTTTTTGACACCTGGTATGTGAGTTTTGAAGCCTTTTGGAAGCGGCTTGTCGCCGATGCGCAATGGTACTACCGGCATCCCTTATTCGTTCATCCCGAGCAGCGGGATTTTGTGCGGGAGCAATTAAAGCGGGTGGATTGGGGGGTGCATCCGAATAAAAAATGGCAGGAGAGTCATCAGCGGCAGTGGAAGAAGGTGCTTAGCGACCCTAGCGACTACTACCGGCAAGAATAGGATCCCGGGGCGATCAGGCCTCGTAGAACTCTTCGCCGTAGACATCGATCAACGGCTGGCCCAGACGCTGCAGATATTCGTTGCATTGCTGCAGCAGCCGGGGAGAAGCGTTCGAAGAGTAATAATCTCCGCGATACCAATAGCTGAACAGGGGCTGCAAGGGAATCTCCTCGTCTCGTTGTCCCTGCAGGATCATCCAGTGCAACCGGGCAATCTCGTTGTCGGGGAGATGATTGAAGACGCCGTTGTTCAGTAGCTCTCTCGTAAGGTCAACCAATGAATGGGGCATAGTGTGTTCATTTGGGTTCCTGTAAATTTCCTTCTATCCTGTTACCGGACTGTGAAGGTTGTGTTACTAAACGGTTTCCCCGCGGATATGTTCATTTTATGTGAATTTGTTTGGCGCCCGTGGCCCGCTAGGCCTTGAGCGCTTTGGGGGGGTTGGCGGGTTTACGCATCCAGTGGGAGAGTTCGGTCTTATCGTCCAGCAGGGTCATGACACCATTGCGAAGGCGGTAATGCGTAGCGTTCTTCAGGCTTTTCATAAAGGCCGGTTCGTTGTATCCGGGGCAGGCCATCCGGGTCATGATGATCTTGTCGCTGAACGACAGGCTGCTATCGGTCTTGCTGAACCAGAACTGGCCGCGCATCGAGTTACAGCCCGTATTCCCCGTGAATCGGGACTTGGTGAGGTCCAACTGGAGCGTCGGCGTTTTTCCGGCGGCGGTGTCTGCCGCCAGCACAGGCTGAAGATACCAGCTCCCCCCGAGTGTGGTGCTGTCCGGCGGCGCCTTTATAGCAGTGGCGGCGGGAACGGCGGAGTCTCCCTTTGTTGTTGCCGGACCGGCTGTGGGTGACTGACAGGCCCAAAGGACCAGGCAGGCGACTGCGGGAATAAGTTTCATATATGGTGTTTCGAAATACTATGGAAAAATTATGCCGTACCTTTCAGTATGGTTAAAGACAGCCTCCTGTTGATCGTTTCCCTGCTTCTGATCGTCTCCCTTTTGGCCATGCTCAGCCAGAAATTGCGTATCCCCTATCCTATCTTTTTGGTGGTTGCGGGCCTGGGGATCAGCCTGATACCGGGAATCCCCATGATCCAGCTGGACCCCGATATCGTCTTTGTTATTTTTTTGCCTCCATTACTTTTTTCCGCAGCGTGGTATACCTCCTGGCATGACTTCTGGAAACTCCGGCGTCCGATCGGCCTGCTGGGATTCGGGCTGGTGCTATGCACTTCGCTGGCCGTGGCCTATTTCAGTCATTTCCTGATCCCGAACTTTTCCCTGGCGCTGGGTTTTCTGTTGGGGGGCATTATCAGCCCGCCGGATGCGGTGGCTGCGACCAGTGTGCTTCAAAATCTGAAAGTACCCAAAAGAGTGGTGGATGTGCTGGAGGGCGAGAGCCTGGTCAACGATGCGTCCAGCCTCATCGTCTTTCGCTTTGCCATGGCCGCGATCCTGACGGGAAAATTTGTCTTCTGGCAGGCAGGATGGGATTTTGTGAAGGTGGTGATCATGGGGATCGTGATCGGGCTGGCCATTGCGCATATCGCCTATGCCGTCTATCGCTGGCTGCCCACGACGTCCAGTATCGATACGGCCATCACGCTGATCTGTCCCTACCTGATGTATATCGTCGCGGAACATTTTCATTTCTCCGGAGTCCTCGCCGTCGTCAGCGGCGGCCTTTTTCTAAGTTACCAGAGCCCGCGGGTCTTCAGCTATGAAAGCCGGCTGCAGGCGCAAAGCGTCTGGAACATGATCGTCTTTCTGCTCAACGGCGTCGTGTTCATTCTCATCGGGCTGCAATTGCCGGGCATTGTCCGCGGCCTGGGGGAATACAGTCTGGGTGCGGCAATCGGTTATGGTGTCCTTATCAGCGTGTTGACCATCGTCGTCCGGTTGCTCTGGGTCTACCCGGGAGCTTTCTGTCCGCGGATGCTCAGCAAGCGTATCCGGATGAATGAACCCAACCCCGGCTGGCGGCCGATATTCGTGATCGGTTGGGCGGGGATGCGGGGTGTCGTCTCGCTGGCTTCGGCTCTGGCCATTCCGATCGCGCTGGAAGGCGGTGCTGCTTTTCCCCATCGGAACATGATCCTCTTTATCACTTTTTGCGTCATCCTGTCCACGCTGGTCCTGCAGGGACTGAGTCTGCCGCTGATCATCCGATGGCTAAAGGTGGAAACGAAGGAGAACCGGGAGGAAGAGCGGCTGGAGATCCGGCTGCGCATGGCCAATGCGGTCGTCGATCACATCAATACCCATTATACAAAAGAGGCCGGTTCGATCGAGGCCTTTACCCGATTGAAGAGCCGGTACGAGCGAATGGCGGCCATCACGAGCAGCCGGCTGAAACACGAAGAGGAAGGAAGCGGGAATGGCGCCAGGTTCCTGCCGCAATACCGGAGGCTGCTGATCGAGCTGGTGGATATCCAGCGGCAGGAGCTTGCCCAGATGCGCCGGGACAATGAGTATTCCGAGGAAGTGCTACGAAGCAAGGAAACCGAGCTCGATCTCGAAGAGGCCCGCTACCGCAGGTAATATGGCGATTATTCGCTATATTAGAAGAAAAAACCATGAAAAGCTTACCTATCCTTTTTATCTTTTCCTGTCTGCTGACCCTCGGTTCACAAGCCCAACTGCCGGATGCCCTTTCCAAAGCCACGGGCTCGGCCAATCCCGGCAGTCTTTTAAAACAATTCTCAAGCGCCATCAAACCCAGTTCATTCCTTCCTTCCTGGGCCAGTGGCGGCAGTACCAAGTGGCTCGCTGCCGCGGGGAAGGTGAGCAATGCCGTTAGTATGGCCAAACAGGCTTCTTCCCTGGCCGGATTCATCAAGCCGTCCATGTTCAAAGACGGCTTCAATGTGGGATCCCTTACTCAGGCGGCGAATGCGGCCAAGACGTATTCCGATGCCAGCGGGGTGTTGAAAAGCCTGGAAGGCGGTCTTAAGCCGGAAGCCATGGTCAGCGGCTGGGCCAGTAAACGCAGCAGCTGGCTAAGCGCGCTGAATCTTCTTAAATGACCCACCCATCCCTATTATTCATCTTAAATACTTTTTTTATGTCAGACACGAACAAATCCATGAGCGACAAGTTCAACACGCTGAAGGACCAGGCCGGTGAGAAGTTAGGCGAATTAAAGGAAAAAGCCGGAGAGGCCTGGGATAAACTGAATTCTCCCGAAAATAAAGAACGTTTGACGCATCTGAAGGACGAAGCAGCCGAAAAGCTGAATGAAGCGGAAGAGAAACTGCATGACCTGGCCGATAAGGCAAAAGGGGTCTGGAATAAAATGACGGGACACAGAGACGAAGAGAAAAAATGATCATTAGGGTTTCAGGTGCTGTAAGATCACCCGGAAAAGCTCGTCGGGACTAAAGGGTTTTACGACCACGCCGTCGAGGCCGGCAGCAAGGGCTTCATTTTCCACTTCTTTCGGCATGCTGGCCGTCAGGGCAATGATGGGCAGTTTGATCCCGCGCCGGCGAAGGACCGCCGTCGCTTCATACCCATCCATCACTGGCATATGAAGATCCATCAGGATCAGCCGGTGACGGGCCGGGTCAATGCGCTCGAGGGCTTCCTCGCCGTTGGTGGCAACGTCTACCCGGGCGCCATTATTCTCCAGCATGGTTTGCGCCACCAGGACGTTCAGCGGGTTGTCTTCCACCAGCAACAGCGACACATCGCGGAGCAGCAGCTCCTGCCCATTGCCGTCGGGATGCTTTCTGGCTTCCGGCCGGGAATCCTGGCTGAGGGGGAAGGTCTGCGTATAGTAGAAGCAGGAGCCATTTCCCGGCTGGCTGGTCACGTGCAGCCCGACGCCCTGTAATTCGAGGATGCGCTTCGAGATGGCCAGACCAAGGCCGGTGCCGCCATAGCTCCGGGAAGTGGAGGAATCGGCCTGGGTAAACCGGTCGAAGATCATTTGTTGTTTTTCCGGCGAGATGCCGATGCCGGTATCCGCAACCCGGATGGTCACCGTTCTGTCGGCAGCCGTTGCCGATTCAACGGTAAGGGACACACGCACGGAACCTTCTTTGGTGAACTTTATGGCATTGTGGACGAGATTGTTGATCACCTGGCTGGCGCGGGTAGGATCGCCGATCAGGAGACTGTCGAGGCGAGGATCCACATCCAGCAGCAGCGAGATCCCTTTTTCACCGGCGGTATTTTGCAGGCCGGCGACAATGTTGCGGGCGATGGCCGGCAGATCGAAGGGGATCTGTTCGATGTTGATCTTGCCTTCTTCGATCTTGTTATAGTCGAGAATATTATTGACGATGCCCAGGAGATTGTTGGCCGAGAACAGCAACACATCCAGGTCTTCTTCCTGGTCGGGCCGGGGATCGTTTCGGAGCAGCAGGTGCGTCATCCCGATGACAGCGTTCAGCGGCGTCCGGATCTCATGGGACATGGTGGACAAAAATTCCGATTTGGCGCGGAGTCCCTGCTGCGCTTGTTCCGTCGCCTTGCGGAAGCTGTCGGCAAACCGGTGGGAGAGGGCGAGGGACTGGAGGAAGAAGAACGAGATATAACCCACGAACAGGATCGGCCTCATGTCGGGGATGAAACCGAAATACTGGAGATTGTTGAGCAGAAAGATGAGCAGCATGATGGCCATGCCCAGCAATGCGAAAAGCGAGCCGCTTCGCCGATGGAGGGCGGCGCGGAGATAGATGTATTCCGCATAGGCGATGAACGCAAACATCACTCCCAGGAAAAAGATCAGGAAGGAGGTGAACACGATGGTCGGCGTAAAGAGAATGACCGCGGCATAAGCGAGACTGAACCAGAGTACGACCTTCATCACGAGGGGAGGAGAGTCTTCGGGATATAGGTTCCGGGTATAGAGTGAAAAGAAGACGACGCTCCCGCAGAGCGTGAGATATTCCACCCGGATCGTGAAGAACCAATTGAGGTGGTCGGCAAGGGAATGCAGCGGATAGTGATTGGTCCCCACCATTCGGTAGCTGTACAGGAGGCAGAACAAAGCGAAATATAAGATCGTTCTGTCCTTGCGGCCAAAAGCGTAGAGGCCAAGAAAGAAGAGACCACCCATCAGCATACAGCCGCCAAGGGCGAAGTCATAGGCGAAGTCCTGGTTCTTTTTCAGAAAAAGTTCGTCCTTGTCGCCGAGCAGGATGTCCTTGAAGGGCCCCCCACGGGTATGCCAGAAATTGGCCATTTGCATGACGATGACCAGGGTGTCGGGTTCGCCGGACGGAATGGCAATAGTTCGGCTTACCCAAAAGGGCGTGGCTTTTTCGCCTGTCGTTGCCGGCTGGCCATTCTGGGACTGGACGACGCCGTTGACGAAGAGTTTATAGGTGCTGTAGACGTGGTGGAGTTCCAGGGCGATGCGGGGTCTTTTGGTGGGAAGGAGGACGGTAAGCCTATAGGTGGCATAGCCCTGCGAGGGGAGTTGTTGTCCTTTGAGGCGGATCTCTTTCCAAAGAAGGGGATAGGGAACATATTCCGGGGTTGCAGTGGCCAGGCTGTCCGGGCTCAGGAGCCGGTTCCAATAAAACGCCCACTCACCACTGATTTTCAGGTGTTTGTCAAATAAATTCGACTTTCGCAGATCGATGACGCCTTTTTGAGCGACAGGCTCCTGGCCAAAACCGGTAAGACTCGAAAGGCAACTGATCAGCAACGCGGCGGTAAGCACAAATACCCTTAACCCTTTCATACAAAGCCCTAACGAAAAAAAAGCGGCCGTCTTATCGACGGCCGCCTTTATATTTTTACAGGAGTGCTTATTTCTTCTCGAGGAGTTTGAAGAATTGATCCAGTTGCGGCAGGATCACGATGCGGGTGCGGCGGTTGGCAGCGCGACCTTCTTCAGTATCGTTGGCGGTAACGGGAACATATTCACCACGGCCGGCGGCAGTGATATGCGCGGGATCGAGGCCATATTGCGTTTGCAGGATGCGAACGACAGAAGTGGCGCGTTTAACGCTAAGATCCCAGTTGTCCTTCATATACGGAGGACGAGCGTATTTCTTGTTGTCGGTGTGGCCTTCAACCATGAATTCGATATCGGGTTGTGCTTTCAGGACGGTAGCGACTTTGCCGAGAACGGTCTTGGCTTGCTCGGTGACGTCGTAGCTACCACTCTTGAAGAGCAGCTTGTCGGAGATGTCGATATAGATAACCCCCTTGTCGACCTTGATATTGATATCCTTGTCGTCCATGTTGCCAATGGCGCCTTTCAGGTTCATGACGAGGGCCATGTTGAGAGAATCTTTATGCGCAAGTTCGGCCTGGAGATTCTGGATATAGGTGTCTTTTGCACCGATATTGTCCAGAGATTTCTTGATGCTCTCCGCCTGGGAATTGGAGATGACCGAAAGATCTTGTAGTTGTTTGAGGGTAACGTCGTGGTTTTGTTTCAGGAAGTCGATCTGCTTGTTGAGAGCGTCGATCTGGTTTTGGAGGGCAGTGCGCTGACTTGCATCCTGAGCCGTCAGGTCATTACAGTTCTTGAGGTCACTGGCTAATTTGGCGTTGGCGGCGGTTAAGGAGTCGATCTTTGCCTGCGCAGCCTTGAATTTCTTGGAGCTAACGCATGAGAACAGGAACACAGAGAGGGCGGTGTAGAGCAAAGTTTGTTTAAGCTTCATAGTAATATCATTTTTTTGAAAAATTCTTATTCCTTCTGTGCATGCCGTGCGTGTTACTGATGCGGTCAGACAAGAATAACGGTGTCAAAGATAACCCAACAAACTAATATTGTATCATCTGTTGGCGCAAAAAATAGGCTAATTTGATGCCAAATTCATCGGTGGCGATCCCCAATATTTGAAAGTGGACCGCGCAATGAGACAAAAACCCCCTATTTACCAGCCCTTCGGGAGCTTTGCTATTGCCGCTAAAAGGCCTTAAAGCAGAGTCTGAGCCCGGGCGTTACATTCTTGAAGAGATTATTAAAATAGACGCAAGGTTGCAAAAGGATGCGGTTCCCACGGAACCTTAGCTCCCCGGCCGTGAGCCGCCAGCTGTCCTTTTCGAAGAAATCGCCGCTCCGCCGGATAAAATAGCCCAGGCTGATGTTGGTGTTGAGGCCGACGGGGGCGAGGGGATTATTTAAGGTACCGGCGACGTCGAAGGCATAATGAAAGACCAGCAGGTCGTTCCGGTAAGTTTGTACCCTTCCGTTACCATCGGGCTTGAACAGGAAGAGCGGCTCCCAGTAGAATCCGAATTCATGTACGAACTCCTTCTTACGAAGTCCGATGGCGAAGCCGAGGTCAACGGAAGGGGTGAGATAGTTCTTATAATTCTGTAGCGAGATGATCGAGGATATTTCGAGGTAGTTATTGATGCTGGCGTTATGATAAATGGAGTCGTTAAGCTGGGTTATCGACGGGTCCTTTATGAGATAGGCCGGGTGGCCGGGCCGGGGGTTCCAGTCGCCTGCCCAGAGGTGCTCTTTATTTATTTCCAGCAGGTCCATCTTTGCGTTGAGTCCGGTGGCGATCCAGTTGTCCAGATCGGCATAGCGGTTCACGACGATGGTAAGGCGGCTGAAGTGATCTGATCTTTCGGCCAGCAGGATATGAACCGTGTCCTGGCGCAGGCGGAGGAGGCTGGGATCGCTCTCGCCGAGGAGGAAGGTGGTTCCGGGGGAGCGCGTCTCGCGGATGCGGACCATCTTGCGCCCCGCCGTGTCGATGCGATAGTCGATGCGTTTGCCGGAGAGCGGGTCGGCAAGCGAATCTTTGAAGGGGCCCATATCAGCAAGAAAGACGAGCAGCAGGGAGTCGATGTTCCGGAAGCGGCTTAGCTGGGAGTCGTCGACCAGTTCCAGCTCGAGGTAGTTGCCTTTTCCCAGGTCGATGTGGACGGCTTTGTCGATGGAATAGTGGGGCAGATCAAAGAAGGCGTCGTCGGGGGCAGGCGCCGGTCTTTTCTGTTGGGCATGGAGTGATCCGGCCAGGCTCAGCAACAGGCCGAGCAGGGCGACCGATTTATAGGACATGATCAGTGATTTTGGGTGTTGAGATCTATTTTCAGCCGGGTGTCGTTGTCCCGGAGGTTGTCGTTGACAGTGGTATTGGGGATCCCGAGTCCAAGGCGGAGCAAGGTGGGTTGCCGGTTATCGGCCATGGCATGGGGCCGGGGCCGGCCGGGGTCGAGTTCATTGATGTCGACGACCTTCCATTGCTTTTTTGGCTTTTGTGGTGCGGGCGGGACGGGAGGGGGTATGGTTATCGCCAGTTGCGGCGGTGCGGCGATGATGGGTGGGGCGGGCTCCGGCCTTGTCGGTTGGGCGAGACCAGGTTGGGGCCGTGCTCGCCTGGAAGGCTTTGACGGGGTCAGGGGTTGCGTTGGCTCAGATCGGGGCGCAGTGGGCGCGTTGGCGAGAGGGGCTGCCGTCGGGCGGACGGGGACGGGTTCGGCGATGGCGAGGCGGGCACTGACGGAGTTCAGCCTGTCCTTGTTCCCGGGTTGGTGCTGGAACAGGCGGGTCGCGGGGATCAGCAGGATCAGGATGCAAGCAGCAACGAGGCGGTAGCCGAGGAAACGGCGCCGCGGCTTTTCGTTGAGCCGGTCGAACAGCTTATCCCAGGCGGCGTCCTTGCCGGCAAGCTCCCGGCCCGGAACCGCGTCCGGTTGCCGGAGCAATTGCCGCCATTCGGCAAACGCATCGGGCAGCCGTTCTTCAGGAGTTCCGTTGGGCTCGTTTGACATAGTTTATCCCCTTTTGCAATAACATTTTTTGTAATAATAGTTTGGCCTTGCTGAGCTGGGATTTAGAGGTTCCTTCGGCGATACCAAGGAGCTTTGCTATTTCCCGGTGTTCCATGCCTTCGATGACGTGGAGGTTGAATACCGTGCGGTAGCCGACGGGCAGCCGGACGATCAGATCGACGATCTCCGCAGCGGAAAGTCCGGACAGCGGCTCCGTGGATAGCGGCAACTCTTCCGCCGACCGTTCCGATACGACCGAAAAGGCAAGGCGCCGGCGGAGGAACATAAGGCATTCGTTGACCATGATCTTCTTTATCCAGGCGTATAGCGCGGCCTCGCCCAGGTAGCAAAAGTCCGGCAAGTGTGAAAAGAACTTGTAAAATCCGTCGAGCAGGACCTCCTCGGCGTCCTCCCGGCTTTTCAGATACCGGCAGCAGACGGCCATCATGGGATCGGCCAAATAGTCGAATAGCGCTTTTTGCGCGGCCGCGTTCCCATTGCGGGCGTCCTGTATCTGTTCGGGTATGTTCATCGGGGCGGTGTCATTCCTTAAATGCAGTTTACGATTATTGGGTTGCCTGCAAATGTTAATATTCGCGGGGCGGGGCTATCAGGACAAAATAGCCCGATTGGGGATTTTCATCGCGACCCAAAATAATTAGTGAAATAATACTAAAAAGATTAGTGTGTATAATTAATTTATACTAGCTTTGCTGAATCAATAATTTTGGGGACACTAAAAAAATAACGATTATGTCAAACGCAGAAAAGCTCAAGGCTTTAAAGTTGACGATGGACAAGATAGACAAGGATTTCGGGAAGGGAAGTGTGATGATGATGAATGAAAAAAGCCAGGACCCCATGGAGGTCATCTCCACCGGATCGATCGGTCTGGACATGGCGCTTGGCGTTGGCGGTCTGCCTAAAGGCAGAGTCGTTGAGATCTATGGCCCCGAATCTTCCGGTAAAACGACCATCGCTACACATATCATTGCAGAAGCTCAGAAAAAAGGCGGCATGTGCGCGATCATCGATGCCGAGCACGCCTTCGACAGCGCGTATGCGCAAAAGCTGGGTGTCGACATCGACAACCTGCTGATCTCTCAGCCCGACTACGGCGAGCAGGCGCTCGAGATCGCCGACCGGCTCATCCTTTCCGGCGCGCTCGACGTGGTTGTGATCGACTCCGTTGCGGCGCTTGTCCCCAAGGGTGAGTTGGAAGGAGAGATGGGCGACAGCAAAATGGGTTTGCAGGCCCGCCTCATGTCACAGGCGCTCAGAAAGCTGACGGCTACGATCAGCAAGACCAATACCATCTGTATCTTCATCAACCAGCTCCGCGAGAAGATCGGCGTCATGTTCGGCAACCCCGAAACGACGACCGGCGGTAACGCGCTCAAATTCTACGCTTCCGTCCGTCTCGATATCCGCCGGATGGCTCAGATCAAGGATGGCGAAGAAGCCGTGGGTAACCGGGTAAAAGTAAAGGTGGTGAAGAACAAGGTGGCTCCGCCCTTCCGCGCCGCGGAATTCGATATCGTCTTCGGCGAAGGCGTTTCCAAGATGGGCGAGATCATCGATATGGGCGTAGAACTCGGCATCGTCAACAAGAGCGGCAGCTGGTTCAGCTATGGAACTGACAAGCTCGGCCAGGGTCGCGATACTGTAAAACAATTGCTGCATGATAATCCGGAATTAGCAGCCGAGATCGAGGGTAAGATCAGGGAGAAAGTGAAGGAAATGCAGACGAGTTAGCACCAACGGCTATGCTAACGCCTAAGTAGGTTTTTATTTAAATTGGGATAGTAAATACCAGGGCTCCGATCTCCATCGGGGCCCTTTTTATTTTCGGTTGTGCTCCGGCATTCGCACGGTACGATGCGGTGGCCCTTTTCGGCTGCGTATAAATACCTGAGGATGAATGGGAAAGGCCTAAAAACAAAAAAGGGGTCTGAATAGAAATTCAACCCCGTTTTAAAATCCAATATCCTATGAAAAACCAAGATAAAGGTAGAGGAATAAAATCAAATCTGCAATACCATTTTCAGGTAATATTTTTTTTAAGGGGTTTTTAATTCTTGACCAGCTGTTGGGAAACCGCTCTATTGCTTTCTTTATCAGTTACTCGGATAATGTACACCCCACTCTCCAGGGCGGCGACGTTAACAACCTGTATCCCCGGTTGTAACCGTTTACTTATCCGGGTATTGCCGGAAGGGTCGAGGATCTGGAGGTCGATACTGTGCTCCGTACGCACTATAAATACCTTGTCGACCGGATTTGGGTAGAACTTGAAATCTACGTCACTGGAGAGACTTAATTGGAGGGTTTTCGAATAGACGGAGGAGTCGCTTCCCGTGGATTTGCTCTCGACAGAGTCGCTTTCCGTTGATCTGCTTTGCCGCATGTATTTAATGCGGTAGAAGTCGGGACCGTTAGGCGGGGCCTGGTCCGTTAGTTCATAATGGCCGCGGGTGCCGGTAGAACGCAGCGCCCCGATGGTCTCGAAATGCGTTTCATCCTGTCCCCGTTCGACGACGAAGTAATCTCCTTCTGCCGCGCTATCGGCATCCCATTGCAACCACACCGCCTTGTTGGACTCTTTTAGCACTGCCGTAAAATTCAGCATGGGCCCTCGCTGCGCCATACAGGTGCAGCCGAAAGCAAGGGCCAGCAAGCCGAGACAGATGCCTTTCTTCATTTCAATGAGTTAATAGAAACTGTTGAACGAAATACCATGCCCAAAATTTTTTTTGGTTTGTTATAGTATTCTTAAAGCCGACGCGGGCTTTCTCCGGGGGGTGTGCTATCTTTCCATCACGATCAAATCGGCGCAAGTATGCAAATCTCCGTAAGGAAAATGAGTGGTGCGAAACGCATCGCTCTTGTAGCACACGACAACAAGAAAAAGGAACTTATCGAATGGGCTGTCTACAATAAAGCGGCGCTTAGCAAGCATCTGCTTTATGGGACGGGGACGACGGGTGGACTCGTAGAAAGCGCCCTCAACCAGCCGGTGACCCGGTTTCTGAGTGGCCCGCTCGGTGGTGACCAGCAGATCGGCGCCCGGATCGCCGAGGGGAAGATCGATGTCCTCATCTTCTTCTGGGACCCCATGGAAGCCCAGCCCCATGACCCGGACATCAAGGCCCTGCTGCGGCTGGCGGTAACCTGGAATATCCCTTTCGCCTGTGACCGCGCCACGGCCGACTTCCTTTTGACCTCGCCGCTGATGTTCTCGGATTATGAGATCATCGTGCCCGATTATACCGAATACGCCAAACGGCTCGATAAGCCATCCTCATCGATCCAATCCGATCTATCACCAAAGCAATAACTACAATAAATAGACTACTACACATGAGAAAGCATCTCCTCGCCGGAAGCCTCGTGCTGGCTTCCACCCTCGCCCAGTCCCAGTCGCGCCCGCTCTCGGGATTCAACGAGGCCGAAGCAAAACAGCAACTACAGCTGGAATCCACGTTCGACAGCTATCTCCGGGCAGCGAATGTCGATAGCGGCATCCGGATCATGTCCTCCCGCCCCCATCATGTCGGCTCGCCCGGGGATAAGGCCGTTGTCGACTATATCTCCAACCAGTTCAGGAGCTGGGGTTATGAGGTCCAAACCGAGACCTTTACCGTCTTATTCCCTACGCCGAAGGAACGACTCCTCGAGATGACGGCGCCCGAACACTTCAAGGCCACACTTGCGGAACCGGCGTTGAAAGAAGATCGCACCTCGGGCCAGACGAGCGAACAGCTTCCGACCTATAACTGCTGGTCGCCGGATGGTGATGTCACGGCTGAGCTGGTATTTGTCAACTATGGCATTCCCGAGGACTATGAACGACTGGACAGAATGGGTATTTCCGTAAAAGGGAAGATCGTCATCGCAAAATATGGCCGAAGCTGGCGTGGGATCAAGCCCAAGGTGGCCCAGGAGCATGGCGCCATCGGCTGCCTGATCTATTCCGACCCCAGGGACGACGGCTATTATGATGGCGATGTCTACCCCAAAGGCGCCTATAAGAGCGAATGGGGCGTCCAGCGCGGTTCGATCATGGACATGCCGATCTATCCCGGCGACCCCCTGACTCCGGGAGTTGGCGCGACGAAGGACGCGAAACGGCTCGATCGCAAGGACGCAACCGTGCTACTCAAGATACCCGTGCTGCCGATCAGCTATCACGATGCCGAGCCGCTGCTGCGTGCACTGGGTGGCCCCGTGGCCCCGGAAGACTGGCGAGGCGCCCTGCCCTTTACCTATCATGTAGGTCCGGGAAAGACGCAGGTCCATCTGAAGCTGGCATTCAACTGGGATATGAAGCCCGTGACCGATGTCATTGCGAAGATCCCTGGGAGTGTATGGCCAGACGAGTGGGTCATCCGTGGCAATCACCACGATGCCTGGGTCAACGGCGCCGGAGACCCGATCAGTGGTCAATCGGCCATGCTGGAAGAGGCCAGGGGCATTGCCCAGCTGCTCAAGACCGGCTGGAAACCGAAGCGTACTATCCTCTTTTGCGCCTGGGACGGAGAAGAGCCCAGCCTGATCGGCTCGACCGAATGGGCGGAGATGCATGCCGCCGAGCTGCAGCAAAAAGCGGTGGTCTATATCAACTCCGACGGTAACAGTCGCGGTTATCTGAATGCGGAAGGTTCGCACGGCCTGGAACCTTTTGTGAACGAGGTGGCGCGGGACGTCATCGATCCGGAAACCGGGATTCCCGTAATCGAACGGCGTCATGCCCGCGAACTGGTCAACGCGGCGGAAGCCGGCCGGCTTAAAAAAGACCTGCTGCAAAAGAAGCCGATGACCATCGGGGCGATGGGTTCGGGTTCCGACTATTCGCCTTTTATCCAACACCTCGGCATCCCCTGTCTCGACTTCGGCTACGGTGGGGAAGGCGGCGGCGGGGAATATCATTCCATCTACGACAGCTACGACGACTATCGCCGGTTCAAGGACCCGAGCTTCGAATATGGGGTGGTGCTGGCCAAGACCGCCGGCCGGAGCACGCTGCGGATGGCCGACGCGAATCTGCTGCCCTTCGATTTCCGGGCGCTTTATACCACCATCAACGGTTATGCCGCCGATCTGATGTCCCAGCTTGACCAATTGCGGGAGACGACCACTCTGACCAACCAACTGATAAAAGAACGCGATTATCTCTATGCCGCAGATACAGCCCGTCACCTCCGGCTCCCTGAGGGCAAGGATGAGGTACCCTTCCTGGACTTCTCTCCCCTTCAGAATGCGCTTAACGAGCTCCAGCATGCGACCAAACACCTCGCTGACACGCTGGCGAAAGTGAAGCCGGGCGACGCCCAGCTGAAGACGATCAACGAAGCCCTGTATCGCGCGGAACAACAATTGCTATCTGATAATGGGCTTCCCCGTCGCCCCTGGTACCGGCACGCCATCTACGCCCCCGGCTTCTATACCGGTTACGGCGTAAAGACCTTGCCGGGTATCCGGGAAGCGATCGAGCAGCGCAATTTTACCGAAGCGCAGCAGCAGATCGCGGTCGACGCGGCTGTTATAAAGAAGTTCGCCGCCTATTTGAGCGCGATCTTCTTCTAAGGAATAGGATTTTGAAAAGACCATTACGATATCTGATCCGAATAGCAGGCTCCCTTGTGGGCCTGCTTTTGCTTCTATGGCTGGGCCTGATCGCTTATGCGCTCCTCAACAAGGAGTCGTTGCTGGCGAAAGCGAAAATCGCACTGGAGGACCGGATCGGCGGCGACGTCCATATCGGGAAGCTGGACCTCTCTTTTTTCCGGCATTTTCCCAATATCACTGCCCGGCTTTCAGACGTCTGGCTGCGTGACAGCACCTGGGAACAGCATCATCACGATCTGCTGAAGGTCTCCAGCGCCTATGTCTCCTGCAATGTGGTCAAGAGCATCTTCACCCGCCGGGTACAGATCGGGGAAATGGATCTCGAGCATGGCCAGGTATATCTTTATACCGACAGCACCGGGTACTCCAATACTTATATGTTGAAGAACCAACAACCGCGCAAAGGCGCCGGCAAACCGGCCGATCCGCCCGATATCGGGCTCACGGATATCCGGTTCGTGATGGACAAGCAGGATAAGCATAAGATCTTCGACCTGGACGTACGTAGTGTGTATTGTCATATCGAGTCCGACGGCCGCCTCCTGCATCTGCACGCGAACGTGGGAAGCATCGTCGTCAACAGCTTTACTTTCAATACGGAGAAGGGGAGTTTTCTCAAAGGCAAAAAGTTAGCGGGAAATTTTCTCGTGGATTACAACACCGCGAGCAAGATCGTCCAGTTCAACGGCGCGAAAATGGCGATCGAAGGTCACCCTTTTGTACTCAGTGGCCGCTTCTTCCCTTCTGTAAACCCCGACCCCTTTTTCATGAAAGTAGATGTCGAGAACATCGTGTACCATCAGGTGACAGCCCTGATGACCCCTAATATTCAACAGAAGCTGGATGTATATGACATTGACAAACCGGTTTCTGTTCATGCGCAGCTGGATGCGGGTTCGGCCGAAGATCGCACGCCGCAGATCCAGGTGAAGCTGGATCTCGACAACGGCAGCGTGCTGACTCCCGCGGGTCGGTTTACAAACACCACCTTTAAAGGGAGCTTTACGAATGAATGGGTGAAAGGCGTGAAACGGGAGGACGAGAACTCCGGACTGCGGTTCCTGCAATTCTCGGGACGGCTACAGGGCCTCCCTTTGAATGCCGACACGATTACCATCACCAACCTGAGATTACCCCGGCTGAATTGTGATCTCAACGCTCATTTTCCGCTGGAACAGCTGAACGAGGTCACGGGTAGCCAGACCCTGCGTTTTAGCGACGGCGTCGGAAATATGAAGCTTCGTTACACGGGGCCGCTCTCCGAGGATGATTCCGCCGGTACGGTGGTCAATGGCCGGATAGACCTCGACTCCGCGACGCTGGTCTATCTGCCCTATTCCTTCAAGCTGACAAATGGCAAGGGTCGTCTGGTCTTCAAAGATCAGGACCTGCTGATCGAGCAGTTAAGCATCCGCGCAGGCAGCTCGTCGATCATGGTAAAAGGCATCGCGAAGAACCTCGTTGCCTTGCTCGACAGGAATGCCGAGAACGTCGGGTTGGACCTGAACCTTTCGACGCCGCATCTCGATCTCGAAGACCTTGCGGTTCTTGCCGGCCGGGCGAAGGCGTCGACGGCAGCCCGAAAAAGCTCCCCCCTCCTTGGCCGGTCCTTCTCCCGGGTGGACAAGCTGCTGAAGGAAGGCGCCATCCATGTCGGGATCGAAGCCGGCGACCTGAAGTTCAGAAAATTTGCCGGGGCACATGCGAAGGCCGACCTCGTCTTCGACGATCATGAGATCAAGCTGAACCGCCTCAACATCGAACAGGGGGGCGGCTCACTCCAGTTGAAAGCAACACTCAACCGCAAGGGCCCAGGCGAGGCCAATCCCATCCAGCTCGAATCGCATCTTGACAAGGTCGATCTTCCGAAGCTGTTCTCCGCCTTCAACGATTTCGGACAGAATGCGATAACGGGGAAGAATCTCAAAGGAAGTCTGGCTGCGGATATCCGGCTCAACGGTGCGATGACCGATAAAGCCAAGATGGTGAATAACAGCCTGAAAGGCTCGGTGGATTTTACCATCATCGATGGCGAGCTGGTCGACTTTCCGCCGATGGAAAAAATAAAGGTGGCGGTGCTGAAGAATAAAGACCTCTCGGAGATCCGCTTTGCGGACCTGAAAAATCATCTCGATCTCGATTCCACGACCATTACATTTCAGCGGATGGAGATCCGGTCGACGGCTTTCACGCTCTATGCGGAGGGCATTTATGATCTCAGGACGGGGCCGGATATGAGTTTGCAGGTCCCGCTGAGCAATCTTAAAAAGAATGAGAATCAAAACATCCCGCCGGACAGCCGGGGCAATGACAGCAAGGCGGGAGTCAGTGTTCGGCTGCGGGCCCGGCGGGGGGATGACGGAAAGCTGAAGGTTACCTGGGACCCCTTTAAGAAGGCGCTTAAAAAGGTGAAACGTCGGGGCGGCCGATGAGCCGGGGCGGAGAAGCGGATGAGCCGGTAAAATCGTAATTTAGCCGTATGCCTTTTAAATTGAACGCACCTTTTCCTCCCTCCGGCGACCAGCCGGAGGCCATCCGCCAGCTAACCGAAGGGCTCCTCGCCGGGGAACAATATCAAACCTTACTCGGGGTCACGGGTTCCGGAAAAACATTTACCGTCGCCAACGTCATTCAGAACGTTCAGCGCCCTACCCTCGTGCTGACGCATAACAAGACCCTTGTTGCGCAGCTCTACGGGGAATTCAAACAATTCTTTCCGGAGAACGCTGTCGGCTATTTCGTGTCCTACTACGACTACTATCAGCCGGAGGCTTATATGCCCGTCAGCAATACCTACATCGAAAAAGACCTGTCGATCAACGAAGAACTCGAGAAGCTGCGTTTGCAGGCTACGACACAATTGCTCAGCGGCCGAAGGGATATCATCGTCGTCGCGTCGGTGAGTTGTATCTATGGTATCGGTAACCCCGCGGAATTCGAGAACGGGATCATCCGGCTGCAACAGGGGCAGGTGATCTCCCGCCAGGGATTCCTGCATTCACTGGTCAACTCGCTTTATAAACGCAGTGAGATAGAATTCGCGCGGGGGAATTTCCGTGTCAAGGGTGACACCGTGGATATCAATCTTCCCTATGTCGATTATGGGTACCGGATCAGCTTTTTCGGCGACGAGATCGATTCGATCGAAAGTTTTGAGATCTCCTCCGGCAAACGAATCGCCCCGCTTGTGGATGCCGCGATCTTTCCGGCCAATCTCTATCTGGCGCCAAAGGATATTCTCCACCAGGTGATCTACGAGATCCAGGATGAACTGGCCGCACAGGTAGCCTATTTCAAGAACGTCGGAAAATATATCGAGGCACAACGACTTGCCGAACGCGTCAATTATGATGTGGAGATGATCCGGGAGTTGGGTTATTGCAACGGTGTAGAGAACTACTCCCGCTTCTTCGATCGCCGGATGCCCGGCACCCGCCCATTCTGCCTGCTGGATTATTTCCCCAAGGATTTTATGCTGGTGCTGGACGAGAGCCATCAGACCGTCCCGCAAATCAGCGGGATGTATGGCGGCGACCGGAGCCGGAAGCTGGTGCTGGTGGATTATGGGTTCCGGCTGCCGAGTGCATTGGACAACCGGCCGCTGAATTTCCACGAATTCGAGTCCATGACCGGGCAGACGATCTATGTCTCCGCTACTCCGGGTGACTATGAGCTGGAAAAAAGCGAAGGGGTTGTCGTGGAGCAGGTGGTCCGGCCTACCGGCTTGCTCGATCCGCCCATCGAGGTGCGGCCCAGCGCCAACCAGATCGACGATCTGCTGGATGAGATCGACAAGCGTGTAAAGAAAGGAGACCGCGTGCTGGTGACCACGTTGACCAAGCGGATGGCCGAGGAGATGGATAAATATCTGCACCGGATCGATATCAAGTCGAAATATATTCACAGCGAGGTGGATACCCTGGAACGGGTGGAGATCCTCCGGCAGTTACGCCTTGGCGACATAGATGTCCTTGTCGGGGTAAATCTCTTGCGGGAAGGCCTCGATCTTCCCGAGGTGTCGCTTGTCGCCATCCTCGATGCCGACAAGGAAGGATTTCTGCGCAATGAAAAATCGCTGACACAGACGGCAGGCCGCGCGGCCCGTAACGTGGACGGGCTGGTGATCTTCTATGCCGACACGATCACCGAAAGTATGCAAAGGACGATGGATGAGACGTTGCGCCGGCGGGAAAAACAGATCGCGCACAACGAAAAGCACGGCATCATCCCGCGCACTGTGATCAAATCCAAGGAGCAGGTGTTTGCGCAAACCTCCGTGCTGGATATCAAGGGCTACAACCCGGGCGATCCTTATGCGCTGGCACCCGACGAAGAGCTGGTCGCCGTGGTCGCCGAGGACCAGGAGGTCTATCAGACTATTCCGCAGCTGGAAAAGGCGATCGGAAAGACCAAAAAAGAAATGGAAAAAGCGGCCCGGGACCTCGATTTTATGGAGGCGGCAAGATTGCGGGATGAGATGTTCGTACTGCAAAAGAAGCTGAAGGAGATGAAGGCGTAAATTGCCTAATTTCGCTACCATGGAAAATACGGATAAGAGATTATTTCTCCTTGACGCGCTGGCGCTCGTCTTTCGTGCCTACTATGCGCTGATCAGCAACCCAAGGCTCACCACCAAGGGGCGTAATACCAATGCGCAGTTCGGCTTTACTAATGCGTTGCTGGATCTGATCAACAACCAGAAGCCTACCCATATGGCTGTCTGCTTCGACACGGAAGCGCCTACCGAACGGCATACCGACTTCGCGGACTACAAGGCCAACCGGCAGGAAGCGCCGGAGGACTTGTTGGCGGCGTTGCCGGATATCAAGGCGATCATTAAAGGTTTTAATATTCCTTGCATGGAATTGGACGGCTTCGAGGCGGATGACGTCATCGGTACCCTGAGCAAGCAGGCCGCAGCGGCGGGGTATGAAGTGTATATGGTGACCCCCGATAAAGATTATGGACAACTGGTGTCGGAGAAGGTCAAGATCTACAAGCCCGGTTACCAGGGTGGCGCTGCCGAGATCCTCGGCCCGGAACAGGTCTGTGCAAAATGGAATATAAAAGATGTCTCGCAAGTCATCGATATTCTGGGATTGATGGGGGACGCTGTCGACAATATCCCCGGCATCAAGGGCGTCGGGGAGAAGACCGCGGCAAAGCTGCTCGCTGAATTCGGCACGCTCGAGAATGTTATCGCCGGCGCAGACGGCATTAAGGGTGCTTTGGGCGAAAAAGTGCGGGGCGGCAAAGAAGCGGCGATCATGAGCAAGAAGCTGGCGACCATCATCACCAATGTTCCCGTCGAGTTCCATGAAGAGAATTTCCAGCTGAAAGAATGGAACCGGGAGGCGCTGAATGAAATTTTTACGCAGCTCGAGTTCAGGACCCTGGGTAAGCGCATCCTTGGCGACAGTTTTGCGCCGGGGGGTCCTATTGCGCCGGAAGGTGTACAAAAAGACCTGTTTGGCAATGCGGTAAAACCTGCCGCGGCCGGTAAGAAGAAAGCCGCGGCCCCTGCCGTGGATAAGCTGGAGGAAGGAAGCACCCGGATCGAGGCTGTTGTAGAGAAAGGCGAGGAAGATCTTAAAAACGTGGAGGACGGTTTTCTGCCGCCCGCGGGGAAGACGATCCATAATACCGAGCATGTGTATACGGCCGTGGTGGGAGATGCGGCGATCGCCGAGCTGATCAGGAAATTGAGTGCCGAAAAAGAGATCTGCTTCGACACGGAGACGACGGGTATCGATGCTAATGATGTCGACATCGTGGGGATGAGTTTTGCCGTGAAGGCCGGTGAGGCCTGGTATGTACGCTGTCCGCCCGACAACGCAGGAGCGCAAAAGGTGCTGGACCAATTCCGCCCGCTGTTCGATTCGCCGGAGATCGTCTGGGTCGGACAGAATCTGAAGTACGACCTGTTGGTGCTGAAGTGGTACGGCCTCACGCTGAAAGGCCCGGTCTTCGATACGATGTGTGCGCATTATGTCATCGAGCCGGAAGGAAAACGCGGAATGGATCTGCTGAGTGCGCAGTATCTGGGATATGAGCCGGTTCATATCGAAGAGCTGATCGGGAAGAAAGGAAAGGGGCAGGGCAATATGCGCGATGTCGAACTCGAGAAGATAAAAGACTATGCCGCGGAGGATGCCGATATCACGTTGCAGTTGAAACAGATCTTTCTGCCCCAGCTGGCGAAGAAGGAAGTGGAGCGGGTCTTTTACGAGGTAGAGAATCCACTGGTCAAGGTGCTTACGGATATGGAATTCGAAGGGATCAGGGTCGACACGGACTTCCTGATCGAATACAGCAAGGAGCTCGACCGCGATGCGCGTCAGGCGGAAGAGCGGGTGTACACCCAGGCCGGAGAACGGTTCAACCTGGGTTCGCCGAAGCAGTTGGGCGAGGTATTATTCGAGCGAATGAAACTTGATCCCAAGGCAAAAAAGACAAAGACGGGCCAGTACGCTACGGGGGAAGATGTGTTGCAGAAGCTGGCCAGCCGGCACCAGATCGTCGATGATATTCTGGCTTACCGGGAATTGACAAAGCTGAAGTCGACCTATGTGGATGCGTTGCCGTTGATGATCAACCGGAAGACCGGACGGGTACATACCAGCTATGCACAGGCAGTGGCCGTAACGGGCCGATTAAGCAGCAACAACCCGAATCTCCAGAATATCCCCATCCGAACAGAACGTGGGCGGGAGATCCGCAAGGCTTTTATTCCACGAAACGAGGAGTTTGTGCTGGTCTCGGCGGATTATTCGCAGATCGAATTGCGGATCGTTGCCGCGATCAGTGGGGATGTGAATATGTGCGCCGCCTTCCGCGAGGGAAAAGATATCCATACCGCTACGGCGGCAAAGGTCTTCGGCGTCGAGGAATCAGCGGTGACCAAGGAGATGCGATATAAGGCCAAGAGCGTCAACTTCGGCATCATTTACGGTCAGGGAGCCTTTGGGCTTGCCGACAACCTGGGGATCAGCCGGACGGAGGCCAAGGAGATCATCGACAACTATAAAGCACAGTTCCCGGGTATCCAGCGGTATATGGATGATACGATCAATTTCGCCCGGGAGACGGGATATGTACAGACGCTCATGGGCCGGAAGAGGTGGCTGAAGGATATCAATTCCGCGAATTTTACAGTTCGGGGCTTTGCCGAGCGAAATGCGATCAACAGCCCCATCCAGGGTTCAGCTGCGGATATGATCAAACTGGCCATGATCCGTATCCATGAGGAGTTTGCCCGGGAGGGGTTCAAGTCGAAGATGCTCCTGCAGGTGCATGATGAATTGGTATTTGATGCGTATAAATCTGAGCTTGAGACCATTAAGCCCATAATCATGCGTTGTATGCAAAATGCGCTGCCTTTGCCGCAGGAGGTCCCCGCACTTGCCGAGATGGGTTCCGGAATCAATTGGTTAGAAGCACATTAGACCCCTTTAGTCCGGCGCTGATCGACATTAATAAATGAGCTCTATTTTTTAACATCTTATTTATAAAAGGGAACAAACTTTGACTGTTATAAGAAGTCTATATCTCAAATAAGCTTGTTACTCCAAATAAACAATAACATATGAGAAGCATTAGTACTATATTCTCGGGATTGCTTGCCGCTGTTCTCCTCACGGGTACTGCCCGTGCGCAGGACGCTCAGGACGGGCCGCCGCCTCAGCAGCAGCAACAGCAGCAGGATTGGCCGAGAAGTTTTACGACCGATGATGGCACCGTTATCAAGATCTACGAACCTCAGCCGGAAGCTTTTACGGACAATGTCTTAAAATCCCGCTGGGCTATTTCCGTTACTCAATCCGGAAAGGATCCGGTCTTCGGGACCTTCTGGTCGGTAGCCAATGTAGAGACCGACAAGGATAACCGCCGGGTTATCATTCAGTCCGTCAAGGTTCCCAATGTGAAATTCCCGGGTCAGACCGACGACAATTTTACCAACAGTCTGAAATCGGCGCTGGAAGCCAACCTGCCCCAGGCGGCCGGCGATCTTTCGCTGGATGAGCTGCTTGCCAACCTGGACCAGAACACCGAGCAAAAGAAATTATCAAAGGATCTCAATACGACGGCTCCCCGCATTATCTACAGCGACAAACCTGCGCTGCTGGTGATGATCGATGGTCAGCCGAAAATGCAAAGCAATAAGGACTGGAATCTGGATGTCGTGGTCAACACGCCGTTCACGATCGTCAAGGCCAACAACGGCGGCTTCTACCTTTATGGCGGGAAGCACTGGTACCAGGCGCAGTCGGCAACGGGTCCGTACAGTCCTGCCGGCAGTGTCCCTTCCGAGCTGGACCAGGTGAAGAATGCAGTCGACAACGCCAACAGCAGCAATGCCGGTTATATCGACTCAGCATCCGCTCAACAGGATTCCAGGGTATCGGATATCATCGTCAGCACTTCCCCGGCCGAGCTGATCCAGACCGATGGGCGGCCGGCGTTCTCCCCTATTTCCGGAACCAATCTTTCTTACGCGAGCAATTCCTCCAACGATCTTTTCCAGGAGGGTGGCACGGGTAAATATTTTGTGCTTATCGCCGGGCGTTGGTATAGCTCAGGTTCGCTGACGGGTGGATGGCATTATATCGCCAGCAATTCCCTGCCGGCCGATTTCGCGAAGATCCCCGAGGGCAGCCCGAAAGATAATGTACTGGCCAGCGTAGCTGGTACGGATGCGGCCCGTGAGGCGATCATGGATGCGCAGGTGCCGCAGACGGCCAAGGTGGATCGCAATTCGGCGAATACGTCGGTCAACTATAACGGGGAGCCGCAGTTCTCGCCGTTGCAGGGTACGGACATGCAATATGCTACCAACACTTCTAATTCCGTCATTCTGGATCACGGCATTTATTATACGGTGGACAACGGTGTTTGGTTCCAGGCCCCCAGCCCCAACGGTCCCTGGACAGTGGCTACCGAACGGCCTGACGAAGTGGATCGGATCCCGCCGACTTCGCCGCTCTACAACACCAAGTATGTTTACATCTATGATGTGACCCCGGACTATGTCTATATGGGTTATACCCCAGGCTATCTGAACACCTATATCTACGGACCTACGGTCGTCTACGGAACCGGTTTCTACTATGATCCCTGGTACAACGGGTATTATTATCCGCGGCCCTGGACCTGGGGTTTCAATGTCTGCTATAATCCCTGGGCCGGCTGGACCCTTGGCTATGGTTTCGGCTTTGGCTGGTTCCACTACGGTCTTGGTTTCCATGGCGGCTATTGGGGTGGCTGGGCCGGCGGCGGCTGGTGGGGTCCCCGCGTCTATCGCCCCATGTATGCGTGGAACCGGACCAGAAACTACGGGTTCTATGGTTCTAACTACTATCGCAACCGGAATGTGTATGTCAACAATTACCACACGAATATCTATGCCGGTCGCGGTGGGGTGGTCACCCGGGACAATCATACCTTCTACAACCGGAACACGATCAGCCGCGGCGCAACTTTTGCAAGGCCCGGCGCTCCCGGATACAATGGTGGAAGATCCGGAGCCGGATTCAATAACGGTGGGCGGCCGACCACGGCACAAGGCGGCTTCTCCAGACCGGGTGCAGGCAACAACGTCTATTCCGACCGGCAAGGCAATGTTTTCCAGCGCAACCAGTCTACGAATCAATGGCAGCGCGGAGCAATAACTCCTGGCGGCCTGTAGGCAATAACCCGTCGGTTCAACAGAACCTCAACCGGGAACAGCAGATGCGGGATCGCGGGTTTACCCGTCAGCAGAACTTCCAGCAGTCACGGAGCTTCAATAGCGGCGGATCGCGGCCTTCGGGTGGCGGTGGTTTTAGCCGGCCCAGCGGGGGCGGCAGCGTCAGCCGGCCCTCGGGTGGTGGCGGTGGTGGATCGCGGCCTTCAGGGGGTGGCAGCAGCCGGCCCGGAAGACATTAAAATATTATCTGCGTAAATTTGCCGGGGCGATTCTCACGTCCCGGCAATTTTTTTTACTATGACTATCTTTTATTGTTACGATGCGTATTGTGGATGGTGCTATGGGTTCAGCCCGGTGATAAGGCGCATCTTTGAAGAATATCGCGATCGGCTGGCGTTCGACGTACTCTCAGGCGGCATGATCCTGCCCCAGGCACCGCAGCACATCGGTGTCATGGCGGAATACATCCGCGGCGCGTATCCCGTCGTGGAAGAGCGGACCGGCATCCGGTTTGGGCAGGACTGGCTCTGGCATATCAAAAATCCGGACGAAAGCGACTGGTATCCCAATTCGGAGAAGCCGGCGATCGCGCTTTGTGTCTTCAAGGATTATTATCCGGACGAGGCCGTTCTTTTCGCGGGCGAGCTCCAATACGCCCTTCATTACGAGGGACGGGATCTGACCGATGACGAAGCCTACCGGCATCTGGTGGAAAAATATAAAATTCCGGAGGCGGAGTTCTATGGGAAACTGCATCACCCGGCGTATAAAGAAAAAGCGCATGATGAGTTCGCTCTGGTACGACAATTGAAAGTAAATGGATTCCCCACCGTCTTTTTACAGGTAAGCGAGTCCAGATTTTACTTACTTACCCGAGGGTATGCAGACTATGAGACGGTGAAAAAGGGGATCACGCAAGCTTTGGGCGAAGCCGCTTCCAGTGGCGTCTGACACGGCTTTGCAGGGAAAATATTTGCCTTGAAATGGGCTGTAAACATTAACTTGCATGTCCTTCGAAAAATAGAATATGGAATATAACAAGATCATCGCAGTAACCGGGATGCCGGGTTTGTACGAGTTGTTGAGCAGCAAATCAGACGGCGCGATCGTCCGTTCGCTGGACGATAAGAGCACCCGTTTTGTCGCCAGCCGCAGTCACAATTTTTCTCACCTGGAGAGCATTGAAGTGTATACCGTCAGGGACAATGTCAACCTGGTTGACGTCCTGAAGGCGATGGAAGCGAGCAAGGAGAAGCTTCCGGATGAAAAAGACAATGCGGCGCTGAAGGCGTATTTCACGAAAGTCTATCCCGATCTGGATTTCGACCGGGTCTACAGCAGTGACCTGAAGAAGATGGTGAAATGGTTCAGTGTTTTGAAGACCAACGATATCGAGATCAAGCTTAGCGAGCCCGAAGAAGAAGAAGAGGCAGCGCCGGTCGAGACAGCCGCACCGGAAGAAAAACCCGCACCTGCAAAAAAAGCGGCAAAGCCTGCAAAAGAAGCGCAAGAAAAAAAGGTGAAGGACGAAGAGCCGGCCGAAGAAAAGCCGAAAGCGAAGAAAGCAGCTCCGAAGAAGAAGGCGGAAGACGACGACTCCAAAGAGAAAGGCGGAGAGAAAGAAGAAAAGCCCAAAAAAACAGCAGCAAAAAAGAAAAAGTAGTCTAATTATCATGCCCACCGCAAATTTGCAAAAGCCTCAGCGTCATTTCCTGCCGGCCGGCTTTGTGCTGACGGACTGGAACGGTCTGGAGCCCTACTTCCGGGACCTGGCGGAGAGACCGCTGGATACGCGCGAACAACTGGAGAAATGGTTACAGGATACGAGCGAACTGGAAGCCGTCGTGAGTGAGGACGCCTGCTGGCGCCAGATAAAGATGACCTGTGATACAGAGAACAAGTCGCTGGAAGAAGCGTTCAATTATTTCTGCCTGGAGATACAGCCCAAGATCGGGCCTTATGCCGACCGCCTCAACCGGCGACTGGTGGAAAACCCGCATACACAGGAGCTGGATAAGAAAGAATATTTCACTTATCTGCGGGGTGTCCAGAAAAGGATCGAGCTCTTCCGGGAGGAAAATATTCCGCTAATTGCCGAGTCCAGTGTCCTGGGCCAGCAGTTTGGGGTCATTTCGGGAAAGATGACGGTGGAAGTTAACGGACAGGAGTACACGCTGCAACAGGCGGCCAAATTCCTGGAGAGCCCCGACCGCGAGTTGCGTGAGAGCGTCTACCGGAAGATGCAGGACCGGCGTTTGCAGGACAAGGATGCTTTGAACGACTTGTATACCAAATTGGTAGGGCTTCGGGACCGGGTCGCAAAAAATGCCGGATTCCCCAATTACCGGGATTTCAAATTCGAAGACCTGGGACGGTTCGATTATAAGAAGGAAGATTGTTTCCGATTCCATGAAGCCGTGCGGGAGTATGTTCTTCCGCTCGTGGCCCGGATCAACGAGAAGAAGCGGAAAAAGCTGGGGCTGGATGCACTCCGGCCCTGGGATGGGGACGCAGAGCCTGAGGGGACGGAGCCGCTTCGGCCCTTCACCAACGGGGAGGATCTGCTGACCAGGACGACGGCTTGTTTTGACAAGCTAAATCCTTTTTTCGGGGACTGTTTGCGGACGATGAAGGAGATGGGCCGGTTCGACCTGGAGAGCAGGAAGGGCAAGGCGCCAGGCGGCTACAACTGTCCGTTAGCAGAGACGGGGGCGCCGTTTATCTTTATGAACGCTTCCGGGCAGATGGGCGATCTGACGACGATGGTCCACGAGGGCGGTCATGCCATCCAATCCTTTCTCACACATCCACTGAAACTTAGCGCCTTCAAGGATTACCCCATGGAGATCGCCGAGGTGGCCAGTATGTCGATGGAATTGTTCAGCATGGATCACTGGGATTTGTTCTTCACAAATAAAAACGATTTAGCACGGGCGAAAGAACATCAGCTGGAGCGCGTGATCACCATTTTCCCCTGGATCGCAACTATTGATAAATTTCAACATTGGGTATATGAAAACCCCAATCACACGCTCGAGGAAAGAAAGTCGAATTGGTTGAAGATACTAAATGAGTTCTCTTCGCAATCCGTGGACTGGTCGGGCCTTGAAGAATACCGTGAATACAGCTGGCAGCGGCAGCTCCATCTTTTCGAAGTGCCTTTTTACTACATCGAATACGGCATCGCTCAGCTTGGAGCCATCGGTCTTTGGATGCAGTATAAGAATAACAAAGAGAAGGCATTAAGCAATTATATGAACGCGCTTAGCCTTGGAGGGACGCGCACGTTGCCGGAACTATACGATGCCGCGGGGCTGAATTTTAACTTTTCAAAAGAGCACATCAAAGAGCTGATGGCGTTCGTGAGCGAGGAGATGGAGAAGTAAAAAAATACCCGGAAAGTAGTACTAGGATCGCTTGTTCGTATGCTTTTTAACGGCTATATTTGCAATAGATCATTTGAAAAATGTAGGTGGTAATCCCACGAATCTAAATAAGTAAGGACGATGCCCCGCATCGTCTGGTTCATAAAGAAGCTACTAATCAGAGCCTTAACCAAAAGTCCCGGTGTTTCTACATCGGGGCTTTCTCTTTACAGGACTTACATACTCCACTAACCAGCATTTCCACTTGTTCACTGACATATCCGCGCGGCAGCTTTATCGGCGGCACTGTTACGTCCTCCAGGCAAACCGTATTGCCACAGGTGTTGCAAATGAAATGCACATGATCATCATGGTGATGTCCACCGGAACAGTCGTCTTTGCACAACGCATACCGTATAGAATTATCCGCGGTCGGGATGCTGTGGATCAACCCTTTCTCGAGAAAGGTCTGCAGGGTTCGGTATACCGTGACCCGATCGAATTTCTCCCCGGCCTTCTTCTCGATGTCGCTATGCGATAACGCGCCATCCTGTTGGAGGAAGAGCTCCAGGATCTTGCGGCGGCCACCGGTGATGCTCAGCTGATTTTTTTTCAGGAGCTCATCTATCTTTTTTTCCATGTTCGCTGCTTTGAATTCGATCAACCCGGATTGTTATTGAACAAACCATTTGCAAAGCGAGGCGCTGTCGCTTTTTCTTTCAGCAGGGTGCGGATGTCCTTTTCCAGATCGGCCAATTCATCTTTCTTGAGGCCATCGTAGATCTTTCTTACCCTACCCCCTTTGTCGACAAGTGCAAGGAACTGGGTATGGAGGAATTGCTCGTTGATATTTGTCGCATTGTTCTTAGGGTCGTCCAGCAGATAGCCGCTGCGGGCGAGATGATAGAGGCTGTCCTTGCGGCCGGTGAGGAAGAGCCACTTTTTCGGATCGGCGCCAAGCGAATCGGCATAGACCTTCATCCGGGCGACGCTGTCCGTCTCGGGATCGACCGTATAGGACAGGATGCGGAAGTCGGCCTCGCCTGCGAAGTCCCGCGCGATGTCTTTTATATTCGAGTTCAGTTTCGGGCAGATGCCTTTGCACGTGGTAAAGAAGTATTCGGCAACATAGACTTTCCCATCCACATCCCGGTTGGTCACCCTTTTGCCTTCCTGGTCATTGAAGGAGAAAGAGGGCACATTACTCAGTACGGGCAGGGTGGGTTCCCCAAATCCGGGGATGATCTGGCCAAGGGCGAAGTAAAAGCCGACGAAGAGCAGGATAAAGAACCCCAACAGGAAGATGATTTTCTTCTTTTTCATGATCAGCAAAATTACGACTGTTCGGCCACTCATTTGCGAGCAGGCGGGGGCCGGCTAAAATAATTTGCAACATCGTTGCAAGAGTGTTACTTTTGCATTCATGGGTTTAAGGATCAATTGGGATGCGCTCGGGGTCACGACCTCCATTCTGTGCGCGGTTCACTGTGCGGTGTTGCCGCTGGCGGTAGCCAGTCTGCCGGTGTTGGGAGTCAATATCGTACACAACCCCTGGTTCGAATATGGAATGATCGGGCTGGCATTTCTTATCGGGGCGCGGGCCCTCTGGCATGGTTTCCGCCGGCATCATCAGCGGTGGATGCCGTTGCTCCTTTTTCTGGCCGGGATGATCTTTTTGATAGCCAAACAGATATGGCATAGCTACGAACTGGCGCTTCTCCCCTTTGCCGTCGTCGCGATCGTCACGGCGCACGTAGCCAATTACCGGTTTTCCCGAGTGGTGAGGATTTAGTATTTTTGCAATACAAACAGCATCTATGATCAAGACAGGCAACCCGGTGATCAGCATCTATACCGAAATGACCCCAAATCCGGAAACGATGAAATTCGTGGCCAACAAGTTGTTGTACCCCGGTAAGATCATCGATTTCCCGGATGTCGAATCCGCCAAGCCATCCCCGCTGGCCATCGAGCTGTTTGGTTTTCCCTTTATCAAGAGCGTTTTCATTGCCTCCAACTTTGTCACGCTGACCAAGACGGTGGATACCGAATGGGATGATGTCATTCCCGCCATCCGGCAGTTTTTGAAAGAATATCTCGAAGAAGGCAAGCCGGTGATCAACGAGGACGAGGTCGTCGTCCTGAAATCCGAAGGCAATACCATCGACGCCGATGACGACGATGTCGTCAAGCGGATCAAGGAGCTGCTGGAAAATTACGTAAAGCCTGCCGTCGAAATGGACGGTGGCGCGATCCAGTTCAAAAGCTATAATGAAGGCGTCGTCAATCTGATGTTGCAGGGCTCCTGCTCGGGCTGCCCCTCTTCCATGATCACGCTGAAATCCGGCATCGAAAGCATGATGAAGCGCATGATCCCCGAAGTAAAAGAAGTCGTCGCCGAAGCCGAATAATGCTTCCCGAAATATACCGACAGTTTCTCTCCGACCTTCAGCACACCGGTTGGGTTGAATTTATAGCCGTTATCGCCGGGATCCTCAGCGTTTGGTACAGCCGGACCGAAAATATCCTGGTCTATCCGACGGGGCTGATCAATACCATTGCCTATATTTTCCTGAGCTTTAAGTTTGCGCTATTCGGCGAGGCAAGCGTTAACTTCTATTATACCGTGTTGAATGTGTACGGTTGGTATGCCTGGACGCGCACGAATGACCGGCAACAGCCCGCGCTTCGGGTGGAGTTTTCATCGGCCCGGGAATGGCGGTATCAACTGGCCTTCTTTGCGGTCTTTTATTTTGCAACCTTTTTTGCCCTGACGTTTATCAAGAAAGGGTTCTCCGCGCAGGCGATTCCCTGGGCCGATGCTTTTGCCTCGGCTTCGGCGTATACGGGAATGTGGCTGATGACGAAAAAGAAGGTGGAGAGCTGGTATTGGTGGATCGCGACCAACCTTTCCGGCATCCCGCTGTATTTTGTAAAACATCTCGTTTTTACCAGCGTTTATTATCTCGTCCTTCTGGTCCTGGCCATTGGCGGACTGATCGAATGGAGCAAACGGGCGAAAGCCATCTCTTATGGTGCTTAAAAAGATTGTCATCATCGGACCGGAGTCGACCGGGAAATCCTCTTTATGCGAGGCGCTGGCGCGGCACTACCAAACGGAATGGGTGCCGGAATATGCGCGGGAGTATTTGACCCGGCATGGGATGAACTACCGGCTGGAAGACCTGCGGACCATCGCGGAAGGACAACTGACGCTGGAAGACCGGTATGCCGCGGAGGCGGAGGAGATCGGGGAGAAGGCGGCAGAGCGGGTCGTGGCGGCGGGCCGGAACCTGCTTTTTATCGACACCGATATGTATGTGATGAAGGTTTGGAGTGAGTTCGTGTTTGGCAGCTGTGATGCCTGGATCCTCCAACGGATAGTCGAGCGGAAGTATGACGCGTATCTGCTTTGTCGTACAGACCTGCCGTGGGCCGATGATCCGTTGCGGGAGTACCCCGACGGGTCGGCGCGGGAGCAACTGTTCCATATTTACAGGGATTGCCTGATCAACCAGTCCGTTCCCTGGGCAGAAGTTGGCGGCCAGGGCGAAGACCGGATCGCCGCGGGGATTGCCGCGGTAGAGCGGTTATTGCAATAATTTTTGAATATCCTCATCGTTCTGCAGTACTCCCATCTGACCGATGATCCAGGCGCTGCGGGTAGCCACGTGACTGGAAAGGGGTTTGACCGTAAAGACCTTGGGGTTGGGCAGGGCGGCGGCAATGCGGGCGGCTTCGACCCTGGTGAGGTTACGGGCGGGCTTGTTGAAGTAGTTGTGTGATGCGGCCTCGATGCCATAGATCCCCTTCCCCATTTCGCTGATATTAAGATACAACTCCAGGATACGCTTCTTCCCCCACATCCATTCGATCATAAATGTAAAATACGCCTCCATCGCCTTGCGGAACCAGCTCCTCCCCTGCCAGAGAAAGACGTTTTTGGCCACCTGCTGGCTGATGGTGCTGGCGCCATGCAGCGACTTGCTTTTCTGGTTATGTTTCATCGCTTTTTCGATGGACTTGAAGTCGAAGCCATCATGGTCGGGGAACAGCTGGTCCTCCGAACAGATGACGGCCAGCTTTGCATACGGCGAGATGTCCTTCATCGAGACATAGGTCCGCTTGAGGCCCTCGCCGCGGAACAGGCTTCCCAACTGGGTCAGTGTGATCGGCGGATCGACCCATTTCAGGAGAAGCAGATAAAAAAGATGGAAAACAAAAAGAAAGAGGAAGACGCGCTTGGTGATTCGCCAGATGCGCGGGATCAGTCCTTTTGTATTAATGGCCATGCTGCAATATACCCTAGCGCCGCCCGATCTGCAAATATTGCAGCTTGTATCTCCCGCCTAGACGGTAATATTTTTTTTGGCTCGCGATCAGATATACGCCGGTAGCGATCAGGGCTCCGCCCACAATATATCCGGATGTCGTGTACCATTGTTTTGCATTATCGCCGCGCCGGGCGCCGTTGATGGCCCCGATCGCGAACAGGCCCGCTCCCGCGGCGGTGAGGAGAATGCCCGTGCCGGCATTGCTATACCCGGTCCATTTGTTAAGTCCATTCCTGTCCCGCTTGATAGCGTCAATCTCCTTGTAACTAAACGCCTGCCCGTTGATGTAGACGGTATCCCGGCGAAGATTGTCAATAGTGCCGGTGAACCATTGTCCATAGACCGTTTCGAAACTGATCTCATCACCGACGGTAAAGGCCCGGACGTGCATCCCTCTTTTGGTCAGAACAAGAACGTCATTCTGTGCCTGGCTCAGAAAGGGGATGATGCAGAGAAGAATTATTACAATTTTGCGCATAGCAGTAACAGTGGCTAGTTATACGTACCGGACTCCGTCCGGGTTGGCCAAACATACAAAGATCTGTTGCAAGTAAGTTGTTAATGCGTATTTATCCTATGAAGAAACAAAACATCGTACGCCAGCGCAACGCCGAAAATGACTAACAGCGCCCCGGCAATTTTGTTGATGATCTTCAGCGTCCTTATCGTCAGCTTGTTCCTGATCCTGTCGGCCGTCATCACCTTGGCGACATCTGCGCTCATGTTGACCAGGAGACAGACGGAGAAGACGACGATGCGCTCGTTGAAGGTAAATCGCGCGGAGAGCAGGGTCGTGTTTCCCAGCCAGAAAAAGATGACGCCGGGGTTGAGGGTGTTGATGATAAAGCCCGAGGCAAAGATCCGGGCCATATCCCGTTTTCGGAACCTGGCCTGGGGACCCTCCATATCCCTGGCCAGCGCCACCTTCTTGAAGAAAGCGAAGTACAGACCCATCAGGACGAGAAAACTGCCGCCGAGGGCGCCTACTACCTGCTTGTGCTCGTCCAGCGAAGAAACGACGGCCGTGAGGGTATTGCTAAGGACGACCAGCAGGATATCACTTACCCAGACGCCGGCCACAAAGCTGAAACCGCCCTTATGGCCGTTGTCGAGACTTTGCTTGATGATGGTAAAAATGATCGGCCCCACCGACAAGGCAAGCGCAAATCCCAGGGTTAGTCCAGTAATAACGGCCTTCAACATGATTTAAATCGTTTCTCAACCGGACTTCGTCCGGGCTATTCTAAATGCTTCCTGTCTCGAGAAATTTTTGCCAGTCCTGTAGCATTTTTCCCTTCAAAACCCGGGGGAACTTATGTTGACCGCCTATTTTCCCTTTCAGGCGCATGAACTCCATGAATTTTTCTTCCGGAAGCACTTTCACATAAATATCCTTCAGCGCACTGTCCCTTTCCACGGCGTAGTCGTCGTTTAATTCTTTCAGCTTGCCATCGATCTTTTGGCGGAGCAGTTCCTCGTCCGCGGGATCGTTACACGCCAACCACCATTGATGTGCAAAAAAGAGACCATGGGGCACCCCGGCAACGGCGAATTCCCGGATAGAGATATTCATTTCCTGGGAGGCGAGCTGAACGGCCTTGTTCATGTTGTCGACGCTGAGGTGTTCGCCCACGAGGCTGAGGAAGTGCTTCGTTCTGCCCGTGATGATGATCTCGCACCGATCCTTATCCACAAAACGGACGGTGTCGCCGATGAGATACCGCCAGGCGCCGGCGCTCGTACTCAGCAGGAGCGCATAGTCTCTTCCCTCTTCCACTTCATGGATCATATACGCTTCATGATCCGGCGCCAGATTGCCGTCGGCGTCGAAGTTCTTATTGTCGAAGGGGACGAACTCGAGATACATGTGCTGGTTGGTGACCAGCTTCATTCCTTTGGCATTCTGTATATCCTGGTAGGCGATAAAGCCCTCGGATGCCAGGTAAGTCTCGATATAGGTAATGGGCTTGCCCAGCAATTTTTCAAACCCCTTGCGATAGGGTTCGAAAGAAACACCGCCATGCACGAAAAAGCCCAGGTTGGGCCAGATCTCGTGGATATTGTTCAGATTGTACTTCTCGATGATCTTTTCCATGCACAGCTGGATCCAGCCGGGCACGCCGACGAGAAAGCCGATATCCCATTGCGGAGCGAGTCGCACCACTTCTTCGAGCTTCTTGGTCCAGTCCTGGGTTTTCGCGATCTTCTTGCCCGGCTTGTAAAAAGGCTGGAACCAGAATGGGACCTTGCGCGCAGTGATCCCGCTGAGATCACCGGAGTAATAACCGGCGCCCTTCTGAAGACTGGTGCTGCCGCCGATCATCAACCATCCCTTGCCGATACTCTTTACAGGAATATCCCGGTACGTGCGGAGCGTCAGCAGCTGTTTGATCATCACGATGCGATTGCCCCGCAACAGATCATTGGTGATCGGAATGTATTTACTTCCCGCTTCGGAGGTCCCGGAAGAGAGTGCATAGTATTTTATCTTTCCCGGCCAGCACACGTCCGCCTTCCCTTCCAAGGTCTGATTCCACCAGGCGTCATGGATCGTATTGTAGTCGAAGGTGGGCACCATCTCCTGGAATTTTTTTCCGGGATGGCGGCTGAGAAGGATCTCGTCGAAGCGGTATTGTTGTCCGAACTCCGTGAACCTTGCTTTTTTGAGTAATTTCCGTAATACCTTTAATTGCTGCCGCCGGGGAGATTTCTGGGGCAGCCGCAGAGCCTTTGCCAAAGATTTAGGTAATTGAATTTCAATCAGCGCCATTGAGAAACCCTTGTCATTTGGTATGCGGCGAAATTAACGTTTTGGATGATATTTTTGTTACATTTATTTATGAAGCTAAAACTAACCCCTAGTTATATCCTCTCCTTTCTCTGCCTTAACTGGCTTGTGATGGAGCTGCATGAATGGGCACATACAATGGTCGCCGCCCTTGTAAGCGGGCGTTGGGGCTTGCGGGAGTTTGACCACTGGGAGTATGGGTCGATCGTTCCGGTCTCGAATGGGTTTCAGGCGATGGCGATGCTGGTGGGGCCGCTGATCAACTTCCTGGTGCTCTGGCGAGGATGGAAAAGACTGGCCAATATGGAAAGCCTCGCGGATCAGTCCCTCGGCTGCAGCCTTGTCCTGGCGGCGATGCCCATGGGTCTGCTCATAGCAGCTTTTTCCGGTGGGGGGGATGTGACCGTTGGGTTGAAGCTTCTTTTTTCCCATATCGACGGCATCTATCATCATGTCATGGCGGGGATCGGCCTGGTCATTATTCTTGTCGCAACGGTGCCGCCGCTCGTGAGGACTTTTCTGGTGTTGCCCAGCTGGGGGTCCCGGTTCATCTTCTTTCCGATCTTTCTTTTTGCGCCCATCTGGTTCCATCATTTGGTTATGAATTCCCTCAATAAGCTGATGAGGCATTTCGAGGCCGACCAAAGTATGAACTACGCCTGGGTCGTCGTCTGGACGTTTGCGCTGATCTGTGGTTGGATCTTCACCCGGCGCCGGCTGGAGGGATTGCTTGTCGACCGGGAGTTGCCGCTATAGCTCGCCACGCTTGCGGGATTCGCGGGCCGGCCTAAAATACAAGGACCTCGCCCTGGCCGTCGCGGTCGGGGCTGCCCACTGCCGAATCGCTCTTTTCCGCATGGAACAAGACCCGGCGAATGCCCGACCGGCCAGAGTTTTGCCGGCCCATGGTTTCACGGCCGATGGATTCCAGTTGCGCGATCCCTTCGCGAAATGAGAACCCGGCCCCTTCGCAAAGTAATAAGTCCCCCGCCTTTTGACCGTCCCCTCCCACTTGACCGTCTTCCGCAAACGCCGCCCCTCGCGCGGCCAGGATCGACCGCACCCGGGCTGTCTCCGCGGGATCGCCTGCGAAACGTATTCGCTTCGTGCAGTTGGGTGAAGTCGCCGGGTTGTCGCCGTCTGAGGATGGGAGGTGTCCACTCGTGGTCTGTGGATCGCGCCGCAGAAGCCTGCCTATCCCAGCAAGACCGGCCCGCATTTGAATAGCCCCCTGGATACCCAGGTTGAAGAATGCCGGCAATCCCTTGTTGAAATGCTTTTGCCTGAACTGCCGCATCGCCCGGTAAAATTGCCGGACATAGCGAATATCCTTCCGGGTGCTTTCCCCTTTGAAATGTACGATCGTTACCGCGGGGTTGTAGTAGTTGGTATACCCGGCCTGTTCGATCCGGTAGCTCAGATCGATGTCTTCGGCATAAAGGAAGAACTGTTCGTCAAAAGCGCCTATCTCATCCAGGATCGCCCGGCGCATCCAAAGGCAGGCGCCGGAAAGCACGGGCGCGGGATGCGCAGTATCGATGGGCAGATATCCCAGGTAATAGCCCGAGAAAGCGCGGCTTCGCGGAAAAAGAGCGGCAAGTCCGCTCAGGCGGCAGAAGCCGACCCAGGGGGTAGGGAACCCGCGGCGGGATTCTTTTAGAAAATGGCCGCTGCCGTCGATCATCCGTACTCCCAGCCCGCCAATGCCAGGCGTGGCTGCCAGAAAGGCAAGACATTTCGTGGCGATATCCTCGGGCAGGATCGTATCGGGGTTGAGAAAAAGAATCACCTCACCCCGGGCCTGTTTCAGCGCCTGGTTGTTGGCGCGGGCAAATCCGAGGTTCTCGTCGTTGGCCAGGAACCGGACGCGGGGGAATCGGGGCCGGAGATACGCCAGACTGTCGTCAGCGGAATGATTATCAACGACAATGACCTCGGCGTCGAGTCCCCGGAGGGCCTTCTCCGCGGAGTGCAGGCAGAGTTCCAGGAAGTACTTTACCTGGTAGTTGACGATGATGACGGAGAGTTGCATTGTTTGACGCTTCGGGGGCGCTCCCGCGAATTAAGGGTATTTTGGCGAAATATGAGAAGAAATTGATACATTTGCATTTGTCAATGTAAAGAAATGACGTTAAATCTAAAGCAGATCGAGAAGATCTCCAAGGCCCTGGGAGACAGCAACCGCCTCAAAATACTTCAGTACATCGCAGGTAAAGGCGGATGCGGTGAGTGTTCGGGGCTACAAGGGGTGATCGAGCTGGCGCAACCCTCCATTTCCCACCACGTCAAGATCCTCGTCGAATCCGGACTGGTCGAAGGCGAAAAAGACGGCCGGAATTACAATTATCATTTGAACGCGGATTTACTCAATCAATATCTTTCCTCCTTACAACAGCTTAGCTCGCCTATCTTTGCGCCATGCTAAAATAGACGCTAAAATAGACGAAAACGAATATGCTAAAATCGACACTTATCAAGGCGGCCGAAGCTGGGGCCGCGGTTATGCAACGGTATTTTCAGGGGGAGTTCACCATCTCCAACAAGGAAGGCATCAATAACTTAGTCACGGAAGCAGATCACGCGTCGGAAAAAGCGATCTTTGAGGTTATCAAGGCGGACTATCCGGATCACTATCTGCTCAGTGAAGAAGCGGGAGCTATCACGATGGATTCCAACTATAAATGGATAATCGACCCCATCGACGGAACGGTGAATTTTGCGCATGGGCTGCCGCTTTGCTGTGTGTCCATCGGTGTGGAGCAGGATGGCGAGATGATCCTGGGGGCCGTGTACAACCCTTTCATCAACGAGTTCTTTTTTGCGCAGCGGGGTTATGGCGCCACGTTGAACGACAAGAAGATAACGGTCAGCAGTGAGAGCAATGTCGCCAGTGCCTGCCTGGTCACCGGATTTCCCTATACCTACCTGGACCAGCCCAATGGTCCGCTGGAAGTCTTCTCCCGGCTGATCCGCGGGGGCGTCCCCGTGAGGCGTCTGGGTTCGGCGGCGATCGATCTGTGCTGGGTGGCTGCCGGCCGATTTGACGGATTCTATGAGCACAAGTTAAACGCCTGGGACAGTGCGGCAGGATTCCTGATCGTAGAAGAAGCGGGGGGGCGGGTGTCGGATTTCACCGGTGGGACCTATTCTCCTTACCAGCCGCATATCATCGCCACGAACGGCAAGATCCATGACGAGCTGGTCGAGGTGGTAAATGGCAGGCATCCCGCATTGAATAAATCATAGCCGCCTGCGGCGAGCCGGGCAGGGGGGAAATCGGCTCCGGCGGTTCGATAATAAAAAGAAATATGAGCGAAAACAGGACAGAGATCTCTTCCCTGGGAGAGTTTGGGTTGATCGAGCATCTCACGGCGAACATCGAGATAAAGAATGCCTCCACCCTGGTTGGGGTTGGAGATGACGCCGCGGTCATCGACCATTTCGGCCGGCAGACGGTGATCACTACCGATCTGCTCATCGAGGGGGTGCATTTCGACCTGATGTACACGCCCTTGCAGCACCTGGGTTATAAGTCGGTGGTCGTGAACCTGAGCGACGTCTATGCGATGAACGCCACTCCTACCCAGATCACGATGAGCATCGGCATCAGCAATCGATTCAGCCTCGAAGCGCTGGACGAGTTCTACGAAGGGGTCTATGCCGCCTGTGAGACCTATGGGGTTGATCTGATCGGCGGCGACACGGCCTCCTCCAAAAAAGGCTTTGTGATCTCGGTCACGGCCATCGGGGAGGTTGCTCCCGACAAGTTCGTTAAACGGAGTACGGCGAAAAAGGGCGACCTGCTTTGCTGTAGTGGCGATCTGGGGGCGGCCTATCTGGGATTGGTGCTGCTCGAGCGGGAGAAAAAGATCTTTCTGGAGAGCCCGGATGTAAAAGCCGATCTGGAGAATGAAAAATATGTCATCGGCCGGCTTCTGAAACCTGAAGCCCGGAAGGATATCATCGAATTCCTCCAGCAGTCCGGCGTGACGCCAACGTCAATGATGGATATCAGTGACGGTCTTAGCTCGGAGACCCTTCACCTCTGCCGTCAGAGCGGGCTCGGTTGTGTCCTCTATGAAGAAAAGATCCCCATCGCCGAAGAGACGCGCAACGCGGCTTTCAAATTCGAACTGGACCCAACGGCCTGTGCGCTGAGCGGCGGGGAGGATTATGAGTTGTTATTCACGGTAGCCCAGGAAGACTACGACAAGTTGGTGCTGAACGAACAGATCAGCGTCATCGGCTATATGACGGAACCGGAGCAAGGCAAAAAGATCATTACGAAGGGGGGCAATACGTTTGATATTACCGCGCAGGGATGGAATGCCTTTGCCTCCAAATGAGCTTATCAATGACCCGACTTGCAACTTTTTTTTTGCTGCTGTCAGCGCCTTTCCTGTTTGGGTGTGGAACCCAGAGAAAAGTTGCGTTCCAGCCGGACCGAAAGTACGGGCCCGAAGAGCTGCGAAAAGACTATTTGATCTTCCGCCATTTGCTGGAAGCCTGGCATCCCAGCCTGTACTGGTATACCCCCAAAGACAGCATGTCGGCGTATTTCGATGAAGGCTATGCGGCCATCAAGGATTCGATGACGGAGCCCCAGTTCAGGACCATCCTGAGCTATGTGATCGCAAAGGTCGACTGCGGCCACACCTCGGTGCGGGCTTCCAAGGCCTATGCCCGTTATCTCGACACGGCGCGTCTCCCGCAGTTTCCGCTGGTGTTGAAGTTCTGGACCGACACGATGGTCGTCGCGGCAAATCTGAACCGCCGGGACTCGACCCTGAAAAGGGGCACCCAGGTCCTGAGCATCAACGGGCGGACGACCCGGCAACTAACAGATACTCTCTTCAACTATGTCGTTGCCGACGGTCTCAACCAGACCGGAAAATATCAGTATCTGAGTACCGGGTTGCATTTCAGCTCCTGGTACAAGGATGTATACGGTTATTCAGATTCTTTCGACATCGCCTTCCGGGATACCGCGGGGCTTACAAAAACCGTCAGGATTCCACTTTACGACCCGCGGGCCGATACCATGCGTCGAAGCCTGGGCCGCGTGCTCCTGCCGGGAACCGGGCAGCGGGAGAAGGGGCCGGCCCAAAGGACCCGGCCGACGCGGAAGCAGCGACGGCAGCGTGAGCTGCTGCTTACCCGGAGTTTTATCGTGGACAGTGCCAACCATACGGCTTTTATGACGTTGAATACCTTTGAGCATGGTTATCACCTGCGTGGTTTCTTTCATCACTCCTTCCAGGAGGTAAAGGATAAGGGTGTGACGAATCTTGTCATTGACGTCCGCAGTAACGGCGGTGGCGATGCTTCGCTGTCGACCCTCCTGACCCGGTATCTGATCGACAAGAAGTTCAAAGTGGCTGATTCGCTCTATACCGTCCGGCGACATAGCCCGTATGACCGGTATATCAACAACGGGTTTCTCTATGAGATGCTGACCCTGGTCGCGAGCCGCAAGCACCGGGATGGAAAATATCATTTTGGTTATTTCGAGCGACATTATTTCAAGCCTTTCCGGGAGCGGCATTTCGATGGACATGTCTATATCCTCACCGGCGGGAATTCCTTCTCCGCCACCTGTCTTTTTGCGGGCGCGCTAAAAGGGCAGTCGAATGTGACCATCGTCGGGGAAGAGACAGGCGGAGGCTACTACGGGAATACGGCCTGGATGATCCCGGATGTAACGTTGCCGAATACGCGCGTTCGGTTCCGACTGCCGCGATTCCGGCTGGTTGTCGACCGCAACCGGGAAAAAGACGGGCGGGGTGTGCTGCCGGATGTACCGGCGTTGCCGACCGTGGAGGCTATTGGCCGTGGCGCCGACTTCAAGACCGCCCGGGTAAGGCAATTGATCCACGATAGCGTGCGCAAGAATTAGCGGCGGAGCCGGGGATGGGTTTCGCCGGGTGATGCGCGGTGGGTCTACCGCTCTCCTTCTACAACAACCGTTTGCAAATTCAATTCTTCATCCAGCAGAACAAGATCGGCGTTAGCGCCGGGTTTGATGACACCCCATTGATCCTGCAGACCCATGACGGTGGCGGGATAGAGTGAAGCCATCCGCAATGCCTCGGGCAGGGGAATGCCACATTTTTCCACGCCGTTGCGAACACACTGGAGCATCGTAAGCGCCGACCCGGAAAGGGTTCCGTCGGGCAGCGTATACCGGTCGCCTTTGAACACATGGATATACTCCCCATAACTTACTTCGGTGACAGCATCCGTTATGAAGAAGAGCCGCTCCTGCATGATCTTTTTGCTGATGCGCACGGACGCGAAGTCGACATGGACCCCGTCGCAGACGATGCTGCAGCGGACATCATTGTTGTCGTAGATGGCGCCGACCATTCCCGGCTGACGGCCTTGTAAAGGGGACATGGCGTTGAAAAGGTGTGTGGCGGCGGGTATCCCACTGTAGAATCCGTCGATGGCCTCTTCATACGTGGCGTTGCTGTGGCCGGCGGAAACGACGATCCCGTTCTTTTGCAGGAGTTGGATACAGGCCGGGTCGCATTGTTCCGGCGCAACGGTCATCATCCGGAAGAGGTCCTTGCCTTTCTGCAGAAGTCTATTGATCTCTTCGATGGTGGGCTTTTTAATGAATTTTTCGATGTGCGCGCCTTTCTTGACGGGGTTGATATAGGGGCCTTCGAGATGAACACCCATCAATCCTTTGCCGCCGCCGTTGCGGTATTCCCGCGCGACCTCGAGGGCCCGGAGGAATTTGTCGATTGAGTTCGTGGCCAGCGTGATCTGGAATTGCGTGCAGCCGCCCTGCAAGCAGTATTCATACGTCGCTTCCAGGGCTTCCGTCGACAGCTCGGCGGAGAAGAGTTTTCCGTTGCCACCATAGATCTGAAGGTCAATGAATGCCGGGGCCAGCAGGTAGCCGCCCAGGTCTTCTTTCCGGTAGCCGGCAGGGATAGCGGAGATATCGGTGATGCCGGCGATCTTTCCGTCCCGGACGAGGACGGCTTTTCCTGTGTGTAGTTCGTGGCCGGAGAAGATCTCCCGGGCGATGAATGCGGTTGAGGACATGTCTATTTATTTCGGACCGGTGGTCCGCCGTGTTTTATGGTTCGATGGTGAAATGATCCGCATCGCGCCAAAAAGGGAATTTTGTCCGGATCTCGTTGAGTTTATCTTTTTGAAGAGTAAGCGTGTGTGTCTCTTCCTTTCCGTGCCCATGATAAAGAATCTCGCCCAGGGGGTCGATGATCATCGAGTCGCCGTTGTGATAGATGGCATTCCCGTCGTTGCCGACGCGGTTGACGCCTACGACATAGGCCTGGTTCTCGATCGCCCGGGCCTGCAGCAGGGTCTTCCAGGCCAGTGAGCGGCGTTCGGGCCAATTGGCGACATAGAGGATGCAGTCGTATTCCAGGTCGGGCTCACCGGGCTTGGCGAGAGACCGGGCCTGCTGCTCACCGGGGTTTGCGGATTCGGTCGGGGCTTGCGGATTCGGGACCGATTCGGTGGGTGGGTGGATCGCCTGCTTCCCGATGGGTTCCGCGGGGGTTTGGCGGCTCCACACGGGAAAGCGCAGGTCATAGCAGACGAGGAGGAGGATGCGCCAGCCTTTTACGGATGCGATGAGTCGTTTGTGTCCGGCGGTGTAATGATCGTCCTCGCCGGCAAAGGCAAAGCGGTGGCGTTTGTCATAAAAGCCATATTCGCCATTGGGCAGCATCCAGATCAGCCGGTTATAATAGCGGTCCTCTTCCCGGATGATGACGCTCCCCGTGAGAATGATCCGACGCCGGGCGGCGATATCGCGCATCCACGTAACCGTAGGTCCATCCATCGGTTCGGCAAGGCTTTCGGGCCGCATGCTGAATCCAGTGCTGAACATTTCCGGTAAAACGACGAGTTCGGTGTGTTCGGTGATGGAGAGGATCTTTTCTTCCAGCCGCTGGAGGTTGGCGGCCCGGTCTTCCCAGACGAGGTCGGGCTGGATGGTCGTTACGGTCAGTGAAGACATAGGCGAATGTAATGGGACCGGACGGTGTCCGGTCAGGTGCAATGTAATATTATTTTACCACCGCTGCAATCCGGTCGGACTCATACCCTTTTCTCAGCAGGTATTCCTGCAACTTTTGCTTGCGGACGAATGAGTTGGGTTCGTCCCTTAGGGTCTCCGCCCGCTGTTCGGCCAGTTTCGCCAGCGTCCGCTCGTATTCTTCCTCGTCGATGGTGGCCAGGGCCTTTTTGATGCAATATTCGGACACCTGTTTTTGCTTCAGTTCGTAGCGGATGCGGACGCGGCCCCAGGATTTGAGGCGGAAGTGACCGCCGGCATATTGGATGGCGTACCGCTCTTCGTTGAGATAGTTCTCTTCGATCAGGGTGGCCAGGGCCTGCTCGACGTCCTTCTTCCGCAGCCCGAAAGAATACAACTTCTCCTGCACTTCCCGGTGGCAGCGTTCCTGGTAACCGCAGTAATGTCGGGCCTTTTGGAGGGCCTGTTCCAGCGATAGCATACGCAAATAGGGCATCCGGCAAAAATAGCCCTATTTGCGCAAAGCACTAAAGTCTGTCCTTTCGGACGGTCGCCTGCGGCGACTGGGTGGTCCTTCTGATCATAATCTATTGGCAGGTGCGAAGTTATGACTTAATCACAGGAAATTCACATTCGATAGGGCCGGAACGGGCGCCTGTTCTAATCTCTTGGCTATTACGCAAAAATCAGTAGTTTCGCCACAAAGTATATATTCCATGAAGTTTATCGTTTCCTCGTCGGCATTATTGAAACAACTGCAACAGATAAGTGGTGTGATCAACGCGAATACCGTATTACCTATCCTGGAAGATTTCTTATTCGAAGTGGAAAAGAATAAGTTAACGGTTGTCGCCACCGACCTGGAAACCGTCATGAAAGTACACCTGGAAGTAGAAGCGAAGGATACGGGCAAGGTCTGCATCCCTGCCAAGATCCTCATCGACTCCCTGAAAAATATTCCCGATCAGCCCCTCACTTTCAATATCGATAAGCATTTCGCCGTCGAGTTGACCAGTGATAACGGTAAGTACAAGGTGATGGGTGAGAATCCCGATAATTTCCCCAAGGAGCCGGCCAGCGATGAAACGACATCCTTTACGACGACGTCCTCGGCGCTTGTGACTGCGATCAACAAGACGCTCTTCGCCGTCAGCAATGACGATCTCCGCCCCGCCATGACGGGGGTGTTCTTCGAAATGGACAAGAAGGGGTTGCAATTCGTAGCTACCGACGCACACCGGCTGGTGCGCTACAAACGCAAGGATGTAGCCTGTCCGAAGAACGATTCGCTGATCGTGCCCAAGAAGCCGCTGAATCTTCTCAAATCGGCGCTGCCCGCCAATGAAGATGAGATCACGATCTCTTATAACAGCAATCATCTTTTCGTCACGCATGGGACGACGCAGATGAGCTGCCGCCTCATCGACGCACGCTTCCCGGACTATAAAGTCGTTATTCCCGCAGACAATCCTTACAAGCTGGTAGTGGGCCGCAATGATTTCCAGAGTGCGCTTCGCCGGGTAAGTATCTTTAGTAACAAGAGCACCAATCAGGTGGTTCTGAATATCCACGGCAGCGAACTGCAGCTGGCCGCCCAGGACGTCGATTTCTCCTTCGAAGGGACCGAAAGAATGAAGTGCCAGTACGACGGGGAAGATCTGGCGATCGCCTTCAACGCCCGCTTCCTGATCGAAATGCTGGCGTCCACGGACAGCGACGAAGTCCGGATGGAATTGTCCACGCCAACCAAGGCCGGGATCATCAAGCCCACCGAGGAGGACGAGAACGAAGAGGTCCTGATGCTGGTGATGCCGCTGATGCTGAACAGCTAAACCGGCGCTGCTGGCGCAGCGCCGTTGAATAATGAGGATTAGCCATATGGAAACCCTTGTCCATTATTTCCAGCATATTCCCTCCTATCAACGAAGCCTGATCCTCGCGGGCGGACTTGTTCTTTTTTGGATCATCGAAGGCGTTATTCCCTTAGTGCGGTTCAAATACCGCCGCTATCGCCATGCGGGATTGAACCTGTTCTTCACGCTGACGACAGTGATCGTCAATTTTGCGTTTGCCACGCTGATCATCCGCGCCGCCGACTACAGTACCACGCATCATACCGGTCTGCTTTGGCTGCTCGCCCGGGCGGCATGGGTTCCTTTGTGGCTTCTGACGCTCGTGGGCATGCTCATTCTCGACTTTATCGGCGCCTGGCTTATCCATTGGCTGCATCACAAAATAAAATGGCTTTGGAAATTCCATCTCGTGCATCACAGTGATACCTGGGTGGATACCACGACGGCGAACCGGCATCATCCCGGGGAAAGTTTCTTTCGCGCCCTGTTCACGCTGATCGCAGTGATCGTAGCGGGCGCTCCGGTATGGATGGTGTTCCTTTACCAATCCTTATCGGTGCTTTTCTCGCAGTTCAACCATGCAAATATTTCCCTTCCGAAAGGGCTGGACACAGTTCTGGCCTGGATCTTTGTTTCGCCGGATATGCACAAGGTGCATCATCATCACCGCCGGCCGCTGACGGACACCAACTATGGTAATATCTTTTCCATCTGGGACCGACTCTTCGGAACCTATCGTTTTGTGCGGGACACCAAGGGATTGAAATATGGGATCGATACGCATCCTTCAGCCGCGGAGAATGACCGGATGGGCGCGTTGCTGGGCATGCCGTTCCAGCCCTACCGGCCACCGACGGATGATGCCGGCGGCGTCCTGCCCGAGCGACAGGCGTAGCTACTGTTGCTGTTGCTGCATTTCCATATACCGGCGATACGAATTGTTATCTTTTCCATTGACCACCGCTTGCGGCGCCAGTACGGTCACCAGGTCTTCCGCCGTCCGTCCGCTCTCATAGGAAACGGAGACGCCGACCTCGAGCATCTGCCCGGCTGTTCCTTTGTACGTTCCTTTTACGGGCGAACAGTCGGAGAAACTTCTTCCCACCGCGAGCCGGACGTGGAGATCGTCGACAATACAATTATTAGTGGGATCGAGCCCGACCCAACCGTTGAAGGGAATATAGGCTTCGATCCAGGCATGGGTGGCGCCTTCCCCCCGCATGCCATTCTGATTGGGGCAGATATAACCGCTGACATACCGGGATGGGATCTGGATCTGCCGGAGAAAGACCAGCAGCATGTGCGCGAAGTCCTGGCAGACGCCGGCTTTTAGCTTCCAGACCTCGTCGAGCGTCGACTCGACACTGGTAACCCCCTTGATATATTTGAAATGATCGTAGACATAGCTGCGCAGCTGCAGGGCGGCCTCGAGTGGGGTCTGGCGCCGGGCCCGCTGGGGGCATACGCTTTCCAGCACTTCGGCAAGCGAGGCGAAGTATTCCTGTTTCAGAAAATCGATATAGGGCACCTGCCATCTGAGCTGTTCGAGCAGAACCCATTGCGCTTCTTTATCGGCCACGTCAGTCACCGCGGGCCGGGGCTTGGTAATGACCTCCAGCCGCGAGTCGATGGTGAGGGCACTGTGTGATTCGGCAAGGGTAAAGGAGCCGACCTCGTTGCCATAATAATCTTTATAGATCTCGACTGGCGGCTCGCCGGTGATCGTGAGATCGTGTTTGAGGACTTCCTGGTACTCGTCTTTTACTGGAAAGAGGACTATCTGGTTGGCGCTGTCGTTGACAGGGCCTTCGTAGGTGTACTTCGTGATATGATGGATGTCGAAACGGGGCATCGTTACAAATATGCGAAATAATAATGGTTGAATGCGTTTCCTATCTCATAAAGCTCGTTCTTTACTCCATTGAGATAGGGGTGAAGTCCCTCGCGGAGGATGGCATCTACGGTGGAATACTTCACCCGGCTCCGGATGCGGCCGATCATGAAGTCGATCTTTTGCCAGGCCTCTTTATTTCGATCGCTCCTTAGCCGGTCGAAATATCGCTGGAGTTGGTTGATGGAATAGATCACGCTGCGGGGAAAATCTTCGTTCAGGATGGTCTGTTCGACAACGTTTCGCGCATCGAACCCGCTGCGGTAGGTCTTCAGATACAACTCATAACCGGAGATCGAAAGCAAGAGATATTTCCAGTAGGTAGTGTCGGTGCGAGCGACGTCATACTGAACGTCGCTGAACTTGATGTCGAGGATATCGGCCGACTGAACTCCACGTTCGAGAAATTTGCCGATATTGATAAAGGCGTATCCTTCTCCGCGGGCCATGGTGATATCGGTGATCCCGTAGTAAAGAAGCCCCTGGCGGATGAGGATGTCGAGGATGGAAACGGGATCGCCGCCCTGAAGACCGCGGGCGAGATTTTCATCGCGGATGGTATGATAGAAGTCGTTCAGACACTGCCACAACTCCTTTGTGATATGGTCCTGTACGCTGCGGGCGTTCTCGCGGGCGTGCGTGACTATATTGAGCACCGAATTGGCATTCTCCCGGTCCGTGACCATGTATTGCAGGACCGTGCGGGTCTTGTGCTCGATGGCGTTGGCCTGTTCCTCGTCGAGATAGGTAAAGATGCGAAGGACCGGTTTCCAGCTGAACTCCTGGATATCGTCCTGGGAAGAAGCATAATTGATCTTCAACATTCGAAGGATGCCATCCGTGCGTTCCATGTACCGGCTCATCCAAAATAAACTATCGGCTACTCTGCTTAACATATCCTGTTCTTTTTATTGGGCAAGCACCCAGGTGTCCTTACTACCGCCGCCTTGTGAAGAATTGACAACGAGCGAACCTTCCCGAAGGGCGACGCGGGTCAGTCCGCCCGGCACGATCTGGATGCCGTCGGGGCCACAGAGGGCATAGGGCCGAAGATCGACGCGCCGGGGTTTCAGCCGCCCGTTCATATAGCAGGGGGCGGAGGACAAATTGATAATTGGTTGCGCGATATATTGCCGGGGGTCTTTCAAAATTTCCGTTTTGTACCGCTGGATCTCCTCCTCGCCCGCGGCATTCCCATCAGCATTCCATAGCCCCCGCTTTCGTTGGTCTTTTTGACGACCATGGCGTTCATGTTGGAGAAGACATACTCCTGTTCCTCCTTGTTTCCCAGCTGGTAGGTAGGGACATTCTTCAGGATGGGCTCTTCGTTGAGATAGTAGCGGATCATCGCGGGGACAAAGGCGTAGATCGCCTTATCATCCGCTACCCCGTTGCCGACGGCATTGACGATGGCGACGTTGCCCTTGCGATAGGCGCTCATGATGCCGGCCACGCCCAGTATGCTGTCGGGCTGAAAGACCAGCGGATCGAGAAAGTGGTCGTCCACCCGGCGATAGATCACGTCCACCTGTTGCAGACCCGCGGTCGTTTTCATATAGACCCGATGGTTATTCACTACCAGGTCGCGGCCTTCGACAAGCTCTACGCCCATGAGGCGGGCAAGTGTGGTATGTTCGAAATAGGCCGAGTTGTAGATGCCCGGGGTCAGCAGGACGATCGTCGGATGGGCTGTTTGCCTTGGGGAGAGGGAGACGAGATTGCGATGGAGGATGTCCGGGTATTCGGTTACGGTCCGGACATTATTCCTTGGGATCAGATCGGGGAAGATGCGTTTGGTGATCTCCCGGTTTTCGAGCATGTAGCTGACGCCGCTGGGGGTCCGGAGGTTGTCTTCGAGGATGTAGAAGGTGCCGTCGTGGTCCCTGATCAGATCGATCCCCGCTATATGGACGTAAATATCATGGGGGATGGAAAGGCCGTGCATCTCCCGGAGGAAATGAGGGCAGCTGTAGACCATCTCGACGGGGACAATTCCGTCCTTGAGGATAAACTGATTGTTGTAGACATCTTTCAGGAATAGATTCAGGGCTTTGAGCCGTTGGCGGATGCCCGACTCGATGTAGCTCCATTCGGCGGCGGTGATGATCCGCGGGATGATGTCGAAAGGAAAGATCTTCTCGATGCCTTCTCCGCTGCTGTAGACGGTGAAGGTGATGCCCTGGCTCATGAATAGCCGTTTGGCAAGCTCCTCCTTTTTGTTGAGTTCCTCGATGCTCATCTGCTGGAGAAAGTCCACGACGCCCTGGTATTGGGGCCGGACGACCTGGTTGGCGTACATCTCGTCCCAGGTATGGACGCCGAGATCGTAACTGTTTAGCAGTTCATTCGTGTGCATAGCTAGTTTTGGTAATGGGTTGATGATTTTGGCTTTAGGCCCAACATCGGAAAATGGGCCTTCGCCAAAATCCATTAATGTCGGTCCTTCGGCCAGCGAACCTTTGGTTCGCTTCGGAGTGAACCTGTGGTTCGCTTCAGTTGATACGGCAGGCAGACGTTAGCTAATTAAATATAGTTAATTTCGTCCAAAAAAACTGTGAAGATAATCGCCATGATCCCTGCCCGGTACGCGGCAACCCGTTTTCCCGCCAAGCTGATGCAGCCGCTGGGAGTGAAGACCGTGATCCGGCACACCTATGACAATACGGTCGCCACGGGTTTGTTCGATGAAGTGATGGTCGTCACGGATAGCGAGATCATTTACGAGGAGATCACCCGCAACGGCGGAAAGGCGAAAATGAGCATCCGGAATCACGAAAGCGGGAGTGATCGCATTGCGGAGGCGGTCGCGGACATGGATGTCGATATCGTCGTGAATGTTCAGGGCGACGAGCCCTTTGTCCGGAGAGAGCCGTTGGAGCAGCTGCTGGAGGTGTTTCGCGGAGAGGAAGGTAAGACCGTGCAGGTCGGGTCCCTGGTGCAGGTGCTGAAAGAACAGCGATTCATCGATGACCCCAACTATGTAAAGGTCGCGTTGGATAAAAACAATAACGCCCTCTTCTTCAGCCGTAGTGTGATCCCCTATCGCCGCGACCCGGCGGCGGCGGTTACTTATTATGAACACATAGGTGTATACGCTTTTCGCAAGCAGGCCCTTCTGCAGTTTACCGCCTGGCCCATCACCCCGCTGGAAGCGGCGGAGAAGATAGAATGTCTGCGTTACCTAGAGAACGGCATCCCCATGCGCATGGTAGTTACCACTTATATGGGCGTTGAGATCGATACCCCAGAAGACCTGACGAGGGCAGCTAAAATGCTGTAGCACTTTGCGTTTTGCAAAAAACCGGACAGCTTTCTGCAAAAAAAAATTATCCAAATGCTAAAAAGGTTAATCCTTAAATTAGCCGCGGACTTTATTTCCGGTATAGAACTACCTGCATCATGAATCAACCAATCTGGGGAATTGACTTAGGAGGAACGAAGCTCGAAGGAGTTATATTGAGATCCATCTCCGACCCTACACCCATCGTTAGGACACGTATCGACACAGAAGCATCCAAGGGTTATGAGCATATCGTCAGCCAGTTCGCGAGGCTGGTTGCCGAGATGGAAAAAGAATCCGGACTGAAGCCTGGCGCCATCGGTATCGGCACACCTGGAGTTCTCGATCCGACCTTGCAGACCATGAAGAATTGCAATACGGTCGTTCTGAATGGGAAGCCCTTGAAAAAGGATATCGAAAATACCCTTCAATTACGGATAGAAATGGCCAACGACGCCAACTGTTTCGCGCTCGCAGAGACGCAATGGGGGGTGGTTCGTCAGTCCGCGCCCCAGGCCCGGCTGGTCTTTGGTATCATCATGGGCACGGGTGTCGGCGGCGGGATCGTCATGGATGGAAAGATCTGGAACGGCCGTCACGGGATCGGCGGCGAATGGGGGCACAATTATCTCGACGAATCCGGCGGCCCCTGCTATTGCGGCAAGACGGGCTGCGTGGAAACCGTTATTTCGGGACCCGCTACGGAGCGGTATTATAAGAGCCTGACGGGTCAGCCGCTCCGGCTGAAGGAGATCGTTGCGCGGCACAAGGACGGAAGTGATCCGGCGGCGGCAAAGACGATCGACCGCCTTTGTCATTTCTTCGGTAAAGGGGTTTCGGTGATCACGAACCTGCTCGATCCCGATGTGATCGTTGTCGGTGGAGGGGTTGGTAATATTGGTGACCTTTATTCTACCGGTTTGCAGGAGATGGGCAAATTCATCTTTAATAACCGGGTGGAAGTACCGCTGTTGAAGCCCTCGCTGGGGGATAGTGCCGGTGTATTCGGAGCCGCGGCGCTCGTCGAAGGCCTATAGGCCGAAGACAAATCGTTGGCCCTGCCGGACAGCCGAAAGGCTGCGAGCAAGGGTCGTGCCAGTGGCACGAGCCGAAGCTCTGGCACCGGTACGGAGCAGCCAGATGCAAACCGTAAGCCGGCCGGCCAAATTCCCTTAACTTTGCAGGCTCAAAATAAGATGCAATGAAATTTCGCAATTTCAAGATGGTGGGCTATGTCGTTTATGGCCGTGGATGTTTCAACCAATTGGATGAGATCCTGGCCTCCCGGCGAAAAGGTGATGCGCCGGTGGTTTTCCTGCTGGACCACTATTTTGAAAATAAACCCCTCGTCAAGCGAATTCCCCTGCGGGGCAAGGACAAGCTCATTTTTGCGGACGTTAGCTACGAGCCCAAGACCTCGTATGTCGACCGGCTCGCGGCCGATCTGAAACAGGAATTCGGCACGGTCAGCGGGATCGTGGGAATCGGTGGCGGCTCGACCATGGACCTGGCCAAGGCCGTTTCCCTGATGATGACCAACCCCGGGTCTTCCGCGGACTACCAGGGTTGGGACCTCGTCAAGCTTCCGGGCGTCTATAAGGTCGGTATCCCTACCCTTAGCGGTACCGGGGCGGAAGTGTCCCGGACGACGGTTCTTACGGGTCCGACCAAGAAGCTTGGGATGAACTCGGACTATACTCCTTTCGATCAGATCGTGCTGGATCCCGAGCTGACGGCCGATGCCCCGGTCAACCAACGTTTCTATACCGGGATGGACTGCTATATCCACTGTATCGAGAGTCTGCAGGGGACGTATCTGAACGAATTCAGTAAATCCTACGGGGAAAAGGCGCTGCAGCTTTGCCAGGAGGTCTATGTGAAAAAGGCCGGCTGGGATGCCGAAAGCGATGACAAGTTGATGATGGCTTCTTACGCCGGGGGCATGAGTATCGCCTATTCCCAGGTGGGGGTGGCGCATGCTGTAAGCTATGGTCTGTCCTACCTGCTTGGCACCAAGCACGGGATCGGCAATTGTATCGTCTTCGACAAACTGGAGGAATTCTACCCCGAGGGCGTTGTGGAGTTCAAGAAGATGGTGGAGAAGAACAAGATCGATATCCCCCAACATATCACAAAAGGGCTGACCGATGAACAATTCGATTCGATGATCGACGTTTCAATGGTGATGAAGCCGTTGTGGGAAAATGCGCTCGGGAAGGACTGGGAAAAGATCATGACCCGTGACCGGCTGAGAGCGCTGTACGAGAAGTTGTAGTTCCCGTGGAGGGCGGCAGCTAAAAATTTTTATCCGATGGAGAAACGCATAGCAAATGGGTTGTCCGCGCTGCTCAGCCTGGTATTCATCGGGTTTCTCGCCTGTAAGAAGACTTCTCCCCCCAAGGTCCAGGTGACTCCGCTACAGACCCTGGTCAATAGTGACACGACCCTAAACCTGTTCCACCGGATGATCCTGCAGGCAAACGACGTCGGGCTCTTGAATGACGAGGCGGTGGCCGTGTTCCTCCCCCGTAATTCCGTGCTGATCGCGGCCGGCTATCCGGAGATGGTTATCGACTCGATGAGTTCTACCCTGGCGGACCGGATCATTCGTTATCAATTCCTTTCTTCCGCGACGGTGAATACGGACAGCGCTGGTTATACGCCTAACCCGACGCTCCTGGGCATCCCGCTTTATATCGGCAAGGACGGATCTGGAAACCTGATCTTAAATGGGAGCGCCACGGCCGCCAACAAGCCCAGTTCTGTAGGCAAGGCCTCCATATATTACCTTAATTCATTGATCCCTGCGGGTGCGGATTCGCTACCGGTGTTGCTGCAGACGGATACTTCCCTCAGTCTTTTTGCGCAGCTTTTTGCCCGCACCAACCTTTATGACTCCCTGTTGCAATCGGGCGGTTTCAGCGTCCTGGCCCCGGTGAACAGCGCGATCCTGCAAGCGGGTTTCGACAGTCTGCGGATCGATACCGTTAGTATCGACAGCCTGCTTCCGCTGGCGGAGAACCAGGTGGTCAAGGGGGCGTGGTTCACGACGACGTTTCCTTCCACCGTCAAAACCATTACCGGCGGTAATATCACCGTTAGTATCGCCGGCAGCACCATCCAGTTTTCCGGGAGCGGGAACGCCTCACCCGTGAACTGGCTCAGCGGGGACCAGGTGGCGGGGGCGGGGATGATCCTTCACCGCGTCGATGGGGTGCTTTCGCCCTAGTTATAACAGTAAAATAATATATCGACGGATGGCCCAAACAGGACGGGGTTCGTTATTTTTGAGTTATGCTCAACTTCAGCGATATCAAGAATCTTCTTCAGCACAACAAGATCACGGATTTCGTCAAGCTGAACAAGCTGACGCCACGCGACATTGCCGACTTTGCCAACCGTCACACGAAGTGGGCGACCAAGTTGTTCCAGCAACTGGATCCCAAGCATGCGGCGCGTTCGTTCAAATTCGTCCGACCGAAGAAGCAGGAACAGATCATCAAATCGTTGCCGGAGGAAAAGGCGGCGGAACTGCTCAATGCGATGCAGCCTGATGACCGGACCGCCTTCCTGGAAGAGCTGTCGGGCAATCATATCAAGGAGCTGCTGAAGATCCTGACGCCGGAGAACCGCGCGGAAACCCTGGAGCTCCTGGGATATGATGAAGGTTCGGTCGGCCGGCTGATGACCCCGGACTATGTATCGATCAACAAGGACGAGACCTGCCAGGAGGTGCTGTCGTTCATCCGGCAGCGTGGGCAGGCGACGGAAACGCTCAACTGGCTGTTCGTGATCGATGAAAAAGGCGTACTGATCGACGATATCAATATCAAGGATTTTCTGATCGTGGATCCGGGGACGAAGGTGGCCCAGATCATGGACAGCCAGTTCGTGGCCCTCAATGTGAACGACGCACAGAAGGAAGCGATCATCGTGTTCCGGAATTACAGCCGCTATGCTCTCCCGGTAGTCGACGACAAGGGCGTCCTGCTCGGGATCGTGACGCTCGACGATGTGTTACGGCTGGCGGAATCGGAAGGCACCCGCGAAATTCAGAAGATCGGGGGTTCGGAAGCGCTGGATGAACCGTATACGACGATCCCCTTTGTGAGCCTGATCAAGAAACGCGCCGGCTGGCTGATCATCCTGTTCCTGGGTGAGATGTTGACGGCGACGGCGATGAGCCGTTTTGAGGATGAGATCAGCAAGGCGGTCGTCCTGGCCTTGTTCATCCCGCTGATCATTTCCAGCGGTGGTAACTCGGGAAGCCAGGCCTCCTCGATCATCATCCGGGCGATGGCGGTGGGGGAAATAGGATTCAGGGACGCGTTTCGGGTACTACGCCGGGAATTCTCTTCCGGGCTGGTGCTGGGGATCATCCTGGGGATCGTTGGTTTTCTCCGAATTTTTCTCTGGCAGGAATTGCACATCGGCAAGGGATATGGCGAGCACTGGGTAAAGGTGGCGACAACGGTGTTCTTCGCGCTGATCGGCGTTGTCCTGTGGGGGACGATATCCGGCAGTATGTTACCGCTGATCCTGAAAAAGCTCGGTGCAGACCCGGCCGCCTCCTCCGCGCCCTTTGTCGCAACCCTGGTGGACGTTACCGGGCTGATCATTTACTTTTCTGTCGCCTATGTCGTGATGCAGGGAACTTTGTTATAGGCCAACCCGCTTCCCATGCAAAATAAGCGGTTCGGCCTATACATCTTATGTCTGGGCCTTCGGCCAGGGCGACTGTGGCGTCCTTTTGGGCCAACCCGCCTGTGTCGTCCTTTTGCCTAGTAACTCATCTCGTCGAGTTTTACTTTTCCCTTAAATGTCCAAAAGACGAAGGAGGTGTAGATCCCAACCAGGGGGGTCCCGATCAATGCCATCACCAGCAGGATCTTCATGGTCCGGGCGGAGGAGGCGGCGTTGTAGATGGTGATACTGTTGCCGGGATGCTGGGGAGAATAGAGCAGGTAGGGGAACACTTCCAGCGCCACCATGATCAGCAGCAGCGCAATGGTAACGGTGCTGCTGATAAAGGCATACCGGTACTTGCCTACTTTCACCTGACGGGGGATATTGGCGATCGCCAGGATCATCAGCAGGGGGATCACGAAATAAACCGGCCGGCTCTTGAAAAAATCGCTGAGGTGCGGGATGTAGAGCAGCGTATATACCGTGGTGATCACCACGCTGATCACAAAGAATACCGTGAAGTTATTGGCAAGGACATAGAGCTTGACAAAAAGCCGGTTCTCCGTCTTCATCATCAGGAAGAGCGCTCCATGCATCATGAATAGGGCGAGCGTCGTGATCGCGACAAAGATCGCAAAGGGGTTGAAGAAGGAGAGGAGATCCCCGGCGAATTCCTTATTTGCGTCGAGCGGCAATCCCTCGACCACATTCCCCAGCATCAGTCCCAGCGAGAGGGAGATCACGATAGAGGCAAGACAGTAAACGATGTCCCAGGCCTTGCGCCACCAGGGCCAGGGTTCCTTGCTTCGGAACTCGATCGAGACGGCGCGGAAGATGAGCCCGACGAGAAAGACCATGAAAGGGACATAGAAAGCGGAGAAGATCGCGGCATAGGCTACGGGGAATCCGGCAAACAGCGCACCGCCGCCGATAACGAGCCAGACCTCGTTTCCATCCCAGATGGGGCCGATCGCATTCATGGCAATCCGGCGGCTTTGTTCTTTGTTGAGAAAAAGATGCAGGGAGCCGGCGCCAAGGTCGAATCCGTCGAGGATGGCGTAGCCGCTGATGACGGCGCCGAAGACGAGGAACCACCAGATGTTGTAATCTACCCCAAGGAAGGTTTGCATAGTTCTTACGATTGATGCTCTAACAATGGGTTATCGCGCCGCTGACCACTTTCAATTTCTTCCTTTGTCCCATAGTCTACCGGTCCGTGCTGGATCTTCCGATTCAGGAGAAACAGAAAAAGCGTGAAGAGCACGATATAGACGATGGTGAACAAGATGAGAGAGAATACGATCTGACCCGCGGTGACAGCCTTCGACAGCGCGTCGGAGGTGCGAAGCAATCCGTAGACGACCCAGGGCTGACGGCCCATTTCCGCAGTGAACCACCCCGCCTGGTTGGCGATCTGCGGCAGCAGGACGCTCAGCGCATAGACCCAGAGCAACCAGCGATATTTGAACAATGTCTTCCGCCACCAGAGCCAGCAGCCGAGGAGGGAGAGAAAGATCATGGCTACGCCGCAAATGACCATCAGGTGATACACCTGGAAAACGCTGTTGACCTGGGAGGGCCGGTCTTCGGGTTTGAATGAGCGAAGTCCCGTGACCGGCGCCCGGAAGCTGCCATAGGTCAGGAAGGAGAGCCCGCCGGGGATGCTGATCCCATAGGTTTTTTCATTGCGTTTGTCGACATACCCGAAAAGGTACATTCCGGCCGCGCCCGAACTGTCCCAGTGTCCTTCCATGGCGGCCAATTTTGCCGGCTGATGACGGGCAACGACGTCAGCGCTGCGATCCCCGAAAAAGAGTTGGAGGAGGGAAAAAAAGGTGACAACGACCAGTGCGATCTTGAACGTTGGCCGGGCGATCTCGAGATGTTTCTTGTGGAGGAGATACCAGGCGTTGACACTAAGGACCAGGAACGCGCCGGCCAGGATGGCGCCCGTCCAGACATGCAGGATTCGGTCGGCACTGGAGGGGTTGAAGACCATGGCCCAGAAGTCGGTGATCTCCGCCCGGGCGTTCATCCCTGTGCCGACGATGTGGAATCCCGCGGGTGTCTGTTGCCAGGAGTTGGCGACAACGATCCAGACGGCGGAGAACATGCTTCCCAGGAAGACCATGATCGTCGAGAGAAAGTGGATGCGGGGTCCGACCCGGTTCCAGCCAAAGATGAGGATGCCGAGAAATCCCGATTCCAGGGCAAAGGCGAAGATCCCTTCGGCGGCCAGGGCGCTTCCAAAAATATCGCCTACATATTTCGAATACGTGGCCCAGTTGGTGCCGAACTCGAATTCCATGATGATGCCCGTGGCTACGCCGATCCCGAAGATAAGGGCGAAGATGCGGATCCAGAAGCGGACCGCCATTTCATAGATGCGATTGCGGGTGCGGAGATAGAGGGCTTCGAGGATGACGAGCATCAGGCCCAGACCGATGCTGAGCGGGGGATAGATGTAGTGAAAACCGATGGTAAAGGCGAATTGAATTCTGGCCAGGATCTCGACATCCATGAGTGTGCTTTTTTAGGTGGCGCGGCAAGCTCTCGTTATTGCCAATCGACCCGCACAAACATCATTCGCTGCTATTTCCTTTTAAAGACAGGAACATTACTACAGGCCTCCCCATACAGAATGCTTTTTGCAACGGGCCGCAACCTGCGGGCTATTTCGAGATAAGCGAATCCGCCGACGGCGAGGTCCCCGCAACCCTTTACCACAACACGTTTGTCGGTGAATTCGGTTATATCGATGGAGCGAAGGTTGGCGAGGAACAGTTCCTGCAGGGCGGCCTGCCGGTCACCCAGGAACAAGGTTTTTACAAAAGGTTCGGCCGCGACGGCGACGAGCATATAGGCCCAGGAGGGGATGATGGCATCCACGCTGCAAGTGACGGCCAGGACCTTGTCCTGGTAAGGTGTCCAGTCGATGGTCTGCAGGGCCGCGCGGAATTCTTTTTCTTTCAGGATCATCTCCATGAAGAGGAGCGGCTTCAGGTCGAAGACGACGATCTCGTCTTTGGGATAGTAATCTTCCAAGTCCAGCGTGTACAGGCCGCTTTGCGCTACTTTATTGATGATCTCTTCTGCCACAGTGCAAAGATAGGAAAAAAGAAACCCCCGTTAAGCGGGGGTTTCTTATAAGAAGCTTTATTGATCTAGAAGAAGTTTCCGCGGTAGTCCTTGATGTTCGCCTGTTTCCGCATCGCATCCATCAGTCGCGACCCTATGATCTGGCGCTGCATCTGCTCCTGCATGAAGCGTTGTTGGTTGACATCGGCGTTGGGGTTGGATAATGCGCTTACATTGTCCACCTTTATAAAGAATACCCCACCATTGCCGGTGATCGCTGGTGAAACGGCTTTACCGGACAGTTGCTTGTCGAAGGCGGCGCCGATGACCTTTGCTTCCTGACCCACATTGGGAATGAACGCCGAGGAGAAACGGAGGCTGTCCGCGTGTTGCACCGGTTGACCGGCGGCGGTAGCCGCTGCGTCGAGAGAAGCGGGGTTCCCCAATTTCTTTGTGAGCTGTTCCGCCTTCTTCCGGTTCCGGAGGATCGGCTCGACCACGTTACGGGCCTTGGCGGGCGACATGGTTCCGGCCTTATTGATCTCGGTCAGAACCGCCACGACATATTTATCTCCGACGGTGAACGGTTCGGAAGTGTTTCCGACATCCGCCTTATACGCCCACTGAACCAGCTGTCTGTTAACACCCAGGCCGGGGATCGTCGATTCGGCCGGAGTGATATCGGGGGCGTTCATCTTTTGCAGATGACCTTTTTGCACGTTGTCGTCGAATGCTTTTGCTTCGCGGCTTTGGCCTGCGAACTGGCTGGCCAGGCCAAAAGCAGCCTGGTCGGTTTCCTGGCTGGCTTCGATCTTGCGGGTCAGGTAGGCAACCTTATACGCCGGCTCGAAATTCTTTTGATCGAGAATCTCTATATAATGGTATCCGAACTGGCTCTTTACGACTTTCTTCTCCCCTTTCTTTCCGCTGAAGCAGAACTCGGAGAACTCCTTTACCATCCGGTCGCTGGTGAAATACCCGAGGTCGCCGCCTTTCTCTTTCGATCCTCCGTCATCGGACAATTTCGCCGCCAGGCTATCCCAGTTGGCGCCATGCTCCAGCAAATTCCTGATGCTGTCGATCCTTTTATGAGCAGCGCTATCTTCGTTGATGACCTGGCCGGTGCGGGCATCTACAGTGGCAATGAGGATATGCCGGGCGCGAACGGAATCGGGCAGGGTCTTTTCGTCTACGAGCTTTGCTACAACATAGCTGCCGGCATCCAGGTAAGGGCCATAAAGTTCTCCCTTGGAAAGGGCAAAGATCGAGTCCTTGTTCGGGACCATGATCCGGGACTTACCCACATAGCCGTCGAAGTAATTCTGACTGCTTCCTACCCGGCCGAAGAAGGCCTCGATATCGTCTGCTTTTTTAAAGTCACCTTCCAGCTGGACCAGTTGGTCCCTGGTGTGCTGGGTATCCGACGCATTGGGACCTGCATTGAAAGTGACATAGGCCAGGCTACGGCTTTCTTCCTGTTTGAACTGGTCGGGATGCTTGTCGATATATTCCTGGATCTCGCCGTCGGAAATTTTTACCGAGCTGTCGGCCACCGAAAAGTAGGGGGCGGCGACGTAGGAGATGGCAGCCATCTGGCTGTTGTCCGCGTTGGATTTTTCGAGCATCCATTTGGGAACATACGCACTGTTGACAAACAGTGCCGTGTATTTTTCGCGCATCCGCATCTTGACGATCTGCGGGAGGGACTCTTCGAAGAACCGGCGGGCGGCTTCATACCGCTGGGCGTCCTGGTTCCGCTTGGGTCCGGCCTTATATAAATTGCGCAGCTGATTGATCTGCGCGGCCGCGGCCTGGGCGTCGAATATTCCGGTCTTGGGATCGGTGAAAGCTTGTTTCACGTCCTGGATCGCATTGGCGCCAACCAACATATCATTGACTTCCTTATCGGTAACGTCGATCCCGAGCGTACCATAATTATCGGTGAGCAGCGCTTCTTCCGTCATGGTACGCCATACCATCTCGCGGACATTCTGCAACATCGCATCGTTGACCTGGTAACCCCTGGCCTTGTATTGTTCTTCCTGATCATTGACCGCCTTTTCAAAATCGGTGATCTCGATCTTTTCCCCATTGACCGTTCCTACGACCGTGGAGCGGTTTCCGAAAAGCTTACTTCTTCCTACAAAGGCATCCATTAAAAGAAAACCGATAAGGCTCAGAGCAATAAGACCAAAAACTAACCAGGCCGCTTTCTCGCGAATTTGCTGAATAATAGACATATATTGGTATCCCGCTTTTAGCTGACCTCTGCAGCTGAATTTGGCGGATGGCAAAAATAGGGTTTCGGTAGTATATGAACAAATTGTGGAAATCCATGTTAATTCAGCGTCCAATCAGGGTTTTAAGGCAGCGCGCAGATGCTTTTTCGGATCGTGAAACTTTTTGCGTGAAACCGTAATCAACAAGCAGTTATGAATAACCTCGCAAAACGGTGGAAAAGGCCGATCCGGCGGGTCCGGTTTCAGGGGATAGAAAGGCCGCAACTTTATTTGGATCGGATCGCGAGTTGCTCAACGTTAAGAAATTCTTATTTATTCCACAGCCGTTGACACCGCAGCGGCAAAATAGTTTTCCGGATGTCTTTTTCATCCACAGAAGTGGAAAAGCAGGGAAAAGGGCGATCCAAACGGCGATACAGGTTGTTAACTGAATGTGGATTGCCGTGAATAAATCGGTAATTTGCCATTTCGAACAGGATGGAAAAAAAGGTTATCCACGAATCCACCATGATAGTAGTAGTAGCTTTATTTAATTAAAATAGATATTATTAAATACTATGGCAGATATCAACATAACAGCTGCGAAGGAAAAACTCGAGTCAAAGGGGTTTCTCGATATTGCGGTTTCTCCGGAGCTGGATCTCTTTTTTGAGATCGAAAAATTGAAGAAGGAAAAAAATGCAGTGATCCTCGCGCACTATTACCAGGAGGCCGATATTCAGGACATTGCCGATTTCCTTGGGGATAGCCTGGCGCTGGCGCAGCATGCGGCGAAGACGACGGCAGATCTGATCGTTTTCGCCGGGGTGCATTTTATGGCGGAGACAGCCAAGATCCTTAACCCGGATAAGAAGGTGGTGTTGCCCGATCTTAAGGCGGGTTGTTCACTGGCGGATTCGGCCCCCGGATATCTTTTCAAAGAGTTTAAGGCAAAATATCCTGATCATGTGGTCATCTCGTACATCAACTGTTCGGCGGAAGTAAAAGCGCTCAGCGATATCATCTGCACTTCGTCAAACGCCGAGAAGATCATCGAAAGTGTTCCGCGGGATAAAAAGATCATTTTTGCTCCGGATCGCAACCTGGGTGCTTACCTGGTGAAGAAGACGGGCCGGGACATGGTGTTATGGGACGGAGCGTGTATGGTTCACGAGATCTTCAGCCTGGAAAAGATCACGAAGCTGAAGATCCGGCATCCGGATGCAAAGGTAATTGCGCATCCGGAGTGTGAAGATCCGATCCTGCGGGTTGCGGACTTTATCGGCTCTACCACGGGTTTGCTGAATTATACGAAGAAGGACTCTTCCAGAGAATATATCGTTGCAACGGAAACGGGCATCCTTCACCAGATGCAATTAGCGTCCCCACAGAAGACCTTTATTCCCGCACCACCAGATAATAACTGTGCATGCAATGACTGCCCGCATATGAAGCTTAATACGCTTGAGAAGCTATATCTGTGCATGAAGTATGAGCAGCCCGAATTGTTGATGGATCCGCAGTTGATGGTTTCCGCAAGAAAACCGATCGAACGGATGCTGGAGATCAGCGCTAAAGCGGGCTTATAGTGTAACGCATTGATATACAAATAATTAAGATCTATTTCATTGAAATAGACCTTTTTTTATATATGGTCGGATGTCAGCGGCCCATGAAAACCATCAAGATCTGGACATCGCTGGGATTTACTCCGCTGATGCGGCTGGCCTGACCCAGCGTTCTGGGTTTTATCTTTTTGAATTTCTGGAGGGCTTCATTGGAGAGTGAGGCGATGCGATCGTAGTTGAAATTATCCGGGATCAGCAGATCTTCGAGTTGAGCCATGCGCTGGACCAGCTCTTTTTCTTTTTCAATATAGACATCGTACTTGATCTGGATCTCGGCTTGTTCGAGAGTTTCGGGTGTGTAATCTTTGAGTTCGTGGCCAAGCCGGGGAATGGATCCGGTCATGGATCGGAGATCGATGCCGGGGCGGAGGAGTACCTGGGCGGCTTTTTGTTTTTGGGTGAGTGGTGTAGAATTCTTTTCGAGGAGGTAGTTGGCGGACTCGGTTGGTTCCAGGGAAAAGGTCTGCAGGGTTTCTTTTATCTTTTGTACTCCGTTCTTTTTTTGCAATGTTTTTTCCATTCGTTCCTGGGAAGCGAGTCCGAGGCGATAGCTCATTTCGGTGAGGCGAAGATCGGCATTGTCCTGCCGGAGGAGGGTTCGGAATTCGGCGCGGGAGGTAAACATGCGATAGGGCTCTTCGGTGCCCTTGCTGATCAGATCGTCGATAAGTACGCCGATATAGGCTTCGCTCCTTTTCAGGATCAGGGGTTCGAGTCCTCTTGTTTTTTGGTGGGCGTTGATGCCGGCCATGAGACCCTGACAGGCGGCTTCTTCATATCCGGTGGTACCGTTGATCTGGCCGGCGAAGAAAAGATTTTCGAGTCCTTTTGTTTCCAGGGAATATTTTAATTGCGTGGGTGGGAAGTAGTCATATTCGATGGCATAGCCTGGACGGAATACGCGTACATTTTCAAAACCCGGAACCTGGCGAAGAGCTGCATTTTGTACTTCTTCGGGAAGGGAGGTAGAGAAGCCATTGACATAGATCTCGACGGTATTCCAGCCTTCAGGTTCGATGAAGAGTTGATGGCGGTCGCGTTCAGCAAAGCGATTGATCTTGTCTTCGATGCTTGGGCAATAACGGGGACCTACTCCTTCGATGCGTCCGGTATACATGGGGCTGCGATCGAATCCTGTCTTCAGGATGTCATGGACGGTTGGACTGGTATAGGTGATCCAGCAGCTGCGTTGTTGTGTTGGCTTGGGGATATCGAGATAGGAGAAACCGACGATCTCTTCATCTCCTTTTTGTTCTTCCATTTTTGAATAGTCCAGACTCCGGCCATCGATGCGGGGAGGGGTGCCGGTCTTGAGGCGATCACTTTCGAATCCCAGGGACACGAGCTGCTCGGTGATGCCAGTGGCTGCTTTTTCTGCGACCCGCCCGCCACCGAAACGCTTTTCACCGATGTGAATCACTCCATTCAAAAAAGTCCCGCTGGTGACTACGACTGCAGAGGCGGAGATGGTATGACCTAAACCTGTCACTACTCCCGCTACCCTACCCTCTTTTACGATGAGGGAATTAACCATGTCCTGATAGAAGTCGACGTTTGGGGTCTGTTCTAACATTTCCCGCCAAGTGGCTGCAAAAAGCATCCGGTCATTTTGGGCCCGGGGGCTCCACATAGCGGGTCCTTTACTGCGGTTGAGCATGCGGAATTGGATCATGCTTTTATCCGTAACGATGCCGGAATAGCCCCCTAATGCGTCGATCTCCCGGACGATCTGTCCTTTGGCAATTCCCCCCATTGCCGGGTTGCAACTCATCTGGGCGATGGTTTGCATGTTCATGGTTATCAGGAGGACCTTGGAACCCAGGTTGGCAGCAGCGGCGGCGGCCTCACAGCCGGCATGTCCGGCGCCTACAACGATCACATCATATTGCGGAAACATGCTGCAAAATTACGAGGAATAAATTTGGTAGGAGAGGCGTTCCACGTGGAACGGAATATTTGATAAAATGTTTTATTAGGTATTGTTTCACGTGAAACGTTCATAGAGAGCCAGGTATTTCTCTTCCATCTTTCGCATCTCAAGCTCCTCTTTTGGAGTATTGTCCTTAAAACCGCATAAGTGCAGCGCCCCATGGAAGATGACCCGGTGTAACTCTTTCTTTGCGGAAGAGTCAAAGTTTTGGGCATTATCCCTCACCCGGTCGACGCTTATATAGATCTCCCCACTGGTGGGCTGGCCCTTCTCAGACAGATCGAAAGTGATTATATCGGTGTAAAAATCGTGATGCAGGAATTGCTGGTTGATCCCGAGGAGATAGTTATCGGAGCAAAAGACGTATTGTAATTCGGCCAGGGCTTTCCGCTCCCGTTTGAAAAGCCGGGTTATAAAGCGTTTTAGCCGGGTCCTATCGGTCAGGTAAATGGGCTCGAGGAAATTAAATCGAATGATGGGATTATTCATAATTTTACAAAGATGAAAAGATTATCAGAATTAGAGCCCGGAACTGTAGCAAGGATACATTCCTTTGAGAAAAATGACCTGTTTCTTAAGCTCATGGAAATGGGTTGTGTGCCCGGGGAGTGGGTTAGAGTGGAACAAATTGCCCCGCTTGGGGATCCGATCTCGATCACTGTTGCCGGATATAACCTGAGTCTCCGGCTGGATGAAGCAGAGAATATCTTTATGGAGGAGGGTGACAAATGAGGATCGGACTGTATTTCGGCTCCTTTAATCCGATACATCATGGCCATTTATTGATCGCTTCTTATATCCTCCAACACACCTCTCTCGAACAGGTTTGGTTTGTCGTTTCGCCCCAGAACCCGTTGAAGCCCGCAGCCTCCCTGCTTAACGAATACCATCGTCTTTACCTGGTGCAGTTGGCCATCGAGGGAGCTAAAGACCTCAAGGCCCAGGATATCGAATTTAAACTTCCCAAGCCTTCTTACACGAGCGATACGCTCACTTATCTGCAGGAGAAATATCCCACCCACGAGTTCTCGATCATCATGGGGAGCGACAGTTTTCAAAATCTGCCGCGCTGGAAGAATGCCAATTGGCTGTTGAAGAATTATTCGATCTACGTGTATAAGCGGCCGGAGCATGAACAGCTACCGGTGTATCCGGGGGCAAAGGATGTCCAGATCCTGCAGGCGCCGTTGTTGCCTATTTCCTCTACGACGATAAGACAATACATCAAGGAAGGTAAGTCCATCCGGTTCCTGGTTCCGGAGAAGGTGCGGGAGGAGATCGAGCGGAACGGGTATTATCATTGAGCCTTGGTCGGAGCCGGATGGATTTATCGATCTTTTTTGGGCAAAGATTTTACCACGAGGTCATACGAATCATCGATCATTTCCCTGAGGATGCGGGCGGGGATGCTTCCATCGGCCGTGACGGTGTTCCAGTGTTTCTTGTTCATATGATAACCGGGCTGTACCGCGGCATATTGTTCCCGCCATTCGATCGCCTTTTCCGGATCACATTTGACATTGAATTCCAGCACCGGGCTTTCCAGGCCGGTGAGCAGGAAGATCTTACCCCTGACCTTAAAGACAAGGGTGGTCTCGCCAAACGGAAAGGATTCCTCTACAGACGGCTTGGCCAGACAGTATTCCCGAAGGGATTCAATGTTCATAGTCAATGTGCATTTGCATAGTCGAATACAAGGTTACAAAAGGTCCGGGCGCCAAGTTTAAAACCGGACTCATCGATATAGAAGTCGGGCGTATGATGAGGTGCCGTGGTATGAGGGTCCTGGCCGGGTTTCATCCCACCCAGAAAGAAGAAGAAAGCGGGAACCTTTGCGCCAAAAAAGGAGAAATCCTCTGAGCCTGTCATCGCATCCATGATCTCCACGTTGGCGGCGCCGGCGGTCCGTTGCAGGGACGGGATACTCTTTTTGACGAGGGTAGGATCATTGTAAGTGATCAGGGTCTTGTTGTCGATCGCTATCTCGGCAGTAGCGCCGGCGCTCTCCGCGATCTTTGTAACGGTGCGGCGCATACGTTCATGAATGTCCCGTTGCATAGCGGAGTCGAGTGTTCGGATGGTACCGGTCATCTGTACCTCTTCCGGGATGATATTGGACCTTACTCCACCCTGGATCACACAAACGGAGATGACGGCAGCGTTCTTTGTCAGTTCGGTTTGTCTGCTGACGATCGTCTGGAGTCCCTCGATGATCTGCGCGGCGACGACGATGGGGTCGACACCAGCCCAGGGTTGTGATCCATGCGAACCTTTCCCATGAACTTTGATCGTGAACCAGTCGGAAGCCGCCATTTCACCCTCGCTGCGATACCGGATCTTTCCGGACTCCACAGCTGCGGCCATGTGCAGGCCGAACACGACATCTACCTTTGGATTATCCAGCACCCCTTCTTTGATCATCAGCGGGGCGCCGCCTTCTTCGCCGGCGGGAGGACCTTCTTCAGCCGGCTGAAAAATGAACTTGACTGTGCCTTTCAAATCCTTCTTCATTCCCGCGAGGATGGTCGCGGTGCTTAGGAGGATCGCGACATGCGCATCATGACCACAGGCGTGCATGACGCCGACCTCCTGCCCATTATAGGTGGATTTCACCTTACTGGCAAAGGGAACGGGGGTGCGTTCGACGATCGGAAGCCCATCCATATCGGCGCGAAGTCCGATAACGGGTCCGGGAAGTCCGCCCCGCAGGATGCCGACAACCCCGGTCTTCCCTACCCCTTCCTGTACTTCGATACCCAGTGAGCGCAAACGATCCGCGATGATCTTTGCGGTCCGGGTCTCGTGATTGCCGAGCTCGGGATGTTCGTGAAGGTCTCTCCTCCAGGCGATGGTCTGCGGTTCCAGTTTGTCGGCGGCCGCATCGATGACGGCGTGATAATTGGTTTTTTGAGCGAGGGATGCGAGCGCGGGGAGCAAGGCCAGTATCACCGGGAGAAAAAGCTTTTTCATCGAACAGTTTTTTTTGGTGTTCGTAAGAGCCGCATATTGCGGCTCGACCGAAGGTCAATCTTTAGTGCTTTGGAACAAAAAATTTATTTTTCCGACAATTTTTTGTTCCAATGAATATACGATATTGTGGCCTTCTTACCTGATTGAGTCCCATCGTGACAGCTCTGTTTCGTCATATCGCGTTCTTAAGAGCCGTGTTCCTGCATAGCATATCTGCTTTCGGCGGCCCGACGGGACATTTCGGGATGATGATGAAGACCTTTGTCTATCGCCGGAAAGATGTGACGGAGCAGGAATTGATGGACTACAGCGCTTTTTGCCAGTTATTGCCGGGGGCATCGTCGACGCAGACGCTTACCCTGATCGGCTACAAACGAGGTGGTGTGGTTCTGGCCATGCTTACGCTCATCATCTGGACGCTTCCCGCCTGTTTGCTGATGTCGCTGTTCTCCTTCTTCCCTTTACGCTATACGGGCGTGTTTCGGTTCATCGGGCCGATGACGATCGGGTTTCTGGCGTTTGCGGCGCAGCGGGCCTTCCGCATCTCCATCCGCAATACCATCACCCGGGTCATCCTCCTGATCAGCACGCTCGCGACTTTCCTGTTGTTCAAATGGCCGTGGATCCTGCCGATCCTGCTGGTCTGCGGGGGATTTGTGACCAACATCAGCAGCCGGCGTATCCCACAGGTGGAGGTCCTGCCAAAAAAAATAAAGTGGGGGAATATCTGGCTTTTTGCGATCATCTTTATTGTCGCGGGTGCGAGCAGTGAACTGGCGCGAAGGAATGACTGGCCTAACCGTCGGCCGATCATGGTTTTCGAGAATACCTACCGGTTTGGAAGCCTGGTCTTCGGCGGCGGAAACGTGCTGATGCCCATGATGTACGAACAATTTGTCGCCCGGCCTCAGTCGCAACAGCTTCTCCAACGCAATCCGCATATCATCCGCATCGGTCAGCAAGATTTCTACACCGGCTGGGGGATGGTTCGGGCTATTCCCGGTCCGGTCTTCTCGGTGGCGGCCTATATGGGGGGAGTGGCGCTAAAAGACAAGGGAACGAGCTGGCAGATCCTGGGATGTTTTGTCGGCGCGACCGGCATCTTCCTACCGAGTGCGTTGCTCGTCCTTTTCTTCTACCCTATCTGGCACAATCTGAAAAAATACGCGCTTGTATATCGGGCGCTGGAAGGGATCAATGCCGTTGTCGTGGGAATTATGGTTGCGGCGGCCCTGTATATGATGAAGGACTTTCAGACGGCCTCGTGGAAGGATATTTCCCTGAATATCGCCGTGATCGGGGTGACCTGGCTGCTGCTGCTTTTCTCGAAGCTGCCGTCGCCGGTGATCGTGTTCCTCTGGCTGGGATTGGGATGGGCGTACCTGCTGGTTTGATCGCCGCACATTGATGCTAGTTCTCGCCGCCTGTCGCGCTATGGCCACCGGCAGCACCTGATCCGCCGGAACCGGAGGGATTTGGCTTCCGGCGATTGTGATGTCCCCCACGGTTATGCCCGTTGCTGCCGCCGCCACGATTGTGGCCACCACCACCACCGCCGCGATTGTGTCCACCACCGCCGCCGCGATTATGGCCGCCATGCGAACCGCCACCACGGCTATGGCCACCACCCTTCGACTTGCTGCGGGGACTGTATTCGGGCGCCGGACCGAATTGCTCGGGGACCGCGGCTTTATTGACCGGGGCGCCCAACAACTCTTCGATCAACCGGAATTTATTCTGCTCTTTCTCGCTGATAAAAGTGAATGCAACCCCATCGGTTTCGGCACGGGCTGTCCGGCCGATGCGGTGGACATAGTCCTCGCCGTCGTTGGGGACGTCGTAATTGATGACCATTTCGATGTTGTCGATATCGATGCCGCGGGAGAGAATATCCGTCGCGACAAGGATCGGGAGCCGCCGGCTCCTGAACTCCAGCAGGACCTCTTCCCGCTCGGACTGTTCGAGATCGGAATGGATCTCCTTTACATTGAATTTGCTCCGCCGGAGTTCCGCCGTGAGCTGTTTCACGTTATGCTTCTTTGAACAAAAGACGAGGGTGCTTTTTAAATTAGTTGTCTTAAGCAACCATTTTACAAGGGGGATCTTCTGGGTTTCGTAGACAACGAAGGCCTCCTGGACGATCTTGGCGGGAGGCTTGGAGATAGCGATATTTATCTCGGCGGGCTCATGCAGGATCTTCCGGGCCATGTCCCTGATCTTCGTCGGCATCGTCGCCGAGAACAGCAGGTTCTGCCGCTTGGGCGGCAGGAAGGAAATGATCTTCATGATATCGTCATAGAAGCCCATATCGAGCATCCGGTCGGCTTCGTCGAGCACTAAGTATTGCAGACCCTTGAGTTTGACATAACCCATGTTGAGATGGGCGATCATCCGGCCCGGGGTGCAGATCACGATGTCCGCGCCGCGGGAGAGCGCCTGCTTCTCGGTGGAGAAGTTGCTGCCGTCTCCGCCGCCATATACGGCGATGGAACTGATTGGGGTAAAATAAGAGAGCCCCTCGAGGTTCTGGGCTATCTGGACGGCCAGTTCCCGGGTGGGGACGATCACGAGGGCGTTGACGGTGTCGTCATGCCGGGAGTGGAGGAGCTTGTTGATGATCGGGAGGAGAAAGGCGGCGGTCTTCCCAGTGCCGGTCTGCGCGGAGGCGATGATATCCTGTCCGTTCAAGATGAGTGGAATGACCTGTTCCTGTACAGGAGTAGCATTTTCATATCCGGAAGCCTCTATGCCTTCGAGCAAGCTCTCGTCCAGGCCAAATTCTTTAAAAGTCAAAATCGGGTAATTATAAAAATAAATTGCACAAATTTACAATAAATGGGCTCACCGGCGTTTTTTTGCCAAAATAAAGGCTCTGACCCGGCCTGGAGCGGCATATTTGCCAAGTGATGTGTAACTTTCCGGCAGGAAAGGATTGTAGCCGCGTGAAAAAGAGGAAAAATTAGAACAACATGACCGCAGAACATCAACGACTCGCAGTTAACGCTGCTAAAAAAATACCTTTGGAGCAATGGGGACCGTATTTAAGTGAGAGGCAATGGGGAACGGTCCGGGAAGATTATAGCCCTTATGGCGATGCCTGGCATTATTTCCCATACGATCACGCACATTGCAGAGCCTATCATTGGGGGGAAGACGGGCTTGGGGGCATCTCCGATTTTTTTCAGAACCTCTGTTTTGCCGTTGCTCTCTGGAATGGGAAGGACCCCGTGCTGAAGGAGCGGCTCTTTGGTCTGGGCAATAAGGAAGGCAACCACGGAGAAGACGTAAAAGAGCTCTATTACTATCTCGACAATCTTCCCACGCACTACTATATGGAATACCTGTATAAGTATCCCCAACAGGAATTCCCTTATAAGCAGCTGCTGGAAGAGAACCGCAAACGCTCGCGCGAAGAGCCGGAATACGAGATCCTCGACACGGGGGTATTCGACAAGGACGAATACTTCGATGTCACGATCAATTATGCCAAGCAGAATGCCAAAGATATTTTCATCCGCATCGACATTCGCAACCGGTATCATAAGCCTGCGGAGATCACCGTGTTGCCTACCCTTTGGTTTTACAACCGATGGAGCACGGACGGCCAGGAGAAGAAACCAATGATCACGAGCCGGGACCGCAACTCGGTAAAGGCTGCCCATAGCCGGCTGGGAGGGTACTATTTCTATTTCCAGCCCCCGCAGTACACGCTCTTCACCGAGAATGAGACCAATCTCGAAAAGGTATCCGGCGTTCCAAACAAGACCCCTTTTGTAAAAGATGCGTTTCACGAGGCCGTGATCCGGAAGAATCATCTCGAAGCCCTAAAGCAGAAACGCTCGGGTACCAAGTTCGCCCCGGTCTATCATTATACGGTGGGCGCGGGGGAGACGAAGTCGATCTATCTCCGGCTGAGCAACCGCATTCTTGAAAATCCTTTCGGCGGCGACCCGGCGGCACTTTTTAAGAGCCGGAAAGAGGAGGCGGACGCCTTCTATGAATCGATCCTCCCAAAGAATATCTCGCGCGAAATGGCGGCGGTCCAGCGTCAGGCGCTTGCGGGTCTTCTGTGGAGTAAACAATATTATCACTACGATGTGGAGCGCTGGCTGACCACGAGCGACGGCCTCAGTCCTGTGAATGCGGGAAAGCTGAACGGCCGGAACCATGACTGGAAACACCTGAAGAACCAGGATATCGTGGCCATGCCCGATAAATGGGAATATCCCTGGTATGCCGCCTGGGACCTGGCGTTCCAAAGCATTGCAATGGCGCTGGTAGACCCCGTGTTCGCCAAGCACCAGCTGCTTCTCATCATGCGGGAATGGTATATGAAACCCGATGGCCAGATCCCGGCCTATGAATGGAATTTCAGCGATGTCAATCCGCCGGTACAGGCCTGGGCGGCGCTGACGGTCTACCGAATCGAAAAGGATCGGACGGGCAAGGGCGATGTCGGATTCCTGAAACGCATTTTTCAAAAGCTGCTGATCAATTTTACCTGGTGGATCAACCGGAAGGACGCCAACGGCAACAACATGTTCGAAGGCGGCTTCCTTGGGCTGGATAATATCGGGGTATTCAACCGCAGCCATTCGCTTGGCGGGGAATTCCAGTTGGAGCAGGCCGACGGCACCAGCTGGATGGGAATGTATGCGCTGAACATGATGGATATGGCGCTCGAGATCGCGATGAAGGATGACTCCTTCGAGGACACCGCGACGAAATTCTTCGAGCAATTCGTGCTTATCGCCGAGGCGTTGAATGAACAGGGGATGTGGAACGAGGAGGACCGGTTCTTCTATGATACCCTGTCTATCGCCGGATCGCCGGTCCAACTGCGCATCCAGTCGATCGTGGGGCTGACCACGCTCTTCGCGGTGTCGATCATCGAGAAGAAGATGCTGCACAAGCTGACCGACTTTAAGAAACGGATCACGTGGTTCGAGAATTACCGGTTGAAGAACAAACGGTATTGGCCAAACGAAGAACATAGCGATGGCGAGACGATCCTGCTTTCACTCGTCCCGCAGAAACGGCTGGTCCATTTGCTGGAAAGGCTGCTCAACGAAGCGGAGTTCCTTTCAGAAGGCGGGATCCGGGCGCTTTCGAAATACCACGAGCAAAATCCCTATACGATCAATATCGGCGGAGTCGACTATCATATCAAATATGACCCGGGTGACTCGACCTCGGATTTTTTTGGCGGGAACTCCAACTGGCGGGGGCCGGTGTGGATCCCGATCAACTACCTGATCATCCAGTCTATCCGGAAATTCGGGAAGTTCTATGGCGAGGGGTTACAGGTAGAGTATCCGGCCGGGTCGGGGAAGGAAATGCCGTTGGAAGAAGTAGCCGATCATCTCACGGCCAGGGTCATCAGTATGTTCAGGAAGGACAAGACCGGCAGCCGGCCCCTGCATGGGAAATATAACTGGTTTTACCAGCGGCCCGGTAATGAGCATCTTCTTTTGTTCTATGAATATTTTCACGGGGATACCTCTCACGGACTGGGCGCCAGTCACCAAACCGGCTGGACTGCGCTGGTTGCTGAGCTTATCTCAGAACTAACGACCCGGACAGTTGCCCGGGCCGTTCAGACGAGTTAATATGTTATGATCGCTTAATGCCGGACGATCAGCTTCACCTGTTGGGGTTGCAGGTTGTCGAACCATTGCAGGATGTAGGCGCCTTCGGGCAGGGTCCGGACACAATCGATAGAGACTGTATTGCTTCCGGCGTAGCCTTCCACCTGCTTGGTCCACAGTTCCCGGCCGTTCAGATCGAAAAGGCGCAGGCTGATATTCGTACCCGACGTCAGCGTATAGCTAAGCGTGGCGGTGTTTTGAGCGGGGTTGGGATACAGGGACAGTTTGCCCGTGAGCGTGCCCAGCTGAACGGCGACCGTCTTACTATAGAGTTCCTTGCCGTCGGAGTCTAATTCGCGGATGCGATAGAGGATCTTGCCGCCGGAGCTTGTTTCTTCATCGGTGTATTGATAAACATTATCCAGTGCATCGCCGTCCTTATAAGGAATTGTAGCGATGGTCGTGAAGTTCGTTCCGTCGGTGCTCTTTTCCACCATGTAGCTGGTCGTATTGATCTCGCGGGCTACTTCCCAGCGAAGGTTTACGTTCCCGCTGGTCAGCTGTGCCGTTACATTGAGGAAGGTCACGCCGAGGGTCTGACAAGCCACCGGAAAGGCGGGAAGTGCCGAGGACGACAACGAAGTGGTGGAGGAACCGCGGGTGCCGGCCGTAGCGCCATAGTAGGTGAAATTATTGACGGTCGTACCGGCATTACCACCATTGACCGCACTGGGCGCCGTAAGGGGTACATTACCAAAAATATAACCGCCGCCACCCCCACCGCCGGGACCATGGTTGGAGCCACCGCTTTGCTCGTTACTACCACCGTTGCCGCCGTAGGCCTGTGCCGTGATCGTATTGGCGCCCGCAACAGTGCTGTAGATCAGGATGGAACCACCGGCACCGGCACCGCCGGCGCCGTCATTTTGTACCGTACTGTTGCCATCGGCACCATTTGCCAGGATAGAACCGGTACCATTGATCTGGTTGGCGGCCCAGACGATGATGATCCCGCCGCCTGCGGAGCCGCTGCTTGCGAAGCCGCTTCCGGGAGTACCGGTACCGTCATTGGACGTACCTGCGCCGCCACCGCCGCCCATGACCATGCGGGAGGCCGTGGCCTGAGCAAAGGTCGCGCCACCGACACCGCCAGAGGTTGTTCCAGAACTCCAGGCATTACCGCCCTTGCCGCCGGGACCGCCGTTACCGCCGCCACCGCCACCGGTGTTCTGGTTGTTGGAAGAAGGGTTGCCGTCGGTGCCGCCGCCACCCGCATTACCGGGAGCGCCCATGCCAAGGCTTCCACTGTTATATCCTTCGTAGGAGCCGGTGTTTGTGAGGGTGTTATTATAATTTACATATTTCGGGGTTCCGGAGATCCCTTCCCCCTTACTGCCGTCGAAGTTGCTGGATGAATAACGGCGATAATCCGAACTGGAACCGCCGCCGCCCGAAAGCTGCCGGCCGCCACCGCCCCTGAAACCCTTGCCGGATGCATCTACGGTCATGCTGTTCAGATTGATATTGTGCGAGGCATAAAGAACCAGTACGCCGCCGCTATATCCGTCCCAGGCAGGTGCGGTAATATTGGCATTCAACTGCAGATCATAATACACCGGGACACGTATTACCTGGTAGGTAGATTTCTGACCATCGACGCCCGAGGCCACATTGGAGTAGCTGTTGACCAAGGGGTAAAGAAGATTAAGCGTGCCGCCCGTTAAGGGAAGACTGCCGCCCGCAACAATGTATTCCATATTACCCGCCACCAGTCCAGCGGTGTTATAACCGCTGCCGCTCCCCGAACCGTCGCCATAAACGTTGCTGTTAGACGAGGAATAGCTCGCGCCTTGCATCTGGATGAGGAGGAGGACATCGCCGAATTGGATCGGGGAACTTCCGTTGGTTACCGCGCCGAGGGTGATCGACTTGGTTCCGGCGGTGACCGTAGCCTGCGACGCAGGATAATAAGTATTTGGATAGGAAGTGATCGTAGTCGTCCCGGAGGGGCAGCTCTGGGCCGTGGTCCGCTGACCGGCGATCAACAGGAGGATTGCGAGGGAGAAGGAGATATACCCAGTCCTTGGCAGCACGGATATCTTTTTCATCGGTTTCAGATTTTGGGTTGTTTAGGGTTTTAAAAGGGTATTGGCTCTGCCAGGAAATAAAGCCAAATAAATACCAAAAAACAGAGAATTCATAATCAAACGAATAGAAGTAACCCTTATTGTGGGACATTCCCAGTGCGGGAATTTTGTTCTTTTTGGGGGAAGTTTCCGGGTGCGAAACCGGCGTGCAACCTAAAGAAATGAACTAGTGGAGATTGACGCGGAAGCTGAGTCCTCCGCTATAGGAAAAGCCATGCGTAGAGACCTTTTGCTGATCGTTAGGTCTGCCGACGCTCCTGAAATGGCTGTATTTCCCGTGGTTGTTGCTGTAGTAGCCGAGTTTCCAATGTGAATTGATGTCCAGGTCATAGCCCAGCCCGCCCTGCAGGCCGACTTGCAGGATACCCAGGTGAATGGGAGACCATAGGACCCTGGCCGCGGGTTCGATACAGAGCCCTGCCCGCCTGAGTGCAAGCGGAGAATGGATCTGGGATGTCAGCTGCTGGTATTCCGGCGGCACATTGCCGTTGAGTGTGATGATATCCCGGTGCAGACCGGCGCCGCCACCCAGCAATAATAGAAATGATCTCGTCTTTATCGCGGACGTATACAACCCCGCCAGAAAGTTGAAGGAGCTATAATTGCCCGCGGAGTTGATCGTCGAGAGGCGGAGACTGTACATCAACCGGGAGTTGGCCGGTATAGCCGCGATCTCGAAATTATAGCTGGAAGGAACCCGCGGAACGGTGGGATAGCCATATTTCGCCAGCCAGCGATTGATATGCACGTCGTTGGCGTGGGTAAAGCTGATGCCGGGATTGAAGAACAGGGAAAAGCTGGAGTCCTTCCGGGTCTGCGAAAACACAGATCCGGACGCCATAAGCAATCCAATGACCCAAACCCCGTACCGTTTCATTCCTTAAATGTAGAAAAAATCGGGGTCCGCGCATAGTGCATTAACAAAATTCCGCCTTGCGCTGCTTGAGCTCTTTCCTGGTCATATTGAAAAGAATACTATGTCGGTTGCTCACCCGCTGAACAAGGTGGACATGGGCGATGAAGCTTTCGACTATCTGGATCTTATCGCTTGGCGTAACCACCAGCAATTGAAGATGAAGCTGTTTGCAAAGCTCCATGAGATATGTTGCTTTTTCTTCATCCTGGTTGCTGAAGCTCTCATCGACGGCGATGAACCGGAGACTCCGGGAATTGCGACCCTCCCGCGTAATGCCGAACTGATATGCAATGGCGCTGCAGAGGATCGTGTAGGTCAGCTGAGCCTTTTCGCCGCCGGAAAGCTGACCCATCTGCCGGTAGGTCTTTTTCAATTCGTGCGTCTCGCGGAATTTTTCGTCGGCCCAGAATTCGAACCAGTTGCGGACATCCAGCACGCGGCTTCTATAAGATTCGCTTTCGTCGAGCGAGTCGACAAAGGCCTGGACATTCTGCTTGAAATGAAGGGCCTTTTCTTCAAAGCCGTTCTGCTGCCAGTCCGCGGCCTGCGGCAGGGCGTTGAGGAGGCGGCTTCGGAATTCTTTTATCACGGTATCCGCGACGGGGCGGATGCCCAGCTGGATATAGGTATCGGGCAGCCGGTTGAAGTTGATCCCGCCGAGGGATTGATTGAGGGTTGTGATGCTGTTCTTTATCTTTCTTTCCCAACTTTCCAATTCCTCGTTGAGCACGCCCATCTTGATGACGGCGGTGTCGTGGAGCAGGCGTTCGAAATCCTTTTTGTATTTGGGCAGGTTCTCGGTCTCCAGTTTGGCGAGCCACTCGAGGTATTCGCCGGCATGCTCGCGTTCGGTGGGAAGTTGCTGGGTGTCGGCCGGCCAATCGGTGTACCGCTGCAGGATCTCGAGCGGCGGGTTCTTGATCTTATGGATCGCGCGATCCAGATCCCGTCCTTCCCGGATGGCTGCTTCTTCATATTGCCGGGCGGTTTGTTCGGCGGCGGCCATCAACTGTTGGTACCAGTCGTCGATCGTATCAGGGGAGAGCGGGTTTTCCGCCAGCTGGGTGGCATGCTTTTGCTGGAATTGCAGCAGGAGGTCCTTATCGGCTTCCGTGAGGTGTTGTACAAAGCCGGAAAGCGACAAACGCTCTTTTTCCCGGGTCTGCAGGTCGTGTTCGAAGAGCGATGCCCTGCTGATCAACAGGTCCCGATCTTTTTGCCGGGCTTCGACCTGCTGCCGGATGCCTTCGAGCTGTTGGGTGAGTGTCTTTAGCTGATCGCTCCCGGTCTTGAGTTTGCCCATCTGTTCTTCGAGGTGATGGATCGCCTGGTGAGCCGCGCCGACGTTGACGCTCTTGAAAGCGGGGTGTTCGCGCAGATGTTTGACGGCAAACACCTGGTCCTGCAACTTGCTGTTCCGGCGGGTTGCCCGCTGCTGAGCTTCTGTGGCCTCTTCCGCCTCATCGAGCAGCTGCGAGCGGCGTTCCTGCAGGACCTCTCTTTTTCTTTCGTTGTTCCAGCCCATCACGTAGCGGCTGGCGTCGCTTCGCCCGGGCCGGTCGTCCTTTTCATGACGGTCCTTGTTCTTAATCAACCCCTGGATCGTGATGGCGCGGTCATAGCGTTCGAGGGTCTTCTCGTTCTCGACGCAACTGTAACCAAATTGCTGGATGACCTGCTGGCTGACCCAGGCGCTGAGCGGATGGCCGGGCTGAAATTCCAGCTTGTGCCAGACGGTGCCTTCATCGGCGTGTTGCTGCAGCGCGATATCCTTGACAAGATGGTAGACCAGCCTGGTCTTCAATTGCGTGTTGTTGACGTAGCGGCTTACTTTTTTATAATATTTGTCGGGGACGAGCAGCCGCAGGGCGAATGAGCTCAGCAGCTTTTCCAGTGCGGGCTGCCAATCCATTTCCTCGCTGCGCACCTGGATCAGCTCCCCGGCAAAGGGAAGGTCTTCGTCCCTGAGCTTTAGTTCCGCGCAGAGGTCCCGGCGCAACCCGATGAGATGAGCCGGGATATTGTTGCGGCTTTGAAGGAGCATGTTCAGTTCGCTCTCTACCCGGGTCTTTTCATCCACGGCCTTTTTATGCCGGGACTGTGCGTCATAGAGGTCTTCGTTGTTGTTCCGGATCTCGGTGGCCAGCTTTTTGTCGAGTCGATCGGCTTCTTTTTTGATCCGCAGGTAGGCGGTCTCGTCGGCGGGATCGGTCTCCAGGTGCAAAAGGGTACACCATTCAGAGAACTTCTTCAAGGCGGCGGCCATCTCTTTTGCCTGCTGTTCGAGGGTCTCCTTTTCTTTTTGCAACTGTTGCAGCCGTTGACCCGCCTTGTTCTGTTCGAGCTGGTTCAGGGTCAGACGCTCCTCTTCCAGCAGGGTGGCGATGCTTTGCTTTATTTCCTCGGAAGCGGAACGCACTCCGGCTGCCTCCTTTTCCAGGTTGCGGATATGCTCGTCGAGAAGGTGGTATTTTGTATAGTTCTTCCAGATCTTCGCCGTATCGAGTTCCTGCCGGGCAGCGGCGCCGAGGTCGGCCTGTTCTTTGTAGGCTTCGAAATGTTTTTTCAGCGGGTGCAGCAGCCGCACCTGTTCTTCGGCCTTCTCGATATTGCGCTGCGCATCGAGCAGGGTGGAAAGGTGTTTCTTCAGCTCCTGGAATTCCTGCTCCATATTGCGGGGTTCCAGCATATTGCTGCGAATGAATTCGTTGAGATCGCCGAGGACCTTGATACCCATGGTTTGGTTGAAAAGGCTGAGCGCCTGCATGCTCTGCATCCCCAGTACCTCTACCATCCGCTGGGCATAGCGATTGGCCGAATCGAACCACTCCACCTGTTTGCGGCTTCCCTTGTTGAATTGCTGATCGATGCGCTTGCGCCAGGCGCCGCCGAGATCGAAGGGGCGGAAATGGTCCTCGATATGCAGAGGTTTGTGTGCGATGGCAAAGACCCGGCGCATTTCGTGGCCGCTGAACCACCGCACCTGGAAGAGCGTGACGGATTGTTCCGCCTCATTGGAGAAATGAGCCAGCAGGATGCTGTAGGCCTGCTCTTTGTTATCCCGGAGATAAAGCGTTTTGCTGGAGAGACCGTTGTCGCTGTGGACGCTGCCATAACCGCCGAGGACATAGGACTCCTCAGTCCGGTCGCCCTTTTTTTCGCTGCCGGAGGATTGATTGTAAAACCGGTATTTCTTCTCGGGGACGATCAGGGTCAGCAGGGCATCGACAAAGGTGGTCTTGCCGCTGCCGTTGGCGCCCGTCAGGAGCGAGGTTTCGCCACCGGGTGCGATCTTCCAGACATGCTCATCGAAGGTGCCCCAGTTGTAGAGCTCCATGTATTGCAAGCGGAACCCGGATTTGTTCTCATCGGTACTAAATACGCCCAGCTGCATGTTCGGATAGTTGTTGTTTGAAATTTTCCAATACCTCATTGTCCACGCGGGCCTTGATGATCTTTTTGATCCGGAACCGCTGTTCGTCGGCTATCTCGTGGTGTTCCATTTTCTCGAGGAAGTCGAGCTCCTCGACCCGATCGATAAGCCGGTCAAGGTCGCGAATGAACTTTACGCGGCTGGCGTTCTCCCGGAAGAAAAGCTCGGCATATTCCTTTATCTCCCGGCGCTTTTTTACCAGTTCGCGGGCGCCCGCCTCCCCAACCTCGAATTCGGCCATCATATCGCGCAGCAGCACCAGCAATACGCTTTCTTCATAGCCCAGCTGGATGCGGCGAACCCAGCCGACGACATTCTCTTCTTCGTCGAGCCGCGCCTGTTCGAGGTAGGCGTAGCCGTCTTCTTTTTCCAGCACGAGGATCAACCCCATTTGCTGGAGGAATCTGGTCAGTTCCACCTGGTATTGGAGCAGCTGCTCCCACGCGGATTTTTCCAGGTACTCCACCGGCCCTTTGAGGAGCTTGATGAATACCGGGGTATACGGTAAGATGGATTGTTTTTCTGTGTTCATCTGTATGCGTTGTTCGCTTTTGCTTTGCTGTTTTTTGCCGGGGGGTCACCGGCTAAAAAGCAAATAGGGTACTTCAATGAATTTTGTTTTTCCTTCGTCCAGCGGGATCAGCTCGGTGATCTCCTGCATCGACTGCACACGGGCCGCCTTTTCTCGCAGGAATCCGAAATAGCCGACGACCTCGGCGACCCCATGCTCCAGTCCGGAGATGCCGATGATCTCTGCGAGGGTGGCCGTGGTCTTATGCTCGAGGGCGGTCTCTACATTTTGCCAGAGTTTTTTCCGGTCGACATTGGTGGTGCTGAGCATCCGGCCGAATCGTTCCAGGTCTTCTACCTTTTCCTTCGCGTTGGCGGGTTGTTTTACCACACCGACCGAATGACGTTCGACGAGGTTGAGTTTTCGCTCGAGGTTCATGCGGATCGGCGCCGGAGTATTCAACCGGATGCCGGCGGCGGGGGCCTCGTCGTCCATGCATTTGAAGACGAGCTCTTTGATCTGGCCTATCTGCTGACGTAACCGGCGATGGCGGGCGATCTCCTTTTCCGTGATGATCCGGCTCAATTTCTCCGCCATCCGGTCGTTCGACTCATATACGTTGCGGCCCTGTTGCAGGAGCAGGGATTTGATGTCCTGTACGAACTCGCCGTCGCTTTCGATGTTCCGCTCCTGCAGCATTTGCAGTAGCTGGTCGGTGAGCTCCCGCCACTCCTCCTGTCCCGCCCGCGAGACGAGAAAATCCCAGAAGGCGTAGAAGCTCTTGCCCTGATCGCTTTTACGCAGGGCATCGTAGGCCTCGAAGGCATAACCGACGATCGCCCCTTTGTTGATCTCTGCGCGGGTATGCTGCTCGACGATATGCCGGTGGATGGTTTTGAAATTGTCCTCTACTTCCCGGAAGTCGCTCAGCAGTTCGTGGCTGAGCCGGGTGAACCATTCCAGCCGCTCGCGGAGCTGGGCGTTGGTATAGACGACGGGTTTATATCCCATCTCGATCTTTTTGATCTCCTTATCTATTTCCGCCCTTTTGTTCTTGAGTTCTTCCAGGCGTTTGATGGCATCGTCTTCGGTGTATTCCACCATTTCGCGCAGGGTTTGAAAGAGAAAGCGGAACCGGCTTTCGGTGCCGACGAACTGGCGTTTTTCCAGGCTTTGGAGCCATTGCAAGAGCTTCTCGGTGTGGGCGCTGAGCTGGTAGCGCGTGACGGCGTCGGTGTCGGGAAAATCCTGCAGCAGCCGCCGCTGCACCCAGTTGAGCAGGTATTTGCGGGCCCGGCTCTCTTCGTCTTCTCCGAATTCGATGCGAGCCTCTTCGAGGTCTTCCATGTCTTCCGAATGATTCCGCAGTTCTTCGGCGAGTGCGCCGATGAGCGCCTGTTCCGGGATGGAGAGAATATTTTCCGCCTTGAATGCCTTAAAAAGGAAGGGGATCACCCAGTGTGCGTTTCGCATCCGGATGATCTGTACGGACGGGGAGGTTTCGAGTAGATAGGATAGTTCCGTTGCGGCCATTGGGGGCTCAATATATTGATTCACCCGGGATAATGGGGACGCGAGTTTTCCCCTGGGGATAAAAAGTTGATAACGATTCAATAACCATGGGATAACTACCCGATAACGGCAGGCTGAAGAATACGATGCTATCTTTAAAGAGCACCACCCGTCAAACCGCTACACCGACATGAAAAAGACCAGCGTTATCCATCTTGTGCTTATTACAGCCGCGCTGGCGGCGTGTAACAAGCCGATGTATCAACAGGAATACTACACACAAGGCAACTATCCGGGTGACCCGCCCGACTCCACCAATTCCTGTCCCGTCGAATACGACGACTATCCTCCTGATTACTACAATTGGTTCTACGGATTCCGACCCTATGGAAGCTACTATGTTGATTTCAATTTAATCCTCGGGCATCGGAACCGTTATGGGTCGCCGGTTCACCGGGCCGGCTTTGGTTTTGGCGGCAGGAGCCATGCCATCAGCGCTTAGGGTTGCAAGAGCCGCGACTTTTTTGTTTCTTGGCGGGCATGGGAGAATATCGCATGAGCAAGGGCTACAAGGCCTTCTGTTATTTTTTCGCGTTGGCCGCGTTTGCCGGCGCCGGCTTTCTTTTCTATCACGCTGGGACATCGCACCAAAATCATCGTTGGTTATCCATCGGGATCGGGATCCTTGTTATCGCTCTTGGGTGTTATGTTATCTGGGAGGTACGGGCGACGCTCGTCACGGTGGATGACTATTCCGTGATGATGCAATCCGCTTTTCTTACGCGGAGCATCCTGTTGAAGGACCTGGAGGGGTACCGGGTGGGAGAAAAGGATCATTTCTTCCTGGTGCCCAGGACAGGAAAGCAACGGCAGCTGACCCAAGGTATCGAGCGGCGCGGGGAATTGATCGAGTGGATCAAAGAGAACTACACCGATCTCGACGCCCGGGATCTCGAAGCCAATGCGGAGGAGCTGCTGGGAGACGAGCGTTTTGGGCTCACGAAGGAAGATCGCGAAGAGACCCTGGCAAAGACCAAACGATTCACACGGGCGGCGAATATTGTTGGGGTGGCGGTTGCACTTTGGTATTACTTTTATCCCGTCCCGTACGAACTGGCGATGGCGGGAGCTTTTCTCGCGCCGCTGGTCGCCCTTTACATGTGCTGGCGCTCGAATGGGCTGATCAAATTCTACTCTACCAAGACGAGTCCCTACCCTTCCCTCGGGACCCTGATAGCGGGGCCCATCTTCGCTATTGGGCTGAAGGCGTTGCTTGCTTACGATATCTATGCTTTTCCGGCGAAAGCCTGGGCACTGATGGTGGGCGGGATCGTTGCGCTTTTGCTGCTTGTCCTGGTTTTTGCCCGGGAGGCGTTCGCGAGTGAAAAGAAGAAGGGGGGATTTATCTTTGTGGCGCTTGTCGCGGCCGCGACGTACAGCTATGGCACGCTGATCATTTCGAATGGTCATTTCGATCAGGGCCGGGGGCAGGAGTGGCCCGTGAAGGTAACCGACAAATATGAAACCCACGGCAAGAGCACTTCTTATTACGTAAAGGTCTCGCCGTGGGCCGAATATGATACTTCGAGCGCGGTAAAGATCAGTTCTCGTTTTTACGACCTGGTCAATACCGGGGATTCCATCAGGGTAGTTCTAAAACCCGGCAAATGGGGCATCCCCTGGTATTTTCTTGTTGCCGACTAGTCATCGGACGGCGACTAGTCATTAGCCGGGGGTGGCCACCTGCGGGCCCGCTAATCCGTCGACGGCGGCAAGGGCCGGACGCCGACCCGTTGCTGCAACGCCTCGATCGTCACATTGATCTGCCGGCCAATAGGCTTTCCGTCGCGATAGGTGATCACCTTTAGCCAGATGGCATCCTTGGGGATGTTCAGCGTACCGGCGTATTTCGGATAGAAATTATCGGGGTTGGAGTTGTCGAAGCTGTAGTAGATGTCCAGGCCGTTCAGCTCGGTGCCGAGATCGACGGTGAGCGAGTCGTTGGCGGCAACATCCTTCTTCGGCGTGATGATGGCATCGAACATCGAGCGAGCATACTTTACCTGCTCTACATCGAGGCGATCGAAATGAGCTTCTACGCGATTGGTGAAGTTGTCCCAATCCTTTTTCTCTTTTGGCGTCCAGAGGTCTTCCGCAACGGCCATGCTCCGGGGCCAGATCATGTATTGCATGTGCCGGGTATTATAGACCTGTTCGGTCCAGAGATTGGCCTGGCCACCCAGGATAAGTTTCGGATCGACGCTGTCCGGTACCGGCTCGTAGCTGTAAGTCGTTTTCAGCCGGAGTGTCGCGTACACCGGCGGCTCGATAGCGGCATCGCCCTGCATATAATCCAGGTAGAAAAAGGTCGTGGGGCTCATGACGACCTGGTGACCCATCTTCGCCGCGGCAATGCCGCCTTTTACTCCGCGCCAGCTCATGACGGCGGCGTTGGGTGCGAGGCCGCCTTCGAGGATCTCGTCCCAGCCGATGACCTTTTTGCCTTTTGATTCGACTATCTTCTCCAGGCGCTTCTCGAAATAGCTTTGCACTTCCTCCATGTTCTTCAAATGCTCCTTTTGCATCAGCGCTTTGACGGCCGGGCTTTTTTCCCAGAAGTTCTTGGCGCATTCGTCACCGCCGATGTGGATATACGGGAAGGGGAATAAGGCGGCGAACTCGCCAAAGACCTTATCGAGGAAGGGATAGATCTTCTCATTGGCAGGGCAGAGGGTATTGTCGTAGATCGCATCGAATCCCCCTTTGTACCAGTTCATCGTCTTCTCCCCCGAGCGGACCTGGTATTTATCGGCGCCTTCCGTGCAGGAGAGTTCGGGATAGGAGACGATGGCCGCGAGGCTGTGGCCGGGAACATCGATCTCGGGGAGGATGTTGACGAACCGGGCCTTCGCATATTGTACGAGTTCTCTGATATCGTCCTGGGTATAGAAGCCGCCGTTGTCGCGTTTCTCGTCGGCCGGTGGGGTCGCGAATGTTCCGAAGCTCCCTACGCGTTTTGCGTTCCAGGCGCCGACCTGCGTCAGCCGGGGCAGGCTTTTTATCTCTACGCGCCAGCCCTCGTCATCGGTGAGGTGCATGTGCAGCAGGTTAAACTTGTATTTTACCATTTCGTCGATAAAATCCTTCACCTCCTGTTTGGTAAAGAAATGACGCGAGACGTCGAACATGAGGCCGCGCCAGCCAAAGCGGGGATAGTCCGTGATCGTCACACAGGGCATGGACCAGGAACGGCGATTGACGGCCTGGCGGCTTTCGATCTCCTTTGGCAGGAGTTGGAGCAGGGTTTGAATGCCGTAGAAGAGTCCGGCGGGCTGGTTGGCCCGGATGAGGACCGCCTGCGGCGTCACGGAGAGATAATAGCCTTCCGGTCCCAGCGGCTGTTCGGCCGACTTGTTAAGCACGAGGCGGATGGTGGCGTTGGGTGTCGACTGCTGGGTGATGGTCACACTGGAGCCGGTAGGTACGCTGAGCCGTGTTTTCAGGTCCTGCAGGGTCTGGGCAAGATCGTGCTGGTCCAGGGCTTCGACGACGATCGTTCCCGGAAGCGCGAAGTGTCCCGCGTTGACTGTCTGGCTTACCGGGGCGGGGATCAGCATGGGCGGGCCGGATTCGGGCTCTTGCGCGGAAAGCGTGAGGCTGGCAATGGTCGTCAGGAGAAAAAGGAATTTTGCTCTCATGTTGTTTAGCAACTTGATTGTTTTTTTGAATGGTGAAAGTCTTTGATGCATTAAGGTAACATTTATTGCAAAAATGTAATGAGACTTCGTTAGAAAATCTCCCGGATGGGGATCGTTTCCTGCTGGAAGAGGATATCGTCGCCCCGCCGTTTGTTTTGCAGGGTCCGGGCCAGTGGCGCCTGCGGGGAGAGAAAGAGGACGGTGCGATTTGCGATAGTTTGCTTTCCGAGGCCGATGCTGATGAAGAGATCGATCTTGTCAGTCCGGAGCAGGGCGCCGGTCGCCGCCGAGGTTATGAGCTGATCGGCATTTACGGCGTGCAGGGCGGCCAGTTCCCGGACCAGCTCCGCCAGCTGACGCGCGTACATGTCTTTTTGCAGATGGCCCATGGCCCGGCCGGTTTCGTATTTGTCGCCGGCGGAACTCTTCTCCTCGCTGTTGGCGGCCTCCTGTGCCTGCTGCATGGCCTCGTTGGCCGTGGCGATCCGCTGCCCGAGATGGTCGAGCGCCCACCGTTTCAGACCGGCTTTATATGCGAGTTTTTCCTGTTGTTCCTGATCCATCGGAGTAGGCTGGTGTGCTATAACGCGACTTTGATGACGACCTTTTTTACCAGTTGGGGTTGTTTGATGAAGAGCTCCGGCTGGTGGATGTCGATGGGATGGAAGATGATGAACTCGCCGGGATGCAGGGTGATAAAGCTGAGGGCGTCGGGATCGAGGGTATAGAGCGCGACGTCTTTTTCGGGATCATAGGGCGTGGTTTCGGGTTGGCCGGTGAGCGGTGCATAGCCAAAGCGCTCGGTTCCCGAGATCATGAGCTGGATATCGGCATAGTCGCGATGGCTTTCCGGGTCGCATTCCGCCGCCGGCTTGGTGGTGTACTCATTGACGATGGCAAAGACCTCGTCGCCGTCGATGGCATATTTCCCTGTCTCGAGCGCGGCAAAATCCGTGTCGAGGGCATATTGAATGGCTTTTTCGAAATTAGGGCTGAGGTATCGGTAGTTGAAGAGTTGCGGTAGTGTGGAAGTGATCATAATCGGTCGAGCCGCTGTTGGCGGCTCCTGGTCCGGCAATTTACCGTTTTTGAGGCATATAAAATAAATCCCGGATTTTTGGTAACCTTCGGAAGGGTCTGGAGTTTCCTTTCTATCTTTTAGACAAAAGAATACAACGCTGCTTTGAATACGTTGACGGATAACGCACTTATGCTAAAGGTAAGATCGGGCGATCTGGATAAGATGGGCCTGCTCTTTCAGCGCCACAACCGGCCGTTGTATGGATTTCTTTTCCATATGACCCAGCAGAAGGAGGCGAGCGAGGATATGATGCAGAATGTATTCTACCGGATGCTCCGCTCCCGGCATACCTATACCGGGGAGGGGGAGTTCCGGACCTGGATGTATCACCTGGCGCGCAACGTGCTGAAGGATCACTGGAAGCAGACGCGCCGTCGGGGCACTCAGCAGAACATCACCGACTATGAAGAGCGGATCCCGGCCGGGATGGCGGCGGATGAACAGATAGAGCGGAAGCTGGAGATAAAGGCGCTGGAGCGAGCGTTGGAAAGCCTTAGCGCCGATAGCCGGGAGGTGTTGGTGCTGAGCCGGTTCCAGGAGATGAAATATGCCGAGATCGCCGAGGTTTTGGAGATCAGCGTCGGCGCAGTGAAAGTGAGAGTATACAGGGCGATGAACGAACTGAGGTCGATCTATTGTCAACCGGAAACCCAAAATAAATAGTATGCAATGCGGATACGATAAAGAGTTGCTGACACGATTCCTGCATGGGGAGCTCTCCGATGAGGAGCGGGCATCCGTGGAGGATCATTTGTCGGAATGTGCCGAATGCCGCCGGGAATGGGAAAGCTACCGGCACATGTGGGGGGTGATGGATTCGATGGGGGTGCCCGAGCCGGCCGCGGATACGGAGATGCGGTTCGAGGCGATGCTGGATAGTTACAAGCGGTCGCTTGGCTCGTCGCCGTCGGGTAATGCCGGGCGGTGGTCTGGTGAGCAGGGGGTGCGGGGCAGCGGGGGATGGGCCGGAGAGCATCGCGGCGGTGTCTGGGCCCGCGTGCTGGAGATCTTTCGGGTACATCCCGGGTTTGCGGTTGGGTATAGCGTCTTGCTGGTAGTAGCGGGGCTGGGATTCGGCTATCTGCTTCACCGGCCCGGCGTGCAGCCGGGTTTGGATGGGAATATCGATGCTGCCGCCGGCAAGAAGGACCTGGTCGAGCTGACCCGCCAGATCGGTGAGATGCGGGAGATGATGATGAAGAGCCTGTTGCAAAACCCTTCTGCTTCCGAGCGGATGCGCGGGGTCAGCTATACAAGTGAGATCCATACAGTGAGCAAGGACGTGACAGATGCGCTGCTTAGCACATTGAACAATGACCCCAATATGAACGTCCGGCTCATGACACTCGAGGCATTGACGCACTACGCGAATGATCCGCATGTGCGGGAAGGATTGGTGCAGTCGATCACGGAACAGGCGTCGCCATTGGTGCAAGCTGCCTTAGCCGATGTCATGCTCCGGCTGCAGGAGAAAAGAGCGATCAGGCCATTCAAGAAATTGCTGCAACAAAAAGATCTGAATGGAATGGTGCGGACCCGGATCGAAGAGACCATTTTCCGACTGAGTTAAAACCTGGTAAATATGAAAAAATTCATTTTCCCGCTTGTTGCGGGGCTGACGATGCTTTGTCTTGTGCCGGCTGGCGGCCGGGCGCAGGAATTCAGGGAGCATATCAAAAAAGAGTATGCGGCGCCGAAGCCCGCTTCGCAAGTGCTGGCCATTTATAATCTCAACGGATCGATCCGGGTGGAGGGCTATTCCGGGGATAAGATCGTCGTCGATATCGACAAGCAGATCTCCGCGGATGATTCGGATGGGCTGGCGCTTGGCAAACACGAGTTCCAGCTGGGATATGATCAACATGGGGACAGCGTCATCATCTATATCGCGGAGCCTTTCGATACCCGGCCCCATGAATGGCGAAGGGACGAAGGGAACTGGCATCGCGAACACAACTATGATTTCAACCTGGATTTTGTGGTCAAGGTGCCCTTTGGACTGAACCTGCATGTGTCCACGGTCAATCGTGGGGATGTGGAGGTGCAGGATGTGACCGGAAAGCTGAGTGTGCACAATGTCAATGGGGCGATCGCTATCAAAAATGCGAAGGGCGCGACTACGGCGCATACCATCAACGGGAACCTGACCGTCAACTATGTTACGGCGCCGAAAGACTCCTCGGACTACTATACCTTGAATGGAAAGCTGGAGGTTACCTATCCCGCTGATCTATCCGCCGTCTGCCAGTTCAAAAGCTGGAACGGGGGCTTTTTCACCGATTTTCCGGATGCGGAGCCGCTCCCTGCGGTGGTTACGAAGAAGGAGCAGCATCGGGCAAACGGGACGGTGTATAAGCTGAATATCGCCAAGCGGGTCCAGATCGGAAATGGCGGTACGCTTTTCAAGTTCGAAACCATGAATGGGAATATTTACGTAAAGAAGCAATCTTAAATTTATAAAAATGAAAGCAATGAAAAAGATCGCGGTATTAGCCGGGTTGACGGTGTTGACGTTTGGTCGCGTCCTGGCGCAGTCTGATGTTAAAGAGCAGTTGGTAGTACCGCTAAGTGAACCCGGGAAGCCCTTCAAGATCGTCTCCCATGCCATGAACAGCGGAATGAAAGTGATCGGCTATGAGGGCAAGGATGTCGTGATCACCGTCACCGGCAAATCCAACCCGCGGCGGGAGTCATCGGGTGGCGGAGGAATGAAAAGGATCGGCGGGAATTCCGGCGGAGAGGTCACCGCAGAGGAGAACCATAATACGGTGAGCATCAACGCCGGGATGAGTCATTTTGCACTGATCGAGATCAAAGTGCCGCAAACCGGAGGCACATTCGATGTCGGCACCGTAAATAACGGCAATATCGAGGTGGAAAATGTCAGTGGACAATTGGAAGTGAGCAATGTCAATGGCGGGATCACGGTTACGAACGTCTCGGGTTCGGTAGTGGCAAATACCGTGAATGGAAATGTCGAGGTCAGCCTCAGGAGCGTCGATCCGCAGGCGCCGATGGCGTTCTCCACGCTGAACGGGAAGATCGATGTTACCTTTCCTGCCGGATTTAAAGCCAATGTCAAGCTGAAGGCCGAGCATGGGGATATCTTCACCGACTTTGATGTCGAGGTTTCAAAAGATAAGCCCGTCGCGAAGAAGACAACCGAGGATCACACCTATCGCATCGATATCGACGACTGGGTCTATGGCAAGATCGGCGGCGGTGGTCCGGAAATGATGATGAAGACGACCTATGGGTCGGTGTATCTCAGAAAAGCAAAATAACCGATCATGTTCAGAAATTATTGGCTGACGGCCCTGCGGGTACTGGCGAGGAGCAAGGCTTTCAGCGCCATCAATATCTTCGGGCTGACGTTGGGAACCCTGTGTTGTATTTATATAGTGGTGTATGTAGCCGACGAGAATGGCTATGACCGGCAGCACCGTAGGGTAGCGGATATCTACCGGGTCGACAGCCATATAAAATGGGGAGGCGGGGAAGCCGACCGGGCGACGGTAACGGGAAACGTGGCGCCGTTGCTGAAAAAGGACTTCCCCGAGATCGAGCAGTTTACGCGGGTGGTGCCTTTCCTGGGAGTGGAGAGGCATATCCTGCATTACCGGGACAAGGCGATCTTCGAAAAAGATGCGGTCTATGTGGACTCGACGTTTTTCGATGTGTTCAATTTTCATTTTGTCCGTGGGGATTCGCGCACGGCGTTGATGGAGCCCTATTCGGTGGTGTTAATGAAATCGGTGGCCGACCGGCTTTTTGGTCACGAAGAGGCGATTGGTCAGAAGATCACGGTTGAGAATGTGTTTTTCAAGACCGATTACGTGGTGAAAGGGGTGGTCGATGAAAGCCTGGGCAAGAGTCATATCCATGCGGGGCTTTTCCTGGCGATGAACAGCGGGTTTATGGGAGATTATGTGCTGCATACCGACAATTGGGTGTCGAATGGCTATATCTCTTCTTATGTCCGGCTCCGCCCGCACGCCGATACGACGCTGCTGGCCCGAAAGCTGCCGGCCTTCGTGCAAAAATATGGCGGCGCCCAGATCAAGTCCACCGGGTCGGAAGAGTGGTTGTTCCTGCAGCCGGTGACCGCGGTGCATACGACGACTGGTCTCGGTGGACCACAGTTCACGACACCGGTAAGCCCGCTGTTTCTGCGCATCCTGTTGTCCATTGCGATTCTTATCCAGTTGATCGCCTGCATCAATTTTATGAATCTTTCTACGGCGCGGGCCATCCGGCGGGCCAAGGAGGTCGGGGTCCGGAAGGTGGTAGGGGCGCAACGACGGCAGCTGGTGCGGCAGTTCCTTGGGGAGTCGCTGCTTTTGTCGGGGATCGCGTTTTTTCTTGCGCTACCCCTGTTGGTGTTGATGCTGCCGTGGCTGAACGGCGTAACGGCGGCGGATATATCGTGGCGGGTTTTGTTGCAGGGCAGGGTGGTGGCGATGTTATTGGTGTTGATCGCCGGCACCGGTGTGGTGGCCGGGAGTTATCCGGCTTTTTATTTGTCTGCGTTCAAGGCGATACTGGTGATGAAGGGAAATTTTTCCAGTCAGATCTCGTCGGCCGGTCTGCGGCGGGGTCTTGTCGTATTCCAGTTCGTATTGTCCATACTTTTGATCATTGGGATCATCGTTATCTATACCCAGCTGAACTATGTGCGGAATAAAGATCTTGGTTTCGACAAGGATCAGCGGCTCGTGCTTAGTTTTCAAACACAGGCTGCCGTCGACCGGGTGCCGGCCTTTCTCGCCGACCTGCGGGGGCTTGCCGGGGTAAAAGAAGCCAGTAATGCCAGTGATGATCTTGGCGGGACCCATTATTTTTCCAATGATTGGTGGCTGCACGGCCAGACCCGGGAGCAGGGCGTAAATACCAACTTTGTTATCAGCGATGAATATTTTGTCGCGGCAAACGGGATCCGCCTGGTCAGCGGGCGCAATTTCCGGTCGACCGACAGCTCGCGGGTGTTGATCAATGAGACCTATGCTCGCCGGCTGGGGCTGGATGCGAAGACGGCGCCGGGAGTCCGGCTTTTCGACAGCCAGTCGCGGGAGGCCGAGATCGTCGGGGTGATGAAAGATTTTAATTATTCGAAGCTGGACCAGGAGCCGGGCAACTTCATGGTGTGGAAGTTGGGGGCGCATTCCGGTAACGGGCCGGTCGTGATCGCGCATACCGAGACGACGGATTATAAGGGTTTGCTGGGGAGGATGGAGGCGTTATGGCATCGCGATGTGCCGGGTACGCCGTTTACCTATTCGTTCATGGATGAGGAGGTCCAGAAGCAATATCAGGCCGAGATCACGATGTCGGGGATCATCCGGGCGTTTACGCTGATGGCGATGTGTATATCTTGTTTGGGGCTTTTTGGTCTGGCGGCTTTTAGTTCGGAGGAGCGGAAAAAGGAGATCGGCATCCGGAAGGTGCTCGGGGCGAGTGTGCCCGGGCTTACGCGATTGCTGTCGATGGAGTTCCTTCGGCTGGTGTTTATCGCCTTCCTGATCGCCGCACCTATCGCCGGCTGGGTGATGAGTGTGTGGTTACGCGAGTTTGCGTATCGTATCTCGCTGCATTGGTGGATCTTTGCGCTTGCGGGCGGGATCGCGGTGGTTATTGCGATGGTGACGGTCGGATACCAGGCTGTGAAGGCGGCGATGGGGAGTCCGGTGCGGGCGTTGCGGTAGTGGGCATGCGCGATAGTATTACGAAGAGGCGTACCTTACCGAAAAAAATGAGTGATATCAAGTCTTTGTTCGACGCCTATGCGAAGGCCGTCTATGAAAAAAATGTGGAGGGGTTTCTGGCCCTTTTCGATGACGAGATCCGCGTCTTTGACATGTGGGCCTGGAGTTATGATGGTGTTTCCGCCTGGCAGGAGATGGTGACGGGTTGGTTTGGATCGCTGGGGGTGGATCGGGATGTCGTGACCTTCGAGGAGATTCGTATTAGTGAATCCGGCGAGATGGGTGTCGCCAGTGCGTTTGCGCGTTTTGCGGCGGTCTCGGAGAAGGGCGAGGAATTGCGGTTCCTGCAGAACCGGCTTACCTGGGTGCTGCGGCGCAAAGCGGGGATGTGGAAGATCATCCATGAGCATACATCGGGGCCGGTCGATGGAGCAACGATGCAGGTGCGTTTGCGGCTATAGCTACGGCTTCTCCGCTGTGGTGGCGATCGTTCGCAGGTCTTCGAGGGGGAGGATCTTCCCATGAACCGGCCGGTTTTCGACAACCATATAGTAATCTCCCCGGATGCTGCCCGGGTCGACAGTTTTAGTATTGAGCGTATCGACGGAATAGACTGAAAGGACACGCTCGCCGCTGTTCTCCCGAACGTCCAGGAGAACATAGCCGTCGGCAAAATCCGGAAAAGGTTCGGTTTTGGCAAACAGGAGCCCCTCATATTTCCGGTCACCGACAAAAACATCGGCGAAAATGCTGCTTCCCGGCAGTCCTTTCCCTTCGGTCAATAATTTGAACAGGCTTTCGCCGACGTAGAAATTCCAGCCCTTGCGACAATCCTCATAGCATTCGACTCCCGGAACGAGGCCGACATGGGTCATGGTGATTTGGGTACGCGCGCCGTCTTTGGCGAGGTCCCAGGTTATCCGGTTGTCCTTCCACAGATACGGGTCTTTGAAGATCGGGAGAAAGCAATCAACCACCTTCCATACGATGCGCCTGCCGGGGTCCACCTCGGCGATCTCCATCAGCGACCAGGTTGTCCGGGCGAAATGGACTGTGAACCGACTTTGCAGGTCATTCGCGTTACCCTTGAAGTTTACAGCCCACCACTCTCCTACCCGGCTGATCTTTTCAAGGGCTTCGGCGGGGGTGACTGGGACGGTGATGGTACAATGATAGTTTTGCTGTTCCATATGATTGATTTGTAGAACAAAGCTAATCGGGATAGTCGTAGCCGGTTTATCGAAAATGGAGAATTTGACCGAGGGTGTTCTTGCTGATCTTTGCGACTACGATGACTTCGGGATCGGCGATCTCGCCGATGGAATATTCGATTTCGGTGCTCATCACTTGTGTGGCTTCTTCCAGTGTGAGGTGATAGTCTTTTTGAAGCCAGTCCAGCAGGTTTTTTGAGGCGTACTTTAGGGCGGCAGGAGTTTCTTTTGCCGATGCGAGTGCCATAAGGTAGTCGTTGTCCTCGACTCTTGGGTATTGCAGGGTGGGTGTCGAATCCTTTTTGATCAGCTTTACGGAGAAGGTGACATCCATCGAGGTTTCGAGGGCGTTGCCGGCGATCTCACCGTCTCCCTGTAATGCATGGCCGTCGCCCAGGTACAAGTAGGCGCCTTCATGAAAGACCGGCAGGTAGAGCGTCGATCCGCTTCTGGTCCTGTTGTAGTCGAGGTTCCCGCCAAAGGGGCCCTGGAAAAAGCTGAGGATCTCTCCTTTGCGGTTGTCCGGCGCGACGCCGATGCAGCCCAGAAAGGGATTGATCCTGACTTTGAAGTTTTTGAGATGGGGGTATTGGGTAACGGAACTGTCGATGGAGGCCAAACCGGTTTCCCGTTGTAATTTCCATTTGACAAGCGGGGGGTGTTTTTTGAGGATGTGCATGATCTCCGGGGGCATGCTTCTGGACACGAAAGACTCCGAGGTGTAGGCGTAGTCGCGGTTTAGTTCCACTTTTTGCAGCCGGATGACCAGTATGTCGCCCGGTTCCGCCCCTTCGACGAAAAAGGGACCGGTTAGCGGGTTGCCGCCCCTGGTTCTGTGTACGCCTTTTTGATCGTTGCCCATTGCGTCGATCGTTTCCGTGTGAACCGTATCTCCCGGCCGGATGTGCAGGACGGGTTCGAGGTTTTTGGTAAAGGAATGAGAGAAGCGGGTTGGCCTTAATTCAACCTGGGCAGGTGGCTGCGCCTGTAGACGCGAAAGAAGGCACAGGATAAAAAAGGGGATGAATCTCATAGTTTGATACCAATCAAGATACGTAAAAAAGTATATATTTGCTGCAACTCCTTGTCTCCGAAAAACCTTCTATTCCCGAAAAATGCTGTTTAACTCGTTTGAATTCCTAATCTTCCTTCCAGTCGTCTTTCTTCTCTATTGGTTTGTATTCAACAAGAATTTGTCCGCGCAAAACCTGCTGATCCTTTTCGCCAGCTATGTTTTTTACGGATGGTGGAGCTGGAAATTTATGCTCCTGCTGGCGTTCTCGACATTGTTGGATTTTCTCTATGGATTCGGTGTGGCTTCTTTGAATAAGCGAAAGTCAAAATTCTTTCTTTGGCTCAGCATTATCAACAACCTGGGTTTTCTGGGTATATTCAAATATTACAACTTTTTCGCGGACCAATTTCAGTATGCGGCCGGGTCGCTCGGCTGGCATGTTCATCCCGCGCTCCTCGAAGTGGCGCTACCGGTAGGTATTTCCTTCTATACCTTTCATGGCATGTCCTATGTGTTCGACATCTATCGCGGTCTTCGAAAGCCGGTGACGAACTTTGCGGAATATGCCGTTTTTGTTTGCTTTTTTCCACTGCTCGTAGCCGGACCTATTGAAAGAGCTAATCATTTGTTGCCGCAGGTGCAGACGCCCAGGCTCTTCCGCTATAGCCAGGCCATGGAGGGCTGCAGGCTGCTGCTCTGGGGAATGTTCAAGAAGGTGGTTATTGCCGACAGTCTTGCCGGGTTCTCCGACGAGATCATCGGACACTACACAACGCACAGTGCTTTTACGCTCATCATGGGGGCCATCAGCTTCAGCTTCCAGGTATATTGCGACTTCAGCGGATATTCGGACATCGCCCTGGGCGTGGCCAAATTATTTGGATTCGAATTGCTGAGCAATTTCAAATTCCCCTATTTCTCGCGGGATATTGCCGAATTCTGGCGCCGGTGGCATATTTCGCTCTCTTCCTGGTTTAGAGACTATTTGTACATTCCGCTCGGGGGGTCGAAGGTTGGTAAGCTACGGGCTGTGCGGAACGTATTCATTGTTTTTTTGGTGAGCGGCTTCTGGCATGGCGCCAGCTGGAATTTTGTGGTATGGGGAGGAATTCATGCGTGCGGGTTCCTGCCGTTGCTCGTGCTCAACCGGAATCGTGTACATGTCAGCAGTATTGTCGCGCAGGATCGCCGGTTTCCAAGCTGGCGGGAATTCTTTCAAATGGCCGGAACCTTTGCGTTCGTCACGTTTGCCTGGATCTTTTTTCGCATTCATCAGCTCAGCACGGGCATCGACTATGTAAGGCGGATCTTTCTCGATAGTATCAGGCATCCGATGCAATATCTGAAAGCGCCGGAAGGAAAGCTTATTCTGATCTATATTATCCCCGTGCTCATCGCCGACTGGTATTTCCGCCGGGATGAGCGGGTGCTGCGGAAACTGGGCTGGGTGCCGTCGATCGTAATGGGTTTGTTGATTTTTTACTTTTTCCGGCGGGATAGCTCGTTCATCTATTTTCAATTCTAATGAAAAAGTTTTTAATTAAGGTCACGCTCTATATTGTTATCCTGCTGGCGATCATTCTGCCGGTGTCCATCTGGCTTTTCAAAAAAGTGCCCAAACACTTCTTGCTGGTTTCCAATTCCGTGTCTTACAATCTGAAGGCGGACTTTATCCGGCAGCACCCGGAGAAGCTGGAGCAGGCTGGGGTTGTGGTCGTTGGGTCTTCGATGTCGCTGAATAATGTCGACGCAAAGATGATCCGGGACAGTTTGCGGCTTCCGGTGATCAATCTTGCTTCCTGGGCGTTGAATATCCAGAACTATCAGAACTCCCCGATATGGGATGAGCACAAGATCTTTTTTTCGAATATCGGCGTTCCCGATTTTGGCGAATCACGGGTGATCGCCAAGGATAATTATTCTTTCAACACGTCCCGCGTTCGCGAATGGTTCAATTTCGAGACGGATATCAAAACCTGTCTGGGAATGCTGCAGCAAGCGCAAGAGGTCATGTCGATCCCCGACAATTCGAACTATAAAAGCTGCAATTTCGACGAATGCGGATCGGTGCTGTTCTCCGTTAAGGGCTTTACGTATGATTCGCTCCGATGGAATGCCGACGAGTTTGTCAAATGGGGAGTGGATTCCGCACGGTTGAGGGCATATGTTAGCCGGCTCAAGGAATTGACGGGATCCCATCATGGCTATTCCCGGATCATCGTTTCGTTCTCGCCGGTGCGCAGGAAATTCTATAGTGCCGGCCGATCGGGAATGATCGCATACCTGGGGGGATTGATCAGGGAGAATTGTCCGGATGTGACGTTCTTCAATTTATATGATCGGGACTATCCAGACAGTGTTTTTGCGGATAATTGTCATTTCAATGTGCTTGGTGCTGGTCGGTTCACGGGAGAAGTGATCGATTCCATGAGGGCAAGAGGGGTGATGGGAAGGTAGTTATAGGCTGACCTGGTATTTTGTGCTACGCCCACCAGCTTTTCCGATAAGGGCGATGGCACCCACTCTTAAGAGGTCCTGCAAGTCCCGCGTTGCTGTTGCTTTGGAGACTTTGGTTATCGAGCCGTACTTAGTTGCGTTCATACCGCCTTGAAACCCCTTTGGCCCCTCTTCCAACATGCGGCGGATCACTTTTGTTTGTCGCTCACTCAGGATGTCTTCGTATTGATTAAAGAATTGAGTCTTTTTAAGCGCGAACTCTATCATTTCCTCAGAATCGGTTTGTGCGATGAGAGTGGTCTTCACAAAGTAGTTTATCCACGCTGTTATTTCATTTGAGGATTGTGCTTTTTGAAGGGCCTCGTAATAGTCGCTCTTTTTTTCTTCTATTGCCTTGGACAAGCTTAACAGAACGGGTCGCCCTATGCCCTGGGATAGAGCCTTCTCTGCGATAGCCCGGCCAATGCGGCCATTACCATCTTCAAATGGGTGTATCGTTTCGAAATACAGGTGAGCGATAGCCGATCTTACCGGCGCTTTTTTGATCTCCTTTTTTCCTCCTGGCGCGGTTTCGTTGAACCAGGTGATAAACCGATCCATTTCCTGCGGAACGATAGCCGAGGGCGGCGCTTCATAATGGACCTTTTGCTTTCCCATTGCCCCTGAGACAACTTGCATTGGTTCCTCGTGGGTCCGCCAGGCTCCTACGACTATTTCTTTACTTCCCTGCATCAGCATCGTATGCCAGTCAAATAGCTTCTTATTGTTGAGGTCCTGCCTGTATGAGTCACGGACATCGATCATGAGCTTGCCGATCCCCAGCGCTTTTTTATCCGGGATGTATTCCGGGCTCGTTAACAACCCCAAATTTTTTCTGATCGATGAAAGAACGTCTTTGCGGCTGAGATATTCCCCTTCTATTTCTGAAGTTTTGATCGCTTCTGCGACGATGATATCGATCATGGCTTCTGTTTGCGTCTCCTGGGGTAAGGCATTGAAAATGCCGGACACCTTTCCGATTTTTTCCGCAAACGCAAATAGCTCATCCTCAATTTCTTGGAGAGAAAAAGAGAAGTTTGGCCAGTCATTTAGCTCCCAATTATAGCGCGCCATGAGCCGATTAGAATGATTATTCGGCTCAAATATAGCACAAAAATGAGCCGAATAGGGGAATTATTCGGCTCACGCTTGCTAGTTGGTGATCATCCCAACCGCCTCCCGGCTCACCCAACCCCTTTCGGGAAAATCGGCGGCCCATTGCAGCGGGGTTACGTTTCGCGCGATATGCCAGCCTGGTACTTCGCGCCAGTCGAGGTATTTTCGGAGGTTTACTTTTACGTTGGTATCGGCCCCAAGGTCCAGGAGACGGCGCGCCATGTATCCATCCCGTTGTCTGCCGTTGACATAGGCGTCACTGACGACGACATTGAACAGCGGCGTATGTCCGCCAAAACCTTCGCTGTCGACAATGGCGGGAGCATTTACGTCCGCTCCATTATTCAGCAGCCAGTCGAAGATTTCCCGTTCGTCAAAATCTATGGACAGGTGCAGAAGGGTCGTCCCGTCGATCGGGGTGCCATGCAGGCCCGAGATGTAGTCGTCGTGGCAGCCCAGTTCGACTGGGTAGATCTCACGATACGAGAATCGCCGGTGGATCAACTGCGGGTCGCGCTGCACGTGCGACTTGAGCTTTTCCAGATCGCCGCAATGAAAGGCCATCAACGGAGAATCCGCCCATTGAAGGCCACTTGCCTTGAAGCGTTGCAGGATCTCATGTTTGCCGGCGGGGTGGCGGCTGTACGTCTCAAGCACCATCGCCAGCGGGGCCAGCTTGTCCCCTTTCTCGTCCGTCAAGGGAACGCCGGCATCATCCAGAAACCCAAACCCCCGCGCGTTCAGCGTTTCGCAGGATCCCATGACGTCTCCCGGGCGAAATGCTACTCCCTGTTCGTGCAGCCATTTGACCACTTCGATATCGCCATGCAATAAGGCCCGGCCGCAGGCATGCTCAAAATCTTTTGCACCCAGCGCTGCGATCGTCTTGACCATGTCGAGGAGACCCATGTTCGCGGCGTGGGTCATCGGCGGTCCCCAGTTGCCGCTCACGAGGGGTACGTGCAAGAGATCGGGATAGGAAGTCAGCAATTGTGTAACAGCTTTTGTGTCGCCTGCCCGGATGGCCTTATCGATGAGCTGGGCGGCCGTATTGCCGGTGACGCGTTGCTTGAGTTGTGTCCAGGAGGAGAATCCATATTCGCGGGCGATGACCAATTGTGCATCGCTCAGCTTGAGCCGCGTGGATAGCGTGTCGTCGGCGACGGAATGGAATTTTGGATGCCGGCGCCGTACGCGATCAAAGGCGTCGGGTGATCGTAATTTACATTGCTCAAGCAGTTGGCGTGCTTGCTTTTTGGGAACATCGAGATGGGGCCGTGCGGGCAGGCCGCGGGAGACTGTAGACATAACTTTCCTTCTTTTAAATATGCCCGTGTCCGCAGGAAGGCAAGAAGTAAGTTAATAAGTATGTGTTTGATGAACCACTCCGGAGGGCTTTGCCCTTTTCCGCGGACGGGATGCTTCCGGAAAGCAGGCTAAATATAGTATTTATTTTATAAACTTCGAAGGACCTCATGGAAGTCTGTTTGGCCCCAATGCTCCTTATATTTTCCGCCTTCTAACCGGATGAGGTCGATCACCTGAATCACTACCGATTTGTTCGTGGGAGCAAGCCCAAATATTTCGCCGGTATGGGTGCCAGTGATCTTTTTCCGGGTCGTAACGAGATCGTTCTCCGCCACCTGTTCGAGGATCTCCACCTTGCAGTCGGGGAATCCTTTTCGCAATACCTCGTTGAGAAAAAAAGTAAAGCTTTCTTTTCCATTGGGCTTTCCGGGAGGTGCGGCATGATTGACCACGTCGTCGGCCAGAAGTTCTTCGAAGGAGGCGGCCAGCCCCTGCTCGATGCATTCTTTGTTGAAGCGGCGTACGATCGCCTTGTTCTGTTCGGTGCTGTAGTTCATTGTTTAAGTCTTTACGCCTGCAAAATTCAGGATATGAACTACTATGAGGTTAGGTCTACCGGTTCAAAGACTAGTCCTGAAAGGTCATGCCTTTTGAATAATCCTTTGGCGCGACCCCGAAATGCTTTTTGAAAGACTTCGTAAAGCCGGAATGGGTCTCGAACCCGAGTTTAAACCAGATCTCCGCGGGTTTCTCTTTTTGGTTTGCCAGCATCTGGGCCGCCAACGACATCTTTTGTGCGAGGATCCAGCTATTGGGAGATTCGGAGTAGATTTTTTTGAATTGCCTTTTAAAGGTGGAGAGGCTCAGATTACAGAGAAATGCCATTTCTTCGATGGTGAGATTGCTAAGGAGGTTGGTCTCGACTACTTTTCGGATGGTCAGCTCGATGGAGGATAGTTGTCCGCGGTATTTGAAGGCCAGAAATTGCCGGGTATGGTTCTCCAGCAAATGCTGCAGTAGCTCCTGCAGTTTGATACGTTTCATCGATGTCGAGATCTCCTTGCCGCGACTTAGCATCAATTGCAGGGAATCGATGAAGTGGTCTATGAAGGAGTCCTTTTCGAAGGCAACATATGCGTCCGGGTTTACCTTCAGGGCCTTCGTTGTTTTATCAACAAAACCGGCATTGATGCGGAAGAATTCGGCCAGCTCCCGGTCGTCGAAGAAGATCAGGATACTCCTGAACTCTTTTTGTTTCGAGATATCTACGGATGCGACACAGTGGCCCGCGGAGAGAAAATGGATCTCGTTGTCATTGGGGTGCACCGTTTTTTCCGGGAAGGTCATCGTCTTCTGTCCCGAAATGACGAGGCTGATGGCATTCCGGTCGAGGACCGTCTTTTCCTTTATCGTTGTCCTGGTGGCGGTAAAGGGATGGATAATGATGCTGTCGCCGGAGGTCGATTTTCCGGGAAAAGCATCCTGGGGAAGAGAATAGATGGACATCCGCGTAGATTGGTGGTAATGGCTGCAATTTAGCAAAAAAGCAAAACGTATATGAAGAACTGCGACTATGTTTGCTTAATGAACAAGCCTGTTATAGACAAAGCATTTGGTCGGGAGGCCTTTGGCCTTGATCCCGGCAATTATCATGCGGCAAGACCGGGGTATCCCGAATGGGTCTATGAGCTATTGCGCCAGACTTGTGGAGTAGGAGAAAATACGGCTGTATTCGAGATTGGGGCGGGTACGGGAATCGCCACGCATCGGCTGCTTGAACTGGGTGCCAATCCGTTGGCGGCTATCGAACCGGACAATCGGCTGGCTGATTTTCTTTGTGCAACCATACCGCGGGATGCGATGACGGTGATCAGATCCTCATTCGAGGATGCGGCGTTACCGCCGGCGGCATTTGATCTTGGGTTTAGCGCTACCGCATTTCACTGGCTGGACGAAGAGACTGCATTGGCGAAGGTTGCCGGTTTGCTTAAGCCCGGAGGTTGGTGGGTCATGGTCTGGAATGTATTTGGCGATCCGGATAAGGCTGATCCTTTCCACGAAGCGACGAAGGCATTGCTTGATGGGCCCATCGGGCCGTCGAGAGAAGATCGGAAAATCCCTTTTGCTTTGGACAAGGACGCGCGGGTGGCTGCTTTGGAACGGGCTCAGACGTTTGATCGTGTCGAGCATCGAACCAGCGCATGGCCGATGGTTCTCGATTCGAATCAGGTGGTCAACCTTTATGGGACTTATTCCAATATCACGATCAGGCCTGACCGGCAGGAGGTGCTTGCGGAGTTGGGCCGGATTGCGCGGGAGGAGTTTCGGGGGCGGGTGGTGAGGAATATGGTTACCAGCCTGTATATAGCGAGGCGTGTTTTTCCGAAATTGTCTATATTTAAAGCATGATCTTTGTTCCCAATATTTGTCAGGGGGCGTATGAAACTTGAGTATTACAGGATCCCTTCTTTCGGTTGCTTGATCGATACTCTTCATTTGGACAAATTGGCGTCTCTATATTCTTTGTGTTGTCGGGGTTTCTCATAACCCGGATTTTGATGCAAACAAGGAAGAACGCACACTTCTTTCGCGACTTTTACGTCCGCTGGGCATTACGGATCTTCCCGTTGTATTACCTCTTTCTGATCATCTTCTATTATTTAGTCCCTTTTTTTTGACACGTTCCCATCACCCCTTTTGGTGACCAGGTTTATTTCTGGGTATATCTGCAAAATTTTGCCATGACCTTCGGTCGGGGGAACAATGGCCACAGGCATTTATGGTCTTTGGCTGTGGAGGAGCATTTCTATTTTATATGGCCGGTTCTTGTTTATTTCTTAAACAAGAAGAAGATAAAGATTGCTGTTGCGGCTATTTTGATCATTGCCTTTTTGTGTCGCCTGTTCCTGATAAAAAGCGGGAATGAGGCTTATATGCTGACATTTGGCAGAATGGACGAGCTTGCCATCGGGGCATTGCTGGCCGTGTGGGAGTCGGACGGTAAGCTATCCGGTAAGGCAAAAGGTTTCCTTATTTCCTTTTTGGTCGTGATCATTCCTACAATACTGATATGGGTTAAATTCACGGGAAGGGCGCCTACCCTTGGACAGGTTGTTAAATACAATCTGGTCTCTGCCGCCTGTTTCTGTGTGGTCGGGTATGTCGTTGCCCTTCGGCAGGATGTCGGGATCAACAAATTGCTTACCACCCGATTTTTCTCACTTAGTGGGAAAATAAGTTATGGGTTATACGTCTACCACCCGCTTGTTTTTTCGCTGATCGTTTCCTTGTTTCCGGCAGGAACATCCATACCACAGTTATTGGTGGCCTGTTTTGGCGCAACATATCTCATCGCGTTCATTAGTTATCGGTTCTTCGAGTCAAAATTCATTGCGATGAAGAAATACTTTGGGTCAAATGAAAAAAACGGCTATGAAATTTCTTCATAACCGCTTGTTTTTCTTCGTGGTGTGGGGCGGGATCGAACCGCCGACACAAGGATTTTCAGTCCTTTGTTTAGGCCCAGGGTGGTTTGAGATGGTATTTGTTGATTGTATATCAGCACATTACACCTAAACTCAATTCAACTAGAGATATCCTAAACCACCGTTTACCGGACCAATTACCTGACCACCTTCAAGCGGTTTGGATGGCCGATATTAAAAAATTAAATTTGTGAAAACACGATTGAAATGAGCGCGGTAACACCCTTGGATAAACAGATTTCCAATTACTTGACACAATTGAATTCTCGCCAAAAAAAGGCGGTATTGACGGTCGTGAAAACTTTCGCAGAGGAACAAGACCAAGAATCCAGCCCATGGAAAGATGCCGGCTTTGTCGCTGAAATGGATCGGCGTATGGCAGAATTAGAAAGCGGCAAAGTGAAAGGCATCACTTGGGATGAAGTCAAGCAAAGAGCCAGAAATTCAATAAAACCGAAAAAAAGAAAATGAGCTATCAGCTAGTTTTCCATCCTGAGGCTGATAAAGAATACATGGAAGCGTACCAGTGGTACGAAAAAGAGCAGAAGGGCTTAGGGGCTCGGTTTGAAAAGATGGTTGGGCTTTATATACAGAAAATAATAGACGCTCCTGAGAACAATCATTACGGCAAAGCGCCTTATCGGGAAGTGTCTACCGAAATTTTCCCTTATTTAATTGTCTACAAAATCAACAAAAGGAAGAAGCTGATTTTTATATCAGCGATCTATCATACTAAACGCAATCCAAGGTACAAATACAGGAAATAGAGAACTCCTTTAACCTCCTCCCGAAAACTCTAAGTGGCGGTTGCGTTGTTTTGGGGTGAGCTTACAATACAGGCGATCGGTTAGCTTCGTGATTAAAATAGATGCGAATGAAAAAACACGTAAAAACTTACGCGGCGATTTCGGATTCTATTTACGCTGTTTAATGGGGCTTTAATGGCTATTGCCGGGTTCTACCTGATATTAAAAGAGGTGCGACAGGTGGGGTGGACAACTATCATTGTTGTACTATTATTCTATATAACAGCCTTACTGATACATATATTTGGCAAAGCGGTCGCTTGATCCATCCTCTACAAAGCAGCATCAGGTGCGAAAAGGGAACAAAAAAGGCCCCATTTCTGGAGCCTTTAAAGCTGTGGTGTGGGGCGGGATCGAACCGCCGACACAAGGATTTTCAGTCCTTTGCTCTACCGACTGAGCTACCGCACCATCCTTTCCCAATTTGCGTTTGGGGAGGCAAAAATAGGGTTTCCCGGGGGATTATCGAAATAAAAGGCCGGGAAATTCCATAAAATTTTGAACGTCAGCGCTCCGCGCGGCTCAAGGCGGGGCTTGTCGTCGGAGGCGGCTGGCCTCTGCGAGGCGTGGTTGCCTGGGGAGGCTGCTGGTGGCGCAGCGTGTGGGCCGATGGGCGCCTGTACGCGGCGCGACCTACATCCCATACTCGCTCAGGAACTTGATCCGCATCAGCTTCAACTGCTCCCACGTGAAATTCCCCTCGGACAGCTCCTGTTGCGCGACCTGCAAGCTGCTGGTCTCGCAGCTTTTGAAGTATTCGATGATCTCGTCCTGCTCGTATTCGTCGAGCATTTCGTCGATAGCGTAGCCGAGGTTGAGCTTGGTGCCGCTGGCGGCGATGGTTTCCATGTCCTCGAGCAGCGCATCGAGGCGGAGATCCTTGTTCTTGGCGATGGTTTCCAGCGGGATCTTTTTGTCCACCTGCTGGATGATATAGACTTTGTTAACGCTCTTATTGACGACGCTCTTCATGATGAAGTCGTCGGGTTTCTGGATGTCGTTCTCCTCGACATATTTGGCGATAAGCTCGATGAATGGCTTGCCATAGCGCAGGGCCTTGCCCTTGCTGACGCCCTGGCATTTTTCAAGCTCCTGCACCGTCGTGGGATACAGCGTGGCCATATCCTGCAGCGAGGTCTCGAGAAAGATGACGAAGGGAGGCAGCGCCTTTTTCTTGGCTTCTTTCTGGCGGAGGTCCTTCAGCAACTCGAAGAGCTTCTCGTCGGTAGAAGTGGTGCCGCCGGTCTCGGCATTCTCCTCCTCGTCGTCGGCGTTGGCCTCCTCGAAGAGATTGTTGAGAACGATCTTGAACGAGCGGGGTTTCTTGAGATAGTCCTCGCCTTTTTTGGTGATCTTCAGTACACCGTATTCCTCGATATCCTTCTTCAGCAGATCTCCCAGCAGGAGCTGGCGGATCAGCGAATTCCAAAGATGCTCGGGCTCCTCCTTGCCAATCCCGAACTCCGAAATGCCCTCGTGCCGGAACATCTGGATCTGGGGCGTCAGCTTCCCGGTAAGAATATTGACGACATAGCCTGTTGCGAACCGCTCGTCGAGGGCCTTTATCGTCTTCAGCACCTTGACAGCATATTCGCGTGCTTCCACCTGCTCCTTCGGATGCAGGCAGTTGTCGCAGCTGCCGCAGTTCTCGGTGGTATATTCCTCGCCGAAGTAGCTCATCAGCACCTTCCGGCGACAGACGCCGCTTTCGGCATAACCCACCATTTCGTTGATGAGCTGGGCGCCGACCTCGCGTTCGCTCAGCGGCTTGTCCTTCATCAGGTGCTCGAGCTTGGCGACGTCTTTGTGAGAGTAATAGAGAATGCAGTTACCTTCCAATCCATCGCGACCGGCGCGACCAGTCTCCTGGTAGTAGTTCTCGATGGACTTGGGAATATTGAAGTGAATGACGAATCTGATGTCCGGCTTGTCGATGCCCATGCCGAAGGCGATGGTGGCGACGATGACCTGGACGTCTTCGTTTAAAAAGAGATCCTGCCGTTCGGCCCGCAGCTTACTGTCGAGACCGGCATGATAAGCCACGGCCTTGATCCCGTTGGCGACGAGCATGTCTGCGAGTTCTTCCGTCGTCTTGCGGTTCAGCGTATAGATGATCCCGCTCTTGCCCTTCTGCTGGACGATGTAGCGGACGATGCTCTTGATGGTCTGGTCCTTCTTGATCTTGGGCTGGATCTCGTAATAGAGATTGCCACGGTTGAAGGAGGAGATGAAAATATTCGGTTCGCGGAGCCCCAGGTTTTTGACAATGTCGCTTTTCACCTTGGGCGTTGCGGTAGCCGTCAACGCGATCACGGGGATGTTGGGACTTATCTGATCCATCATCTCCCGGAGCCGGCGATATTCCGGCCGGAAGTCATGGCCCCACTCCGAGATACAGTGCGCCTCATCCACGGCGAAGAAGGAGATCTTCAGATCGCTGAAGAATTCCATATTCTCCTGTTTGGTGAGGGTCTCGGGGGCGACGTATAACATTTTTGTATGTCCGTTGAGCAGATCTTCATGAACCTCCTTGATCTGCTTCTTGCTGAGCGTAGAGTTGAGAAAATGGGCCACGTTATCCCTGTCGCTGTAGCTCCGTACCAGGTCGACCTGGTTCTTCATGAGCGCGATCAGCGGACTGACGATGATCGCCACGCCCTCGCTGATGATGGCGGGCAGCTGGTAGCAAAGGCTTTTGCCACCGCCGGTGGGCATGATGACGAATGTGTCCTTTCCCGATAATAAACTTTGGATGATCTTGTCCTGGTTGTCCTTGAAGGCGTCGAAACCAAAATGTTCCTGCAGTTGGGCGAGCAGGCCGCTGGATGGTTTGGATCTTTCTTTGACAGTCGTTTTGCTACTAACGGTCTTGGTTTTCCTGGTGGTAGTCTTTTTTGTTTCGGTTGTTGCCATGCTCAAAAATTTTCTTCCTCACTTGTTATCTGGTCTTGAGAGCCCTTGATGTCTCCTGGCAAGAAAAGGGTTGGCGGAAAGAGCTTTCCCTGAGAGTTCGGATTAGGAGGGCTTAACCTTCGTTTAAGGGATGGCGAAGTTACAAAAAAAGGGGGTAAGGAGCTAGCGGAATGTGTTAAAATTGCGCGGCAATGCGCTAATCTTTGTGTATTTCAAGCGATTGTAAGTGCGGCGTAGGGGATATTCTACAAAATCGCTAAGGGGTGCACTCACTGCGGCGATTTGTGGTTTTTGATCTAGATTTGCGGACATTTATGAACAGGGCTAAGGATATCATTGGGATAGGTAAGCACATCATCCGGATGGAAGCGGCTGCGGTCGCGGCCCTGGAGCATCAGCTGGACGGAGAGTTCGAGCGGGCGGTGGAACTGATCTTCGCCTGCAAGGGCCGGGTGGTGATCAGCGGCATCGGCAAGAGCGCCATTATCGCCCAGAAGATCGTCGCAACGCTCAATTCGACCGGCACACCCGCCATTTTCCTGCACGCGGCCGACGCCATCCATGGCGATCTGGGCATGGTCCAGGATCAGGATGTCGTGGTCCTTGTCAGCAAAAGCGGCGAAAGTCCCGAGATAAAAGTGCTTCTTTCTCTGATCCGCGGCTTTGGTAATAAACTGATTGCGATGGTCGGAAGCCGGCAATCGGTCCTTGCCCGGCAGTCGGATATCATTCTTCATACGCCTGTGGAAGAAGAGGCGGGCATGAATAACCTGGCGCCGACCTGCAGCACCACGGTTCAATTGGTCATGGGGGATGCATTGGCGATCACACTTATGGAAATGAGAGGTTTTGGCAGTGAGGATTTCGCCCGGTTCCATCCTGGTGGAACATTGGGCAAGAAGCTCTATTTAAGGGTGGAAGAGGTGTATATCCATAACGAACAACCCAAGGTGAGCCCCGACACGGCCTTGAAGGAAGTGATCATCGAGATCACTTCCCGTCGACTGGGGGCAACTGCGGTCACAGACGAAGAGGGACTGCTGTTGGGCATCATCACCGATGGCGACCTTCGTCGTCTGTTGGAAAAAGAAGGTCTGCACCCCGGTCTCCGGGCCAGCGACATCATGACCAGGAGTCCCAAGACGATCGAGCCGGACGCGTTGGCCATCGAAGCGCTGGACCTGATGCGCGTTCACGACATCACCCGCCTGGTGGTCACCAATGACAGACGGTACCTGGGCTTTATCGATCTAAATAACCTTATACGCGAGGGAATAATATAAACATGAACAAACATCACTACGTTGTTATTATGGCCGGGGGTATCGGCAGCCGTTTCTGGCCGATGAGCCGCCAGGATTATCCAAAACAGTTCCTCGATATTCTGAATACGGGCCGGACACTTATCCAATGGACCTTCGATCGATTCAGCACGTTCATCCCCCAAGAGAACATCTATGTGGTCACCTCGCAGGAGTATATGGACATTGTTGCAAAACAGCTCCCTCAACTGCCGGCGGAGAATATCCTGGGTGAGCCTTCCAGAAAGAATACCGCGCCCTGTATCGCCTATATCTCTTTCAAGTTGCAACAATTGGATCCAAAGGCTTCGCTGATCGTGGCGCCGGCGGATCACCTGATCCTGGACAAGACGGCGTTCACCAAGGTCTGTCTCGAGGCCCTCAGCTTCGTCAACAAGCATAACGCGTTTATTACCCTTGGAATAAAGCCGGCGTACCCCAATACCGGGTATGGCTATATCCAGTATGAACAGCATTCCGTGTCGGACAATGTCTACAAGGTGAAGACCTTTACGGAAAAACCCAATCTCGAGCTGGCAAAGACCTTCCTGGCCAGCGGGGATTTCCTCTGGAATGCGGGCATCTTCGTCTGGCAGGTGAAGAATGTGATCCTGGCGTTCGAGAAGCATCTGCCCGAGATGTACGAGGTCTTTGCGGCCGACAAGGACAAGTTCAATACCCCCGCGGAGAAAGAAGCGCTTCAAACGATCTACCCTCTCTGTACCAATATTTCCATCGACTTCGGGATCATGGAAAAGGCGGATAATGTCTACGTGATCCCCTCGGCCTTTGGCTGGAGCGATCTGGGCACCTGGAACAGCGCCTATGAGAACCTCAACAAAGACTACCTGGAAAATGCGGTTGCCGGCGACAATGTCATCGTCATCGACGCTACCCGGTGTATGATCCATGCGCCCAACGACAAGCTGGTGCTCCTCCAGGGCCTGGATAATGTCATCGTTGTCGATACCGAGGATGTCCTGCTGATCTGCAAACGCGAAAAGGAACAGGAGATCAAAGAATATGTGGCCGAAGTAAAGCGGAATAAAGGAGATCAGTATCTTTAAGGAACGGACCAAACCGTTGCGAAAAGTAAATGTCGCCCTATCCGCTGCACACCATACTCTTCCTGGATATCGAAACCGTTTCGCAGTATCCGGAATTCAAGGACGTGCCCGAAGACTGGCAGAAGCTGTGGAAGCACAAGGCTGAGGCCCTGAACCGGGACAAGACACTCCTCACCCCCGATGAACTGTATGACAGGGCCGCGATCTATGCGGAATTCGGCAAGGTCGTGTGTATCAGTTGCGGCGTCCTGTCGGGTCCGCCTGCCGAGCGCAAGCTTTCCCTGAAGTCCTTTGCGGGCGACGACGAGAAAGAGCTTCTCCAACAATTTTACGAGCTGCTTCACAAATGGGGGTCCGAAGGTCAGAAATATCTCTGCGCCCATAACGGAAAGGATTTCGACTTCCCGTATCTCTGCCGCCGGATGATCATCCACGGAATGAAGATCCCGTCCGTGCTCAATCTCTCGGGGAAGAAGCCCTGGGAGGTGCCGCATATCGATACGATGGAGCTCTGGAAGTTCGGTGAATACAAGAATTATATTTCCCTCAACCTGCTGGCGCATACCCTGGGCGTCCCGACCCCCAAGGACGATATCGACGGCAGCCAGGTGGGAGCCGTCTACTGGACCGAAAAAGACCTCCCCCGCATCGTAACCTATTGTCAGAAAGACGTAGTCACGGTAGCGCAGGTATATCTCCGCATCCATGGCGAAACACTGATCCGGCCTGAAAATATTTGTATCAAATAAGTTCCGCACGCATGAGCTCTCCCGCCCTTGTCAGCAAGCTTCCCCAGGTAGGCACGACCATTTTCACCGTGATGTCTTCGATGGCGGCGGAGCTGGGCGCGGTCAATCTTGGCCAGGGATTCCCCGATTTCCCGATGAGCGAAACCCTGGTCTCGTTGGTCGACCGGGCGATGCGCGACGGGTACAACCAGTATGCTCATATGAATGGAGTGGCCGCGTTGCGCGAGGTGCTGGCCGCCAAGATCGCGGATTGCTATGGCACCGTGGTTAGTCCCGATACGCAGATCACGATCACTCCGGGGGGAACCTATGCGATATATACCGCCCTGACGACGATCCTGCAACCCGGCGACGAGGTCATCGTTTTCGAGCCGGCCTATGACAGTTATATTCCCAATATCGTGATCAACGGCGCGGTTCCGGTGCGCATCGATCTTCAATTCCCGGACTATCGGATCGACTGGGACCTGGTGCGGCAAAAGACCGGTCCGAAGACCCGGATGATCCTGCTCAACACCCCGCATAACCCTACGGGGTCGATCCTCCGGCCGGAGGACATGCAGCAGTTGCGGTCGATCGTCGCGGGAACAAACATTCTCCTTCATTCGGACGAAGTATACGAGCACCTGATCTTCGACAATATTCCCCATCAATCGATCCTGCGATACCCCGATCTGCTGGAAAGAAGCTTTGTCTCTTTTTCCTTCGGCAAGGTCTATCATTGCACCGGCTGGAAACTGGGGTACAGCGTGTCGTCTCCGGCGCTGATGAAAGAATTCCGGAAGGTGCATCAATTCAACTGTTTCAGCTGTCACACGCCTTCCCAGGTGGGACTGGCGGAATTCCTCAAGGATAAAACGACCTATCTTTCGCTGGGCGCGTTCCTCCAGCAAAAACGCGACTATTTCGGGCAGTTGATGGCGGATACGAAATTTACTCCCCTCCCCTCGTATGGCAGCTATTTTCAGCTGTATAAGTACGATCGGATCAGCGACGAACCGGACAAGGATTTTGCTATCCGGATCACAAAAGAATATGGCGTCGCGTCCATCCCGGTGTCGGCTTTTTACCAGGACGGAAAGGACGATCACGTGGTACGATTTTGTTTTGCAAAAAAAACGGAAACGCTGGAAAAAGCAGTGGAGCGCCTGGTTAAAATATAATTCCCTATGAGACTTTTTTTTGCTGTCGCCGTTGCTTTTCTTCTACTCTCTTTTTCCTGGAGTTGTGGTGATCATCCTGCCCATACCGTGACCGATTCCGTTCACCTGGAGAGTACCGAGGAAGACACTTCGACATCGCCGCGTCCCGACAGCGTTTTTCCACGTCCCGACAGCGTTTTTGCGGAGCCCGACACCCTGGGTGCGCTGCCGTCTGACGATAGGACTTCCGCCGGCGATCTGGAGTTGGTTCCCCACCCGATCCACCTCGACAAGGGTGTCGACCTGACGCTGAACCTTCCAAAAGGATATCAGATCAGCGTTGCCGCGCAGGGGCTGCACCGGCTGCGGTTTATGGCTAAAAGCCCCGACGGCCGGCTCTTTTGCACCGACATGGCCAATACGAGCGATAACAAAATCGGTTGTGTATATATCTTCGGGGACTGGGACTCGGCGGCAAAGCGATTCACCCGAACGACCACGTATCTCGGTCATTTGCACAATCCCAACCAGGTGGCTTTTTACGACGGCTATATTTACATCGCCGAGACGGGGGTGTTGACCCGACGTCTTTATCATGCGGGAGACAGCATGCCCACCAATAAGCCCGATACGATCGCCCGCTTTCCGGATTATGGCCTGTCGTATAAATATGGCGGCTGGCATCTTACCCGGAGCATGGATTTCCATCGGCATAAACTTTATGTCAGTGTTGGCAGCAGCTGCAATGCCTGTATCGAAACCGAGGGTGTCCGGGCCTCCATCCAGGAAATGAACCCGGATGGCAGCGATAAACAAACCTTTGCGACCGGGTTGAGAAATTCGGTGTCGATAAAATGGGTACAGGACCGACTCTGGGTTACGAGCATGGGGCGCGATCTGCTTGGTCCCGATAAACCGGAAGACCTGTTTCAGATGGTGGAGAAGGGCAAGTTCTACGGTTGGCCATATTATTTTCAATACCGGGGCGAGGTTTTGCCGGACACGGCAATGCAAAGAATGGCAAAGGACCAGCGAATCACACGTCCAGCGATGCCGGGTGTTGCTTTTTGTGGATTTAGCGCCCATTCCGCGCCCCTGGGGCTGGCCTGGATGGACGGGTTTGCGGACTCCGCGCTGGACAAGCATTTCCTGGTCGCCCTGCATGGGTCGACGACCGTGTCACGGCAACGGGGGAACAGCATCGTCAGGATCCTGGGACGTGACCGGTACGACAAGGTCGTCGACGGATTTCTTTCCGGGAAAACCAATAAAGACCGGAAGGGAAGACCTTGCGATGTGCTGATGAACGATCGCCTCAGTTTCTTTTTTACGGATGATTGGAATGGTGTACTTTATTACGTTTGGCGCGAGCTTTGAATAAAACAACTTCGATGAAACAGATCAACACATTGGTTTTCGACCTGGGCGGGGTGCTCATCGACTGGAATCCGGAATACCTGTATAACAAGATCATTCCCGACGAGAAGGAGCGGCGGTGGTTTCTGTCGACGATCTGCACGCCTGACTGGAATGAGGAGCAGGATGCGGGCAGGAGCTTGCAGGAGGCTACGGACCACCTCGTCAGGAAATTCCCCGATCATGAGAAGTCGATCCGCGCCTATTATGGTCGCTGGAAAGAAATGCTCGGCGGCCCGATCCACGAGACGGTGGAGATCTTCCGGGAGTTGAAAAAGCAGGGCCGGCTGAAATTGTATGCGCTGACCAACTGGAGTGCGGAGACCTTTCCGGTGGCGCTGGAATTATATGATTTCCTGCATTGGTTTGACGGGAGGCTGGTCTCGGGGGAGGAAAAGGTGCGGAAGCCCTTTCCGGAGATCTATACCTTGCTGATCGAGCGGTTCAGCATCGATCCGAAGCACGCGATCTATGTAGATGATAATATCCGGAACGTCCTGCCCGCGCGGGATCTGGGATTCGTCGGCATCCATTTCCGGACGCCGGCGTTGTTCCGGGAGGAATTGCAGCGGTTGGGGGTGTTGTAGGGGCGGCCGCGGCCCGCATAGATGTTGGACCGCGATGGCGGGAGAAGCGGGGATGAGGGAGTGGCGGGGACGTCGAAGGTGGGCGCCGCTACTTCAGCAGCTGATAGGCGATGAGGCTCATGATATAGGCGAGTCCCGTCATATAGGCCAGTTGGATGCCCGGCCATTTCCAGCTGCGGGTCTCGCGGCGAACGACCGCCAGGGTGCTCATACATTGCATCGCCAGGACGTAGAAGATCATGAGGCTTACCCCGCTGGCGACGGTATAGACGGGGGCGCCGTTCTCGCGGCGGGCGGATTGCATGCGCTGGCGAAGGGTTTGTTGGTCGGCATCCTTTCCGCCTTCCACACTATAAAGCGTCGCCATCGTGCCGACAAAGACCTCCCGGGCGGCAAAAGAGGTGATCAGGGCGATCCCGATCTTCCAGTCATAACCCAGCGGGCGGATGACGGGCGCTACGACTTTCCCCAGCATACCGGCATATGAATATTCCAGCAGGGCGGCCTGTTTTTCCTTTTGAAGGGTGGCGGCCTGGTCGGGGTGCTGCTGCATCTGCTGATCGAAACGGGCCGCGACCTCCGAGCGGCGGCTGGGACCGAAAGAGCTCAGACCCCAAAGGATAAGGCTGATGACCATGATCACTTTCCCGGCGTCGACCACGAAGATCCTGGCCTTGTTGACCATCGTCACCACGACATTGTTCCAACGGGGACCGCGATAGATGGGCAGTTCCAGGATGAAGTAGCTTTTCTCCTTCAGACGGATAAACCATTTGGCGACATAGCTGACGATCATCGCCATGACGGTCCCGAGCATATACAAACCCATCATCACGAGACCCTGCAGGCTGAAGATGCCCAGCACGTCCTTCCGGGGAATGACGAGAGCGATCAGCATGGTATAGACGGGCAGCCTGGCGCTGCAGCTCATCAACGGGGTGATGAGGATGGTCAACAGGCGTTCTTTACGATTTTCGATGTTGCGGGCGCTCATGATCGCCGGTACGGCGCAGGCGAAACCACTGATCATCGGCATGACGCTCTTGCCGTTGAGTCCCACTTTTCGCATGAGCTTATCGGTAAGGAAGCTGATGCGGGCCATATATCCGGTATCCTCGAGAACGGTGATCAGCCCGAAGAGGATCATAATTTGCGGGACGAAGACCATTATCCCACTCAACCCCGCCAGCAGGCCATTGACCAGCAGGTCGCTCCACCATGTTTCGGGAAGGATATGTCCCAGCCAGCCGCCGAGTTTCGAGAAGCTCCAGTCGATGGCGTCCATGGGATACTGAGCGATCCAGAAGACGCTCTGGAAGAGCAGGAAGAGGACGCCGAGCAGGATGATATAGCCCCAGGTCCGGTCGAGGAAGAGCTTGTCCAGCCTTTCGGTGAACAGTGTCTTTTCGAGCGGATCGGGTTCGGATACCGTATGCTGCATGATCTGCTTGATCCGGCCATAGCGCTGGAGGATCTCGTCCGCCTGGATGCGGGTATGGTTGAAGGCATGCGCCTCTTCGATCGCCTCGATCCGGTGTTGGAGCTCCTGGTTGAAGTCGAAATGTTCGTGATTGATGAGGTAGTGGATCGCGGTATAGTCGCTGATCTCGGGGAACAGCTTTTTTACGTCCTGGATGGCGCCGGCGGCCAGGGCCTGGTTGCCGATAAATGCTCTCGGCGGGGCGATGCTCAGCTGCCGGGCCCGGAGTTCGACGATCTTCTTGAGTTGGGGAATCCCTTTGTTCTTCCGGGGATTCACGGCGACAACGGGAATCCCCAGTTCCCGCTCGAGGCCATCGACGTCGATCTCGATCCCTTTCTGCGCGGCGAGGTCCATCATCGTCAGCGCGACGACGACGGGGATCTTGAGGTCGATGATCTGGCTGCAAAAGAGCAGGTTCCGCTTCAGGTTGCTCGCGTCCACCAGCAGAACGACCATATCGGCCCTGACGGCTGGGTCCTGGTTGAGCAGGACTTTATACGTGACCCACTCATCGGCGCGCTTCGGATAGAGGCTATAAGTTCCGGGCAGGTCGACGATATTTACCGAAAGGCCCGGGGCCAACTGAGTTGCCCCCGTCTTTTTGTCGACGGTCACCCCCGGAAAATTGCCGACTTTCTGGTTCAGGCCGGTGAGGGCGTTGAACAGGGAACTTTTTCCGCTATTGGGGTTACCTACGAGGGCAATATGGAGGTTGTTCTTTTTCAAATCAGAGGGCGGCATCCGCCTTTGGCGGGTGCAAAGGTAAGTGGTTCCGCCCGGCGGTGTTTACGAAAGCCGGAAACGTCGCAGATGTCCATAGCGGGTTAAAGGACGATCAGCTTGCCGTTCTCGTAGAGGGGCAACACGTTTGCCACATCCGGCGTCAGGCAGTACCGGATATCCTTCTCCAGCCCATACCCCATCAGGCGGTGGTAGTGGGAGGCATTTTTGGCCTGCATGAATCCGAAAAGGTCTTGATGTGCGTCCTGGTAGACGGTCTCGGCGGTCTGGGAGGCGTCGCAGTTGATCGAGAAGTGCTCTTTTACCCGGGAGATGATGGCTCCGGCAAAAAGCATGTCTTCGAGGTTGATGCGGTCCTTCCAGGCTGCGCAGCCCAACACAACGGGTTGGTTTTGAGTAATAAGATAGTCGCAGACGGAGCCGAGGTTAGGAAAGGAGCCCGTGATGATCTGTCCGGCGCCGCGGTCGAGGGCCATGTGCAGCAGCTTTGTGCCGGTGGTGGTGGTGAGGACCAGCGTCCGGTTGTAGATAAAGTCCCGGGGATATTCAAATGGGGAGTTACCGTGCTCGAGGCCTTCGGCGATCATCCCATCCCGTTCACCGGCCGTGATGCCGTCTATCTGGCGGCCCAGTTCGATGCATTTTGCGACGCTGTCCACGGGGATCACGCATTTTGCGCCGTTATGAAGGGCGGTGGCGATGGTGGAGGTAGCGCGAAGGACGTCGATGATCACCACAATGGCGTGGTTCAGATCGTACAGGTGCAGCAGGGCCGGGGATAGTGCGGTATATAAAGTAGGTTTGGAAGAGTTTGTCATACGAAGTGTGACCGCAAAAATAGGGCATCGGTGCCGTTCGGGCCACGATTATTTGTTCAAAAGGAACTTCCATTTCTCCGATTCGGCATATTCTTTTATCGCCTGATTCCGGATCTCCAGCAAATTTCTCATGTACCGGGTGAGGAAGACCTGGTTGATCAGTTTGCCCAGGCCTCCATAGGGGGTTTCGAAGGTGAACAGATCGATCAGCAGGGTGCCGTTATCGATCTTTTTGAAATGATGTTCGTGCCGGATGCTTTTGAAATCCCCGTCGACCATTTCGTCGGTGAAGGAAAGCGGCCGGTTCATGGCGGTGATCTTCGATTTGAGGATACGCATCTTCATGAGATGTTTGGCCTTCCAGGTGACGGTCTCGTCGAGGCCGATCAATCCGGAAGTGGTGCCGGCAATAGCCTGCTCCTCGGTGTGCGCCATTGATTTTCGGTGGAGATCGACACTGCGGGCAAGGTCAAAAACCCGATCGGCAGGGGCTGCGACGAAGGTCGTCAGATGGATGGTGGGCATGATTTGATAGGCGGCTTTTAAAGGCGTTGGTATTGGACGAGCGTTTCGCGCCAAAAATCATTCCAAAGTCTGCCGCAGCCGAAAGGGCCGTAGCCGGGTTGCCTAATTAAAAGGAAGCTTTACGACCCGGGCCTGCAGCAACTTGTCGCGGACCTTGATGTAGATCTTCGTATCGATGTTGGCAAATACGGGGCGGACATAGCCCATGCCGATGGCTTTTCCGAGTGTGGGGCTCTGGGTTCCCGAGGTTACCCGGCCGATGGTCGCTCCGGAGAAGTCCTTGATCTCGTAGTCGTGGCGGGGAATGCCTTTTTCGAGCATTTCAAAGCCGACGAGTTTTTGTCCGAGGCCCTCGGCCTTTTGTTTTTCGAGCAGTGGCCGGGCGGTAAAGTCTTTTGTGAATTTGGTGATCCAACCCAGTCCTGCTTCCAGCGGGCTGGTCGTATCGTCGATGTCGTTGCCGTAGAGACAATAACCCATTTCCAGACGGAGCGTGTCCCGGGCGCCGAGGCCGATCGGTTTCAGGCCCTGCGGAGTACCCACTTCGAAGATGGCGTTCCAGATGGTTTCACCCGCGTTGTCCTTGTCTTCGAAATAGATCTCGATGCCGCCCGCGCCGGTATACCCGGTGGCGCTGATCAGGACGTTGTCCACGCCGGCGAATTTACCCTTGGCGAAGGTATAATAGGGAAGGTTGAGGATGTCGATATCGGTCAGGGCCTGCATGATACGGGTAGCGTTGGGTCCCTGGATGGCGAGGAGGCCGGTCTTTTCGGAGATGTTGTGGAGCTCGGCTTTTTTGGTGTTGTGCGAGGAGATCCATTTCCAGTCCTTTTCGATATTGGCGGCGTTGACCACGAGCATATAGGCTTTGTTCTCTTCGAGGCAATAGACGATCAGGTCGTCCACGATGCCGCCGTTGTCGTTGGTCAGGGCGCTGTATTGGGCTTTGCCGTTGGTGAGTTTGGAGGCGTCATTGGTCGTTACGCGCTGGATCAGATCGAGAGCGTGCTCGCCTTTCACGATGAACTCGCCCATATGGCTGACGTCGAAGACTCCCGCGTTGGTGCGGACGGCGGCATGTTCTTCATTGATACCGGTATAGCTTACGGGCATATTAAAACCTGCGTAGTCTACCATCTTGGCTCCGAGGGCGATGTGCATGCGCGTGAACGGGGTGTGCTTCATATGATGACGCTTTTAGCGGCGCGAAGATATGTAAAAAAAGAAGGCCCCCGGCAGAAGCCGGCGGAGGACGGACCGGAGGTTCGTCGCCCGAAGGGCAGATATAAAATAGCTTTGTGCAGGAGCGCTATTTTTTGTGGTAGCGCGACTGCACAAAGAAGGCCCCCGGCAGAAGCCGGCGGCCTATATTCCAACTTCAACCAACGAAGTTTCTTTGACTAGACTCTATTGAGTGCGGACAGGAGGCAAACCCGGCAGTCCTCGGAGGACGTGTTCATCGCCGTACGTTTTACGCCTACGCTATCCGTCTTTTTCGGAGCCTCGGGGGCTTTGTAGCGATAACCGCCGCCGCCGTTGCTGTCGTTCGACTTCGGCCTGGATTTCTCGCTTTTGTCCTTGTATTCGGGCTTGTCGTCATCATCATTGTTGTCATTATCCTTTTGGTCTCCACGTTGTTTGTGGCTGCGCCCCTGGTTGTCGTCAGACCGGCGATCGGTGCGCACCAGGCCGGTTGCCGTCATCACATACTCCACATTGGTGCTATAGGAATAGGTGTCGTTGTCGTCGATGTCTTCGTCCCAGTCGATATTCCAGTCTTTGTCGTCACTCCAGCGGATGTGACGGCGACTTGGATGGATGTTGAACCAATGGTAGTCGTCGACACTGGAGCTCACCATGATCTTCTTGCCGACAGGCACCGCGATCTCGACCCGGACCTGCTGGTTGCGGAATTTTTCACCGCGGACGATGGCGAAGCCCTGTGGCAGGTTCAGAACGCTGTCAGATTGCTGAATATTGAATTGGATATTTCCGGCCAGTTCTTTGGCGTTGCTTCCGTTGCTGCCGCGGCTGATCTTGATCAGGTTCACATGGTAGCCGGAGTCTTCGCTTTTCAGGAGCTTTACTCTCACCGTCGTCAGCAGGATGCTGTCGTCGTTCAGGGCATAGAAGGGGCTGTTCCTGCCCATGTCGATGTCGAACCACCAGTCGGTGTCTTCGTATTTATTGATGGCTCTCGTGGTGCGGACGACCATTTTGCCGTGTGTGGGCTGTGCGATCTCCATTGCCTGTTCGACGTGCTGACGGCTCCGGAAATTGTTCATGATCATGCCGGCGAGAACGATCACTCCTATCAAGCCGAGTACCCAGAGGGTGGCAAAGGTATAACCCAGGTAGTGGCTGCGGCTGCGGGTGCCGGAGATGCGGCGGATGAGCCAGGTGAGCAGAGCAATGACCGGGATCACGAGGAAGCAGAAGAATCCGCCCCAGGCCAGGAAGTTCTGCCAGAATCCTTCGAGGACGTATCCTTTGATGTGGAGGATGCCGCCGCCCCGGAAGGCGATACCGATGAGGGCCATGATCAGACCAAAGGCGATACAGCCGGCGATGAACAGGAAAAAGGCTTTGAAGAGGACACCGATAGCGTGGCCAAAGCCGGTGCCGGTCTTACGGATGACCGGGCCTGCTTCGGTAGCCCAGGTTTGGGTGTTCTGCCTGACCTGGCTTCCCACCTGTTGAAAGCGCTCATGCATCTCGGCGCCGACCTCTTTTGCCCGGCCCTTGAAGCTTTCCAGATCGCTTTTAATGGTGTTCTTTATAGACTCCAGGTCGACCTTCTCCCCCCGCATTTCCAATTTTTCAGACGCGGAGACTGCTTCGGGGAGTACGATCCACAACACGATATAGGCGACGAACAGGGTTCCACCAAATCCGCCGGTGAAGAAGACGGGACCATTCCAATGGATCCACCACACGCTGCGGACGATACCGGTCAGGATGCTGAAGATCAACGGTAAGGCAAAGATCAGCCGGGGAATCCAGACATCGATATGGAAGTAGGCGGCAAGACCGCTGGCTACGCCTGCAATGACCCGGTCCTCCGAGTTGCGATAGAGGCGCTTGCGCACATTCGTGGGCAGGGAACGGGTGGGCAGGACGATCCAGAGGATGATATAGAGCAGTACGCCGCTACCCCAGCCCAGCGTCATCAGGGCGAAGATGATGCGGACGACGGCAGGGTCCAGGCGAAGGTAGTTGGCCAGTCCGGCACAAACGCCACCGAGGATCTTATCATTATCGGCGCGATACAGGCGGCGGCCCGTTTCGCCCCCGTGCTGCCAATCAGCCTGGGGACCTGATTGCTGCTGACCTGCACGGCTACCGGCGTTACCTCCGGCGGCGCCGGCGGGAGCGGCCTGGTCTTCGCCTTCGAACTCTTCGGGGCGGCCCATGCTGGCGATAATGGCTTCGACATCGGCATCGGTGATGCAGGCGGCGCCTTTTTTAAGGGTCTCAGAGAAAAGCTCCGCAAACCTATTTTCGATGTCGCTGACGATCTCCTCCCTTCCTTCCTCATTCGCGAAGTGCCTGCGCAGACTTTCGATATACAGCTGCAGGATCTCATAGGCGGTCTCTTCGATCGGGATCACCCGGCTATGAAAGTTTATATTAATGATCTTTTTCATGTTAGTGTATTTGGAGGTTGAGTTGGTGTTCGCTAGAGTTTGTTTTGAGTGAGTGCGTGGACGGCGTTTGCCAATTCGGTCCAGGTGGCTTCCAGTTCACCGTAGAAAGCCTCTCCTTTTGGAGTAAGGCAGAAATATTTTCGGGGCGGCCCGGAGTTGCTTTCTACCCAACGGTAGGTCAACATGTCTGCATTTTTTAGCCGGGTGAGGAGTGGGTAAAGGGTGCCTTCGAGGATGTTCAGGTTTGCAGTCTTCATCTCTTCCACGATATCCGAGGGGTAAGCTTCACCGCGCCTGATCACCGAGAGAATGCAAAACTCCAGGATTCCTTTACGCATCTGGCTCTGGGTGTTTTCAATATTCATACTCTGGATGTTTTTTAAATTAAGCGGCAAATCATTCGATTTGCTTAACAACATAAAGCTATGGATTATTTTAGTACTATGCAAACTACAGTACCTTTTTAAGCTCAGAAATTAGCTATGAAGAATAGAAAAAAGCCGCTGATAATCAGCGGCTTGAGGAGTTAAAAAATATTTTAAAAAAAATTTTCGGGATGGGACCAATGGCCGAAAAATGGGTGCGAGTGGCGGCTTTGCGGCGGGCCCGAAACGCCGAAATGCTACTTTTTCAACCCGATCTCGCGAAGGCGCTCATCCAGGTATTCACCGGCAGTGGCATCCGGATAGGCTTTGGGATGTTTTGCATCGATGGTGCCGGGCAGGCAGGCCAGGCTCATGCTGCTCTTGGGGTGCAGGAAGAACGGAATGGAGAACCGGGGGCTGCCCCATTTTTCGCGGGGGGGATTGACCACGCGATGGGTGGTGGATTTCAATTTATTATTGGTCAGCCGCTGTAACATATCGCCAACGTTGACCACGATCTGGTCGGGCAGGGAGGTGACCGGAACCCATTGATCCTGTTTGGAAAGGATCTCGAGGCCATCAGCGGAAGCGCCCACCAGCAGCGTGATCAGATTGATATCCTCGTGTTGCTCGGCCCGGATGGCCGATTTCGGCTCTTCTTTTATCGGCGGGTAGTGGATCGCCCGGAGGATGGAATTTCCGTTGTGAACGTAGGCATCGAAATAGTTCTCGTCGAGGCCCAGGTAAATGGCTATTGCCCGGAGCAGATGGGTGCCGGATGTCTCGAAGCCCCGGTAGGCATCCACGAACAGCTTGTTGAATTCAGGCAGTTCGGCTACCTGGACGTTGTCCGGATATTCCGCCTTGACCGGGTCGTTATCGGTGACGGTCTGGCCGAATTGGAAGAACTCTTTCAGATCGGGTGCGGTGCTTCCCTTGGCATGTTCTTTTCCAAAAGAAGTATAGCCCCGTTGGCCGGCCAGGCCGGCGATCTCATATTTTCTTTTTACGTCCTGCGGCTGGGAAAAAAAGGCCTGGGTCTGTGTATAAAGGCCTTTGACCGTCGCGTCGGGGATCCCATGGTTCTTGACGGCGACAAAGCCTACTTCCTCATAGGCTTTTCCGAGCGCGGAAACAAAAGCGGCTTTTTGCTGGGCGTTGCCCGAGGTGAATTCGGCGAGGTCGACGACTGGAATGGCCATAGGTAATAGTTTTTGGTGAAAGGGGATTAAAGTTAGATGTTTCTCGTCAAAACTCCGCGCTTTTCGGCGCCCGCGGGAACGCGATCACGTCGCGGATATTGGTCATCCCGGTAACGAAAAGCATCATACGCTCGAAGCCGAGACCAAAGCCCGCGTGGGGCACGGTTCCGAACCGGCGGGTATCGAGATACCACCACATCTCTTCCACGGGGATATGCATGTCGCGCATCCGCTGTTCGAGCCGGGCAAGTCTTTCTTCGCGCTGGGACCCGCCTACGAGTTCGCCGATCCCGGGGACCAGGATGTCCATCGCGGCAACGGTTTTTCCGTCCTCGTTCATGCGCATGTAGAAGGCTTTTATGGCGGCCGGATAGCCGGTGACGATCACGGGCTTCTTGAAATGTTTTTCCACGAGATAGCGCTCGTGCTCGCTCTGCATATCGATGCCCCATTTTACCTCATATTGGAACTTCTTCTTTTTATAGGCGGGGGACTGCAGCAGGATATCGATGGCCTCGGTATACGAGATGCGTTCAAATTGATTATTGGCGACGAATTCCAGCTTTTCGATGAGGCCCATCTCGCTTCGCTCTGCCTGCGGCTTTTGTTTTTCTTCGTCGACGAGCCGTTGCGCGAGGAATTCCAGGTCTTCCCGGTTGTGCTCCATGACATGGCGGATGAGGTAGCGGATGAAGTCCTCTGCGAGATTCATGTTATCCTCGAGATCGCAGAAGGCCATTTCCGGCTCGATCATCCAGAACTCCGCGAGATGGCGGGCGGTGTTGGAGTTCTCGGCCCGGAAGGTGGGACCGAATGTGTAGATCTCGCTCAACGCGGTGGCGCCCAGCTCCCCTTCCAGTTGCCCGCTGACGGTCAGATTGGTGGCCCGGCCGAAGAAGTCCTCGCTAAAATCGACGGACCCGTCCTCTTTGCGGGGCGCGCCATCAAAGGGCAGGGTAGTCACGCGGAACATTTCACCCGCGCCTTCCGCGTCAGAAGCCGTGATGATGGGGGTATGCAGGTATAAAAATCCGCGGTCGTTGAAGAATTTATGGATGGCAAATGACAACGAATGCCGGATGCGAAAGACGGACCCGAAGGTCTGGGTGCGGAAGCGCAGGTGGGCGATCTCGCGGAGATACTCCAGGCTGGGTCTGTTCTTCAGTTGAAGCGGATAGGTGTCGGGATTGCACTCACCCAATACTTCAATGGTAGCCGCTTTGATCTCCACGGCCTGGCCCTTGCCCAGTGAGGGGATGAGGGCTCCTGTTACCTTTAAGGACGACCCGGGAGTTATTTTTTTTAACAGTTCTTCATCAAAAGCGCCCAACTCTGCGACCACCTGGATGTTATTATTGGTAGAACCATCATTAAGGGCTATAAACTGATTGTTGCGAAAGCTCCGCACCCATCCCATAACGGTCACTTGCTGGTTTGCCGGCGTAGTAGAAAGAAGCTCTTTCACCTTCACTCTTGTGTTGAACATGCTTTTTTTCTTTTGTGCGGCAAATATAGCATGCAATTTTTTTAGGCTAAAAAAGTGCTGAAAGTCAGCTGGTTTAAAAAAAAAGTTTTTGATTTTCGTATTTTTATGCTAAAATTGCAGTGGAATTAAGCTGATCAGTTCCTTTTTCCAATGCTCACAGCTATCAGTTTTAACTCTTCTGGTTCACAAATAATCAATTCATTTCAAACATTTTCAGCTAGACAGTCCACTGTTTGAGAATGCTGTTCAACTCTCAAGTCATTTTATGTACGATATTCTTCAATTGAACGACATGCTCGTTCCAGAACTCCTCGACATTGCGGAGCAGTTAAAAATTGCCGGTGCCAAGAAGCTGGACAAGCAGGAGCTCGTGTACAAGATCCTGGACAAACAAGCAGTTGCGGCCAGCGAAGGAAAGGCCGACGCTGCTGACGACAAGCCCAAACAACGTAAACGCATTATAAAGACCGCGACCGCTAATTCCACAGAAGAAGCAATTGTCGAGAGCGGCGACGAGAAACCAAAAAAGGTAGAAGCCAAGAAGGAACAACCCAAGGCCGCTGTGGTGAAGAAAGAAGAGAAGCCCGCGCTGAAAAAGACGGCGCCAAAGAAGAAAGAGGAAGAGCAAGAGGAGATGGCCGCGCCCGCGCCGGTGGCGTCAAAAGGGGTTGTGGTAGTAAAACCGGCGATGCCTAAGCAGCAGCAGCCCCCGCATCCTCAGCCCCGCCGTGAGGAGCGCCCCAACGACAGACGCGACGACCGCCGCGAAGAGCGTCGGGAAGATCCCACTCAGCGCCCGCGTCGCGAAGAGCCTGTTTCCGAGATGTCCGATGAGCAACCGGACCAGGATGAATCCCTGAACCTGCAGGACGAACAGGAAGGTATGGAAGGTGCGAATGAGAATCGTGGAGGGGATGCCCAGGGTGCACGAGCCTATCCGCAACGGCGCAACGAGGTGTTCAATATCGAATTCGACGGGGTGATCTCCGCCGAAGGCGTACTGGAAATGATGCCCGACGGCTACGGCTTCCTGCGCAGCAGCGACTACAACTATCTCTCCTCTCCCGATGATATCTATGTCAGCCCTTCGCAGATCAAGCTGTTCGGTCTGAAGACCGGCGATACGGTACTCGGCAGCGTACGGCCGCCAAAAGAAGGAGAAAAATACTTTGCTTTACTGAAGGTAGAGACCATCAATAACAAGGGGCCTGAGGAAGTTCGCGACCGGGTTCCCTTCGACTATCTCACTCCGCTGTTCCCCTTCGAAAAGCTGAATCTCTTTACGACCCCCAGCGATTATTCCTGCCGGATCATCGATCTGTTCACGCCCATCGGCAAAGGCCAGCGCGGACTCATCGTCGCCCAGCCGAAAACGGGTAAGACGATGTTGTTGAAAGCCGTGGCCAACGCCATCGCGGCCAACCACCCCGATTGCTACCTGATGATCGTGCTCGTCGACGAACGTCCGGAGGAAGTCACCGATATGGAACGCAGCGTAAAGGCGGAAGTTATCGCTTCCACCTTCGACGAACCCGCGGAAAAGCACGTAAAGGTGTCGACCATTGCCCTGCAAAAGGCCAAGCGCCTGGTAGAGTGCGGTCATGACGTCATCATCCTGCTCGACTCCATCACCCGTCTCGCCCGGGCACACAACACCGTTGCTCCGGCATCCGGCAAGGTGCTGTCCGGCGGTGTCGAAGCCAATGCGATGCAAAAGCCCAAACAGTTCTTCGGCGCAGCGCGGAAGATCGAGAACGGCGGCTCGCTGACCATCCTGGCAACGGCGCTGATCGACACCGGCTCCAAGATGGATGAAGTTATCTTTGAAGAGTTCAAGGGTACGGGTAACATGGAATTGCAGCTGGAGCGCCGGCTATCCAACCGCCGGATCTACCCTGCGATCGACCTCGTATCTTCCTCGACCCGCCGCGACGATCTGTTGCTGGAAAGGGACGTGCTGCAACGCATGAACCTGCTCCGGGTCTATCTGAACGATATGAATGCGGAAGAAGCCATGAACGAGTTGCTCAAACGGATGCGCGGCACCAAGAGCAATGAAGAATTCCTGGCGAGCATGAATAGCTGAATGGGTGCCGGCCCGGGCGGCAACAAGCAAGCCCGGGGCCATATGCCTGACCACGGGCATCAACGGGCGCGGGTCAAGGTCTAAAGCCCGACCACAGGTCGGGGCCGCCGTTAGGCGCAGACATAAGCGGGTTTAGGCGTAGGGCCTATTTTCCGCAGGCAGGCCCGGAGCCTAAACCACCATCGCATCAATTTTTAGCGCTAGTTTCCGGTCCTTTTCGGTCACCACATTCCCTGCGTCATGCGTAGAAAGGCTTATTTCTACCGTGTTGTAGACGTTGGTCCAATTTGGATGATGATCCATCTTTTCGGCTGCCAGCGCGACACGCGTCATAAACGCAAACGCCTGGGAAAAATCCTTAAAGGTGAATTTTTGGTACAGGGTGTTGTTTTTTTCCTCCCACATGGTTTACGCTTTTAGCGGGCACGGGCCCGTTTGGTTAAAAGATTAAGTGTGCCTTATTCCTGATCTTATCGTGCGCCAGCTCCATCACTAACTGGACCCCCGGCACTGTTCGGATACAACTCATTAATTGTGCCAGCCGGTCGTCGGCGACCACATCCCCCTTTAACAACCAGAGAAAATCCAGGTGTTTGAACTCCGGCAGGAGGTATTCGCCGTCGAATTGATTGTTGTAGAGGTAGTGTTGCTGGCTATTGTCCTTTTCGTGGTACTCGAAGACCCCGAAGAAGTATCTCCGCTGGCGTTTGGAGAGCTGGATCTCGATGTCATTGTTGATGCGAAAGTCGAAGCGGAGCCGGTTATTCAGCTGCCAGCAGAACTGGTAGTCCTTTACCGGAGCAACGATGCCCATCAGGCGGGTGTCCTCGAAGAACTCCCCCGTCATGTCTTCTATGTTGAGCTTCAGCTTCATGATCTTGCAACGGGAAGCCGGCCCCGTTTATCCGCTATTTCGATGAGGTCATAGATGAACTTGATTATCTGCAGCTCCCCTATGTAGTTGATCTTCCCGGCAGTGTCCTCTGGCTTGTGATAATCGGCATAGGCGCCGGAGAAAACGTAAAGAAAGGGGATGTCGGCGGGGTGGAAGGAAGCGTGATCGGTCTTTTCCAGGGCGGTGAAGCGGAGGGAAAGCTCCTTCCTGTCCCTGATGGAATTGCTGAGATCGGACCAGGTGGGGTAGGGCGTTGAGGTTGCCAGGGTCAGCGTGTGCGAACTGTCGCTCAACCGGCCGATCATATCCAGATCGATCATATAGTTGAGCTTTTTCACGTCGACGGGTGAATGCTCCACGAGGTACTTCGATCCGAAGAGACCTTGTTCTTCACCGGAAAATGCGACAAAAAGGTAGTTGTTGCCTTTGAGCCGGGAAGCCGACAGCATCCGGGCCAGTTCGATCATTCCGGCTACCCCACTGGCATTGTCGTCAGCGCCGTTGAAGGTGACGCTGTCCTTGCTGTGATATTGCGTATTTCCATCCTCGCCATGACCCAGGTGATCATAGTGCGCGCCGATGACGACCGTATTGGCTGCGCCATTGTTGAGGAAACCGACGACATTGTGTCCCGTGCGCTTTTTTTCCGAGAAACCAACCTTGATCCGGACCTCGATCGAGGCGGATTCGTCCTTCAGGTATTTTCGTTTAGCCTCGCGGGTAATATAGACCACGGGGATCGTAAGGGGTTCCGGTTTCTCGAAAGGATTAAAGGCCAGGTTGTCCGCGACGCGGGACGAGTTGTAGACGATGAGCGCAGTGGCGCCTTTTTTGGCGGAGGCACCGGCTTTTGCACGGATAGCGGCGCGCAGATCGAAATGAGGATTGTTGGCATTGGATTCCAGCAGTTCCCTGAGATCGAAAAACCAGGGATCGCCGCTTTCCTGTAAGGCAATAGCGGGAGAGCCCGTAATAGCCCTGGTCGCGCTGAAGGCAAAGGGAAAATATTCCTTTTCCGGCAGGAAAGGGTGGTCATTGACGACAAAGTATCCGTCCCGGCTCAATTCGAGCCCCTGGTCAATGGTGAAAGCCTGGAGCCAGCCGCCGTTGTCTCCCTTTGGCTGTACACCTGCCTGTCCGAGCGCAACGCTGATATAGTCGCTTGCCGTCTTTTCTCCCGGGGTTCCCGTTCTTCTTCCCTCCAGCCGGGGATCGGCCAGATAGCGAATATGAGTTTCCAGGTTGGTCAGCGTGGTTTTGTCGGACTTTTTAAGCTTTTGTGCGAAAGAGGAGGTGATCAGGCAGGGTAGGATCAGGATAGGTGTTAAAAAATTAATACGGGCAATCATATAAGCCGGTTTAACATAACGATCTGTGGTACAAAGGAAAACTACAGTTTGGGCCTTCCAAAGGTAAGATGGATTTATTTTCTACACTCACCTTTTTTCCTTTAGTTTTGCAGATTGGCCCATCCACAACGGGCCGGGAACTCCGGGCCGTGGAAAACGGGATTTGTTAAAACAGCATATGGCGTTACCGCACCTTATTAAGTATGTCTATACCAATGGGACCGATGAAGTAATTCGGCGGGGCAAAAAGATACATGCCATTGGTTATGTTGAGTTGATCGAATACGATGAGTTGTTCGAGTCCGTCACTTTCCGGGTGAAGGACGATAGCTATACGACGTATTACAAAGTGTATGTACAGAAGTTCAAAGATCCGAAAACACTTTCCATCCGTTGCAGCTGTCCATACAACCTTGGCGATATCTGTCGCCACGAGGCCGGTGCATTGATCCAACTGCAGGAACTGCTGGACAGGAATATGTTGAAGGCGGAAGAAGTGCACTACGATCAGCGTCATACGGTCGTAAAGATGAAATTCATCGACCTGAAGAGCATCCGTCTCCTTTGCAGCCCGCAAACGCTGGCGGACGCCGAGAAATACCTGCGGACCGAGAAGGCCCAGATCGAATTTGCAAAAGACGAGGTGGTCAAGGCGACTGTAAAGATCGAGGGACAGGACTACCAGGTCGTTTTGAGAAAAAATGAGGAGCGGAACTTCGACACCAGCAGCGATTATCCGGATGCGATCCATCCGCTTTCTCTCCCTAAGGTGATCGTCTTTTTACAACTACTTCATGCGCACGGCGCCTATTATTTCGATAGCATCCGCAACTGGGATAAAGAAAAGAATAAATTGCTGGAAGCCTATGGCTACTCGCTTTCCGACGATCTAAAAGGAAAGTTCGAGTTCTCTTATAAGGAGGGGAAACCCTTTCTCCGGGTGCTGGACACCACCATCAAACGGGTGGCGCCCATCGCGAGCAGCCGGCCAAGGCCGGTCGAGGCGGAAGCGCCGGTAGCGGTTGCTTCAGAAGAAGAGAAACTGATCGGGAATGCCCAGCGGCTCGGAGTAGTCTTCAACTTCAACCACGAAAGCTTTCCGGGTTTCAGCCTGGATGCGATAGCGGGAGAGAGCAATGAAGAGCAGACGGCTTATTCCGGCAAGGTGGACAAGATGGATCTCTCCAAGTTCATCCCCATCGATCCCTTTAATGAATTCGACCGTCAGCTGATCCCCTCGCTCCGGAAGATGCAGGGAGCCGAGATCAACAAATATCTGAACCGCAACTCCCCATTCAGCGGGATCTGGGAGAATATCATCCATCACGAAGAAGACGATCTTCCCGAAGAGACCAAGAAGCTGATGGTGGAATATCTCCATCCCAAGATGAAGAAGCTGTTCGTGGAGCTGAATGCCAATCCGTTCATCTTTTATCTCAACGGTCACAAGGCCTTTAAGACGAGCAATCTGCAACCGGTGGGTCTCTCGGGCGATGTCGTGACCCCTTACTTCCATGTCGCGGCTTCAAAAGAGGGATATGAGCTTAGCTGCTATGTCAAGGTCAACGGTCAGGCGGTCGACCTCTCCCGCAATGAATGCAGGAGCCCACTGCTTTTCTTCTATAACAATAATATCTATCTGTGGAACAGGCCGGAGGACATTCCGCTGGTGGAGAAATTCATCGGCAAGGACAGCCGGATCATCAGCAAGGCCGACTGGCCGGCGCAGCTGCGGGATTTCATCCTGCCGCTGACGAAGGATTACCAGGTGGACTTCGACAATGGACTGGTACGGGAGGTAAAGGATGGCGATCCCGATCGCAAATTGTTGCTGCAGGAGAAAGGCGACTACCTGGTCTTCCAACCCGTCTTTTCCTATAAAGGATTTGAAACGAGACCCGGTGGCAAAGATGAGATCGTCGTTCCGGATGGCGACCAGGTGCTGATCGTCCACCGGAATAAAGAGGCCGAGCTGCAATTCTTCCGCAAACTTGAATCGCTGCACAGTCAGTTCATCCATCCGGAGGGTTCGCATAGCCTGGCGCTGAAGGGAGCGGACGTGCTCAAGAATAACTGGTTCTTCCTGTTCGTGGATGCCATGGAGGAGATGAAGATCCCGGTCTATGGATTCGAGGCGCTGAAGAACTTCCGGTTCAATACGGCCAAGCCGCAGACGAAGATCCATATCAGCAGCAATACCGACTGGTTCGATGCGCGGGTCGATATCGTCTTTGGCGATCAGAAGGTAACGATTGCCGATGTAAAGAAAGCCCTGGGGAACAGGCAGCAATTCGTTCCGCTGCATGACGGGACGCTTGGCGTGTTGCCCGAGGAGTGGATAAAAAAATACTCGCTTCTTTTCCGGGTGGGCGAAGGCAAGAGCAACCAGCTCCGGCTTTCGAAATATCATATGAGCGTGATCGACGAGCTCTATGACAACCGCAATGAAGAAGAGCTGATCATCCGGCTCGAAGAGAAATATGAGCAGCTGCGGGAGTTCAACCGCATCCGCGAGATCCCGGCGCCCGCGCATCTGGAGCCCATTCTCCGCCCCTACCAGACGCATGGCTTTCACTGGCTCAACTATCTGCATGAGGTCAACTGGGGCGGGATCCTGGCCGACGACATGGGTCTTGGTAAGACCATCCAGGCGTTGTCCTTTCTGAATCACTTCCGGAATGAACACGGCCGGCTCAGCGCCCTTGTAGTCTGTCCCACCACGCTGATGTTCAATTGGGAGAATGAGATCAAGAAGTTCACCCCCGAACTCACTTATCATATTCATCACGGCGGCGACCGCACCCGCAATAAAGAGATCCTTTCCCAATACAATGTCATCATCACGACGTATGGGACCCTTCGCAGCGACATCAAGCTTCTGCTGGAGTTGGCCTTTGATTATGCCGTGCTGGATGAATCGCAGGCCATCAAGAACCCGGGAAGCAAGGTGACCAAGGCAGCCTGTCTGCTGCAGGCTCGTCACCGGCTTTGCATGAGTGGTACGCCGTTGCAGAATAATACGTTCGATATTTTCGCGCAGATGAATTTCCTCAACCCCGGCATGCTGGGGAGCCTGGAGTTCTTCCGCCAGGAATTTGCGGTGCCCATCGACAAGTTCGGCGAGCAGGACCGTAAGGAGCATCTGCGCAAGCTGCTCTATCCGTTCATCCTGCGCAGGACCAAGGAGCAGGTGGCGAAGGACCTGCCCGAAAAGACGGAGACCATCCTTTTCTGCGAGATGGAGGACGAGCAGCGGAAAGTATATGAGGCCTATCGCAACGACTATCGCGACAAGATCCTGGGGACCATCGAAACGCAGGGGATCCAGCGATCACAGCTGACGATCTTACAGGGTCTGATGAAGCTAAGGCAGATATGCGATTCGCCGGCCATTCTCAACGAGGCCGATAAATACCCGAATCATTCCATCAAACTGGATGAGCTGGCCCGTGAGATCACCGAGAACATCGGGGATCACAAGGCCCTGATCTTCTCCCAGTTCCTCGGGATGCTGGCCCTGATCAGGGAGCGGCTGAAGGAGCTGGATGTCAAATTCGAATATTTTGACGGAAGCACTTCGGCTATCGAGCGGGAAAGAGCGATCCAAAGTTTCCAGAACGATGATTCCTGCAGGGTCTTCCTGATCTCCCTCAAGGCGGGCGGCGTGGGTCTGAACCTGACGGCGGCCGACTATGTCTATATTGTCGATCCGTGGTGGAATCCTGCTGTTGAACAGCAGGCCATCGACCGGACCCACCGTATTGGTCAGACCAAGAACATTTTTGCCTATCGGATGATCTGTAAGGATACCATTGAGGACAAAATTCTGCAGTTGCAGGAAAAAAAGCGGATTTTGGCCAAGGATCTGATCGCCGACGACGATGGATTTGTGAAGAGTCTGACCCGCGCCGACGTGGAATACCTATTCAGCTAGCCCGAGGCCCCGCCGGTGGTGGCCGGTGGCCGGGGTAAATTCACCGATAACCCCAAATTCTCATCCTCGGGGTTCACCCTATTGTCCACTCCAATTTGCCATTGGTACAGGGGGCTATATGTACAAAGTTTCTCATTGGTTATTTTAGCAGGCTATTTGTTTAAAAAGACTCATAAAGCCCGGCTATGAAAAAGGCATTACTTTTTTTGTTACTATCCACCCTTGTCTTCACAACAAATTCATTCTCACAATCTAATACAAGAGGCACGGTAAAAGGGGTGTTGGTGGATACCGCAGGAGGACGGCAATCGCTGGTTAACGCCACCGTATCGATCACTCCATTGGGCGGCGATTCCACCGACGCGGAGTATACCGTGTCGGGCAAAGGGGGGATCTTTCAGTTCAAGGGGATCAGGGTGGGTCAATACAAGCTGTTGATCACTTACGAGGGATACAATCATATCGAACGCCAGGTCCGCATCTCGGACAGCAGCTCGGTGGTCGATCTGGCCACCTTATATATGAACCGGAGTGACAAGATGCTGGCCGAAGTAGTCATCCAGCGTCCGCCACTGGGCATCAAAAAAGATACGGTGGAATACAGCGCCGGGCAGTTTGCGACAAAACCCAACGCTGTTGCTGAGGATCTGCTCAAGAAACTCCCGGGGATGACCGTCGACAACAGCGGAACCGTCACGGCGCATGGCGAGCAGGTGCAGCGCATCCTTGTTGACGGAAAGCGCTTTTTCAGCGACGACCCCAAACTAGCCACCCGCAACCTTCCGCCCGATATCATCGACAAGATCCAGGTGTTTGACGACCTGAGCGATCAAAGCAAGTTCACGGGCTTTGATGACGGCAACCGGGTCAAGACGATCAATATCGTCACGAAAAAGAACAGCCGGAAAGGGTATTTCGGCAAGCTGGTGGCGGCCGATGGGACGAATGAGGACTACGATGAGAGTGTGAACTTCCACAGATTTGACGGCAACTCCCAGATGTCCCTTCTCGGTCAGGGCAATGACATCAACAAACAGAACTTTACTCCGCAGGATATCTTTGGCAGCAATGGCGGCGGCGGCGGTCGTGGCCGGGGCGGTGGTGGAGGAGGCGGCGGCGGATTCGGTGCGGCCACGAGCCCGCAATCCACGGGGGTGACGACGGTTTGGGCAGGCGGGTTGAACTATCGAAATACCTTTGGCACCAATCCCAATCACTCTACGGATGTCTATGGCAGTTACTTTTACAATGCCTCGCATACGGTGGTCAGGCAGACCGACAGCTCGATCTCGCCGGTGCAGACGAACTATCCCTCCGACTCGTCCCTGGTGTCCAACGGCAACTCCTATAACATTTCGCGCATTCAGAATCATCGCATCTTTCTGAATGTGGAAAGCCGGCTCGACAGCAACAACTCGATCGTCTTCCGGCCCAACATCACTTTCCAGAAGAGTACGCCCAGCGGGACCAGCTTTACCGAGGAGACCGATAACCATCTCAACCCCATAAACAGCTCCTATAACCTCACCTCGAGCACGAATAGCGGGATCAATATCAACGGCTCCAATCTGCAATTCCGCCACCGGTTTGCAAAACCATACCGAACGATCTCGGTAGATGTCACTACGACGGGCAATGTCAATAACGGGACGGGTACGAACTATGCAATCAACAACATCTACAAGCGGGGTGTCGTGGACACGCTGAATCAGTTCTACTACGACTCGCTCCGCAGCTGGACGGTGACTCCTACCCTTTCCTATACCGAGCCGATTGCGAAGAATCAGATCCTCCAGCTGACGTATAATCATACGCTGACCCGGAGTACCACGATCAACCGGACCTACGATTTTGTAGATGCGGTAAAGGGGTTCACCCGTTTCGACAGCTTGTTCAGCAACTCCTATAAGTTCTCGCAGGACGCCGACCAGGTGGCGCTTGCCTGGAGGATACAGAACCAGAAATATAATTTGTCCGTTGGGTCCGGTGTCCAATGGACCGATTTCAAGAGCGACAATACGACGAAGCAGATCACCGTACAGCACAACTATGTCAATTATACCCCGACGGTCAACTTCAACTATCAGTTCTCCACGACCCAGCATTTGCGGCTGAACTACTCCGGAAGAACGGGGACGCCCTCTGCCTCACAGTTGCAGCCTCTGACCACGACCTCGGACAGTCTCAGCTTCCAGGTGGGTAATCCCGCGCTGAGGCCCCAGTTCACCCATTCGCTGCGGATCCTGTACGCCAACTTCGATCCCGGTACGCAACGGGTGATCTTTGCTACAGTGAATGCCAGCACCATCGTCAACGATATCCAGTCGGCGGTGTACCGCAATGCCAACGGCGGTCAGACCAGCACGTATGTGAATCTCAACGGCACCTATAATGTCAGCGGCTTCTTCAACTATGGCTTTCCGCTGAAACGGCCCAAGTCGAATCTGAATTTCATGACCAATGTCACCTATGCACAGAGCCAGAGTCTGCTGGCGCAGGATTCGCTCTCGGCGGCGGCGGACAGGTATGCACACCAATATACCCGGACTACCGGGCTGAACGAGACGATCCGGTGGACGACGAATATCAAAAAGAATTTCGATATGAATTTCAGCTCTACCACGGGCTATACGATCAACAAGAATCCGGGTGTGCAGCGGACCAGCAGTGATACCGCCAAATCGCCGGGCAGCAGTGTCAGCAGCAACACCAATCTGAATACTTTTGCGGAAACCCTCTCGGCGGAATTTACGGCCTATACCAACAGCGGCTGGCTGATCGCGGCTACGTTCGACTACACGTATACGTATACGCACTCCAACACGTATACGGCGCATATTCCCTTGTTGACGCCGAGTATCGCCAAGCAGCTTTTCAAGAAAAAGAATGGGGAGCTTCGGTTGACCGTATTCGATGTGCTGAATAAGAATACCTCGGTGTCGAAGACAGTGGGCACCGGTGGAGCGGTGACGTATAACCGGACGAATGTGCTGAGCCGATACGCGATGCTGACGTTCACGTACAATCTCAACAATTTTGCGGGCGCCAATCAGCGGCGGATGCCGGGGATGTTCCCTGGCGGCGGCCGGTTCCGCGGCGGTGGCGGGTTCCGTGATGGGGGTGGGAATTTCCCGATAAACTAACGGGGACGTCCCGGGCCGGCATTGCCGGCCCTGCGACGCATAGATATCGGCGTACTTTTAACGGGGACGCCCCGGGCCGGCATTGCCGGCCCTGCGACGCATAGATATCGGCGTACTTTTAACGGGGACGCCGATACGCGTGGCCCGAAGCGCTGGCAGGGGATTGCCCTTGCAGCAGGATCGAGATAATTGCACTGAGAAAGCGGGAAGGCCTTGAGGAGGAGCGGTATATGTCCTTGTAAATGCGAGCTTTACGAACCCCGCGTGATGAATACTCTTGTTTCATGATATTGGATTTAGGGGGAGCCGCGAGGCTCCCGACCTTTTTTTAACGAAGATGGTGCGGGTTTATTGCGTAGGGATTCAAAAGCCGGACACGGTCCGGCTGGCCGAAGGCCCAACATAAGATGCTCTGGCACAAGGGCCTAGTTTTCCCTGAGGGGCCTTGGTGCCAGAGCAAGAGTGGGATAGGAGTTTTGCTATTGCGGGGCGGCGGAACGCGCCGTATCTTGTCAAAAATCCTTACTTATGAGAAGCGTAATACTTGCCCTGGCGCCAGTGATGCTCTCTGCCACCCTAACCGCGAATCTCTCAGCACAAGGGGTCTTTTCGAATAAGACCCAGACCGTTGTAGAAAAGGTCATTCAGGACTATCCCAATCACTTCCATAATATCAAGGGGGAATTGATCGGACCCGCGTCTTCAAAGACCTCCCGATACAGATCTACGCTCGAGGTGCCCGGTTCGGCATCCAGTACGATCACTCTTGTATCCGCGTCGGGGACCGAAGGTTCCGGCTGGACCTGTACTGTTTTGCAAACCGCTTCTTTTGAAGAGGCGAGGGCCAGGTATTCCGAGATCTATAGCCAGCTGAGCAACAGCATCGTCACTGCCGCCGGGCAGAAGACCTTTATCTTAAGCGGTCAGTATGAGTCGCCCGCCGCGGATAAGAAGGAAAATGAGGTGTTGTTTACCCTGCTGCCCGGGGTTGGAGAGATGAAACGGCTCCGGGTGGAGCTGATCCTTCGTGAGGAGGGGTCGGACTGGGTCGTGGCCATTAGTGTCAATGACGGTGATGCGCGGTCGCAGCAGCAGTTGGCGGTAAATGGAAGGTAGCCAGCCAGGCGTATGTAGCCGGCCAGGCGTATGTAGCCGGCCAGGCGTATGTAGCCAGCCAGGCGTATTTAGCCAGCGGCGGATGCTCGCGGCGGGTTGGATGTCCGGTTAGAGGCCGGAGCTCGCGGCGGATGCTAAGCGGTCCGGGCGCGGCCCATCATCGTATAATCCCGTAAAACTTCGTCTATTTCTTCCAGCCGGAACGGCTTGGAGATGTACTTGTTCATGCCGGCCTCGAGACATTTTTCCCGGTCGCCCTTCATGGCGTCCGCGGTGAGGGCGATGATCGGCAGCCGGCTCCACGGTTCGGGCATCTGGCGGATATGCCTTGTCGTGGTATACCCATCCATTTCGGGCATGTTGACATCCATGAAGATCAGGACCGGGTCGCAGTGCGGAAGCCGCTCCAACGCCTCTATCCCGTTGCTGACCTGGATGACTTCGAAGCCCATCCGGCGCAGGACCTCCGAGATCAGCATCATGTTGATCGGGTCGTCGTCGGCGACCATGATACTGGTCGGTTCGGCCACCTTTTCTACCTTATTGTTACCCGGAGCGACAAAGTGCTGACCCTCCTGCTGCTGAAGGTTCCGCTCGAACAGGGAGAGCAGGGCGCCATACAGCTCGTGCATCTTCACGGGCTTGGAGAGGAATTTATTGATACCGGCCTTTCCCGCTTCCTGCTGGACAAGGTCTTTTTCCAGTGGGGAAAGCATTAGAATAAAGGCGGGGTTCTGCCCGGGATTCTGCCGTTTCATCTCCTTTACCATCGAAATGCCATCCATGCCGGGCATACCCTGATCGGCAACGACAAGGTCGAATGTCTCTTTGTTCTGGCGGGCCTGTTTCATCAGAGCGAGCGCCGTCTCGCCGTTGGGTGCGAGCTCGGCGACGATGTGGAAATAGGCGAAGATCTCCTTCATCAGTTGCAGGTTGCTGGCGTTGTCGTCGACCAGCAGGACTTTTTTGACAAGGGCCGTCTCCGGCTGCTGCACTTCCGGTTGTTCATTGGCGGTCTCGAGGATGAGGTGGAGGGTGAAGGTGCTGCCTTTGGCCGGCTCACTTTCCACCGTGAGGTAGCCGCCCATCAATTCGGCCAGGCTGCGGGAAATGGTCAGACCCAGACCGGTGCCGCCATATTTGCGGGTAGTGGAGCTGTCGGCCTGCGTAAAGCTTTCGAAGATCTTCTGCAGCTTCTCCCGGCGGATACCGATGCCCGTGTCTTTCACTTCGATCGCCAGCCGGATAAAGGATTTGTTCTCGGATTGGTAGACATTGCTGGTCTTCCTTATAGAAACGAGGATCTCGCCCTCGCCCGTGAATTTGATAGCATTGCCCAGCAGGTTGACGACTATCTGCCGGATACGGACGGGGTCGCCCAGAAATTGAGAGGGGATGGATGGGTCCACGCGGTAGAGCATCTCCAGTCTTTTCTCGAAGGCCTTCAGGGTGAGCATGTCGATCGTTTCTTCGATCAGCTCGTCCAGCTTGAAAGGCGTGTGGTCGATCAGCAGCTTACCGGCTTCGATCTTGGAAAAGTCCAGAATATCATTGATGATCTCCAGCAGGCCGTAGGCGGATTTCTTCACGTTTTGGAGATAATCCCGCTGTACCTTTTGCAATTCGGTCGTGAGCACGAGGTCGGTAAATCCGATGATCCCGTTCATGGGTGTACGAAGCTCGTGGCTCATATTGGCCATGAACTCACTCTTGGCATGGCTGGCGGATTCGGCCAGCTCTTTGGCCTGCACGAGTTCTACTTCTATCTGTTTCCGTTCAATCGCGGCTGCGAGAGAAGAAGCATAGGAACGGAGGATGGCGAATTCGGCCTCATACCATTCCCGCTCTGCGGCGATCTCGTCGAATCCGACAAAGCCCCAGAACGTACCATCTTTCAGGAAGATGGGAAGCGCAACGCTGGAAAGGACACCGGCCCGTTGCAGAATCTCCAGCAATTGGGGATCCGATTCCTTGCTCATGTAGCTGACGAACGGGAGCTGCTGTTGCAGCGGCTCGAGTATTTTGGTGATCGTATCGAAAGGGATATTGCGCAACGTGGGTTTGGTCAACCGCAGATCGTCGGCATTCCGGGTCCACTCATGGGTTTCCGAAGTATACCAACGCTTCTCGGTTTTGTCGAAGTGATTCTGGAAGAGATAGGCCCGGCTGACCATGGCCGTGGCTCCCAGTACCTGGATCGATTCGTTGATAGCCGTATTGAGATCGGTATTGATCAGCAGGGAATGGGTGGCCTGGGCGACGGCATGCAGCAGGTGGTCCTTTTTCTTCAGTTTCTCCTGGGCGATCTTCTGGTCCGTGATATTACGCGAGGTGCAGATCAGCTTTACGAGTTCATCCTCGTCGGTGATCGGCTTGATGATACTTTCGAGCCAGATGTAGACCCCATCTTTCCGCAGGACGCGGTAGCGGACGATGATGATGCTTTCGGCGGTGCTCTTGTCGGCGAATTGCGGCACCTGATCGGCAGGAAGGAATTTGCGCCGGTCTTCGGGATGGACGAATTGTTCAAAGCTTCTGCCGATGATATCGTCGACCTCGTAGCCAAGGACAGTCGTCACGGACGGCGAGAGATACCAGATGGTGCCGTCGGTAGCGTGAACGCTGATGATGTCTTCGGAGTTCTCCGCCAGCAGCCGGAATTTTTGCTCGCTGTTGAGCAGTGCGTTCTCGGCTTCTTTTTGCGAGGTGATATCCTGGGCGATGCCGAATTCCATCTGTTCATCCACTACTTTCCCCTTGACGGAGATATAGCGCATCCAGCCTTGTTTGGTGATGATGCGGCAGGAGAATGAGGTCTCGTAGCCGGTATTTTCTTTATGCTGGATCGCGCGGGCGAACTCTTCGGCGACCAGGTTGAAGTCTTCGGGGACGATGTAGAGATGAAGGAAGTTGTCCATGGGGATCTTGTCGGGATCTTCTTCATCCATGGCCAGCAGGGCTTTGAATTCCTTGCTGAGAGAGAACTCACTGGTGAGAAAGTCCAGCTTCCAGGAGCCCATCCGGGCGTAGGTCATGGCATAGGACAGGGTGCGGATCGCCTCTTCTTTGCTCTGTTCCATCTGCAGCTTCTCCGAGACGTTGGACCCCATCCCCTGGATCTCGTGCACTTCACCGGATTCGTCGGTGAGGGCGAGGAATTCCCACTCCGTCCACAGGAACTCGCGAGTCCGGCCTATCGGCTTGCGGATCAGGAGCCGGGAGATCTTGCCGGGATTGTTCCAGCAGTCACTGGCTATCTGCTGGCATCGGGCCATATCCTTTGGAAAGATGGTCTGGTAGAAGAGGACGTTCTGCAGGTTCTGTTCGGTATAGCCAAAGGTTTTTAAAAAGGCCGGGTTGGCATAGGTGAACTGTCCGAGCCGGTTGATGCGGATGACGTAGTTCGTCTGAGATTGCAGGATGGAGGCGAGGAATTTTTTCTCATTGAGCAAGTCATTCCGCGCCTGCTGCAATTCCTTGTAGTTGGTCTCGCCTTTTTTGAATGCGGGTTCCAGTACCAGCAGGATAAGCCCGACGATCGCGACGACGAGGGAAATAAGCTTGCCGGTGTCGACAGTCGCCACCTCGGCGTTCTTCTCGGCGATCAGCGCCGAGTAGTGCTGGTTGATCTCGTCCATCAGCGCATTGTACTTCTGTTGGTTGTACAGCAGGTCCCGGAGATACATTTTCCCGTTGAGGGCGATCAACGCCGAGTCCGACTGGATCAGTTCCTGGCCGATCGCGTTGATGGCATCGAAGTTCGTCTGGGAGGAAGAGAGCAGCAATTTTACCTGGAAGATCTGTTGAGGAACGGGGGAGGGGGTTCCGCCTGCCTGCTTTTGAAGAAGGTGTTGGTCCTCCTGGAAGCCAGCGATCAGCCGGGCAAGCGTATCCCGCAGTATTGCCGCAGTCGAGCTGTCGGGGTTGGTCAAAAGGAGGAGGGACTCCTTGGCGATATGCTGGCTGAGAGCTTGTTGATGTCCGGATCTGTTGATCGCCACTATCAGTTCCTTGTTCTCGCCGGACCGAATCCGGTTGATATAATACCCAAAGAAGTTGAAAAGGAGCACCAGGACCAGCAATACAACCGATATCCGTATGAGTTTGCGAAACGGGCTTTTCATGGAATAATTGAGTAGTAGTAGGGTCTGCTTCCTACTATGAACGTAAAACCCGCGATTTAAGTTTCTGAAGGCTGCTAAAAATAATAAGGAAAAATACTTATATGCTGAAAATTAATAATTTATAACCTGCTCTTCCATTGTTGCGGGCAGATCGCGCCATTCGTATTGCTGGTTCCGGAGCTGGGGTTCGAAACCGGCTTCCCGGATAGCCATCTGGATACCCCTGGCTGTGAAGCGGTGCGGGGCGCCCGCGGCGCTGACGACATTCTCCTCGAGCATGATGCTTCCGAAGTCATTGGCGCCGGCGTGCAGACAGAGTTGCGCGGTTTGTTTGCCCACTGTCAGCCAGGAGGCCTGGATGTTCTTGACGTTGGGGAGCATGATCCGGCTGATCGCGATCATACGGATATATTCTTCCGGCGTGGTCAGGTTGTGTACGCCCCGGATGCGGGTGAGCAGGGTATCTACGTCCTGGAAGGTCCAGGGGATAAAGGCGAGGAAGCCCTTGGCGGCGGCTGGTTTTTTTGCCTGTACTTCGCGGATGCTGATGAGGTGGTCCATCCGTTCGCGCAGGGTTTCGACGTGGCCGAACATCATTGTTGCAGAGCTGGTGATGTTCAGCTTATGCGCCTCGTGCATGATATCGAGCCATTCCTGTGCGCCGCATTTGCCCTTGCTGATGAGCCGGCGAACCCGGTCCACAAGGATCTCCGCGCCAGCGCCGGGAAGGGAATCCATACCAGCGGCCTTCAACGCAGCGAGTACATCGTGATGACTCATTTTTTCCTTTTTGGCGATATGCGCCACTTCGGGTGGCCCGAGGGTATGGAGTTTCAGGGCGGGATACAACTCCTTCAGCTGGCGGAACAGAGTTGTGTAAAAGTCGAGTCCCAGTTCGGGGTGATGTCCGCCCTGCAGGAGCAGCTGGTCGCCGCCCCAGCGAAAGGTTTCTTCGATCTTTCGTTTATAGGTGTCGATGTCTGTTATATAGGCATCGGCATGGCCGGGGATACGATAGAAATTGCAGAATTTGCAGTTGGCGATACAGACGTTGGTCGTGTTGACGTTGCGATCTATCTGCCAGGTGACCTTGCCGTGCGGCACCTGCTTTTTCCTGAGCTCATTTGCCACATGCATCAGTTCGGTGAGCGGGGCCTGCTCGAATAGGAATATTCCTTCTTCGGCGTCGAGGGGTTCGAAGTTCAATGCTCTTTCGTATAAGCCTGGCAGATCCATGGTTCGTCGATTTGTTGGTTCGATTTGCAAAAATACGCAACGGGAGCCGGACGAAAAAAGCGTATATTTAAGTGACCAAAGACTGACTATGCTTAGCCAAGAGAAACACCATTCACTGTCCTGTCGTATCCGGTCCCGCTCTTATCGCATCGTGCTGGTACTGCTAACGATATTCGTTACGTTTCATGGAAAGACGGCACAGGCCCAGGAGACTTTTGTACAACCGGCCGCCAAACTGATCACGACATTTCCTTTCACCGTTTTCACAGGCGGGGTCATTTTGCTAAAGGCCCGGCTTAACGATTTTCCAGACAGCCTCAATTTTATCCTCGATACCGGTAGTGGCGGGATCTCCCTCGACTCGGAGACCTGTGTCCGGCTCCGGATGACGCCGGAGCCATCGGATAAGACGATCCTGGGTATTGCCGGGGTGCGGCAGGTGAAATTCCTGTACAACCAGCGGCTCCGGCTGCCGGGGCTTACGGTCGACAGCCTCAATTTTCATGTCAACGACTATGATATCCTGACGAGTGTATATGGGGAAAAAGTGGATGGGATCATTGGGTATAGTTTCTTCTCCCGCTATATCGTGCAGATCAACTACGACAGCATGCGCGTTTCGGTCTTTTCCCGCGGCGCCTTCCGGTATCCCCGTGGCGGATTTATGCTCCGACCGGTGATCGCCAGCCTGCCGATCCTTGGGGCGCAGGTGAAGGATGACAAAAAAATCTCCGCCCGCTTCTATTTCGATACCGGCGCGGGGCTTTGCTCCCTGCTGTCCACGGATTTTGTCAGCGACAGCAACCTGCTCGATACCCGGAAGAAGGTTTACTATACGTCCGCACAGGGGCTTGGCGGAAAGGCCACCATGCGGCTGACGACGGTGAAATCCTTGCAGGTCGGGCCCTATAAATTTCGAAATGTTCCGACCTATGTATTTGATGATCAATACAATGTAACATCCTACCCAAACCTGGGCGGGTTGATTGGCAATGATATCCTCCGCCGGTTCAATGTGACCCTTAATTACGATCGCCGGGTGATCTACCTGCTTCCCAATTCTCATTACCGGGATCAGTTCGATTATTCCTATACCGGCCTGGGTCTTTACTGGCTGAATGGGGAGGTCCGCGTGGGGGATGTGATGAAGGGTTCTCCGGCCGAAAAGGCGGGTTTCAAGGAGGATGATATCGTGCTCTCGGTGGGGACTAATTTCAGCAATAATATCCAGGGGTATAAGACGCTGCTGCAGAATACGGGGGACAAGCTAAAGATCATCGTCAACCGGGGCGGCGAACTGATTCAGATGACGCTCAAGGTGAATAGTATCCGTTAGGTTCGGGGCGGTTCCGGTTGGATTTTCCCGTAAATTTGCCCTCCTGCGAACCCACCCGAGGAAACGAAGGGTGTGAACGAGCCGCTTCAACAGTGTTGAGGCGGCGAAGTTCGGTTCGTCGGCCGAAGGCCAATCGTAAGACGATTTTGGCCTTTTGGCTAAATTTCCTAAGACGAAAGGCCAAAATCAATGATTAAATACGATCGATTCGAATTAGCTAATGGATTGCGTGTTCTGGTGCATGAAGATGCTTCCACCCCGATGGTCGTGGTCAACGTGCTCTACGATGTAGGCGCCAGAGACGAGGATCCCAAAAAGACGGGCTTCGCGCATTTGTTCGAGCATCTGATGTTTGGCGGGTCCATCAACATCGAAGACTTCGAGACGCCGCTCCAGCTTGCGGGCGGCGAGAACAATGCCTATACCACCAACGACTTCACCAATTACTATATCCAGCTTCCCGCGGAGAACATCGAGACGGCTTTCTGGCTCGAGAGCGATCGCATGTTGTCCCTGGCCTTCAGCGAGAAGAGCCTGGAGGTTCAGCGCAAGGTGGTGATGGAGGAGTTCAAGGAGCACTATATCAACAAGCCTTACGGTGATGTATGGTTCAAGTTGCGGGAGCTCGTCTATCAGCATCATCCTTATCGCTGGATGACGATCGGCAGCGCGTTGAGTCATATCGAGGATGCAAAGCTTGAGGATGTCAAGAACTTTTTCTTCAAATATTACCGGCCGGCCAACGCCATTCTCGTTGTAGCCGGAAAGGTGACATCGGCGCAGGCCCGCGAGTTGGCGGAAAAATGGTTTGGCGATATCCCCTCCGGGACGAAGTACAACCGTCAGTTGCCGCAAGAGCCCCAACAGCGGGAGGCCAGGAAGCTGGTCGTAAAGGCGCTGGTGCCGCTGGATGCATTATATAAGGCCTATCCGATGGCGGCGCGAACCGAACCGGGTTATTATGTCGCCGATCTTCTGACGGAGGTGCTGGGTGGGGGAGGTTCTTCCCGGCTGCATCAAAGCCTGATCAAGGAAAAGAAACTGTTCAGCCAGATAGAGTGTTATCACACGGGATCCAACGATCCGGGACTGGTCGTCATCGAGGGGAAACTGATCAAGGGAGTCAGCATGGAAGAGGCCGATCAGGCCGTGGAAGAAGAGCTGGCGAAGCTGAAGGCCGCGCCCATCTCCGAAAAGGAGCTGGCCAAGGTGAAGAACAAAACGGAATCGGCCATCGTCTTCGAAGACATGAGCGTCATGAACCGCGCCAACAGCCTTGCCATTTACGAGTTGCTGGGCGATGTGGACATGATGAACACCGAACTACAAAAATACCAGGCGGTGACCGCCGAAGAAATGCTGGTCGCCAGCCGTCAGATCTTCGACCCCCTGAACAGTAATACGCTTTATTATTACAGCGAAAAATGAGTACCGGAATGAGTGTACAAACAAAGTCTCTTTTAGATAGAACCGTCCCACCACCGATAAAGGATGCCATCGAATTCGAATTGATCCTTCCGCCTTATCAAAGACATGCCCTATCCAACGGCGTGGAAGTATATGCCATCGATCTGGGGAATGTGGATGCGTTGATGGTCAGCTGGATCTTCAATGCGGGCAACAGCTTCGAGACAAAGAAAGGTGTCGCCGCGGCGGTCAATTCTTTGCTGAAGAACGGGACATCCAAACGTAGCGCATTCGACATCAACGAACACTTCGAGTATTACGGCGCCTGGCTCAACAGGCACTCGCAACACGAAACGGCCGATCTCACGCTGCATTGTCTCAACAAGCATGTTGGGGAATTATTGCCGGTGGTGGCGGAGCTGATCACCGACTCTGTCTTCCCGCAGGAAGAGCTGGATATCTACAAGAAAAATGCGCAGCAGCGGCTGCAGGTGAGTTTGAAGAAGAGCGATTTCGTGGCGGGACGACTGATCGATGCCTATCTGTACGGTCCGGATCATCCCTATGGCCAGTACCTGGAGGCAACGGATTACCAGGAGCTGCAGCGGGAGGATCTGACGGCTTATTATCAACGTTATTTCCGCGAGGGCGCCTGTCGCATCCTTGTGGCGGGGAAATTGCCGGCGGATATCCTTTCCCAATTGGAGGCGAACTTTGGCGGGCTCGCCATTCATGCGCCTGAGAAGGGGACGGCGTTGCCGGCGCCCGCGATCATTCCGGCTGTGCAGAAGAAGCACGAGGTCGTCAACGACCCCAACGGGGTGCAAGGTTCCATCCGCATCGCCCGCAATTTCCCTAACCGGCATCACCCCGATTTCCAACGGGTGCAGGTGCTGAACAATGTTTTTGGCGGTTTCTTCGGGTCCCGGCTGATGGCCAATATCCGCGAGGAAAAGGGCTATACGTATGGGATCTACAGCTATCTCGTGAACAATATCCAGGAAAGCGCGTTGGTGATCAGTACGGAAGCGGGGAAAGAGGTTTGCGCTCCGGCTATCGCCGAGGTTTATAAGGAGATGGATCTGTTACGGGAAGAGCTGATCGACGAGGAAGAACTGCAGATGGCGCGAAATTTTGCGATCGGGACGATTTTGGGGGACCTGGATGGACCTTTTCATGTCGCCAGCCGCTGGAAGAGTATCCTGTTGAATGGGCTCGATGGACGCTATTTCGAGGAAGGGGTCCGGACCATCAAGAATATCGGTCCGGAGGAGTTGCGGGAGATGGCGCGGAAGTACCTCCGGCCGGAAGATTTCTTCGAGCTGGTGGTGGTATAGCGGCCGAACCCTATTTTTCGAAGAAGGATTCGGGCGAATAACCGGAAAGGTGTAATTTCAGCAAAAGAATCGCATGAAGTTCCTGCTCCGCATTGTGATCACCGCGGTAGTTGCTTTTGCATTGTCTTCTGTTCTGCGGGGTATTCATATTCATAGTTTCTGGACGGCTATCGTGCTTTCGCTGGTGCTGGCGTTGTTGAATTTTTTTCTAAAGCCGATACTCATCATCCTCACTCTTCCGATCACTATTCTTACCTTAGGTCTCTTTCTTTTTATCATCAATGCTCTTATTGTATGGTTTGCCAGTGATCTCGTGCGCGGGTTCAGTGTGGATAGTTTCTGGTGGGCGCTGCTGTTCAGCCTGCTCCTGTCGCTGCTGACCTCGGTGCTGTACAAAGAGAGCAAGGAAGACAGAAGGAGGGACCGGTTCTAACAGACATACCATGTATTTTGAAAGGAAAAACTATAGCAACGAAGAGCTGATCCGTCTCTACCGAAGCATTTTATTGCCCCGGATGATCGAAGAGAAGATGCTGGTCCTGTTACGGCAGGGCCGGATCAGCAAATGGTTTAGCGGGATCGGCCAGGAAGCGATCGCGGTGGGCGCAACATTGGCCATGCAGCCGGAAGAATGGATCCTCCCGTTGCATCGCAATCTTGGGGTGTTCACCAGCCGGGGGATGCCGCTTTCCCGGCTATTCCTGCAATGGCAGGGAAGCGCCGATGGGTATAGCAAGGGCCGGGAGAGAAGCTTTCATTTCGGCAGCCGCGAGCATGCCATCTGCGGGATGATCTCCCATCTCGGGCCGCAGCTAGGCGTTGCCGATGGCGTAGCGCTGGCCTATAAATTACAAAAGAAGAACAGGGCGTCGCTTGTGTTCAGTGGCGATGGCGGCACCAGCGAAGGGGATTTCCATGAAGCCCTGAATGTGGCTTCGGTCTGGGATCTCCCTGTCATCTTTGTCATCGAGAACAATGGCTATGGACTGAGTACGCCGGTGTCGGAACAGTATCGCTGCGAAAGCCTGGTCTATAAGGCCGAAGGCTATGGGATGGAGGGTGTCCGTATCGACGGGAATAATATCCTTACGGTCTATGATACGCTGAAGGGTATCCGCGACTATTGCATCAAATATCAACGGCCTTACCTGGTGGAATGTATGACCTTCCGGATGCGTGGGCATGAGGAGGCGAGCGGGATCAAATACGTCCCGCAGGAGCTGCTGGAAGATTGGGGTAAGAAGGACCCGGTAAGCAATTACGAGAATTTCCTCCGGGAACAGGGTGTGCTGGATGACCGGCAAATGGAGCAATTGCGCGAGGAATTCAAACAAACCATCGAGGCGGAGCTAAGTCAGGTAGGTGGTCCCGTTACGATCATTGCCGATACGGACGAGGAGTTGATGGATGTCTATGCGCCTGCGCCGGCGGTGACGGAAGAGCCGCCGGTGGAAGGACCGGAGAAACGATTGATCGACGCGATCAGTGAAGGACTCGATCAGTCGATGGAGGCCCATGATAACCTCGTACTCATGGGGCAGGACATCGCGGAATATGGCGGTGCGTTTAAGATCACGGAAGGTCTGGTTGGGAAATATGGGAAGAGCCGGGTGCGGAATACCCCTCTTTGCGAGAGCGCCATCGTCGGTTGCGCGCTTGGTCTCAGCCTCGAGGGATACAAGAGTGTGATGGAAATGCAGTTCGCGGATTTTGTGACCGCGGGTTTCAACCAGATCGTCAACAATCTCGCGAAGATCCATTACCGGTGGGGACAGGCGGCCGATGTCGTGATCCGCATGCCTACGGGGGCAGGCGTTGGCGCGGGGCCATTTCATTCCCAGAGCAATGAGGCCTGGTTCATGCATG
>Ga0157374_10000026_pt1 | contig 238236 bp, 227 predicted proteins | sample M25metaG_FD_115308 | JGI IMG/M metagenome (GOLD analysis project Ga0157374, IMG submission 115308) | Miscanthus rhizosphere microbial communities from Kellogg Biological Station, Michigan, USA - M2-5 metaG | ecosystem: Host-associated > Plants > Roots > Rhizosphere > Soil | place: USA... | reverse complement strand
GTCAACGGTGGCATTCTCAAACGCAATTTCTAATTCAGGGCGCGGCAAGATCCCCTTCAACCACAACCCCTAGTGGTCGTACCAGCCTTTTCTTTCGGAAATTTATTTCGAGAGATGCTCTAATCGTGGGGATGACCGCGTATGCCGACGGATTGACCTTCAAAACCAAAGACGAGAAAAGCTATCGGGATGTTCATGTGGAGGCGATGGATGCGAACGGGCTTTCCCTCTTCGGAGACTTTGGGCAGGCACAAGTCGCCTACAATGAATTGCCACCCGAGCTCTCCGCCCGTTACGGCTACGATAAGGCCGAACTCGACCAGTATCTGAAGCAGGGGCTGGACGGGGTTTACCAATTCGGCACGGGCTTCACCGGCGAAACCCTCCAGTTGAAAAAAGGCCGGTATGTCCACGGCACCTTTTCGGATGCCGGAGGTGGCCCGCCCGATGAAAAAGGCGCCTTCACGGTCGTCAATAACTGGGTGATTTTGAAGTCAGCCCAGGGATGGACGATGCAATATGCCCTCGCCGTTTTGCACGGGCACCTGGTCCTGATGGAATCAACCGTCTATATGCTATGGAAAGAGCGTGGAGACCGGGTCTTTGAGACAGGGCCATCCTATCACGCCTTGACCCGCCAGTAAGCGGCGCGCCGCCTCTACTTCTTCCCCTGCAACCGCTTCAACTTCCCGGCCAGCCCGGCCTTGGTTGCCGAGCTCATGCGATCGATGAAGAGGATGCCGTTGAGGTGATCCACCTCGTGCTGGAGCGCGCGGGCGAGCAGTCCGGTGGCTTCAAATTCGATCTCGCGTCCGTCGATCAACGTGCCGGTCGCGACCACGTGCGCGGAGCGGGTGATCTCGCCGGTCACGTCGGGGAAGCTCAGGCAGCCCTCGGTGCCGCTTTCCTTCTCCTTGCCCAGCTTGAGCTGCGGATTGATGATCGCCATCGGCATCCACTCCTCCAGGTCCACCGGCTTCCCGTCGATGCTCATCGTGCTCGGGCGTTCCTCGTCGTCGGTCACGTCGAGCACCGCCATTTGAATGGCCACCCCCACCTGTTGCGCCGCCAGGCCCACGCCATTGGCGGTGTGCATCGTCTCCACCATTTCCTCGGCGAAGGCGATCAGATCGTCGGTGATTTCCTTGACGGGTGCGCCCTTGGTGCGCAGCACCGGGTCTCCGTATTTTACAATTTTCAAGCTCATGGGTTGGGTGGCGCGGTCAGCGCGGGCACATTTTTGACACCAGTTTCACGCAAGATGTCCATCACTTTGATCACCGATTCAAACGGAGCCTTCTTGTCTGCCTTTACTGCCACGGGGCGGTCGGGCGTTTTCTTCACCAGCTCCTCCATCGCCGCCTTCACCGCTTCCGGTGTCTGCGCGTCCTTTGCCGCATCCATGTAGAGCGTGCCATCGGCGGAAATGCTGATCACCGCCGGGTTGTCGTGATTGGCCGCCGTGGTGGCGGTGGCCGACTCCGGCAGCTTGATCACCACCTCCGGCTGCGGGCTCTTGAAGGTGGTCGTCACGATCACGAAAATGAGCAGGATCGCCAGAATGTCGATCAGCGACACGATGATCACCGTCGGCATCCGGCGCGGGCGGGAGTAGAATTTCATTGGGTCACGTCCTCCTCCGGGAAGGCCTTGCCCAGCCCCGCGCGGCGCGTCTTCTGGTAGTAGCACTTGGTGATCATCTCCGCGATCAGCGATTCCATTTCCACGGCCAGCGTTTCGATCCGCTTGGAGAAAATGCTGTAGGCCACCAGCGTGGGAATCGCCACCGCAATGCCCACCACCGTGGTGGTGAGTGCCTCGGAAATGCCCTTCGCAATCCCGCGCGGATCACTCACCGTCGCGCTGTCGCCGAGCGACGCAAACACGCCCACCAGCCCGCTCACCGCGCCCAGCAATCCCAGCAGCGGCGCAATGCCCACGATGATCTCCAGGATCACCATCCCACTCTCCAGTCGCGAAATCTCGTGCCGCGCCCGCGTCTGCACCGCATCCATGTTTTCCGATTTCGGCCACTGGAGATGCTGCAGGCCCGCATGCGCGATCCGGGCCAGCGCGGAGTCGTTGTTGCGCACCACGCGCGCGAGCTGCACCACCGTCTCCGCATCGTCGCTCGGGCGCAGGTTGCCGATCTCCTTCTCGATCGCCGCGGGCATCACCATCTCACGCCGCAACGCCATCCCGCGCAGGATGATGATGGCGCAACTGGTGAGCGAGCAGATCAAGAGCGGGATCATGAAAAATCCGCCATTCAAAAAGAAGCGGATCACATCAGGGAATGAGGCGGCGAGTGGGATCATTGTGAGTTTGATTAAAGAAAGAATGGAGTTGATGGAGTTGTTAGAAAGTTCCCAGCCCTAGGGTGGATAAAATCCGAATCCATAGTCCTGTTCTTCGTAAAGTCCATTTTCAAGGATGGCTGGATTGGGAGGCGGAAAATCATGAGCTTTAATTGCTTTCACACAAACACTGGCAAATGTCTCATTGGAGCTGTTGTAGAGAAGGTGCAGATCGACCACTTTGCCTTGGGCATCGATCTTAAATTGGAAATGCGCTTCGCCAATAGTCATTTGATCTCGAAACGATTGGCCGTAAATATTCCAACTGCTGTCTAGACGGGCTTTTATGATTCTCTCATAGACACCGCGCAAGGTTTGCACGGCATCTACCCCATTTTTCCCTGGTTGGGAAACATTCCCGGCGATTTCAGTTTTTATATTTTCAAGATGGTTACTAGGTGACCTCGGTTGAGGTTGCGACTGGCGAAGCATGGGTTGGGGAACCTGCGGTGGCCTCTGAGATTCGGGGACAGGAATAGGCGTGGGCTTGCCAAGGGCAAAAAGACGATCTGCTTGTGGCGGAGGCGTAGGTTTAGGCGTGGCGGTAGCGGTGGGAGTAGCCGTCGCTTTAGTGGTTTGCGGTTTCGCCTCCGGTTTGACTTGGGCTTTGGCAGGCGATTCTTCGCGGGGGTTTTGGGTGGTTGGCTTTTGGGAAGCGTTTTCAGAGGCGATGTTTTTTCCCGCCGAGTAGTCGCTATTGTCAAATTGAGCGAATGGCAGGTTACGTGCCTTTTGGCTGGGAAGTGGGATGCTGCCCATCGCAGGTAATTCGCTTCCTGCCTTGAGGTTGGTATCAGATTCGAATTCTGCGTTTTTGTTCACCTCATTCGTCTTCTGCAAACCATCCGAGAGGATTACGTCGCTGTGAGGCAAGCGGGGATGATTGGGCTTCTTTAGAGTAGGGGGTGGTGTCGGCTTTGGAGTAGGGGTGGATTGGGCGAGGGTAATTTCCAGCGGCTTTGCTGGTTTCGCGGGAGCAATTGGTGGTTGCTTGGGCAGAAATATCGAAATAACGACTACTGAACCGACGAAAAGCAGGTGCAACAGCACGGAGAGTGCGATCGCAATCAGGATTTTTCGTCGGTCTTTCATCAAGCGCCCAACGTAGGGAGGCGAGGGGGTAGGTGCAAATTTCAAATCCACAAACAACAAAAGTTATGGATGAGGGATTTCACCACAAAGGGCAGGAAGAGAGGGGTGTCCACAGATTCCACAGATTGGCCAGTGATGACCGGTTGTTTAATCTGTGTAAATCCGTGAAATCTGTGGATGATCTCCGTCATCTTTCGGAAGGATGCTAAGCCCATTCCGCGCGAATGACTCCCTCCTTCAGCCGCGCCACCAGTGGATAAATGGACTGCTGCGCGCACCACTCCACATCGGGATCGAATCCCTTTACCCGGAGCGCCCGGCCATTCCTGGAAAGCCGGAAGCCTTCGAGCAATCGCTGCTCAAATTGCGCATACAGCGCGCCTGCCGCCAGCGCCGCATTGGTGAGATCCGCCTCGGGAAAGGCCTGGGCCAGTGCGCCCGCCGCCAGCAGGTCTTCCAGCGCCGCCTCGCTGCCCGTTCCGGCGCACACCGCCAGCACCCGGGCTGGCTTCGACTCGCGCAGCGCCTTCACCGTTGCCTCCAGGTTGAGGAACGCCGCCGCCAGCACCTCGTGCGCATGCGCGCAGGCCCGCAATGCAATCGTCCCATTCGTTGTCGTGGTAATCACCCGCCGACCGCTATCCCGGCAGTATTCCAGCGGCGAATTGCCCAGATCGAACCCCGCAATCCGCACCCCGCCGCGTTCCCCGCCCAGCAGCGCATCGGGATATTGTTCCTTCAGCGCCCGCGCCTCCTCGATCGTCTCCGCCGGGATGATCTCCGTAATCCCATGCGCAAAGCCGGTGACCATCGACGACGTCGCGCGCAGGATGTCGAACACCACCGCCGTCGTCTCGCCCAGGTCCTGGTTGCGGAGCAGGGCGATTTCGGCGGGCGAACTGGCGACCTCGATGATCATCGGGATAGTTTCCACGTCTTCCGGGCGTGATGAAAGAGGTATTGCTGCGCGTATCCGCCATACGCGCCGAAGTAGGTATCGGAAAATTCACGCAACCGTCGCGCCGTCACCTTGCGCTTTTTGCGGAAATAAATCTCCCGCAGGATGCGCTCGATCCACACATCGATCGGAAAGGCCCGCAGCCGCTCAAAGCCAAAGAGCAGCGCACAGTTCGCCACCTTTTCCCCCACGCCGGGCAACCGGCACAGCTCCGCCCGCGCCAGCCCGTCATTCAGCCCCGCCACCGCTTCGAGGCTCACTTCTCCCCGGGTAATCATCTTCGCTGCGCCGAGCAAATTCTTCGCGCGGAACCCCAGCTTGCACTCGCGCAGTTCCGCCTCCGTGCATTCCGCCAGCCGCTCCGGGGTGGGGTAGGTGTAAAGCGTCGTCCCCGCAAATTCCACCGGCTGCCCATACCGCCGCCGCAGCTCAAAAGAAATCTGCCGGATGTGCGGCACCTGCTTCATCGCCGAGGTGATGAAGGTGGCGAGACATTCCCACGCCGGCTGCCGCACCAGCCGCATTCCCCGGCAATACGCCATCGCCGCGACCATCGCCTCGTCCTGTGGAAACGTCCCGTAAATCTCCGTGAGCGGATGATTCAGCGCAAAAAAGTGCCGCGCGATTTCCTCCGTGCCCACGGGAACGAGCAGCTGGTTGCCCGCCATCTCCACATACAGCGGTGTCCGGTCCGCCAGCCCGACCCAGCCTTTTCCCCGCGGCAGCCAGTGGAAGAGCTGCCCGCAATCCAGCGTCAGCGCCAGGTCGAAGTCCGGCGCGTCGATGCCGGTCAGCGCCGGAGTCATCGGATGAAGTAGCTCAGGTTTTCCAGCTCCATCGCGAGATCCACATTGTTCACCACCACCCCATCCGGCACTTGCAGGATGATCGTCGAGAAATTGAGGATGCCTTGAATCCCCGCCGCCACCAGTTCATTGGCCACCTCCTGCGACACCGTCCCCGGCACCGAGAGCACCGCCATCTTGATCTTCTTCGTGCGAATGAACTCCCGCATCCGGCCCATCGGCAGCACCGGAATGTCGAAATGATGCTTTTTGCCCGGCTCGATGTCGAAGGCGGCGAGAATTTCAAACCCTTCCTTTGCAAAGCCCTGGTAATGCAGCAGCGCCGAGCCCAGGTTGCCCACGCCCACCAGGATCACTGGCTGCAGCCGCGTCGTGCCCAGCGCTTCCACCAGCTTGTTGCTCAGCGCCTCCACGTCATAGCCCAGCCCGCGGGTGCCGAACTGGCCGAAATAGGTGAGGTCCTTGCGCAATTGCGTGGGCTTCACCCCGGCCGCCTTGGCGAGGGCGGCGGAGGAGACGGTCGAAACTTTGTTGGCCTTGAGCCGCTGCAGGCTGCGTTGATACAGCGAGAGACGGTAAACGGCCTTGCGGGGGATCGCTAACTTGACCATTTTGTGAAAATTAACTTGGCACGTAACTAGGCGGAGATGCGAAGTTGTCAATATGCGACTGAATAGATTTTTAGCCTCCGCCGGTCTCGGCTCCCGCCGTGGTGTCGAAAAAATGATCGTGGAAGGCCACGTCACGGTGAATGGCGAACCCTGCCTCGACCTTGCCACCACCGTGCTCCCGAGCGATTCCGTGAAGGTGGATGGCCGCCTCGTCAAGGCCGAGCCCATGTGCTACCTGCTCCTCAACAAGCCCAAGGGCTTTCTCTGCACCGCGGATGATGAAAAGGACCGCCGCACCATCTTCGACCTCCTGCCCGATGGCTTCCCCCGTCTCTTCAACGTCGGTCGCCTCGACAAGGAAAGCGAGGGCCTGCTCATTCTTACCAATGATGGCGAGCTGGCCCAGTTCCTCACCCATCCCAGCCATGGCGTGGAAAAGGAATACGAAGTCATCCTCGACCAGCCCTTCGATTCCGCCAAGCGGGAAAAGCTCCTGCGCGGTTTCCACATCGAGGGCGGACGCGCCAAGATGGAAGGCCTCGCCCAGCTCGGCCCGCAAAAGCTGAAAGTCATCCTCAAGCAGGGCCTCAAACGCCAGATCCGCCTCATGTTCTACGATCTCGGCTATGAGGTGGATCAACTCACCCGCATCCGCATCGGCCCGCTCAAGGCGAACCATCTCCCGCTCGGCGCCTGGCGCATGCTCACCGCCCGCGAAGTGGAAAGCCTGCGGAAGGAACCCAAATCGAAAGCGGCCTGGAAGCCTGCCGCTGCTTCACCTGCGCCGGCTAAATCCACGGCAAATAAGGGTAACCGCCAAGCCGCCAAGCCGCCAAGAAAAGGCAGGAATTTCACCACGAAGGCACGAAGACACGAAGGATAAGAAATATTTGCTTCTTCCTCCAACACGCCGTCATCCCGAGCGGAGCGCAGCGAAGTCGAGGGATCCCGTCCTAGTGGTCAAGCGCATTACCTGCAATTTCAGCCCTTTGCGTCTCCGCGTCTCTGCGTGAGCCTAAACAAACGGATCACTCAGCGGCAGCCCATGCGCTTCCGCCACGGCCGGGCAGGTCATCCGTCCCGCGATCGTGTTGATTCCCATCCGCAGCCCCGGATGCCGCTGGCACGCCTCGGAAAGCCCGCGATTCGCCAGCGCCTCGATATAGCGGAAGGTCACATTCGTCAGCGCCTGCGTCGCCGTGCGGGCATACGCCCCCGGCATATTGGCCACGCAGTAGTGGGTCACGTCTTCTTCAATAAATACCGGGTGCTCGTGCGTCGTCGGTCGCGTCGTCTCCGCGCAACCGCCCTGGTCCACCGCGATATCCACCAGCACGCTTCCCGGCTTCATCAGCCGCAGCATGTCGCGGCGGATCAGCTTCGGTGCCTTGGCCCCCGGCACCAGCACCGCGCCGATTAGCAGGTCCACCGTCGGCAGCAGATCGAGCAAATGCGCCTCGCTCGAATACAGCGTGTGCGCCGAGTGCATCGTGATGTCGAGAAACCGCATCCGCTCCAGATCCACTTCGAGAATTGTCACATCCGCCCCGAGGCCGGTCGCCATCCGCGCCGCATTCACCCCCGCACTTCCGCCGCCGATCACCACCACCTTGCCTGGCAGCACGCCCGGCACGCCGCCCAGCAGCACGCCTTTGCCGCCCTGGTGCTTTGCCAGAAAATACCCGCCCACGATTACCGACATCCGCCCGGCGATCTCGCTCATCGGCTCCAGCAGCGGCAGCCGGCGGTTCACCTCCACCGTTTCGTAAGCAATCGCCGTCACGCCCGATTTCAGCAGCGCCTCCGTGAGCGGCAGGCTGGCGGCCAGATGCAGGTAGGTGAAAAGAATCTGCCCCCTCCGCAGCAGCGGATATTCCGAGGGCAGCGGTTCCTTCACTTTCACGATCATCTCCGCGCGGGCAAAGACCTCTTCATGCGAGGTCACCAGTTCCGCCCCGGCCTGTTCGTAATCCGTATCCGCATAGCCGGCGCCCACGCCCGCGCCTGTTTCGACCAGCACCGTATGTCCCGCGCGCACCAGCTGGCACGCTCCCGCGGGCAGGAGACTGGTGCGATTCTCCTGCTGCTTAATTTCCCTGGGAACCCCGATAATCATGTTAATTCAAGGAAGGATCGTCCGGCGCTTCGGCCAGTAATTTGAACCACGGCCCCTGCTCGCGCATGATCGATTGCCATAAATTTTCGCACTGCTCCACGCCCAGCATTCCCCGATCGGGCCGCTGCACCAGCCACGCATGTTGCGTCAATTCCTCTTCGAGTTGACCGCCGGTCCACCCCGAGTAGCCGATGAAGGCGCGCACCGAGCAATTGGTGTCCCCCATCAGCTTCCACGCCTCTTCCAGCGCAATGTGAGTCTGGCATTGGATCGTCTCCGATTTCGCATCCCAGCGAAACGTGGCAAAGGTCAACTGATCCGTCGCCACCGGCCCGCCAAAGAAAACCGGCACTTTCGCCAGCGTGCCCGCTGCATCATCGGGCAGGAAATCCTGCACCGTCTTCCCCGTCGGTCGGGTAATCACCAGGCCAAACGTTCCCTCCGTCGCATTGTGCTGGGATAGAAAAACCACCGAGCGCCGAAAATTGGGGTCCATGAGGCTCGGATGAGCGATCAGAATCGAACCGGAAAGGCCGAGTGACGTTGAGCTGTATTCACGCACAAGAGAAGCCTATGTGCGTAACGCCCGCATGCAAGTTTTTACCACGGTTTACGCCATCGGGTTGCTTTCTTACTCTTTGTCTTGCTCCTGCTCTTGCTCATTCAATCCGTTGAGGGTTAAGAGAAAACTTTGGCCTTCGGCAGCCGGGCTTCCGAAATTGAGCAAGACCAGGAGGAAGCACCTTCGCCCTGCTCGGTAGAAAAGATCAATCCGGTGACCATCCAACCATGGGAAGGAAGCAGGAAACCAGAAATCCAAAATGGATCATCCGTTCGCCTGTCCCCGCTTTCCTGGCCTCCTGGCTTCCTGGCTTCCTGCTTCATCTTTTCTACCCAGCACTTCATCCCTGCTTTTCCCCTTTGCACTTTTCGCCAAGCCTCGTAATCTCGTTCCCTCTATGAAAGCCAAAGTCATCGTGATGCCCAAGAAGTCCGTCCTCGATCCGCAGGGAGTCGCCGTGCGCGATGCGATCCACCATCACGGGCTGCCGGCGGTGAAATCCGTCCGCATCGGCAAGTTCATGGAACTCGAAGTGGACAACGCCAGCCCCGAAAAGCTCCACGAAATCTGCCGCGACCTCCTCTCCAATCCCGTCATGGAGGACTACGAACTGATCGTTGAGGGCTAATTTCGAGCGATAGATTTTTTAATTTTTAACTCCTAATTTTTAACTTTCATGAAAGCCGCCGTCATCCGCTTCCCCGGTTCCAACTGTGATCAGGACTGCCACCTCGTGCTCCGCGAGCTGGGCGTCGAGGTGGATTACGTGTGGCACAAGGATACCGAGCTCTCCGGCTACGACCTTGTCGTGCTGCCCGGCGGCTTCAGCTACGGCGATTATCTCCGCTGCGGCGCCATCGCCCGTTTCTCGCCGATCATGAAAGCGGTGAAGGAACACGCGGCCAGGGGCGGACTCCTCCTCGGCATCTGCAATGGGTTCCAGATCCTCTGCGAGGCCGGCCTCCTGCCCGGCGCGCTCATTCGCAACCGCGACCTGCACTTCATCTGCGAGCACGTGCACATTCGCGTGGAAAACAACGAGACCCCTTTCACCAACGCCGCCTCCGTCGATCAGGTTTTGCACATTCCCATCGCGCACGGCGAGGGGAGCTACACCGCCGATGAAGCGACGCTGGCCGAACTCAATCGCGACCGCCGCATCCTCGTCCGCTACTGCGATGCCGATGGCTCGACCTCGGCCTTTGCCAATCCCAACGGCTCCGCCGAAAACATCGCCGGCATCTGCAATGCCGCCCGCAACGTCTTCGGCCTCATGCCGCACCCCGAGCGCGCCTGCGACTCCCGCCTCGGCAGCGTGGATGGCCGCGTCTTCTTCGAGTCCATCCTGCGCGCCCTCGGTGTCTCCAAAGCCGCTTAAGGGCCGGATAATTAACCACGAAGGAAAGGCCTCTTTATCCGTGCTCATCCGTGTCATCCGCGGTTGAAAATCTTTTGGGAAGCCGTCAACCGGCTCCCTTGCCTTGCTTCGTGTCCTTCGTGGTTATAGCATCTCTCGAAAGCAATTTCCGAAAGCTTCCGTTGGTTTGCGCCCCTGCCAAAAACGAGGTCATGCTGAGCGGAGCGCAGCGGAGTCGAAGCATCTCCATCTATTTCTGCGCTGGGCAGACGAAGTAATCCCTTCCGGTAAAGCGTCCGTAACCCGCCCGGAAACAGGGTCCGCGAAAGACGCCAAAAATCGCGAAAACAAAGCGCCCTTTTTCGCGACTTTTCGCGTCTTTCGCGGACCAAAAAGCTCTTCCCCGCCTTTCCCTCCCGCCTCGCGGGCTGAGTGTCTCAACCTAACCATCCGGTTGGGATGGGAAGTTGCACTGGAGAAAAGATCAATCCGGTGACCATCCAGCCTTTGGAAGGAAGCAGGAAGCCAGGAATCCAAAAAGGATCATCCGTTCGCCGGTCCCCGCTCTCCTGGCTTCCTGACCTCCTGCTTCATCTTTTCTACCAAGCAATGGAAAGTAACCTTGGCGGCACCTTCCATTTGAAAATTCATTTTGAGAGATGCTCTAAAATTGAACGACGATCCATCTTCTCCGCTTCTGGAACGCGATAGAAGAGTGTGAGTGAATTCGACCTCTTCGAAACCCACATCCCCGCCCGGCTTGACCGGCTGCCGTGGAGCCGGTGGCACTGGTTCATCGTCGTCGCCCTTGGCGCCACCTGGATTCTCGACGGCCTGGAGGTCACGCTTGCCGGGTCCCTGGGGGCCATGCTTACCCACCGGGAAACGCTCGGCCTTTCCCAGGCCCAGGTCGGGGCGGGGGGCTCCTTCTATCTCGCCGGGGCGGTGCTGGGCGCGCTGCTGTTCGGCTACGGAACCGACCTCTGGGGCCGCAAAAAGCTCTTCTTCCTTACCGTCGGGGTTTATCTCAGCGCCACCGCCGCCACCGCTTTCTCCTGGGATTTTGCCAGTTACGCCGTCTTTCGCTTTCTCACCGGCGCCGGCATCGGCGGCGAATACGCCGCCATCAATTCCGCCATCGACGAGCTCATCCCCGCCCGGCTGCGTGGTCGCGTGAATTTGATTATCAACTCCACCTTCTGGCTCGGGGCGGCGCTGGGCGCCGTGGCGACCACCATCGTGCTCGATCCCCGTATCTTCCCGCCCTGGCTGGGCTGGCGTTGCGCCTTCGGTATCGGCGCGGTGCTGGGCCTGGTGGTGCTGGTTTTCCGCCAGTGGGTGCCGGAAAGTCCCCGCTGGCTCATGACGCACGGACGCCAGGTTGAGGCCGAGGCGGTGGTGCGTGAAGTGGAGCAAAAGGCGGCGGCCGGGCAACCCCTGGAGAAAATCTCTAGTGATCCAGTGCGGATTCGTCTCCAGCACCGCACCGGGCTGCCGGAGATCTGGAACGCCATCGCCCGCCAGCATCTCCGCCGCTCGGTGCTGGGCCTGGTGTTGATGATTACGCAGGCCTTTTTTTACAACGCGATCTTCTTCACCTACGCACTTGTATTGCAAAAGTTTTACGGCGTGGACGCCACCAGGGTCGGGATCTACCTGCTGCCCTTTGCCTTGGGGAACGTCCTCGGGCCGGTATTGATCGGGCACTGCTTCGACACCATTGGCCGCAAGCCCATGATCGCCGCCACCTACGCCCTTTCCGGGGTGGCCCTGGCCATTACCGGACTGCTTTTTCACGCCGGGCTGCTCACCGCGCAGACGCAGACTGTGTGCTGGTCGGTGACCTTCTTCTTCGCCTCGGCGGCGGCGAGTTCGGCCTATCTGACGGTGAGCGAGGTCTTTCCCCTGGAAATTCGGGCGCTCGCCATTGCCATATTCTACGCTTTTGGAACCCTGGCAGGCGGGGTGGGGGCACCGCTGCTTTTTGGCTGGATGATCGGCACCGGTTCGCGGGAAACCCTGCTGGCGGGGTATCTTTTCGCCGCAATCCTGATGGGAATCGGTGCGCTGGCGGAGCTTTTGCTCGGGGTAAAGGCGGAGCGGCAATCCCTCGAAAGCGTGGCTGCTCCTCTCTCCGCGGTGGAAAGACAGTGACTGAATGACCTCCAGAACAAGATCGGTGTGAATTTTCCGGGACGGATGTGTTGACATCCAGGCTCATTTTTTCTGTCATCAGCGCACGAAATTTCGGGTGACGTATTAGAAGTTGTGAAAATTTTCACAAATTCCCTTGCGTCGCTCAAGGGCTGGAAAATAAAGTCCGGCCCACGAAATTTTTGAACACCGGGCTTTGGCTGCGAGGCGGCACCCGAAAGTTCGAAACCCAAACAACATGGCGAACCTTTTTTCGCGAAAAACCAACTGGCTGCCGCTGAAGCTCCTTATCATAGTGAACGTGATCGGAATGATCGCGACGGCGGGCGTTTACTATTATTTCACCCCGAAGTACACGCGGGTGGGCTACGAACCCATGCAGCCGGTTGCCTTCCAGCATGATATCCATGCGAAGCAGCTCGGGATCGATTGCCGCTATTGCCACAGCTATGTGGAAGTCTCCGCGCACTCGAACATCCCCACTACCCAGGTTTGCATGGGCTGCCACTCCCAGGTGCAAAAGGGCAATCCGAAGCTGAAGCCCGTGTACGACAGTTGGACCACTGGCAAGCCGGTCGAGTGGGTGCAGATTCACAAGACCCCCGATTACGTCTATTTCAACCATGCGGTGCACGTGAACCGCGGCGTGAGCTGCTACAGCTGCCACGGGCAGGTGAACGACATGAAGGTGGTCTTCCACGATCAGTCGCTCAGCATGGCCTGGTGCCTGGAGTGCCATCGCAACCCCGAGAATTTCCTCCGCCCGCGCGACCAGGTGTTTAACCTCGACTGGCATCCGCCGACCGGCACCAGCCAGCACGAGATGGGCCTGAAACTGAAACAAGCATGGAAAGTGAATCCGCCTGAAGATTGCGCGGGCTGCCACCGATGAAGCGAGTATTCCACCATCCCGAAGCGCCGAAAGGCGGCAAAAAGTACTGGCGCAGCTCCGAGGAGTTGAGCGAACTGGCGCAAACGCCTGAGTTTCAACAGGCGGTAGAGCGCGAATTCCCGGTCGGAGCCGCGGAATTCGACCAGGACGAGGTGTCCCGCCGTCACTTCATCAAGCTCATGGGCGCATCGACCGCGCTGGCCGGCCTCGGTCTCGCGGCCTGCCGCCGGCCCACGCTGGAGCTTGTACCGTTTTCGAACGGCGTCGAGTGGGCGATTCCCAGCAAGCCGGTTTTCTATACCAGTTCGATGCCTTCGCCCCGTGGGTTCATCCCGCTGGTGGTGACGACCAACGATGGCCGCCCGACCAAGATTGAGGGCAATCCCCTCCATGCGATGAGCAATGGCGGCACGGATGTCTTTGCCCAGGCTTCCATCCTTTCGCTTTACGACCCGGACCGGGCGCAGAATTTCCTGCAAAACGGCCAGCTCTCTTCGGAAAAGCAATTCACCGATTACTTGCAGCAAGTGCTGCCGACCCTGGCGGCGGATGGCGGGGCCGGACTGGCTTTTGTGGTCGAGCGTAATACCTCGCCGACTCGCGAGCGGCTGCGTGACCTGATTGCGACCAAGTATCCGCAGGCTCGTTGGTGCGTCTATGAGCCGCTGGGCGACGATCTTTATCGTCAGGCCGCGCAGATTGGCTTTGGTGACGGGGTGTTGCCGCAGCCGGTGATTTCCAAGGCGGACGTAATTGTCTCGCTGGACAGCGATTTCTTGAACGCGGTGGAAGGCACGCCGGATATGGCGCGCGATTTCAGCAACCGCCGTCGCGTGGAAAAGGTGGGCGACAAGATGAACCGCCTCTATGCGGTGGAAAATCGCTTCACGATCACCGGTGGCATGGCGGATCACCGCCTGCGCCTGCCCGCGAGCCAGATTGGTGCCTTTGCGGTCGCGCTTGCAAAGAAGCTCGGCGACCCCACGCTCGCCCCGCTCGCGGACGCGATCAACAAGAGCGTCCAGACCGCCCAGATTCCCGACGACTGGGTTTCCGCGCTGGCGGAAGATCTGGTTGCGGCCAGGGGGCGCAGCCTCGTGCTGGTTGGCGAACGTCAGCCGGTGGCGGTGCAGTTGCTCGGCTTCGGGATCAACCAGGTGCTTGGCAACGTCGGCGCCACGCTGGTCGGCAAGCCGCTGACGGAAAAGCCGTCGGTTTCACTCGCCTCCGTCGCCAGTGACATTGACGACAAGAAGATCACCTGCCTCGTCATGATCGGCGGCAACCCCGCCTTCAATGCTCCGGTGGATCTCAATTGGGACAAGCTTCAGGACAAGGTGTCTCACATCATCCGTCTCGGCATGTATGTGGACGAAAGCTCCCAGGGTGCTCACTGGCACGTGCCGGCGGCGCATTATCTCGAGGCTTGGGCCGATGGTCGCGCTGTGGACGGTTCCTATGTCTCGGTGCAGCCGATGATCATGCCGCTCTTCGGCGGATGGTCGGAACTGGATTTGCTCGCGTTTTTCGCCGGGCTGCCCAAGCCGAAGAGCTCGGAACTGATTCAAGACACCTTCAAACAACTCGCTGCGGCGGCGAATTTCAACGACGCCTGGGTGAAGTTCCTGCACGATGGCTTCCTCGCTGGTAGTGCCGCGGGTGAGCGTCCGCTTTTCTTCCAGACGACTGCCGCCGCCATGTATGTCGGCGAGCATTCTTCCACTCCAGCCTTGATGGGCGAGGATGCCTACGAAGTGGTGCTGGTGCCCGATGCCAAGCTCATCGACGGTCGCTATGCGAACCTCGGCTGGCTTCAGGAAATGCCCGATCCGGTCACGCAGTTGACTTGGGACAACGCCGCCATCGTCAGCCCTGCCACCGCAAAGAAGCTCGGTGTCCGCGAGCACAAGGTGGGCGTGGAAGTGCACGACGTCATCGAAATCGTTTTTGAAGACCAGCGCCGTCTGGAAATCGTCGCCCTGCCGGTTCCCGGCCACGCCGATCATTCCATCACCATCGCGCTCGGCTACGGTCGCAAGGCCCCCGGCTACATCAGCAAGGGCGCGGGCGTCAATGCCTACCCGCTGCGCACTTCCGCCGAACCCTACATCGCGCTCGGGGCCAAGGTTCGCAAGACCGACCGCACCTATCCGCTCGCGCTCGCGCAGGATGAATCGCACATGCAGGGCAGTCTCTTCGTGCGCGAAGCCACCCTCGAGCAATACGAGAAGCAGCCCAATTTTGCCCAGGTCGCCGGTCTCGATGCCGAGGCGGTCAACTCGGTGGATATTTATACCCGTCCGACCTACAACGCCCCCAACCAATGGGGCATGGTGGTCGATCTCAACACCTGCACCGGTTGCAACGCCTGCGTGATTGCCTGTCAGGCCGAGAACAACATCCCGATCGTCGGCAAGGAACAGGTTCTCAAGGGCCGCCGCATGCACTGGATTCGCATGGACCGCTATTTCGCGAGCGCGGACAACGATGACACCAATCCCGAGATGGTCATTGAGCCGGTCATGTGCCAGCACTGCGAGGCTGCGCCTTGTGAAGCCGTCTGCCCGGTCAACGCCACTGTCCACAGCGACGATGGCTTGAACGTGATGGCTTACAATCGCTGCATCGGCACCCGCTACTGCGCGAACAACTGTCCGTTCAAGGTCCGCCGCTTCAACTTCTTCAACTTCAACGAGCGCCCGATTCAAGATCACGATCTTTACAAAGGCCCGCTCACGCCCTTCGGCATGAAGGAAACGCTGAAGCTGCAGAAGAATCCGAACGTCACCGTCCGCATGCGTGGCGTCATGGAAAAGTGCACCTTCTGTGTCCAGCGCATCGAAATGGCCCGCATCGCCACCAAGGTGAAGGCTGGTGATTCTGATGACGTCACCATCCCGGTGGACTCGTTCAAGTCGGCCTGCCAGCAGGCGTGTCCGTCCGAAGCCCTCGTCTTCGGCGACATCAAGAATCCCGAAAGCAAGGTCTCCAAGCTCCGCGCCTCGGACAAGAACTACGAATTGCTGAAATACCTGAACCTCCACACGCGCGTCACCTATCTCGCGCGTCTGCGCAATCCCAACCCGAAGATGCCCGGCGCGGACCAAGTGGCGGGCTACGAGTGGAATGTGAAGGAAAGCTAAGCACCCATGTCAGAAACACTTACAGCTGAACAAAAAGTGATCCGCCCGCCGTTGTTGAACGGCGGTCACGGCTTCAAGTGGGTCTCGGAGAACGTCTCCGGCATCATCCAGGGCAAGACGCCCATCTGGTGGTGGATTCTGTTCTTCATTTGCGCTCCCATCGGCGGCGCGGGCATGTCGCTGCTGGTTTACCAGGTTTCCACCGGTGTCGGTGTTTGGGGTGAAAACCAGCCGGTTGGCTGGGGCTGGGACATTACCTGTTTCGTGTTCTGGGTCGGTATCGCCCACGCGGGCACTTTGATTTCCGCCCTGTTGCTGCTCACCCGCCAGAAGTGGCGGACCGGCATCGGCCGCGCGGCGGAAGCCACGACGGTATTTGCGCTTATGTGCGGTGCGGTCTATCCCGCTGTCCACATTGGTCGCGTCTGGTTTGCCTGGTATCTAGCTCCCATTCCCAACCAATACGGCATGTGGCCGAACTTCCGCAGCGCCCTCCTCTGGGACGTGTTCGCGGTCAACGCCTACTTGAGCGTTTCCGCCATGTTCTGGCTCATGGGCATGATCCCCGATTTTGCCACCTTGAAGACCCGCACCAGCAGCCCCTGGATGCGCCGCGTCTATCACATCCTTTCCTGCGGCTGGACCGGCTCGGCCAAGAACTGGCGCCACTACGAAATGGCAGCCCTCTGCCTCTCCGGTCTCTCGGTCGCCCTCGTGTTCGCGGTATCCTCGACCGTGTCGTTCGATTTCTCGACCTCGGTGATCCCCGGCTGGCACACCACCATCTTCCCGCCCTACTTCGTCATCGGTGCGATTTTCGCGGGCATGTGCATGGTGCTCACCATTTTCATTCCCCTGCGCGCGGCCTATCCGCAGCTCAAGGATATCATCACCCTGGCGCACGTGGATCGCATGGCCAAGTTGCTGCTAATGGCTGCGCTGCTCGTGGATTACGTTTACACCTCGGAATTCTTCATGGCCTACTACGGCGGCAACCCGTATGAGCGCCATCTCTTCCTCTCGCGTTACTTCCCCGAATACGGTCCGCTCTGGTTCTATGGCCGCTTCATGTTGTTCTGCAACCTGTTCCTGCCGCAGCTCCTCTGGATTCGCCCGATTCGCAAGAACCTGCTCCTCCTCTTCATCATCTGCCAGTTCGGCACGGTGGGCATGTGGTTCGAGCGCTTCGTGATTATCGTCCCGCCGATCACCGAGGACTTCCTGCCGAGCTCCTGGCACATCTATCACCCGACTTGGGTGGAAGTGGGCACCTTTGCCGGCACGCTCGGGCTGTTCTTTACGCTGGTGCTGCTCTTCATCCGCTTCATTCCGATCGTTTCGATCGCCGAACTCAAGGGCGCACTCCCGCAGGCCGATCCCCACGGCGAACATAAAACTCAACTCACCATTCCTTAGATGGCACCGGATAAACCACGAAAAATCTACGGTCTCGCAGCGGAGTTCTCCGATGTTGCGGTGATCACCGAGGCAGCGAAGGCCATTCGCGAAGCCGGATACCGTCGTTGGGACGTTTATTCACCCTTCCCGATTCACGGCATTGAAAAGGCCATGGGCATCGGCAAGTCCTGGCTCAGCGCGGTCGTTCTGCTCGGCGGCTTGGGCGGCGTTCTCACCGCCTTCCTGCTCCAGAATATCCCCTCAATCCTGCTGTATCCCACTATCGTGGACGCGAAGCCAGTCACCCTCTCGACTCAGCCCGCTTTTGTGAACATCATGTTTGAGTTGATGGTAATTTTCGGGGCCAGTTCGGCCGTCTTCGGCATGCTCCTCTTCAACCGCCTGCCGCGCTTCTACCATCCGATGTTCAACTGGGATCACTTCGACAAGGTGTTCGATGACGGCCTGTTCATCGCCATTGATGCCAGCGACGAAAAATACTCCGAGGCAGAAACCCGGGAACTGCTCGCCAAACTCGGCGGCACCCACATCACGATCGTGCACGACTGATTATGCTCCGGTATTTCTTCCTCGCAGTTTTAGTGATCGTGGTCGTAGTGATTGGACTCGCCGGTTTCCGCGGTACCCACACCACCAATTCGCCGATCGAGCTTTTCCCCGGCCTCGATATGGCTCGCCAGCCGCGCTTCGATGCGCAGCAGACGAATTCGTTCTTTGCCGATAATCGCGAGCAGCGCCAGCCCATTGCCGGTACCGTTCCCTTCGGTTACGAGCTGCCCGGCTCCTACCTCCAGCCGCCCGCCAGCAACGGTGCGCTCACCGATGGCGCCGGCTTCAGCGGTGGCACGTCCTACTTCGATACCGGCCGAATCAACGGCTTCTACGGCAATGGCATTCCGATCAAGGCCAGCGAAGACCTGCTCAAGCGCGGTCGCGAGCGTTACAACATCAACTGCTCCGCCTGCCACGGCGAGGCCGGTTATGGCAATGGTATCGTTACCAAGTATGGCCTCGTCGGTCCCGCCAATTTCCAGACCGACTCCATCCGCAACATGCCGGACGGCCAGATCTTCAACACCATCACCTTGGGCAAGAACAACATGACCCCGCTGGGCCACCAGATCTCGGTCGAAGACCGCTGGGCCATCATCGCCTACATCCGCGCCCTCGAGTTGAGCCAGCATGCGCCCGCTGATCTGCTCACCGATGCCCAGCGCAAAGAACTTATGGAGGCCAAATAATGAGCGCAGACCACCATCATCCCGTGCCTCCCAAGGAGGAAAGCTACGAGAGCGGGCGCGCCTTTAGTACCACGCTCGCTGCGGTGGCCCTCGCGGTCATCTCGGGCATTATCTCGGCGATCGGCGCTTTCCACGCGCCGCAGCAGTTCGCGTTCTCCTGGCTCTTTGCCTTCGCTTTCTTCTTCACCATCAGCGTCGGTTCACTCTTCTGGCTCCTCGTTCATCATGCCACGGATGCCGAGTGGGGTGTGCTCATCCGTCGCATTCAGGAGACGATGGCATTTCTGCTGCCGGTCCTGCTCCTCTTCTTCATCCCGCTTTACCTCTACCGCCAGGAGCTTTGGCACTGGCTGTTCCTCGTCCCGGGTGCAGATCACGTGGTGGACCTGAAGCGCGGCTTCATCAACTTCCCATTCTCCTTCGTGGCCGATGGCTACGGCAAGGATGCCTTGAAGTTTGCCTCGCTGGGTTTTGCCACCCGGTCGCTCATCTATTTCGCGGCCCTCTCCGGTCTCGCGCTGGCGATGTATTGGCACTCCACCCGGCAGGACAAGGACGGCGCTCCCCAGCACACTCTCGCCATGCGCATGGTTGGCGGTGGCGGTCTCCCACTCTTCTGCCTCACACTTACCTTCTGCGGTTCCGACTGGCTCATGGCCCTCGACAAGCACTGGAACTCCACCCTCTGGGGCGTTTACATCTTCGCTGGTGGCGTGGGCAGTTCGATGTGCCTGCTCGTGGTCATCACCTACTGGCTCCAGTCCCTCGGTTATCTCAAGTGGGTCACCGTGGAGCACTACCACATCATGGGCAAGCTCATGCTCGCCTTCTGCGCCTTCTGGGCTTACATCGCCTTCAGCCAGTACATGCTCGACTGGTATGGCAACATCCCAGAGGAAACTTCCTACTTCATCCGCCGCAGCATCGGCTCCTGGTGGCATCTCACCACCTTCCTCACCATCTTCCGCTTCTTCATCCCGTTCCCGATCCTCCTCATCCAGGGGCTCAAACGGAAGCCGAAATTGCTGATGTTTGCCGCTCTGTGGATGCTGTTGATGCAGTTGATCGATCTTTACATCATCATCATGCCGCCGCTTCACGAGCAGGGCGTGCAGGTCTCGATTCTCGACCTCTCCTGCCTTGTTTTCTTCGCGTCGGTGTTGTTCCTGATCTTCACCCGCCAGCTTTCCAAGCACAACCTCTTCCCGCTGCGTGATCCGCGCCTCGAAGGTTCCATCAAACTTCTGAACTGAACATGCAGCCTGAAATTCGCAAAGCATCTTTGGGGCCCGTCTTTCTGGCGGGGGTGTTCTGGTTCCTCGCCTTCGCGCTGGTGGTCGGTATCTTCTTTTGCCTCACCCACTCGCAGGATACCTACGATTCCGATCGTGCGGCCGAGCGTTTGAAAAACCTGGCGGATCTCAAGAAGACCGAGGAAGCGAAGCTCACCGGCACCGCCTGGGTGGACAAGGCCAAGGGCCTCGCCCGTCTGCCGATTGAGCAGGCCATGCAGCAGGAGTCTGTCATGCTGCTCGCCAAGCCCGTCGAGGCTTCCACGGTTAAAGTGGACGATCCCTATCCGGCCGGTCTCGCCAATTTGAAGCTCGATAACGAGCTTGCCGCCGCCGCTTCACCTTCACCTGCCGCTTCGGCCAAGCCATGACTGAGACCACTCCCACCATTCCAACCCAGGCCTCCGCTCCCAGCGATGTAACGAAACGGGAGATCGGACAGGTGGAACGCGCTTTGATTGATGCCTCCGTGCGCGGGCCGGTGTTGTTCTTTTACTTCACCGCGCTCACTTGGTTGCTTGGGGCCAATCTCCTCGGTGTCCTCGCTACCTTCAAGCTGCTCTGGCCGTCGTTCCTTGGCGATTGCGTTCTCCTTTCCTACGGTCGCGTCTGGCCTGCTTACATGGACTGCCTTACCTATGGGTGGGCGTGCATGGCGGCCTTTGGGACCGGTCTCTGGATCATGGGTCGCCTCTGCCGTGTGGCGCTGCGCAAATCGGCCATTCTCATTGCTGGCGCAGTCCTCTGGAATATCGGCGTCACCCTTGGCGTGATCCTGGTTCTCACTGGCAACGGACGACCGGCCGAGCTGCTCGACTTCCCGGGAAGTGTTTCGATTCTGTTGCTCGCGGGGTATCTGTTCATTGGCACTTGGGGCTTCTCCATGTTCCGCCTCCGCCGTTCGGGCCCGGACTACATTTCCGTCTGGTATCTCATCGGGGCCTTCTTCTGGTTTCCCTGGCTCTACGCCACCGCCAATCTCCTGCTCTCCAGCGGCCATGTCCGTGGGGTGATGCAGGCCGTGGTCGGTGCGTGGTTCGGGCAGAACCTCATCTGGCTCTTCCTTGCCTCCATCGGCATCGCGACCGTTTACTACATCGTTCCGAAGGTCACCAACAAGCCCATCCACAGCTATTACATGGTTTCGCTCGGTTTCTGGAGCTTCGCCATCTTCGGCGGCTGGACGGGGATGATCCGTCTGGTGGGTGCGCCGGTTCCCGCGTGGCTCATCACGGTGAGCGTCGCTGCGGCGATCATGATGCTGGTTCCCACTGCCACCTTCACCATTAATTACGCCAAGAGCATGAAGGGCTGCAGCCACATGGTTTATCACAGTCCGGTGTTGCGCTTCACGCTGTTCGGCGCGGTGGCCTACTCGATTTCCAGCCTGCTGCTGGTATTCTTTTCCTTCCGCAATGTGGCGAACTACACCCAGTTCGGCACCGTGCTCCAGGGGGAAAATCACCTCGGCATCTACACCTTCTTCACCATGGTCATCTTCGGTTCGATGTATTACATCGTGCCCCGCCTCGTGGGTTGTGAATGGTTCTCTTCCTCGATGATCCGTCTTCACTTCTGGTCCTGCGCCTACGGCATCGGTTTCTTTGTCATGCTGCTGCTGGTTGGCGGGATCTTCCAGGGCTCGCTCTGGGCCGACAAGGATGTCTATAATGTCGATGCGATGCAGGCCATGGAGCCCTTCGTCATCGGCCGGTGCATTGCATGGGTGCTGCTCACCTTCGGTCATATTATCTTTGCCCTTCATTACCTGCTGATGTTGCTGCGCCTCGGTCGTCCGAGCGGCACGCCGACGCTGCTGGAAACCAAGGAGGAACACGCATGAAAACTTCCCGGATTGTCTTCTTCGGTGTCTTCACCACCTTTGCCGCTGCGACGGTTGGCCTGCTCGCCATTCCCCAGTTCCAGTTCGGCAATCTCGGTCCGGTCGTGAACAAGGATACCGGCGACGTTTACCCGGTGAACGTCGGGGGCTACACTGCCCAAGGCCGCGATGTCTATGCTGCCAACGGTTGTGTTTACTGCCATACCCAGGTGGTGCGCAATGCCCAGGACGGCTCGGATATCGAGCGCGGCTGGGGCGTGCGCCAGTCCGTTGCCCGCGATTATATCTACGACAAGACCGTCGTGCTCGGCTTTGCCCGCTTCGGCCCCGATCTGGCGAACGAAGGCGCGAAGTCGGACAACCCTGCCGATGCAGTCAAGAAGACCGTCGCCTGGCAGTATAAGCATCTTTATGCTCCGCAGAGCATCGAGCCGCATTCCAACATGCCGGCTTATCGCAATTTGTTTGAAGTGAAAAAGATCGAGGGCCAGCCTTCGCCTGATGCACTCGACCTCACCGGAGCCGACGCGCCCCCGGCGGGCTACGAAGTGGTGCCCACGCTGGAGGCCCGTCAGTTGGCGGCCTACCTGCTCTCGCTCGATCACAGCCACACTCTGCCCGAAGCTCCTGTAACGAAGGAGACTGCTAAAAAATGAAGGAACCTGAAGATTTGAAACAAGCTGCCTCACACCATGAGGCCAACTATGTGGACTACCGCGAGACCGAGGATGTCACGCGCGTTCACGCCGCCATCAAACGCGAAAATCGCGATCCCGAGACCGGCAATGTGCCGCTCCCGCTCTGGTTTCTCGCCGTCTGCGGCATTGCGGTTGCCGGTGCGTTCTTCTATCTCGGCAGTTATAGCGGCGGGTTCAGTGGCGACGTCTATAACGAAAGCGCCGGTCCCGGCGTGGCCAGCAGCGCAGCCGGGGGGGCTGGCAGTGGTCCCGCTCAGGAGCTTTCTCCCGTGGAGCAAGGCCAGATGGTCTTCCAGCAGGCTTGTGTCAGCTGCCACCAGGCCAGCGGCATGGGCGTCCCCGGCCAATATCCCTCGCTGGTCGGTGCGACTTACGTGACCGGTGGTTCAAAGCGGCTCCTCATGATTCTCTTGAACGGTCTGCAAGGTCACTTGAAGACCGAGAGCGGCGAATATAACGGCGCGATGCCGGCCCAGGCGGGGACGATCACCGACAAGAAACTGGCCAATCTGCTCACTTACATCCGCCAGGCCTGGGGCAACAAGGCGGGGCCGGTCACTCCCGAGGAAGTGGCCGCCGCGCGCAAGGAAGTGCAGGCCCACACCGATCCTTTCAGTCAGGCGGAAATCGAAGCAGTGCCGGCCACTGCCGACATGGGTGGTGGGGCTGCCAAGCCCGCCGCCGCACCTGCGAAATGAACTTCTCCCGCACAACTCTGGCCGACTGCTTTTGCCGATTGCCAAAGCGTGGTAACCTAACCGCGAATTCCTAGACCATGGACACGACTATCGCTCATTCTCACGACGAACATCATCATGATGATCATCACGGTCATGATCACCATGATCCAGGTTTTTGGAGGAAATACGTTTTCTCCACCGATCACAAAACCATCGGCATCCAATACGGGCTGTCTTCACTGACCTTCCTCTTCCTGGGGTTTTGCATGATGATGCTGATGCGGTGGCAGTTGGCCTTCCCGGGCAAGAGACTGCCGGTGCTGGGAGACCTGCTCGCCAATCTTTTCCCCGGCCAGATGCCTGGCGGCATCATGTCGCCGGATTTCTACAATTCGCTCGGCGCGATGCACGGCACCATCATGGTGTTCCTTGGCATTGTTCCGCTCGGCTTCGCCGCTTTCGGTAACTATGTGATGCCGCTCCAGATCGGCGCGGTTGACATGACTTTCCCGCGGCTGAACATGGCCAGCTTCTGGTCATTCTTTGCCGGTGGCATGCTCATGATGCTCAGCTTCTTCCTGCCTGGCGGCGCGGCTAAGAGCGGTTGGACCTCCTACTCCCCCTTGGCCAGCACGGCGGACCAGGCCGGCCTGCATATCCCCGGATTCCTTGGCAAGATTGAGCACATTCCGCATCTTCATATTTTCGGCAGTATTTATCTGGATGATGTTTTCGGTGCGGGGGCGCAAGTCCTTCCTTTCTTCAACGGCCAGACCCTCTGGCTGCTGGGCATGATTTTGCTCATCATTTCCTCGCTGCTCGGTTCGGTAAACTTCATTGCGACCATCGTGCAGCTTCGCGCGCCCGGAATGACCTGGATGCGCCTGCCCTTCTTCGTCTGGGCCCAGTTGATCACCGCTTTCCTGCTCCTCCTCGCCTTTCCGCCGCTGGAAGCCGCCGGTCTCATGCAGTTCATGGACCGTGTATTCGGCACCAGCTTTTTCCTGCCTTCCGGCCTGGTGGTGCAAAACGTGCCGGTCCACATCAGCGGTGGCGGCAGCCCGCTCCTCTGGCAGCACCTCTTCTGGTTCCTCGGCCATCCTGAGGTGTATATCATGATTCTGCCCGGCATCGGCATCGTGGCCGAAGTGGTGGCGAACAATACTCGCAAGCCGCTCTGGGGCTACAAGGCGATGGTTGGCGGCATCTTCGTCCTCGGTTTCCTTTCCTTCATTGTCTGGGCTCACCACATGTATCTCACCGGCATGGGCTCGGCCGTCTCCGCGTTCTTCCAGGCCACCACGATCATCATTTCGATTCCATCGGTCATTCTGCTCGCTTCCCTGCTTATTTCGCTCTGGGGGGGCGCGATCCGTTTCACCTTGCCGATGATGTTTGCCACCGCCTTCATGCCCATGTTCGGCATCGGTGGTCTTACCGGCATTCCGCTCGCCTTTAACGCGATCGACCTTTACCTGCACGATACCTATTACATCATCGGTCACTTCCACTACGTGGTGGCGCCCGGCGCCCTGTTTTCGCTCTTCGCCGGGGTTTACCACTGGTATCCGAAGGCGACCGGTCGCATGCTCAATGTCTTCTGGGGCCGTGTTCACTTCTGGGGTTCGCTCGTTTGCTTGAACGCGCTGTTTTTCCCGATGCTGCTCCAGGGCATGATCGGCATGCACCGCCGCTGGTATGATGGCGGTCTGTCCTATCCGCTGACCTCCAATCAGCACGTGATGGGGCTCCCCGGCATCGAATGGAATCTCGAGATGTCCATTGCCGCCTGGGTGCTCGGCCTGTTCCAGATTCCATTCATCATCAACTTCTCCTGGAGCATGACGCATGGCGAGAAAGTGGGGACCAATCCTTGGGATGCGACCACGCTGGATTGGGATACGCCTTCGCCGCCTCCGCACGGCAATTTCACCAAGCCCATCACCGTTTACCGTGGACCTTATGAATACAGCGTGCCCGGCGCGGAGAAGGACTTCACTCCGCAATCGGAACCCGAAGTTCCCGGTGCCGCCCCGGTTCCCGCGCCCGCTCACTAGCAGACCCAGCACCTTTTAGATCATGGAAATTCCATACGAAGTATCCGCCCGGCCTGATACCGGACTCTACAACGCCAAATTTGGCATGTGGCTGTTCCTGGCCTCAGAAGTCATGCTCTTTGGCGGGTTGTTCTCCGGCTATATCTTTCTTCGCCTCGGCGCGGATCCCGGTTACTGGCCACATGGCCTGCTCAACGTTCCGGTCGGCACCTTTAACACGATCATCCTGGTCATTTCCTCCATGACGGTGGTGGTGGCCTGGGCGGCGCTCAAGCTGCGGCAGTGGGGCAAATACAAGCTCTACATGGCGATCACGATCTTGTTGAGCATCCTCTTCCTGATCATCAAGCTCACGGTGGAATGGCCCCAGAAGTTTGAGCACTTCGGCGTTTTCATCAAACCCGAGTCGGCTGCGAAGTATGAGCAATACTTTGGCAACGAGCGCTTGGCCAAGGTCGGTCTGCCCCCGCGCCACGAAATCACCGGTCACCTTCACGAGGTGGAAGCCCTGAAGGACGGGAAGACCGAGGAGGTCAAAATTGAGTCATGGAGCGAAGTAACCAAGCTGGAAGCGGAAGGCTCGAAGATTGTGGGATACAAAGTGGCGGTCGATCCGACCTACGCCGATCCGAACAATCCCGTTCACGATCACCCCTCATTCCTCTATCCGAAACCCACGGAGAAGATCGCCACCATCGAGGCGGCCGATGTGGACACCATCGCCGGTCCTTTCTATCCCAGCCACAGCCCGTATCTGGCGGTTTATTTTACGATTACCGGTCTGCACGGTTTGCACGTGCTCGGTGGCATCGTGGTTTTCAGCTACTTCTGGCTCTTCGGCCACAAACTCTACCGCAAGAACCCCGAGCACATGGCCAACCGCGTCGAGGTCGCCGGTCTTTACTGGCACTTCGTGGATCTGCTCTGGATCATGGTGGTCTTCCCGGTCTTTTACCTGTTCTAATCCATGAGCGATCATTCTTCCCACGGTTCTGCTGATTCGCACGCCCACTCGGCGGAGGAGTTGAATCATCACGTAAAGTTCAACACCAAGATCTTTATCGTCCTGTTGAGCCTTACCGGCTTCACCATCCTCTGTCAGTTCGTTCATCTCGGACCGCAGGCGACCGCCTGGGCGCAGTTGCTGTTGTTGCTCACCAAGTGCGCCTTTGTGGCGGGGTTCGGCACCTTTTTGCTCCATCGTAGCAAGATGCTCACCAACATATTCATTTTCACCGCTTTCTTCGTGATCATGTTGATTGCCCTGACGGTCTGGGGTTCATTGTGGGGTTCACCCATTCCAGGAACGATTCCTACCAAGTAAACCGGCCATGAACCTGAAAACCTTCCATTTCGTCTTTCTCATTGCTTCGGCATTGATGGCGTTCCTGTTCGCAGGGTGGGAGTTTGTCAATCATACCCCCGGTCAGAATGGACCGCTCATCGGGGCCGCCGCCTCAGCCGTCATCGGTCTGGCGCTGATCGTTTACGCGATCCGCTTTCTGAAGAAGACGCGGAAACTTGTGTTATGAGGAAGAATCGCATTCATACCTCATGGCTGACGGTGCTGCTTGCCGGGACGCTTGCTTCGCCGGTCTTTGCCGCCAGCAACTGCCTGGGCAGCACCCAGGAGCGCCTTGCGCCCGCCATGAACGCCGCCATTTTCCTGCTGCTCGGGATCGTCGGCGTCATCCTTCCCGCTTTCGGATATTTCATCTACTACCTGGCGCGCCGTGCAAAAATGCCGCTCCCCCCGCACGCCGAATTCGTCAACCCTGACACCGATCCTTCCTGATCTATGCCCACGCTCGCCATTATCAACCAGCTTCTTGGGATTACGCCCCGCGCTTCGGAGCATGCCGCTCTGATTGATAACATGATGGAGTTTGTCCACTGGTTCATGGCCCTGCTGTTCGTGGGCTGGACCACCTACTTCATCTACACCATCATCCGCTTTCACAAGTCGCGGCACCCGAAGGCCGATTACCATGGGGTTCGCTCCCATGCCTCCACCCACATCGAGTTCAGCGTGGTGCTCATCGAGGCGGTGATTCTGCTCGGCTTCGCGCTCCCGCTCTGGGGCGTGCGCGTGAATGAAATTCCCAAGGACACCAGTAAAGCGCTCGTCATCCGCGTGGTTGGCCAGCAGTATTTCTGGAACTTCCAATATCCGGGCAAGGACGGCGTGTTCGGCCAGAGCCATACGAACCTGATGAGCTCCTCAAACCTGCTGGGTATCGACCGCAATGAGCCCGCCGCCAAGGACGACATCATCGCCAAGGATGAATTCCACGTGCCGGTCGGTCGCCCGGTGGTGCTCGAGCTTTCTTCGAAGGATGTGATTCACAACGTCTCGCTCGAGAGCATGCGCATCGGGCAGGACTGCATCCCCGGTCTCCAGATTCCGGTTTGGTTTACTCCAACCAAGACCGGTACCTATGAATTGATTTGCGCCCAGCTCTGCGGCGCCAACCACTATGCCATGAAGGGCACGCTAGTCGTCGATACCGAGAAGGATTACGAGGATTGGATCGACGGTCTGGCGCAGTTGCAAATCAAGAAGTAATCGCTAAGATTACCACCCCGGCGCACCCGATGTAGGTATTGCGCCGTTTGTGCCTATGAAGAGTCCCAATCGTCCGTTGTATTTTTATTCCCTGTTTGTCGTCCTCGCGACCTTGGGGCTGATCTTTCTCGGGGCTCTGGTCACCAGCAACAACGCCGGCATGAGCGTTCCCGACTGGCCGACGACCTTCAATTACAACATGTACACCGTGCCCTTCGCCAAGTGGCTCACCCCGCAGGCGATGCAGATGGGCGACGGAGGCGTTTTCTGGGAGCACTCGCACCGCCTGCTGGCTTCCTTTGTCGGACTCCTTACTACCGCGCTTGCCATCTGGATGTGGATCGCCGATTCACGTCGGGGCATCCGCGTGCTGGCGGTGGTTTCCTTTGTGCTCGTCGTCGCCCAGGGCATTCTCGGCGGTCTTCGGGTGACGCATAACTCGCTCACCCTTGCCATGATCCACGGTTGTGTGGCCCAGGCGTTCCTCTGTATCCTCATCGCCATCGCCCTGATGCTTTCGCCTCGTTGGGAAAGCGGCTGGAAGTTCCGGGCCGGCAATTATCGCAGCCTGCTCATCGCCTCCTGGGTGCTCTTCGGGACGGTTTACCTTCAGTTGATCGTCGCTGCCATCGTTCGCCACGAGCATGCATGGTCGGCCCTGCCGCAATTCCCTTACTCGATCAACAATCATTTCATGCCGCCGGTGCATAACTTCGCGATCGACATCCACTTCGGCCACCGCGTGCTGGCCGCCGTCATCTGTGTGATGATTCTCTGGGTTTCCGCCCTCGCCTTCAAGAAGCTGCGCAACGATCTTTCCGTGGTCGGCACCGTTATGTTGCTCATTGGCCTCACTGCCTTTCAGATCTCGCTCGGCGCCCACATCATCTGGCTGCAACGCCCGCCGGTGACCACCACCCTCCACGTGGTGAACGGAGCCCTGATTCTTGCCACCAGCTTTGTCCTCGCCATGCGCCTCGGCCATTACCAGCCTCGCCCCTCCATCGGCTCCAAGACGGAGCCCTCCCGGGCTGAACTGGAGGTCGCCGCGTGAGCATGGAAGAAAACGCAGCCCCCGTCATCGCCATCGCGAGGGTGGAGCCTGCCCCCGGCTGGATGTCTGATCTTCTTACCCTGACCAAGGCACGTCTCATGACGATGGTGTTGATTACCACCTTCGTGGGCTTCTGGTGCGGCTCGGGGGAAGCGCTCGACTGGTTCCTGCTCTTTCGCGCCCTTTTCGGGACTGCATTGATGGCTGCCTCGGCCGGTGTTCTCAACCAATACATCGAGGCCGATGTGGACCGCCTGATGCACCGCACCGCGCAGCGACCGCTTCCCGCGGGTCGCATGCAGCCTTCCACAGCGCTGGGGCTGGGGGTGCTGCTGGGTGTGGCGGGATTGATCTATCTTTACGGTCGCGTCAGTCTGCTGGCTGCGATCCTTGCCCTGGCCACCCTCGTGGTTTACGTGGCCATCTACACTCCGCTCAAGCGCCGCACCTCCTGGTGCGTGGCGGTCGGGGCGGTTTCCGGGGGGATTCCTCCCATGGTTGGCTGGGTCTCCGCGACTGGCCATTTAAGCGCCGGGGCCTGGGTGCTCTTCGGCGTCCTGTTTCTCTGGCAGATGCCGCACTTCCTCGCCATCGCGTGGATGTATCGCGATGAATATGCGCAGGCCGGTTTCGTGATGCTGCGTCGGAACGATTTGAGCGGGATGAAGACGGCGCTGGAAAGTCTCATTTCCGCCATCCTGCTGCTGGCGGTCACCATCATGCCGCTATTCCTGCACATGGCGTCCCCCTGGTATGCCGTGGCCGCGGTGCTCTGCAATGGGGGGTTGCTCTGGTATGCCTCGCAATTTCTGATGCGCCGCTGCCGCGTGAGTGCGCGCACGCTGTTTTTCGCCTCGATCATTTACCTGCCCGCCGTCCTCGGGTTGCTGGTCTTCGCCAAAATCTGACGCAGCCCACATGACTGTCCACGACCTTCCCGCCATCAATGCCTCCCTCAATGGGTTGAGCGCCATCTTCCTCACCGCTGGCTTCATCTTCATCAAGAACGAGCGCAAGGCCCAGCACATCGCGATGATGATCTGTGCGCTGGTTACTTCCACCATTTTTCTAGCCTGCTACGTCACCTATCATCTCGAGACCCATCTGGTGACGAAGTTTCTCGAACCGGCCAGCATTCGCCCGCTTTATCTGGTGCTGCTCACCTCGCATGTCATCCTTGCCTTTGCCACTGTGCCGCTGGTCATCTGCACTGTGATTCCCGCGATCCGCGCCCGCTTTGACAAACACCGCCGCATCGCCCGCTGGACTTTCCCGATCTGGCTCTACGTCTCCGTGACCGGCGTGCTGGTGTATCTGATGCTCTACAAGTGGTTCCCGCAGGCCCCCTCGGCCACGGTGATCGGAATGTAGAGAGCGGATCTCTCACCGTTGTTAAGAATAGGATGGATGAAATCCATTCTGTCCGATCAATCCCCCATCGGGGCCACCCGGCGGTGTTTTAGAAAATCCCGCACGCTGGATCGATAGTCCTTCAGCGGATCAGGCATTTCCAGAATCGCTCCCCGGGCATTGCTGATCGAATCCCAGTTTACCAAATAATCCTCCTCGCCGATGAACTGGGCGATCGCGATTCCCCGTCCCGCCGCCCGGGTATCCTGTGGCGGCTGTGTAAAGGCCGCGTCGAAAAACGCGTTCTGATTAAACCGGGCGATTTCCCCGGACGCCTCCACGGCAAAGAACAGTCCCTTCTCCGGATTCAGGTTGTGATACTCGAGATCGAGACTTTCCAGCCAGGGATCATCCCATCCGAGGCCCTCCTCGTCACGAAAGGCTTCCAGCAGCCACTTCTTGGAAATCCAGTCCACCCCCCCCAGCAGGGCTTGGGGCTTGTATTCCAGCGCTTCAAGCACGAAGCGCCAGTTCGCGAGCAGCCAGTCGGTTTCCTCATCGCGACCGGCGAGGTGGCGATGGGCTGTTTCATAAAAGGCATGCTGGATTTCCAGGGCGGTCCGGCACTGCCCGTCCACCAGTCGCACAATTGTCTGCACGCTGCACTCGTGGGAGATGGACTGGGTGGCCGCCACGGCGTCGAACAAGGCCACTTGCCGGGGCAGGCAATCCTCTTCGAGTAGTTTCAGCACCAGCGCCGTCAGCCCCACTTTGAGCGCGGTGGCGTAGGGGCTCATGTTGGAATCCCCGATCAACAGGTGCAGGCGGCGGAACTTGCGCTCATCGGCGAGGGGTTCGTCGCGGGCATTGATGATCGCCCGGTTGAACTGCACCCATTGATAGACATCATTCACAATATGATCGGCCCGCTGGCTGATTTGGAAATCCACCGGCTCCTCCGAGCGCGTCGATTCGTATTGGAAGGCCGTCACCCGTGCGCTGCCCACCGGGCCGGTGCCCGTGAAAATCTGCCGCGTGGCGAGGAAGGAAAGCAGTCCCCCGATCGCCTCGGGACGGAATTCCGTGCGCCGGTGCATCAGGTAGTTTTCATGGCAGCCAAAGGTCGCACCGGTGTGGTGATCGATGTTGTTCTTGAGGAACGAGACCGAGTCGCCGGCGCCGAGCTCGTTGAGCGCCTGCTGGATCATCCGGTCGCCTGCGAGATCGTAGGCCACCATGTCGCGCACGCTCCGGCATTCCGGCGAGGCATATTCGAGATGCCCCATATCCAGATAGAGCCGCCCTCCGTTCCGTAAAAAGCCGCCATTACCCGGCGGCTCTTCATAATCGCGATAGTGAAGATCGATAGCCCCCAGCCGGGCCGTTTTGAACAGGTGGTTCTTCACCAGCAGGGGCCACGCTTCCAGGCCCCGGGAGGAAGCGGATTCCAGCGTGAGGCAGCCGTATTCGGTTTCGATGCCGGCGATGCGATCCATGTGCCCCGCATCATCGTGCAGCCGGGCGGCAGCAGCAAGAAGCGATTACTTCGGCAGCAGGCTCAGCGACTGCGTGGCCGCCTGGCTGAAGTAGGTGTTGGGATACTGCGAAATTACCGTTTCGTAAACCCGGCGCGTCTCATCCTTCTTGCCTTTGTCCTGCAGGATCGAAGCCTGGCGTAGCATGGAGATTGGGCCGCCGTAGGCGTGGGGATATTTTACCGAGCATTGCTGGTAGGTTTGCAATGCATCATCCAGCTTGCCCGCGGCTTCCTGAGTGGCCCCGAGGCTCAGCCATGCTCCGCTGGCGAGCGGGCTGCTGGGATTGTCGGTAATGAATTTTTGCAGCGTGGCGATGGCGTCGTCATACTTCTTCTCGTCACGCAGTTTTGCGGCGAGCTTGAGTTGCGCATCGGCGGCGGCGGCGGTTCCGGCATAGTCGGCGACGACCTTTTGAAAATCCTCGACGCTGGCAGCGGTGGCGAGTGCGAGGGTGGAAGCGGCGTTCTTGCGTTGCGTCACGAGCTGCGAAACTCCGAAGATCACCAGTGCCACAATGAGCAGGGTGCTATAAAGCACAATCTTGCCCTTGTGTTGCATCCAGAACACATAGGGATCGAAGCCGGTATCGGTGGGTGTCTCGACAGAAGTGGGCATAGGGGAGGAAATGTTTCCACGCCCCGCTATAAACGCAAGCCCTTTGATACAGTGTTTTTCCAGCCTTCCCGCAGCCCGAATCGGCTCGACTCCGCCCCGATCGCTGCGAAATAATCCGGCGTGCAATATCTGATCGTGGACTGCCACAGCGTAATCTTTGCCTGGCCGGAGCTCTTGAAAGAGCACCAGCGCAATCAACGCCTGGCCCGCGAACGTCTCGCCCGGCTGCTCACCGAGTATCAGGATTATTCCGGTATGCGCGTAGTCGCCGTCTTCGACGGGAAGGGAGCAAAATTTTCCGAAGCCACCGAGCCCGGGGGCATCCAGGTTTTTTACTCAGGGGTCGATCAAACGGCGGATGACATCATCGAGCGGCTGGTCGCCAAATATGCCGCGAAACACGAAATCCAGGTGGCGACGAACGATTTTCTGGAGCAGCAGACGGTGGAGACCTTCGGTGCCTTTGCCATGAGCGTGGAATCGCTTCTAAGCCGGATGGATGAAGCGCGGGGTGATTTCGAGCGGCGGCTCAGGAAGCACCGGCGAAAAAGTAACATTTAGGATTAACTGCGTTCGTCTCGAAGATTCGGCTTGGTATTTATGAAGTTTTATAAGTGGCCTTCGTGGAGGGAGGGCCCAAGCGAAACAATGCGCCGCAGGCCATTTCCAATGCTTCATAAATGCAAAATCATAAATGTTATTTTCTTCAATATTCGTGCAGCGGGCGTCGCGTGAGCCGGCGCAAATGATCCTGCAACGAATCGGCCTGCCGGGTTTTGCCCTGTGAGCGGAGCAGGGAGCCGAGATTGGTCATCACCTGCCGGTAATCCTCGGCATAAGTCGGCAGATTTTTCTGAAACACCTGGAGGGACTGCTCGTAAAAATGTTGCGCCTGTTCGAGATCTCCCATTCCGTGATGCGCGACCGCCAGCACCGCGCGGGTTTGGGCGAGCGTCGCGTCTTCGGGAGCCAGCAGGCCGGCCCGTAGCTCGGCGGCCTGGGTGAGAATATCGCGGGCATCGGCGTAGCGTTCTTCGCGGGCGAGGAGATTGCCGTAATTGTGGAGAATGGTGGCGTAATCCGCGTTGTGGGTGGCCTGAAGCCGTTCGTAAATGCCGAGCGAGGCTTTGTAGGACGCGGCGGCGGCGGGGAGGTCGTTCTGCGCTTCCTGGACGAGCGCGGCGTTATTGAACAGCGAAGCAAGCGTGGGGCTCTCTTCGCCTTCCAGCTCACGAACGATCGGGATGGCCTGTTCGTAGTAACTGCCGGCTTCGGCTGCGCGACCCGCCTGGGTGGCGAGGACGGCGAGCTGGCTGTAAATCTGCACCAGTAACACACGGTCTTCGGGGCCCGTTTCCTCCAGCATTTCCGCCGCTTCGCGGAGATGAGGCTCGGCGGCGTCGGACAGGTTTTGCGCAAGCTGGAGCGTTGCCAGATCGTAGAGCACGGCGGCCACCTTGGGGTGTTGCCGGCCAAAGGCGCGACGACCGAGCGCGGCCAGTGTTTCCGCTGCCCTGATCGCCTCCCGCGTTTTCCCCAGACGCCGTAGCATCTCAAATTTATCGCGCAGGATGGCCCACAACTGTGCGTCACCTTTTGACATTTTCTTCATAGTGACTTACGGCTGAAAAAACTCAAGCGCCACCGTTGAAATTAGTCATTCTCATTACCAAAGGAATTATACGAGACCAGCATACCCGGCGGTTGGTGATGTTTATCGTCGTGCTGGTGGCATTGGTGATGCTGTTTGCCGGGGCGACCTTTCTGTACGACTGGCTGAGGGGAATGCCGGTGTGGTTTGTCATTTATTGGGCGGTCTGCGGCTGGTTCACCTTGGTCTCGGTGCTCATGGCGATTTTTGATTTATTAATCGTTCGTACCGAAGCCCGCCGCAGCCAGAGGCAATTGCATCACGAAATTTTTGGACATCCACCGGAGGATGATCGGTCATGACGAAGTCGGATGCCGCGAAACTCAGTCCCCTCATCCGCACCCGGGCCCAGTTGGAAGAGGTCGAGCGCCAGAGCCTGGCTGGCTTTGCGCAAAAATCGGGCGATTCCGCGGGCCGCGTCCACCGGGAATCGCCGCACCCGCATCGCACCGGGTATCAACGCGATCGCGCCCGGGTGATTCACTCCCGTGCCTTCCGCCGACTCGAGTACAAGACGCAGGTCTTTCTCAACGGGGTGGGGGACCATTTTCGCAACCGGCTCACCCACACCATCGAAGTCGCCTCGGTGAGCCGCAGTATTGCCCGCGCGCTCGCGCTCAATGAAGACCTCGCGGAGGCCATCGCCCTTGCGCACGATCTGGGCCACTCGCCGTTTGGCCATTCCGGCGAGGAAATGCTCGATGAACTGATGAAAGGCCACGGCGGCTTCGAACACAACTTGCAGAGCCTTCGTATCGTCGAGACCATCGAGCAGAAGTATCCGAGATTTGCCGGGCTCAATCTTTCCTTCGAGGTGATCGAGGGTCTCAAGAAACACGCCAAATTTTACGATCCGCCGGAAAAGGAAGGCACCCCCCGGGGCGAGATTTACCACAGCCCGTCGCTCGAGGCGCAGATTGCGAATCTGGCCGATGAAATTACCTACTACAGTCACGATCTGGACGACGGCCTCGAGGCCGGTCTCATCCAGCCCGCGCAACTGGAGGAACTCGAAATCTGGCAGACGTGCCTGAAACTTGTGCGCAAGCAATTCCCCGGGCTGAAGGGCAGCGCGCTCCACGCCTACGTGATCCGCTGCCTCATCGACTACCAAGTCGAGGACGTCATCCGCACCAGCGCGGAGTCGATCGAACAATCCGGCGTGCAAAGCGCGGAGGAAGTGCGCCGCCAGCCCAAGCCGCTCATCCGCTACAGCACCGAGTTGCTCCAGGCCAACCGGCAACTGCGCAAGTTCCTCTACCAAAACCTCTACTACCACCCCCGCGTCGCCGGCGCGAACCAGCGCGCCTGCGAAATGTTGCGCGACGTCTTCCACATCTATCTGGAAAAGCCCGTCCTGCTCGGCAAGACCACCTCATTACGCTTGGAAACCGACGGCCTGCACCGTACCGTCTGCGACTACCTCTCCGGCATGACCGACCGCTACCTGATCGAAGAGTGGACGCGACTGAGCCGGGCTTGAGCGGCTGAAAATGATGGGAGGATTACGTGGAAGTTAAGAAAGCTTAACTGCAAGTTACTTGCAGTGGTGCCCGGACAAGACAACTTATGCGCGTCTCCAATCCTATACAATTCAACTCTCATGAACAAGCTACCCCAAATTACTTTTGCCTTCTGGGTGATGAAAATCGCTGCGACGACGCTGGGCGAAACCGCCGGTGATCTGCTCTCGATGACGTTGAATGTGGGTTACGCCCTTAGTTCGATGATTCTTTTTGGCGGGTTTTTGGTGACACTCGCGGGGCAGTTGGCGGCGAAGCGGTATTATCCGCCGCTCTACTGGCTGGTGATTCTCTCGACGAGCACGGCGGGCACGACGATGTCGGACTACATGGATCGCACGCTGCACCTGGGCTATGCGAGGGGGACGCTGGTGCTGGTGACCATTCTGGCGGCAATCTTCACGACGTGGAAGCTGAGCGGGAATACGATGTCGGTGAACTTCATCCGCACGCGGAAGGTGGAGGTGCTTTACTGGACGGCGATTCTTTTCTCGAACACACTGGGGACGGCGCTGGGCGATTTCCTGGCGGACGATTCGGGGCTGGGCTTTGCGGGGGGGGCGCTCTTGATCGGCGGGTTGCTGGCGCTGGTGCTGGCGGCGGCGTTTTTCACAAAGCTCTCGAAGGTGTTCCTTTTCTGGGTGGCGTTTGTGCTCACCCGTCCGTTTGGCGCGACGATGGGTGATGTGTTGACCAAGACACCGGATAAGGGCGGGCTGGGCTTTGGCACGGTTGGCTCCTCGGCGGTGTTGCTCGGCATTCTGGTGCTTTTTGTGATTCACGCCATGTGGTCGCAGCGGAATGAATCCCGGATGCAAGACGCGGTGGCGGAGTAAACGCGACGCAAGATGTTCCCCATTTTCTCAAAAACCTTTATGAATCTCACCCCATCCCCACGTGTCAGCATGATGTGCCTCGGAATTTTTGCCACCGCGCTGGGTGGCCTGCCCGCGCTGGCGGCAGGGCTGCCCCTGACGCCCGGGAAGACGGTGGAAATCGCGGGGGCACACGGAGGTTTTGATTTTCTGGAGGTGGACGCGACTTCCTCGCCGGTGCGGCTACTGGCGCCGCATACGCGCAATGGGACGTTCGATGTCTTCGCGCTGCCGGAGGGGAAGCCGGTGCAGCTTTGTGCCGTGGGGGCGACCCAGGACGCGGCGGTGGATGTAAAGAAGGGACTTTACTATGTGTCGGGCAGCAACAAGGCGCAGGTGCTCACGCTGGATCAAAAAACCCTGAAGAGCACCGGCGAGACGCCACTGCCAGGGCCGGCGGATATTCTCGTTTACGATCCCGACAACGGGCTGGCCTATGTGGGCCATGACGATGCGGGAGAGGTGTGGGCGGTGGATGTGGCGGCGCACAAGATTGTGGCGACGATTCCGATTCCGGAAGGGCCGGAGGGCTTTACCTATGATGCAGGGACGCATCGGGTGTTCGTGAACCAGAAGAAGACGAGCGCGATCGAGGTGATTGACCCGAAGCGCAACCAGGTGGTGGCGAGCTGGCCGACGGCGCCCGCGCAATCGCCGCACGGGCTGGCGATGACGCCCGATGGCGAGGCGCTGTTCGTGGCCGGCGGTGGTGGGACGCTGGTGGAGGTGAGCACGGCGAACGGGAAGGTGATCGCCTCGACGACGATCGCGTCGCGAGTGGACGAGATCGCTTACGATGCGGATTTAAAGCGGGTGTATTGCGCGAGCGGTACGGGCGTGCTCTCGGTGGTGCAGGTGACCGACCACGGGCTGCAATCGCTGGGCGACGTGCCCACGCACAAGGGCACGCATTCGGTGACGGTGGACCCGACCACGCACGAGGTATGGACGGCCTACGGGGATGCGCAGAAGAGCTATTTGTATTCACTTATCCCCGGCAAATAAGCGGTCCGCTTTTTTCGAGCCCCGGCGCGGGCATTCGCATTGTCAGGCACGCGGTGTTCCCGATAGGCTGCGCGTATGAGTGAACACATCGAACTGGCGGTGAATGGAACCCTGATGCGGGGGTTGGAATTGAACCCGAATATGCTCGCAGTCGGAGCGGTGTTTTTGCGCGAGGCGGAGACGGTGCCGAGCTTCCGAATTTATTCAATCAACGATCGTCACCCGGGCATGATTCGTGTGCGCGAGGGCGGGGTGAGCGTGCCGGTGGAGGTGTGGGGCGTGCCGCCCGCGGGGCTGGGTTCGATCCTGCTCAACGAGCCACCCGGATTGTCGATTGGCAAGGTAAAGCTGGCGGATGGAGCCGAGGTGCTGGGCGTGCTTGCGGAGCCGATTCTGTGCGAAGGCCAGCGGGAGATCACGGAGTGGAAAGGGTGGCGCGCTTATTGCGCGGCGAAAGAGCGGGGTGAATGACGGATGGGAAGTAACCAAACCTGTTGTCACGGCCCTGATGGGAAATTGCCGAGCCGGATTGCGAAGACGATGCTGATGATAAAGGAAATGAGCTGTAAACAACACAACACGGTAAATAGAGACAAACGGCGACATCTAAGGATGAGTCCACTCAGAAGCAGATAGTATAAAATCGCCATCGCCCAAAACCATTCTGATACCGTCCATAGTTCGTGCGGCCACGAAAGAAACTGAGCGAAACCTAGAGTGGCGATAAATGGGGTCTGAAGCGGAAGCCAAAGGCGTTGCTCAAATGGGGGCGTGGAAGACTCCGCTGGGCTGTCTAACGGGAAAAACATCTCACAGGCGATCACCGCCAAAATCCAAAGTCCAAGGTAAGCAATCAGTCGCCGTTGCCACGAAAGTGGCGACGCTTTGCCGGGTGTAATTGAGTAAGATTCTATCATCTGCGGGGATTTAATGGTTGCTATTCCACATTTCCATACTGTCTGGTAACGCCCCGGCCTCTGCGTCTCTGCGTGAGAATAAATGCGCTCTAAATATCCAAAAACCGCACCGGTTCGGTATAGATGGCGAGGACGATGCAGCCTTCCTTGCTCACGATCCGGTGGGCGCTGTCGGGGGGATTGATCATGAGCGTGCCGGTCTCGGCGGTGCTGTTCTGGTCGGTCTGGGAGCCGTGCAGGATGAGGATGTGCTCGTGGCCGGGGTGGAGATGGAGCGGTACTTTGCCGCCGGGCTCGAAGCGGAGGAGGGCGGCGGTGGGGCCGGTGATGCCGTCGCCGTAGAGGCGGTGGATTTCGACGCCGTCGGTGAGACGCTTCCATGGGATTTCATGCTGCCATTCCGCGACCCGGAAGAGGTTCTTGAGTTCGAGACGTTCGTATAAGGTTGCGGCATCCATGTAAGTCGGGATTACGAAAAAAAGGGTGACGGGACAAAACTACCAGCCCGAAGTTGAGCCAATACTCCACTGTCGGCGGACTTTTGCAAGTGTGTCGCGGTCGGCCGGCCATTCCGGCGGCTGGCCATGGTATCGGTCAAAACGCGCGGTGGTTGAGCGGAAGTCCGGGCGCATCCGCTTCGAGTTCGCCGGGGTTTGCCGTCGGAAAATTTGGCCGGACTCAACCGAGAATCGTTTTAAGGACGGCTTCGGAGTCGGCGACCGCGCCGAAGACGCCGCCTTGCATGGTTACCATCTTGAGCGCGGCGGTGTGGTTGCCGGGGTCGGTGGCGGCGGTGCAGTCGGAGAGAATTAGGCATTCGTAGCCGCGATCATTTGCCTCGCGCATGGTGGTGTGCACGCACACGTCGGTGGTGATGCCGGTGAGGATGATATTCTGGATGCCGCGCTGGCGGAGCAGCATGTCGAGATCGGTGGCGTAGAAAGAGCCTTTGCCGGGCTTGTCGATAATCGGCTCGCCGGGGGCGGGAGCGAGTTCGGGGATGATTTCCCAGCCGGGTTCACCACGGGTGAGAATGAGGCCGCAGGGGCCGGGATCGCCGATGCCCGCGCCGATGCGGCGGCTGCGCCAGCGCTTGTTGGCCGGCAGATCGGAGAAATCGGGGCGATGGCCCTCGCGGGTATGGATGATGTGGTAGCCGACGGAGCGCATGCCGGCGAGCAGCTTCTGGAGCGGAGCAATCGGGCCGCGGGTGAGCGAGATGTCGTAGCCCATGGAATCCACGTAACCGCCGGGACCGCAGAAATCCGTCTGCATGTCGATGATGATGAGGGCGGTGTTTTCGGGACGGAGATCGCCGTTGTACGGCCAGGGGTAGGGATTCGCTTCGATCGTTTTCATGGATGGTGAATGGACTGGGCTGATTTGCGTGTTTGCAGCTTCCGGCGGTTTCCTGGTTCCCGCGGCCTGCCGGAAGCTGGAGGCCGCTGTGTTCCTGCCTTTAAACCATGGGAACGCCGCTCGCATCCAGCCGTAAATCCATTGCGAGCGGCGCTCCAATTACACATGGTGCCCGTGAGGGCTGCCTAAACCCGTGGCGTATCGCCGCCACGACGCGTTGCTTAATTAAAAGAAGACATTGAAACCGCCGTGGAACAGATACAGATCATGCTGATGCTGGCCGGGCGTGGTGGTGATTTCGTTGCCATCGATCACGCCGGGGTTGTTCAAGTAGTCAAAGCGGAAGCCGGCATACACGTTCCAGAGGCCGTACGCCTTGGAGACGAAGGTGAGCGGGACCGTGACTTTGAACTCGCTGGAGAACACGCCGACCCCTGAGCCGCCGCCCGAGCCATCAAGCTTCTGGTAGAACTTGCTGGAGACGAGGCTCACATAGGTGGGCAGCTCGAACTTGACCGGGAACGGCGCCTTCATCGAGTAGGTCGGATCGATGCCGAGCTGGAAGTAATAGCCGCGCTCGGAGGTGGCGGGATCAAGCACTACCGTGGCCTTCTCGTGGAGCTCGTAGAAGAACTGCACGTAAGGATTGATCGAAAAATCCCCAAGGAAGGAATCGTGATAGGTGAGCGTGAGGTCGAGGTGGTTCGAGAGCGGGTACGATTCCGTCATGCTCTTGAAGGTGTCGAGGAAGGCGTCGAACTGGAAGTTCTTGGCGAACTTGAAGGTGAGCCCGACGATCGGGTCGATTTCGTTCCAGTTATCCGCCTTTACGCCGGTGGCGTGCGTGCCCACATCGTTCCACACGCCGGTGGTCAGCGACACGTCGTTGAGGAAACCGTCGCTGGAATAGAGATCCCAGAAGACGAGCAACAGCGGCTGGATGTTCACGCCCTGGTTGTCCACATTGAGACCGCGCGGTGTGATGTAGGCGCTCCCGAAGTCCACCTGCACGAGGGCGTGGACCTTGCTGCCGAGCGGCGTTTCATCGACGGGCGTTTCCAGCTTCTTCGCGGCTTCGTCCGTGCCGGCGTGGGCGGTGGGCAGGAGCGCGGCGGAGAGCAACGCGACGGCGCTGCACACTGCGAGGAAGGCGGGCTTGAGGTGGATGGATCGTGGATGTGTGTGTTCCCTGGTTTTCATTGGCATAGTGGTTTTGTGTTTGGTGGATTTGCGCCGCCAATTAGCGACAACCGTGCCAGGCAAAAACCGAAAGTTGTTTTACAGAGGCAAACAGGTGTTTTTGCGCGCCCAGCCGCCGCGCAGGAGATGGCGGGACTTGTGGCGGCTGTTGCGGGCTGCAACAGGCGTTACACGGGGCGCAAGCTATGGAGGCGACTGGAAAACTCCATCAAGGCAGGCCATCTCAAGTTGCAGAAATGGGATGCCAATGGCTCGTCCAAAAAATGCAGGGAGATGGCAATTTTTTCTTCTCATAATCACCTGAATTTGAAATGGTGTTCCAATGGTTTCGGTGAGCATTGTAGATTCAGTTTACGGCTTGTTTCAGTATCGTTTTCCCCTTCCACAGCCTGCGGGAAACGGCGGGTATTTCTAAAACAAAAGTTTTCTGCATGAATTACTATCTCCTCTTGGATGAGACGACGAAGGGGCCTTATACGATCGGGCAGTTGCGATCGATGTGGAATACCGGGATGATTACGGTGAATACCCCTTATTGTCAGCAGGGGGATGCGGCCTGGAAATCCCTGGCCGAGATCCAGCCGCAATTGGAACCAGGCGCCGTGGTGAGCAGCTTTCCAGGCCCGGTGCAACCGCCTTCCTTTGCCCGGGTACAAGTCTCAAAAAGCAGGGGAATCTATATCATCCTGGCCTTGTTCTTGGGCTGTCTGGGTATTCACAACTTTTATGCCGGCCATTATGGCAAAGGCACGGCCCAACTGGTGATTACTTTGGTTTTAGGCTGGATGGTAATTGGCCTCATTATCACTGGTCTGTGGGCGTTGAGCGAGGTCTTTGCGCAATCACACGATGGAGAAGGCGTTAAAATGACGTAATGTCGGCAGCCCGGCTAAACGAAAAGCGATTCAAAGAAAATTTATGAATACCTATATCTTGAAAAACGATGAGCAGACCGGTCCTTATGATGATGAGACTATTCTCGCCGGCCTGCAATCTGGGGCTTTTTCCTATACGGACTATGCGTGGCGGGAAGGCATGGCTGAATGGCAATTCTTGAGTGTGATGTACCCGCAACCAGCGCCTGCTCCCGTGTTACCAATTATGCCGACCGCTGCCCCGGTGGGGCGCAATCAGCAGCCCACTTTGACGTGTCGCACCTGTGGCTATGGAGAATTGGTGAAACGCAAAAAATTTCGTCTCAGCACGCCCGTGGTGGTAATTGGTTATCTGTTTCTCATTCCGAGTATCGTGGGGATGTTGATTGGATGCATGCTGCTCTTCGGTAGTGGATTGGTGGGAACGGCGGGCGGCGCGGCTGCGGAGCAGCAGACGCGCACCGAATTGGTGGCCAAAGGGATCCCGGGGCCCATCATTAACAAGGTGGTGGCTTTCGAGTCGCTTACGGCGGATGAAACGTCGGCGCTGACTCCTGATCAAATGTCCGCGGTTGAAGAGGCGAAATCGTCCTTGGCAGGTTCGAAACTTGGAGCTGGTGCCGGGGCGCTTATTGGAGGAACCGTTTCCATTGCCTTGATCATTTCCTCTTTTGTCGGCGGATTGATCGGATGGTTGTTGGTGATGAAGAAGAAGGTGCTTCAATGCACGCAGTGCAGTGCGGTGGTTGCCGCCTCCTAGCACACTTTTTCCTTATAGGAAGCTTTCGGGCTGGAGCGGCGGTCTGTGATCGTCGTGAGGTAGTGCTGTCCATGGAAAAATGACGATGCTTGCAGGTCTGCTACAGCATCGTTCTTCTGGGACAGTCTCTTCAGCGCACGCCAGGTCTGGCCCGCCACGTCTTCCGGCAGTGGCGACCGAATTTTTTGACCATGCCCACGGCGAGCGAGTAGTCCCGCCATGGAATGTCGCCGCGACCGCGGGCAATGTCCCACATCCAGCCCGCCATCCCGCGGTAATCGCGCCGGTCGAAGCAGCGGAAGAGGTATTGCGGGAACATGGGATAAACGCCGCGGGTGGCCTGCATGGGTTGCGGGGCAGGCTGGGGGCCGCCGCAGATTGCGTGACGGATGCCGTCGGAGAAATCGACGCCATCCCATACGGCCATGTGGAACTGCAGGATGGGCCGCGGATTCATTTCGATCACGTAGCAGCGGCCGGTTTTGGCGCATTGCACCCAGTCGATACCGAAGAAGCCATGGAACCCCGTGAGTCGGGCCACGCCGCGGGCCAGCAGCTCGATATCGGGATGGCGCATGAATTCCTTCTTGCTGCTTGCCCCGAAGGGAGCGGGCCACACGGCGCGTTTGTAGGCACCGGCCCATTGGATGGCTTCGCCGCGCCAGGAAAAGATGGCGGTGCTGCCCACGGGACCCTCCACCGACTGTTGAATGGAAAAATTTTTCAAATTATGCGCGGGCAGTGCTTGGGCGACTTTTAGCAACTGCTCCTCGTTTTCGGCGCGCCCGACTCCGCAGCCACTGGAGCTTTCCTCGCCCTTGAAGAAGACGGGATAGCCCAGCTTTTTCGCCGCGGCGAGTCCCTGCTCCAGCGTGTTGCAATAGATGGACTGGGGTGCCGGGAGGCCTGCCTGAAAACAGGCATCAACGAGCGCGGCTTTGGACGTGGCGAGGCGCATTTTGTCCTCGCTGGGCTCGACGGGAAACCACTCGCGGAGCCAGTCTTTATCGGGAACGGACGCGAGCGCACGCAAGGTCATGTCGTCCCCGGGGACGATCATGGAATAGCGCTGCGGATGCGCCTGGAGATGCTGGCGGAGGTGGGTGACGAGGTCATCGACATTGTAGCCCTGTACCGGCAGCTTTTCCGCATAGCGAGTGCGACGCGAAAGTGCGCGGGGCAGGACGAGCAGGGAGGTCTTTACTCCTGCTTTGTGAAACATGTGAGGCAGACGGCAAACTCCATACCATTCGCCTTCGGCGACAATCAGCGCCTCGTGGGAGGAAGGCATTTCTCACCGCTATCAATAAACATAACATTTTTGCAATAAAATTAGTTTAAGGGATGGTGGGATGAAGAAATAGGACCTATCGGACGGGTAATTTCCTATGGCCCTGAAGCTCTCAGGCTTCCGATTCGTTCGCCATCCGCCGGTAGATGCGGGTGCGGTTGATCCCGAGGAGGCGGGCCGCTTCCGTCACGTTGCCGTTCGTTTGCGCGAGAGCGCGCTGGATGAGCGCTTCCTCGGCCTGCTCGAGATTGAGCGGGATATCGGCGGGAAGCGGGGCGTCGGTGGGAGCAGGTGCGGCGGCAGCGACTGCGGGCTTCGGTAATTTTGCGGCAGGCACCGTGATGGCGGATTTGCGCAGATGAAGGTGCTCCGCCGCGATGGGATCACCGGCGCTTTCGATCAGCGCGCGCTCGATGAGGTTCTTCATTTCGCGGACGTTGCCGGGAAAGCTGTAGGACTGGAGGGCGGCAAGGGCGTCGGTGCGTAGGGTGGGCGGGAGCAGGCCCATTTCGGCGGAGAGAATTTTCACGAAGTGACCCGCCAGCAGCGGGATATCCTCGGGGCGCTCCCGCAAGGGCGGAGTCTGCACGATGTAGCGGGCGAGCCGGAAGTAAAGGTCCTGTCGGAAGACGCCGCTGGCGATCTGGGCGTCGAGATCGGCGTTGGTGGCGGCGATGATGCGCACGTCCACCTTTTTCGCCTGCGAAGCACCGACGGGGGTAATCATTCCATCCTCCAACACGCGCAGGAGCTTGGCCTGGAGCTGGGCCGGCATGTCGCCGATTTCGTCGAGGAAAAGCGTGCCGCCATCGGCCAGCTCGAAGCACCCTTTGCGGTCGGCGAGCGCGCCGGTGAAGGCGCCCTTGGTGTGGCCGAAGAACATGGACTCGGCCAGATCGCCGGGCACGGCGACGCAGTTGACGGCGATGAAGGGCTCGGCGGCGCGAGTGCTGCCGTAGTGGATGGCGCGGGCGATGAGCTCCTTGCCGGTGCCGCTCTCACCGGTGATGAGCACACTGGTGCCGGCGAATTGATGGAGCCGGCGCACGTTTTGCAAAATCTGCTGCACTATCGGACTTTCGCCGACGAACCCGGTGATGCCCCAGCGCTCGGCTTCGAGCGTGGAGAAGGATTGCAGGCGGGCATCGGCGCGGTCGCGGGCCTGTTCGGCATTTCGGCGTAGTGCGATCTCGGACTCCAACTCGGTATTCTTTGCGCGCAGTTCGCGGGTAAGGCGGGAGATTTGCAGGTGGGTGTGGACGCGACTGAGCACCTCGTCCTGCTGGAAGGGCTTGGTGATATAGTCCACGGCCCCCGCGGCAAAGCCGGAGACGAGGCTGGCGGTCTCGTTCTTCGCGGTGATGAAGATGACGGGGATCTCGTGGGTGGCGGGGTCGCGCTTGAGCAGGCGGCAGGTTTCGAGGCCGTCCTGCCCGGGCATGAGGATATCGAGCAGGATGAGATCGGGCCGCGCGCGCTGGGCAAGTTTGATCGCGGTGGCGCCACTCTGCGCGGCCAGCACTTCGTAGCCGCGCGGCTCCAGGGTCTCGATGAGCAGGTTCAGGTTGGCCGAGGTGTCGTCAACGACGAGGATTTTTTCGGAAGGCATGGGAGAGAGAAATCAGGACGCAGTGGAAGGGGCAGGCTGTCGGTCAATGGGAATCTGCGCGACGATTTTCTGGATGGTTTCCATATCGTAGCTGCGCAGGAAGGTGCGAAGGTGCTCGGCAAGGCGTCCGCCGGCCGGACCGATGACCTCGACTTCACGCAGGCAGTTCTTGAGCACGGTGGCGCTGTGTAGTTCGGCGGCCATCATGAGACGGAGCGAAAGGTCCTCGGTGAGCGTGATCTGGCCCAGATCGAGCGGTCTTTCCTGGGCGTCGCGGATGGGGACTGTGGATTGGAACTCGACGTCGAGCAGGCGGGCCAGGCAGTCGCAGAGCCGGTCGAAGCGGAAAGGCTTGGCCAGGAAATCGTCGCAACCACCTTGCAGGCAGCGGTCGCGCTCGTGGGCCAGTGCGGAGGCGGACATGGCGACAATGCGGAGCGCGACGGCGGCGGGGTTTTCCTGCATGCGTCGGGCGACTTCCACGCCGTCGATATCAGGCAGGCGCACGTCGAGAAATATGATGTCGAACTGCTCGCGCCGGGCGAGGTCCAGTGCAGTCGAACCGTCGGCGGTATCCACTACGAAGCAGCCGATCGTGGCGAGCATGCTGGCGAGCACGGTGCGGTTTTCGGTAATGTCGTCCACGATGAGTGCGCGCACTGGATGTCCCGGCGCCAGCCGACGGGTATCAGCGCGCGAGGCGACCACGGCTGCGCCGGAGGCGTAGGCGAGTGGGATGTGGAAGAAGAAGGTGGAACCCGCGCCGGGTGTGGATTGCAGGCCGAGTTCACCGCCCATCAGCTCCACCTGCCGCCGGGCGATCGCCAGCCCGAGGCCGGTGCCGCCCTGGTGGCGCGCTGCAGCATCCTGCGTGAAGGGTTCGAAAATCTTGCGCTGCATTTCCACCGGGATGCCGGGGCCGGTATCCGTGACCGCGAAGCGGCAGCCATCGGGCTCGGGCGTGACCTGGAGCGTGACCCGGCCCCGGGCGGTGAATTTGACGGCATTGCCGAGCAGGTTGATGAGCACCTGGCGGAGCTTGCCCTCGTCGCCCCGCACGATCACCGGCTGGTGCGGGCAGTCGAGCACGAGCGCCACGCCCTTTTCCTCGGAGGGAAACTGGAACATGGCGGCGACATCGAAGATCAGTGCGGAGAGGTCGAACTCGGTGGTCTCCAATTCCATGCGCCCGGCCTCGATCTTGGAAAGGTCGAGGATTTCGTTGATGAGATGCAGGAGGTGGTTGCAACTGCTGGCGATGGTGGTGACCGCATCGAGCTGGAAAGGATGCAGCGAGGCATCGCGCTGGAGGATTTGCGTGTAGCCGAGGATGACGTTCATCGGTGTGCGAATCTCGTGGCTCATATTCGCGAGGAACATGGTCTTGGCCTGGTTCGCAGCCTCGGCGGCGGCCTCGGCTTTCTTCCGGACCGCGACCTCGGAGAGCAGCGCCTCATTCGAGGCGGCGATTTGGGCCGTGCGCCGCTGGCTGCCGAGCACATAGCCGGCGGTGATGCCGGTGAAGCACAGCCCGCCTGCGAGGAAAAGCCACGACTGCCAGCCGCCGGTGGGCACGGTGAAATCGGCGCGCGGATGAAAGCGGATGCTCCACTGGCGGCCGGCGACTTCGAGATTGGACTGCCAGTCGTAGGGGCCGGAATCGGAACTGCCGAGCGTGTAAACGGGGGCTTTGGGATTAGACTCGTCCCAGATGGCGACATCCATCTGGCGGAGGGTCTTGAGCGGAGGCGAAACGAGGTTGCCAATCCGGAAGACGGCCACCGCATAGCCGGCGAGTTGCTGGCGGCGCTCGGGCAGCGTGCTGGCGGTGGGATGATAAATCGGCTCGAAAACGAGGAAGCCGGGCAGGTTTTGTAATTCCTGGGCGAGGTGGATTGGCTCGGTGGCCGCGGGCTCGCCCGTATCGCGGGCGCGTTCCATAGCCTCGCGGCGGAGGGGGTTGGAATTCACGTCGAACCCAAAGGCACGTTCATTCCCCTTCAGCGGCTCGACGAAATAGACCGGGAAATAAACCGGGCGTTCTCCCGCGACGCGAAAGGTCCCGGCCGGATTGCCCTCGGTGAAGTGAAACGTGGAAAAGCCATCGGCCTGGGCCGCGGCCTCCACCTTGGAGCGGTCGGTCGCCGCGACGAGTGGATTCCAGGTCAGCGCCTGGAGCTCCGGCTGGCGATCCAGGGCACTGGCGACAAATTCATGAAACTGGGCGCGGGAAACCGTGCTGGTGGTGCGAAAAAGGGAGTCCACCGCATGCAATACCTCCATCGAGCGGGTGAGCTCGCTGCGCAGGAGCATCACGCGGTCGGCGGCGATTTTGCGGACGTCGTCGCGCAGCGAGCGCAACTCCCAGCCGCGGATCGCCGCAAAAAGCAGGAGCGAGAGACCCACGCCGGTTCCAATCACCAGCCAGAGACTGCGGTTAATTTTCGGCACTGCGCAGCCATGGAGCAAGTGCCATGCGATACGGTTTGAGAAAATGATTTACAGAGAGAAACCAAAGGGAAATAAGAAGGGATGGTGTGGTAAATTGACCACCCTGCCGGGAAAAAGACCGGGCGGCCTGGAATCGGAAACACGTTCCCCCTGTGCAAAGGAGGCAAAACGTGGGAGTTTTTAAGAGTAAAGTCAGGGGTCCGGGGGACGATGAGGAACTTGAAATGTCCATATTGTTTCCGCAGCAGTCCGCGTCGAGCCGCTCAATGATTGAGTGGCTGGTGGTGCTGGCGGGAGGACTGGTTTCAATGTTGGGGCTGGCAGTGATGGTGGGCTGGTATTTTCATCTGACCAAGGTGGTGCAGTTGAATCCCGCGTGGTCGCCGATGCAATGCAACACCGCCCTGTCGTTTTTTCTGACCGGGATGGGATTGATGATGGTGGTCGCAGAGCGAAGGTGGCTGGTGCTCGGCTGTGGATTGATGGTGCTGCTGATGGGAGGACTTTCCACGCTGGAGCATCTGGGAAATTGGAATCTTTTAATTGATGAACTGTTCCTCAAGCCGTTCATTCGGACTGCCCAGCCCGGGCGGATGGCGATGCCGACCGCCGTGGGCTTTACCATGACGGGGCTGGCGCTCTCACTGCTGGGATGGAAGCTGCCGGGGCGGAACCGGGGCAGTCTCGTGATCGCGATTCTGGGTTCCTTGGTGGTTGCCCTGAGTTCAATGGGGGTGATCGGCTATGCTACCGGGCTCAATGCGGCAATCTCGTGGGGGCAGATCAGTTGCATGGCCTTTCATTCCGCCGTCGGATTTTTGTTAACGGGGAGTGGCTTGTTTTTGCTCTCCATGGGCAAGCATTGTGGCAACCAGGGGTTGCGTCATCGGTGGCTGCCGCTGCCCGTGGCAGTGTTGATGTTTACCTCGACCCTGATCATGTGGCGGGCGGAATGCGCGCAGGAGCGACAGGCCGCCCAACAACGCGCGGAAACCGTGATGGACGGTGCTGAAGAACGGGCGCAGGTGCAAGTGACTGGATGGATGAAGGCGCTGGCACGAATGGCCAGCCGACTGGATAGTCCGGTCAATCTGGGATACGACTTCTGGGAGAGAGATGCTCAAAACTATGTGACCGATATCCCGAGCCTGATGGTGATCGAGCGGGTGGACCCGGCTTTTAAAATTGCCTGGGTGGCTCCGGACGAAGGCAACGAAGATCTGGTCGGTCAGGATTTTTCCCGCGATCAGATCCGGCGGACTGCGATGGAAATGAGCCGGGTGCAAAATCGCCCGATCATTTCCTCGGAAACGAAATTGATCAAAGGTGGCCGGGGAGTGTTGATTTTGGCCCCCGTGACGAAGGCGGGGCGCCCAGATGGCTTTGTGGCTGGTGTCTTTCAAAGCAGGGAGCTGTTCAAGACGATTGTGCCCAGCTCGATTGCGACGGGATACGATCTGGTGCTTTCGGAAAAAGGCCTCATTTTGGGAACTCTTGGCCGGCTGCATGGGAAGGCAGACGAGGTGCAGGCGGTGGTACGCAAGATCAAGCTCCCGGGGGCGACGTGGGAACTCAAAGCCTGGCCGGACGGCAGCCAAACTACCAGCAGCGGGATGGGCCTCTCCACGCTGGTGCTCGCCTTTGGCCTGCTGGGAACGCTGCTGCTGCCCTTGACTGTGTTGCTGGGCCAGCGGGCGCGCGGGCGGGCGGATGAACTGCTCGGCGAGATCGTCGCGCGCGAAAGTGTGGAGGCGGCGCTCCGCTCCAGCCATGCTCTGCAACAGGCGATCCTGGACGGCGCGAATTTCAGCATCATCTCCACCGACCCGCAGGGGACCATTCTTAGTTTCAATCGCGCCGCCGAGCGGATGCTGGGATACCAGGCCGGTGAAGTGGTCGGGAAAGTAACCCCGGCGATCATTCACGATGCCGATGAAGTGGCGGCCCGGGCTGATGAGCTTTCCCGGAAATATGGCCGGACCGTCGAACCCGGTTTTGAGGTGTTTGTCATGGAAAGCCGCTCGGGAGAGGCTTCGGAAAGGGAGTGGACCTACCTTCGCAAGGATGGCAGCCGGTTGCCGGTGCTACTTTCGGTGACGGCACTCTTCAACCAAAGCGGCGAGATTTCACGCTATCTTGGTATTGCCGTGGACATGACGGAGAAGCGACAGGCCGAGGAGAAGCGTGACGCACTGCTCAAGAATCTGGAGAATCTGAACCTCGCGCTGGATCAGCACGGCATCGTTTCCTTTGCCGATGAAAATGGCCTGATCACCCGCGTGAATGATCGCTTCTGCGAAATATCGGGCTACACACAGGAGGAGCTTCTGGGACATGACCTGAGCGTGCTCTACTCCGGGCATCATCCACCGGCGTTTTACCAGGAGATGTGGGACACGCTGCGGAGTGGAAAAATCTGGAAAGGCGAGGTTTGCAATCGCGCGAAGGACGGCTCGCTCTACTGGGTTGATGCCGTAATGGTTCCGTTCCTCGACGCCAAAGGGAAGCCCTATCAATATGTGGCGATCCGCACCGATATCACCGGGCAGAAGCGGGCTGGAATCGAGATGGCGAAGGCGCGCGATCTCGCGGTGGAGTCCGCGCGATTGAAGGCGGAGTTCCTGGCCAATATGAGTCACGAGATCCGCACGCCCATGAACGGGGTAATCGGCATGACCGATCTGCTGCTCGATAGCGGGTTGAGCGGTCGCCAGCTCGTGCGGGCACAGTCGATTCGCAACAGCGCGGAGGCACTAATGGTGTTGTTGAACGACATTCTGGATTTCTCCAAGATCGAGGCAGGCAAGCTGAGCTTCGACACCGTGGATTTCAACCTGCGCGAAGTGGTGGAGGATTGCCTGGACCTGATGGCCGGGGCGGCGCAGAAGAAGGAAATCCTTCTTGGCAGTATTTTTGAACCGGGCGTGCCCGAGGAAGTCCGTGGCGATCCCACCCGCATGCGGCAGGTCATTTCCAATCTGGTGGGCAACGCGATCAAGTTCACCGCGGAAGGCGAGGTCGTGCTGCGGGTGGACGCCGTCGAGGTTACGGAGACCGAAGCCATGCTGCGTCTGGAAGTGCGCGACACCGGGATCGGCATTGCGCCGGAGGCGGTGCAGCGTCTCTTCAAGCCCTTCGTCCAGGCGGATGGCTCGACCACCCGCAAGTTTGGCGGCACGGGGCTCGGGCTCGCGATTTCGCGCCAGCTGGTGCAGATGATGGATGGCGACATCGAGGTGCGGAGCGAGCTCGGGAAGGGCTCCACCTTCATTTGTACGATCCGGCTGGAGCGCCAGCAGGGCGACCACCACATGGTAGTGGAACCGAAGGCGAATTTGCAGGGCCTGCGTGCGCTGGTGGTGGACGATCGCGAGACGAACCGGATCATCCTCGAACATCAGATTACAGCCGCGGGGATGGAAGTGGCGGTGGCAGAGAATGGCCCCGAGGCGTTGTTGATGCTGCTGGAAGCAGCCATGAGCGGTCGCCCCTACGATGTGGCGATTCTGGACATGAACATGGAAGGGATGAACGGGCTCGAACTTGCCCGCGAGATCAAGTCCGACCCCGCGGTCGCCCCAGTCAAGCTGGTGCTCTGCTCTTCGATTGCAAATCCGCTGAAGGAATCGGAACTGATGGCTCATGGCTTTGCGGCCAGTCTCGAAAAGCCGGTGCGGCATACGCGGCTGTTGGAAAGCCTGGCTCGGGCGCTGGGGAAACTGGTTCCCGCGAAGCGACCGACCGAGTCCATGGTGGCGCGGGTGGCACGACCGGAGCGCATCCTGCTGGTGGAGGACAATGCGACCAACCGCGAGGTGGTGCTGGGAGCCCTCGAGAAACTGGGGCTGCAGGCCGATATTGCCGTGAATGGCCGCGAGGCGCTTGCACGCATGGAAACGGGAAATTATCCGGTGATTCTGATGGATTGCCAGATGCCGGAAATGGATGGCTACGAGGCGACGCAGTTGCTCCGCCAGCGCGAGGCGGCGGCTGGCAGTGGCCAGGTGCGGGTGATTGCGATGACGGCCAATGCGATGCGGGGCGACCGGGAAAAATGTCTCGAAGCGGGCATGGACGACTACGTGGCGAAGCCCATGCGCTTTGGAGACCTCCAGGCCGCATTGGTGCGGGCGGGCATGTTACAAATGGAGGAAAAGCCACGCGAGCCCGAATCCACTGAGACTTACGAACCACTGATGGAGCCGCCGCGCCGCGATTCTTCGCTCATCAATTACGAACGTCTCGAAGAGGTGAGTTTTAACGATGAAGAGCAGCGCCGGAAGCTGCTGGATCTCTATTTTGCCGATCTCGCGGAATACATGGATCAACTCGAGCCCGCCATCCGCAGCGGCAATTTGGAAAAGGTGGTTTTCATCACCCACCGTTGCGGCGGTGCGAGTGAGTCCATCGGCATCACCGGCGTGGCCATTCCCCTGCGCAAGCTGGAGCAGATGGCCAAAGCAGGCCGCCTCGAAAATGCCCGGGCGCTCTGGCATCAGGCGATGGTGAATAGTGATCAAGCTCGCACGGAACTGGTGGCGTGACAGTCCACACAAAACTCACAAAATAAAAGAGCAACGTCCACGAGGAACGTTGCTCTTTTGCAGTGGTGAATTTTTAAAGGGCTACTTTTTGATGCTGATGAGCTCGACCGTGAAGATGAGCGCCTGGTTGGCGCCGATTTCCGGCGGGGCGTTTTCACCGTAGGCGAGGGCCGGCGGAATGAAGAGCTGCCACTTGGAGCCGACGGGCATCAATTGCAGGGCTTCGGTCCAGCCGGGGATCACCTGGTTGACCGGGAAGCTGGCGGGCTCGCCGCGCTTGTAGGAGCTGTCGAACTCGGTGCCGTCGATGAGCGTGCCGGCGTAGTTCACGACCACGGTGTCGCTGGCCTTGGGCTTGTCGCCCTTGCCGGCGGTGATGATCTTGTACTGCAGACCGCTGGCGGTGGTCTGGATGCCGTCCTTCTTCTTGTTGGCGGCGAGGAAGTCGTCACTGGCCTTCTGGTTCTTGGGGGCATCGGTCTTGGCCTTGGCCTCGGCGGCGGCTGCCTTCTCCTGCATCTTGGCCTGCATCTCGGCCTGGAGGCCCTGGAGCGTGGACTTCATTTCCTCATCGGTCATCTGCAGCTTGCCGCCGCTGAGCGCGTCGGTGAGGCCTGCGGCGACGGATTTGGGATCCACATCGAGACCGGACTGCTTCAGGCTCTGGGCCATGTTGACGCCGATGCTGTAGCTACGTTTTTCTTTCATATCAGTGGGTGCTTCGGCATGGAGCGCAACGACGCTGGCCAGCGCGAGGGAGAGCGGGAGAAGGGAGTTTTTCATGAAGTGAATCTGAATTCAGAGCGGGTTCGTAGCGTAAAGGAAAGCAGAATTAGATGAGAATTCCATCGATGATTGAAATCCAGCCCGGGTTTGTCGTACACGCATCTTCCCATGAACCGCGACCATCTTGAAGAGCTCGCCACCGGCTATGCCGCGGGCTCGCTCAATGCCGACGAGGCGGCGGCGTTTTCCCAGGCGATGAAGGACGACTCCCATTTACAAAAGATGTCGGACGAATTGCACGAACTGGCGGCCAAACTGGTGACCACCGCATCGCTGCCCGCCACCATGGTGCCGTCGCCGCGGTTGAAGGAACGCATCATGCACCGCATCGGCCTGCCGGCTGAACAGCGGAAGGCGGAAACCGTGCTCTCTGCCCTCTCGAGCGGGCAGGAGGTGGGCATCGTCGTCTGCAATGCCCAAGGCGAAATTGAGTGGGCCAACCCGGTGTTTAGCGAGCTTTGCGGCTATACGCTGGATGAAGTGCGCGGGCACAAACCCGGCGTGATGCTCCAGGGAGCGGAGACGGATGCCGCCGCCGTGGAGCGCATGAGCGAGGCCCTGCGGGCGGGCAGGGGCTTTAATGAGGAAGTGGTCAACTACCACAAGGATGGACAGCCCTACCGGGTCTCGATCACGGTTTCCCCCATTTATGCTGCGGATGGAAATGTCCGCTCCTTTGTGGCACTGGAGCAGTTGGTGAAATAGGCCGGGAACAGAGGAGTAAATGGAGATAGCGCCTTTTTTCTACGTCTCCGCGTGAGAATACTTCAGCCCAGCAGTTCGTATCCCAGCACACTCAGGCTGTAGATGGCCGCCGTCTCGGTGCGTAACACGATGGGGCCGAGCGTAATGGGAAGGCAGCCGTGCCCTTTGGCGAGCGAGATTTCTGCCGGGGTGAAATCCCCCTCAGGTCCAATCAGCACGAGCACCGAACCGACCTGTTTGCCGGAGACTTCGCGCGTTTCTTTGAGCACTTGTTTCAAGTGCCGCGCGTCCGGCTGTAACGAGGCGATGAGCAGCAGGTCGTAGCGCGGGTTGGCATGGAAAAATTCCTTGAGCGTCTGCGGTTTGGCGACCGTGGGCAGCCAGTTCTGGCCGCATTGCTTGGCCGCTTCGATCGCGACCGCCTGCCACTTCTGCTGTTTCTTCGCCAGATCGCCGCCATCCACTTGGACGACTGTGCGCTCGGTGAGCAGCGGCACGATTTCCGCCGCGCCCAGTTCGGTAGCCTTCTGGACGATGAGGTCCATGTTCTTCCCTTTCGGAATCGCCTGGGCCAGTGTGATCGCGCAGGCGAGCGGGTGCGACTTGGCCTGGTTCAAGATGCGTACATCCACCGAGTTTCGGCCGATCGCGAAAATCTCCGCTGAGGCTTCCGTCCCGATCCCGTTGAAAATGATCACGCAGTCGCCAATCTTCAGCCGCAGCACATCCAGCGCGTGATGCGCCTCCGCGGCATCAAGCTGCAGGGGCTCGGCATTCCATTGGGAGTGAGGGATGTAAAAACGGTGCATCTGCTTTAAATCGATCAGTGAAGAATGCTGGCCATTCTTCGAGGCAGGTGACGGTGATTTTCGTTATTGGAAAAATTCCTTCGCCTTCTCGAAGAAGCTTTTGTGAATGGGCGTGTTGTCGTCGCCGCAGAGTTCGGCGAACTCCTCAAGCTTCTTGCGCTGCTCGGCGTTGAGCTTGGTCGGCACTTCCACCAGCACGGTGACCATGAGGTCGCCGATCGCGCTGGAGTTGAGCACCGGCATGCCTTTGCCGCGCAGTTTGAAGGTGGTGCCGCTCTGGGTTCCGGCGGGAACCTTGAGCGAGGCCTTGCCCTCGAGGGTGGGGACGCGGATTTCGCTGCCCAGGGTCGCGGCGACAAAGGAGATGGGCACCTCGCAATAGAGGTTATCCTCCTCGCGCTGGAAGATGTTGTGCTCCTTGATGTGGATGACGACGTAGAGGTCGCCCGGCGCGCCGCCGCGGATGCCGGCCTCGCCATTGCGCGACGAACGAAGGCGCGAGCCGTCTTCGATGCCAGCGGGAATCTTGAGCTTGATGCGTGACTTGGCCTCGACACGGCCTTCGCCGCTGCAGGAATTGCACGGGTTGTCGATGATCTGCCCGGTGCCGCGGCAGCGCGGGCAGGTCTGCGCCACCTGGAAAAAGCCGCGAGAACTGATCACCTGGCCGCGCCCACCGCACGTGGGGCAGCTGCTGGCGCGCGCGCCGGATTCCGCGCCGGTGCCGCTGCACTTCTGGCAGGAGTCGAGCTTGGTGATCTCGATTTCCTTCTCGCAGCCGCTGGCCGCCTCCTCGAGCTTGATCTGGAGATCGTAGCGGAGATCGGAGCCGCGCTGGCGTCCCTCGCGATCGGTGCGGGCACCGCCCCCACCGCCGCCGAAAAATTGCTCGAAAATCCCGCCTCCGGCCCCCCCGCCCCCACCGCCGAAAACCTCGCGGAAAATGTCGAAGGGATCGTGAAAACCCCCGGCTCCACCCGCCGGACCGGCGGTGCCACCGGCAAAGGCGGCATGGCCGTAGCGGTCGTAGGCGGCGCGCTTGTTGTCGTCCATCAGGACGTCGTAAGCCTCGCCCAGTTCCTTGAATTTCTCCTCGGCATGCGGATCGCCCGGATTTTTATCCGGGTGATGCTGCACCGCGAGCTTGCGGTAGGACTTCTTGATTTCCTCCACTGTCGCGGTGCGGGTGACGCTGAGCACCTCGTAGTAGTCGCGTTTTTGAGCGGCCATGCTTCCTTGCCCTTACTCTTTGCCTTTGGAGACGATCACGTTGGCCGGGCGCAGCAGGCGGTCCTTGAGCTTGTAGCCCTTGCGCAACTGGCGGATGACGGTGCCCTCGGGCACTTCCGCGCTGGCTTCTTGGGCGATCGCTTCGTGGAGATTCGGGTCGAACGGCTGGCCGGTCGCGTCGATGGATTGCACGCCTTGGTCAGCGAGGAAATCCTGCAACTGGCGGGCGACCATCTGCATGCCCATCAGGACCGGGGACTTTTCGCCCTCGACCTTTGCGGCCTGGAGGCCCAGCTCGAAATTGTCAAAAATGGGAATCAGCTTTTCCAGGAAACTGGAGTTGGCAAAACGGATCGCGTCTTCCTTTTCCCGGGCGGCGCGCTTGCGGTAGTTCTCCAGATCGGCCTGGCTGCGCAGGGCGAGGTCGCGGAAGCGGTCCAGATCGGCTTGCAACTGGGCGGAGGCGTTCTCTACGGTGTCCTCGGACGCCGCGGCGGCTTCCTTCGCTTCGTTCTCGTTTTTCAAATCAGTCGTGTCGGTCATGGTCTTAAAATTTAGCGTTTGCGGATCACGATCATCGTGATGTCGTCACTCCGCGGGGTATTTCCGATGAAGTTTAGCACATCATCGGTGACGCGCTCGATAATCCCGGAAGCGCCCGCCGTGACGCTCTGCTTGATGGAGTCGATCATGTTGGCCATGCCGAACTCCATCCCTTCTTTGTCGAGCGCCTCCGTGACTCCATCCGTGTAAAGGACCAGGCAGTCATCGGTGTCGAGCGTGACGGAAAAATCACAGGCGATCCTATCGAAGACGCTGCCGCTGTCAATGCCCAGCGCCATCCCCGGCGGGTTGAGCTTGGTCACGGTGCCAGTCTTCGCCGAGTAGAGGAGCGGGGCGTCATGACCGGCGCGGCAGAGGGTGATCTGGCCGGTGATGTTGTTCAAAATCAGGTAGGCCATGCTGATGAACATGTCCTCTTTGATGTCGGGGTAGAGCTGGCGATTCACCAGTTTCAACACCCCTGCAGCTGAGTAGTTCATCGGGGCATGACTGCGGAGCACGCTGCGGCACATCGCCATGATGAGCGAGGCCGGAACCCCTTTGCCCGACACGTCGGCAATTGCCACCCCGAGCTGGCACTCGTCGATGGGCAGGTAATCGAAGTAATCGCCGCTCACCTGGCCGGCGGGCAGGTTGATGCCGCTGATTTCGAAGCCTTCGAAATCGGGGGCGCTGGAGGGCAGCAGGATGCGTTGAATGTCTTGGGCGATCAGCAGGTCGCTGTCCAGGCGGCGCTTTTCGCTCGCCTCGAAGTAAATGATCGCGTTGTAAAGCGCGAAGGCGGATTGCTCGGCGATCGCCTTGAAAACCGCGACATCACTGAGCGCGAACTCCGGCGCCACCGGTCCATTGGCCACCGCGAGGACGCCGAGGTTCTGGTCGCCGTAGATCAACGGGCACAGGAGCGCCGAGGTGGGGCGGGTGGCCTCCTTGCCGAGGCCGGTCAGGCGCGGATCAGGACTGCAAATCAGCTCCGGCTCGTGGGTCTGCCAGGCGGTGCCGATCAGCCCCTCGCCGGGCGCGATGCTGTGCATGCGAATGTAGTTTTGCACGGCCTGGGGCTGGTTTTCAAGATGGGCGGGGATTTCCAGCAACGGCGGGCAGCCTTTGGAGACATGGCGGGCAATGAGCGACTTGCTGTTGCGCTCGACCAGGTAAAGAGCGCCGCCCTGGGCATCGAGGATGTTCATCGCGCCTTCGACAATCAGCCGGTGCAGATCCTCGGTGCGCAAGTCCCGGTGAAAAGCGGCGCCGAGACCGTGGAGAAAGTCGAAGACCCGTGTTTCTTCGACGACGACTTCCTCGCGCGCCTTTTCCAGTTCAAAAAAGCGGCGCCGCCAATAAAAGGCGAAGCCCAAAAAAATGGCCCAACTCAGGGCGAGCAGGGCGGCGATAATCGAGATCCACATGAATTTCCCTGCACAGCGTCACTCGGCGCTGCGCAAATCCTGCTTCAGATACTCCAGAACGTCTTTGAACTTGGTCAGATTCTCCGGATCGGCCTCCACCAGCGCCTCGTGGGCCTCGAGCATGGTTTCGGCCTGCGCAACGCGGTCCCCATTCACCGGAGTGACCGGCTTCAATTCGCCAGTGGGCTCGGGCGCCGACTTTTGGGTGCATTGCTCCACATGGAAAAGCTGGTCGAGCCCCAGCCCGCAGAGCAGGTCGTGGTTGCGTTCGTTCAAATTGATCACCCGCAGCTGGCCCTGGCCCAGTTCGCGCAGGCGTAGGGCGATAAAGGCGAGCGTGCCCATGAAGGTCGAGTCCATGACGGGGCAATTCTTGAGATCGAGGATGAACTCGCGGTGCCCGCGATTAATCATCTCCTTCGCAAAATCCTTCATCCCGGGGCTGTTTTGGAAAGAGCCTTTGCCCTCAACTTTGATCCAAACGACCCTGTTGCTGATCCCTACTTTTATGGCCGGTTGTATAGTCACCGCTGTCATGGAGTATTGATGGTTGCGCCCCGGGTGTCAAACACGGACGCCGTTATCATTATCTGACGTAAAGGTGGCGAAAAGTTTTCAATTCCAGAGATACGACTGGGTGAGACCGACGATTTTGCCGTTCTCAATCAGCAAAGCCCGCCAGGCGACCACGCGTCCGTTTTGGTAATAATCGTCCCCGATGACATTGAATTGAGTGCGCACGCTGCCGTGGGCATCGGTATAGGGCACTTCCTGGGCCTCGACATATGAGCCGAGCTTTTCCTGGCGATACTCGAGGCGGAAGGTGAGGTTGGCGTGCCGGCTGGTCCTCCAGAAGAAGGTGAAGTAATTACCCGAGCGCGCGCGGCGTTGCACGGAGTTGATTGCGCCGAAATTGACCCGCTGGCGCTCGAAAAGAATCATCTCATTATCCGTGGACTGGGGATGAGCTTCCGCATCATTAAAGAAAAGCTCGGTCTTGCGGAACTGGAATGCATCGTCCAGGGCGAGCGGGAGGACATTGGCCTTCTCCACCGGGCGCGGCTTTTCCGCAGCGTGACCGGAGAAGGTCGCTGCGAGCAGTGCCAAGAGGAACACACATCGTTTCATGGTTTAAAATAAAAGCGGTTCAGCCCATCGGTGTCAATGACTCCGCCAGGGTCATTACCGGCGGGTCCGCCCCTCATGGCCATCCCTGATCCCTTCTTTAGCCAGAAGCGTGCCGGATGGATGATCGGAAATTAGTGGGAGCGTTTTTGGAATGGCGGCGAAGATCGACTGGTCATTGGTCCTTCCATTGCTCCCAGGCTCAACTTGCAGCAACTTTGAGGAAAATGATCACCGTGCGCTTCCAACGCGGGATTGAACTTCCCGATTATGGGCTGTGGCTGGATCCATGGGACCCAAAGCCCCGGGCGTTTGTGTCGCATGCCCATAGTGATCACATCGGGGCGCATGCGGAGGTGATCGCCTCCCATGGCACGGCGAAGTTGATGCGGGAGCGGCTGGCTGGGGAGCGGGTGGAGCATTTGCTGGAGCTGGACGAGACCCGGGAAATATTTGGTTTACCTGTTACGCTGTTGGCAGCGGGGCATATTTTTGGCTCGGCGCAGTTTTATACGGAAACGGACGCGGGGTCGCTGCTTTACACCGGCGATTTCAAGCTGCGACCGGGGCTTTCCGCCGAGCGCGCGCAATGGCGGCCGGCGGAGACGCTCATCATGGAGACCACCTTTGGCCTGCCGAAGTATCAATTTCCACCCACCGAGGAGGTGATGACGCGCATGGTGGCGTTTTGCCAGGAGGCGCTGGAGGAAGGCGAGGTGCCGGTGCTTCTGGGCTATTCGCTGGGCAAGGCGCAGGAAATTTTGTGTGCACTGGTGAAAGCGGGGCTCACGCCGATGCTCCACGGCGCAGTCTATAAAATGACGCGGGTTTACCAGGAGTTGCAGCCGGATTTCCCCGCTTTCGAGCGTTACGATGCCCAGGCGGTGGCGGGGAGGGTCCTCATTTGTCCGCCGAGCGCAGCGCGGACGGTGATGGTGCGGCGAATCAAGAAACGCCGCGTGGCGGTGCTCACTGGCTGGGCGATGGACCCGGGCGCGACCTATCGCTACGGTTGCGATGCGGCGTTTCCGCTTTCCGATCATGCGGATTATCCTGATCTGCTGCGCTACGTGGAGCTGGTGAATCCCCGGCGGGTGCTCACCCTGCATGGTTTCGCCGCGGAGTTTGCCCGCGACCTGCGCGACCGGGGAATGGAAGCATGGGCCCTCGGGCAGGAAAATCAGATGGAACTGGGCTTTCGCGGGGTGACGCTGGCCCCAGGTGCGGCGGCGGAAGCTGCAACCTTGCCCGTGGAAAGCACGTCGCCCTTTGCGGGATTTGCCCGGCTGGGCGAAGCCATCACCGCCACCACGAGCAAGCTGGAAAAAATCCGCCGCCTCGCCAGGTTCATGCGCGGGCTGGACGACGCCGATCTCGCCACCGTGGCAGTCTATCTTTCCGGCCGCCCTTTCCCGCAGACGGATGGCCGGGTCTTGCAGACCGGCTGGGCGATCATCAAGCGGGCACTCATCGGCGCGAGCGGGATTTCCGAAGCGCAATTCCGCGAAATCTCCCGCCGCCACAGCGATGCCGGCAAAACCGCGCGCGAGGTGATGGAAGGCTGCTCGAAGCCCCAGCCGTGGAGCTTTGCCGAGGCGCGCACTTTTTTTGAAACGCTGCAAACCGTCCGCGGGCCCACGGCGAAGACGGAGTGCCTGCAATCGCTCCTCCGTCGTCTGGAGCCGGTCGAGGCACAATACGTCGTAAAGATCCTCACCGGCGACCTGCGGATCGGGCTCAAGGAAGGGTTGCTGGAAGAGGCGATTGCCGCCACCTTCGAGACCCGCCCCGAAGCGGTCCGCGAGGCCAGCATGCTCCTCGGCGATATTGGCCGCACCGCCCAACTTGCCAAAACCGGCCGCCTCGACGAAGCCGAGCTCCACCCCTTTCAACCGGTCAAGTGCATGCTCGCTTCTCCCGAGCCCACGGCCGGGGCGATTTGGGAACGCATCACCGAAGCCGGGGCGGCCGAGGCCTGGCTGGAAGACAAATACGACGGCATCCGCGCCCAGCTTCATCGTCGGGGTGGCCGGGTGGAAATCTATTCCCGCGATTTGAAGCGCATCACCGATCAGTTCGATGAACTGACGATGGCCGCGCAAAGTCTGGCCGCTGATGTCATTTTCGACGGCGAGATCATCGCCTATGAGCAGGGCCGCCCGCTCACCTTCTTCGATCTGCAAAAGCGGCTGGGACGCAAAAATTCGGCGGACTTTTTCCTCGGGGGCGACATTCCAGTGCAGTTCGTGGTTTTTGACCTGCTGTGGTGCAATGGGACCGCCTGGCTCAAGCAGCCGTTGTCCGCGCGGAGAGCGGAGCTGGAAAGGCTCGGGCTGCCGCCGCGCTTCGAACGAATTTTACTGACGCGTGTAAGCTCGGCGGACGAGTTGGACGCCGCATTTTCGGCCGCCCGGGCGCGGGGCAACGAGGGGCTGATGGTAAAAGACCCGCGGAGCCTTTATCAGCCGGGGCGGCGGGGAATGGCGTGGCTGAAATTCAAGAAAGAGCTGACGACCCTCGACGTGGTCGTAGTCGGTGCCGAGACCGGTCACGGGCGGCGGAGCCACGTGCTCAGCGACTACACTTTCTCCATTCGCGACGAGCAGAGCGGCCGTCTGCTTACGATTGGCAAAGCCTATTCCGGGCTGACGGACGAGGAGATCGAAACCCTCACTGCCCATTTCACCGCGCACACGATCCGCCAGCGGGGCCGCTACCGCGAGGTGGAGCCCGATACCGTGCTGGAGATCGCCTTCGACTCCATCCAGCCCAGCGACCGCCACGAGAGCGGGCTGGCGATGCGTTTTCCACGCATCAAGGCCATCCGCCCGGACAAAACGCCGGCGGAGATCGATACTCTCGCTTATGCGCGGTCGCTGGCCGGGCGGGCTGCCTTTTGAAGAAGCGCAAATTGCCCCTCGCTCCCAGCCCCCCCCGGCTGGGAGCGAGGAGAGAATTTTCACCGGATTGCCCGGCCCGGCCCCAACAGAGCGGGAGCAAGAGCAAGCCAAAGAGCAAGAGAAGGATGGGAGCGGGCCATTCGTTTTGGGAGTTGCACCGGGATGGCGCAGGCGATATGCAAACCGCCATGCAGAAATTTTCAGCTTTTGCCCCTGGTCGTGTGGAGTTGCTCGGGAATCATACCGATTACAATGAGGGAATCGTGCTTTCCGCCGCCATTGGCTATGGCGTGACGATGACCGGCTCCGTGCTGCCCGAGGCCATGGCCAAAGTGGCCTCCGCCACCCTCGACCGCCGCAGCGAGGCTTCGCTGAATGCGCTGACTCCTTCCGAGACCGAAGAATGGGCCAACTATGTCTTTGGTGTGGCAAAGGGCTTGCAGGACGAAGGCTACAAAATCGGCGGTTTCGATGTGGACGTGGCGAGCGACCTGCCGCTGGGTGCAGGGCTCTCCAGTTCCGCCGCGCTGGAAGTCGCGACCGGCACGTTTCTGAAAAAGGCCTACAACCTCGAGATCTCGCCGCTCGCCCTGGCCAAGGTGTGCAAGCGGGCGGAGAATGAATTTGTGGGGGTGAACTGCGGTCTGCTCGACCAGGTTTCCTCGGTCTTCGGCAAGAGCCAGCACGCGATCTTCCTCGACTGCCGGGCGGAGACGGTGACGAACGTTCCCTTTCCCGAGGGGGTGGAACTGCTCATCACGCACTCGGGCGTAAAACACGCGCTGGTGGGCGGTGAATACAATGAGCGTCGCGAGCAGTGCTTCGACGCCGCGAAGCGCCTGGGCGCAGCTGCCTTGCGCGATGTGAGCATGGAACAACTCGTGAGCGCCAAAGAATCGCTGCCCGAGCTCTCCTATCGCCGCGCCCTGCATGTGGTCGGCGAATGCGAGCGCGTGACGCACGGGGTTGAATATCTGCGCCACGGCGATGTGAAGGGCTTTGGCACGCTCATGTTCGATTCGCACGAAAGCTCGCGCGTGAATTTTGAGAACAGCACGCCGGAACTCGATGCACTGGTGGCGATTGCGCTGGAAGAGCCGAAAGTGCTCGGTGCGCGGCTCACCGGGGGTGGCTTCGGCGGGGCGACGGTCTCCCTGGTGATGAGCGATGCGGTGGAAGAGATCACGCAGAGCTACATCTTCAAGTATCGCGAACGAACCGGCCACGAATGCCAGGTTTACCGCTGCCGCATCGCGGATGGAGCGCACTAGGGAATTAAAAGTTAGGAATCAAAAAATAGGAGTGGCGGTGTTCGATAACGCGAAGCGTATTCATCCCGTCATCTACTTCCATCTATTTAGAGCATCTCTCAAAATGAATTTTCAAATGGAAGGTGCCGCCAAGGTTACTTCCCATTGCCTGGTAGAAAAGATGAAGCAGGAGGCCAGGAAGCCAGGAGAGCGGGGGCCGGCGAACGGATGATCCTTTTTGGATTTCTGGCTTCCTGCTTCCTTCCAAAGCTTGGATGGTCACCGGATTGATCTTTTCTCCAGGGCAACTTCCCATCCAAACCGGATGGTGAGGTTGAGACACTGAGCCCGCGAGGCGGGATGGAAAGGCGGGGCAGAACTTTTTGGTCCGCGAAAGACGCGAAAAGTCGCGAAAAAGGGCACTTTGTCTTTCGCGACTTTACGCGTTTTTCGCGGACCCGGTTTCCGGGCGGTCTTACCCCGTAGTTCTTTGGGAGCGGGATGGAGACGAAGCTATTTTTTCGGGCGGGTTACGGACGCTTTCCCGGAAAGGATTACTTCGTCTGCCCAGGGCAGAAATAGATGGAGATGCTTCGACTGCGCTGCGCTGCGCTCAGCATGACCTCGTTTTTGGCAGGGGCGCAAACCAACGGAAGCTTTCGGAAATTGCTTTCGAGAGATGCTATAGATCGAGTCTCGAAATCACTTTCCGAAACGAAAGTAGATGGGCATCCAATGGCTTGTCATCCCGAGCAAAGCGCAGCGGCGTCGAGGGAGCCCGTCCAAGTGGGCGGTGATGAGATTACAGAGCTTTTAGCCAGAAAGGAGAGTGAGGCTTAAGGTTGCAGTGAGAGTCGCACGCCACTAGGACGAGATCCGTTCGACTGCATTGCGCTACGCTCCATTTCGCTCAGGATGACCGTACGGTTGGGTTGCGATTTGGGAATTGATTTCGAGAAGTGCTCGAATTTCTCCTCACGCGGGCCGGATCATCTCGAAGCGATCCCTGGTGTGGCAGTACCAGTGGGGGCTGGCCATGCGGCCGATCGGGAAATAGCGCTCGGTGTGAATGCGGAGCGTTTCGGCATCGAGCAACTCGTCGCGTAGATGGACGCGGGTGACGAGGCCGACGACGAGGCGGTTGCCACCGATTTGCAGGGTGCCCCATTCCCGGCATTCCAAGGATGCTGGGGCTTCGGCGATCCGTGGCGTTTTGATGGAAGTGGAGGCGGCGAGGGTGAGGCTGGCGTGAGTGATCTCGCTGGTGCCGTAGGGCAGGGTGGCGGCGGTCTGGTTCATGGCCTGGGCGACCGACTCATCCACCAGATTGACCACGAACTCATGGGTGCGCCGGATATTGCGCGCGGTGTCCTTCGGCTCTCCGGAATCCCGGTCCCCCGGCGCGAAACCGACCACGGGAGGATTGGCGCCAAAGACATTGAAGAAGCTGAACGGAGCGGCATTGACGCTGCCATCTTCGTTCAGGGTCGTAACCCAGGCGATGGGACGAGGGACGACAAGGCTGGCGAGGATGGGATAGGCGCGCTCGGCGTGCTGGTGTTCGAGATCGAGTTCCATTTTGGAAATTAAAAATTAGGAATTAAAAATTAAAAGATTGGAGTGAATGAAACGGATTGAACTGCACGTGATGGAATCGAAAAATCACCTTCACTTCTGCCCACACCTTGCTTTGGAGAAAAGATGAAGCAGGAAGCCAGGAGGCCAGGAAAGCGGGGGGCAGGTGAACGGATGATCCTGTTTGGATTTCTGGCTTCCTGCTTCCTTCCAAAGGCTGGATCGTCACCGGATTGATCTTTTCTACAATGCACCCACACCTCAATTTTTTAACTTCTAATTTTTAACTTTTAATTCCCGGCCCGGCGATCTTCTCCCGGCCCTTTTCCAGAATCTTTCGTTCCGCCCGGGTGAGGCTGTGCATTCCCTGCCGGGAGATTTTTTCGAGGATGGGGTCCACTTCCTCGGCGATGAATTGGTGGGGGTCCATGCGCTCGAGGCGCTCGGCGTGCATCCGGCGCTGGGCCAGATAGATTTGCAGGCGCGAGGCGTTGCCGTAGCCGAGCTTGCGGGCGTAGGCCCAGCCGAAGACCGCGGCCCCGACACAGGCCCAGAGGGCGAGATTGGTGGAGAGGGGCAGGGCGGCGAGGGCCGCGAGGAGGATAACCAGGCCGGCTCCGAAGTATTTGGCCCGCAGATGGAGCGGAAGCATGAAAAAGAAGAGGACCGACATCTCGATCTCCGGCAGGACGGTGGTGAAGGCGAGCAGCACGGCGCACACGCCGGCGGAAGCGCCGACCAGCGGCAGGGTGGTATTCCACGAGAGCAGGAGTTGCAGCAGGCCGCCGGTCACGCCGCCGCCGAGATAAATCCCGAGCAGGTGGCGGGGGCCGAGGATCACTTCCAGCTCCCGCCCGGCAAAGGCGAGGAGCAGCAGGTTGACCAGCAGGTGGGTGGACCGGGAAACCAGCCATGACCAGCCGCCGGCGGGAGTGAAGCCGTGGAGAAAGAGATAGCTGAAGAGCTGCCAGAACTGCCCATCGCGGATGGCATGGGGATCAAGGCCCAGCCAGCTGTTCACGAGCCCGGGCTGAGTGAAAATGTCCATGCCGGTCTGCGTAATGAAGACCGCGAAATTGAGCCCGATCAGCATCGTCCAGACGTGGAGACGACCCGTCCGCCACGATCGTTCGAACGGTTGAAGCTGTCGGCGCGGAGAGCTCATGACACGCCGAAAATTATTCCAGCGGAGGAACGTTGTCGAACGGGATTTCCGATTCGGGCCAGGCCGGGGGAAGCATTCATCGGGAGAGGGGGCTCAAACCGTCGCCCGTGGGGCGATGACGCGCAGTTTGCGCGAGGAGAAGCGGAACTTCATCGGCAGCTCGCCCACCACCTCGCCATCCACCTCCACCGGCACCCGCTCGTCGCTGGTGATGGAGGCCTTCCGGGTTTGAAAATAGGAGACATCCTTGAGCTTGGTGTGGGTGCCGAAGATGATCGCGTTCAAGTAGCGCACGATATCGAGGTAGCCGAGGTTCTTGAAAACGAGGACGTCGAGCAGGCCGTCATCAATCTGCGCCCCGCTAAAGATGCCGAACGGGCCGCCGTAGTAACGTCCGTTGCCGATCAGGATGAACGAGCCGTTGGTAATGCCATGATCGTGCTCGATCGAGAGGAGCGGTGGCTTGCGCGAGGCGATCTGGGTGGCCGAGATGACGTAGCTGAGCGGGCCGAGCGTCTTTTTGAAGTCCCAGCTCGTCTCCTCCACGATCTGCGCATCGAAGCCGATCCCGGCGAGTTGCACGAAATATTGTCCATTGGCCTTCGGCAAATCGACCAGGCGGGTATGGCCTTCGAGGATGAGCTCCCAGCAGGCGCGCAGGTTCCCGGCGGGCAGGCCCAGCTCCGCGGCATAGACATTCATGGTGCCGATGGGCAGCACGCCAAGGATGGCATGGGTGCCGGCGATGCCGTTCACGACCTCATTGATGGTCCCATCGCCACCGGCGGCGACGACGACCTTGAAGCCATCGGCCGCCGCTTTTTTCGCCAGCACGCGCGCCTCGCCGGGGCCGGTGGTGCGGGCGATCACGGCGGTCCGGGAGAGACTGCGGATTTTGTCGGCAAAATTGCGCGCCTTTTCCCCTTTGGCGGCAGGGTTAAGAATGACGAAGATTTTATCCACAGTGGGTTTGGAGCCAGAGCGATGCATAAATCGTTCCCGGGGGCATTGGCAATTGCTATAAAATGACACAAAAATTTCCGCTGGGAAGTTGCGAAGCACGACTTTAGGTTTCCCGGCGTGTGGAAACCTGCAAAACTCGCCCTGATCATTACTTCCAGTCTGCTGGTGCTGGCGCTCCTGCTCCTTTTCGGGGCCAATCTTTACATTCAGTCCTCGCTCTCCCAGGGGAAATTGGAGGCCCAGCTCCTGCGGGCCACGCATCTGCCGGTAAAAATTACCAGTACCACCGTTTCGCCATGGGATGGGCTGACGATCCGGGGCATTGCCATTCCGCAGCAAAATGGGGCGGGTAATTTCCTCCAGGCGGAGGAATTGAAGGCCAGTCTGAAACTTTGGCCGATTCTCCATCATCAGTTGATCATCAAGGATCTGGTGTTTTCACACCCGCAGGTGGAGTGGAAGCAGACGGAAAAAGGCCGCTGGGTGCTGCCGGTGCAAAAAGCGTCGCCCACCCCGGCTCCAAGCGTTGCACCGGGGGAATCCCCGTCGGCGAGTCCTGCGGCCGCTTCCCCCTCGCCGATGATCGTGCAGGCCGGGAAGGAGAAAAAAGCGGAGCGCCCGCATTTCTCGGTGCAGATCAAGCACTTCAGCGTCGATGAGGGGTATTTCCATTTTTACGACAAGGACGGGATGCCGCAGGCGTTTTTCGATCAGGTCTCGGTGGATTCCCCGAATCCTCTCCCAGTGGATGGGCCGACCAAGGGAACCGTGCATATCGGCAGCGCGAGCATCCAGCAGCGCGTGTTTTTCCAGGGAATTGAAACTCCGTTTCGCTATCGGGATGGGCGGGTGAACCTGGATGCGATGCAGGCCGGGCTGGCCGGGGGGACGTTGAACGGGAAGTTCCACATCGACCCCACCACGCCGGATTCTCCGTTTAATACCAAGGTCGTCTTCGACGGGGTGGACGTGCACCGGTTGATTGCCGAGGCGGGGGGGGCACCGGTGGAGTGCCAGGGAAAACTGGGCGGGTGGTTCCAGGCAGCGGGCAGCAGCGCCCAGGCGAAAGACACGATCCAGGGCGGCGGGCAGTTGATCCTGAGCGGTGGGCAGATGAAAAACTACACCTTTCTGCAGACGCTCGGGCAGGCGCTGGGCATCGATGAATTGTCGGTGATGAACCTGACCCAGGCGCAGGCAGATTTCCGGCTGGGGGCCAAGCGGGTGTGGGTCGATTCGCTTTTCCTGCAAAGCCAGAACCTGCGGTTGCTCGTCTGGGGCAAGGCCAAATATAACGGCAGCCTCGATCTTCAGGCCCAACTCGCCCTCAATCCCAAAGTGCAACATCAGCTTCCCGGGTTCATCCTCAAGAATTTCCAGCCGGTGCCCAATACCGATCTGGTGGCGATTGATTTCACCATCACCGGCAGCTACCGCGCGCCCCGCACCGACCTGCTCAAGAAGGCGCTGGGCAGTCAGTTTGAAAAGGGACAGAAGGCGCTCGACATTCTGCGCGGCTTTCTGGGAGGGAAGGGGAACTAAGCGCGTATGAGAGTCGTTGCCGGAACTGCGGGCGGCATCCCGCTGGTGATTCCCAAACAAAATGTGCGCCCGACGATGGACCGGGTGAAAGGGGCGATGTTTTCCAGCCTGGGCGACCTGGTGCCCGGTGCCCGGGTGCTCGATCTCTTTGCCGGGACGGGTGCGCTGGGGCTGGAGGCGCTGAGTCGCGGGGCGGCCAGCGCGGTCTTTGTGGAAAAGGACGCCTTTGCGCTGAAGGCGATTGAAAAGAACTTTGAGAAGACCAGCCTGCGCGGGCAGGTGCAGGCGATGGATGTCTTCAGCTATCTGGACCGGTTTGCGCGGCCGGAGAGCTTCGATCTGATTTTTGCGGACCCGCCCTATGCGAAGATCCCGGGCGACCGCCAGTTTACCAATGAACTGCTGGCCTCGGCTTCGCTCGCGGCGGCGCTGGCTCCCGGGGGGCTCTTCATTCTCGAAAAACTGCCGGCCGAGCCGATGCCACCGCTCGGCCCGTGGGAATGCGTGCGCGCAAAGGCGTATGGCGAAACCGAGGTGGTGCTCCTCCGCCTGCGCTCGAAGGAATGAGACAGCCGCTGCCAGCCACCGTGCGTCACCGGTTGTGGTTCTACAATCTGCTCTTCCCCGTGGCGCTGCTCTTCATGCTGCCGGGGCTGATCAAGCGGATGCGCAAGCGGGGCGGGTATCGGGAGAAATTCGGGCAGCGCTTCGGAGTTTACTCGAAGGAGACGATGGCGCGCTTCCGCTCGCGGCCGTGGATCTGGATTCAATCGATCAGCGTGGGGGAGACGATGCTTGCCTTGAAGATCGCGCGCCGGTTGCACGAGGCCGATCCGCAGGTGGGGATTGTGATTTCGGTGACGACCTCGACCGGCTACGAAGTGGCGGCGAAGGCGGCCTGCGACTGGCTGGAGCCGGTCTATAATCCGATCGACTGGTGGCCGCTCGTGCGCCGCGCGGTGCTGGCGATTTGTCCCGAGCGTTTCATCATCATCGAAGGCATGTGGCCGAACCTGCTGGCGGAGTGCCGCCGGGTGGGAACGAGCGTGGCGATGATTGCGCGGCTTTCCCCCCGCTCGGCGAGAAGATTCAAGCAATTCGCGTGGCTGGTCTCGCCCTTCTTCCGGCTGATCGATCCCATTTGTGTGGGCGAGCGGGAAGACGTGGAGCGCTGGAAATCGCTCGGCGTGCCGGAGTCGCAAATCGTGCTCACCGGCAATGTGAAGTATGACGAGCCGCATCCCTACGATCCGCGGCAGGATGAGTTCGACGCCTTTCTCACGGCGCTGGGAGTGCACGAAAGCGCGCAGGTGATTCTGGGCGGCAGCACTTTTCCCGGCGAGGAGAAGATTCTGGCCGAGATCTACCTGGAGTTGCGGAAGGATTTTCCCGACCTCTTCCTGATCCTCGTGCCGCGCCACTTCGAGCGCACGGCGGAGGTGCTGGAGGAGCTGAAGCCGCTCGGGCTGCGCATGGCGTTGCGCACGGAAGCACCGCAGGCGCCGGTGGACGGGCTGATCGTCAATACCAACGGCGAGCTGCGGACGTGGTATCAACTGGCCACGCTAGTCTTTATGGGCAAAAGCCTGACGGCGACCGGGGGGCAGAATCCGGTCGAGGCGGCGCTGGCGGAGAAACCGCTCCTCTTTGGTCCGCACATGGAAAATTTCCAGCCGATTGTGACCCGTTGGCTGAAGGATGAGTCGGTGATTCAAGTCCACAACGCGGAGGAACTGCGGAAGCGGCTCTGGGAACTGCTCGCCTCGCCCCATAAACAACAGGAATATGCGACGCGGGCCATGGAAGGGGTGGCTCCGCACCAGGGAGCGGTGGAACGGGTGGTGCAGGTTGTGATGAAGACGGGAAGTTAATCGTTAGCCGCGTTTACAATCATGATTGAAGCAAATAGGGTGGCTTTGAATAATAAAATTGTAATTCCGGCAGTAGTTTATTTGAAACCCAACTTGATCTCTGACTAACTGAAGGTTTCAAGATTTCGATATGATAGGTTTCATGAACCTCTCATATCAACAAATCACTAAATTATCGAAGTCCCTGTTTCACTTGTACTCTTCTGCGCAGGTGGAGGAAATTCCCGGCGCATTCATGCTGGCGGTGCGGCAGATTCTCGATTGCGAGCATTTGAGCTATAATGAATTTGGGCAGAACCATTTTCGCGGCATCGTGGAGCCGTTGATTGAGACGGAACTCAATCAAGTCTTCCAAGCCCTGGCCGCGCAGCACCCGAGCATCCGCCATATCGAGGAAACCGGCTGCACCGAGGCGGTGAAGATTTCCGATTTCGTCACGCAGGAAGCATGGGAAAAGACGACGTTGTACAATGAATTCTTTCGTCCGCTGGGCGTGCGCTACCAGCTCGCGCTGATGTTTCCGGTGGGCAACATTCATATTGGCTTTGCAGCGAATCGGGGACGGCGCGATTTTTCGGAGGATGAACGTTTCTTAATGAGCCTGTTGCAGCCGCATTTCCTGCAGGCTTATCTCAATGCGAAGGCGCTGGATCGCGCCGCGCGCGCGGGGGATTCGCATGGGGGCGGAACGGTGGTCCTGTCGAGTGAAGGCGCGGTGCTCTTTTGCTCACCCAAGGCCCGCAAATCGATCCAGCGGTTCTTCGGTCCTTCGCGGGGCCGCCGGCTGCCCGATGAGCTGCGGCGCTGGGTGATGCGCGGGCTGGAGAAAACGCCGTTCGGCGGGCCGGCCCCGCAACCGCAGCTTCCGCTCACCCGGCAGGGCGAGCACTCCATTCTCACCATCCGGCTGATTCCGAACCATTCGCTCGGAGAGCATGTAATCATCGTGGACGAGCAGCCGGTGGAGATTCCGTACCACGTCTTCGAGCAGTTCGGGCACTCGCGGCGCGAGGCGGAGGTGCTGAGCTGGATCGCACAGGGGAAGACGAATCCCGAGATCGCGATCATTCTCGACATCAGCGTGCGCACAGTGGCGCACCATGTGGAGCGCATCCTCGCGCGGATCGGTGTGGAAGGCCGCGGCAGCGCGAGTGCGTGGGCGCAGGAGACGATCCGCGTGCACCGCCTTAGCTGGGATGCAGACGAGGGGCCACGGGTGGTGAATGGCGGCCATTGAAACCGTAGGCCATCTCTCCATCGAGACGTTCGGCGACAATCTCCAGCAGGATGGGGGTGAGCATGAGTGAGGTGGGATCGGCGGTGGCGGTGGCAAAGGCCATGCGCACCCGCTGCGCCCAGGCTTCATCCACCTGCCCGAGCTCGAGCAGCCGCTGGAGATTTACCTCGATGAAGCTCGCGGGCCACCGCCACATGAGCTCGTGCGGGCGCAGGCAGAAGAGGCGCGGTACAGCGCTGCGGATGCGGAAGCCCGCGCGATTGAGCAGAGTGGGCAGTCGTCGCGCGACGTTTGGATCGCCGCCGGCCTCCTGCCAGCTGCGCATCACCTGTTGCACAAAGTCCTCCATCACCGGGCATGGCGTGGCGAGGCGCCAGGTCGAGTAGTCAAGGAACTCGTGGAAGACCGCCACGCCGCCGGGGCGCAGCGACTGGGCGATGCGCTCCACCAGCAGTTCCGGGGAGGACACGAAGCAGGCGACCCAGCGGCACCACGCAGCATCGAGATTGCTGGCGGGAAGCGCATCCTCCATCAGATCGAGTTCGTGAAAATGCACGTGCTCGTAGTGGCGTTCGTGGCACGCCTCGGCGGCGGCTTCGACAAAACGCCGCGAGCGTTCCACGCAATAGACCTCGCCCTCCGGCCCCACCATTTCCGCCAGATCGAGCGTGGCGTAACCCGGCCCGGCCCCGAGATCGATGACGCGCGCGCCCGGCCTGATGCCCGCGCCTTTCCAGCATTCCAGCACGGTCGGGCGCCACACCTGGTGCTGGAGCCCGAGCCGTTTCAACTCCTCATAGTGCGTGCCCAGCACGTAGTCCCTTTCCCTGGCGCGTGATGATGCGATGGCGGTGGTGCTCATAAAATGAAGGGGTTCAGGCCACGGAACGAATCGCGGGGTTTTCTTCTTTGGTGGCGGCCGGGAACAGTTCCTTGGCGATGAGGATTTGCTGCACGAAGGCCGGGCCTTCGACAAATTCGTAGAATTTTACGTCGCGCACGAGTTGCTCGATCTCGAACGAACCGGTATAGCCCCAGCCGCCGAAGAGCTGCATCACACCCGAGACCACTTCGTTGGCCACCTGGCCGGCGTAGAGTTTGGCCATGTTCACGCGGTGCAGGTCCGGGAGATGGTAATCCCAGTCGCGGGCGGAGGCGGCGGTGAGTTCCCAGGCGGCTTCGAGCAGAGTGTGATACTGGGCGAGCGCGCCGCGAATGACTGGTTGTGAGAGCAGCGGCTTGCGCAGGCTGGTGCGTTCGGCGAGGTAGTTTTTGGCGAGATCGCAGGCGCGTTGCGCGAGGCCCACCGCGCCGGCGGCGAGCGTGCAGCGGCTGCGCTGGAGCGCGCGATAGGAGAGCGCGAGGGCATCGCCTTCCTGGCCGATGCGATGCTCGGTGGGGACGAATACTTCGTCGAGCTCGATGGGATGCGTCTTCACCGCGCGCTGGCCCAGCTTGTGATGTTGCGGGCTCACCACCAGCCCCTGTGCCCCGGCGGGCACGTAAAAGAGGGTGAGGCTGCGGCTGGTGCGGCGCTCGCCTTCGATGCGGGCGGCGATCACGAAATGCTTCGCCTCGGCGGCATTGGTCACGAAGCACTTCTTGCCATGCAACAGGTAGCCGCCATGCACCGGCTCGGCCACGGTCTGGATATTCGTGAGGTCGCTGCCGCCTTCCTGCTCGGTGAGGGCGAAGCAGCTCAGCTCGCCATTCGCCAGCACGCTCCGGGCGTATTGCGCCTGCAGGGCCGGTTCCGCGCCGAGGAAAATCGCCAGGCCGGCAGTGAAGCTGGCCGTGACCGCCGTGGCGAGCGCGGCGGAGCCGTGGGCGAGTTCACGCATGATCGGGGCCAGTTCCATCGCAGTCGCGCCGCAGCCACCGAGGCTGCGCGGCACGCACAGGCTCCACAGGCCCAGGCCGTGCAGTTCGTCCCAGATCTCCCATGGAATCTGCTCCGCCGCATCCCACGCTCGAAAATCGGGCAGCACTTTTTCGCGAATGAACGGGCGAAGTCGTCCGGCGGTGAGCGAGGAGGGTTCGATGAGGACTTTGAGTTTCAGTTCGGCATTCATGGTGGGTTTTCAGTTGATGGTGATCCGGTTTTCCCAGAGTTGTTGGTGTTTCTTCGCCATATCTTGGGCGAAAGAAGAGGATTGCTGCAGGTGGATGAGCACCGCCGAGGAGCCGCGGAGGGACGGCTGTTCAAAAGGGGGAAGCGGCTCGCCATCGAGCTCCACCGGATGAAAGCCCACGCGTTCGAAAAAACGGTTGGTCCGCACCCGCAGGATGCCGGTGCCGAGCACCTCGTGCGCCCGCTCCGGGCGGTGCCATTGGATCACGTTGGAGATGAACAGCTCCTGCAGGAGCAGGTGCAACTCACGGTGCTTGCGAAATTCGGGATCGACGGTCCACGAGCTGTCGAAGCACAGCTCCTTGCCGCTCTCGCGGCAGCGGTCCATGATCTGATGGACCGCCTCGCGATGGGCGCCGGGGCGGGTATTCGCCAGCACGGAATTGGTGGGAAAAGGGAGATTGAAACGCTCGCAGGTGCTTACCGTGACCGACTTGAAACCGGTGACCGGGCGGAGGTGCTCCTGCTCCTTCACGCACACCAGCAGATGGGTGGCGATGAAGTCGTAGGAATCCACCGGCATCACCCCATGCTCATAGACGGGGAGGTAGCCTTTGAGTTTCAGGCCGACAATGGAGCTGAAGAGTTCCTGGGTATCCTTGTTGGCCCAGGTGTTGTAGGGGCAGTCGAGAACCACAATCCGAAAATCCGAGGTGTCCATGGGGTGACTTATTTCACACCCGGACGGGGCCGCCAATGGGCAGGGTTGCCTATTGCCAGACGGCTGGATTTTGGGAGATTGGCGACCCTCTGAAACCTGAGAGTGTTAACTAATGGAAAACAAGTGTTGCTTGGGTTGTTTTCTCGTCTCCCGCCATAAAATCGAGCGCAGCGAGATGAACGGGCAAATCTCGCTGATAGAATCACTGCGCGTTAATTTTTAACCACGGATGACGCGGATCGACACAGATGGAGGGAGTAGAGGGTGCGAACACGGGGCACGAGGCTGGAGCCTGGCAACGAAGAAAGAATCTTCTCCTAAACTTGGCGCCTTGGCGGTGAATTTCTTTCCTTTTCGAGTGCTTTGTGGTGGAAGCTCCCCTCTCTAAACCGGTTCTCTTGAATCCGCGCTTGTCATCGGGGTGGGGTCTGTTAAAAGCGACCTCCATTATGGGCAACACCAAATTCCGCGCAGGGGTTCTTTTCGGAAACGAAGTCAAGGAGCTTCTCGATTACGCAAAGGCCAACGAGTTCGCGATGCCAGCCGTTAACTGCATCAGCACTCACACCGTCAACGCCACGCTCGCCGCCGCCCGCGAGGTGAAGTCGCCGGTGATCATCCAGTTTTCCAATGGCGGCGCGCAGTTCTTCATCGGCAAGGGCATCAAGGGCGACAACCAGCTCGGCCCGGTGCTTGGCGGCATCGCCGGCGCGAAGTATGTGCACGATGCAGCCCTCGCTTATGGCGTGCCGGTGATCCTGCACACGGACCATTGCGCGAAGAAGCTGCTCCCGTGGATCGACGGCCTGCTCACCGCGAGCGAGGAATCCTTCGCCAAGACGGGACAGCCGCTCTACAGCTCCCACATGCTCGACCTCTCCGAGGAGCCGCTGCACGAGAATCTCGAAATCTGCGCCAAGTACCTGGAGCGCATGACGAAGATGGGGATGACCCTCGAGATCGAACTCGGCGTGACCGGTGGTGAAGAGGACGGCGTGGACAATTCCGGCGTCGAAGAATCGAGCCTCTACACCAAGCCCGAGGAAGTGGCGGAAGCCTACACCACGCTGAACAAGATCAGCCCCGACTTCACGATCGCGGCCGCCTTTGGCAACGTGCATGGCGTTTACAAGCCGGGCAACGTGAAGCTCAAGCCCGCGATTCTCGATGCTTCGCAGAAATACATCGAAGAGAAACTTGGCACGGGGCCGAAGCCGGTGAACTTCGTCTTCCACGGCGGTTCGGGTTCGAGCCGCGAGGAAATCCGCGAAGCGCTCAGCTACGGCGCCGTGAAGATGAACATCGACACCGACGTGCAGTGGGCCTTCTGGGACGGCATCCGCGAATACGAGGCGAAGAATCACGACTACCTGCAAGGCCAGATCGGCAACCCGACCGGACCCGACGCGCCGAACAAGAAGCAGTACGACCCGCGCGCATGGCTGGCGTCCGCGGAAGCTTCGGCGACGAAGCGACTCCTCGTTTCGTTCGAGGATTTGAACTGCATCGGGCGCAACGCCTAAAAGCAGGCAGACGTCATCATCACTTTGGAAGGCCGTGTGAAAGCACGGCCTTCTTTGTTTTCCAGCCACGGGGTCACCCCGAGCGGAGTGCAGCGGAGTCGAGGGAGCCCGCTCAAGTGGCGTGTGATCTCGACCGCAAATTCCGCTAATTTTCAATCTGCGAAATCTGCGGACGATCTCATCCGTTTTACTTGTTGTGATACTCTTGGAGTGGTTTCACGCTGATGCCGTGCTCGCGAGTGGCGCGGATGCCTTCGAGGCAGGCTTTGGCGGCGCGGAGGGTGGTGACGACGGGGATGCGGGCGCTGTTGGCGGTGCTGCGGATGCGCACTTCGTCTTCGCGCGCCACTTTGCCGCTCGGGGTGTTGATGATCATCGCGAGTTCGCCGTTCTTGATCATGTCGAGCGCGTTCGGGCGGCCTTCGGTGAGCTTGAAGAGCTTCTTCACCTTCACGCCTGCGGTTTTCAGCGTCGCCGCCGTGCCGCTGGTCGCGAACAGGGTAAATCCAAGCTCTTCAAACGCCTTCGCAATCTCGGCGACCTGCGGCTTCTCCGCGTCGGCGACGCTGATGAAGATATTGCCCGCCTGCGGCAGCGCGGGTTGCGCGGCCATCTGGGCTTTCGCGTAGGCGATGCCGAAGGTCGGATCGATGCCCATCACCTCGCCGGTGCTCTTCATTTCCGGGCCGAGCACGATGTCCACATTCGGGAACTTGGTGAAGGGGAAGACCGCTTCCTTCACCGAGTAATGGTCGGGCGTCACTTCCTTCGTAAAGCCGAGTTCCTTGAGCGTCTTGCCGGCCATGATCTTGGCCGCCAGCTTCGGGAGCGGCACGCCGATCGCCTTGCTCACGAACGGAGCGGTGCGGCTCGCGCGCGGGTTCACTTCGAGCACATAGACGTTCTCCTTCTGCACGGCGAACTGCACGTTCATCAGGCCAATCACTTTCAATTCCTTCGCCATTGCCTTGGTTGCGGCGGCGATTTCCTGCTTCACTTTTTCGCTGAGCGAAAACGGCGGGATGGCGCACGCGCTGTCGCCGCTGTGAATGCCGGCCTGCTCGATGTGCTCCATGATCGCGCCGATGACGACCGTCTCGCCGTCGCTGATGCAATCCACGTCCACCTCGGTGGCGTCTTCGAGGAAATGATCCACCAGAATCGGATTGGCGGCGGTGTCCGGCGTGGCACCGGGACTGGCTTCGATGGCCTCGCGCACGTAGCGGCGGAGGTCGGCCTCATTATGCACGAGCTGCATGCCGCGCCCGCCCAGCACGAAGCTGGGGCGCACCAGCACCGGATAGCCCACGGTATTCGCCGCCACGACGGCTTGTTCCTCGGTCGTCGCGGTGCCGCCCGCGGTCTGGCGGATGCCGAGCTTGTCGAGCATCGCTCCGAAGAGCTTGCGGTCTTCCGCGATCTCGATGCTGCGCGGTGAGGTGCCGATGATCGGCACGCCAGCCTCCTGCAGGCCATTGGCGAGATTGAGCGGCGTCTGGCCGCCAAACTGCACGATCACGCCGAAGAGGTTTTCCTTCTCCTGCTCGCAGATGTTCAGCACGTCTTCCAGCGTGAGCGGCTCGAAGTAAAGCTTGTCGCTGGTGTCGTAGTCGGTGGAGACGGTCTCGGGATTCGAGTTGACCATGATGGTCTCGAAACCCATCTCGCGCAGCGCAAACGAAGCATGCACGCAGCAGTAGTCGAACTCGATGCCCTGGCCGATACGGTTTGGGCCGCCGCCGAGAATAATCACCTTCTGCTTGCCTGATTCCCGGCGTTCGTTCTCGTCGCCGTAGGTGCTGTAATAGTAAGGAGTGAACGCTTCAAACTCCGCCGCGCAGGTATCCACCAGGCGGTAGGTCGGCTGGACGCCGAAACGCTTGCGGCCCTCGCGGATGTGTTGCGCTGAGACCCCGAAAAGATGGCCGAGCTGCACATCGGAGAAGCCCGCTTTTTTCCAGGCGCGCATCGGAGGCGCGAGCTGTTCGGCCCGCTGCTCGTCCGTGGCATCGGCCGGCAGGCCGGCCAAAAGCTGCTGGGCGGTCAGCTTGGGAATTTCCGCCGCCTTGGTCACCACTTCCGCGATGTTCACCAGGAACCAGCGGTCCACCTTCGTCAGTTCAAAGACCTCTTCCACCGTCCAGCCGCGTTGGAACGCCAGCGCGAGGAAGAAAATGCGCTCCGCATTCGGCACGATGAGCTTGGTGCGCAGTGCGTCGTCATCAATCACCGCATCCTTGCCGTCGCCAATGATGCCGAAGCGCTTGATTTCCAGCGAGCGCAGCGCCTTTTGCAGCGCCTCCTTGAAGGTGCGCCCGATTGCCATCGCTTCGCCCACGCTCTTCATCTGCGTGGTGAGGGTGGCATCGGCCTGCGGGAATTTCTCAAAGGTGAAGCGCGGGCATTTTACCACCACGTAGTCGATGGTCGGCTCGAAGCTCGCCGGGGTCTCGCGGGTGATGTCGTTCTTCAGTTCGTCGAGCGTATAGCCCACGGCCAGCTTGGCCGCGATCTTGGCGATCGGGAAACCGGTGGCCTTCGAGGCCAGCGCCGAGCTGCGGCTCACGCGCGGGTTCATCTCGATCACGATCATGCGCCCCGTGTCGGGGTTCACCGAGAACTGGATGTTCGAGCCGCCCGTTTCCACGCCGATCTCGCGGATGACGGCAAATGACGCATCGCGCATGTGCTGGAATTCGCGGTCGGTCAGCGTCTGCGCCGGGGCGACGGTGATGCTGTCGCCGGTATGCACGCCCATCGGGTCGATGTTCTCGATCGAGCAGATGATCACGCAGTTGTCCGCCTTGTCGCGCATCACTTCCATCTCGTATTCCTTCCAGCCGAGCAGCGACTCCTCGATCAACACTTCGGTCACCGGGGACATGTCGAGCCCGCGGGTGACGATTTCCTCGAATTCCTCCTTGTTATAGGCGATGCCGCCGCCGGTGCCACCGAGGGTGAAGGCCGGGCGGATGATGAGCGGCATGGTGCCGATCTCCGCGGCGATCTTGCGCCCTTCATCCATCGTGTGGGCAACGCCGGATTTCGGCATGTCGAGGCCGATCTTGAGCATCGCCTCCTTGAACGCGAGGCGGTCTTCGCCCTTGTGAATCGCCTCGGCCTTCGCACCGATCATGCGGACGTGGTATTTCTCCAGCACGCCCTTTTCGTGCAGCTTCATCGCGCAGTTCAGCGCGGTCTGGCCGCCGAGCGTCGGCAGCAGGGCATCGGGCCGTTCCACGGCGATGATTTTTTCCACGATCTCCGGGGTGATCGGCTCGATGTAGGTGCGATGGGCAAACTCCGGATCGGTCATGATCGTAGCCGGGTTCGAATTGACGAGGACGACCTCGTAGCCTTCCTCCTTGAGTGCTTTGCAGGCCTGGACGCCGGAGTAGTCGAACTCGCAGCCCTGTCCGATGACAATGGGGCCGGAACCGATAAGCAGAATCTTGTGAATGGACGTATCTTTGGGCATGGGCGTGGTGCTGTTTAGCAGCGGTCTTTTTAATCGGCAACCTTCTCGTGCAGGGTCGCGCGGTTCGGAAACCATGAGCGAGACGCGGGCAGGATTCGACGATTTTTTACAAAAAGATTTGGCCCGCCAGTGCGCAGGCGATCACCACGAGCCAGTTGGGAAATTTCGTCCCTTGTAAAATGGCAAAGGCCGCGAGCCCGAGCAGGCCGGTGGGCAGGGTGAATAGGTGGTTTTGCCCGATGGCATTCAGGAAGACGGCGGCCAGCAATCCCACCACCACCGCATTGGCCCCCAACAGGGCGGCCCGGGCGGAACGGCTGGCGCTCAATTGCGACCAAAAAGGCAGGACTCCCGCCGCCAGCAGCAGGGCAGGGAGATAAATCGCCGCCAGACACCAGAGCCCCAGCAGCACCGGGGCGGGGGAGTGAATGCTCGATCCCAGAAAGGCGGAAAAGGCAAAGAGCGGTCCCGGCAGCGCCTGTGCCGCCCCGTATCCGGCCAGAAAACGATCATGGCTCACCAGTCCGGTATCCACCGCCCCGGCCTGAAGCAAGGGCAGCACCACATGCCCGCCGCCAAAGACCAGCGCTCCCGTGCGATAAAAGATCCCGAAGGTCTTCACCCACAGGTTGCCGCCCGGCAGCCAGAAGGAGGCGCCGAGCAGAGCTGCGAAAACGACCAGCAAGGCCACGGCAAACCGGCGCGAGGAAAGGAGGCCGGGCGCGGCGGGCGTCTCTTCGGGGATTGAAGACGCTTTGCTTCTTAAAAAGAGCAGTCCAGCCAGCCCGCCCAGCCCGATGATGAGCGGTTGCAGCCACACCGGAGTGGCCAGCAGGAGCGCCCCGGCGGCGAGCAGGGCCAGCAGCGCCCGCAGGAAATCCGGGCACAGCTTGATCGCCATCGCGATAATCGCCTGGGCCACCACCGCCACAGCAGCGACCTTGAGCCCGGTCAGCCATCCGGCATGGTTGCCCAGTGGCAGCGATTGCAGGCCCAGGGCGAGGAGAATCATCAGCACCGCCGAGGGGCCGGTAAAGGCCAGCCACGCCAGCAATCCACCCGCCAGCCCGCCCCGCATGCAACCCAGGAGAAATCCCGCCTGGCTGCTCGCCGGCCCGGGGAGAAACTGGCAGAGCGCCAGTAAATCCGCGTAGGCCGCTTCGCTGATCCACTTCCGGCGCAGGACAAACTCCCGGTGAAAGTAGCCAAAATGCGCCACCGGCCCGCCGAAAGAGGTCAGCCCCAGGCGGAGAAAGGCCGTAAAAATTTCCCCAGGGCTTCCGGTGTTTCTGGAAGCCGTCTCAACGATGGGAGGCTGATGGTGGTCGGCCATCGGAAGGTCGATTTTCCGTTCAGGTTAATCGTTAAGCCCCTTGCCCTTCAGAATGGCCGGCCCGCATTTTTCAATCCTCGCCTCGCGGGTGCTGGCCTGTTTGGCCGCCGAAAAGTAAAGCAGGTATCCCCGTTGCCGCCCTGGCGTCAGCGCCTCGAACGCCTGCTTCAAGGCTGGCGTCTTATCCAGCCGGCTTTGAAGCTCTTCCGGCATCGCATATTCCGAGGTCTTCTTATAAGTGATTTCCAGCCCCGCTTTTTCTACTGCGATGGCTTCCTTCACATAAGCTTTCACTGTCGCCGCCCGCTTCACGATTTCTGGCAAACTGGTGAACCGAAGCTGACGCGCCGCCTGCACATTCTCCGTTTGCTGGATGAGAATGCCCCGAGGGTCTTTCAGCAGCGCTCCTTTGCAGAACAAGAGCGCGCAATATCCCTTGAAGCCGTGGATGATGACGACGTTGTTTCCCCGGAACGTATAACAGGGCTTGCCCCATTTCAGTTCCTCGACCAGTTCCGTCTCCAGCACCATCGCCCGTAATTGGGCCATTTCCTCCCGCCAGTTTTTGGTCGTCCGGAGAAATTCATCCACCTTTGGATTCGTTTTGCTCTTGGTCACAGTGCGAGGGAGAGAAGTTAAAGGGCTTTCGGGCATTACTCGATAAAGAACCCGGCGGGAACCTCGAAATGCTTTCCCAGCGCCCGCGCATGATCGGCCGTGATGGAGCGCGCCCCACGCAGCACCATCGGGCCAAGCTGGCGTGATCCACCGAGGATGCGTGAAAGGTCAGCGCCGTTCATGGTCGATTGTTCCACCAGATGTTGCAACCGCTCAAGCGGGGTCAGCTTTTGACGCGGCACCTGTAATTTTTCCCATGCCTCCATCAAGGTGCAAAGCAGATCAAAATAATCGGCCTGATCCGGGCTTATCGCCGCCTCAAAGCCTGCGAAGCGGGCTGCCATCTCAGCAGTCGCGTCGTATTTCGCACGGTCATGGATTTTGCGTGGAAGGTGCAGGTGGCAGAGTGCCTCATAGTCCCGGGGGAGATCTTCAAAGCGAATGACGTTTTTTTTATGAATCGAGGTTTTCATAACTCCTTTTTCCAATGCTCTTTGCTGTATTCGGCGTGGGTGAGAAATCGCAGGGTAAAAATGATTTGGGTGCTGAAGTGAATTGCCGCGATCAGGCGGTATTTATTTCCCGCCACATTGAAAATAATCACCGTCCGTTTGCTCGCGACGGTCACGGCGTCGGCATGAGGGTATTGGCCTCGCACTTCGACGATGCTTTTCCACTGGGCTGCACTGGCGGTTTCAATAAATCCGGCGATCCATGATGCGGCCGGTGGATGCTTTTTCGTCATCTCATGCAAGAAGGCCGTGGTGATCACCCGCATGGATACAGTTTGTATCCATTTCAGTAAATTGCAACTGCTTACTTGCGAAGTGAGACAGATGAAGGAGTCGTTCGAGAGTGAACGGTTAAAACGGATTTGGAGCAGCGGGCCACTTTGAGGATTCTCAAAAAGTGGTTGCGGGGGCGGGATTTGAACCCGCGGCCTTCAGGTTATGAGCCTGACGAGCTACCAGGCTGCTCCACCCCGCGTTTGAGGACTGACAAAGTAGCAAACATTCCAAACCCGGCAACTGCTTTTTTATAAAAAACTCGCGAGCCCGCATAAATACAGGCTCGCGAGGCGAATTTAATTTTGAACCGGCGTTTTCGCCGCGGTTTAAAACCGGAGGAAAACTTAGCTCACAAATTCCAGTTCCACCGGTGCGGGCAGGAAGCCGAGGCGGTGCCCCTCGGAGAGAAAGAGCCGGATCGACGCCCGCCCACTCTCGCCGTAGTCGAGCGTGTAGTCATTCACATACATGCCGATGAACTGGTCCGCCAGCGTGGTATCCATCCCGCGGGCAAGGGGCATCGCGTGCTCCACCCCGGCCACGCGGTCTTCGAGGCCAAACTTCACGCTGCGGTAGAGAATCTCGTTCAACTCGCTGCGCAGGGCGGGCGGGATGTCCTTGCGAATTACATTGCCGCCGAGCGGAAGCGGCCAGCCGGTCTTGTTCTTCCACCATTCGCCGAAGTCCACGATCTTGAGGAAGCCGTCGCGCGCATAGGTGAGCTGGCCCTCGTGAATGATGAGGCCCACATCGGCCTTGCCATCGCGCACGTAGTCGAAAATTTCGTCGAAGGGCACGACCACCGAGTTTTCCGGTTTTTCGCCGAGGTAAAGCCACAGGGCGAGTGCGGCGCTGGTCATCGCGCCGGGAATGGCGATCCGCTTGCCCTTCAGCCACGCGCGGATTTCATCGTCGCCCGCATTTTCCGCGAGGCCGTCGCGGGTGAGGCCGATCACCATCGGGCCATACCCGTCGCCCATGCTCGCGCCGCAGGGAAGGAGCGCGTATTTATCCAGCACGTAGGCGTAGGCGTGGATGGAAATGGCGGAGATGTGCAGTTCACCGCGGGTGGCGCGTTCGTTGAGGGTCTGGATGTCCTGCAGGATATGCTCGAACTTGTAGCCGTGCGTATCGATCTTGTCCTTCGCGAGCGCGTAGAACATGAAGGCGTCATCAGGATCGGGCGAATGCCCCAGGGTGAAAACTTCGGGAATCTGCATGGAGAGACCTATAGCCATCACAGAATGGCGGGCGAGGAAAAAGATCGCTGCGATGACCGCTTGTGCGCGGGCGGCGACTCAGCCATGGTGTGCGCGCATGGATCGCAACACTTTTCGTACCGCTCTTTCCAATCTCGATTTGACGCAATCACCGGTGGAGGCCCTGGCGCGGCAGCGCATGCTGGCACTGCTGGAGGAACCGCGCTGCTTCTACCGGGACCATTTTCCCGGCCACTTCACCGGCAGTGCGCTGGTGGTGAATCACGATGGCTCACAGGCGCTGCTCAACCATCACCGTTTTCTCGACAAGTGGCTGCAATTCGGCGGCCACTGCGATGGTGAGGAGGATGTGCTGCGGGTCGCCCAGCGCGAAGCGGAGGAGGAGTCGGGCATTGGCGGGCTCATTGTGGCCTCGGCGAAGCCTTTCGACCTCGATATCCATCCCATTCCCGAGAATCCCAAAAAAGGCGAGCCGCCGCACGAGCACTTCGATGTGCGGTTCGTGCTCATCGCCCCGCGGGATGCGCAGTTCCAGATCAGCGAGGAAAGCAAGGATCTGCGCTGGTTCACGGTGGAGGAGGCGGTCGCGCTCGGTTTGGACGAAAGCATGCAGCGGCTCATCCTGAAGTGGCAGAATCTGCGCGAACACCGCGGCCAGAGGTTAAACTGATGGAAAGTTTTTCTTTTCAAAGCCGCCGTTGCACCGCAATCGTGAGCTTATGAGAAGTATGACCGGCTACGGCCGGGGCCAATCCGCCTGTAACGGCACCAAGATTTGCGTGGAGCTAAACTCCGTGAACCGCAAGCAGAGCGAGGTGATGATCAATCTCCCCCGCGAGCTGACGGTGCTGGAAGCACAGGTGCGCGATGCCGTGAATGCGCGGGTCTCGCGTGGCCGGATGAATGTGACGATCACCCTCGAAGCCACCGGCACGAGCGCCAGGACGATGCTGGATGCCGCGCTGGCCCGCCAGTACTACAAGGCAATGCTCGATTTGCAGAAGGAGTTGAAGACCGGCGGCGAGATCAGCATCGAGACCATCCTGCGTGCGCCCGGCGTGATGAAGGTGGCGGAGGAACAGATTTCGCCCAAGGAGGCGTGGGATCACATCGCCAAGGCCCTCGGCGAGGCGCTCGACGATCTGATCAAGATGCGCGAGAAGGAGGGCAAGCATCTCGCGAAGGATCTCATCAAGCGGCTCAAGCTGGTGCGCCAGTCGCTGCGCAAGATCCGGCTCGCGCAACCGGTGGTAATTCGCAAGTACCGGCAGGCGTTGCTCGAGCGTATTCAGAAGGCGGGCATCGAAGTGCCCATCGACGATGACCGTCTCGCGAAGGAACTGGTGATCTTTGCCGACAAGTCGGACGTCTCGGAAGAGCTTACCCGCCTGGAGAGTCATCTCGCCCAGTTCGCGCATCACCTGCGCAAGATCGAGCCGGTGGGCCGCACGCTCGATTTCATGATCCAGGAGATTTATCGCGAGTTCAACACGCTCGGCTCGAAGGCGAACGACGTGGAAATTTCCCAACTGGTGGTGACCTGCAAGGCGGAGATGGAAAAAATCCGCGAGCAGATTCAGAATATCGAATAATCACCGCACTTTTCTTCGATGAATATCCAGCGCCGCGGCATTCTCTTCGTCATCTCCGCCCCCTCCGGTGGCGGTAAAAGCACCCTGCTCAAGCGGCTGAAGCCGGAGGACGACTTTGTTTACTCCATCTCCTGCACCACGCGCCAGCCGCGCGCGGGCGAGGAGCATGGCCGCGAATACTTCTTCCTCACGCCCGAAGATTTCGAGCGCCGGGTGAACGAAGGCGACTTCCTTGAGCATGCGCGCGTGCATGGTCATCGCTACGGCACCCTGCGCGAGACGGTGATGGAGTCGCTGCTCGCCGGGCATGATGTGCTCATGGATGTGGATATTCAGGGCGCCGCGGCCATCCGCCACTTTGCCGATGCGGAGATTCAGAGCTCGCTGGTGGATATTTTTCTCATGCCGCCAAGTTTCGCCGAGTTGAAGCGCCGGCTCACCGATCGCGGCACCGATTCCGCCGAGCAGATCGAGGTGCGGCTGCGCAATGCCATCGGCGAGATGGCCGAGTGGCGCAGCTATCGCTACACCATTCTCAGTGGCAGTGCGGAGGACGATGAGATCAACTTCCGCGCCATCGTGCGCGCCGAGCGCATGCGCAGCCATCGCATGATCCTCTCGCAATGAGCACCCCGGCAACCATCGTCGTCGGCATCACCGGCTCCATCGCCGCCTACAAGGCCGCGGACCTGGTGAGCAAGCTCAAGAAGCGCGGCTACGACGTGCGGGTGGTGATGACGCAGGGCGCGCAGCAGTTCATCACGCCGCTTACCTTGCAGACGCTCTCGCGCAACCCGGTGCTCACCGATGTCTTCAGTGAGAAGCCGGGCTGGCAGCCGGGCCACATCGAGCTCGCCGACCAGGCGGACCTGCTGCTCATTGCGCCGGCGACGGCGAACGTGCTTGCGGAACTTGCGCACGGTTTTGCAAACAACGTGCTCACCGAGATCGCGCTTGCCACGCTCGCGCCGCTGCTCATCGCGCCCGCGATGAATGGCAAGATGTGGCTGCACGCGGCGACGCAGCAAAATGTGGAGACGCTCAAGGCGCGTGGCGCGCACTTCATCGGACCCGAGGAGGGATTGCTCGCGTGCGGTTACGAAGGCATCGGCCGCTTGTGGAAGGTGGATGAGATCATCACACGCGCGGAAGAAATTCTCGAGGCGCGCTAATTTTTCGCACGATCGCCGCGAAAAATTTCCAATTTTTTTTCGCGAAGATTTTTCGCGCGCACATTTTTGTCCGCATCGGGAAATGAAAATGCGATGTGCGGTGAGAAGCCGCATCAATAGTGGATCGCCTGCGTGTTTACGTTATTTATATTTTGTGTAACAAACGTAACTTTCGTCGTTTGTGCTGGTTGCGCGGATCACGATATTGCCGCGCGCTTTGCAAGAAAAAAGTTGACTGTGAATCTAGAGTTCATTACTCAACATGCATCAGATCACATGATCTCGAACCAATGTCTCAGCACCCGCAACTGCGGATCGAAAGGGGGGAATTTAGATGCCCGTTAAGAAAGCCCCGGCCAAAAAAGCAGCTCCTGCCAAAAAGGCACCGGTGAAGAAAGCGGCTCCCAAGAAACTGGCCGCCAAAAAGCCAGCCGTCAAGAAAGCTGCTGCTCCAGCCAAGAAAGCTGCGCCGGCTAAAAAAGCTGCTCCAGCCAAGAAGGCCGTTGCCAAGAAAAAGTAACCTAGTTGCTTAGAAACTTTTGTGGGAGGAGAATGCAAATTCTCCTCCCATTTCTTTTTACTGACCCTATTGATTGAAGACCCAATGTCATTCTGAGCGGAGCGAAGAATCTCCATCTATTCTTCTGGTGCAGTGAGCGCTTCGTGATCGTCATGAACTCCACCGTATCCCAGCGCAGAATAGATGGAGATTCTTCGGCTTCATATCATTGCACCTCAGAATGACATCGTTTTGGAAATAGCCGCAGAGAGATTCGGCTCGAAAAGCAAACTCCAGAGTTGCGCTAATATCCCGCCCTTTTACGCTCCCTTAAAAACATGAGTGAATTTCTTACCATCGCCCTCGAGGCCGCGCACGAAGCTGGCCAATTGTTGAAGGATAACTTTGGCACCCAGCTCAAAGTGAACGCTTTTGAATCGCACGACATCAAGCTCGATCTCGACGTGCGTTCGCAGGAGCTCATTACCGAAAAGCTGCTCACCGCCTTCCCCCATCACGCCATCTACGGCGAGGAAGGCCTCACGGGCGACCAGAGCAGCGAGTTCCAGTGGAGCGTGGACCCGATCGACGGCACGGTGAATTACTTTTACGGTTTCCCACACTTCTGCATTTCCATCGCCCTGCGCCGGCACGGGGAGATCATCCTCGGCGTCATTCTCGACCCGATCCGCAACGAACTCTGGCAGGCGGAGAAGGATGGCCCTGCACTCTTGAACGGCCAGCCGATCCAGGTGAGCACCCGCACGCAGCTCAGCGAGGCCATGCTCTCCGTCGGCTTCTCCAAGACCAAGACCACCATCGACTCCGGCCTCCCGCTTTTTGAGAAGATGGTTTATCGCGCCCGCAAGTGCCGGCTCATGGGCAGCGCCGCGCTCGATCTCGCCTATGTCGCCTGCGGCCGCCTCGATGCCTATATCGAGAGCAGCGTGAGCCTGTGGGACATCGCCGCCGGGCAGCTCATCATCGAGCGCGCGGGTGGCAAGGTGGAGGTGAAGCCGCGCCCCGAAAATCCCGACAAGCTCAGCATCATCGGCTCGAGTGGAAACATGGATTTGGAACTTTCCTAATCCGCACGAGCCAGCCACAGTTCCCGCACTTGCTTATGACTAGAACCGGCATCGGATACGACGTGCATCGCCTTGTGGAAGAGCGCCCGCTCATTCTCGGAGGCGTCGAACTCGCCTACCACCTCGGCCTCGACGGCCATTCGGATGCGGATGTGCTCTGTCATGCCATCGCGGATGCCCTCCTTGGGGCCGTCGGTGAGCGCGACATCGGCTACCACTTTCCCAATACCGATCCCTCAATCCGCGGCATCAGCAGCCTCGAGATTCTCCGCCGGGTGCGCGACATCCTCGTCGCCAGGGGCGCAAAGATCGTGAATGTGGACGCCACCGTGATCGCCGAGGCTCCCAAGATTCTCCCGCACCGCGACGCGATGATCAAAAACATCGCCGAAGCTCTCTGTGTCGAGGCGAACGCCATCGGGCTCAAGGCGACGACCAATGAGCACCTCGGCTTCATCGGTCGCGGCGAAGGCATCGGGTCGATGGCGGTCGCCAGCGTCGAAGTTTAACTTGAGGGAGATGAATTGATAACCGCAGCGGACGTAGTGAGCGCGGCGAAAAACCCCACCGCCCTCGTTCACCTGTCTTCCCTCTGCTCACCCGTAACCACTCGCGCAGTTCGCGGTTAAACTTGATTGGTCATTTCCCCACTTGCACCGTAGGCAATTCCCGTAGAGAGGTATTTCCGCATGCCGATTCGCTTTTTCAATACGTATTCGCGTGAGCTGGAGGAGTTCGCGCCCATCAATGCGCCTCAGGTGAAAATGTATACCTGCGGGCCGACGGTGTATAACTATGCGCACATCGGCAATTTTCGCGCCTATGTGTTTGAGGACCTGCTCCAGCGGCATCTGGAGGGGCGCGGCTACGATGTGCAACGCGTGATGAATCTCACCGACGTGGATGACAAGACCATCCGCGGCGCCCGCACCCTCGGCCAGCGGCTTGGTGATTTTACCCGCACGTTCAAGGACGCCTTCTTCCAGGACCTCGAGGCGCTGCGCATCAAGCGCGCCCAGCATTTTCCCGCCGCCACCGAGCCGCAATACATCGCCCGCATGATCGAGATGATCGCGGCGCTCATGGAGCGCGAGATCGCCTACCAGGCCGATGACCAGTCGGTCTATTTCCGCCTCGGCAAATTTCCCAACTACGGAAAGCTCGCCCATCTCAATCTCGACGAGCTCCGCCCCACTGGCCGCATCGCCAACGATGAATACGAAAAGGAAAGCATCGGTGACTTCGCACTCTGGAAAGCGTGGGATGAAGCTGATGGCGACGTGAAATGGGATTCCCCGTGGGGCCCGGGCCGCCCCGGCTGGCACATCGAGTGCAGCGCGATGGCGACCGCCCTGCTCGGAGCGGAGCTGGACATCCATTGCGGCGGCGTGGACAACATTTTTCCACATCACGAGGCCGAGATCGCCCAGAGCGAGAGCTTTACCGGCAAGCAGTTTGTCCGCACCTGGCTGCATTGCGCCCACCTGATGGTGGAAGGCCAGAAAATGAGCAAGAGCGCGGGCAACTTCTACACTCTGCGCGATCTGCTGGAAAAAGGCTGGAGCGGTCGCGAGATTCGCTACGCCCTCCTCAGTGTCAACTACCGCCTGCCGCTCAATTTCACCTTCGAGGGCCTCGCTGGAGCCCGCAGCGCGCTCCAGCGCATCGATGCGTGGAGCCAGCGATTGCAGGAATACGTAAAATCAAAACGCGGGGATTTGAAGGGTGCAGAGGAATTTACAACCCATCAAGAGCCAGAGGTTGGCCGCTTCTTCGAGGCTCTTGACGACGATCTAAATATTTCAGGTGCCTTGGGGCATCTGTTTGATTTGATTCGCTCTACCAACAAACGCATGGATGATCAAAGTTTGTTTGGTGACCAAGCATCTGTAATTTTGGATAGCTGGCAGCGGATCAACGCCGTCCTCGCCATCGAGAGCGAGGCCGAAGCCATCCCCGCCGCCGTCCAGGCCCTCCTCGAAGCCCGCACGGCCGCCCGTGCCGCGAAGGACTTCAAAAAGAGCGACGAACTCCGCGATCAAATCGCCACCCTCGGCTGGCAGGTGAAAGACACCAAAGAAGGCCAGAAGCTCACCAAGCTGTAAGCCAGCTATAAACGAGGGCACTTGCCTTCGGTCCCCACATCGTCCATTCACCCTTTGGAGTGCGGCGACATGTCGCCGCTTTCTCGACGCGAGACATGTCTCGATCACCCTGCCGAAGGCCTTGTTATTTCCTTCGTTTCCGCACACGGAGGATGCCCTTCCGTATTCCCTGAGATCGGTGATTCTTCTCACCGAGTTAAAGAGCATCAAGGGGCTGAATTTCGATTATTTGCTGGGCGAAGCTGCCGCTCAGAGGCAGAAGGGAGACATGTTCCTTGAGCCCCCATTCAAGCCAGCACCCCATCATCGCTGGTTCCTCGCCGTCCTCATCCTATTTATTGCGCCGCATCTTTATGCCGCTGCCTTCACCGGGGCCGAAGGCTACGGCGCAAATGCCACTGGCGGTAGCAAGCTGGTGCAGGTGACTAATCTGAACGATTCGGGGCCCGGATCATTTCGCGAGGCGGTCGCTACGAAAGGAAGCCGGGTGGAGTTCTCCGTGTCGGGAACGATTGTGTTGAAATCGGAGGTCGCCGTTGCCAGCGACGTCACGCTCGATGGAACAACCGCGCCGGAACAGGGGATTACGATCACGGGGTTTCCGGTTTCCCTCAGTGGGCAGAGCAATCTCATCATTCGCAATCTTCGCTTTCGCGAAGGGCTCTCCGGTCCGCCGAAGAAATGCTCACTTCAGGGCTCGGACTGTTCCAACCTCATCGTTGATCATTGTTCGATTGAGCAGGGGCGCTGGGATTGCCTGGAATTCACGGGGCACTCGCATGACATCACGGTGCAATGGTGCATCATCGGCGAGGGGATTCCGCCGCAGTATTTCGGCACGCTTCTCAATGGCGAGGACCGCATCACCTTCCACCACAACCTCTACGTAGATAACAAAAGCCGCAATCCCAAGCTCAAGGCCAACGCGCAATACATCAACAACGTCATCTACAACTGGGGCACCGGTGGCGGCCTGGTCGGCGGGCATTCCGGCGCGACGTGGAACAGCGACGTGATCAACAATTTCATCATGGCTGGTCCCTCCTCGAATACCGACTGGCTGGCCATGTGCACCGCCAGCGACACCTGGTATGTCGCGGGCAACGTGGTGGACGTGAACAAGGACGGGAAGGCAGATCTGACCGCGGCTCCGAGCACGGACTTCGCGGCCAAAGGAGTGACCATCCGCCCGGAAATCCTGTACCATCCCTCCGTCGCCGTGACCATCGAGCCCGTGAGCAAGTGCATCCAGGAAGCCGCCGACGGCGCCATGGGCTGCCATCCCATCGATGAAACGGACCGCCGCCTGATCGGCTACTTCAAATCCTTCGGAAAAGAAGGCCGCATGGGCACCCCGTAGTTAATTCTGCGACGGCACCCTCTCCTTATTTCCACTTCGTGCCCTCGTGACGTCGTGGTGAATTCTATTCGGTTGCTTTCACCGGTGTCACTGGTTCGATATGAACGAGCACGTCCGCGATCTTCTCATTTTCTTCCCGGATCGCATCCTTCACCGCGTGGGCGATGTCGTGGCCTGCGCGGACGGTGATCGTCTCCTGCACGCCGATGTGAATATCCACGTAAAATTCCAGCCCCATTTTGCGAATGCGGCATTTCTCAATGTCCAGGACGCCGGCCACCTTTGCGGCCACTCCGCGCACTTCGTCCTGCAATTCCTGGGAGGGCGCGGTATCCATCAGCTCATCCAGCGCCGGACGAAAGAGGCGGATGCCGTTGTAACTGATCAGCGCGCAGGCCGCGAGGGCCGCCCAGTCGTCTGCCGTCACCCATTTTTCGCCGCCGATCACCGCGATCGTAATGCCGATAAAAGCCGCGATCGAAGTCAGCGCATCGCTGCGATGATGCCACGCATCCGCCTGCACCGCGCTGCTGCCCGCCTGCTCGCCGGCCTGGAGCACTTTGCGAAAGAGCGTTTCCTTGATCGCCACCACCACGATCAAGATGATCAACGTGAACGGAGCCGGGGAGTGATGCGGGGTAAGAATCTCCCGCACGCTCTCCACCGCCAGCCCGAGCGCGGCGGTCAGGACGCCGAGCGCCACCACCATCGTCGCGATCGGCTCCGCCTTCCCGTGACCGTAGGGATGCGTTTCATCCGGCGGTTGCGCGGCAAATTTGAGCCCCCAGAAAAGCACCAGCGAACTCCCGATATCCAGCAGCGATTCGATGCCGTCGGCAATCAACGCATAGGTGTGGCCAAAAACCCCGGCGCTGATTTTCACCGCCGCAAGCACCAGATTGATCAGCACGCCGATCAGGGCCAGGCGCGCGCCAGTCTCGAGCTTTCGCGCGGTCTTGGTTTTGTTTGAATCACTCACGCGGCGCACTATGGTTTGGGGTATGAAAAAAGCCAGCGCTTTAATGTTCCGTGAGCACGGCAATCCGGCCGAGGTTTTGCGATTGGAAACGATCGAAGTCCGCGACCCGCAGCCGGGCGAAGTACTCCTCGAAATGCTGGCCTCGCCGATCAATCCCGCGAACCTGAATGTGATCGAGGGCACCTACGCGCGCCTGCCCGCGCTGCCTGCCATTGCCGGCGGCGAAGGCGCGGGCGTGGTTGTCTCGGTGGGCGAGGGGGTGACTGAGGTCGAGCCCGGCCAGGTCGTCATCCTGCCCTTTGGCGAGGGAACCTGGTGCAGCCTGGGGGTGCGCAAGGCGTCTGATCTGGTCGTAGTGCCCGATGGTATCTCCGCCGGGCAGGCTTCCATGCTCCGGGTCAATCCCCCCACGGCCTGGCACCTGCTGCGCGATTTCGTAAAGCTCGAGCCTGGCGAATGGGTCCTGCAAAACGCCGCCAACTCCGGCGTTGGCCGTGCGGTCATCGACATTGCCCGTTCCCTCGGCCTGCGCACCGTGAATGTCGTCCGCCGTCCCGAGCTCATCGAGGAACTCAAGGCCGCCGGGGGCGACGTCGTCCTCCTGGATACCCGCGAGCTGGCGAAGGAAACCGCCGCCGCCACTGGCAACGCAAAAATCCGGCTCGCCTTCAATGCGGTAGGCGGCGACAGCGCGCTCAACCTCGCCAAGACGGTCGCCGAAGGTGCCACCATCGTCACCTACGGTGCCATGTCGAAACAGGCAATTAAGATTCCCAACGGCCTCCTCATCTTCAAGGATCTGGTCTGGCGCGGTTGCTGGATCACCCGCTGGTACGAAACGGCCAGCCGCGAGGAAATGTTGGAAATGTATTCCCACCTCTTCCCGCTCGCGCAACGCGGCCTGCTCCATGCCCCGGTCGAGAAAGCCTACGCCCTCTCCGACTTCGTCGAGGCCATCACCCGGGCCCAGGCCGGTGAACGCGCCGGGAAAATCCTTTTTAATCGTTTTTAAATCTCACGCGGAGACACAGGGGGGAGGGGAGTTGTCCGCAGATTTCGCAGATTTCCGCAGATTTTAAAAAGGCAATGATCCACAGATTTCACAGATTAACACAGATTTAAAGGCATCCGATTGGGGATTCTAATCTGTGTTAATCTGTGAAATCTGTGGATAAATCCTCTTCGTGAAAGACGATCACTTGCTCGCTTTTCAATCTGCGTAAATCTGCGAAATCTGCGGACAAAACTTCCCCCTCCGCGTCTCTGTGTGAAACTACTCCCCGCTCAGGAAAGCGGCGAGGGGGCTTGTCGCCTCGGCATACTTCTGCTGCATCCCCAGCCCCTGTTCATACGCACTCCGGCCTGCCTCTACGGCCATCCGAAACGCCCGTCCCATCTCCGCCGGGTTTGGGGCAATCGCGATCGCCGTATTCACCAGCACCGCCGAGGCCCCCATTTCCAGGGCGGCCGCGGCATGGCTCGGTGCGCCGATGCCAGCATCCACGATCACCGGCACCGTCGCCTGTTCAATGATGATTTCGATCTGCGCCCGGGTGTCGAGGCCACGGTTTGAACCAATCGGAGCCCCCAGCGGCATCACGGTCGCCGTGCCAATTTCCTCCAGTCGCTTCGCCAGCACCGGATCCGCATTGATATAAGGCAGCACCACAAACCCTTCACGCACGAGGATTTCCGCCGCCTTGAAGGTCTCGATCGGGTCCGGCAGTAAATAATGCGGATCGGGATGAATCTCCAGCTTCACCCACTGCGGAAGTCCCGCCGCCGCCGCCAGGCGTGCCAGGCGCACGGCTTCCTCGGCATTCATTGCGCCGCTCGTATTGGGCAGCAGCAGGTATTTCTTCGGATCAATGAAATCCAGGATGTTCGCATAGGGATCGTTTTTCCCGGATAAATCGGCGCGACGCAGGGCCACGGTCACGATCTCCGTGCCGCTCGCCTCCAAGGCGTGGGCCATGGACTCGTTCGACGAAAATTTTCCGGTGCCCAGCAGCAGGCGCGAGGTAAATTCACGCCCGGCAATGCTCCAGGTGGATGCAGATGGGTTCATTTCAGGTAAAACTGCCACTTACGCCGCCACCTGCGCCGCCGTGATCCGCACCGCATGTTTTTTGTCGAGGCGAAGGATGCCCCCATTGCTGAAATCGAGCGTGGCCTTCAGATCGGTGACCTTTTCCCCGTTCCACTGCACGCTGCCTTGTTCCACGAGCCGACGGGCATCGCTACGCGAGCGCGTAATCTTGAAACCGGCCTGAAAAGCCGCCACCACCGCCGTCAGCAGATCGTTGCCGATCCCCTCCGGCGACACATCCGGCAGTTCAGCCTCCTCGAGGTTTTTTTTACTGAAGCGCGTATTAAAATCTTCCAGCGCCGCCTGCGCCGCTTCGGTCGAGTGATACCGCGCCACGAGCCGCGAGGCCAGTTGCTTCTTGGCCTCCATCGGATGGATCTCTGGCAGCGTTTCGCCCAGCAGTAAGAGATAATAGCGGGCCATCAGAGTATCCGAGATGCTCATCAGCTTGCCGAACATCTCGGTCGGCGCTTCGCTCACGCCCACATAGTTGCCCAGGCTCTTGCTCATCTTCTTCACCCCATCGAGCCCTTCCAGCAGCGGCATCAGGAACACCACCTGTTCCGGCAACCCCTCTTCCTTCTGGAGCTGACGCCCCACCAGAATATTAAAGAGCTGATCCGTCCCGCCGATCTCCACGTCCGCCTTCACCTTTACCGAGTCCCAACCTTGAATGATGGGATAGAGCACCTCATGCAGGTGCACTGGCGCGCCCTTGTCCACCCGGGTCTTAAAATCCTCGCGTTGCAGCATTTGCTGCATGGTGACCCGGCTGGTGAGCTTGATTACCTCTTCAAACGACATCATTTCCAGCCACTCGCCATTAAAGACGGTGCGCGTGCGTTGCGGATCGAGCACCTTGAAAGCCTGCTCCTGAAAACTGCGCGCATTCTTCATCACCTCGTCGTGGGTGAGCTGCTTCCGGGTGGCCGAGCGACCGCTCGGATCGCCGATCATCGCCGTAAAGTCACCGATAATCAGGACGGCCTGATGGCCGAGATCCTGAAACTGGCGCAACTTCTGGAGCGCCACGGTAAAACCGAGGTGAATATCCGGCGCCGTCGGGTCCACGCCGAGTTTGACGTTGAGCGGGCGGTTGGTGGAAAAAGAATGGCGTAGCTTCGCCAGCAATTCCTCTTCATTGAGGATTTGCGCGGCGCCGCGTTTTAAAATTTCGAGCTGGGACTCGGGAGGTTGCATCTTGCGCACTATAGAAAGCATCCGCCAATGTGCGAGGAGAAATCAAAAGCGGCGCGTTTCGCCGGCGCCAAACCGTCTCCGAAGTGCTTCAGAACAAGGCTTCTGCAAGAAAATGAAAAATTTCAAAAACTTTTCTTGCTCACAGTAGGGTTGTCACCTAGTCTCCTTACCCCGCGCGATGTGGTAGAACCGAATTCGTGCGCCAGTTAAAATAACGCTTGCGCGAACCATGGAAATAACTATGGTTCGCCTCCCCGCCGCCAGTGGGTCGTAAAATTACCTGCTCACGCGGGGTTTTTCGTCCCGTGAAAACGCGGTGATGCTTCGGTGTAAAAACCGCGAAACGATTTTAAACAGACAATTCAATGCCTACGATCAACCAGCTCGTCCGAAAAGGGCGCCAAAAAGTGACGGTGAAATCCAAGTCGCCGGCTCTCGTGAACTGCCCGCAGCGCCGTGGTGTGTGCGTGCAGGTAATGACCCGTACGCCCAAGAAGCCGAACTCGGCCCTCCGCAAGGTTGCCAAGGTGCGTCTCACGAACGGGCAGGAAGTCATCGCTTACATCCCCGGTGAAGGTCATAACCTCCAGGAGCACTCGATTGTGCTCGTGCGTGGTGGTCGTGTGAAGGATCTTCCGGGTGTTCGCTACCATATCGTTCGCGGCACGCTGGACTCCCTCGGGGTTGATGGTCGTCGTCGCAGCCGTTCCAAGTACGGCGCCAAGAAGCCAAAGCCGGGCCAGGAAGCCGCTGCTGGCAAAGGTAAGAAGAAATAATTAACCGCTACTTTTCTCATGTCCCGTCGTCGTCGCACTATTAAACGAATTGAGCAGTCGGATGCCCGCTACGCCAGCCCGGTGGTGGCGCAGTTGATCAGCACCGTCATGTCCTCCGGTAAGAAGTCTGTCGCAGAGCGTATTGTTTACGGTGCGATTGAAAAGTCCCGCCAGGGCACTGATGCGGTGGATCCGCTTGAGACCCTGCACAAGGCTCTTGATAACGTGAAGCCCCGCCTCGAAACCAAGTCCCGCCGCGTTGGTGGTGCGACTTATCAGGTTCCGATGGAAGTGCCTCCGCGCCGTCAGCTTGCGCTGGCCATGCGCTGGATCGTTGGTTTCGCCCAGAAGCGCAAGAGCATCCCCATGGGTGACGCGCTGGCGAATGAAATCAAGGAAGCGGCGGCCGGACAGGGCGCTGCGATCAAGAAGCGCGACGACACTCACAAGATGGCCCAGGCCAACCGCGCGTTCGCTCACTTCCGTTTCTAATTAATTTTCATGTCGGCAACGCTTACCAAACCTATGGCCACGAACCCGAATTCGCCTAATCGCGCATTCCCGCTCGAGCGGACGCGTAACATCGGCATTGCCGCGCACATCGATGCGGGCAAGACCACGCTCACCGAGCGTATTCTTTTCTACACCGGCATGATCCACAAGATCGGTGAGGTGCATGAAGGCACTGCGACCACCGACTGGATGGAGCAGGAGCGTGAGCGTGGCATCACCATCACTTCCGCCGCCACCACCTGCTCGTGGTTGCAGCGCAAGGAAGAGGGGATCTACAAGGTTTACGAAGGCATCAAGATGCGCGTGAACATCATCGACACCCCCGGCCACGTGGACTTCACGGCCGAGGTGGAGCGCTCGCTCCGCGTGCTCGACGGTGCGATTGCGGTGTTCGACGCGGTGGCTGGTGTCCAGCCCCAGTCTGAAACTGTCTGGCGCCAGGCCAACAAGTATGGCGTGCCGCGCATCGCTTTCATCAACAAGATGGACCGCGTTGGCGCTGATTTTAACAACGCCATCGACACCATGCGCAAGAAGCTCAATGCCAACGCATGGCCGGTTCTCATTCCGCTCGGCGCGGAAGACCGTCTCCGTGGCCAGCTCGACGTCCTTAATAAGAAGGCCGTCATTTACTCGGACGATGACGCCTGGGGTTCCACCTACTCGATCGAAGAGATTCCCGCGGATCACAAGGACATCGTGGACAACGCTTACAACGATCTCGTCTCCGCCATCGCGGATCTCGACGAAGAAATCGGCATGGCCTTCCTCGAAGAGCAGGTGATCACCCCTCAGATGCTCAAGGCCGGCATTCGCCGCCAGACCATCGCCAACAAGTTCGTTCCCGTCGTTGGTGGTTCCGCTTTCAAGAACAAGGGTGTCCAGTATCTCGTGGACGCTGTCGTCGATTATCTCCCGGGCCCGCTCGACATTCCGCCAGCCAAGGGTCAGAACCCTGATAACGGTGAGCCGATCGAAGTGCTCACTGATGACAACGGCAAGTTCTGCTCCCTCGCGTTCAAGCTCTGGAGCGATCCTTTCGTCGGCAAGCTCGTGTTCTTCCGCGTTTACTCCGGCATGCTCAACAAGGGCGACACGGTTTACAATCCTCGCACCAACAAGCGCGAGCGCATTAGCCGTCTCATTCAGATTCAGGCCGACAAACGCGAAGATATCGACACCTGCTACGCTGGTGACATCGCCGCCATCGTCGGCATCAAGAACATCACCACCGGTGATACCCTCTGCGACGAAGATCACGTGGTGGCCCTCGAGCCCCCGTCCTTCCCTGATCCGGTCATTTCCATGGCGATCGAGCCGAAGACCAAGATCGACCAGGAAAAGATGGGCCTCGCCCTTCAGCGCCTCGCTGAAGAAGATCCGACCTTCCGGGTGTTCACCAACGAAGAAACCGGCCAGACCATCATCGCCGGCATGGGTGAGCTTCACCTCGAAATTATTCGGGACCGTATGCTCCGTGAGTTCAAGGTCGATGCGAACAGCGGCAAGCCGCAGATCGCCTACCGCGAAACCATCACCAAGAGCGCCCACGGCGTCGGCAAGCTCATCAAGCAGTCCGGTGGTCGCGGTCAATACGGCCACGTCGAAGTGGACGTCCGTCCCGCCGAGCGCGGCAAGGGTCTCATTGTCGAGAACAAGATCGTCGGCGGCACCATTCCGAAGGAATACATCCCCGCGGTCAAGAAGGGCATCGAAGAAGCCGTGCTCAACGGTGTCGTCGGTGGTTACCCGGTCGTGGACGTCGAAGTGGACATCACTTTCGGCAGCTACCACGACGTGGACTCCAATGAAATGGCTTTCAAACTCGCTGCAATCTTCGCGGTGAAGGACGCTTTCAAGAACGCCAACTCGATTCTCCTTGAGCCGATCATGAAGGTCGAAAACAGCACCCCGGAAGAATTCCAGGGCGACATCATGGGCGATCTCAGCCGCCGCCGCGCCAGCATCTCTGGCATGGACGCCAAGAATGGTCTCAGCATCATCAACGCCAATGTGCCGCTGGCCGAAATGTTCGGCTACTCCACGGCGATTCGTTCGCTCTCCAAGGGGCGTTCGTCTTACTCCATGGAACCCTCTCACTTTGAGCAGGTTCCGGCACAGGTGCTGGCGGCTGTGCTTGACCAAAAAGGCAGCTAATCCCGTAACTTAACCACGCTTTTATCATGACCAACGGCCAACGCATTCGCATCCGACTGAAAGCATTCGATTTCCGCATGCTGGATCAATCGTCGGCGGACATTGTGGAGACAGCCAAGCGCACCGGCGCCAAGGTGGCTGGCCCGATTCCACTTCCGACTCGCATCGAAAAATTCACGGTGAACCGCTCCCCGCACGTGGACAAGAAGTCCATGGACCAGTTCGAAATCCGTACCCACAAGCGCCTGCTCGACATTATCGAGCCGACGGCCAAGACCGTGGACGAGCTCAAGAAGCTCAATCTCCCGGCCGGCGTGGACATCACCATCAAAATCTAACTACGACACGCACCTGATTTATGAGAATCGGACTTTTAGGAAAAAAAATCGGCATGACCCGCGTGTACGACGAAAAGGGCCGCGCCACTGCGGTCACGGTCATCGAAGCCGGCGGCAACACCAAGCTGCAGGTTAAGACCGTTGAGAAGGACGGCTATTCCGCCGTGCAGATCGGTTTCGATACGCAGAAGCCCCAGCGCGTCAGCAAGGCGGAGCTCGGCCACTTCTCCAAGGCGGAGTCGGAGCCCAAGAAGCTCGTTCGCGAATTTCGTCTCGAAGACAGCGAAACTCCCGCCGCGGATGTCGATCTGAGCATCAACCTCTTCAAAGCTGGCCAGCTTGTGGACGTCATCGGCCAGTCGAAGGGCAAGGGTTTTCAGGGCGTTATGAAGAAGCACGGCATGGCCGGCCAGCCTGCTTCCCACGGTTCCATGATGCATCGCCGCAACGGCGCCATCGGCAACCGCTCCACTCCCGGTCGCGTTTGGAAGAACATGGGCATGCCTGGTCACATGGGTGATGAAAAGGTGACGGTCCAGAATTTGAAGGTTCTCCAGGTCCGCGAAGCCGATAACGTGCTGCTCATCACCGGTGCCGTTCCTGGCGCCAATGGCAGCTATGTCGTCATCCGCCCGGCCATCAAACATCCCGTAGGCACGCTCGCCAAGGAGCCCCAGGCTCCCGCCGCCAAAGCGTCCGGTAAGAATAAGAAGAAATGAGCGCTAAAGTCCTAACCATTGAAGAAGCCAAGAACGCCAAGTTCGATCTGATCGAAAATGGCCGTGGCACCCAGGCCGTCCACGACGTGGTCGTCGCCATGCGCGCTGCCCGCCGCAGTGGCACTGCCAGCGTCAAGACCAAGGCCACCGTTAGTGGCTCTGGTGCCAAGCCCTGGCGCCAGAAGGGAACTGGCCGCGCTCGCGCCGGCTACAAGTCCTCGCCGGTTTGGGTCGGTGGCGGTGTGGTCTTCGGCCCGCATCCCCGCGATTATTCCAAGAAGGTCACCAAGTCCGTGAAGCGCCTCGCGCTCCGCAAGGCCCTCAGCGAACGTATCAAGGGTGGCGACGTTCTTGTGACTGAAGCTTTCGCGGTTTCCGCCGCCAAGACGAAGGAATTCGTCAAGCTGGTTCACGCGACCTCTGGCGAAGAGAAGACGCTCATCATCGGCATCGCCTTTGACGACACGACCTACCTCGCGGCTCGCAACGTGCAGCCGACCTTGTTGGTCACCGCCAGCGAAGTGAACACCGAGCAACTCCTCGCGTTCAAGAAGATCATCATCACCAGCGAAGCGCTGGCTGAACTGGCCGAAAGGACCTCCAAGTAATGAACGAACCTTTTGACATCATCGACACGGTGCGCCTGACCGAAAAGGGCAGTGTCCTCACGGAAAAGCATAATCAATATGTTTTCCGCGTCGCTCCGCACGCGAACAAGATTCAGATCAAGCACGCCATCGAAAAGCTTTTCGGCAAGAAGGTCGTGCGTGTGAACACCTCCAACGTCTCGGGCAAGGCCAAGCGCCAGCGCACGGCTGCCTACGGTCGCACTTCCGATTGGAAGAAGGCCATCGTGACCTTGAAGGAAGGCGAAAAAATTGACCTCGCTTAAATCGTATGGCTCTTAAAACTCATCGCCCGCTTACTCCCGCCGCCCGTTTCAAGGCGCTGCCTTCGTTCGAGGAAATCACGAAGAGCACTCCCGAAAAGTCGCTCCTCGCGACCAAGAAACGCTCCGGTGGCCGTAACAACAACGGTCGCATCACCACCCGTCACATCGGTGGTGGTCACAAGCAGAAGTATCGTATCATCGACTTCAAGCGCAAAAAGCGCGGCATCGTGGCCGAAGTGATCGCGATCGAATACGATCCGAATCGCTCCGCCCGCATCGCCCTCCTCAAGTACACCGATGGCGACAAGGCTTATATCCTCGCTCCCACCGGCTTGAACGTCGGCGCGAAGGTGATGGCGGGCGACAACGCCGCTCCCGAAGTCGGCAACGCCCTCCCGCTCAGCGCGATCCCGCTCGGCACCAACATTCACAACGTGGAGCTTACTCCCGGTCGTGGTGGTCAGATCGGCCGCAGCGCCGGTCAGCAGGTCATCCTGAACAACCGTGAAGCTGGCTACGCCCTGGTGAAGATGCCTTCCGGCGAAATTCGCAAGATCAACGAGAAGGCTTACGCCACCATCGGCCAGGTCGGTAACATCGAGCATATGAACGTCTCGAGTGGCACCGCCGGTCGCTCCCGCTGGAAGGGCATCCGCCCGACCGTGCGCGGTATGGTGATGAACCCGGTCGATCACCCGATGGGTGGCGGTCAGGGCAAGTCCAAGGGCGGTGGCGGACGTCACCATCCGATGAGCCCCTGGGGTCAGCTCGCGAAGGGCTTCAAGACCCGCAAGAAGTACAAGGCCAGCAACGCCTTCATCGTTGAGCGCCGCAAATCCAAGAAATCCAAGTAATCCGCACTCATTATGGGCAGATCATTGAAAAAAGGACCGTTCGTGGATCTCCACGTTCTTGAAAAGATCGACAAGATGGACGCCGCCGGTGTCAAGAAGCCGATCAAGACCTGGTCCCGTCGCTCGACCATCACGCCGGATTTCGTGGGCCACACCTTCCTGGTGCACAACGGCAAGATTTTTAACTCCGTCTTCGTGACGGAAAACATGGTTGGACACAAGCTGGGCGAGTTTTCGCCGACGCGCGTGTTCAAGAAACACGGTTCGCATACCGCGAAGGTTACGAAGTAAACCGACGATTATGCGTTTTCCCGCGACCGCGGGTTGGTTGGCAGTGGTGCTGATGGCAACGTCAGCATTCGCCCAATCAAACAGTTCTTTGTCAGACCAGAATATTGAATTTACGGAAGCGAAGCTGACTTTGGAGTCAGCCGCAGCCGACAACGAGAAGTTGCAAGAGCAGCTCAAGACGGCGCAGGACCAGGTGAAATCCCTCACCCAAAGTCTCGCGCTGGCGACCAGTGAAAGCGAAGTCTTTCGCCGTGAGGCCACCGACCTGCGCCTGAAAATGGAGGCGCTCGGACTGGACTCCGCCGATCCGGATCGCAGCAAGTTGGAGCAACGGCTTTTAAAGGCCGTGCGCGATTTGCAGATTGAGCATGAAAACCGCGACCATCTCTCCGAAGTGATCGTCAAGCTGTGTGATGCGGTGCTCAGGTTTCTGAAAACCGCCGACAGCAACGACGCCCAGGCCCGCAGTGATGTAGAGGCGCAAATGCGCGCCGCCAGTGAAGCGCTCGGAATTTCCGGCGCGAATGTGGCCGATGCCGGTGCAGTGCCGGCCAGCATCACCGATGGCATGGTCATCAGCATCAAGCAGGAACTGGCGCTGGTGGTAGCCAATGTCGGCAGCAAGCAGGGGGTCAAACTCGGCATGCCTTTCCAGGTGTGGCGGGGAGACAAAGTGATCGCCCTGATTCGCGTTGTGGATGTCCGCGACACAATTTCCGGCGCCGTAATTCAAAATCTGGCTTCAGCCAAAGAACCGATAAAAGTCGGCGACCTCCTCCGGGTGGATGCCCAACAGTGACATTTAAGACAATGCAAGTGATATCAACCTACAAACATGCGCGTATCTCGGCCTTCAAAGCCCGGGAAGTGACGCGGGAAATTCAGGGTCTGCCCGTGGCAGCTGCGCTGGATATCGTGGCTTTTAGTGCCAAGAAGGCTGCTGCCCTCGTGCAGAAGACTTTGAAGAGCGCGATCGCTAATGCGGAAAACAACAACAACCTGCGGGCCGACAAGCTGGTTGTTAAGGAGGCGGTGGTGGGTGAAGGTGCGACCTTCAAGCGCTTCCAGCCCAAGGCTCGTGGCAGCGCCGGTCCGATCCGCAAGCGCACCAGCCACATCCGCATTGTCCTTACCGACGAAGTCGAGATCAAAACTCGCGAAGTTAAAAAGAAAACCACCAAACCGGCCGCCAAAAAGTCGGCTCCGAAGAAGGCCCAGCCCGCTGCGGAAGCAGTGACCGAGGCCCCTCAAGCTGAAGCTGAAAAGGCTGAATAAAGTATATGGGACAGAAAGTTAATCCAATTGGCTATCGCCTCGCCGTCAACCGTGACTGGCGCTCCCGCTGGTTTGCGTCTGCGAAGGAGTTTCCTGAATTTCTCCACTCGGACATCAAGATCCGCGCTTACGTGAAGAAGAAGCTCCAGCTCGCCGCCGTCTCGAAGATCGTGATCGAGCGCGCCTGGAACAGCATCCGCGTGACCATTTTCACCGCCCGTCCTGGCATCGTCATCGGCCGCAAAGGCGCCGAGATTGAAAACATGACGAAGGAAATCTCGTCCATGACCGGGGGCAAGAGCGTCAAGATCGACATTCAGGAGATCAAGACTCCCGAACTCGACGCCCAGCTCGTGGCCGAAAACATCGCTTTGCAGATCGAGCGCCGTATTTCGTTCCGCCGCGCCATGAAGAAGGCGGTGCAGACGACGATGGAACTCGGTGCCGATGGCATCAAGGTCCGCTGCTCGGGCCGTCTCGGTGGTGCGGAAATCTCCCGTGCCGAGTGGTATCGCGAGGGCAAGATCCCGCTGCACACCCTGCGCCAGCCCATCGACTACGGCTTCGCCGAGGCGATGACCGTTTACGGCAAGATCGGCATCAAGACCTGGATCTGCAAGAAGGACGAAGTCCCCGGCGCCGAACAACCCGCTCGTGAAGGTGGTCGTGAAGACCGTCGCGATCGCGGAGATCGTGGCGACCGCCGCCGCCCGCAACCGCAGGCCGCCGAGCCCGCTCCGGCCCCGGCCAACGCCTAATTTAACGAAGCACCAACCGGAGATTTTTTATGCCATTGATGCCCAAACGAGTGAAGTATCGCAAGACGCAGCGCGGCAGCCGCGCTGGCAAGGCTTCACGCAATATCAAGATTGATTTCGGTGAATACGGCCTCCAGACCTTGGAGCGCGCCTGGATTACCAGCGTGCAGATCGAGGCAGCTCGTGTTGCGCTCACCCGCAACATGAAGCGCAAAGGCAAGCTGTGGATCCGCATTTTCCCTGACAAATCCGTGACCGCCCGTCCGCCGGAAACCCGAATGGGTAAAGGCAAGGGCCAGCCGGAATACTGGGTCGCCACCGTGCGCCCGGGCAACATCCTGTTCGAACTCGATGGCGTGCCCGAATCCGTCGCCCGTGAGTCCCTGCGTCTGGCCGCCACCAAGCTGCCGGTTCGCGTGAAGTTCTTAACCCGTCACCACGCCGTTTAATTATGAAGATCAAAGAAATTCGTGAACTGTCGGTTGATGAATTGCGTCTTCGTAAGCGCGAGCTCCGCCAGGAAAGCTTTCATCTCCGCCTGCAGCAGCAGACTGGACAGTTGGAAAAGCCCAGCCAGCTCCGCGCCATCCGCCGCGAAGTTGCGCGTCTTGAGACCGTACTGACGGAAAAAACCCGCAAAGCCCAGGAGGCCAAATGAGCGAAGTAGCAGCAGCAGTTGCCGCAGACACGGCAGAAGAAACCAGCGCACGTAACCTGCGCAAGACCCGCGTGGGTGAAGTGGTCTCCATCAAGATGGACAAGACCGCCGTCGTCCAGACCGTGACCCGCGTTCCGCATCCGAAATTCGGAAAAATCGTCAAGCAGATCAAAAAGTTCTACGTGCATGACGAGGAAAACAAGGCGCAAGTCGGTGATACTGTGCGCATTATGGAAACCCGTCCGCTCAGCAAAACAAAACGCTGGCGTTTGGTTGAAATCATCAAACACTAGTGTAAATTAACGACCCTTTTTCCTATGGTCCAGATTAGATCCAGACTTGATGTCGCAGACAACACCGGCGCCCGCATGGCGAAGATGATCGGTGTGATCGGCAAGCCCACCCTGGTGGCGCATGTCGGCGACGTGATTACCGCGCACGTGCGCGAAGCTTCTTCCGGCGGCGCTGTGAAGAAGGGCGACGTGGTTCGCGCCGTCGTCGTTCGCACCCGTCAACCCGTCAAGCGGGAAGACGGCAGCTACCTGCGCTTTGACAACAATGCCATCGTCATCATCGACAAGGACCAAAATCCTCGTGGCACCCGTATCTTTGGCCCCGTGGCTCGTGAGCTCCGCGAAAAGAACTTCATGAAGATCGTTTCGCTCGCACCGGAGGTGTTGTAATGAACAAGCAGAAATTTCATGTGAAAAAAGGCGACAACGTCGCCGTGATCAGTGGCAACCACAAGGGGAAGTCCGGCAAGGTTCTCCAGGTGCTGCCGAAAAAGCAGCAGGTCCTCATCGAGGGCGTGCGCATGATCAAGAAGCACCAGAAAAAGTCCCAGGATAATCCCCAGGGCGCGATCATCGAGCGTGAAGGTCCGCTCCACATCTCGAATGTGAAGGTGGTCGAAAAAACGGAGAAGTCGAAAAAGAAAGCGGCTTGATTGAATTATGTCAGTGGAACTTTACGAACATTACAAGTCGCACGTCATCCCGGCTTTGAAAGAAAAGCACGGCTACCAGAATGTGCATCAGATCCCGCGCATTGAGAAGGTCGTGATCAATACCTGCGTGGGCTCCCAGCAGGATGTGAAGACCGCACTCGAAGACGCGAAGAAGGAAATCGAGCTCATCACCGGCCAGAAGCCCGCGGAAACCCGCTCCAAGAAGAGCATCGCGAACTTCAAGCTCCGCAACGAGCAGCCGATCGGTGCCAAGGTGACCCTGCGCGGCGCCCGCATGTATGAATTTCTGGAGCGCCTCATCAAGATGGCGCTGCCCCGCATCCGCGACTTCCGCGGGGTGTCGCCCCGCGCCTTCGATGGCCAGGGCAACTACACCCTCGGCGTCGTCGATCAGAGCATTTTCCCGGAAGTCGAACTCGACAAGATCAAGCGTAACATCGGTTTTGACGTGACGATCGTTACCTCGGCTCCCACCAACGAAGAAGCGAAATCGCTGCTGGCGGAATTGGGAATGCCGTTCAGTGACCGTAAGAAGGCAGCGAAGGCGGCCTAAATTGAACTATGAGTAATTTATCCGATCCTATCGCCGATTTCCTGACCCGCCTGCGCAACGCCAGCCGCGTGTCCAAAGTGGATATCGAAGTCCCTTATTCGAAGATCAAGGCTGAACTCGCCCGCATCCTCAAGGAGGAGGGCTACATCAGCAACTTCGAAGTCGCGACCGAAGGCAGCGTTCCCAGCATCAAGATCACCAACAAGATCGTCAATCGCACGCCGGCCATCACTGGCCTCAAGCGTGTGAGCAAGCCTGGTCTGCGCCGCTACGTGGGTGCGACCGAAGTGCCCCGCGTGCTCGGCGGCATGGGCATCGCGATCCTGTCCACGCCGCGCGGTCTGCTGACCGGTCGCGACGCCAAGAAGCAAAATGTCGGCGGCGAACTGCTCGCCTACGTCTGGTAAGGAGCAAACATCATGTCCCGTATTGGTAAAAAATCCATCGACCTGCCTGACAAGGTAAAGCTCAACATCGCCAACGACGGTCAGGTGAACGTCGAAGGCCCGAAGGGCACGCTCAACTGGCAGTTGCCCAAGCAGATCAAGGCCTCTGTTGACGGCAAGACTCTCACGGTCGAGCGCGCCAGCGAAGACCGCAAGGTCAAGGCGCTGCATGGTCTTTCCCGCAGCCTGCTCAACAATATGGTCACCGGCGTGTCCGCTGGCTTTGTCAAGGATCTCGAAATCCAGGGCGTCGGCTTCAAGGCCGCCGTGCAGGGCAAGGTGCTCAACCTCAGCCTCGGCTTCTCGCATCCCATCAATTTCCAGATTCCGGAAGGAATCAAAATCACCGTTGCCGACAACACCAAAGTGAAGGTGGAAGGCATCGACAAGCACCTCGTCGGCCAGGTGGCTGCGGACATCCGCGGTTACTACCCGCCAGAGCCTTACAAAGGCAAGGGCGTTCGCTATGCTGGCGAGCAGATCATTCGCAAGGAAGGCAAGACCGTCCAATAGTATATGGCTAAGATTAATCCCATCAAATTGCGCCATCAGCGCATTCGCAAGCGCGTGGAGGGCACGACTGAGCGCCCCCGGCTCGCGGTGCATTTCTCGGGCAAGAACATTTACGCCCAGGTTATTGACGATACGACCGGTAAAACGCTCGCCTCGGCCAATACGACGGAAGCTGATTTCAAGGACGGCAAGGCCGGTCGCGCGAACTCGGTTACGGCAATCAAAGTCGGTCAGCTTGTCGCTGAACGCAGCAAAACCAAACAAATCAGCAAAGTCGTGTTTGATCGTGGTGGCTTCAAGTACCATGGCAAAGTGAAAGCGCTGGCCGACGCCGCCCGTGAAGGTGGCCTGGAGTTTTAATTTATGGCAGAACCTCGCAATCGTAATCGCCGGGATTCCAACGATAAGAAGGAAGCCGACAAGTCTGGCATCACCGAGAAGGTGGTCTTCATCAACCGCTGCGCCAAGGTCGTGAAGGGCGGTCGCCGCTTCAGCTTCAGTGCGCTCATCGTGGCCGGTGATCACAAGGGCAAAGTCGGCTGTGGATTCGGCAAGGCGAATGAAGTCTCCGAAGCCATCCGCAAGGCCTCCGAATCTGCCAAGAAGGACATGGCCAAGGTTTCCATCTCCGAGAACACGATCCCGCACGAAGTGCTGGGCGAGTTCGGTGGTGGCCGCGTGCTCCTCAAGCCGGCATCCCCGGGAACGGGTCTTATCGCTGGTGGCGGCGTTCGCGCCGTCGTTGAAGCCGCCGGGATTCGCGACGTGCTCGCGAAGTCTCTCGGCTCCAGCAACCACGCCAACGTGGTGAAGGCGACGCTCGCCGCGCTCGGCGCCCTGCGTCATCGCGAAGAAATTTACAAACTGCGCGGCAAGAAGCTTGCCGTCGCCAACGGCAAAGAAGCCTAAGTTATGAATTTGCACACTCTCAAACCGCGCCCCGGCGCGAAGCACCGCACGAAGCGTCTCGGCCAGGGCGAAAGCTCCGGCAAGGGCAAGACCAGCGGCAAGGGCCACAAAGGCCAGAAAGCCCGCTCAGGTGGCAGCATCCGCCTCGGTTTCGAAGGCGGCCAGATGCCTCTCATCCGCCGGATTCCCAAGCGCGGTTTCAACAACACCCTCTTCAAGACCCGCTATGCGGTCGTCAACCTCGCCGATCTCAATGAATTTGAGGACGGGGCCGAGGTGAACGAAGCCGCGCTTCTGGAAAAGAAGCTCATCCGCGGTAAGTACGACGGCGTAAAGATTCTCGGCAACGGCGAGTTGACGAAGAAGCTTTCGATTACGGCAGACAAGGTAAGCGCCGCCGCTCGTGAAAAAATCGAGAAGGCTGGCGGTTCGGTCGTTGCCAAGTAACGGCGGCCTTCCTGCATGTTTTCCGCATTTTCGAACATTTTTAAGATTCCGGAACTGCGGAATCGGGTCATCTTCACCCTGCTGATGCTGGTGGTGGTTCGCATTGGTGCGGCCATCACCTGTCCCGGCATCAACGCGGCGGTGTTGCACCAGTGGTTTCTCACCCAGGTGAATGACAAGGCCGGTGGCAGTGTCGCTGCGCTTTTCAACCTCTTCAGCGGTGGCGCATTGGAAAATTGCGCCATCTTTTCGCTGGGCGTGATGCCTTACATCAGCGCCTCGATCATGCTGCAGTTGCTCACGGCGGTGATCCCTCAGCTCGCCAAGCTGGCGAAGGAGGACGGTGGTCGCCAGAAGATCATGCAATACACCCGCTACGTCACCGTGGCGCTTTGCATTTTCCAGGGCTATCTCCTCGCGATTTCCTTTCAGAATCCGGAGTCGAATCCGTTTCTGCCGGGCATCATGGATACCATCCACAAGCTGGGAATTCCACTCGTGGCTGATCCGGGTCCGACCTTTATCGCTTTGACGGTGCTTGCACTGACTTCGGGCACGCTGTTTATGATGTGGGTGGGTGATCAGATCACCGACCACGGCATCGGCAACGGCATGTCGCTGATCATTACGATTGGTATCGTGGCCCGCCTGCCCGCAGCGCTCATCCAGGCGTGGCGCACTTTCGTTCCTTCGGGCGGTCAGCCCAGCCAGGTGAACGTTGGCGTCCTGCTGCTGATGATTGTGATTCTGTTGCTGGTGATTGCCGCGGTCATCGCGGTGACCCAGGCCCAGCGCCGGATCAGTGTCCAATACGCCAAGCGTGTCGTCGGTCGCAAGGTTTACGGCGGTCAGACCCAGTATATGCCGCTGAAGGTGAACTACTCCGGCGTCATGCCGATCATCTTCGCCCAGGCGCTCCTCTTCTTCCCGTCCACCATTGTGAACATGGCGTTCAAGAATTCGGCCACCGCGCAGAACATCGCGGCGATGCTCACGCAGGGCTGGCTGCATTACACCTTCTATGGGGTGATGATTTTCTTCTTCAGCTACTTCTGGGTGGCCCAGATGTTCCAGCCCGCGCAGATCGCGGACGATCTGAAGAAATACGGCGGCTACATTCCGGGAGTTCGTCCCGGCAAGCCCACGGCCGATTTCCTGGACTTTTCGATGACCCGGCTCACCTTTGCCGGTGCGATTTTCCTCACCATCATCGCCATTCTTCCGCAGATGCTCTCGCATCAGTTGAATGTGCCTTATGTGACGGCAACTTTTTTTGGCGGAACCAGCCTGTTGATTTGTGTGGGCGTGGTTCTGGATACGATGCGGCAGGTGGAGACCCACCTGATCCAGCGTCACTACGACGGATTTTTACGCAAGGGAAGGCTGCGCGGTCGCTTTGATCGCAGTCCCGCGGCGATTGGAGAAGCGGTTCAACAGAGTGCGCTCATCTGGCTGTATGTCGGAATTGCGATTCTAGTTGTGGCTGGTATGGCGATTTACGTCGCCGGACAAATGCGGTAGTGAAAACGCGAATCGTCTTGTTGGGGCCACCTGCTGCCGGGAAGGGAACTCAGGCAGATAAAATCGCCGAGATCTTTGGGGTCCCGACGATTTCCACCGGGGCCATGCTCCGGGCGGAAAAAGCCGCTGGCACTGAGCTCGGCAAGCTGGCGGCCGAAGTGACCAGCAAGGGGCATTTGCTGCCCGATGAAATGGTCATCGGGCTGGTGAAGAACTGGCTCATGAGCCACGAGGGAAGTTTCCTTTTCGACGGATTCCCGCGCACCATCGCGCAGGCGAATGCGCTGGATGATCTTTTGAGCAAAGCGGGCAAGCCACTGGAAGTGGCCCTGTCCCTGGAGGCCAGTTTCGAGGCCATCCAATACCGAGTCTCGCATCGCCTGGTTTGCGGCCAGTGTGCGGCCAATTTCAGCCTCGGTCTCCATGTCCAGAGCGACAGCGAGCCATGCCCGAATTGTGGCGGAACCCTCAAGCGTCGCCAGGACGACGATCTCGAAGTGCTCAAAAAGCGGATGCTGGAGTACCACGAGAAAAGCGAGCCACTCATTGAATATTACGCCCTGCGGGGGCTTTTGAAACGGATTGATGCAAACGGGTCCCTGGACGACGTATTTGCCCAGATCAGCAACGCCTTGAACGAGCCATGATCCCGATCAAAAACGCCCGCGAGATTGAAATGATGCGCCAGGCCTGCCGCCTTGCCAGCGATGTGCTGGAAGAGGTGAGCGGAATGGTGCGGCCGGGGATTTCCACCGGCGAAGTGGATGTGGCGGCCGGCGAGTTGATCGTCAACGCAGGGGCCAAAAGCGCTTTCAAGGGTTATCGCGGATTTCCGGGCAATATTTGCATTTCGTTGAATGAAGAGGTCGTGCACGGCATCGGTGGCCCGCGCAAGATCCAATATGGCGACATCGTAAAGCTCGATATTGGGGTCGTGCTCAATGGCTGGGTGGGGGATACCGCCACGACCGTTCCTGTCGGAGCCGTGGATGCGGCGACGCAGCGTCTTTTAACCGTCACCGAACAAACACTTTACAAGGCCATTCCCTATGCGACAGATGGACGCCGTCTCGGCGACCTCTGTTCTGCGATTGAAGACGAAGTCGTCGCGCACGGATATACCGTGGTGCGCGAGTTCGTCGGTCACGGCGTGGGGCGGAACCTGCATGAAGAGCCGCAGGTGCCGAACTATGGCCGCCGCGGCAGTGGCCCAAAATTGAAGGCTGGAATGACCATCGCGATTGAGCCGATGGTGAACCTTGGCCGCGCTGGCATTCGAATTTTGCCGGATGGCTGGACCGTCGTCACCACCGACGCGAAGCCGTCCGCCCACTTTGAGCATACCGTGCTTGTTACCAAAGGAGAACCAGAGATCCTCACATGGCGAAAAAAGACGCTATCGAAGTAGAAGGCAAAGTAGTGGAACTGCTGCCAAACACGATGTTCCGGGTGGAATTACCCAATGGACACCGAATTTTGGCACATATTTCAGGAAAAATGCGTTTACACTTCATTCGGATCTTGCCAGGTGACAAAGTTATGGTAGAGATGTCCCCCTACGATTTGTCGAAAGGCAGAATTACCTTCCGCCAAAAATAGCAAATTTTAACGTCGCACTGAAGATTCCGTAGGGCGTCTTTAGGGCGATTTTTTGTCCTCTCGTCCTGGATGCGCCCGTGAGCGCGAATGCAGGCGCCGCGGACGCAAGGAAAAAACGAAAAACAATGAAAGTAAGAGCCTCAGTAAAACGGTTGTGCGAAACGTGCAAGATCGTGAAGCGCAAGAACGTGGTGCGTGTGATTTGCAAGAATCCCCGGCACAAACAGAAACAAGGATAACAAATTATGCCACGACTACTTGGAGTTGAAATTCCGGGCAACAAGCGCATCGAAGCCTCGCTGCCATACATCTACGGGATCGGGCCGGCAACGGCGAAGCGCGTCCTCGAACAGGCTAACATCAGCCCGGACGTCCGCGCGAAGGATCTCACGCCTGAACAGCTGAACCAGATCATCCAGGCGATTACCGCGAGCAAGCTGCCGATCGAAGGCGACCTGCGCCGCGAGATCCAGTCCAATCTCAAGCGCTTGCAGGCCATCAACTGCTATCGTGGCATCCGCCATCGTCGCGGTCTCCCCGTTCGCGGGCAGCGCACTTCCACCAACGCCCGCACCCGCAAGGGGCCCCGTAAGACGGTCGGCGTGCAGCGCGCGAAAGACGCCAAGAAATAATCATCGGAGCCCAATACCATGGCTGAAGAAAAGAAAGCAAAGGCCCCAAAGGCCGCCAAACCGGCAGCGGAAGCTGCCCCCGAGACTGAAACGAAGCCCACTACTCCAGTGGAAGCTGCGGCTCCGGCCGCGGTTGCCACGGAAGCTGCTCCGGCTGCCACCGCGACCGCAACTGCGGAAGCTCCGGCCAAGAAGGCTCCGAAAGCCAAGTCCAAGAAGGAAGCCGCTCCGGCTCCTGCGACTTCTGGCGCTCCGGCTCCTGAAAGCTTCTCGCTCGACCCGAACGCGGTTGAGCCCATCAAGGTCATCAAGGCCAAGGGCAGCAAGAACGTCCACTCGGGCGTCGCGCACGTCCTTGCCACCTTCAACAACACGATCGTTACGATCACCGATTTCAACGGCAACGTGATCGGCTGGTCCAGCGCCGGCAAGGTTGGCTTCAAGGGTTCCCGCAAGAGCACGGCTTACGCCGCGCAGGTGGTCGCTCAGGATGCCTGCCGCCAGGCCATGGGCCACGGCTTGAAGGAAGTGGAAGTTCACGTCAAGGGCCCGGGTGCCGGTCGTGAATCCGCCGTCCGCGCCTTCCAGGCGATTGGACTCGATGTCACCATCATCAAGGACGTGACGCCGGTGCCGCACAACGGCTGCCGCCCGCCGAAACAGCGCCGCGTTTGATTCTCTGATTCTAATTTAACCATTTCTTTTTATGGCACGTTATACCGGTCCTAAAACCAAGATCAGCCGCCGCTTCGGAGTGCCGATCTTTGGCAACTCCAAAGCCCTCGAGCGCAAGAACTATCCTCCGGGCATGCATGGCCCCAAGGGCTCCCGCCGCAAGCAGTCCGACTACGCGCTGGCTCTCGCTGAAAAGCAGAAGCTCCGCTACCAGTACGGCCTCCTCGAGCGCCAGTTCCGCCGCTACTTCCAGACCGCGCTCACCCGTCGTGGTGTTACCGGCCTCATCCTGCTCCAGCTCCTTGAGACCCGTCTCGACAATGTGGTCTATCGCCTCGGCTTCGCGAATTCCCGCGCTGCGGCCCGGCAGATGGTTTCCCACGGCCACGTCGCAGTGAACGGACGCAAGACCAACATCTCCTCCTTCAACCTTCGCGCTGGAGACAAGGTGTCGGTGAAGGAAAAGACGGGTTCCCGCAACCTCGCTGCCAAGTTCCTGGAACTGACCCAGATCAGCCCGGTGCCGGACTGGCTCGCGGTGGACAAGGACAACTTCTCGGGCACGGTGACTCGCATCCCGACCCGCGAAGAGATCGCTCCGATCGTCAACGAGCAACTCGTCGTCGAACTCTACTCCCGCTAGTAGAGCGTCCGTTTCAAACAGAGATTTTGTCAGCCGGTCTGGATTCAGACCGGCTGATTTTTTTTGGTGCTGGAAAGGTTTTACAGAAGTCCCTTCAGGACCAAGATGGGCGTCAATTCAGCCCGCCAATATGCGGTTCCGGCAATTCAATCGGAAACCATGGAAGGTTGCTCTATCCTTCGCCCTGTTCCAGAAAAGCGAGTGCCTTGTCGTAGCTGCAGCGCTCAAGGTAGTGGGCCAGTTTTGGATCCACATTGGGCGGCAATTGAGATTGGAGGGAGAGGATGTGTTCCGAGACGGTCTTCAGCTTCTCCAGATGCGTCGCAGGGTCGCGATCGCGCCAGGCATGGTCGGCAATTACCGAAAGGCGTTCACGCAGGCTGCTGGCGAGTTGAGGGTAGATCCCGGTTTTTTCCATGCGAAAATGTTGGCCGCCGGCTGCGGATTGTCCATGGCGAAATGTAATCGCTTGCCAGCGAGGGCGGGTTTCCGTATGCGAAAGGCTATGAGCGCAATCGGAAAGAGAATTCTCGTAGTGGACGACGATGTGGTGATCCTGCGACTCGTCCGCGAGGCGGTGATGGGGCTCACCCAGTGCGAGGTGGAAACCACGCCGAACCCACTCTACGGCTTCGAGCTCATCCTGCGCAAGCCGTATGACCTGCTTATCTTCGACTACTCCATGCCGGGCATGGATGGCGCAATCCTCTATCAGTTGCTGGGCAAGGTCTTCGCGGTAAATCCTCCCGAGGGCCGCAAACTTCCTCCCGTCTTGCTAATGTCTGGCAACGCCTCGCAGAAAAAGGCCCAGGAATTCCTCCGTGAACCCGGGGTGAGGGGATTGCTCGCCAAGCCCTTCTCGCTGGAAAAGCTCACCAGCAAGATCGCCGAGAGCTTGCGGTAAGTTAAGAGCTCAGGAGTGATGAAAGCGCTCTTCTAGCTGCTCTTTGCCTTTTTGGCCGGCTTCTTGGAAGTGGCCTCGGCAATGAGCTGGCGCTCGGCTTCGACCCAGTCTTGCGAGGAATCGCCGGGCAGGCCGAGCTGCTGGCGCTTTTCGGAGATGAAATAGGCGCGCAAGGAGATGTCGTCGTAGGACGGCGCGGGCGGTGCAGGCAGGGCCGTGGGCTTTTTGGCGGAGGCTTTGACCGTCTTCTTGGGAGCCTTCTCGGCTGCGGCCTTGGTGGTGGTTTTCTTGACGGCAGGCTTTTTGACCTTTGGTGCCGCAGCTTTCTTGTCGGTGGATTCCAGTTTGCCCATGGTAATTAGTGTTTAACCGTGTGTTGCATTGAATAAATCTCCGCAATGTGCCCGCAGCCTCCAAGGCTGTCCTTTAAAACGAGCACGCTGCGCATCATAGAAAAAAGCCACCGCCAGTAAATCCAAAAATTTGCCGCGTGGTCAGAAGGCTGGATTTTGCCCGGGGGATGGAGTATGAAATAGCTATGAGCCCATTCATAATGCGCTGGCTGGTGACGACGATCGCGGTCGCGGTCGCCGCAAAAGTAATGCCGGGGATTACCGTGGCGGGGGCCAGTTCTCTGCTGCTGGCCGCCCTGGTGCTGGGAATCGCCAATGCGCTGCTGCGTCCCATCCTGCTCCTGTTGAGTCTGCCGTTCATTCTCGTGACCCTGGGATTCTTCATTCTGGTCGTGAATGCGCTGATGCTCTGGATCGTTGGCAGCGGGTTGATTCCCGGTTTCCGGGTGGAGGGTTTTTGGAGTGCATTTTTTGGTTCGATTCTCATATCGCTGGTGAGCTGGCCGCTGAGCGCATTTTTCAAGAGCAGCGATGGAAAGGTGCATGTGATCACTCATCACCCGCAGGTGAAGTCGGGGATAAAACAGGCGCAGGCCCGGGTAATTGAATGAGCCAGGTCCCGAAGCGGGTGCGAGTAAAGATCTGCGGGCTCACCAATGAAGCAGATGCGCGACTGGCCATTGAGGCGGGTGCGGATGCACTGGGCATCAATCTTTTTCCCGGCTCGAAGCGGTATGTCGCTTTGGAAGCAACCCTGCCGTGGATAAAAAATCTGCCGATCTTCGTGGAACGGGTGGCCGTAATGGTTAATCCGACTCATGCGGAAGTCATGCAAGTGATGCAATCTGGAGCCTTCGGCCTGGTTCAGTTGCATGGAGACGAGCCGCCCGCCTTCTGTTCCAGGCTGGTGAAAGAGGAGGGTTTGCGGGTGATCAAAGCTCTGCCGTTACGAGGACGTGGCGATTTTGAGAAAATTTTTGAATATGAGAAAATGGGCTTATCAGCCCTGCTTTTGGATGCCTACGTCCCCGGTGAGTTTGGCGGGACGGGAAAGTTGATTGATCTCGAAGTTGCCGCCGAGCTGACGCATGGCCGTCTGACGATCCCTCTGATTCTCTCTGGTGGACTCAAGCCGGAAAATGTGGCCCATGCCGTGGAAAAGGTGCGCCCCTATGCGGTGGATGTGGCGAGTGGAGTGGAAGGGGCGACTCCCAGAAATAAGGATTTTGCGAAGATGCAGGCGTTTGTTACCGGGGCCAGCCAAGGTCTTTTAAGCCGGTTTAATTAAAAATTTACAGAGATAGGGGAGGGGGTTGATGGTTTTTTGCGGAGCGTGAAGGGGCTTGGTCTGGTTTGTGCTCAGGGAGAGATCAACCCAGCTAAGCACGCTTCGAAATATGAAACACCTCTCCTATCAACTTTTCGCCCTCTGTGTGATTCCGGCGGCAGTTGCCACGGCCCAGACGGCGCCGGCAGCCAGCCCGACGGCTTCGCTGGCACCGATTACTGCGGCCCCGGCCGGCACGGTGGCTCCTGTGGCCACCCCCGCCATTGCCGGTGCTCCAGTGGCACCCGCGCCCGTGACCAGCGTGCCTGCGACCACCGCGAGCCCCGAAGCGCCCGTCGGTGACACCATGTCCACCCCGAGCCAGCCCGCTCCGATCGAGCCGCCAGTGCAGGAACCAGTTTCCGCTCCTTCCGCCGTCCAGGCCCCGGTTGTCGGTGCCCCTGGCACGACTACGACGACCACCACGGCCCTCAATATGAACCCGGCGGCCACCAGCGACGGCCATCCGGTGACCGAATTTCAAGATCAGGAAATCGCCACGGCCATTCGCCTGCTGGCGCGTCAGGCCAAGATCAGCATCGCGGTCAGCGACAAGGTCCAGGGCAATGTAACCATCCGCCTGGAAGACAAGACCCCGCTCGATGCGATCCAGATCATTTGCACGATGAAAAACCTCTATCTCGACAAGATTGAGGGCGTTTATTTTGTGAAGACGCAGGATGAGAAGGCGAAGGAGCCGACGATCAGCCAGAGCTATACCTTCAGTTATGCGCAGGCCAAGGATGTGTCGCCCCTGCTGGCCTCGCAGTTTGGAGAGGCTGCTCCGCAAATTGATGCGCGCACCAATACCATTTTCTACCACATCACCAAGTCGAACGTGGATCTCGCGAAGATGTTCCTCTCGACCGTGGACAAGCCCACGCAGCAGGTGATGATCGAAGCGCGGCTGGTGGAAGTCACTGCGAATCCCAAGCAGAGCTATGGCATTAACTGGGGTGGGGTGCTGGGGAGCTCCAGCGCGCCTCAGACCTTCCGCTATGGAGGAACGACCATTGGCACTTCTACGATCCAGACGGATACCAACCCCACAACCGGCGCGACGACTACGAAGGTTGTCCCCGGCACGCTGCCGGCCATCGTCTCGGATACATCGACCGGTAATTTCACGCCGCAGGATTTTCTCCTCAACGGCCAGGCTACCGGCGGTTTTCTGGATGCCCTCGGTGGTCAGTTCGCGATTCTTTCCGCTCCGGCGATGTCGCTTACGATGCGCCTGTTGAATGAGGACAGCGATGCCGAGTTCCTCGCCAATCCCCGCGTGGTCACGGCGAATAATGAGAAAGCCACGATCAAGATCACCCGCAACCAGCCGGTGCCGCAGTTGAACTTCAATGAGCAGACGGCCACGGCGGTCTTCGGTGGATTCGAAGACAAGACCTACGGCAATACGCTGGAAGTGACTCCTTCGATCAACAAGGACGACTTCGTTACGCTCGGAGTGAAGCCCGAGATCAGCAACAAGGTGGGCGATGCCTCCTTCACCTTTGCCGGAGCCACGGTAGCCAGCCCGATCATTGATACCCGCACGCTGGATTCCAACGTGCTGATCAAGAGTGGCAGCACCCTGGCGATCGGTGGTCTCTTGCAGGATGAAGTGACCAAGGGCCGCACCAAGGTTCCGGTGCTCGGCGACGTGCCGGTGCTCGGCTACATGTTCCAGGAGCGCCTGAACTCCCGCACCAAGCGCAACCTGCTGGTGTTCGTGACTCCCACCATCATCAAGCAGGGTTACGGCACCGGCTTGGAAGATCAGGTCTCCGGGCTGAAGAACAGCGGCGACGAATATGCCGATCCGGATGGCTGGCGCAACAATGCGAAGGGTTCGATCCGGGTGGTGCCAACCTCCGATGCGCAACTCTCCTCGCTTTACCCGGTGCCCGGCCAGACGCAGGCTGTATCTTATCGCACCTCCGCGACCGACCGCGAGAAGTAAGAGAACCTTCCCAAACTTTCCCCTATCCCGAGAAGTGCCGACGCCCGTTGCGAGCGTCGGCACTTCCTTTTTAGCAAGGTGCAGGGAGCGCGGCACCGAAATTTTCCTTGCTCCTCGCTCCCTGCTTCGAGCCGTTTCGGGCCAAAGTTCCACTTGAAGAGCGCGCGCGAAACACCGATGCTGGCAGCCCGTCATTTTTAGAAAAGAGTGGCGGCCATTTATTTTCCCAGCCTTAAACACCTATGTCTCAAACGTTCAAAATCGCAGTCCTCGCCGGTGATGGAATTGGTCCGGAAGTCATGAGTGAAGCCCTCAAGGTGCTCGCCGTGGTGGAGAAAAAGTTTTCGCTCAAGTTCGAGTTCGAGGAAAGGAACGTGGGCGGCGCAGCGATTGATGCAGAAGGCCATGCGTTGCCCGAGACGACCCTGGAAGCCTGCCGCCGGGCGGATGCGATTCTCTTTGGCTCCGTGGGTGGTCCCAAATGGGAATCTCTGCCGCCCGATCAGCAGCCGGAGCGCGCGGCCCTGCTGCCATTGCGCAAGCACTTTGGGTTGTTTGCCAACCTGCGCCCCGCCGTGTGTTTTGCCGAGCTTACGCATGCCTCTCCTGTGAAGGAATCCATCGTTGCGGGGGGCTTTAATGTGCTCTGCGTGCGTGAGCTGACCGGGGGTATGTATTTCGGCCAGCCCAAGTTCACCCGCGAGGAAGAAGGCGACGTGACGGTGGTGGATACGATGGTTTACAAGCGCAGCGAGATCGAGCGCATCGCGCATGTTGCCTTCAAGGCCGCCCAGGGCCGCTCCAAGCGCGTGACCTCCATCGACAAGGCGAACGTTCTCGAAAACGGCGTGCTTTGGCGCAAGACCGTTACCGAGATCGCCAAACAGTACCCGGATGTTACGCTGAACCACCTTTACGTGGATAACGCCGCCATGCAGCTCATTCGCAACCCGCGCGGCTTCGACGTTGTGCTGGCTGAGAATCTTTTTGGCGACATTCTCAGCGATGAGATGGCCATGATCGCCGGCTCGCTGGGCATGCTCCCGAGCGCGAGCCTGGGAGTGAAGGAAACCGCCATCGGCCGTTACGGTATGTATGAGCCCAGCGGCGGCACCGCGCCGGACATCGCCGGCAAGGGCATTGCCAACCCCATTGCCCAGATTCTTTCGGCCGGCATGATGCTCCGCTACTCGCTCGGCCAGCCCGAAGCGGCGGACGCCATCGATCGCGCCGTGCGCACCGTGATTGAGCAAGGCTATCGCACCGGCGATATCTACACCGAGGGCACGAAAAAAGTTGGAACCAGTGAAATGGGGTCCGCCATCGTGGCCGCTCTCGAAGCAGTGCTCGGTTAGCTTTTGGCTGAACCAGCGGTGAAAATATCTTTTACCGCTGGTTCAGACCGGGAGGCAAAGAGGGCTCTGTTCAGGTTATGGGTGGGTAAAATGTCATTGTAGATAGGTTCGATGATGCTGGTTTAAGGCACGCATTTTGCTCCTTTGAAGGCCAAGCATGCGTTTAGGAATTCCCAAAAAAAGAGGCTCGGCCGCCTACACTCTCATCGAGATTTTGGTGGCCATCGGCATTTTCGGCTTCTTCGCCTCCTCGCTGACGTGGACGCTTTCCGCGATGAATTACTATGCCGTGCTCGGGCGGCTGTATTCGGGAGCGATGGAGGCGGTGCAGCAGCAGATTGATCTGGTGCTTACCGACGGCGCTTTTTCCTACAACAGCTCCCAATTTCCTAGTGAGCTGCCCTCGGTCGCCAGCGGCTCCTCCACGACGGTGGCCACGAGCAATGTGACCATTTATCAGGACAATTCGAGCGCCACCACCACGGTCAACGGCACCATGACGACCAAGCTCGAAAACACCGGGACTACCTACAATCAGATTTCTGGCGACTCCACGAACCTGAATATTTACCGCATCACCGTGACGCTGACCTTCACCTACCGGGGTAAGAATTACGCGGTGACCAGCGCGACGATGCGAGCCCCCGATACGAACTAGCCATGCGTCATTCCTTTTCCCGTTCCACAGCGGCGGCCTTTACGCTCGTTGAGTTGTTGATCACCTCTGGAGTTGTCGCGGTGGTTGGACTTGCCATTTATCTCATCTTCTATAATGGGATGACCCTGTTTGCCAAAAACTCGGCGATCAACATGGCGCACGAAGATTACCGGCAGGCATTGCAGCTTTTTCAAAACGATCTGCACAAGGCGGTCTCGGTTCCCTTTTTTCTAAGTTCCACTGCGTCAGCGGTGACCTCGCTTCCGACGGTGACGGTGGATTCCGTCGCCTACAATGGAGCAAACGTAACCACGGCAGCCGAGGGAATTTCCTTCCAGGTCTTTGGTGGAAAATCGGGCGAAGGCTTCGAGGTCGGGCGCAATATCGCCTCGGGAACCAGCCAGGTGGTCATTACCGGCAGCACTGCGGTGCCGGTGGCGGGACAGCGACTGATCATTCCAGCCTACCAGATCGAGGCCGATATCACGGCAGTGACGACTTCGGGGAGCGGTCTCACTGCCTTATATACCCTGAGCCTGGCTTCGATCCTGAGTGCTTCAAATTCCTCGGGAGCCTCTACGCTGCCGGGGGACATCACGGCTTGCAGTGCGAGCAATTATACCAGCACTGTCTATAGCTCGGGAGTCACGGATTACCATATCATTTGCTACCTCACCAATCGGGTGTGTTATCTGGCCGTGCCGATTTCCGGCACCAGTCCGCAGGCTTATGCGTTGCGTTATTATCCCTGTTATAACGCCACCTACAACACCACCTATACCGTCTTTACTTTCAATCTTTTTACCGCCCAGCCCTTCCAGGTGGCGACCGTGAACAGCGCGACGAACCAGCAATACACGGCGATCACCATGAGCCTGCAGGATCGCGCCACGAACAACCGGGGATTCAAGATCACCAACACCTATTTCACGACCAACGTGCCGTATCGGTACTCCCTCACAACCTACCAATAACTTATGAAACTCAAGATCCAGATTCGCCGGAGTGAATCGGGGATGACGATGATCATGGTGCTGATCGTCATGATGGTAATGCTGGTGTGCCTCGGCGGGGCGATGGAATACACTTCCACCATGCGCCGTAACGTCCAACGCAGCAATATGCGACAGGCTGCCCTCGGAGTGGCTGATGGGGCGCTGGAAATTGCCTATGCGAACTGGCGGCAGATCGCCGTGAATGATGGGTCGGCTTCCGCACCCTCGGTCAGTGATTTGAGCAGCCTCTCGAGCGTTTCGATTCCATCGACCTATTATCCCTCCCAGTCGATCAGCGGCACCAGCTACGGCGTTCCTACTTTCTCGGGCACGTACAGTGTCAAGGCTGTGGATCCCCGGCTGAACCCCTCCGCCTATCCGGTAACTTCCGGCACGCCGCCGCCCGCCTATGGCCAGGACGCCGCTGCCGCCTTTTCCAATTCCGGCAGTGCGACGACTTATACTTCAAGTTATTTCTATCTGGCGAACGCTTCGGTAACGGTGAACCCGCTTCGCTCGACCGCTCCCATCACGGTGAATTTGAACCGTGTCTTCGAGTTGCAGAAGACCTCGCCCTGGAACTGGGCCATTTTCTATAACAACGATCTGGAAATCAACCCGGGTGCCACCATGAACGTCAAGGGTTGGGTGCATACCAATGGCAATCTTTACACCGCCTACTCTACGTTGAACTTCCAGAGCAAGGTCACCTATGTGGGAACATGGACGATCGGCTTCGATCCGCTGGAAACCGACCACGCCCGCACGGGCATTGCTTCGCCGACCTATCCAAGCAACCTGCCACCTTCCAAAAGCCAGTCCTACGAACCGTTTGGGATTGATACCTCCACCTTCAACACCACCGACTCGAATCCGAATAACGACAATTATCACGAAATCGTGGAGGTTCCCACCGTCGGTTATACCGATCCGATGACGACTACCTCAGACAAGTCGCGCTATTTCTCACAAGCTGGCATCAAGGTGGTAATTGGCTCCGGTGGCAGCATGACGATTTACAACAGCACCCCGCCGACGACCAATAGCTCCGGCGTGCTGACCAGCCTGGGCACGACGGTGAGTTCCAGCAGCACCGGCAACAACCTGGCAATTTACAACGCCATTACCAGTGCGGTATCGCCGCAGGCTTCGACGATCCAGGACAACCGCGAGGCGGCAACCATGACCTTGACCGACGTGGATATCAGCAAGCTGGTTACCGCGGTCAACAACACCCCGAATCTCTTCAACGGCACCAACGTGCTCTATATCGTGGATAACACGAACAGCACCAGTTCGCGGAAGGCCATCCGGTTGAAGAATGGCGGAAGCCTGCCCACGGGAGGGCTCACGGTGGTAAGTGCCAATGCTGTTTATATCCAGGGCGATTACAATACGGGCAGCACCTCCAGCACCTATTCGTCCACGGCCCAGCCTGCTTCCAATGCCAGCACCAGCGTGCCCGCCAGCAATTCGCTCAGCAGCTACAATCTCACGACCCACCCGGCTGCCGTCGTGGCCGATGCGGTGAGCATCCTTTCCAACAACTGGTCGGATACCTTGTCCACCTCTGCTGTCGGCACCCGCCTGGCGACGAATACCACCATCAATACGGCCATCGTTTCCGGCATCGTTTCCTCCACTTCGTCGCTCAGCGGGGCCAACAGCTACAGCGGCGGCGCGGAAAACTTTCCGCGGCTGCTGGAAACGTGGGACAATCACTACTTTACCTACTATGGATCGCTGGTGGAACTTTACAGCAGCCAGCAATCCACCGGGCACTGGGGAAATAGCAATGTGTACAGCGCCCCCATCCGCCAGTGGTATTTCAATACGAATTACTACACCAACCCGCCTCCCGGCACGACTACTCTCGTCAAATACAATCGCGGCCAATGGTTCGTCCAATAATCCTCTCCCTGTTTTTCAGTACTGCCACGTTGCTGGCGGATTCGATCGATCTCACCCCGCATCAGGAGACCGTTCCCTTTGATGGCGGGCAGATGCAGCGTAACTATTTCATCCAGGGTAACAAGCACATCAGCTACGATATCCCCGGGGGCTGGGCGGCCAGCGGAGGTGGAAGCCGTCTTACCCTTACGCCGCCCAACAAAGTGCAGGCCGAGGCGGTCATCGAATGTCTCCCGCTGCCTGCACCGCAGACTTATAACGAGGCCCAGGTAAAGCTGCTCAAGGAAAACGCTGCCGCCTTCATCCCGGGCAAGGCGGAGAACGTGAAGCAGGTGGCGGAAAAGGTGAACGATTTCAAGGTGGATGGGCACGAGGTTTACGAGGTGACCACTTCTTACAGCTTCTACGGACAGGCCTTTGAGCTGGGCGTAATTTATATCAATGCCGGCCCCAACCAGATCCGTTGCCACCTCGTCGCGCACGAGAGCGATTTCAACGATCTTTACGCCGCTTTTCGGCGGAGCTTTTTCTCCTGGGGAACGATGTAGGCATCGACCACTGGCCAGGAGCAATGGAGGTGAAAAATCTCTGTAAACCCTGCTAAACACCGTTTGACGGAAAGCGGAGGCGGGCGCACCTTGATCTTCATGAAAACGTTCCCCCTGTTTTTCGTGATGGCGGCCATGGCTCTCCCGGCTTTGGCTGCGGATATTGGACAGCTCAACACCGAAGCCCAGCGAGCCATGATGGCGGGCGATTCGGATACGGCGAAAGCCAAGTTTGAGGAAGTGCTCAAGCTGGATCCGGAAAATGTAACCGCCAAAGGTTACCTGCGCATGATCCAGGCGGACGAGAAGAAGAACAGCGCCTCCTCGCTCCAGGCGCAGCTCGACAAGCTCACGCTCGATCATGTGAAATTCAAGGATGCCACGCTGGGCTCCGCGCTCGACTATCTCAAGCAGATGGCGGCCAAGAAGTCCGTGAATGTGAGCTTTGTGATGCAGCTCCCGCAAAGTGCCGTGGAGGAAACGAAAGTCTCCATCGACCTGCAAAACGTTCCATTCCTCGTGGCGCTCAATTATGTAAGCGATCTGGCCGGGGTGCAGTTCACGGTTCAGCAATACGCGATCGTGGTGAAGGCCAAGCCGACGGCGGAGACGACCTCCAATGTGGGATCGGGGGCGCCCTCGGGCACCAATCAATAAATCACGCGCACAAGGTAAAGCCCCTCGGCCGGCGCGGCGAAGCTGGTGCGGGTGCCGCCTTGTAAGATGCTTTCCAGCCACGAGAGCGGGGCGCGTCCTTGCGCTACGCGGATCATGCTGCCGGTGAGCAGCCGGACCATCTTGTAGAGGAATCCATCTCCCGTGAAGGTGATCTCGACCAGCGGGCCGGCGGTCTTGAGGCGGATCTTGGAGATCGTGCGCACGGTGTCGTGATCCGGCTGCCCGCGATTGGCGGAAAAACCGCGAAAATCGTGCTGACCACAAAGCACCCCGGCGGCCTCGCGTAGTAACGCGACCTCGAATGAAATCGGCACCTGCCATGAGCGGCCAACCTCCAGCGGATGATGCACCGGCCCCTGCCAGATGCGATAGCGGTAGGTCTTCCCTTTCGCACTAAAACGGGCGTGGAAACTGGCCGGGCATTGAACCGCGCGCAGGATGCGCATCTCGGGCGGCAAGTGTGCGTTGACCGCCCGGCACCAGGCCGCGGGGGCGAGATCGTTGCGCTGCAATTCCACATGCGCCACCTGGCCGAGCGCATGTACGCCGGCATCCGTCCGCCCGGAGCCTTGCACGCTGACCTTCGCGCCATCAATCGTGCCGAAGGCCTTTTCCAGATGGTCCTGTACGGTGTCACCGCCCGCCTGGCTCTGCCAGCCGTGAAAGGGGCGCCCGTCATAGGCGATGGTGAGTTTCAAGCGCATGGCAGTTTTACCAATGAGTTCACGATGCGAACCAGCCAGCATGCTTTCCGTAAAGGAATCCCGGAACGATGAGCAGGCTAAGAATGAGCCCGGTCCCCAGCCAAAAGCGTTCGCTCTTTTTTTCCATCGGCGAAGGGCCGAATGGGGATTCCAGGCGTTGTTGTCGTTGAAAGCTCCACGGGGCCATGCTCGCGACCATGGCAAGGATCATGACTGCCACGGGCGGAAAGCGTCCATGGGTAATGATGGAGACAAAAAGCGGGAGCGTGCTCACATCGAGACCGAGTCGAGATAAGTCTGGAGCAGAATCTGCGCGGCGGCCTGGTCGATCACCGAGCGGCTTTTTTTGGTGTCGCGTCCCGCTTCATGCAACGACCGCTGGGCGGCGACGGAGGTAAGGCGTTCGTCCCAGAACTTCACCGGGCAGCCAGGGATGGCCGCTTTGAGTTTCTCGGCGAAGGCGCGCACTTTTTCCGAGGCCGGGCCTTCGGTGCCGTTCATGTTCCGGGGCAGGCCGAGAATGATGATCTCGATCTTTTTCTCTGCAACAATGGCGGTGATTTCCTGCACCGGCCTGCCCTTTGCTTCCAGCGTCTTGAGCGGATGGGCCAGCATGCCGAGCTCGTCGGAGATGGCCAGCCCGATCCGGGCGTCGCCGTGGTCGATGCCGAGGGCTCGCTTCATTGGAGCTCCTGCGGCAGGCTGCCGACGATTTGTTTGATCCGCTCGGCCTCCTCGCGATGACATACGAGGATGGCGTCGCCGGTTTGCACGACAATCAGGTCGTTCACGCCCATCAGCGCGACCCGCACCTTGTCCTTGGAAAACACGATATTGTTCGATGCGTAGTGGGTGCTCAACTCGGTGTTGCTGCGGTTGTTCTTTTCATCCACCGGCAGGTATTTGGAGATCGCGGTCCAGCTTCCCACGTCGTCCCAGTCAAAGGTGGCCTCCACCATCAGCACGCGCGGCGCTTTTTCCATCACTGCGTAGTCCACGGAAATCTTGGGAAGCTGCGCGAAGCGTTCGGCGAGCGCGCGTTCGATGTTGCGCTCCTCGAGCAGCATGTCCACGAACTTCTCCAGATCCGGAGCCTCGCGCCTCAACACCTCGCGGAAGGTCGCAATTCTCCAGATGAACATGCCGGCGTTCCAGCGGAAGTCGCCCTGCTGGAGGAAAAACTCCGCCAGTTCGCGATTGGGTTTTTCGCGGAACTTTTTAACGTCATGCACGGCGGACGCATTGGAATCGGCGCCGGCAATCGTCTGCAAATCGCCCGCTTCGATATAGCCGAAGCCGGGGCAGGCCCAGGTGGGCTTGATACCGATGGTGACCAGGGCATCGGTGTTTTGGGCGGCGAGCACGGCGGTGCGCAAGGTATCGCGGAAAGCGGGGGTGTCCTGGATCAGATGATCGGCGGGGAGCACGATCATGGTGGCCTCGGGATTGCGCAGGGCAATCAACGCTGCTCCCAGGGCGATGGCGGCTGCGGTGTCGCGCTTGGCGGGCTCGGCGACGATGTTCTCTGCGGGCAGGGTGCGGGCCACTTCGCGGACGCCCTCGATTTGATCCCGGTTGGTGAGAATCAGAATATTTTCCGGCGGCACCAGCCCATCGAGTCGCGAAATGGTTTCCTCAAGCAGCGTCTTTTCCGAGAAAAGGGACAGCAACTGCTTGGGACGGGAGCGGCGGCTGAGGGGCCAGAACCGTTCGCCGCTGCCACCGGCGAGAATCAGAGCATAAGGAGCGGATTGCACAGGCTGTAACTGTGAGGGGGCGGCCAGCGCGGTTCAATCCGAATTATGCAACAAAATCACTTGGTAATTTGTAAAGGCTGGAGGCATATTGGGCTCATGGCTACGCAATCCGGCTCATCCAAGACGCTTTCCGCAACGGCACTCATCAGCTTCGCGCAGGCCGCGATCGGATGTGGAACGGGACTTCTTCTCGCGGGGAAGCTTGGGCGCAAGGCGCAGAAAATCACCGCCCTCGTGCTGGTCGGGGCTGGAGCCGCCGCCGCCATTCCGGCGGTTGTCGATTCCGTGACCTCTCATCTGAACCAGACCGCCCGCGGCCAGCGCCGTCGGCTCGACAGCATCCGCCAGGACGCCGGATTCCCGGAAGACGCCGACGTTTATTAAGCCTTCAGATAATCATCGCCACGGCCAGGAGTGCCACCGCGATGGGAATGAAGGGAAAGGGCGCGACCCCAAACAGGGCGAGGAAGACCAGAACCAGGGCGACAATGGGGAGAATTTTTCTTGGTGCCATATCTAAGTATCGCAGCCCGAAGGGGAAACGCGGGTATGTGGGCATGAGATAGACCGGAGTGAATTATGCACCGACTCATGTTCCGACTGCGATAGACCAATCTGGGTTAATCGGTGAAATCTATGGATAGAACCTCTTCTGTCCGATCTGAAAGTGGCATCACTTGCGCATTGCCCAGCCGTGGCGGATGAAGTGGCGATGCGGAAAATCATTCATCTCGACATGGACTGCTTTTATGCGGCGGTCGAGATGCGGGAGCGCCCGGAACTGGTCGATAAACCCATTGCGGTCGGGGGCGGCAGCCGGCGCGGAGTGCTCACCACCTGCAATTACCCCGCCCGTGCGTTCGGCGTGCGCTCGGCCATGCCGGGCTTCATGGCCCGGGAGCGGTGCCCGCACCTCATTTTTCTCCCCGTGCGTTTCGATCTCTACCGGGCGGAATCGACAAAAATTCGCGCCATCCTTTACGAATATACCCCGCTCGTGGAGCCGCTGTCGCTTGACGAGGCCTACCTCGACGTCACCGCCAGTGACCGCTACGCCTGGGAAATCGCGAAGGAAATCCGCATCCGAATTCGACAGGAACTCGGGCTGACCGCCTCCGCCGGGATTGCTCCGAACAAGATGCTGGCCAAGATTGCCAGCGACTGGCGAAAGCCGGATGGACAATTCGCCGTGCTGCCGGAGCAGATCGGCGACTTCATGCAGACGCTGCCGGTCCGTAAAATCTGGGGCGTGGGCCCCAAGAGCGCGGAACGTTTCGAGCAGGAAGGCATCGTCACCTGCGGCGACCTGCAACGCATCCCGCTGGGGGAAATGGTGAAGCGCCACGGCAAATGGGGGCAGGAACTCTATCGTCTTTGCCGCGGCGAAGATGACCGCCCGGTGGAGCCTCACCGCATCCGCAAATCGCTGAGCAACGAATCCACCTTCCTCGAAAATCTCACCACCCGCGAGCGCTGCCGGGCGGAGCTAACGCCCCTCGCGGAGGAACTGCTTGCGGACCTGGCGGGCCGAATGCTGGAACGCCCCGTGCACAAAGCCTTCGTGAAGATCAAATACAACGACTTCACCCGCACGACGAAGGAATGTGTCTGCACGGAGCCCAGTGTGCCCGTTTTCCTGCAACTGCTCGACGAAGCGCTGGACCGCCGGGAACTCCCCGTGCGCCTGTTGGGAACCGGGGTCCGCTTTGCGGATGAAACGCAGCCCGCCAGCCTGCAAATGGATTTGTTTGCCGGGGCGTGAGAAGGTTCCATGGAAACTGAGGCGGAGCCTGGGATTAATTGGAAGTGAAGCAGCGCTGCTGGCGACAACGGTTTGTGGACGATTCTGCGGAAGCGCGTATGGTAGCCGGCCTTTCATGAGTCAGTTGTTGATTTTCATTCTTGCGGCGTTGTCCATGCTGGGCGCGCTTTCGATCGATGCCTATCTGCCCGCGCTGCCGGCAATCGGGCGTGAATTCGCCGTGAGCGATGCCGCGGTGCAGCAATCGCTCACCGCGTATGTCTTTGCCTTCGCGATCATGACTCTTTTTTACGGCACGCTTTCGGACTCTTTCGGCCGACGTCCGGTCATCCTTGGTTCGCTGGTGATGTATCTCGTGAGCAGTCTCGGGGCCGCATGGTCGGATTCACTGGCCATGCTCATCGTTTTTCGGGTGTGCCAGGGGCTCTCGGCGGGAGCGGGTTCCGTCGTGGGGCGCGCGATGGTGGGCGATCTCGCGAGCGGGGCGGAAGCGCATCGGGCGATGGCCTGGATGTCGGTGGTCTTCGGACTCGCCCCGGCGATTGCGCCGATTTTGGGCGGCTGGTTGCAGGCTGGGTGGGGCTGGCGCTCCGTTTTCTGGTTTATTGCCACCTTCACCTTTTTGCTCATGATCCTGTGCCTGGTGTCGTTGCCGGAGAGCCTGGAAAAATCGAAGCGCCGCCAGTTTCATCCGGTGGTGATTTTGAAAAGTTATATCGAAGTGGCTGGGCATTGGAGTTTCATGCTGCGCAGTCTGGCCGTACCGTTTGCCTTTGCCGGGGTGATGATCTATGTGGCGGGCGCCTCGAATTTCGTCCTCGAGATCCTGCATTTGAAAGTGACGCAATTTGGCTGGCTCTTCCTGCCCCTGATTGGTGGGATGACGCTGGGCTCGGCGGTTGCGGGACGCTTGAGCCACCAGTTTGAAGCGCGGAAGCTCATCCGCTGGGGGTTCAGCCTCATGGCGATCTTCATAGCGATCAGCGTGGCCTATTGCGCCCTCCTGCCGGTGAAGTTGCCCTGGGTGGTGCTCCCGCTTTTCGGTTACGCGTTTTCGATGAGCCTCATCATGCCAGCCATGACGGTGATTGCCCTGGAGCTTTTCCCGGAAATTCGTGGCATGGCCGCCTCCATGCAGACGTTTCTTTTCATGATCCTTTTCACGGTGCTCTCCGGGGTGGTGGCGCCGTTGATTTACGGCCACGCCCTTTATTTCGCACTCACCTCCGCGGTCGGGATGGGATTGGGAATGGGCTCCTGGAAACTGGCCGACTGGCTGGCGGTGCCGGGAGAACGTTCCGAGGCCACCCGCCAGCCGGATGTGACCTAGGCCGCCCGGTCGATTGTGCTGGCTATTCGTGGGGGCAGTTGCCTAGCCTGCGCGCTTTCCTGTCCTCGCGTATCCTGATCGAATAGCACGCCATTTATGCATCACTTCATTACACTTTGGTTTAACTGGGTCCATGACTGGGGCTATCTGGGCATCATCATCCTCATGGCGATGGAGAGCTCGATCTTTCCCGTGCCTTCGGAGGTGGTCATTGCTCCTGCGGCCTTCTGGGCGGCGCAGGGGAAGTTGAATTTCTGGGGCGTGATCGCGGCCGGGACCTTCGGCTCGTGGCTCGGGGCGGCGATTACTTATTGGATCGCACTATGGGTGGGGCGCGTGGTCGTGGTGAAGTTTGGCCGGTTGTTCTTCGTCAGTGAAGAGAAGCTCCAGCGTGCGGAGCATTGGGTGCATCGCTACGAGGCGGGTGGCGTTTTCTTTGCGCGCCTGCTGCCGGTGATCCGTCATCTCATTTCCATCCCCGCGGGCATCATTCGCATGGACTTCAAAGTCTTCAGCCTGATGACTGTTACCGGTTCGCTGGCGTGGTGTCTGGTGCTTGGCTTCCTCGGCCAGCAGGCGTATCGTGTTCAGCCCGATCTTATCGACAATCCAGAGGCCATGATGACCTTTATCAAGCATCACTCGCTCTGGATCGTCGCGGTCGTCGCGGTGCTGTGCGTGCTCTACGTGCTGGTGATGAAGCTCACCGAGAAGAAGGCATGAACCCTTCGCTCTTGGTGTGATCCCGGGATACGGAAGGAGGGGCGAGACAAAGTCTCGTCACGAGGGGCACAATGATGAAGCAGGAAGCCAGAAAACCAGGAAGGATTTCCTTCCCTGTAGATTAACTGCTTACAACTCCACCGGAATGCCAGGCAGCGGAATAATGATCTCGCTTTCCGGCAGGTCCGTGCTGAGTGTGCCGCGAAACCACTCGATGGCATTGGGATCGCCATGCACCAGCACAATTTTTTTCGGGCGCAGTTTGTTCACGTAGGCGCGGATGCTCTCGCGTGAGGCATGGCCGCTGAAGTTGAACTTCTCAATCGTGCACTGGATCGGAATTGGCGGCTCGCCGTCGCGCAGAACCACGGAACCGCCCGGAGCGGCGGCGCGAATCTTTCCCGCGGGCGAAATCGGATCGGCATAGCCGACGAAAAAGAGCGAATGCTGCGGATTGGACAGGATGCGTCGCGCAAAGGTATAGGACAGCGTGTTCTCCGTCATCATGCCGCTGGAGAGTGCGTAAATGCGGGATTTCTGAAGTTGGGTTTCCCCCGCGCTTTTGCCCGCGATGACGAAAGGGGCGACCTGGTCGAGGATTTGCAAGTCGGGCCTCTGGCGGGGGGCGGTATGTGCGAATTTGTCGTAGATCTCCGTGAGCTTGGTGCTGAGGCCACCGATGTAAATGGGTACATTGCCGAGCAGCCGCTTGCGGCGGAACTCGTAGAACATGGCGAGGATTTCCTGTGTCTTGCCCAGCGCGAAAACCGGGATGATCACGCAGCCGCCGCGGTCAAAGGCCGTCTTGAGTGCCTGCGCGAGCCGCATTTCCTCCGTGGCCCGGGAATAGCCATTGGGGGTGGGGGAATCGCCGCGCGTGGTTTCGATCACGAGGATGTCCACATCCTGCTCGGGAAAGCGGGCGGCGCGGGAGATCGTCTGGTCCTCGAAATTCACGTCGCCGGTATAGAAAAGCTTTTTCCCTTCGGCCTCGATGCGCACGCCGACCGCGCCGAGCACGTGCCCCGCGTCGAACAGCTCAAAAGCAACCTCCGCCGGTTCATCGGGCCGCAGCCGCTCGCCCTCGATCGAGACCCGCTGGTGCAGCGGGCAGCTTCGCCAGCGTTTCACGGTCTGGTCCACCTCGCGATGAGAGAAAAGCGGGTAGTCGTGCAGCTCGAATTCCTCCTTCTGCCGCAGCATTACATTTACGGAATTATGCAGCATCACCTCGGCGAGGTTGCGGGTGGTCTCGCTCATCCAGGCCAGCGCATGCGGCTGGCGGCGCATGAGCACCGGCAACGAGCCCAGATGGTCGTGATGGGCGTGGGTGAGAAAAATGGCATCCGCGGAGTCGTCCCGGAGCAGGTCAAAGCGGGGCAGCGCGCTCTGGCCGCGTTCGCGGGGGTGAAGTCCGGAGTCGAAAACCACTTTTTTTCCGGCAACTTCGAGGCTGTAGCAATTTGCTCCGATCTCCGTATGTCGCGTAAGGTTGGTAAACAGCATTCTAGAAATTTTTGTGCCCTCGACCCCTTATAGACAGAACCGGGGCGATTCGTCTGCGAAAATATTTCGTCAGCCGGGGAAACCTTTTGTAAAGTCCCGGAGTTTATCTTCTTGATGCTGACGCCATTAAAACCGGGCGAATGGGACTGGAACAAAGCCGCGCATTTGCTGAACCGTGCCGGGTTCGGCGGCACGCCGGAACAAATTGATGCGCTTTACCACGCGGGCTTCGACCGCTCCGTGAACCGGCTCCTCAATGCCCCCGATGACACTGCGGAGTTTCCAAAACCGGTCTGGGCCACCCAGGACAGCAGCCAGCAAATGGCGATCCTCCATGCCGGGCTGGACCTGGCGGCGGCGGGGACGCCTGCGGACCAGGAGGCGCGAAAGATGATCTTTCGCAAGTACCAGGGCGACGTGCGCAAGAACATGATCGACCTCGTGGGCTGGTGGTTGAACCGCATGGCGACGACGCCCGACCCGCTTCGGGAAAAGCTCACTCTTTTCTGGCATGGCCACTTTGCCACCGGCGTGACGAAGGTGCGCGACAGCTACAAAATGTGGCTGCAAAACGAGACGCTCCGCCAGCATGCGCTGGGCGATTTCGGCTCGATGGTGCGGGCCATGTCCCGCGACCCCGCGATGCTCGTGTGGCTCGATGGCGCGGACAGCCTGCGCTCGAAGCCCAACGAAAACTGGGCCCGCGAGTTGATGGAACTCTTCACCCTCGGCATCGGCAACTACACCGAGGACGACATCAAGGCCTCGGCCAAGGCTTTTACCGGCTACAAGGTCAATCCCGCGAACCAGACCTTTTTCTACTCGCCGCTCCAGCACAACGACGAGCAGAAGACCTTCTTCGGCAAGACCGGCGATTTCAATGGCGACGACATCATCAACATGATCCTCGGAAAGCCGGTGTGTGCACAGTATATGGTGCGGAAGATCTGGCGCTTCTTCGTTTACGACAATCCTGCTCCCGCGCTGGTGAATGATCTCGCGGCCCGTTTTCAAAAGAACGGCTACGCCATCCACCCGCTGATGAATGAGATTTTCCGCAGCGCGGAGTTTTACTCGCCACGCGCGATCCGCATGCAGATCAAGAGACCGGTGGAATGGACGATCCGCAATGCCAAGGTGCTGGAAGCCTCGCTGCCGCCCACGATCCCAATGACGAATGCCCTGCGCCAGCTCGGGCAGATCCCTTTCGATCCGCCAAACGTCAAAGGCTGGGATGGCGGCAAGGCCTGGATCACCACTTCCACGCTGCTTGCGCGTTACAATCTCTCCAACTACGTGATCGGCAATGGCGGGATGACGCTGCAGCCGGTTGGCAACAATGCCAAGAAGGCGCGTCCCATGCGCGATGTGCCCAGCCGCGCCGTGATCGACTTCGAAAAGATCGCGCCCGCCGCCCTGCGCAAGGACACGACCGCCCTGGTGAAGAGCCTTTCGCTGCGTTTATTCCAGACGGAGCTGATTCCGTATGCCAGCCAGCGTTTTATCGACTATCTTGAACCGCGCAAAGCAGACATCGACGATCAAACGGTCCGCGAATTGCTGCATCTGATGATGAGCACGCCGGACTACCAACTCACCTAACCGTATGCATCACCACGACGACGATCACATCATCGAACCGCACACGAATACGCTGCACACCCGCCGCGAATTTTTGCGAACCTCCATGCTCGGTGCGGCAGCGGCCTGGACGCTCCCGGTCTTCCTGCAAAAGACGTTTTTCGAACTGGACGCCATGGCGGTGGATTCCGCCGTGCAAGTGACCACCGGGAAGGACAGCCCGATCCTCGTCGTCCTGCAAATGGCGGGCGGCAACGATGGTTTGAATACCGTCATCCCTTATGCAGACGATGTGTATTATCGCTCCCGTCCAGTGATCGGTATCGGCGCGGACAAGGTGCTCAAGCTGAATGATTACGTGGGGCTCAATCCGAGGCTGGTCGGGCTCAAGTCGCTCTACGATCAGGGGCACCTCGGGGTGATTCAGGGGGTCGGTTATCCGAACCCGAACCGCTCCCACTTTCGCGCCACGGAAATCTGGCAGACGGCCTCCGATGCCGACCAGTTGGAGACCAGCGGCTGGCTCGGGCGCTACTTCGACAGTTGCTGCAGCGGAGCTGATCCCACGGTTGGTGTGACGATTGGCAATGAACTCCCGCAGTCCTTTGCCTCGCCGCATCCCACCGGCGTTGCGTTCTCCAATCCCGAGCAATACCGCTGGGTGAACAACGACAAGAACGGCTCCGATCAGGTCTTCAAGCAACTCAACCAACCCGACGATGCCGGCGTGGACGACAATACGGGCGGCTCGATCGGCATGCTCAGCGGGAACCAGCACAACAATGAGAACCCGCTCGACTTCCTCCAGCGCACCGCGCTCGATGCGCAGCTCAGTTCCGACAAGATCATCGAGATCGCGTGCAAGTACAAGTCGGTCGTGGATTATCCGCGAACCCATCTGGGCGACAGCCTCAGCCTCGTGGGCCGGATGATCGCCGGCGGCCTGCCCACCCGCGTTTATTATGTGAGCCAGGGTGGCTACGACACGCATACGAACCAGACGGGCACGCACGACCGCCTGATGACGGAACTCAATGACGCCCTTGTCGCCTTCACCAAGGACTTGCAGGCGCAGGGAAACTTCAATCGCGTGATGCTGATGACTTTCAGCGAGTTTGGGCGACGCGTGCAGCAGAACGGCAGCAACGGCACCGACCACGGCGCAGCCAGCCCGCTCTTCGTGATGGGGGGTGGCATGAAACCCGGTCTCTATGGCAAGTATCCGAGCCTCACCGACCTCAATGCCGGGGATCTCAAATACAACGTCGATTTCCGCAGCATCTACGCCACGATCCTGGAAAAATGGATGGGCGCGCCGAGCAAGAACATCCTCGGGCGCCAGTTCCCTTTCATGCCGCTGGTGTAGCGGAGAAGCTTGAGTTGCTTGCCAAAAGATCAAAGCTGTAGCGGCGGTCTATGACCGTCGCTGGGTGAACGTATCCATGGAAAATAACGGCGACCGTCACAGATTGCCGCTACTGCCGCGGTAGTTTCTAACTTGCCGTTGCGCGCCGTCCAGCAAAGGGGCGGTTGTTGGCCTCCTAGTAATAACTCGCATCGCGGATCCGGCGTACGCGATGCCCTTTCCGCGGCTTCCGGTGGAAGCGCAACGTGGCATTGGCCAGCGCCAGGGCGAAGAGCACGAGAGGCGTCACGAAGGGGAGTGAGATGAGCGTTGCCTCATACACCGAGAGTGCGGTGATGAGGTAGATCAGAAAACCGGCAATCGTCCAGAAGATGCCTTGTGAGCGGGGCCAGTGCGCCACGCAGGCGGCACACCATGCCATCACCGCCAGGAATGCAATTTCCCAGGGTAAAGGCAACGCGCGGAGATAGGCACCGCTCATCATCGTGGCAATCGCGGTGGCGGTGAATTCGGCGGAGGAGATTTTCCCTCCCGCCGGTGGAACAATAGTGCGTGAAGCGCGGTCGGTGCGCCCCAGCAAGGCGATTTGCCCGCTCAGGGCTCCGCTCTTGATCGCGGAGGGCTGTCCATTTTCGAGCTGGTTGACCGCCAGCATCAAGTCGTCATTGCCCATGCGGGCAAAGGTCACGAGCCGGTTGAGCTGCACATTTCCCGCCGCATCGATGGGAATGTGAATCTTGCTGCCGATGTCGATGGAAACGCCGGTATCCACTTTCACCTCGTCGAGGGTGGCGGCCGACCAGAGGATGATGGCTTGCAGGGCAAAAGAGGGCACCACCTCTCCATGGTAACGATAGAGGAGTGGCAGCGATTCCACGGATTGCGCCGGGGTGGGATCGGTCAGGCCCATTGCCGCGCTCAGGCGTAAATCCTCGACCGGCTTCTCCGCAATCACCGGATATTCCGGGATGCTCTCGATCGAACCTTGAATGCTGCGCAGGACAGGCACCGGTTCCACCGCCGGGGCCACATCCGGATCGACGGGGAATCCAAGCTGCTCCGCCAGCAGCACTTTGGGCAGGGCAAGGATCTTGTCGTGGAGCAACTGGAGATACTGCGCATCGTCGGGCGAAAGCTGCTTGCTGAAGCCGAGCACCGGCTCGACGGCGGTCACTGTGGGCTTGAGCGCTTGCAGGGTGTTGAGCGAAAGCGCGAAATCCAGCGGAGCCCACGGCCACGGGTGGTTGTCCCCCAGCGTGGAATCGTTGATCTCGATCAACGTCAGCGGCGCGGAAACCGCCTTGGGGCTGGAATTGGCCGCGAGCCATTCCTCGAACTCCCGCTGGGCCGGATGCAGCCACGGCTGTCCCGATTCCCGCCAGACCAAAAGCCCCAGCAACAGCGCAAAAAGCAGCGAAGGCAGGGCGGGCTTGAACATGGGACAGATTGTTAATCGGCCAGCGGTGTGAAGACCAACGAATTTTAGACGAAGCAAAGATTTCAACCGGTCGCATTATCAGCTGCCGATGAGCAGCGGTTACAATAGGGGGCTCATCCGCCGATAGAAGCGTGCAGCCGGGCAGCTTTATTATAATTTCCATTGACCTCACGGTGTTTCTCCTTGATAGGTTGCGCCGCCTATGGGTTTAGGATTTGTCGGGAGATTTGTTGTCGGGTTCGGTTTGTTGTGGGTGACGCTTCACAGTGCGGATGCTCAAGACAGGCGTGAATTGCAGGTGAAAGTGCAAACGCAAAGCAAAGCGGCGGCGGTTCCCACCGCGGTGAGCGGAGATTATTTCACGGAGGCTTTCGACGGGAACGCGCCCGTCTCGGCGTTCGCGTATACCACCACTACTTTTACGCCCGACCGCTCCGGAAACTTCTATGTGGCCACGAGTGCTGCGGCGACCGACTTCCCGACTGATCCCTATCCCGGGCACCGGATTACCTTAACCAAGGATAGCGATCTGGGATGCAAACTCACCGGCGCGAAGAAGGTCGCGCTTTATGGCGTCAAATACGGGCAATTTTTCATCAACAGCAATGGGTCCGTCACCTTTGGCAGTGGCGACAATTCCAGCAACGCCACGCTGGCACAGCATTTCCTGCTGCCGCGGATCGCGGCCCTGTTCGATGATCTCGAGGGTGGCCGGATCACCTGGCAGCAATTGGGCAACCGGGTGGTCGTGAGCTATCAGGGGGTTTCCGAAACCAACCAGGACAATGAGAACGATTTCCAGATCGAGATGTTTTTCGATGGCCGGATCCGGATCACCGAACAGGAGATCGAAGCAACAAGCGCCATCGTCGGGCTCTCGGCCGGGAATGGCGTGCCGACGGATTTCACGGCCAGCAACTTTTTTTCCTACATGGGAATCTCCCCGATCTACCTGAGCCTGCCCGTGCAGGTGGTGGAGTCGGATGGCGTGCTCAAAAGCACCGGGGTGGTGGGAATCCCGAAGGCGCTGGCCAAGCGCACGGTGGTGACACTGACTTCCCTGGACCCAACGCAGGTGACGGTTCCCACCACGGTGGTAATTCCGGCGGGCCAGACGAAGGCGAAATTCGATGTGACGGTGATCAATAACTCGCTGCTGGATGGAACCCGGAGCGTGGGCATCCAGGCCAGCACCGGGACTTCGAGCCCGCAGGAAGGGACAATCACGATTACCGACGATGACACGGGCGGCCTCTCGGTGAGCCTGCCGGCGAGCGTCACCGAAGGCGGAGGCAGTGGAACGGGAACGGTGACCGAGACCAAGACGTCGACCATCGATACGACAGTGAGCTTGAGCAGCAGCGATTCCGCGCGCGTGACCGTGCCGGCGACCATCGTGATTCCCGCCGGTGCCACCTCGGCGAATTTCGCGGTCCAGGCCGTCGATGACGACATCATCAACGGCACGGAAAACGTGACCGTGACCGCCCACGTCGACAATTGGACAGACGGCTCCGCGGGCCTGAACGTGCTGGATAACGAAACGAACGACCTCAAGGTCACGCTTCCGGGCTCCGTGAGCGAAGATCGGGGGACCATTTCGGGGGCGAGCGTCTCCATTTCTGGAACGCGTTCCACGGATCTCGTGGTGGCGCTCTCCTCCAGCGATCCCGGCTCGTTGACGGTGCCGGCCACAGTGACGATTGTCGCCGGAAAGACGCTCGCGAGTTTCAGCATGACGACGATCGACAACGCGGTGGCGGATGGTGATCGCTCCGTGACCGTGACGGCGACGGCGGAAAACTTCACGACGGGACAGGCTGCCATCCCGGTGCTGGACAACGAGATGGACCATTTCTCGATCAGCTCGATTCCCAACCAGGAGAACGTGAACTCGAGCTTCAAGGTCACGATCACCGCGCTCAATGCGGCAGACAACGTGGTCACCGGCTTTACCGGCACCCTGGCCCTGAGTGCCTCGGGCGGCGCGATGGTGAGCCCGGCGACAACGGGTAATTTTGTGGCGGGCGTCTGGACTGGGCGGGTGACGGTTTCGACCCTGGGTTCCGGAGTGAGCATCACGGCTACGGGTGCAGGAACCAGCGTGCAGAGCAATTCTTTCGACGTGATCGGCCAGGATTATAATTTCCCGGCGAACTGGCCGGCCTTTGGCAATGGCCCGGCGCATACGAGCTACCAACCTGTGACGCTGGGCAGCGCATCCTTCGTGGCCGGTTGGTCGAAATCCTATCCCCAAGCCACCAATGGCAGCTTGAATCCGGTTGCCATCTCCAACGGGGTGGTGGCGGTGACTTCGAGTTATAATTCCGGTGGAGCCTTTCTTAGCGCGCTGGATGCCTCGACCGGTCAGGAGTTCTGGCAGCGTCCCTGGACCTCGGCTACCGCGCTGAACGCCCCGACCATTGGAGATGGGCATATTTACGTGAATAACGTCGTGTATGGCACGGTCGCCGCGACTTACACGACGAGCGTGCAGACCATGACTGGCGGTATCGACTGGCAAACCGCGAAAACCGGAACGGCCCTAGATGCTCTGGCACCGGTGTTGGATGGCGACCAGGTATGGGTGGGTGGGAGCGTGTATCTGCTGGGACTGAGCACTGTCGAGGGGAGCCTTTCGTTTGCAGTGGGTGGCCCGACGGCGGTCAGCTACTGGATGCCTTCCTATGCGGGTGGAGTACTTTATATATGGAACGGATGGACGTTCCAGGCCAACGATGCAAATACCGGAGTCTTGCTCTGGTCGGTGTTGGGAACCTACGGTAACCTCAGCGGGAATTGCCCACCGGCCCTGGCCGATGGCAAGGCCTTCGTGGCCTCCGGAAGTGGTCTGCAGGCGATTGATCTCACCACCCATGCCGTGCTCTGGCGGGCGGTGGGCAATTACACCTGCGCTCCCAGTGTTGCCAATGGCACCGTCTATGTCGAGACCCCCGATTACGGGGTGACGGCTTACGATGAAAACACGGGCACCAAGGTAGGGTTCTATCCGGAATCCGCCTATACCGCTTACCAGCCGATCGTGACCAACGACTCGTTGATCATCAGCGACGATACAAATACCTACATCTACGATCTCGCCTCTGGAACGCTCCGCCAGACGCTGAACGTGGGCGGTCATATCTCTCTGGCCAATGGCGTTCTTTACATCGCCAGCACCCAAGGGGCCACGGTCTCCACTTATGCTCAGGCGACTGTATCTTCCATCACTCTTACCACCCCGGCCACGGTGGTGGAGGGGACGGCCCAGGCCACAGGGACGGTGACGGTTTCCAGCGCGGTCGCGGCCAATACCACGACCAAACTGGTAGTTTCCGATCCTTCGCAATTGCTGGCGCCAACCACGGTGGTGATCCCCGCCGGGCAGACGAGTGCGGATTTCCATTTCTCCGTCCCCGACGATAACGTGCTCAACGGGGAGCGGCTGGACGCAATTACCGCGACCGCCGACGGCTATGTGAAAGGCGGCAGCACCGTGGTCGATATCCTGGACAATGAAAGCGCGACCCTCCAGGTGAATACGCCGGTAACCGTCGTGGAAGGCAATACCTTCCAGGGCACGGTGTCAGTCTATCCTGCTCCAGAGTCGAACATCATCGTACACCTCACCTCCAGCGATGCCACGGAATTGCAGGTGCCGGGTTCCGTCTTGATTCCCGCGGGACAGACGATCGCGACCTTCACTGGGACCGCGGTCAATGATGACAAAATCAACGGCCTTCACTCGACAGTAATCACAGCGCATGTGTCCAATTGGACCGACGGTCAGGCGACCGTGAACATGGTCGATAATGAGAATCGGAACCTGAGCATGTATTTCAGTGCCAGTGTGGTGGAGGGAGGGACGATTGCCGCGACGGTGGCGATCTCCGGGAAGTTGAGTAACGATCTGGTGGTCAACCTCGTTTCCAGCGATCCTTCGCGCATGTCGGTGCCGGCGAGCGTGACCATCCCGGCTGGTTCCACGAGCGTGGATTACACGGCGACCGCGACGAATAATAACCTGACCGATGGCATGGAGGTGGTATCCGTGACCGCCACCGCTTCCGGTTTCACCCAAAACGTAGCCTATACCACCGTTTACGATGACGACGTGCATCATTTCGAGATCACATCGATCGGGACCCAGCAGGTGCGAGGCGTGCCGTTTACGGTGAGAATCTATGCGGAGAGCATCGATGGCAACGTCATCAACGGCTACTCAGGGACGCCGGTGCTTTCGGCCTCCGGCAGCGCGGGTGCAGTCTCCATTACGCCCACCAGTGCGCCTGGATTCAGCTATGGATCGTGGACCGGGAATATAACGGTCAACGATTTTGCCTCGAATGTGGTTTTGACCGCGACCGACGGCAGCGCGAGCGCAGGGAGCAATGCCTTCAACGTCGGGGTCGGAGCATTTGATCACTTTGGCTGGGGCCCCATTAGTTCGCCGCAAGCAGGAGTGCCCTTCTCGACGACGCTGACAGCCGAAGACGCGGGGAACAATCCATTGGTCAGCTATCAGGGCACGGTGGCCGTTTCCTCGCTGGGAGCGTCGCACACCACGGGAACTGGGGCCTACAGCGTGGGTAGTCTTTTCCCGTCCTATTACGTCTCGGGACGAACGCAGTGCATTTACCTGGCTTCCGAAATCGGGCGCGCGGGCACCATTACCTCACTGGCCTTTTACGTGCCGACCAAGGCCACCTCAACGTTCAACCGCTGGACGATCCGGATGAAGCCCACCAGTCTGTCGAGTTATACTACCTATGGATGGGATGCGTCGGGTTGGACCACTGTCTATCAAGCCAGCCAAACCTTCAATGCCGTCAGCGGCTGGGTTACTATCAACCTGACCACGCCGTTTGCTTATGATGGCACGAGTAATTTGATGGTGGACTTCAGTTTTTATGGAACCACGTCATCCACGCAAATGTCGGTTAACGGTTCATCGATGACCGCGAGCCGGGCCATCAATGCCGAGCTCTATAGTTTCCAAAACTCCGATCCCCTCACCTGGTCCGGAACGAATCCGCAGATCGGTCTCAATAACGACATTCCCAACCTGCAGTTCCGCTTCGGCCAGCCGGTGCCGGTGCTTCCAGCGTCGGTGAATCTCACCGGCGGAGTCTGGTCGGGCCAGATCACCATTTCCCAAGCGGCGACCGATATCGATCTGGTGGCCACGGATACCAACGGAAACGCCGACGAAAGCGATCCCTTCGACGTGAATGGCGGCTCGTCCTCGGCGGCGTTTTTCCGAGTCACAACAGATACCCTATATGAGGTATGGAAAGCGAAACACGGGGTGAAAGGCGGGCCGGGCGAGGACGATGATCACGACGGCAAATCCAACCTTGAGGAGTATGCCTTTGGCACGGAGCCGGAAGTTGGGGACAAAACGCGGCTGCCACAGTCGGGAACGGAGAAGGATCCTGCCGATGGAAAAGAATATCCGACCTACAGCTACCATCGCCGGATCGACGACTTGAGCCTGCGCTACATGGTGCTGATCTCGCCGGATCAGAGCAACTGGATTCCGGCAGGCGATACCCTCGAAGAAGTGGGCACGCCGCTGCTGGATGTGGATGGGACGACGGAGATGGTGACCGTGCGGCTTAAAACGCCGGTGAACGCGGAGCAAAAGACGTTCTTCAACCTCGAAGTAAGTTTTTCAGCGACCGAGTAAAATGGCGCTTGGGCTTTTTTGTGGAACCGGCCGATAACGGTTCTCGGAAGCAATGATGGTGGTTGTCGCGAACATGAGAACTCCGTCATTTGACGGACGGCTTTTGTTTGCGAACGGTGTTTTAACTTCATGCCGTCCGCCTCGTTTTCATCGAATTACCAGCCTGGGAATAGGCTCTGGAGGAGGTTGCTTTGTGCGGGAATCTGCCTAGCGGCTTTTTCCGCGACGGCGGCGATGCTCCACGTTTTGCTGCCGGTTCGCGTGCTCACGGTAGAGGAGAAGCTGCGCGATTGCGAGCGACACCGGGATGAAATCAATACCATCTTCCTGGGCAGCAGCCGTTTCGATCACGGTATCGTGCCCGCGCTTTTCGATAGCGTGACGTATGAGGACGGGGTGGCCACCTGTTCTTATAATTTTGGTGTGGATGGGATGAAGTCCGGGGAGTGTCTCTATCTGCTCAAAAAGATCATCGCGCTCCGGCTTCCGCATCTCCAGCGGGTCTTCATCGAGGATCTTCGCTGCGAGGCCGGCATCAATCCCAATGAAAAAGCCACCCTGCGCGAGCGTTACTGGCACGGTTCCGAGGAGACCTGGTGGAGCTTGCGGGCCATCTTTTCCGGCCTGCACTGGAGTCGATCGAGCGTCCTTGCTTCTGCCCGCTCAATGGCGGATCACCTCGAGCTTTTTGCCGAGGAGAATGCCAATTTTGGCGATGGCGTAAGCTTGTTTCCCCAGATCGAGTCGTCGAAATCTCCGCGTTTGGTGGACGGGGGATTTGGCGATGCGGGTTTCGTTCCGCTTCCAGGCAACGAGCCCAAGCCCGGCCAGTTCAACGCACTGTTCAAGGCCGTGGCTGTCCTGCGCAAGAATCCCGATGCCCTGAGCATTCCGGACCGGGTCTCCTCCGCCATGCTCAATGAAATGGTCGGCCTCGTCCACCAGGCGGGAGCCGAGGCGGTGGTCGTCCAGATGCCCACCACCTACGAGCTGCCCCAGCTCTCCACGGTGCAGGCCCTGGGCGTTCTGGTTCTCCGTTTCAACGATGCGGTCCGCTATCCCACCTTTTACCTCGCAGCCAACCGGCACAATCTCGACCATTTCAACGTCGAGGGGGCGCGTGATTTTACGGAAACGCTCGCCGAGCTGTTTGCCCTGCAGGAGAGCCCGGCCGCGCGGTAACGGCAGGTAGTTGGAATCGGTTTACAGCGACCACACCGTTTTTCCGCCGACGATCGTGCGCACGGCGCGGCCTTTCAGTTCCCAGCCGTGGAAAGGGGTGTTGCGCGAGCGGGAGAAGCTGGCCTCCTTGTCCACCGTCCATTCGAGATCGGAGTCGATGAGGGTGACGTCGGCGGCGGCGCCAGGGGAGAGGGTGCCGCAGTCGAGACCGAGCAACTGGGCGGGATTGCTGGTATAGAGCGCGATAAGGCGGGCGAGATCAATCGCGCGCTTCTTGTGCACGAGAATGTCGAGGAACAGGCCGAGCTCGGTCTCGAGGCCGAGGATGCCGAAGGGGGCCTGGTCGAACTCGACCTCCTTCTCATACGCGCAATGCGGGGCGTGGTCGCTGGCGAGGATGGTGATAGTGCCGTCGGCGATGCCTTCGATGAGGGTTTCCACATCCGCCTCGGTGCGGAGTGGCGGGTTCATTTTGAAATTGGTGTCGAAGCCCTGGATCGAGGCGTCGGTGAGCGCGATGTGGTGCGGGCACACCTCGCCGGTGAGCGGGAGGCCGCGGCTCCGCGCCTCGCGCAGGATGCGCACGCTGCCGCCCGCGCTCAGGTGCTGGCAGTGGATGGGCGTGCCGCAGAGTTCCGCGAGCTGGGCGTTACGCGAGACGATGATTTCCTCGCCGAGCGAGGGCCAGCCGGGCAGGCCGAGCACGGTGCTCCAGTAGCCTTCGTTCATCACGCCCTTGCCCACAAGGTTGTAGTCCTGGCAATGGTCCATCACCACAAGGTTGAACATGCGCGCGTATTCCAGGGCGCGGCGCATGAGTTCGTGGTTTTGGATGCAGTGGCCGTCGTCGGTCAGGGCAACGATCCCGGCCTTGTGCATGGAGCCGATCGGCGCGAGCTCTTCACCGGCGATGCCCTTGGTGATTGCCCCGGTGGGGAGCACGTTCACGCAGGCTTCGTCGCGTGCCTTGTCCTTCACCCAGGTGACGGCGCTCGGGTTGTCGATCGAGGGGGCAGTGTTGGGCATGCACACGACGGTGGTGAAACCGCCGGCAGCGGCTGCTTTCGCGCCGGTGGCGATGGTTTCCTTGGCCGATTGACCGGGCTCGCGCAGATGCACGTGGAGGTCGATGAGGCCAGGGCTCACGATCAAGCCGCTGGCGTCGATGATTTCGAGTCCGTCCTCGTGCTGGCGTCCGGTGGCTTCGAAGTCGAGGCGCTCGATTTTTCCGTCGGAAAGATAGAGGTCGCCGACGCGGTTGATGCTGTTGGCGGGGTCGATGATGTGGCCGTTGGTGATGAGCGTTTTCATTTCAAATGCTTGGCAGGGGCAGATTTTTTGAGCGCGAGGGCGAGACGTTTTTCCAATTCAGCGCAGCGCTCGTTGGTAAATTTCACAAATTCCGTATTGGCATCCATCGGCCCTGCCGAGCCTCCTTCATCGGCTTTGGCTGCCTCGCCGACATCGTTGGTTCGAAGTTTCAACCAATGCTTCTGTTCCGATAAAAGCGCCGATTGATCTTTGTCTGGAAGCAGGGAGTAGAGATGCAGGTAAACGATCATCAGTTTCGCATCAGCCACCTCGGCCAGCGAACCGGTGAGTTGATTGATTTCCTGCTGGGCCGTCGCGTCGTGAAGCTCCGATTCCAGGTTGGTGCGGGTGGCATCTAGCGGTTGAGAATCCCAGTCGAGCGCCAAAGGGTCTCCCGCCTTTGCTTTGATCGCTACTATTAGCAGGAAGGCAGCGATCAAATAGAGCACTCTGCCCTTGGCGGCTAGCGAGATCATTGCCCCGTCTCCTTGAGCTGTTTGATGCGGTCCTTGGTAAACTGCTCCAGCGCGGTATAGTAAATGAGGCCGTACATACTGCCGCCACGGGCCTGGTTGTCGGCGTCGAACTCGGCCTGGACGTCGCGATAGGCGAGCCACGCGCGCTGCGCTGTTTTCAGCTTGGCCTGGCCGTCCTTGTCGAGGGTGGTCATCAGCTTTTTGTAAACGCGGTTCAATTCGGCGTCCGCCTTTTCGTAATCGGCGGCGGCCTGCTGGTTCATCTCGTTTTGCGACTGCGCGTGCGCCAGTGGGGGGAGTGCGGCCAGCATCAGCAGGAGAAGCAGTGTCTTCATGGGGAGGAAAATCAAGCGGTTTTGGTCTGCACGCCGGCGCAGAGATAGAGCACGGCCATGCGCACGGCGAGGCCGTTGGTGACCTGGTCGAGAATCACGCTGCGCGGGCTGTCGGCAATATCGCTGTCGATCTCCACGCCGCGGTTGATCGGGCCGGGGTGCATGATGAGGGCGTCGGGCTTGAGCTTTTCCGCGCGCGCCTTGGTGAGACCGAAGAGGGCGGTGTATTCGCCGAGGCTGGGGAAGTATTCCTTGCGCTGCCGCTCGTGCTGGATGCGGAGCAGGTTCACGACATCCACCTCGGGCAGCAGGGAGTCGAAATCGTGGGTGACTGATACGCCCATTTTTTCGAACTCGCGCGGGACGAGCGTGCTGGGGCCGCAGAGCGTGACTTTCGCGCCGAGCTTGAGCAGGGCGTGGATGTTGGAACGGGCGACGCGCGAAAACAAAATATCGCCGACGATGGCGACGTGAATGCCCTCGATGCGACCGAGCTTTTCGCGGACGGTGAAGGTATCGAGCAGCGCCTGGGTGGGGTGCGCATGCGCGCCATCGCCCGCATTGATGATGCTCGCATCCAGTCGCTCGGCGAGGAATTTGGAGGCGCCGGCGGAGCTGTGGCGCAGGACGATGATGTCGGCATGCAGCGCTTCGAGATTTTTCGCCGTGTCCTTCAGCGTCTCACCCTTGGTGAGACTCGAAGTCGTGGCGGAAATATTGATGACATCGGCGCTCAAGCGAAAGGCCGCGAGTTCAAACGAGGTCCGCGTCCGCGTGCTCGGTTCGACGAAGAAATTGATGAGCGTTTTACCGCGCAGCGCGGGAACTTTTTTAATCTCGCGGGTTCCCACGGTTTTAAATGCCGCCGCAGTGTCGAGAATGAGGCTGATTTCCTCCGGGCTGAGCGAGGCGATGTCGATGAGATCTTTGCGATGCCAGGAAGTATTCATATCACGAAAGCAGGGGTGAATCCGATAACCAGGTACTCCCAGATTCCCCAAAGAACTGCGGATGCTCCCAACAAAAGAAAAGTCGCGATCATCCAGTTGTTAAACGCGCGGTGAACCATCCATATTCCGATTGCCGCCCAAATAGCGGGGGCCAACATCAAAGAGAATCCATAATGCCGGATGAACAACGCGCCGGGGCGAAAGGCCGATTCCAATATCTCGTCCGTCCCATAGCCGTTCCGTTTCATCGTAAAAAATACGAAACAGGTGCCAGCAACCACCACGCCCATTTGGAAAATGGTGATGACTGAAATCGCCCGATGAACCGGTTCGATGTAGGCCTCGTTGATTTTTGGGAAAAACATGGGGCTTTATTTTGGCTCCTTGTGGCTCATCCAGACGGAATCGGCGATGCCGTCCACCGATTGCAGGCGGACATGCACGCGCTCATTCTCGGCGGTCGGCAGGTTTTTGCCGACATAGTCGGCGCGGATGGGGAGTTCGCGATGGCCGCGATCCACCAGGGCGGCATATTGAATCCGCGCGGGACGACCGAACGAGGAAATCGAGTCCATCGCGGCGCGCACGGTGCGGCCGGAGTAGAGCACGTCATCCACCAGCACGATGGTTTTTTCCTCCAGTTTGTCGGGCAGGATGGTGCGTTCGACCCGGGGCGGGATGCGATGGCGGTGGAGATCGTCGCGGTGCATGGAGACATCCACGACGCCGGAGAAGACGGATTCACCCGAGAATTGGGTGATCAATTGGGCAAGGTGCCGGGCGAGATCGACGCCGCGGAGAGGGATGCCGACCAGGGCGACGCGGGAAATATCCGGGTTGCCCTCGATGATTTCGTGGGCGATGCGCCGCAGGGCGCGTTCGATGGCGGCTTCATCCAGCACCAGGGCGGAGCCGGGCGGTAATGTACTCGGTTGGGTCATAATCCTTGGCGGCCTCTCTGGACCACCGTTAAAGGACAGGGTTTAAAAAAACCGGGAACTTGGTCCCGGCGGTGGGGTTACTTTTGCAGACGCTGCTCTCTCCAATGGGTGCGATGTTTCATCACCCAGTCGAGGAGTGCTTTGTCAAAACCAATGTCGTGCCCTGCCTTTTCGCTCTCAATCCATTTGTGGCGGAGGATCTCATCACGCTCGGCTAGTAGTTCTTTGTACAACGACGTGCCTTGCATGAGTTCCGAATTTGCGGGGTGAAATTCTGTCATAGGCGACTTATTCTTTATAATAAATATACGCCTTCCGTCAATCCCCCGGTGGTATTTCCCTCTTAAACCCTGGCATATGATGGCTGTCATGATTGTAAGACGTTGGTAATCAACGCTCCATTCAAGATCGTTACAAAAATATTTTTTGGATGTTTGCGGGCAAAAAAACTTCTTTGAGCACTGCACACATCCACACTATCCCGCAATGCTGACGGCAAGTTTTTCCGCAATGCCGGTGAAAGTACGGGCGGCGAGGCTGTCGGGCTCGGCCAGGACGATGGGGCGACCGCGGTCGCCGGCTTCGCGGGTGGGGATGTCGATCGGGACATTTCCCAGCAGTGGAACTCCGAGCCGCTTCGCCTCCCGCTCCCCGCCGCCGGTGCCGAAGATGTCGTAGCGCTGGCCGTCGCCGGGGGAGAGGAAGTAGCTCATGTTTTCGATGAGGCCGAGCACCGGCACATTCACCTTGGCAAACATGGAGGCCGCCTTGCGGGCATCGATCAGCGCCACCTCCTGCGGAGTGGTGACAATCACGGCTCCGGCGAGCGCGACCGTCTGCACGATGGTAAGCTGGATGTCGCCGGTGCCGGGCGGCAGGTCGAGAATGAGGTAATCGAGCTCGCCCCAGGCGACCTGGCGGAGGAATTGCTGCGTATAACGGGTGACCATCGGTCCGCGTAACACGGCGGGAGCGGCGTCATCGAGCAGGAAGCCCATGGACATGAGCTTGAGGCCGTATTGTTCGATGGGGAGAATGCGCTCCTCGTCATCCGCTAGCGGGCGTTCGCGGGAGCCGAACATGAGGGCGATGCTCGGGCCGTAGAGATCGCAGTCGCAGAGGCCGACCTGCGCGCCGGCCTTGCTCAAGGCGGCCGCGAGATTGGCCGCCACGGTGGATTTGCCGACGCCGCCCTTGCCGCTCGCCACCGCGACCACATGTTTTACGCCCGGGATCGCCGTGCTGCCCGCGCCGGCCGGTTGCTGGGCGGGGGACTGGATATCAATCAGCACGCGCACCTGGTCCGCGCCGGGAATGGTGCGCAGCGCGGCTTCGCCCTCTTCCTTGATCTTCTGCGGTACCGCGTAGTCGTTGGTGGCCACCACGAGTTGCGCGGTGATATTGCCGCCCTCGACCCGGATTTCCTTCACCAGCCCGAACGAAACGATGTCGCGGCTGAAGCCGGGGTATTTGACGTTGGAAAGCTTCTCACGGACGAGGGACTCGGAAATCATGCGCCCATTCTTGGATGGATCGGGGCGGGATGCAACCGCTCAAGGAAGGAACATTTATGATTGTTCAAAATCTTCGTGCCTTCGTGTCTTGGTGGTGAAAAATTCCCCGCCTCAATAGCTCTTCCGCATGTTGCTGGGGAGGATATTCAGCTCGGTGCGGTATTTGGCCACGGTGCGGCGGGCGATCGGGATGCCGCGGCTGCTGAGAATTTCCACGATTTCCTTGTCGCTGAGCGGATTGCGCGGGTCTTCCTGCGAGACGAGCTGCGCGATCGCCTCCTTCACGCTCGTGTTGCTCATGTTCACGCCTTCCGCGGTCTGATAACCGGGGGTGAAGAAGAACTTCATCTCGTACACGCCCTGCGGGGTGGAGATATATTTGCCGGAGATGGCGCGGCTGACAGTGGTTTCATGCACGCCGACGGCATCGGCGATCTGCACCATCGTCATCGGCTTGAGCGCCTGCACGCCATGCTCGAGAAACTCCTGCTGCCGGGCGACGATTTCGTGCGCGATATTCGAGATCGTCTGCTGGCGCTGGTGGATGCTCTTGATGAGGAATTTTCCGCTGCGGATTTTGTCGCGGATGTAGTCCTTCACCTCGTTGCCATTGCTGTCCTGCGCCATCAGATCCTTGTAGGTGTTGCTGATGCGCAGATGCGGAATCTGGTCGCCGTTGAGGGTAATCTGGTAATCCTTGCCGATCTTCTCGACCTTCACGTCGGGCAACACGTAGTTGTTCGGATCGGGGGTGAAAATCTGGCCGGGGCGGGGATCGAGAGTACCGATGAAATTGGCGGCGCGCTGGATCTGATCGACCGTGGTGCCGAGGCGGCGACCGATTTCCGGGAAGCGCTTCTTGCCGAGGTCTTCGAGGAACTTGTCCACGATCCGGAATTCGAGGCTGTTTTCCTTGCCGAGGCGGCGGAGCTGGATGAGCAGGCAGTCGCGCAAATCCTGCGCGCCCACGCCCACGGGGTGAAAGGTCTGGATGAGATCGAGCACGCGGCGCAGATCCTCCTGCGGAACGCCGGTGTTTTGCGCCATTTCCTCGGGCGAGGTCTGGAGAAAGCCGATGTCGTCGATGTTGCCGATGATGAGCTCGGCGGTCTTGCGATCCTCGGTGCTCAGGTCGCTGCTGCCCACCTGATCCATCAGGTGCTGTTGCAGCGTCTCGTTGCTCACGATGCTGTCGAAGAAAAACTGGCGGCGCTCCTCATCCTCCTGCGAGCGGCCGGAGTAGGCATTGTTCTGCGACATAAAATCGCGCCACTCGTCGTCGAGCTTGGAGAGGCGGTCGAACTCCTCCTGGAACTCCTCGGCCTCGCGCTGGCGATCTTCGATGCTGGGTTCGGTGATTTCCTCCTCAATGACCGGGTTGGTCTGAATCTCCTGCTGGATGAGATTCCGAAGCTCCAACATGGGAGCCTGCAGAATCTGGAGACTCTGCTGCAACTGCGGAGCGAGCACCTGCTCTTGCCGCATGGACAAATTTTGCTGCATGCCTTGTGCCATACGGGACGGTATTATCGGTAAAATTACGCGGCGGGCAAGCAATATTCGCGCCAAACTGAAATTGGGAACAATTACTGCTTCTCACACTGGTATGAACGCTCAAAAATTGCTTCTCACGCTGCTATGCGCTAGCGCAATGGCCGGCGCGTGGTTGTTCCCCATCTCTTCTACGGCCCAGGCCGATTTATCGGATTCACAATTATCGACCAGCCTTCAGGAGGTTCAGGCCCAGCAAAAGCTGATTAGCGACAACCAGGCCGCCATCGATACCAAGCTCGCCGCCATCCAGGAGCAAATCCGGGTGGCCCGCATTTATGTTTCACGCTCGGGAGGTAAGAAATAATGAACCGCTATCTGATCGTCGCCCTCTTCATCCTCGGATCCGCCGTGATCCGGCTCCATTCCCAAATGCCCACCCAGGATCCCGCCCTGCTGCTCCAGCAGATCAAAGCCAGCAACGCCGATACGATTACCAAACAAACGGCCACCCTGCAGGCCCTCGACGCCCTCGCCAAGGACGCGGATCAAATCAAGATTTTCGCGAAGCGGGGCTAGAAAAGGAGCATTTAGGAAGTAGCCTTTAGCACCGGATTCAACCTGGCCTGCGGCGTTGGTTTTTGACCGGCGCTGCAGTAGCCTTTGAGCTTGTCGCCGGGATACCCGCCGCCGGAATTTTTCTGCCATCCGTTTTATCCGCGAAATCCGCGGTTAAATCTTCTCTTCCCGGCGTCTGGGCGGTGAAAATTACTTCGCGGCTTCCTTCTTCACGTCGATCTTGCGATAGAGCGTGGCCATGCTGATGCCGAGCATCTTGGCCGCTTTTTCGCGGGAGCCGCCGCAATGCTTGATCGTCTCCTCGATGTAGTGGCTCTCCTGCTCGCGCACAAATTCGTCGAGCTTCTTGCCGATCGGCATCGTCTGCTGCGCGATCTCGGGGATGCCCTGCATGGCCTGCCGCACCAGATGCGGGGGCAAATCGCTCACGCGGATGATGCCTTCGTCGCAAAGGGCGCAGGCACGTTCGATGGCGTTTTCCAGTTCGCGCACGTTGCCCGGCCAGTTGTATTTCGCGAGCATTTCCAGCACGGGCCCATCGATCTTCTTTGGCTCGGCGCCGGTCTGCGAGGCGTTCTTCTGCACGAAGTGATTGACCAGCAGCGGGATGTCGTCGAGGCGCTCGCGGAGTGGCGGCATTTCAAAGGGGATGACGGCGAGGCGGTAATACAAGTCCTCGCGGAAGCCGCCTTCCTTCGTCTTCTCCAGCAGCGATTCGTTGGTGGCGGCCAGCACGCGCACGTTGATCGGCGTGCTCTTGGTCTCGCCCACGCGGCGGATCTGGCGCTCCTGCAACACGCGCAGCAGCTTGGTCTGCAGCGGCTGGGCCATCGAGTTGACCTCGTCGAGGAAAATGGTGCCGCTTTCCGCCTCTTCAAAGAGGCCCACCTTGTCCTGCACCGCGCCGGTGAAGGCGCCCTTCTTGTGGCCGAAAAGCTCGGATTCCAGCAGGTTCTCCGGCAGGGCGGAGCAATTGATCGCCACGAAGGGCTGGTGCTGCCGCGAGCTGTTGAAATGGAGCGCGCGGGCGACCAGTTCCTTGCCGGTGCCGCTTTCGCCCTGAATGAGAATCGTAGAGTCCGTATCCGCCACCTTGGCGATGAGGTTGTAAATTTCCTGCATCCGCGGCCCGGTGCCGATGATGTTTTCAAAGCGATAACGCTCTTTTAACTCCTTTTTGAGATAGACGTTCTCCCGCACCGCGCTGTGGAAATCCAGCGCGCGCTGGATGGTGATCGTGAGTTCGTCGATCTTGAAGGGCTTGGTGATGTAGTCGAACGCGCCCTGCTTCATCGCCTCCACCGCCGTCTCCACCGAGGCGTAGGCGGTGATCATGATGACCTGGGGCAGGGGATCGAGGGACTGGCACTCGCGGAGCACGTCGAAGCCGCCGACTTTCTCCATTTTGATATCGGAGATGACGATCTGCGGGGCAATCGTCGCGAATTGCTCGATGGCGCGCACGGCCGAGTTGAAAGGGAAAACCTGGTGGCCTTTATCCCGGCAAAGGGTCGAAATGACCTCTACCATCGCGGGCTCGTCGTCAATAATGATAATGCGTGCCATAGATTGCGACGGGAATCTATCGCGAATTTGAGAAATAGGGAAGCAAATTTGAAAAACTCTCAAATAAAAGAATTTCCGGGCCTCGACAGAAGGGGGCACATCGTCCAATTTCCTGCCCATGAGCGATTCCGCACCTCCCGCCCTGACCGCCACCCCCGTCGAGCAGCAGGCCGAAGACTTCCGGCAGACGTTTCGGCGGATTCAGGAGGAACTGGCCCGGGTGATCGTGGGGCAGCGGGAGATTGTGGAAGGGGTGCTCACGGTCTTTTTTGCCGGTGGTCATGTCTTGCTGGAAGGCGTGCCCGGGCTGGGCAAGACCATGCTCGTCCGCACCTTGGCGGATGCCATGAGCCTGGATTTTTCGCGTGTCCAGTTCACGCCCGACCTGATGCCGAGCGACATTATTGGCACCAATATCATTTCCGAGGATGAGCACGGGAAAAAGCAGTTCCGCTTCCAGCGGGGCCCGGTGTTCGCCAATATCCTGCTGGCCGATGAAATCAACCGTGCCACCCCCAAAACGCAGAGCGCGCTCCTGGAGGCGATGCAGGAGCACCACGTAACGGTCGGCGGCACGCCGCACCCCATGCCCCAGCCCTTCCTCGTCCTTGCCACGCAAAACCCGCTGGAAATGGAAGGCACCTACCCGCTGCCCGAGGCTCAGCTCGACCGCTTCCTCTTTAAGCTCAAGGTCGCATTCCCGACCGCCGAGGAATTGCACATCATCGCGGACCGCACGACGACGAAGGAGAGAATTACCGCCTCGCCGGTCTCGCCCGACGCCGCGCAAATCCTCGCCCTGCGCGAGTTCATTCGCGCCGTCCCGATTGCTCGCGAAGTGCAGGATCGTGCCGTGCGCATCATCCTCGCCACCCACCCCGACGCCGCTGGCGTCTCGCCGCTGGCGAAGAAATACGTCCGCTATGGAGCGAGTCCCCGAGGCCTTCAGGCCCTGATCCTCGCCGCTAAGATTTACGCCCTCCTAGACCGTCGCTACCACGTCGCCCAGGCCGATCTCGAGCGCGCCGCCGCTGATGCCCTCCGCCATCGCATTATCCTCAACTTCGAGGGAGAGGCTGAAGGCAAGAGCAGCGATGAGATTATTGCCGAGGTGCTGGAGAAGACGGCAGGTTAAGGACGGGTCCGCAGATTTTCGCAGATTCCGCAGATGATCTGAGGAGAAATCCACAGATTTACACAGATTTTTAAAAGAGTCGCGCCGGGCATAGTCTGTCATTTCAAATAATCTGCGTTAATCTGCGGACCTCTGGATAATCTGTGAAAATCCGTGTCAATTTGTGGACAAAAAAAGTCTTCTAAGAAATGCCGGATGCGGATCGTTGTGCCGGTGAACCCATGATTGAGCCTTCCAACGAACAATGGATTCGCCAGGCGATGGCCGAGCACTCGGGGGCGCTGACGGGATATGTCGCGCACCTGCTCGGCGATCTGCACCGGGCGCGCGATGTGGTGCAGGAGACCTTCATCAAGCTCTGCGCCCAGCCGCGCGAGCGGATTGGCGATCACCTGCGCCCCTGGTTGTTTACCACGGCGCGGAACCGTGCGCTGGACGTGCTCAAAAAGGAGCATCGCATGACGACCCTCGACGACACCCATGAGCCTCCGGCCCCGGAGGCACCGTCCACGATGGACGACCGCACGGATGGCATTCTCAGCGCCCTCGACGGCCTCCCGCCAAACCAGCGCGAAGTCATCCGCTTGAAATTTTTGCACGACCACAGCTATCGCGAAATCAGCGCCGTCACCGGGCTGAGCGAGGGCAACGTGGGCTTTCTCATTCACACCGGCCTCAAAACCCTGCGCCGCAAGCTGGCCGGCGGCGCCGACCTGGAAAGGAGTTCCGTATGAACCCGGAAATTGACGATCCCATTTTAACCGCCTACGCGCTGGGCGAACTGAACGAGCAGGAGTGCGCCGTCGTGGAGGCCCGGCTGCAAACGGATGCCGAAGCCCGGCAATTCGTGGAAGAGACGCGGGTGTTTTCCGGGGAACTCGGCACGCTTTTAAAAGCGGCACCAGCGACTGACCTGACGCCGGAGCAAAAAGCAGAAGTGCTCCTCAAGATTGATGGATTCAAAACGGGTGGACGAAAGGTGATTGCGTTTCCGCGCTGGATTGCGCCGCTGGGATTGGCGGCATCAGTGGCGACCGCCTTTGTTCTGAGCTTGCAGGAAGTAAAGAAACCCGCGGGTGCTTCACCACGAATGGATGCCACGGAAAACGAGGTTGCGACGGTAATGATTGCACCTGCAAAGGTGGATGCAGCCCCGGCTTCCGTTACCCTTGCTGTAGAGGGCAAACTCCTGGCAAAGAACGAGGAGGAGAAAGCCTTGGGCAATATGAAGTCGGCGAAAGAGTTGCAGCCTTCCAAGAAGCAGATGGATGCAGTGGTCGGGAAGGATGGGCTCAAGCAATCCGCAAATGCCGCGACCGCATCCGGCCCCATCCAGGCAGCGGCCCCGCAGTTGGCCAGTTCTGATCAGCAATTGGCGCAAGCGCCAGCCTCTGCTCCGCTGGTTGCGGGCTATGCATCCAGTATGTCGGCGATGAACGGTCAGACCCAGGCGATGATTACATATAGTGAAACTGCCACGCGAGCGCTGGACAAAGATTCAAGAGCGTCCTTCGGAATGGCCGTGCATGAGCAGCCCGCCAGTGATTCAGATGCCACCGCCCTCCCCGGCCTGCCCCAGCGCGAGCCGGGCAACACCGAAGCCTACGACCGCATCACGGACAACGAGTTTCTCGCCGTCCACGACCAGCCCCTCTCGACCTTCTCGATCGACGTGGACACGGCGTCGTATGCGAATATGCGGCGCTTCCTCGACGGTGGCAGCCTGCCGCCGAAGGACGCGGTGCGCATCGAGGAACTGCTCAATTACTTCGAATACGATTACCCGCAGCCGAAAGGAGACGATCCGTTCTCGGTAAATGTGGAGGTCGCACCTGCGCCGTGGAATCCGAAGCACCTGCTGGCGAAGATCGGGTTGAAAGGACGCGAGATCGCGCCGGAAAAGCGTCCGCCGATGAACCTCGTCTTCCTGCTCGATGTGAGCGGTTCCATGGACGAGCCAAACAAGCTGCCGCTGGTGCGCCAGAGCATGAAGATGCTGGTGGGGCGGCTGAAGGCGGAGGATCGCGTGGCGATTGTGGTTTATGCCGGAGCGAGCGGAATGGCGCTGCCTTCCACCCCGGCGTCGCACAAAAAAGAGATCGAGGCGGCAATTGATTCGCTCACGCCCGGCGGCTCGACCAACGGCGCGGCGGGCATCCAGCTTGCCTACGACATCGCGAAGGCCAACTTCATCAAGGACGGTGTGAACCGCGTGATCCAGTGCACGGATGGCGATTTCAATGTGGGGGTCACCAATCAGGGCGACCTGCTGCGGATGGTGGAGGAGAAGGCGAAGAGCGGCGTCTTCCTCACCGAGCTCGGGTTTGGCATGGGGAACTACAAGGACTCAACGCTTGAAAAACTGGCGGACAAAGGCAACGGCAACTACGGCTACGTGGACACCGAGCGCGAGGCGAAGAAACTGCTGGTGGATCAGCTCGGTGGCACGCTGGTGACGATTGCGAAGGACGTGAAAATCCAGGTGGAGTTCAATCCGGCCCAGGTGGGCGCGTATCGGCTCATCGGCTATGAGAACCGCCTGCTCGCCGCGCAGGATTTCAATGATGACAAAAAGGACGCAGGTGAAATCGGAGCCGGGCACACGGTGACGGCGCTCTATGAGTTGACGCCGGTGGGCGACAATGGAGGTGCATCCGGGATTGATCCGCTGAAATACCAGCGCCCGGTTCTGCATGACAAAGATAATGTCGGGGCCGCCTCGAATGAGTTGATGACCGTGAAGCTGCGCTACAAACAGCCGGACGGCGACACGAGCAAGCTGATCGAGCAGCCGGTTGAAAATCCAAATCATGAGCGCGCGCTGCCCAAGCCCGATCACGACTTCCAGTTCGCCGCCGCGGTCGCCGAGCTTGGCATGCTCCTGCGCGAATCCCCTTACAAAGGCGATGCGACGTGGAAGACGGCCTCGGATCTCGCGGAGGACGGCCTGGGCACCGACCCGCAGGGCTACCGGCATGAGTTCTTGAAATTGATCCAGCGCGCCCAGCAGATCAGCGAAGCCCCATAGGAGTTTGATCGTGGTGGAATCGGGCCCGGGCGGATTTCGTCCGGGCTCGATTGGCGTATTGTTGTAGCGGCGATCGATGACCGTCGCCGTCATCCATCCCTGCGACGGTCATGGGCCGCCGCTACAGCCGTTGCGACTGCTATCGAACCCGTCTGCTTAAGACGTCAGGACCGATTCGTCCGGGGTGTCTGCCAGCGCGGTTTGGACGACCTCGACCAGCTCCACTGGCGTGAAGGGTTTTTGCAGGAAGTAATGGCCGTTGCCGGGAGTGAAATCGGGCAGGGCCACTTCCATGCGATAGCCGCTGATGAAGATGCACCGGGTGCGGTTGCGCGTGTCCTGGATCGCATCGATGAGCGCGCGTCCGCTCGTGCCCTGGGGCAGGACTACGTCGGTAATGATGAGCGAAATACGATGCGACTGCTCTTTCCAGCGTTCCTGCGCCTCGTGGGCATTGGCGGCCGCGAGGACCTGGTAGCCATGATGTTGCAGGGTGCGTTGGGTGGCCTTGCGGACGGCGGCTTCGTCCTCGACGAGCAGGATCACCGGGGAATTATTGATCTGCGCAGGAGGTTCCGGCGCGGAGGCGACCTTGGCCGGGAAATAGATGCTGAAGCTGGTGCCTTTGCCGGGGAAGCTTTCGACGCAGATCTCACCGTTGTGTTCCTGCACGATGCCATGCACGACGGAGAGGCCAAGCCCCGGACCTTTGCCCACCTCCTTGGTGGTGAAGAAGGGCTCAAAGATGCGGCCGAGTTGCTCCGCATCCATGCCGGTGCCGTTGTCGCAAACGTCGAGGCGCACATTCCATCCCGAGAGGGTCGCATTGGTGGATGATCCCTTGGGTTCCCGGGCCTTTACCAGGCTGGTCTTGAGGGTGAGGTTGCCGCCTTCCGGCATGGCGTCGCTGGCGTTGATGGCGAGGTTCATCACCATCTGGCTGATCATGCCGCGATCCGCCTCGATGAGCGGCAGGTTGGGGGCGAGATTGCAGTGCAACGTGATCGCTTCGCTGAGTGTGCGCTCCAGCATGGCGGCGACCGAGGAGACGACTTCGTTCAAATTGATCGGCGCGATGAACATCACCCGGCGACGGCTGAAGGTGAGGAGCTGTCGCGTAAGATCCGCCGCGCGCTCGGCGGCCATCGCGATGTGATCAATATCGAGCTCCGCCTGCGAGGGCAGGTCCACGCGCGAACGGAGCAGATCGGCGCGCCCCTGGATGATGGTGAGGATGTTGTTGAAGTCGTGCGCAATGCCGGCGGCGAGCTGGCCGACGGACTGAATCTTCTGCGAGATGCGCAGTTCCTCCTCCAGTTGCAGGCGCTCGGTGATATCCTGTCCCACGCCGGTGATCCCGATCACCTGGCCCCGTGCGTTGATCAACGGGGTGTTATGCCACTCGCACATGATGGTGCGGCCGCTCTTGGTCAGGTTCTCGTTGATGTTGTGCGTGCCACCGGTGAGCGTGCTGAGCTCGCGGAATACTTTTCGCACATTTTCCCGGGCGGACTCGGGTACCAACAACTCGAAAAACTCGCGCCCGATCACTTCCCCGGCGGTATAGCCGAAGATCTTTTCCGCCGAGGGGTTCCAGGCGGTGACGACGCCTTCCGGCGTAAATTCGATGACGGCAAGCGGGACCTGTTCAAAATGAAGCGAGAGCCGTTCCTCGGAGCGGCGCAGCTTTTCCTCGACCCGGCGGAGCTCGATCAGATCGCCCTTCATCACCGAGATGACGGTGACACAGACCCCCGCCAGCATCATAATGGCGGCCAGGCAGGCGACCCGGGCGAGCCGTGCATGGTTGTCCACCACCTCCACGGCAAAATAGCCCGCGACCAGCAGCGCGATACAAAAGACCCACATCTCGGTGGGCAGGCGCAAGTTTTCCCGCATCTTTGGCAGGCACACCTGCAAAAGGGAAAGCCCCAGGATGGTTGCCCCCGCAAAGACCCAATATTCCGCCATGTTATCCAGAATCCCAGCCATAGCGTAGCGAGAAGCAGCTATTTTCATGCGAGAAGGCCATTCCTAATGCTGAATTGATAGATAAAAATTCAATATTCCTGCCCGAGCCATCTAGAGCTTGGCCTAAACGCAATTTCCGCTGCGTTTGCGCGTATCTTTGATGCGAAATTGATGAAAAACCGGACGATTTCTCATTTAGTGTCCCTTTGGATCGCCGATGCCCCTTCTCATTTCTTAAATGGTTCTCACGTCTGCGAAGGCGGTGGGATTCACCCCGGTGAGGCCCAGGGTGGTGGGAGGACAAGGCCAAGTTGGGAGGGAGATCACACCGGACTAGGAGGCTTCTACGCGGCTCATCGCAGCGACTCTGGTTGGGAGGCAATGACGGCGCTTACGGGGTTTTCTTCTGCGCTTTTTTTGAGTCCCCGGCACCGGTTTCTCTCGTAACGAGCGGGCCGGTGAATCCGGTGACGTGAATATCCCGCAGCGTCACGTTGCGGGTATTTTGCAGGGTGATCGGCTTCGGACTGGTGCCGGTAATATGAATCGCGGTGAGATCGCTCACCGGCTTCTCCGGCAGGCCATACACATCGAGGATGCCTTTGCCGTCGAGGCGCAGGTTTTCGAGGCGGATGCCGTTCACCCACGTGAGGCCAGCCTCACCGGCGATGCCCTGGCTGTCCGGGTTCGCCTTGTAGTCGGTGCGGATTTCCAGCGCCTTGCAGTGGATGAGGGAGTCGCGCAGCGAGATGTTTTCCACATACGCGCCGCGGCCCGGGCAGGTCTTGATGTAAAGCGCGGCCCGGCCTTCGCCAAACTCGCAATGCTCGATCTTCACATTGCGAATGCCGCCGGAGAGCTCGCTGCCGAGCGCGACGCCCGCGTGCCCGTTGATGAACTTGCAGCCGCGAATCGTGATGTCCTCCGAGGGCCGCCCGATTTGCTGCCCTTCCTGTCCCTTGCCGGATTTGATCGCGATATTGTCGTCGCCGGTGTTGAACGTGCAGTTCTCGATCAGCATCTGGCGGCACGAATCGGGATCAATGCCATCCGAGTTCGATCCCACCGTTTGAAACTGGAGGTCGGAAACCGTCACGTCGGTGCAGTAGTTCGGATGCAAGGTCCACACGGAATCGTTCTTGAGGGTGAGCCCGGCGACCTTCACCCCGCGACATTCAACTGCTTCAATTAGCACCGGTCCGCGTGGATGGCGCAGCTTGCCCACGGCGCCACTGCCTTGAATGGTGCCGCCGCCGGTGATGGCGATGTCGCTCGCGTGGTCGGCCGTGAGCAATGCGCGGTAGGCTGGCCGTTGCAGCCCTTCCCAGCGCGCCGTGGAAAGCGGGTAGTCGGCGAGATCTGCGCTGCCGGTGATCGTGGCGTCCTTTTCCACCTGCAAGGTGGTATGCGACCACAATACGACGCTGCCGATGCAGTAATTTCCCGCCGGGACCAGCACCGTGCCGCCCCCGGCATTGTTACAGGCCATCAGCGCCTGCTCGAAGGCGGCGGTGTCCCTGGTCTTGCCGTCGCCGGTCGCCCCGTAGTCGCGCACATTGTAAGTGCCGCCGGGAGCAAGCACTGGCGCCGGTTCTTTGGCCAGGCTGGGCGGGACGGGAAGCAGCGTGCAGAGAAACGCAACAGCGGCGAGGCGGGGTGTCATCGGGGTCATGAGCGTGGGGTTTCCCACCGATGTAAATCGAGGCCCGCCCCGGCGTCAATGCACGGGCGACATGACACATTGCCCACCTTTTTGCAGCTTGCTGCAACTTCAGCGTTTTTTTAGCGTTCCATTCACGTCCCGCGTCTTTCGTGCCCGGGAATTTCACCCCATTGCCTTATGCCCCAAATCACCCGTCGAGATTTCGTCAAGACCACTGCGGCTGCCGCCGCTGCCCTGCAACTGCCCGCCGCTCTGCGTTCCCTGGCCATGCCCGCCCCGGCGCCGGCCGGCAGCGTGCCGAGGGACGTGGAACTCCACTGGCTCGAAGGCGTCCCCATGACCTTGAACGGCGCGACCTAGGGCGTGCCCTGGCCGCATGGCGTTTACCAGCCCGCGCAATCCTTCGCGCTCAAGACCGTCGCGGGCGATGCCGTGCCGGTGCAAAGCTGGCCGCTCGCGATGTGGCCCGATGGCTCGCTCAAATGGAGCGCCCACACGATTGGCGCCGATACCGCGCTGGCGGAAAAACTCGTCCTCTCCGCCGGCGATCCCGCCGCGCCGAAGAGCGCGGTGAGTGTGCAGGAGAAGAAGGAGGCGATCACCGTTTCCACGGGCGTCATCACCTGCGAAATCGCGAAGCAGGGGCAAATGCTCATTTCCTCTGTCTCCCGCGATGGAAAGGAAATCCTGAAAAATGGCCGTCTCGTATGCCTGTGGCAGAATGCGCCGCAGCTTTCGAGCGGCCAGGCGCTGGAGCAGAAGTCTTTTTCCGGGGTGATCCAAAAAGTCACCGTGGAGCAGAGCGGCCCCGTTCGCGCGGTGGTGAAGCTCGACGGCCTGCACGAGAGCGGCGACCGCCAATGGCTGCCCTTTTCCGTGCGCCTCTATTTCCACGCCGGTTCCGAAGCGATCCGCGTGATGCACACCATTACCTTCGACGGCGAGCAAAAGAAGGATTTCGTGAGCGGCCTCGGCGTCCGCTTTGAAGTACCGCTCCGCGACGCGCCGTATGACCGCCACGTGCGGTTCGTGGGCGAGGGGAAAGGCATGTGGGGCGAGGCCATCCTCAATTTCACCGGCCTGCGCCGCGATGCCGGGCGCGCGGTTTACGACGCCCAGCTCAACGGCACGGCCTGTCCGCCCGTGGAGCAATTTCCCGCTGCCTTGCAGGCTCATTGGAAGGAGGTCGCGCAGTGGAACGACTTCACCCTCTTCCAGCCCTCCGCGGATTCGTTTGAAATCCGCAAGCGCACCGGCGACTGGGGTTGCTGGCTGCACAACGGCTTTGGCAAACGCGCCGCGGGCGTCGGCTACCTCGGCGGCGTCACCGGTGGCGCGGCCTTTGGCCTGCGCGATTTTTGGAAAAAACATCCCGCGCAGATCGACCTCCGCAACGCGGTCAGCGACACCGCCGAGGTCACGCTCTGGCTCTGGGCACCCGATGCTCCGGCGATGGATATGCGCCACTACGATACCAAGGGCCACGGGCTCGACCTCGCCTACGAGGATTTCGAGGAAGGCTTTGCCACCCCGGTCGGCGTCGCGCGCACCAGCGAGCTCATGCTCTGGGCACTCGCCGCCACGCCTTCGCGCGAACGGCTGCTCCAGCTTTCCGATTCCCTGCAACTCCCGCCGCAGGTGGTCTGCGCGCCGGAGCGTTACAATGCCATCTCACTCTTTGGCGGGCTGTGGAATTTGCCCGACCGCTCCACGCCCGCGAAGGCGAAGCTTGAAGACCATCTCGACTGGCTCTTCGCTTTCTATCAAAAGGAGGTCGAGCAACGCCGCTGGTATGGCTTCTGGAACTACGGCGACATCATGCACACCTACGACGCCGAGCGACACACCTGGCGTTACGACGTCGGCGGCTTCGGCTGGGACAATAGCGAGCTCTCGCCCGATCTCTGGCTCTGGTTCAGCTTCCTGCGCAGCGGTCGGTCGGACATCTACCGCTTTGCCGAGGCGCTGACCCGCCACACCGGCGAGGTGGACGTGCATCACCTCGGCCCCTATGCCGGCCTCGGCTCGCGCCATAATGTCGTCCACTGGGGCGACAGCGCGAAGCAGGTGCGCGTGAGCCTTTCGGAATACCGCCGCATGTTTTACTACCTCACCGCCGACGAGCGGATCGGTGATCTAATGCGCTTCGTGCTCGATTCCGATTACAAGCTCGTCGAGATCAACCCCGTGCGCAAACTGCCCAACCAGCCGCCCAATCCGTATCCGGCCAACGCCAGCTTCGGCCCCGACTGGTTCGCCTTTGCCAGCAACTGGCTCACCGAATGGGAGCGCACCGGCAATCCCAAATATCGCGACAAAATTATCACCGGCATGAAATGCCTCGGCGCGATGCCGCACGGCCTCTTCTCCGGCGAGCGCTTCGGCTACGATCCGAAGACCGGCATGCTCTACAACATTGATGGCGAAAACCTTAGCGTGTCCCATCTCTCCTGCGTCTTCGGCGGCATCGCAGTCGCGGCCGAGTTGATCTCCTTGCTCGACGTGCCCGAGTTTGAAAAAGCATGGATGCAATACGCCGAGCTCTACAGCGCCCCACCCGCCGAGCAGCAGGCCGCCCTCGGCCAGCCGATCAACCATAAGCTTAACGGCCTCACCGTCGCCCATTCCCGCATGACCGCCTACGCAGCGTGGAAGAAAGGCGACGCCAAACTCGCCGAGCGTGCCTGGCACGAGTTCATGGAGTCGGACCAGAAGAACGACCAGGCCCACCGCGAGCAGCAGATGAAGAAAGTGGAAGGCCCCCTCGTCCTCGAGCCCGTCCAGGAAATCTCCTGGATTACCACCAACGACACCGCGCAATGGGGCCTGGCGGCGATCCAGAATTTGGCGCTGGTTCCTTCGCACATTCCCGTCGGCAGTCCGTGGGGATAAGGCGAAACACCGCTTAAGAACAGGAATTGATCGCCAAAATGCAAAGACGCCAAGGAAAGTTAACTACGGATTCTCGGGATGAGCGCAGATAACGGAACCTCTATGCGCGGTTTAAGATTTTCCGCGGGTTTTTTACTCGCTAATTTGTTTAACAGTTGTCAGTCTTGAAAGGATTTTGCGGAGCTAAGCTTCGCCTTTTATCTTTTTTAGATTATTCGAAAATGTGGTAATTTCGATGAAGTCCAAACCAGTAGGAGCAAGAGCGAAATCGGCGGTGCCAGCGATACTGCTTCGGTGGTTTCACATAGTGCTTTATGCAGCCATCAGTACGATTGTCGGACCTCCTTTTGGACGATTGGTCGCTCTTGGGCTTGGTCATCTGGACAGTTTTCTCGGAAACAACTCTATAATCTACAAGCTGTCATTTGATTGGGTGATTGGAACTGGATTGCTTTTTTTTGTCATATATCAGAGCGGATCACGGATTTTTCATTGGCGTTGGTTTTTCTGTTATCCTCCAGCCCTCCTTTCAGCGATTTTTGGTATGGGTGGTATTTTCGTATCGCTATGGTTTACCGATTTGGAATTCGCCGCCTCCGGCGTAATCATGATGAAAGTCTTTGCATGGTCTCTTCCACTGCTGCTTTGTCCGTTATGCATCGCTGAGATTTTCGCCAAACGTCTGCCAGAGGTAAAAGCACAACTTCTCAATCCATCTGGACTTACGATTGATGCACTCATTAAATTGCCAATAGAAGAATTGAAGGAATGGCTTTCGACAGAATCTGCTATTGGAGCATCAACGTCTGACTTCTTCGGAGCCGAGGAACGAGCTCGGCAGGTCTGGAACGCTCTTCGGACTAGACGGCGAGATGGAAGTGGTCATGAATTTCGACAGACTGTCGTAATTCAAGGCCCTTTTGGAGCGGGTAAGACAAGTGTAGTACGACTCGTAGAAAATTTGGCGAGCGAATCAGAAGATGAGCGTTACATCTTTGCACATGTGAACTGCTGGGGCTTCTCTTCGATTGCTGCGCAGGAGCATATTCTTGAGAGAGCTATTGAAGAGCTTTCACAAACTGTGGACTGCCTGGCGTTGCGCCGTTTGCCAGCCGCTTATGCTAATACCATTCGTGAGTCCAATTCATGGTTCAGTTTGCTTACCTACATAACTGGTGAGGAAAAGGAGCCGGCAGTTCAGCTAAGGCGCTTCACTCCACTGCTTCGTGCTATTGCGGCACAGTTGGTCATTGTAATTGAGGACACCGATCGAAACGGCCCTGATTTTGACCAAAAGCACATCGAGGCCATGCTTTACCGCTTTCGAGAGGTTGAGCGTGTCTCGTTTATTCTAACTGCTGGTTCTAAGAGTGATATTGATTTTCCAAAAATCGCCGAACACATTTCATTTATCTCTCCATTGAGAGTAGATGCCGTTTTGGCTTTGGTAAATCGTATCCGCGATTACTGCTTCACCAACTGGATTTTCATTGATCCCACCGCGGGGCCATATTCTTCTCGCAACCGCCCAAAAGAACTGCAAAATGGCGTGCCACCATGGGCCTTACCTCTTGTAGGGATACTAAGTAATCCGAGACGTCTCAAGAAAACGCTCTCGGAAATCTTGACGAGATGGGATGTTCTGAACGGAGAGGTGGATTTGGATGAGTTAATCATGCTCACTGCCCTTCGGCAGACAGCTCCTCGAGTCTTTAGCTTCTTCGGTAGTCATTTTCAGGAGTTCAAAAGCGTCACGACTGTGGATCAATCACCGTATATAAATCGTGACAGAGAAGTCTCAAGAGAGGGGCGCTTAGCTTTTCTTAAAGAACGATGGCGGATTGCCGTATCTGAATTGGAGGATGATTCCAAAAATCTTGCGGCAATTCTGGCAGAATTAATTTGGAGTTCGACGGGAATCACTAATTACTCTGGTTTCCACAACTCTAATCGTTTTCAATCAATCAACGCAAACATGACAAAAAGTCGCAGTAATGTTTACTGGGAAAGGCTTTCGTCGGGAGCAGTCCCTCCTAATATCATTCGAGATCAGGAAGTTTTAAAAGCATTGCAAAATATAGGGCAAGGAGTTGATACGGAATCGTTTGGGCAACGCTTTGCAAAATCGAATGAATTTGCAGAATTAGTTCTTTTCTTCGAAAACGAAGTTCGAGGAGTGAGTGATCAAGTTATTTTGGCAGTTGCGACAGCAGTAATAAAAACCTCACGGCCCATGCCCGTTGATTTTTCCGACTCGGACGCTTTTGAGAATCTCCAAACATTGTTAAAACGCTTCTCAACTGAAGATCCTGATTATCAGCGGTGGGTGACGCTGGAAATTGAAAATTGCTTCCCTGATAGCCTTTTGGATGCGGAGAAGATTTTTTGGAAATTGGGTAAAGAAAAACTCCATGGAGCGGCTCTAATGGCCATTCGTCAGAGTTTTGTGAAATGTGTGCGAATGTATGTTTCAAAAGTTAATGCCGACGTTTTCGCGTCTTATTTTTCTATCTCTTATCCATACTCGCTGGCGGCCATTTTTCACATGCATGAAAAAAGCTCCTCTCCAGAATTTCTTACAAGACCTTCCGATTGGATTTGGATTTCAGATCTTTTGATAGAAAGCATGTCGAAGCATCCGCAGGTTATGGTACCTCAAGTGATAATGCTTTTTGGAGAATACGGTCCTGGAGGCCAGCATCCGACTTTTTTTAAATATGATGAGGCAAAATACTCCGAACTTTTTAGAGAAAGGTGGCCGGAAGTATTAAGATTTTTCACACAGGAGATTGTGGTTTCTGATGAAAGTGAAGGATGGTTCCGCTTGGCGGCAGCGCTTGCTACGGCAGAGGCTAAGCGTTTGGCTGTTGAAGTCTGATTTTGCGAGATTGTGCGCTGCGAAATGCCTTTGATTTCCACCAACGACACCGCGCAATGGGGCCTGGCGGCGATCCAGAATTTGGCGCTGGTTCCTTCGCACCTCCCCGTTGGGAGTCCGTGGGGATAATTCGTAAATCATCCCCATTCAGATAATTATGCGCGGTGTTCTCCCGGGAGGACACCGCGTTTTTATTTAAGGGAACTTAAGCTCCTTAAGGATTCGGCCTGAATCGAAGTTTTTTGCAAAGAGTACAAGCATTTTTACGTACGCATCGTTTGCCGCGGACGATTTAAGGCGGAAGAGTTGGACATGAAGCTGTTCGGCTCCTCCCCCGGAGAGTCCATCGCGACGAAGCAATCCCGCCTTTGGCGAGACGAGTCCAAAATACCCCCGATGCTTGTAGAAGAAACTTTTAATGCGCTCACCGCCATCCGCTGGATGGAGTGCTTTTCCAACGCGCTCAAGCAGCACGAGGCGCGGCTCACCGAGCTCGATGCCGCGATCGGCGATGCGGACCATGGGGTAAACATGAGCCGGGTGGCGACCTCGCTTCTGGAAAAGATTCAGCATCAGGAGGAGGCGGATCTGGAGACGCTTTTCCGCACCACCGCGATGGCCTTCATGTCCATCGGCGGCGGAGCCAGCGGGCCGCTCTACGGCTCCTTCTTTCAAGGCATGGGTGGACGCGCCACCGGCCAGAAAAACTTCTGCATGGAGAGTCTGGTCAACGCTCTGGAGGCCGGCACGCAACGAGTGACGACGCTGGGAAAAGCGGTCGCCGGCGACAAGACGCTGGTCGATGTGTTGTTGCCCTGCATCGCGTCGCTGCGGGCTTCCAGCCTGAAGCGGCAGACGCTGGCGGAGGCGCTTGGAAAATGTGCCGAAGTCGCCGCCGATGCCGCCAAGGCCACCATCGCCATGCAGGCGCACAAGGGCCGCGCCAGTTATCTGGGCGCCCGCAGCGTCGGGCACGAAGACCCCGGCGCCGCCTCGGCCCAGCTCCTTTTTGAAACGCTCCGGCAGGCTTTTCTGTAGTCACCCCTTTCTCCACCCAGTCCCTCGCAATTCCCTCATCTTCGATTCCAACTCCTCCATCGCCTCTTTAAAAGCAACACTCTGTTAAAGAGGTGTAACCGTATGTTTTCAGTAAATATCAACTCCACAATCAGACCAACCATTAATCCCCCGTTTGTCCCATGAAATACATCCTCGCCCTCGATCAAGGAACCACCAGCTCCCGCGCCATCGTTTTCGACCATGGTGGGGCCATTCGCTCCGTCGCCCAAAAAGAGTTTCGCCAGATTTTTCCGCAGCCCGGCTGGGTGGAACACGATGCCAATGAAATCTGGGCCACCCAATCCGGCGTGGCTTTGGAAGCGGTGAGCAGCGCCAAGCTCAAGCGCGACGACATCGCCGCGGTCGGCATCACCAATCAACGCGAGACCACGCTCATCTGGGACCGCAAGACCGGCGAGCCCGTTTACAACGCCATCGTGTGGCAGGACCGCCGTACCGCCGGTTTCTGCGACCAGCTCAAGCAGGACGGCCTGCAGGGCACCGTGCAGAAAAAGACCGGCCTCGTCATCGACGCCTACTTTTCCGCCAGTAAAATTCGCTGGCTGCTCGACAATGTGTCCGGGGTGCGCGCCCGCGCGGAAAAGGGCGAGCTCGCCTTTGGCACCATTGATTCGTGGCTCATTTGGAAACTCACCGAAGGCAAAAAGCACGTCACCGATGCCTCGAATGCCTCGCGCACCATGATCTTCAACATCCACACCGGCGAGTGGGACGATGAACTGCTCACCGCGCTCAAGATCCCCCGCGAGCTGCTGCCCCAAGTGGTCTCGAACAGCGAAGTCTATGGCGAGGCCGAGATCACCGGCACGCCGATTGCCGGAGCGGCCGGCGACCAGCAGGCTGCGCTCTTCGGCCAGGCCTGCACGCAGCCGGGCATGGTAAAAAACACCTACGGCACCGGCTGCTTCATGCTCATGCACACCGGCACCGAGGCGATTCCGTCGAAGAACAGCCTGGTGACCACGGTGGCGTGGAAGCTCGGCAACCAGCTCGAATATGCGCTCGAAGGCAGTATCTTCATCGCTGGGGCCGTGGTGCAATGGCTCCGCGACGGGCTCGGCATCATCCGCAATTCCTCCGACATCGAGGCGCTGGCCGCCCAGGTAAAAGACAATGGCGGCGTCTATTTCGTGCCCGCCTTTGCCGGGCTGGGGGCACCGCATTGGGATCAATACGCCCGCGGCACCATTGTCGGGCTTACCCGCGGCACCACGGCGGCGCATCTGGCGCGGGCGGCGCTGGAAGGCATCGCGTTCCAGACCTTCGATGTGATCGAAGCGATGGAAAAGGACTCGGGCATCGAAATGAAGGAACTGCGGGTGGACGGCGGCGCCAGTCTCGACAACCTGCTCATGCAATTTCAGTCGGACATTCTCAACGTGCCGGTGATTCGTCCCGCCGTTTCTGAAACCACCGCCCTCGGGGCCGCTTATCTTGCCGGGCTGGCCGTGGGCTTCTGGCGCGACCAGGGCGAAATCGCGACCCAGTGGAAGATGGAGAAGCGCTTTGAGCCGACACTCGACAAGACCGGTCGCCAGAAGCTGCTCGGGGGCTGGCGCAAGGCGCTGGAGCGCTCCAAATCCTGGGAGGAAAACGCATGAAGCGGGACGATCTTATAACGCAGTTAAAAAGTGGAGAAACGTGGGACGTAGTCATCATCGGGGGCGGCGCGACCGGGCTGGGGGCAGCCGTGGACGCCGCCACCCGGGGCTACCGGACCCTTCTGCTGGAGCAGGAGGATTTCGCGAAAGCGACCTCCAGCCGCGCGACCAAGCTCGCGCATGGTGGCGTGCGCTACCTGGAGCAGGGGAACATCTCGCTGGTTTACGAGGCCCTGCACGAGCGCGGGTTGATGATCAAGAATGCGCCACATATCGCGCACCCGCTCGCCTTTGTGATCCCGGTTTACCGTTGGATGGAAAAGCCCTTCTACGGCATCGGCCTCAAGGTGTACCAGACCATGGCGGGCAAGGAGAGTCTGGGCAAGACGCTGCTGCTTTCCGCCGATGAGACGGTGGAGCAACTGCCGACGGTGCAGAAAATGGGCCTGCGCGGTGGGGTGCTCTACATGGACGGCCAGTTCGACGACGCGCGCCTCGCGGTGACGCTGCTGCGGACGTTCCAGGACTTGGGCGGGGTGGCGTTGAACTACGTGCGGGTCACCGGATTTATCAAGAACGCCGGCAAGGTGGCCGGGGTGCTGGCAGAAGATACGGAAGGCGGTGGGACGTATGAAATCAAAGCCCGCGGCGTGCTGAATGCGACCGGCATTTTCTCCGATGCGATGCGGCGCAGCGACAACCCGGCCGCGCACGAAAGCGTAGCCGTGAGCCAGGGGACGCACATCGTGCTCGAGAAAAAGTTTCTGCCCGGGACGAGTGCGTTGATGGTGCCGAAAACGGAGGACGGCCGCGTGCTCTTCGCCGTGCCGTGGCACAATCACGTGATCGTGGGCACGACCGATCTCGGCGTGGACAAGCCGCTGCTGGAGCCCCGTGCGCTGGATGAGGAGAAGGACTTCCTGCTCCACCATGTGCGCAAATACATCGCCGAGCGGGTGGAGCCGGAGGATATCCTGAGCATTTTCTCGGGCTTGCGTCCGCTGGTGAAGGCCGCTCCGGGCCAGAGTACGGCCTCGCTTTCCCGCGATCACCATATCGAGGTGAGCGATTCCCAGCTCGTCACCATCAATGGCGGCAAGTGGACCACCTATCGCCGCATGGGTGAGGACGCGATCAACCATCTTGCCGAGACCGTCGGGCTGGAGCCCGCACCCTCGAAGACGAAGGACCTGCCCCTGCACGGCGCGATGCCACCGGGCGACAACGATTTCGCCAACATGTATGGCACCGACTATCCCGCGCTGATGGATCTCACGAAGGCCGATCCTGCGCTCAAGCAGCCGCTGCACGAGAAACTGCCCTATTTCGCGACGGAAGTGGTGTGGGGTGCCCGCCATGAACTGGCGCGCACGGTGGAGGATATTCTCGCCCGCCGCACCCGTTCGCTGCTGCTCAATGCCCGGGCCTCCATCGAGGCCGCCCCGCTGGTCGCCCGCCTGCTGGCGGCTGAACTCGGTCACGACGACGCCTGGCAGCGCCGCCAGGTCGATCAATACACCCAGCTCGCGGAGGGCTACCTCTTCCGCTGATCCCTTTTCCTTCCCAAATCCATAACCCATCCAACCCAACCAATTATGAAATCAATCGTTCCTCCCAATCCCCGCCACCAACTGAAGGCGGTGACGATCGCTGCCTTCGGCCTGGCCACCTCATTGACGGCCCTGGCTGGTCCTGCCACCACCACGACGATGCTGACACAACCGCCGTCGGAGAACTTCTGGACGCAGAAATACCTCACCGGCGACTGGGGCGGGGAACGAACGAAGCTGGAAAACGAAGGCATTAAAATCTCGGCCAACCACATCGGCGATTTCGAGGCGGATGTGGCGGGCAATCACACGCACCACGGCACCTGGTTCGGTCGCTTCCGCCTCTCCCTCGATGTGGATTTGCAGAAGCTGGCGAACATTGATGGCGAGTTCTTCGCCACTGCGATCTACCAGTATGGAGAAAACCTTTCGGGCAAGTATTTGAATGTGAATACAAGCACGAGCAGCATCGCCGGAACCCCGAGCCTGCGCATGGATGAAATTTGGTATCAGCAGGGCCTTTTCGATGGGCGCGTGAAGATCAAGCTGGGCGAGGTGGCCGCCGTGAATGAATTCGGCTCCACCGACTTCGGCGACGTGATGATCAACGACGAAACCGGATATGCGCCGAATGCGATCTTTCCCACCGCCCAGCCCTTCAGCCCCGCGGGCAAGCCGGGCGTAATCGTGAAGTTCGACCTGCGCGATCTCACCCCGGGCCTGTATTTCAAGGCGGGCGCCTTTGCCGGATATCGCGATGCCTATCACCCCGATCGCAACGGTTTCGACTACGCGGATGATTTCGATCGCGGCCCGGTTTACTCGGCGGAACTCGGCTACAACGAGCAAAACACAAACTACCCCGGTGTTTACAAACTCGGGGCCAACTACAATGACCTCAAGGGCTACACCGATCTCTACAGCGGCGAACCGCTGCGCGATGATTACAACGTCTATCTCACGCTGGAAAAGACCGTCTATCATCCTCGCCACACGGTGGTGGGCGACGGCAAGTCCATCGTGGATGGCAAGACCACGGTGGATGGAAAATCCACCAGCAGCGAGGAACTGGACCTCAAGAAGGGCCTCGACCTCATGCTGGAACTGGTCGGCGCACCCGGCGACCGGAATCCGCTTGAATTCGAAGCGCTCTTTGCCGCCCGCTATACCGGGCTGATCCCTGGACGCGCGGCGGACAAAGTGGGCCTGGGCGTGATCTATTCACAAACCGGCTACGCCGTAAGCGACGCCAGCCGGGCTGCTGGAGGATCGAGTCTCAATGGCGAAATCGATGTGGAGCTCAGCTACCAGTACAACCCGACGCCCTGGCTTTCGATCCAGCCCAATGTGCAGGCCATCTTCAACCCGCGGGGCGACAACGACCGCAACGACATCGTGGTTCTCGGACTGCGCTCCGTCGTCACGTTCTAACCGCTTCCAACTCACCCAAAATTAAACAACCAAACCCCACAGGAGAAATTATCCTATGTCACCATTCTTCGGAGAATTCATGGGCACGCTGGCGCTGATTTTACTCGGCGACGGCGTGGTCGCCACTGTTCTGTTAAACAAATCCAAAGGCCAGAATTCGGGCTGGATTGTCATCACCGCCGGCTGGGCGTTTGCGGTGATGGTCGGCGTCTTCGTCGCCCAGGCTTTCGGCAGCCCGGGCGCGCATCTGAATCCCGCCGTCACCATCGGCATGGCGGTGATCTCGGGCGATTACAGTAATGTCCTCCCCTTCATCGCCGCTCAATTTTTGGGCGCGATGGCCGGGGCCACCCTCGTCTGGCTGCAATACCTGCCGCATTGGGGCGAGACGCCGGATCAGGGGCTCAAGCTTGCCTGCTTCTGCACAGCTCCGGCAATCCGGGCGGGCGGGGCCAATCTCGTCAGCGAAATCATTGGCACCATGGTGCTCATCATCGGCGTGGTCGCGATCTTCTCGAAAGGCGCTTCCCCCACCGGACCGGTGGCGGGCCTGGGGCCCTACCTGGTCGGCTCGCTGGTGTGGGCCATCGGTCTGTCGCTCGGCGGCTCCACGGGTTACGCGATCAATCCCGCACGTGACCTTGGGCCGCGAATTGCGCATGCCATCCTTCCGATTGCCGGCAAGGGCGGTTCCGATTGGGGCTACGCGGGCATTCCGGTGGTGGGTCCCATCATCGGCTCCGTGCTGGCCGCTTTGCTGGCCAAGGCAATCATTCATTAACCCGCGTGCGAATTAACTGAGGACCAGTTTATGAAAAAACTCATCAATTCTCCGGAACACGTGGTCGTCGAGGCCCTTCAAGGCATGGAGGCTGCGCACGGTGATCTGCTGAAAGTTCATTATGAACCGAACTTCATCACCCGTGCCGATGCCCCGGTGAAGAACAAAGTCGCCATCGTCTCCGGTGGCGGCAGCGGCCACGAGCCGATGCACGGGGGCTTCGTCGGGCGCGGCATGCTCGATGCCGCCTGCCCCGGCGCGGTCTTTACCAGTCCCACGCCGGACCAGATGCAGGCCGCCACGCAGGCGGTGAATGGCGGCAGGGGCGTGTTGCATATCGTGAAGAACTACACCGGCGACGTGATGAACTTCGAGCTCGCCGCCGACCTCTGCCGCGCCGATGGCGTGGAAGTGGAAAGCGTGATCATCGACGACGACGTGGCGGTGAAGGACAGTACCTGGACCGCCGGACGCCGCGGCGTGGGGGCGACCGTGCTCGCCGAGAAAATTTGCGGAGCTGCGGCCGAGGCGGGTGCATCGCTGGCGGAAGTGCGCGACCTTTGCAAGAAGGTCAATGCCCAGGGCCGGAGCATGGGCATGGCGCTTACCTCCTGTACCGTGCCGCATGCGGGCAAGCCCACCTTCGCGATTGGTGAGGATGAAATGGAAATGGGCGTGGGCATTCACGGCGAGCCCGGGCGCGAACGGATGAAGCTCAAGCCGGTCGATGAAATCGTGGAGATGCTCATGGAGCCGATCATTGCCGACCTGCCCTACCACTCGGGGGATGAAGTGCTCCTGTTCGTCAACGGCATGGGCGGCACGCCGCTCATCGAGCTCTACCTCGTTTATCGCAAGGCCGCGGAAATCGCCAAAGCCGCCGGGCTCAATGTGACGCGCCGGCTCGTTGGTCCCTACATCACCAGCCTGGAGATGGCGGGCACTTCCATCACGCTGCTCAAGCTCGACGACCAGCTCGCCAAGCTCTGGGATGCGCCGGTGCATACGCCGGCTCTGCGCTGGGGGGCCTAGCCATGAGCACCATGACCGCAATCTTTTCCTCTCAAATCATCCAGTGGCTCGACCAGTGCGCCGCCGTCTTCGATCGTGAAAAGGACCGGCTCACCCAGCTCGACTCGGATATCGGTGACGGCGACCATGGCGCCAATATGGCGCGCGGCTTCGCTGCCGTGAAAGGCAAGCTGCCCACGGTCGAAGGCAAGGACATCGGCACCATCTTCAAGACGGTGGCGATGACGCTGATTTCCACCGTCGGCGGAGCGAGCGGTCCGCTCTATGGTACGTTTTTCCTGCAAGCCGCCACCGGGGCGAATGGGAAGAACGAGTTGTCCGGTTCCGAATTCGCCGCCTGCTTCGACGCGGGTGTGAAAGGGCTGATGGCGCGTGGAAAAGCCGTCCCCGGCGACAAGACGATGGTGGATGCCCTGGTGCCGGCCACGGAATCATTCCAGGCCAGCGGGGACGAGGCGCTTGAAACCTCGTTGCCGAAGGCGATTGATGCCGTGCGCAAGGGTGCGGAATCTACCATCCCGTTGGTGGCTCGAAAAGGGCGCGCCAGCTATCTTGGCGAGCGCAGTGCCGGGCATCTTGACCCCGGGGCGGCCTCGTCCGTGCTGCTGCTGGAAACCCTCGCGTCCACCCTTGGCCTTCATCATTAAGTCTTACCCGTTGTCGTAATTATGGTTGGTATCGTCATTGTCTCTCATAGCCGCCCGCTCGCGGTGGCTGTCCAAAATCTCGTGCATGCCATGACGGGCGATGGCCTTCCGCTGGCGATTGCCGCCGGGGCCGGAGACGACCGTTCGGATTTGGGGACGGATGCCGTGGAGATCATGGAGGCAATTCAGTCGGTGATGAGCGACCAGGGCGTGCTTGTCCTGATGGATATGGGCAGCGCGATCCTCAGTGCGGAAACCGCGCTGGATTTTCTGGAGGAGGCGCAGCGTGCGAAGGTGCGGATCTGCTCCGCGCCGCTGGTGGAGGGTGCGGTCGCGGCTGGTGTGACCGCGAATCTGGGACAGTCCCTGGAGGATGTCGCGCGAGAGGCGCAACAATCGTTGCGGCTCAAGAGCCACCATTTGCACGAGAACGAGCCCCCGGCTGCGCCGCCTGCGCCGGTGGCTACTGCTACGGGTAACTCGATCACGATTACGATCAAGAATCCCCACGGGTTGCACGCCCGGCCTGCCGCGCGTTTCATCAAGGAGTGCGGACGTTTTGGCGCGGAGATTGTGGTGGAAAATCTCACCCGCCATCGCGGCCCGGTTCCGGCCAAAAGCATGGCCGCGCTGGCTTCGCTGGAAATCCTGCACGGCCACGAAATCCGGATCAGTGCGAAAGGAGCGGATGCCGCCGCGGCGCTGCAAGCCATCAAAGGACTGGCCGACGATCAGTTCGGCGAAGCGAACGCCGTCGCCCACGAGCCGGTGCTCAATGTGGTGACGAAAGATGGAAAACCGGGCGCCGTTCCTGTCTCGGCCGGGATTGCCATCGGCCCGGTGCACGTGATGAAGAAGGCAGCCTTCGAGGTCCCGCAACATCTGGTCGAGAACGTCGAGGCGGAGGCCGCCCATTTGAAGGCGGCGATTGCCTCGGCCCGCGTCACCTTGCTGAACGAAGCCCGCCGGATCAAAGACCGCGCGGATACCCAGACCGCCGAGATCTTCGAAGCCCAGGCGCTGGTACTCGACGATCCCGATTTGCTGGGCCGTGTCTTCGCCTCTATTGCTCATGAGAAACTGAACGCGGCCCGGGCGTGGGATCAGAGCTTGAAAAAGCTGGAGGAGCAGTATCGTGCCCTTTCCGACGAGTATCTACGCCAGCGCGCGGCCGATGTGGTGGATGCTGGCGGGCGCGTGCTGAGTGAACTCGGGCTGCACGCCAAAGGGGAAGTGATTCCAAAGAATTGCGTGCTGGTGGCCGATGATTTGCTGCCCGCCGAAGTTACCCAGCTCAGCGCGGGCCGCGTGGCCGGAGTGGTGCTGCTCGACGGCGGCCGCACTTCGCACAGCTCGATCCTGCTCCGCATGCTGGGCATTCCCGCCATCGCGCAGGGGCGATCATTTTTCAATGCCGAACAGCCCCCGCGCGTGCTGGCTTTCAACGGTGGCAGTGGCGAGTGCTGGGCCGACCCGGTGCCGGAGAAGCTGACGGAACTGCGCCGCCGGCAGAAAGCGCAGCAGGAGGAGCACGCGCGCGAAATCAAGTTTGCCAGCGAACCGGCGGTGACCCTGGAGGGCCATCGGGTGGAAGTGTTTGCCAACGTCACCACCGAGGAGGAGGCGCATGCGGCTTTGCAGGCGGGCGCCGAAGGCGTAGGACTGCTGCGCACGGAATTTCTCTTCCTCGAGCGCCAGTCACCGCCCGATGAAGATGAACAATATCGTGCGGTGCGTCCGGTGGTGGAGGCAATGAGCGGAAAGCCGGTGGTGGTACGAACGCTCGATGCGGGCGGCGACAAGGAGCTGGGCTATCTGGGCCTGGCCCGCGAGGCCAATCCATTTTTAGGAGTACGCGGTTTGCGGGTGTGTCTGCAACAGCCGGCCTTGTTTCACACCCAGCTTCGGGCGTTGCTTCGGGCCGGAAGTAAACACGACTTGCAGATTTTGTTTCCAATGGTGGCCGAACCGGCGGAATTCCGCCAGGCGAAGGCCGCCGTGCAGGCGGCCCATGATGAATTGCGACGCGGGGGTGTTCCGCATGCCTGGCCGGTGAAGCTGGGGGCGATGATCGAGATTCCTTCCGCCGCCATGCTGGCGGAGCCGCTGGCCGAGCTCGCCGATTTCTTCAGCGTCGGTACCAACGATCTTACGCAATACACCCTCGCGGCGGATCGTGGAAACCCGCAACTGGGCGATTTTCAAGATGCGCTGCATCCTGCCGTATTGCTGCTGATCCAGCGTCTCGTGGAGGCGGCGCATCGAAAAGGGAAACCAGTGGCCGTTTGTGGCGAGGCCGCAGCCGATCCTCATGCGGCCCTTGTGCTGGCCGGACTTGGGGTCGATGAATTGAGCATGGCACCGGGAGCGATCCCGAAGATCAAGGCCGCATTGAGACGGGTGAATTTTGCGGACCTGCAACAGCTCGCGAAGCGAGTGCTGAAGCTCCACGGCGCGGCGGATGCGCGGGCGGTCGTCTCCGGATTTTTCGACAACTACGCGGCGGTTCAAACCTCGGCTGCGTAAATCGCCTGCGGCCGTCCGTCCAGTTCCACCACGGTGCGTTCCACCGTCTTGCGGAAATCGAGCGGCGTCTTGAGCGCGATCTGTTTGAAAACGCGGCTGAAATAGCCGGGATTCTCGAAGCCGACCGCGAAGGCAATTTCCGACACCGTCATCGGCGTGTTGCGCAGCATTTCCATCGAGGCTTTGATCCGCTCGTTGTTGATGTAGGTGGTAAGCCGCCGGCCGGTCTCGCGGTGGAAGAGGTTCGAAAGATAATCGGGCGAGCAGTGCAGCAGGCTCGCCAGCCATTTCACGCTCAGGCTGGCATCGCCGAGATGTTCCTGCACCTGGCGTTTCACCTGCGAGATTTTGAGCCGTTCCACCGGCGGCGCATGGGCCAGGCGGCGTACGGTGAGTTCCAGGGTGCTCAGGCAGGCCATCAGGAATCCCTTCAGCCCCAGCGTATGCCCGGCGGGCGTGCCGTGGAAGAGTTCCGCCGCTTCTTCGAGATACTGGACGAGTTGCTGGTATTTCGGCGTGTCGAAATATTCCGTGCGCTGCTCGAGCGAGGATTTGGTGACCGCCACCTGGTGCTGCACGCACACCGTCTGGTTGTAGATGCTGACCACGAGATTCTCGAAGGGCACGCGCTTTTCCGGCAGCGGTTCCTCGCGATGAGGAATGCCCGCCGGGATGATCGCCATTTCCCCCGGTTCCAGCGTAAATTGCTCGTGGATGAATTCGAAGCGGCTGCGGGCCTTGAGTGCAATGACCAGCTCGGGCGTGAAATGAAAGTGCAGCCCGGGATGCTCCATCACATGATCGCGCAGCTGCGGCACATGGAGAGTGAATTGCGAGGCATTCACTTTCCGGAGCTGGTCCAGAAATGTCTCCGCACACCAGGACGACGGATCGTCGGGCAGCTCGGAACTGGTCGGGAGGTGGTTCACGCCGCCGAAAACAAAAGTCCGAATTCGAATCCGCGCAACTGCAATTACGATCTATTTACCTTCCGCTAATGAGCCGTTTACTTGCGGGCCAGCGAGGTATTGCGGATCGGTAAGCGTCTTCAGAAAGGCCACCAGCGCCCGCTTGTCGGCGTCGCTGAGTTGCAGACCCGCGGCGGGATGCTTCGCCAGATTCGGGTCGAGCGTGTCGGTGCGATGCACGCCGCGGTTATAATGCTCGACTACCTCCTCCAGCGTCTTGAACCGGCCATCGTGCATGTAGGGCGCAGTCAACGCCACGTTGCGCAGCGAGGGCGTGGCGAATTTTCCATTGTCGGATGGTTCCCGTGTAATCGCCCCGCGACCCAGATCGGCGAGCGGCAGGTCGTCGAGGCCGTTGTTGTGAAACTGATGGTCGGTGAACAGCGGCCCGCCGTGGCAGTGAAAGCAATCCGCGCCGTATTGCCGCGTGCGGGGATCGTATTCAGTCGTGAAGAGTTGCAGGCCGTGTTTCTCCTCGTCGGTGAATTGCGCCTGCCCCCGGAGCGCGCGGTCGAACTTGGAATCGAACGAAGTGAGCGTGAGCACGTATTGCTCCAGCGCCAGCGAGATGCGGCCCACGCTGATTTCCGGCGTGCCGTAAGCGGCAGTGAACAGCGCCGCGTATTCCGGCTTCGCGGCGACATTTTGCACCATCTGCCCCAGCGTGGTGTCCATTTCCCGGTGATCGCGAATGGGAAGCAACGACTGGATGCGCAGCGACGGCGCGCGCCCGTCCCAGAAAAACTCGCTCTTCCACGCCAGATTGAAGAGCGGCATCGCATTCCGCCGCCCCACCCGGTTGTCCACCCCGTGACTGAGCGGTCGCGGCTCCGCGAAAGCGTAGTCCGCTTGATGGCAGGTGGAGCAGGAGACCGTGTGCGTGCGGGAGAGCGCATCGTCGTGAAACAATTTGTCCCCGAGCGTCACGCGTTCGACGATGAGCGGATTGTCGCGCGGCAACTCGGGAATGGGAAAGCTCGCGCTCATCTTGAACGCATACGGCGTATAAGTGGGCGGCAGGTAGAGGGGCTTGAGCGGGCTGGGCTGGCTGATCTGCGGCAGCATTGAAGTCACGGCGACCAGCCGGAAGGCGGTGGGCAGATTTCCCGCCAGCGCAGTCGCCACCGGATCGCCGTCGCGGGAGTGCGTGGACACGCCATCGCGGGCAAACGAAAGCGGATGCGGCGCATTGAGCAAAGTCGCGACATCCAGGTTCACCGTCACGGCTGCGTCGTGGGTGAGATCGAGCGGGGCGGCGAGATTGATCCGGGTGCGATTGGCGTCGTGGGCGAGGTGATAGACATACCCGCCGGGCTGTTCGTTGCCATTGCGAAACAGGCCTTCCAGCGCGACGAAGATGTAGTTGCCCTGCCAGCTCCAGTGCAGGCCGTTGCGCTCGGGATTCAGGGGATCGTTGGGCGCGAGCTTGCTGGTATCCGCGGTATTGGTTTTCGCATCCAGCCCCACGTCGAAGCGGAGGGTGAGATAATTCCCCGGCGGAACATTGGGCAGCCGGGCAATGGTCCGGTGCTGGTCTTCACTCATCCACGCGACCTGCCCCGGGAGCTCCTGCCAGGTGCCGTCGCTTTTTTGCAGGGCAAAGCCGCTGAGCAGATAGCTCAGGCGGGTGACGGAAAGCGTCTCGTGCGCCGAGTTCTGGTAGCGCAGCGAATCGAGCGCCAGCGGCTCACCGGCAAAGGTGTGCTGCATCTGCAATTGCAGTGTGACGCTGCGCGCGGGAATGGCTCCCCAGAGCAGGAATAGAAAGGCCAGGCAACGCAGGGAGATCATGACGGGTGGTGGTTAATATCTGCGACGGCGAAGAAAGAGCGCTGCCGTCATGAACAACGCGCCCGACGATGGCTCCGGCACCACATAGAGCATGCCGGTGCCCGCATTGAAGTTCCAGGTGAGCCCGCCGCTGGTGCCAGTCCAGAGGCCATTGCCATAGGTGAGGCTGCCGCTGTAGAGACCTGCCAGCGTGACACTGTCGAGCGAACCGCTCAATGAGTTCGCACTGAAGAGTTGCATGCTCGTTCCGGCGGTCAGCGCGCCACTCAGGTTCAGCACCAGATCGGTATTGTTGAAGGCCAGCGTCCCGGCTCCGATGAGGCTCCCATGGCTCGCACTGCTTTGAATATTCACCACCGTATTGCTCGTGCTGCCGAGCGTGATGATCGCGGCGGAATTTGCCGTCACCGTGCCGCTGAGAGACAGCCCGCTGTCGAAGTTCAAATCATTCGCAAAGCCCGTGATGGTTGTGCCCGTGAGATTCACGAACAGCGAGAAGTTCACCGCATAGTTGGACGAGCCCGTGAGACTGCTGGTGATCGTCAACTGTTCCACTCCGGCATTCGTGATCTCCAGGTCTCCCGTCAGCCCCGAGGCGAAGGTGAGCGCCGTGACGATGTTCGTCAGTGTTCCCGTATCCACGCCGATAACGCTGTCCGTCGGTTGCGTGGAAATAACCGCCGTGTCGCTGCTCCAGTTCTTGCTGTCCGACCACGAGGAATCCGCGCCGGTGTTGACCCAATTGGTGGTGCCAGCTCTGGCGGAAGCACCGGCGAGCACCGCGAAAGCGAAGAGAACAAAGGTTTTCATGAGAAAGAAAATCAAGGGGTGTACGGCAGGCTCACCGGCAGGAAGGAAGCACTGCCGGTGGCCTTGGTGCGTTTGGTGAAAACGAGCGCGCTTCCCGCCGGAATGACGGTCGAGTCCTGGACTCCGCTGCCGCCGACCAGCTGCCAGCTACCGGTGCTGAGCTTGTAGTAGGTATTCCAGGTGGAGGTGCTGGCGTTATAAATCGAGACCGTGTCCGAGTTGAACGCACTCGTTCCCTGCTTCCAATTGCTGCCGAGGCTGAGCTGGGAAAGGGGGAGATCCGCCGGCAGGCCGCTGCTGTAATACCGCGGAATGCTGCCGCCGGTGGTTTTCACCAGCGGGGCGACGGTGGGAATCACGCCCAATACGATGAATTGCGCCGCCACGTGACCCGCCGCCCGGGAGATGGCGAGGGTGGCATTGGGCGGCAGCGGCAGGTTGGTTGCGTTGGTGCCGTCAAACTTCTGCCAGGAACCGGCACTCGTGTTGAAAGAATACTGCTCGAACTGATTCGTCTGCCAGTGCCACAGAAACACCGTATCCGGCGTGCCGGTGACGGTGAGGGGAATCGTCGCGGTGCTGCTGCCGAAAAAGCTGCTGAAGGTATAGCCCGGGAAAATCTCGAAGGTATCGCTGGTGGAGAGCGCAAAGCCACTCGTAGTGAGGCTGGTCGTCTGCGGCGAATCGTCGGTGGTATCGACCGTGAGCTGCGTGGTGGTGTTGGCGGTGATGCGCAGGATTCGGCCGGTCTCGGCACCGCTTTTCACGATCACGTAATAAGGAGTCGTCCCTGCAAAGCCGCCTGCGGTCCAGCTCGCGATGTCCACGGTGATCGTGCTGTCCCCCACCGCCGTGGGGCTGCCGCTGAAGACGGCGGCGGATTTCAACGGCACGCTGATGCAGCTCATGGTCGCCGTGGTGGTCGCGGCGAAGGTGTAGCTCATGAAGCCCACAGTGGTGGTGGGATTGGTGGCGAAGACTCGATGGGAGGCGCTGGCCAGGAGACAGAGGAGGATGAATTGGGGAAGTTTCATGGCGGGCTCAGTTCACGGTGAAGCCGCTGGTGAAGGACCAGGTGTGGGTGTTGAACACGACGTTGAGCGTATAAACCCCGGTGGTCGCCGTGCTGGGAATGCTGAAGACGGCGTAGATCGTGCCGGTGCTGCTGTCGCGCGAGGAAGAGCTCGCAGTGATTGTCGTCGCGCCGCTTTTTGTCAGCGTGATGCTGGTAGGCGGGTTGGACGCGGCCGGGGGCGCCGGAACATACGAGCTGTTCATCGTGATCGTCAGCGCAATCTTCGTTCCCGCGCTGGCGCTGTTGGGCGAGAGCGATGCGACTCCCTGTGTGGTGCTGGTGCTCGTGCCGGCGGAACTGGTCGCGTCCGTGGTGGTGAGGTCGTGACTGGCGAGCGCCGTGCGGGTGACCTTGTAGAAGCGCTTGGTGGCGGAGGTGGCCCCGCCGCTTTCCACATAGCTTGTGGAGACATCGTTGGTGGTGGCCGCCTGCGAACTGGTGAGGGTGGACCAGCTCGCGCTGGTGAGATCATTGGTGGCCTGCACCTGATAGGTGCCGCCCTCCGTGCTGCTCCAGGTGATGGTCACGTTCCCGGAGGTGGTATTGATATTCGAGACGCTGGCCACTTCCTGCGCGTTTTCGCCACCGGCGAAATAGCTCGTCACCGTCTCGGGGACGGCGGTCTTGATTCCACCGGTGACGTTGCCGTAGAAGGCGCGTCCAATGTTGTTCGGAAAGACCGGGGTGCCACTGGTGTCGATGCTCACGAAGTAAGCGTAGGTGCCATTGGGAAACTCCGGCGTCACGCAGTAGCGGCCGTTATACACATCCAGGTCGAAATCCGTTCCCTGCACTTTGCCCAGATCGCCGAGATACAGGTAATCCTCCATATAACGTCCAAGCGGATAGGTGGTGGAGACATTCGGCCCGCTCTGGCTGGCGCTCACGCCGTAAAGCCGTTGCGCCCAGGCGGGGATGGTCGTGCGGCCGGTGCTGGTGAGATTGTCGGAGCCGTTGGTGCCGTCGCGAAGTTGGTAGCCACAGATCATCCGGCGCACGCCGCTCGTGGCATCGAGGGCACTGCTGTAGCCGTAGGGGCCGTAAACCGGATACCCATCCGCCACCCAGCCCAGAATGGGCGAGTGCTTCGTCGGGGTGGTGGTGGACTCGGTATAAGCCTTGGTCGAGGAATTGAAATCCACGTGATCGCCCAACTGGTAGCGGAGGGCGATTGGATTGGCGTGATAATGGTAGGTGCCGCTCTGGTCCTGATGCGCGTAGCCGGGATCGAACGTCGCCCCTTCGTTCTTATACGCCTCGCGATTCCAATAGCCGGTGCCGCTGCTGCTTTCCGTGCTGCCGGTCCATACGTAGCCATCGCGGGAATCGTACATCGCCACCCCATCCACGAAATAGCCGATTGCTCCCAGCGTGGTGAGGGTCTTCGAGGTGGGCGCGGTGGTGAGCGTGGAGGTGCGGGGAATACGATAGAGCACATCCTGGTTGATCGGATCGTTGGGGAAGGAGCTGGTGTGGGCGGAGTTGCCGTACCACGGGCCCATAATGTGCGAGGCCATGCCAGTGGTGCGGAGGTAAATCCATGAGCTGGAATAGTAGATGTCCTGGACTCCGGCATAGGCGGGGAGGCTCTGGGTCTGCGTGCCATTGGTCCACGTGGTGACACTGGTGCCGGAGGTCTTGTTTGCATCGGAGGTGTAGATGCGGGCGTATTTGGTGGAATACGTTTCCAGCCACGAGGAAAGCTGGGGATCGGCCTTTGCGCCGGTGGCCAGGCCAAACAGCAAAGCAACGACGGAGACTGGGAGGATGGCTTTCATGGCAGGCTCAGGCCGCTTGCAGATTTTCTTGAGGAGTTGCGGCGCTTTCCCGGCGCATCGCGTTCACTGCCGCGGTGAGCTCCGCAATATCGAAGGGTTTACCCAGCATCCGGCGAATGCCCGCCCGACGGAGATTTTCGGCATCGACCTGCTCTTTGCGGCCGGTGATGAGGAGGATCTTGATTTCCGGTTTCAGCACCCGGGCGCGGGCCGCCAGCTCCAGTCCGTTGATCTCCGGCATGTCCAGATCGGTCACGATCAGTTCGTAATCGTGGGCATGGGCCTGGAATGCTTCCATTGCCTCCCACGGGGACTGGTATTCTTCCACCTCGGCCAGCGTCATCCGGCGCAGGACCATCGCGACTAGGCGGGAAATATGCGGATTGTCATCCACCACCAGCCAGCGTGGACGAAGAGAAGGCGGATTGAAGGAGGCGAGTGGGTCGTTCATGGCCGCAGCGTGCCATGGCGAAGATTAAGCCATCGTGAAGGCCGCCGGATTTTCCCCGAAAATCTTCTTCATCGTAGCTTAATCGAGGGCGTGGTAGAAACGCTTCATCCATGCGCCTCCTCATTGTCGAAGATGAACCCGATTTCCTGCGCACGCTTGCCCAGTCGCTGCGGGAGGAGGGCTACGCCGTGGATACGGCGGGCGATGGTGAGGACGGGCTCTACAAGGCGGTGGAGGTGAATTACGACGCCATCATCCTCGATGTGATGCTGCCCGAGTTCGACGGTTTCGAATTGCTCCGCCGCCTGCGAAAAACGAAAACCACCCCGGTGCTGATGCTGACCGCCCGGGTGAAGGTGAATGACCGCATTCACGGTCTCGATACCGGGGCGGACGATTATCTGGCGAAGCCGGTGGATCTCAACGAACTCGCCGCCCGCGTGCGTGCGTTGATTCGGCGGGCGAATGGAAACGCGAGCCCGCTGGTGACGATCGGCGGGGTGGAGGTGGATACCGCCGCCCGCACCGCCACGCTGCACGGCGAGCCGGTCGTGCTCACCGCGCGGGAATACTCGCTGCTGGAGTTTCTTGTGCAGCGCCGCGCCAAGATCGTCACCCGCACCCAGCTTTACGAGCACCTGCACGACGAAAACGACTCGCCCCTTTCTAATCTGGTGGATGTGCACGTCTTCAATCTCCGCAAAAAACTGGGTGCCGATTTTATCGTCACCCATCGCGGGCAGGGCTACAGCGTCGGCTTATGAACTGGTTTCCCCATTCCCTGCGCTGGCGGATTCAGTTGTGGCACGGCCTGCTGTTGCTGGTCGTGATCGTGGCGTTTTGCTTTGCCAGCTACCGGTTGCAACGCGAGGAGACGATCCGCCATGCCGATGGCGAGCTCGATCTGCGGCTCACCGCGCTGACCAACGCGCTCCAGCAAGGCGGGCGACAGGCCCAGGGCGGCGGCCCGCCGAATCCGGCCCAGGATGGTGCGCCCGGCGAACCTCCGCCCCCCGGGGCGCCCGCGCCCGGTGGACCGCCCACGCTGCCGCGGAGCTTCCAGTCGGCGGAATTGACCAGTCTCTTTGATCTGAAGGATCCGAATCCATTTTACTACGTCGTATGGTCGCGCCGGGGCGAAGTGCTGGGAGGCGCGGATGCCGATTTCGACCGCATTCCACGTCCGGCGACGGAACACCGTGGCTTGACCCGGATCACGCGCGATCGACCGGGAGTGCGCGAGCTGTATGTAGTGACGCCGCCGGGCGAGTGCCTGCTGGTGGGGCGTTCGGTTCGTCCGATTGACCGCGAGTTGAACCACACGCTGCTGCGTTTCATCGCCCTCGGTTCCGCCGTGCTGGGATTGGGATGGGCCGGGGGCTGGTGGCTCAGTTCACGGGCGATCCGGCCGATCGCGGATATCAGCCACGCGGCGACGCGGATTGCCACGGGCCAGTTGTCGGAGCGTATCCACACCGATGAAGGCGCCGGGGAGCTCGGCGAACTGGCCCGGGTGCTCAACGATACTTTTGCGCGGCTCGAGGCCGCTTTTGCCGAGCAGGCCCGGTTTACTTCCGATGCCGCGCACGAATTGCGCACACCGGTTTCGGTGATCCTCGCGCAGACGCAACTCGCGCTTTCCCGCCCGCGCAGTTCGGCGGAATACGTGGAGACGATTGAGACGGTGCAGCGCTCCGCGCAGCGCATGCAGGGGCTGATGGAGTCGCTGCTCACCCTCGCGTGCCTGGATGCCCATTCCGAGCCCCTGCAACGGCAGCCCTGCGATCTTGCGGTCCTGGCGGTCGAACATCTTGATCTGATCCGTCCCCTCGCGCAGGAGCGGGGGATTCCACTGCACGCGGATTGCCTGCCCGCCGTGGGGGGGGTGGATCCGGATCGCATCGGCCAGATTCTCGACAATCTGCTCACCAACGCCGTGAAATACAGCCGCCCCGGTGATGAAGTGCGGGTAAACACCGCCACGGAAAACGGAAGTGTGATCGTGCGGATCGCCGACAACGGGCCGGGAATTGCCCCGGAGCATTTGCCGCATCTCTTCGAGCGCTTCTATCGCGCCGACCGTTCGCGCAACCGCTCCACGGGCGGGGCCGGGCTTGGGCTCGCGATTTGCAAGAGCCTCGCCGAAGCCCATGGCGGCACCATCGGAGTGGAAAGCGAAGTGGGGAGCGGGACGGTATTCACGGTCAAGATTCCGACCGGAACTGCCCGCTGAGGCCCCGAAAAAATGGCGGGGCGGGAATAAAAGGGCGGGATGCACCCTCTCATCTTCGAAGCGCCTGCGATTCCCTTCGCGGGATTGAGCTTCGGAAACATCCCAAGTGGATCAAACCTAGCAAACCCTATGAATATCATGACCAAACTCCCCCTCATCGTTGCCGCTTGCGCAACCCTCGGAACCACCGCCGCCCTGGCCGACAGCCCGGAACTGCAAAACCGCCTGGCGTTGAATCGTCAGCTCGCAGCCAGCAGTCAATCCTCCATGACCGTGGCCCTCTATGCCGGCCAGCACGGCCTCGGACAGCGCGCCAGCATGGAGCAATGCAAGAGCCGAACTCAGATGCGCTATGACGCCCACGGCCAGTTGCACGTGGAGTCCGTTTCCTGCAACGAATAGCCCGGATTTCCGCTCCGATCGTTCGCAAGTCTCCCCGTTGCTCGTCAAGAAGCGGGGAGACTTGTTTTTCCATTGCGTTGTAGAAATCACCTTGGCTGTAGCGGCGGTCTATGAGCGTCACCAGAGTGGCTGCTCTATCGAAACAACAGCGACGGTCATGGGCCGACGCTACAGTCGGCTCGTTCCGCTTCTCGTGCCCAGACTCTGTCTGGGTACGCAATTCTCTGTGAGGCTCCTGCCTCGTGCTCCCACGCCCGCACCGGCTCTTTTTCCATCCGTGGCCATGCGCGCCTCCGCGGTTTGACGCATCTCTCGCCCAAACCGCCATCAACCCAACCGCACCTTAGATAAGAACCACCTCAAAATTTACTCACGTGCAAACTCGAACTTGCAAAGTTCCATAGGGGTTATGGCATCGTCGAATCGTTACATCTTTTGAAGAGCCGCCAAGGTCGTCCGCACATCCTCCAGCGAACCTACCGCTACGAAGACATGGCAATTGAAATCGCCCGATAAGCCAGCCGGGTTTTGCAAACGGAAAACGCAGTTCCATTTCACCACTCGAAAGTCTTTTTTCATATTCCAGTGGCCATAACTTGGTCCGCGCGCATCGTGCGGCGCTTCCGAGTCCCGGGAAAAAACGCCCATGGCGTACTTTCCATCGGCGGTGGAAAAGACCAGCGGAAGCGCTTGCTCGCCGGGTCCATCATCGACCGGGGCAAGCTTCCCGGGTTTCGCATCAAAGACTTGAAATTGATCGAACTCCGGCGGCATATAACCGGTCACGGCTTCGATCACGCAGCGCGTGTTGCGGTCCCCGGCGGCGAGAGAAACCGTGACTTGGTAGTCGATGGCGTGCGGCAAATTCTTGCAGCCGATCACCACCCGTTTGCGCAGCCGATCATCGGAAAGAATGGTTTTGTTGCGTGCCGGTTTCCCGCCGGAAGTCTGGTTCGGATTTAACCAGAAAGCGGGCTGGCTGAAGGTCTCAAGTTGATTCCCGCGAGCCTGGATTTCCAGCAATTGACTCGACGAGGTGGCGCTGCGGTCGTCATCAAGCGAGCCCGCTTCCGTCGGGTTGAACGTCTCGTCAGCGATGGGCTCTACCCCCGCGTTGCCATTCCAACATGTCTGTAATCCCCGGCCGTGGTCATCGTGATCAATGAACTCCTTCCCACCCCATTGCAATGACTCAATCGCCCCGGTCGTCCGCGAGGTGGTCTTGATTACAATCTCCGATTCTCCGGCTGACGCTCGAATGACCGCGTCGCCGCTAACCACCGGTGCCCCCGCCAGCGCGCTCGGCAACATGAAAAAAAGGATGGAGCAGCCGATGCCGACGTAAGTCAAAACAGTCTCGCCGGTGATGACGCGCTTCGATAACTCCGCTGTGTGGTTTTGCATTTGGTCCTGAGTTATAATCAATTTCTGAGGGGTAACTGCTCAACGATGCCCGGACTTTATGGCTGCCGGAAGACCGGCGGCCGCAGGTGGCGGGGTTGAAAGAGGAGGGGTGGTTGCCGGTTGAATTTAGGTGCGGGTTGTTTCGGTGAAGGGACAGGGCCGCAGGTCGGGGAAACGGGCTCGTCCAGAGGACCGCCCACACGGCTTTTCTCAATGAGAAACAGCAACCACACCATGAAAGGCATCAAACTCCTTTTCGGGCTCGATGTCCACAAAGACTCCATCACGATTGCCATCGTGGAGGCGGCGCGAAGAAGGTTCCATCCTGACCTTTCCACACCATACCGCCCTTCCAACCGGTCTAAAGTTCATAACACGCCCCAGTTTACGAACGCCAAAGGCGTTCTGCCTCAAAGCCCGGGGTTGCGCGCCTGCGCAACCCCGGGAGTCAATCAACAAAAACCTCCCAACCGCAACGCGGTTGTGGCCGAGTAAGGAGCATCGAACGCCCCGACGGGCCACAACCGCGGTGCGGGCGATTTTGATCGGTGGGTTTTCCCAGGGTTGCGCAGCGCGCAACCCTGGGCTTTGGGACACAATCCCGTTGGAATTGTGGAATTTGAAATCGAACTGATAGGGGAGGGCATCCAATGGCCTGCCTCCACCTCACTTTCGAGAGAGGCTCTAAAACAGCTTACTCGGCTGCCGCGGCCGGGGCCTTTGCGGCTTTCTTCGCCGGGGCCTTTTTCTCGCGGGGCTCAAACTCAAAGCCCACCTTGTTGCCTTCCAGCTTGAGGAAGGCGGAAAAAGGGCGGCCTTTCTTCGAGATGAATTTGGGAATGAGATCGGTCTTGCCTTCGCGGAAAAGCTTCAGCGCCTGGGCGGGGGGGATTTCCTTTTGCAGGATCGTCTTGCCCATGCGCACGGGCTTGGCCTTGACGTCGGTGGGGACGAAGATGAAGGCGTTGTCGGTTTCTTTCACGACGCCGCCCGTGGCCTCGCCGATGACTGGGGCATTGTCGAGATCGGCCTTGGCGCCCTCGCCAGAGGCAGGCTTGTCGAACTCGAAGGTCACGCGCCATTCCTTGCCGCCTTTCTCCTCGTTCTCGACCTCGCCAATCGTCACCACGGCATCAAAGGTGCGTCCCATCTTGCTGCGGAAACCGGAGAGGGGGCCGACACGGCCTTCGGAGAGGAGCGTCTTCACCTCTTCGCGCTCGAACTCGCGGTCGGCGAGTTTTTTCCAGACGCGCAGGCCGCAGCTTGCGCATTCAAAGGTGCGGTAATCTTCCTTGAACGGGCCGCCGCTGCACTTCGGGCACTTCACTTCGAGCGGCTGGTAGTCGCCCTGGATCTCGGTGCCGGTGAAGCTCTTCACCTTCGCCACCAGATCGTTGGTGAGCCCGCGAATCTGCTGCATGAATTCGTCGCGGCCCAGCTTGCCGCGTTCCATCTGCTTCAGCTTCGATTCCCATTCGCCGGTGAGCTCCGGCTTGCAGAGCACCTCGGCATGCAGGTTGCGCAACAGGGTGATGAGGGAAATGCCTTTCGCCAGCGCGATGAGGTCGCGGCCCTGGCGGTCGATGTAACCTTCGAAAATGAGCCCTTCGATGATGGACGCCCGGGTCGCCGGCGTGCCGAGCCCTTTTTCGCTCATCGCCTCGCGGAGTTCCTCGTCATCAATCAACTTGCCCGCGCCTTCCATGGCGGAGAGCAGTGTCGCTTCCGAGTAACGGGCCGGGGGCTTGGTGATGTTTTCCTTGATCTCGATGGCCTGGGTTTGCGCGCTTTCGCCCGCCCGGACGGCAGTGATCGCCTTGTCGTTCTCGCCGCTGCCTTCCGCCTCGCGTCCATAGACGGCCAGCCAGCCCGGATCCACAATGATGCGGCCATCGGTCTTGAACGCCTCGCCTTCCACGCGGGTGATGCGAGTTGTCACCTCGAACTGCGCGGCCGGATAGAACACCGCGATAAAGCGGCGCGCCACCATGTCGAAAATCTTCTGCTCCGCATCGTCGAGGCTCTTCGGCGCCTGGCCGGTCGGGACGATCGCAAAGTGGTCGCTCACCTTTGCATTGTCGAAGATGCGCTTGCTCGGGCGCACCCAGCCATTGCTGAGCGCTTTGGTCGCGTGGGCGGCCAGCGTGGAATCGGCAAAGCTGCCGAGCACGTTGCGCGCGGTAGCGAGGTGATCCTCCGGCAGGTAGCGGGAATCCGTTCGCGGATAGGTGAGCGCCTTGTGCTTCTCGTAGAGCGCCTGCGCGATTTGCAGGGTGCGCCGGGCGGAGAAGCTGAAGCGGCTGTTCGCCTCGCGTTGCAGCGTGGTCAGATCGTAGAGCAGGGGAGGGGCCTGGGTCGCCGGCTTTTTCTCCTCTTCCACGATGCCGGTCTTGCCCTCACACTTCGCCTTGATTGCATCGGCCTTCTCACGATCCCAGATCCGTTCCGCGCGGGCATCATCATCGCCATTGCGCTTGAACTTCTCATCGAACCAGCGGCCGCGATAGCTTCCGGCGCTCACGCCGAAATCGCCATGCACTTCGAAATAGGGCCGGGGCTGAAAACCGCGAATCTTTTCCTCGCGCTCGACCAGAATCGCCAGGGTCGGCGTCTGCACCCGCCCGGCGGTCGTCTTCTGGAAGCCGCCGATGCGGGAATTGAATGCAGTGAGCGCACGGGTAGAGTTGATCCCCACCAGCCAGTCACTCTCCGAGCGCGAGGTCGCCGCATCGGCCAGCGGGCGCATTTCCTCGTCGGAGCGCAGGCGGGTGAAGGCATCGCGGATTGCCTGCGGGGTCATGGATTGCAGCCAGAGGCGTTTCACCGGCTTGTTCGTGCCGGTGATGCGGGTCAGGTTGCGAAAGATCAGTTCCCCTTCGCGCCCGGCGTCACAGGCATTGATCAGCTCGGTCACTTCCTTGCTCTTGATCAGACGCTTGAGCAGGTTGAAGCGGGTCTCGGTCTTCTCAATCGGACGGAGGGCAAACTCATGTGGGAGAACTGGCAGGTTTTCGAGATTCCACTTCCCGCGCTTGGGCTCGACGCCCTCTGGCGCGCAGATTTCCACCAGATGGCCGATGGCCGAGGAAATGATGGTGCTCTCGTTCTCAAAATAGTCGCCATTGCGCTCAAACTTGCCCAGGGCGCGAGAGAGGTCGGCGGCTACACTTGGTTTTTCGGCGATGACGAGGCTTTTTCCCATGTTCTATATTCGGGTTCCGTGGGAAACTCGGTGGCCCGGGGCCTCCTTACAGCATCCACAAACGGGTCGGAAAATAGAGAACCCAACGTCCGCGGGCAACAGACATTTTTGGTTAATTACGCAAAACCAGTGTTCAGATAGCTACTGAATCTTTACAAAATGCCTGCCGGGAAGCTGTTTCACGAGCCGTTTAATTTCCAGCCCCAGCAACCCGGAGGACACGATTCCGGTGGGAAGCTGGGTCTTTGCGATGAGGTCGTCGATCGCCATTTCGCCTTCGCCCAGGGCGTCGTAAAGGCGGCGTTCGCTCTCGGGAAGCTCCTGGACGCGCGGGTTGACGTCAGTTGCGGCTGGGGTTTCGTCGAACAGGACGTCGAGATCATCCAAAATGTCCTTGGCGGAGGTCACCAGCTTGGCCCCCTGCTGGATCAGCCGGTTGGTCCCGGCGGAAGAGGGGCGGTCAATCGGCCCCGGCACGGCATAGATCGAGCGGCCCTGTTCCAGGGCTTGATTGGAGGTGATGAGCGCGCCGCTATTCAGCGCCGCCTCCACCACCAGCAGCGCGCGGCTCCATCCGCTCACGATCCGGTTGCGCATCGGAAAGGTCTGCGTGCTCGCCTTCATCTGCATCGGGAATTCGCTCACCACCGCGCCGTTTTGCGCGATCATTTCCGCCAGCGCCGCATTCTCGCGCGGGTAGAGCTGGCTCAAGCCCGAGCCGAGGACCGCGATGGTGCGCCCCTTCGCCGCCAGCGCGCCTTGATGCGCCGCCGTATCGATGCCCCGCGCCAGCCCGCTCACCACGGTCATGCCCGCGTAGGCGAGCTGGAAGGAAAGCTTCTTGGCTGATTCGAGGCCGTAATGCGTGGCCTGTCGTGAACCCACCACTCCCACGCCGTGGCAGTCGCGTTCCTTCAAGTCGCCCCATACATAGAGCACCATCGGCGGGTCGTGGATTTCCTTCAGCGAGGCCGGATATTCCGGCGATTCCTCGGTAATCACGTGCGCGCCGAATTCCTCCACCCGCTTCAATTCCTCCTCCAGCTTCACCGTCTCCTGCCAGCCGGTGATTGCCGCCGCTGTGTCCGGGCCAATGCCCTCCACCGTACGCAATTCATGCGTCTTTGCGAGCAGGATGCGCTCGGGGGTTTCAAATACGCGCAAGAGCCTGCGCAGTCGCACCGGTCCCACGCCGGGGATTAAATTAAGGGCAAGTCGGGCCTCCGTGGAATTCACGAGCCGAAAATAGCGTTCTCTGTGCCGGAAACAATCTGCAAAAATTTTTGCGCGAACCCCTTGCCATGTTCGGAGAAAGCTGCTTTCTTTGCGTCCCTTCGCTACGGCTAAGTAGCTCAGTTGGTAGAGCAGAGGACTGAAAATCCTCGTGTCGGGGGTTCAATTCCCTCCTTAGCCACCATGTCGGTTCTCACTGCATGGTTTCCCTTGGCAAAGTATCGCCGCCAAGGATCGCCAGAGTCTCCCCTACAAGGAAAAGAGAACCAGTGACCAAGGTTTTTGCTCCCGTTTTTTCCACTTCTTTCAGGGCTTTTTCTATGGAATCGGCGCTTTCGCCCTGTCCTCCGGCTTTCTGAGCAATTTGCAGCAACTCTTCGACCGTATGGGTGCGGGGATTGGTGGTGGGGACGAGGAGGAACTTTTGCGCGAGCGGGGCAAGGATGCGGGCCATTTGCGGGACGTCCTTGTCGCGGAGTGCGCTGAAGATGACGAGCGGCTTTTCGGCGCCGAAGACTTCCTGCCAGGTGTGCACGAGGCGGTGCATGGCGGAGGGGTTGTGCGCGCCATCGAGGATGATATTTCCGAGCTGCTGAAATCTTCCGGGCCAGCAAACTTCGGCCAGGCCTTTGGCGACTGCCTCCCGATCCAGCGCAAGGCCGGCCTGGTAGAGCGCGGCGACGGCGAGGGCGGCGTTCAGCTTTTGATGGCTGCCCGCAAGATTCACCGGTGTCTGTGTCCAGGGGGCATCCACGATCGTGAGCTGGCTGTTGACCTGCGTGGCCCGGGTGGCGATCACTTCCATTGCGCCGGGTTGCTGGGGCAGGCTGATGGTGGGGATGCGCGGCTTGATGATGCCCGCTTTTTCCGCGGCTACTTTTTCCAGGGTGTTGCCGAGGATGGCCTGGTGATCGAGATCAATCGCCGTGAGCACGGCGACGGCGGGGGTGACCACGTTCGTGGAATCCAGGCGCCCGCCGAGCCCGGTCTCCAGCACCACGACCTCGGTATCGGCCTGCTGAAACCATTCCAGCGCCAGTGCGGTGGCGATTTCAAAGAAGGTGGGGTGATGCTCCCAGTCCTTCACCTGCTCGCGAATGCGGGTCAATCCGTCGGCGACTTTTTCCGCCGGCATCGACTCGCCATCAACGCGGATGCGTTCCTCGAAGCGCACCAGATGGGGCGAGGTGAAGAGCCCGCTGCGCAGGCCCTGGGCGCGTGCGATGGCGTCTATCATGGCGCACACGGAGCCCTTGCCATTGGTGCCCGCGACGTGAAGAAACTTCGGTCGCTGGGAGTCCACCCCAAGCACATGCAGGAGCCGTTCGATGTTGCTCAAGCCGAGCTTGATCCCGTGCAGCTGCGTGGCATAGAGCCACTCGAGCGCCTCGGCATAATTCATGGCAACGGACGGATGGAGACAACGCGGCGCGAAAAGCTTAGCGCGCGAGATATTCGATGAGCGAGGAAAGCGTTTCCCGCATTTTCTTGCGGTGGACGATCAGGTCGATGAGCCCGTGCTCTTCGAGAAACTCGGAGGTCTGGAAGCCCGGCGGCAGATCCTGGTGGGTCGTCTCTTTGATCACGCGCGGACCGGCAAAACCAACCATCGCCTTGGGCTCGGCGAGGATCACGTCGCCCACGGTGGCAAAGCTGGCGCTCACGCCGCCGGTGGTGGGGTGGGTGAGCACAGAGATGTAGGGCAGCGCCGCCTGTGCATGCAGGGCGAGGGCGCCGCAGGTCTTCGCCATCTGCATGAGGCTGAGAATGCCCTCATACATGCGGGCGCCGCCGGAAGCGGAGAAGATGATGACCGGCACTTTTTCCTTCGTGCCGCGCTCCACGATGCGGGCCAGCTTTTCACCGACGACGGAGCCCATGGTGGCCGCGATAAAATTGAAGTCCATCACCGCGAGCGCGACCTTCTTGCCATTGATCTTGCCCAGGCCGGTGATCACCGCGTCGTGCAGGCCGGTGCGCTGCTGGTAGGTCTTCAAGCGGTCCGAGTAGGTGGCCATGCCCTTGAATTGCAGGGTGTCCACCGAGATCATGTTCATGTCGATCTCCTCGAAGCTGTCCTCATCCAGCAGTTGCTCGATGCGCTCGTAGGCGCTCTGGGTGAAATGGTGGTCGCACTTCGGGCACACCCGCTGGTTTTCCAGCAGGGCCAGTTGATGGATGACCTCGCCGCACTCCGGGCAGTTCTGCCACAGGCCGGCGGGGATGTCCTTCTTCTTGTTGTTGGTAAACGCTGGTTTTTTGAAAATGCCCATAGTGGTGGTGTTCAGCCGCGAGCAACGGTTACTACGCAGACGGTGGTGGCTCCGGTCTCGCGCAACACGCGCGCGCATTCGTTCACGGTGGAGCCGGTGGTAAAGACGTCGTCAACAAGTAACAGCCGCAGGCCGGTCATGGGGGTATTCTGGCGCAGGTTGAAGGCATTGTGCAAGTTTTCCATGCGTTCCTCGCGATCGAACTGGGTCTGGGTGGTGGTATAGCGGGCCCGGCGCAACAGGTTGCGAACCGGGATTTTTCGGCGTTTTCCGACCAGTTCGGCCAGTGCTTCGGCCTGGTTGAACTCGCGTTCGCGCCAGCGGGCGGGGTGGAGCGGGACGGGGACCAGGGCATCGAAGCGGACGGTGCTGAGCCGGCCGTCGTCCAGAGTTTCGTCGAGCCAGGCCGCCAGCGTGCGGCGCAGGTAGTAATCGTGCTGGTACTTAAAGCGGTGGATCAAATCGCGGACGATCCCGGTGCAGCGACAGGCGCTTACGGCGCAGTCGAAGTAGAGGCGGCGTCCGTTGCAATTGGCGCAGGTGAATTCATCCTCCAGCGCGCCGTCGAAGGGCTGGGAACAGGTGTGGCAGAAAGGAGCGCGGATGCGCTTGGCGGCCTTGCGGCAGGTTTCACAGAGCTGGCCCTCATTCAGGGCCACCCCGCACTGGGCGCAATGCGGGGGATAAAAGAGACTGCTCAGTGCATTCAATGTCCCCTTCGCCAGGGAGAGCTTGGTTTGCCAGGCTGGATTTGGATGATCCACAGATTTCGCAGATTAGCACAGATTGGAAAAAGCTGACGAGCAGGCAGTTTGACGCGCTCCTCATTTCGCGCGCTGAACCGGTGGTGATAATTAGCGGCAGCGGGCGGGATGCCGTTTGCGTTCGTAGGTGAGGTAGAGCCCCATCAGGATGCCCATCAGTACGAGCGCGCCGAGTGGCACGAGGCCCACTTGAATATCCGTTCCATTCCAGGGCAGCGCGGTGATCTTGCGCCGGGCCAGCTTGCCAAAGCCCATCTTGAGAAAAACGACACCCGCATGCAGGCCGATGCTCATCCACAGGCCACCGGTCTTGAGTCGGGCCAGCCCAAGCACCCAGCCGAGGACGAAAATCGTGGAAAATCCCGCCAGCAGCAGCACGGGATCGGCAAACTGGTAGAACGAATGCGGCAGCAGTGCAAAGCCGGAGAGCCAGTGGACATTGGTAATGGTGAAAGAGTCATCCGGCTTGAGAAAATGCAGCGCGGCAAAAAGCGTGGTCACGGCAAAGAGGGCGCTGAGTGGCTTCATCGAGCGCAGGCACAGGCCCAGCAGCAGGCCGCGAAAGAGTGTTTCTTCCAGGATGGCGACGACTACCGCCGAGAGAAAAATCAGCGGCAGGGCCGACCAGTCCGGGTGTCCGCGCAATTGGTAAACGCCGGTGGCGAGAAAGCCGCCCGCCATCGCCACCACGACGAGCCCGCCGATTACGAAGCCCGCAAAGAGATGCGGCCAGCGCATGGGATCGTGCCGCAGGCCCAAGTCGCGCCAGCCCGTCACCCGCAGCGAACGAATGAGCGGCCAGAGCAGTGCCACGGCTGCGAGCAGTTCGGCCCGGTTGAAGTATTTTTGGAAACCGAAATCCCCGAGTCCCTTCAAAAGGGGCCAGTGCGCCGCCCATTGCCCCAGCCAGAAAAGAGGAGGGGCGAGCAATGCGCCCAGGGTCAGGACCGCGGCAAGGTAAACGAGGATTTTTCCAATTTCTTTCAAAGCGGGCGAATCCTAGAGGCGTTTTTGCATTTCCGAAACCGAAAAGAAAGCAGTTCGCAAAGGGAAGTGGTGAAGCCGGGGGCATCGAAGGTTGGGGTGGGTTGCAAAATTTATCAGGTGATGACACGCGGCTTTACAAATTTCCAGTTGCAGATGTTCAAATCCATACTAAATCACTGGACAAAATAAACCCTACTAAACCTATAGACATATCCTCAATTTAAAATGAGCCACCCCAAATCGTTTGTTGTTGTATCCACCCCACCCCGGAACAAACGAACCCTGGCCCTGCTGGCCGCACCTTTGCTGGTTGCCCTCGCAGCGGCCTCTGCCCAGGCCCAGTCAGTCTGGAGCGCCAATGCCAGTGGCGATGCCAGCGGAAGCTGGGCGACCGCCACGAACTGGAATCCGGTTTCCGTTCCCAATGGTAATTCGGCCATCGCCGATTTCAGCCAGCAGGATATTACCGCAGCCTCCACGGTCACTCTGGATGGCGCGCAGACTGTCTCGGCTTTGATCTTCGGTGATACTGACCCCAGCACCGCTGCCACCTGGACTGTGGCTGCCGGCACCTCCGGCACGCTCACCCTTGCTGCTGCCAGTGGAGCCCCGTCCATCACGGTCAATACTTCCACCGCGACCATCAGCGCCCCGATTGCCGGCACCCAGGGCTTCACCAAGCTGGGCAGTGGTACCCTGGCTCTGACGGGTGCGAACACCTTCACGGGGGGCGTCACCGCCACGGCGGGGACGATCACGCTTTCCGGCGTGACGAACAGTTCCACCGTCCTCGGGACCAACGCCGTGACCTTCAACGGTGGGAGTGTGCTCTTCAATACCCAGTCCTCCACCTTCGCCCAGGGCGTCGTGGTCAACTCCGGCACGTCGAGCACGCTCACCTTCAACAAAGGCAGCAATTACTTCAGCCCCACCTCGCTCACCGGCAGCGGACAGCTTTCGCTGAACCAAGGCACCGGTTCCACCAACACGATTACGCTGTCGGGTGATTATACCAACTTCACCGGCACCCTGGTGCTGACGAACAAGTATTTCCGCTTCAGCAGCACTTCCGGGGCTTACAATACCGCCGGAGGAGCCAATGCGGCCTGGGTGCTGGGCGATGGCGCCCAGCTCTCGTATCAGGCGGGGACCAATCTCACGATGACTTATAGTCTGGGCTCGCTCTCAAGCAGCGTCGGCACCTCCATCCTCAGTGGCGGTTCCAGTTCCGGGGGCGGCACGGTGGTTTATCAGGTCGGAAATCTCAATCAGGACAGCACTTATGCCGGGACGATTGTGGATGGCTCGACCAAGACGGGCCTTACCAAGGTGGGCACGGGTACGCTCACCGTCTCCGGCAGTGCCTCCTATACGGGCGCGACCAATGTGAATGCAGGCACGTTGAAGGTCACGGGAACCTACTCGGGCTCCACCGCGATCAGTGTTAACTCCGGCGGCACGTTGACGGCGGCAAGTGGCTCGACCATCGGCGGAGGCACGTTGCTGGTGGCCAATGGGGGCAGGGTGAATCTGCTCGGCACGGTGAACGACGCGACGGAGATCCAGCGTGGCGGCCAACTTGTTTATTCCGGAACGGCGGGCTCGCTTGGGGGAGGTCTCACGCTCGATGCCGGCGGCATCCTGGCGCAGAGCGATCCCACGGCGGGGTTGCATCTTTCCAGCCTCACTTGGAATGGCGGGGGGCAGATCAATCTTGCGCTGGGAACGACCTTTAATTCCCTGCTGGTGGATTTTCTGGGTTCGGGCTCCGGGTTGCTCGATTTCAACTTCAGCGACGGCGGCGGTTTGCTGGCGGGGCAGACCTATACGCTGCTCACTACCGGCGGGACTTATCTCACCGATACCAGCAGCCTCACTTACTCCAGCAACTTGAGCGGCTTCTCGGGTCAGTTCCTTTTCGACGGCAGCACTTTGCAATTCCAGGTGCTCACTGTGCCTGAGCCGCGCGCCGGTCTATTACTAGTGCTGGGACTGGCCGCCTTTGGCCTGCGCCGCTCGCGGCTGGCGAGTGCGAGTTAGAGCAGCTCTTAAAATGAATTTCCAAATGGAAGGTGCCGCCAAGGTTACTTCCCATTGCCTGGTAGAAAAGATGAAGCAGGAGGCCAGGAAGCCAGGAAAGAGGGGGCCGGTGAACGGATGATCCTTTTTGGATTTCTGGCTTCCTGCTTCCTTCCAAAGGCTGGATGGTCACCGGATTGATCTTTTCTCCAGTGCAACTTCCCATCCCAACCGGATGGTTAGGTTGAGCCCCTGAGCCCGCGAGGCGGGAGGGAAAGGCGGGGCAGAACTTTTTGGTCCGCGAAAGACGCGAAAAGACGCGAAAAGTCGCGAAAAAGGGCACTTTGTTTTTCGCGAATTTTCGCGTTTTTCGCGGACCCTGTTTCCGGGCGGTCTTACCCCGTAGTTCTTTGGGAGCGGGATGGAGACGAAGCTATTTTTCCGGGCGGGTTACGGACTCTTTCCCGGAAAGGATTACTTCGTCTGCCCAGGGCAGAAATAGATGGAGATGCTTCGACTGCGCTGCGCTCAGCATGACCTCGTTTTTGGCAGGGGCGCAAACCAACGGAAGCTTTCGGAAATTGCTTTCGAGAGATGCTATAAGCCGACTTAATTGCGGAAGGTGTTGGAATCTAAAAAGCAAAAGGCTGTGCCCGGGATCAGGCACAGCCTTTGCGATCGTGATTGCTGGAAAGGTTACGGCGTCAGCTTCTGGGTTCCACCGGGGCCGGCCGCTTGCGCCACCCCCGGAGGCTTTGCCACGGCAACGGGCATGGGCTTCAAGGCAGGCTTGGGAATGCCGGGGGCGGCAGTCGCCACCGGTTTTTTCAAACCGGGAACCGCCGTCGGTGCGCCCGGGAGCTTCGCGCCGGGAGGCGGAGCCGAAGGCACCGAAGCCGTGGGCGTGGCGGCGGGAACGGAAGGGGACTTGGGCTTCGGGCCGCCAATGGCACCAGGCGGCGGAGCCTGCACCGGGGCGGCGGAAGCAGTGGCTGGAATTCCGGGGGCGGAAGGGCGCGGAGCCGGGGCCAGCCCCGGGACGGAAGGCCGCGGGGCGGTGGGCATGCCGGGTGCAGGCGCTTTCGGCTGGAGGCCGGGAGCAGGAGCCGGGGCGGCAGGCTTGAAAGCCGGGGCCGGAGCTGGTTTGGGAGAGGTGGGCATGGCGGGTGCCGGTGCTGCTGCTACCGCCGGTTTTGCGGGAGTGGCCGGAGTGAGAACTGCAGGTTTGGGCTCCGGTTGCGGAGCTTTTGGAGGGACGCCTGCGAGCGGAGCGGAAAATCCGGTGGACGAAATGGTTTGGGCCGGAGCGGCGGTGGCGACAGTCTGCGCGGTTTCGAGTCCTTTTTCGAGGACGGCCACACTGCTGCGGGTGACCGCCAGTTCCTTTTGCAGCTTGTCAATTTCCTGTTCGCGCTGGAACAGGATTTCCTTCAGCGAGGCAATTTCGGCGACCACCTTCTCGTGTTCCTCCTGGGAGACGACGAGCGCGCCGGTTTCGCCACTTTGCGGTTTGAGCTGATGCAGGGCCTCGAGTTCGGTCTTGAGCGTGTCCAGTTGATTCTTGAGTGCCTTGTTTTCCTCGTGCACCGCTTCCACATCGGCCTGGGTGGGCAGGATTGCCATGCCCTCCGCGCTTTCCGTGGCGGCCACGGCATCGAATTCACACTCCAACGTGCCAAAGCTGATCTTGCAACTCTCGTGGAGGTGGTAATCGCTCACCCGGTGGCCATTCACATAGGTGCCATTGGTTGAGCCCGCATCCTGCACCCGGTAATGGTCTCCTTCCTGTACCAGCTCGGCATGACGCCCCGAAACCGAGCGGTCGCTGATCTGGATGGTATTGCTGGGCAGGCGCCCGATGGTAATGCGGGAACCGCGCAGGACGATGGTTTGCGGATGGTCTTTTTCCGGGAATTGAATGCGAATGGATGGCATATGGTTCTGGGTAATGGCCTGCCTGGGCTGCAAGTCCGTTGGTTTTCAAAGTTATATTCACTCAAAAATACGCAGGTTTCCAGTGTTTTGGCCGTGGAAACAAGGTGAGGATGAATATTTTATAAGGTTTTACCCCTGTAAAGTGGCCAGTGTCATCTCATGAACGCCGGAGAAAAGGGTTTGTCGAAGATGTGACAATTCGGCGCTTTCAGAGGGAGGCGTACTTTTAGAGTGGCGAGGTTGCGTGTTTTGCGCTTCATTGCGTGCCCCGGTAAATAAAACAGCGGGAAACCCTTTGTATGGTCAACTGGCTAATTAAAAAAATCATCGGCTCCAAAAACACGCGGGAAATCCGCGCGATGGGGCCGATTGTCGAAAAAATCAACGAGATCGAGCGCTCCTACCAGTCGCTCAGCGACGACGATCTCCGGGCGAAGACCAAGGCGTGGCAGGAACGCCTGAAAGCCATTGATGACTATGCCGAGCAGCAGCGCGTGCTCGAAGAGATTCTCCCCGAGGCTTTTGCCGCCGTCAAAAATGCCGCCCGCCGCTTCACCGAGCGCAAGCACAGCTTCAGCGTCTGCGACCAGCCGGTGACGTGGAACATGATCCACTTCGACGTGCAGCTCATCGGCGGCATGGTATTGCATCGCCGCCGCATTGCGGAAATGGCCACCGGTGAGGGCAAGACGCTGGTCGCCACCTGCCCGCTCTACTTGAATGCGCTCGCCGGACGGGGCGCCCATCTGGTGACCGCCAACGATTACCTCGCCCGCCGCGACGCGGAGTGGATGGCCCAGCTTTACGGCTTCCTCGGCCTGAGCACCGGCTGCATTCAGCACGACCAGCCGCCGAATGTGCGCCGCTTCATGTATGCGCAGGACATTACCTACGGCACGAACAGCGAGTTCGGCTTCGACTACCTGCGCGACAACGGCATGGCCACCAGCAAGGAGCAACAGGTGCAGCGCGGCTATTACTTCGCCATCGTGGATGAAGTGGACTCGATCCTCATCGACGAGGCGCGCACCCCGCTCATCATCAGCGGTCCCGCCACCGTCAGCACGCATCAATACGACAAGTTCAAGCCGCTGGTGGAGCAACTTGTCTATAAGCAGACGATGCTGTGCAACCGCCTCTCCAGCGAGGCCGACGAACTGTTCAAGGCCGGCAAACCCGAAGAAGCCGGACGCCGCATCTTCAAGGTGAAGCTGGGCAACCCGCGCAACAAGGTACTCCTCCGCATGATGGAAGACCCGGAACGCCGCCGCGCCATCGACAAGGCCGAGCTTTCCTTCTACTCCGATGCGCAGAAGGCCGCCCTCTTTGAACTGAAAGAGGAACTGTATTTCACCATCGACGAGCGTCAGCACCAGGCCGATCTCAGCGACATGGGGCGCGAATTCCTCAATCCCGACGATCCCAACTCCTTCGTGCTGCCGGATTTGATCACGGAATTTGCGGACATCGACAACGATCCCAATCTCACCGACGCCCAGAAGGTCGAGGCCAAGACCAAGCGCCAGGAAATTTGCGACCACCAGAGCGAGCGGATGCACAACATCTCGCAGCTCCTCCGCGCCTACTGCCTGTATGAGAAGGACGTGCAGTACGTCGTCGAGGACAACAAGGTGGTCATCGTCGATGAATATACCGGCCGCAAGATGGCTGGCCGCCGCTGGAGCGATGGCCTGCACCAGGCCGTCGAGGCCAAGGAAGGCGTGCAGATCGATCGCGAGACGCAGACGCTGGCGACGATCACGATTCAGAATTACTTCCGCCTTTACGCCAAGCTCGCGGGCATGACTGGCACCGCCGAAACCGAGGCGAATGAGTTTCACGACATCTACAAACTCGATGTCAACGTCATCCCGACCAATCGTCCGGTGGCGCGCATCGACAAGAACGACCTCATCTTCAAGACCCGCCGCGAGAAGTTCAACGCGGTGGTGAACGAGATCAAAGCGGCCAATGCGAATGGCCAGCCGGTGCTCGTTGGCACCGTGAGCGTCGAGGCCAGCGAAGTGCTTTCCCGCATGCTCAAGCGCGAGAAGATCCCGCATGCCGTGCTGAATGCGAAGTACCACATGCAGGAGGCGGAGATCGTGCAGCGCGCAGGCCAGAAGGGCACCGTCACGATTTCCACCAACATGGCGGGCCGAGGCACCGACATCAAACTGGGCGAAGGCGTTTCGGCGGCCGGCGGCCTCTATGTCATCGGCACCGAGCGCCACGAATCGCGCCGGATTGATCGTCAGTTGCGCGGCCGTTGCGCCCGCCAGGGCGATCCGGGCATGTCCCGCTTCTACGTGAGTTTTGAAGACGATCTCATGCGCAACTTCGGCGCCGCCGATCGCATGACGAAGATCATGGAAACCTTCGGGATGAAGGAAGGCGAAGAGCTTGAGCACCCATGGCTCAACAAGTCGGTCGAAACCGCGCAGAAGCGCGTGGAGCAGCGCAATTACCTCAGTCGCAAGCGCACCCTGGAGTTTGACGACGTGATGAACAGCCAGCGCGAGGTCGTTTACGGCATGCGCAACGAGGCCATCGAAGGCCACGAAACCCGCACCCTCATCTACGAGATCGTGGAAGAAGCCGTGCCTGCCCGGGTGCGCGAATACTACGGGGGTGGCGGTGGCGAAGAGCCGAACTACGGCGGCCTGCTGCAATGGGTGAACTCCACCTTCCCGCTCGGTCTCACCGCCGAGAAGGCCCAGTTCGAGCAAAAGGATGTCGATGAGGCTGCGAAGTTCCTCACGGAGCAAATCAAGAAATCCTACGAGCTCAAGTGTTCGCATGAGGAGCCGCTCGCGCTGCAAAGCCTGGAGCGCTACGTGATCCTCAACGCGATCGACCGCCTCTGGCAGGAGCACCTTTACGCGATGGACTCCCTCCGCGAGGCCGTTTACCTGCGCGCCTACGGGCAGAAGGACCCGCTCGTCGAATACAAGACGGAAGCCTACGACATGTTCGTGGAATTGATGGCCAACATCAAAAACGAAGTGCTCAACAACCTCTTCCGCAGCACGTCGAACCTCGCCGCCTTCGAGCAATTCCTCGCCAACCTGCCGCAGCTTCTCCTGCATCAGGATGCGCCATCCGCGGCTCCGGTTCGCGAGAGCTTGCCCGGCCACACCGCAGGTGGAGAGCCCGAGGCGGAAATCACGCTTCCGCTCCGTCGCGAGCAGCCCAAGGTCGGTCGCAACGACGATTGCCCCTGCGGCAGCGGCAAGAAATTCAAAGCCTGCTGCGGTCGCAACGTGACGGAGTAGAGCGGGGAGTTGAGCGATGAATGTTGAGGGTTGAGAGCCGTTGAATGGCTCTCGCCCTCAGTTTGTCGAGCGGCGAATCTACTTCGCTTTTCTGGAACGAAGATGCTGACGAATTCGGGACGGTTTTCTCATCGCCCCGATCACCAGCGTAATGACGATCGTCTTTTCATGCACGCGGTAGAATAGAAAATAAGGGAAAGGGCGCAGGACGATTTTCCGAAAATCCGAATAGATTTTGCGATGAATTTCACCCTGCTCTGAAAGGTGCGGCAGATAGGCGTAAAATGCTTCGATGAAGCGATCCCCTAAACCCGGGCAGCCATTTTCATCATACCAAATTGCAGCCCTTTCGACGTCATCGACGACCTCGGGAAGAATGCTGATTTTCACGCGCGCCGTGCCCGCAGCCGCGCTTTGAATTCATCCAGCGATAGTGCGGTAACGGGATCGTTCAAATACTGCTGCCAGCGAGCATCCAGAAGATGCTTTTCTTCGGAGGAAGCTTCCAGCGAATCAATCTCGTGGGAAAGTTGAGTCCATAGCTCATCAACCAGTTGGAGCCTTTCCCGGGCGGACAAAGCCTTAATCTCAGGATAATCAGCCAGCGACATGTTTGAATCTTAGCCCATCAGCAACAATCGGCCAAGCGTATTTCCTTGCTCTCCCTCGTTACCAGGCTCCCGCCTGGTAACGTAACTGTCCGCGCGGCTCCAGCCTCGTGCTCTCTCGCCCACAGTCTTTCCTCTTTCCCCATCCGCGAATATCCGTGCCATCCGCGGCTAAAACCAATTTTCACTTCAGCCTCTAGCGGTGCCCGTAGCGCACCCCGCTCTGCTTGAGCCACTGCTCCAGCACCGCCATGTTGCCCAGCGTGTCGTTCCAGCCCATGCAGGACGATTCCTGCGCGGGCAGCGCCTCGGCGACCGCGTCGGCCTCCACCGCGTAGAGATGCTTCGGCCACGTCTTGGGTGCGATGATCTGCGGGGTCTTTTTTTTGTGCAGGTGCAGTTCGATCTGGGTCGGCGGCACCCAGAAGTTGGGCACATGCAGCCAGCCTTCGTCGCCATAGACCCGCAGGTATTTCTCGCTTTGCAGGCCCACGCCGCAACTCACCTGCGCGAGCAGGCCACCCGGAAATTGCAACAGCGCCGCCGCCGCGTAATCCACCCCGGTTTCCGCCAGCAACGCCCGCCCGCTGATGAACTCGGGGTTCTCAAACGCCAGCCCCTTCGCTGCCCCGGCGACGAGCCGGGACACCGACACCACATAGCATCCCACATCGAGAATGCCACCGCCGCCGAGTGCCTTGCTGTAGTGGCGGTGATGCGCGCTGAAGGGATTGAGAAAACTGAAGGACGCCTCGATCCGCCTCGGCGCGCCAATCGCTCCCTCGCGAATGAGCGCGGCGATGCGCTGCGTCTGCGGATGGCAGCGATACATGAACGCCTCCATCAAAAACACCCCGTGCTGCTGCGCCGCCGTGATCACTTTTTTCGAATCCTTCACCGACATCGTGATCGGCTTCTCGCACAGGATGTGTTTGCCCGCCTTCGCCGCCGCAATTGCCCATTCCGCGTGCAGCGGGTGGGGCGTGGTGATGTAAACCGCCTCCACGGCATCATCCGCCAGCAGCTCCTCGTAGCTGCCATGCGCATGTTTGGCGCCATATTTGGTGGCAAAATCCCGGGCCGCTGCGAGCTCGCGACTGCCCACGGCGACCAGCTTGCCGGTCTTGGAAAAAGGGAGTTGTTCGGCAAACGTGCGGGCGATGATTCCCGTGCCGATGATTCCCCAGCGGAGGGTGCGTTTCATAACTGCTGGAGATTGTAGGTCGCCGTTTCCGAGCTGTCGAAGGAAACCAGCTTCGCCTTTTCCAATTGGATGAGAATCGCCGCGATTTCCGAGTCCGGCAATTGCTTGGAAAAGATCGCCGCCAGGGTGCTCAGCAAGGTCTTGCGCTTGCGCGGACGGGCTTTCGCCATGTCGATGAGTCGCTGCCTGGCCAGCGTCACCCGGGCCTCCAATGAAAGACTCGCAAAATCCTTTTGGTGAAATAGAGGAGCGTCCGCAAAAGTATCCGACCGCGTGGCGAGAAGCTTCTTCGACTTTAAGTGCTTCACCAGCGGATCGAAGCCTTTGTCCTTGGAAATAAAGTGAATGAAAGCATGTGGATTATCGCGGCTGATCCGCCCCGCATGATAGGCGAGATGAAAATCGAGCGCATTCTTCCCGCTCCCCGCGCATTCAATGATGGTGATCCGATCTGCATAATTGTAAACCCCCCTCAGCATCTCCTTCGAAAAGCGCGTCTGGCTTTCCCCGAAAAACAAATGCAGATGAACGGAAGGATCAGCGAGTTTCGGAAAATCGATGTCCTGCGTGTTTTCGTAATCCACCAAAAAATGATTGATACGCGGTTCCATAGGGAAGGGAGACAAACTCCTTCTATGCATTTTTCGACGATGACACCAGCATTTGCAGATCGAGATTGATTTTCTCAAACCGCGGTGGCACAAACCGCCCTTGCTTATGCGAAAGGGTTTCTCATTGATCGGGGTTTTCAGTGCCATCTTGCTTTGCTTCTCCGCCGTTTCCCATGCGGCTTATCAGCCGCCGGCGAGCGAGTTGGTGGAAGGCTATGAACGCAGTCCGCTTACGCTGATCTTCGTGCACAAGAAAGGGGCGGACCGGCAGTATCCGCTGAATGTTTTTGTGGTGGCGGTGAAGGTCAATGGACATCCGACTTCCCTGCAGGTGGATACCGGCGGGGAGCACTCGGGCATTGGCGCCCGCTTTCTGTTTCCGCTGGATTTGGACCGGGTGAACGAGCATTTCAACTTTCAGCGCCAGTATGCCAACGGAATGCGGGTGTCGGGACTCAATTTGCAGAACCTCGGTATCGGCGGCGTGTTGTATCACAACGTGCCCGGGATGGTCGCGACCGGTGAAACGCTCGAGGTGCGCGAAGGGCCATCGGCCGGGTTTAGCGTCGCGGGCCTGCTCGGCACTGATTTCATGCGCGAGCACGACGCGGTGGTGGATTGCGCGCATCACGGGCTTTTTCTCCGGGTTAATCCCAAGGCCGGAGTCCTCACCGGAAAACTCGCCGCGGAAGGATGGACGGCGGTGCCGATGAAGATTCTGAGCTCCGGTCATTTGGAAGTGCAGGGAGCGATCAATGGCTATCGCGGCCATTTCTTCGTCGATACCGGATCGCCCTACGACCTGCTGTGCGGCCCTGCCGCCCGGCACGCGAAAGTGGCGGATACCGGCCATCGCCGAAAGGCGGACGGAATCGGCGTGGCGGACGAGCAGGCAGAAATCGGGCGGGCGGATCAATTTGTGGTGGGCAATTACCAGGCCCCGGCGCAACTGGCGATTGTCTCCGACCAATGGAACAAGTGGCTGCAAATGCCGGGGGCATATGGGCCCTGCCTCGGCCTGCTGGGCTTGTCCTTCCTTGGGCAGAACGAAGCCATCATCGACTATCGGACGAAGACGCTTTATTTGAAGCCGCACCATCCAGCTCAGGGTTAACGAAGGTTATACGTTCGCCCGCGAGTCTTTGGCACTGGTTGCCGGGCCGGGTGGGATCGGAAATTTTAATCGCTTAAGTTGCAATGGGATTTTCGAGCGCGGGCGGATGAGGGATGAATGAGATTGCGAATCGCAGCCGCTTTTGAAGTTGCCGGCGGTTCGCGACCACCACAGACAATGTTGTTTCCATTCAACACCCTCCAGCGGGTGATGGCGTTGCGCCATGGCTCGCGGGTTTTCGGGCAGGATTGCTCGTCCGGGATGAATGTACGGCGTTCGTGTGGGGGATTTTCCAGGGCTGGTGGCAGCCAGTCCTGTTTTCCCAACCCACTAGAACACCACCCATGAATACTTCTGGACCCTCCCAGATTCGCAGTGGTTTGCTGGCCGCGCTATTGGCGGTGGCGACCCTCACTGCATCGAAGGCAGCCACGCTGACCTTCTCCAGCTCCGCCCCGACGGGCGGCAACGCCTCGATCAGCAACTGGACCGGCGCCACCTTCGACGCGGACAACGTCGGCGGCAGCGGCGTCAATTCCAACGGCAGCCCGAACAACGGCAGCGCCAACGACGGCACCACCTATGTGGCGAACAATCGTCCCGCCCAGGGGCAGACCTTCACCACGGGCTCGAACACGGGCGGCTATCAACTCACCGCCATCACAGTCCGCGTGCAGGGCTATACCAACAACACCGCGAGTGGCTCGAATATTGGGGGGGTACGGCCTGGCGAGCACATCCTCCAAGTTCCGGATTCGGGTGGGGACGGGAAACGCTGAATGCGAATTCCACGCATGCCACGGCCGTCGTTACCCCAAGCAGCGGGGTGTCGTTCCTGAGCCGGACTTCGACCGGGGGTAGCTCCTCGGCGACAACGACGAGCGGGCTCGCTGCGCCCTACTGGGTGCGGGTCACCCGCGTGGGCAACGTGTTCACCGCCTATTGTTCGCCCGATGGCTCGACCTGGACGACCATCGGGTCGCAGACCATCACCATGGCGACCAATGTTTACATTGGGCTGGGCGTCACCAGCCATGTCAGTGGCGTCCTCTGCGGAGCTGCGATCGACAGCCTCACGGTCGATCAGTAAACGGAGCGCTGCTTCATTCACCAAGCCCCGGTGCCCACCAGCGCCGGGGCTTTCCTTTGCTCGGCTAGTACGAGGCCATCATCGACTGCCGGTCGAAAACGCTTTATTTGCGGCAGCGGGTCGCGGTGAAAGTCTAAACGGATTTGCGCTCAGTTCCGCGTGCCGTCATCGACGTTGGTATCGTAACGTGGCTGGTGGGGAAGCGGGAGGAAAGGGAAGGTGGTCGGGATCGTGGAATCGTTGGCATTCACGCCATCGCTCAGGGTCGTCCCGTTATTAATGTTGGTGAGGATCGTATCCACGCTATCATCTGTGACCCGGCGTCCATTCGGGAAAGCGGCGGTTAAGTTGGTCCCCGTATTCGCGATCGAAGTGTCGAGCAGGAGCAAATCGCCGTGGCCGACAAATTGATTGATCAGCGTATTCGCCTGGGTTTCTCCCACTCCCAGTTCGGTCAGCGTTTCCTTGATCGCGGACTGGAAGGTCAGCGTCACATCACTTTTCACCGAGGCACTGGCGTAACTGCCGCGCAGATCGTAGGAGATGAAGAACGCATTCACATTCGCGTAGCCCATGCGGTCCACGGTCTTGAAGGCACCCATCGCTTTCAACCCGCTGGACGTGAGCGTTTGCGTGGCGTGCCTTTGGGTGAGAAAATCCACGCCGATCACCGGGCCATTGCCCCCCTCCAGGAGCGCGAGCGGAACCTGAACGGCGACCGCCAGCGTGTTGTAGCCGGCGAAGGTGTCGCGCGCGCGGGCGAAGACGCCGGTATTGGGCGTTCCCGCACGGATCGAATCGAGGAAGGCGGAGAAGGCGGGGAAATCGAAAAAGAACGGGTCATCCACTACCCCCGCGAAGAACTGGAGCGGATTCCCCGAGGTCACATCTCCCGTTTGGTACACTTGCGGGGCCGTCGCCGTGGCACCCACGCCAAAAGGTGTTACGCTCAGCCCGGTGAAGACCGCGGTGCCTTTCTTCACGCCGGGGAAGCCGTTCAGGGTCAGGGTCGCGGTCTGCGTTTTAGGGCGGCGCAGGTTGGTGGGAATCGGGTGCCCATTGCTTGGATTCGTTTGCGCCTCCGAGCCGACCGCGCGCGGGGTGAAGGTGATATCAATCGTGCGGTTGGGCACGACGCGGCGGAGGTAGGCGGCCTTCTGGGCGGCGGTGCCACCATCCTGGAATGGCGAATCGAGGTTTACGTGGTCGTTATAAATTTCAAACCGGTAGCGGACGTTGGAATCGAAGGTCACTGCGTCCAGGGCCCGCCCGGGTTGAATGAAGGTGTGAAAGGTGGCGATGAGAACGACTTGCTGGTTGTCATTCGGATTGAGAAAGGCATAGACGTCGCCGATTTCCGCTGCCGGGTCCTGAGCCAGCCCGGGCGGGGTGCCGAAAGCGCCGGCCCGGAGTGGAAACGGAGAAAAGACAGCCAGCGACAAGGCTGCCACGCCAAGAGAGGAGAGGAGTTTCATAATGGTGAATTACCGTTATGAAGTATTAGTCGGGAACGACTATTTGGCAATGCGGCAAAGAAGACTCCAGCCCTCATGATTGATGAGAGCGTCGCTCAAATAAATCCTGGCAACGCCTTTCGCTGCCAGGACTTGGAGGGTAGCAGGCAGAAGACTAGCCCCCGGCGATGGCGGGAACGATGCTGATCTCGTCACCGGCCTTCACGGGCGTGGTGGTGTCTTCGAGGAAGCGGATGTCTTCGTCGTTGATGAAGATGTTCACGAAGCGGCGGACGTTGCCGGCTTCGTCGCAGATGCGATCCTTGAGACCCGGGAAGGCTTTTTCCAGGTTCTCGATGATTTCGCCGACGTTTGCGCCTTCGGCGGTGACGACTTCCTGCTCGTGGGTGAGCTTGCGAAGCGGGGTGGGGATGCGGATGGAGGTGGCCATAATTTTGGAGTTAAAAGTTAGGAGTTAAGAATTAAAAGATAAGGTTGAGAGAATTACGCCGTCTGGAGTTCGGCACCGAGGGTGGCTTCGAATTCGCGGAGGCTGGGTTTGATGAGGCGGGGTTCGCCGCATTTGCCAATGATGGCTTCCTGCGTCTTGAGGCCGTTGCCGGTGATGCAGAGCACGATCTCTTCGTCGCGCGGGATTTTGCCGGTCTCGATGAGCTTCTTCGCGCAGGCGACGGTCACGCCGCCGGCGGTTTCGGCAAAGATGCCCTCGGTGCGGGCGAGCAGCTTGATGCCTTCGACGATTTCCTCGTCGCTGACGTCTTCGGCCGCGCCGCCAGTCTGCTTCATGGCATGGATCGCATAGTAGCCGTCGGCGGGGGTGCCGATGGCGAGTGACTTCGCGATGGTCTGCGGGTTTGGGACGGGCTTCACGATGTCGGTGCCCTTTTTCTGCGCGGTGCTGATCGGCGAGCAGCCGGTGGCCTGTGCGCCATAGACGCTGAAAGGGGCTTCCTCGACGAGGCCGATCTTGGCGAACTCGTTATAGGCCTTGTGAATCTTCGTGAGCAGCGAACCGGAAGCCATCGGGACGACGGTGTGCCGGGGAATGCGCCAGCCGAGTTGCTCGGCGATTTCAAAGCCCATGCTCTTGCTGCCCTCGGCGTAGTAGGGGCGCAGGTTCACGTTCACAAAGCCCCAGCCGTACTTGCCGGCGATCTCGGAGCACAGGCGATTCACCTGATCGTACGGCCCGTGGATGCCGATGACGTTTGTGCCGTAGGCGAGCGAGCCGAGCACCTTGCCCTGCTCCAGATCGGCGGGAATCAGCACGTAGCTTTTCAAGCCAGCGGCGGCCGCGTTGGCGGCCACGGAGTTGGCCAGGTTGCCGGTCGAGGCACAGGCCACGACCTGGAAGCCCATCTCGCAGGCGCGGCTCAACGCGACGGAGACGACGCGATCCTTAAAGGAAAGGGTGGGGTAGTTGACGGTGTCGTTCTTGACGTAAACGGACTTGACCCCGAGGGCGGCGGCGAGGCGCTTCGCTTCGATGAGCGGCGTGAAGCCCACCTGGGTGCCGACGGTCGGAGCGCCATCGATCGGCAGCAGCTCGCGGTAGCGCCACATCGTCTGCGGGCGGGACTGGATGACTTCGCGGGAGAGCACGCTCTGGATCGCGTCGTAGTCATAGGCGGCTTCGAGCGGGCCGAAATCGAAGTCGCACACGTGGATGGCCTCCTTCGGGTAGGCGCGTCCGCATTCGCGACATTTCAGATGGGAAAAATAAGGGCGATTCGTCGTGTCCATATACAGGGTTTCCCTTATCGCGAGTGAGCCGAAGAGACGGCTGGAGCAGAAGACAATGCGACGGTGCGCCTGTATTCCCCCTCATCTTTCCTCCTCGCGGCTTGCGCGGCAAAGAAGCTGGATTTGGCACCTGGGCCTTGCGATTGCTCGCAAGCGGTTGCCGTGACTTCATCGGGCCAGTCCCTCAGTCACTCTTGATAAGAAGTGGCAGGAAACTAAGGGCAGGTTTTAGGGAACGTCAACGGAAAATTTGCCATCCGAGTTCCCCGGCGGGGCCAGAAATTTTATGACGCGGATTTGACAAAGCTTAATGCCGCTGATAATTAGGCACCTAATCAATTTTCGCATGTCGTTCCTTTTGCTGAAAAAACTGCCCCGCTTTGAGTGCCTGCTCGAAGCTGCGAAACATTATCCGACGCTGGAACCGTCGGCGTGCGAAGCCTTTCTCAACGTATTGTTCACGGGGGATCTGCTGTTCAATGCCGAGGGCGACCACCTTTCCGTACATCGGATGAGCCAGGGGCGATTTGCCGTGATGATGATCCTGCTCAAGCGTCCCGAAGGTTGCGGGGCGACCGAGCTGGCGGACCGGGCCGGGGTTTCCCGCGCGACGATGAGCGGCTTGCTGGATATTTTGGAACGCGATGGCCGGGTGCAGCGCGAGCCGGAGCCGGAAGACCGCCGGGCCGTGCGGGTGGCGCTGACGGACAAAGGCCGCTCCGAGATGGAGGCCTTGCTGCCCGGCTATTTCGAGCGCGTGGCGGAAATTCTGAAGCCGCTGGAAGAACCCGAGCGCAAGCAGCTCGTTCACCTTTTGAAAAAGCTCCAGGCCGGTCTGACCACGCCTGATGAAACCGAGGCCCGTTCGTCCTGCGAACCGGTGATGGAATCCACCCTTTAAATCCTGAATCAAATCTTATGGTAAAACGAATGTTACTGATGCTGGCGATCTTCTTCGGAGTGGTCGTGCTCCTGGGGGTCATTACGGTTTTCCGCATCAAAGCGGGCATGGCGATGAAGGCGAAATTCGCGCCGCCCCCCACGGCGGTTTCCACCTACAAGGTCGAGACGCAGACGTGGCAGCCTTACATCACGGCCATTGGCTCGCTGACCGCAGTCAATGGCGTAACGGTCAGCACCGACCAGTCCGGCATCGTGCTGGACATTCCCTTCGAGTCGGGCTCGTTTGTGAAAAAAGGCGACCTGCTGATGGAACTGGACGTCCGCCAGGAGACTGCCCAACTTCACTCGGCGGAGGCACAGCGCGATCTGATGGCGCTGACACTCGCCCGCCAGGCCGATCTGCTGAAGCGCAAGGTGGCCGCGCAGTCGGACTACGATTCGGCCAAGGCGCAGTATGACCAATCCATCGCCAGCGTGGAGCAGATCCAGGCGGTGATCGACCACAAGACGGTTCGCGCTCCCTTCGATGGGCTGGCGGGCATTCGCCTGGTAAACAAGGGGCAATACTTCAGCGCGGGCACGCCGATTGTTTCCCTGCAATCGCTTGACCCCATCTACGCCAATTTCTCGCTGCCGCAGCAGAACATCAAATCCGTGCAGGTGGGTGGGAAGGTGGACTTGGTGGTGGACGGTTTTAATGATGAAAAATTCCAGGGCGTGGTGAACGCGCTGGATTCCTCGCTCGACGCCTCGACGCGCAATATTCAAGTGCAGGCTACCTTGCAGAACAAGGATCAGCGTCTGCGCCCGGGGATGTTTACCCGGGTGCAAATCCTCGCCGAAAACACCCAGCAGGTGATCGCCATCCCTTCCTCGGCCATTAATTTTGCGCCGTATGGAAATTCCGTCTTCGTAGTGCAGCAGATCAAGAATGAGGACGGCACTTCCTATGAAGGCGTGCAGGAGCAGTTCGTCCAAACCGGGCAGGCCCGCGGCGACCAGATTCAGGTCACCTCCGGGCTCAAGGCCGGCGATGTGGTGGTGAGCTCCGGCGTCTTTCGCTTGAAGAGCGGCGCCGCCGTGAATGTGACCAACTCCGTGCAACCCGAGAACAGCCTGCACCCGACCCCACCCAACACCTGAGCCGACTGAACGCGTCATGAAAATTACCGATCTCTTCGTCCGCCGCCCGGTGCTGGCCACCGTGGTGAATTTGCTGATTCTGATCGCCGGTTTGCAGGCCATCCGCCTGCTCAACGTGCGGCAGTATCCGCGCAGCGACATTTCCGTGGTCACCGTGACGACGACCTACGTCGGGGCGGCGCCCGATCTGGTGCAGGGCTTCATCACCACGCCGCTCGAGCGCGTGATCGCCAGTGCTGACGGCATTGACTACATGGAGTCCACCAGCACGCTGAGCACGAGTACCATCACCGTGCACTTGCAGTTGAACTACGACACCAACGCCGCGCTTACGCAGATCCAGGCCAAGGTGGCGCAGGTGCGCAACAACCTGCCCACGGAGGCCGAGGCCCCGGTGATCGACGTGAAAAATACCGACGACCAGCGCGCGTCCATGTACCTGAGCTTCTCGTCGAAGGACCTCGCGCAAAACCAGATCACCGACTACCTCACACGCGTCGTCCAGCCCAAGATCAGCGCCGTCAGCGGTGTGCAGCGGGCGGACATTCTCGGTGCGCGCACCTTTGCCATGCGCATCTGGCTGCACGGTGATCGCATGGCGGCGCTGAATATCAGCCCCTCCGATCTGCGCTCCTCCCTCGCGGCAAACAACTACCTCTCCGCCCTGGGGCAGACCAATGGCTCCATGGTGACGGTGAACCTCGTGGCCAACACGGATTTGAAGGATGTGAACGACTTCAAAAACCTTGTGGTGAAACAATCCGGCGGCAACATCGTGCGCTTGAAAGACATTGCGGATGTAGAACTCGGCGCGGAAAGCTACACCCAGGAAGTGCGCTTCGACGGTGAGAAGGCCACCTTCATGGGGGTGTGGTGTCTCCCCACCGCGAACTCGCTCGATGTCATCTCGCGGGTGCGCAATCTCATCCCGGAAATCCAGTCCCAGCTTCCCGCCGGGATGGTGGTGAAGATTCCGTATGACTCCACCGAATACATCCGCGACGCGTTGAAGGACGTGGTCAAGACCCTCACTGAGACGCTTCTCATCGTGGTTACGGTGATCTTCCTCTTCCTCGGCTCGGTGCGCGGCTTGATCATCCCGGTGGTCGCGATCCCGCTTTCGCTGATCGGGGCGGCGGTGATCATGATCGCCTTCGGCTTTTCGCTCAACCTGCTTACGCTGCTCGCCATCGTGCTTTCCGTCGGTCTCGTCGTTGATGACGCCATCGTGGTGGTGGAAAACGTGGAGCGCCATCTGGCGGATGGCATGCGCCCTTTCGAGGCGGCCATCCGCAGTGCCCGCGAGCTGTTCACCCCGATCATCGCCATGACAATCACCCTCGCCGCCGTGTATGTGCCGGTGGCGATCCAGGGCGGCCTCACCGGCACGCTCTTCCGCGAATTTGCGCTCACCCTCGCGGGCGCGGTGGTCATCTCGGGTTTCGTGGCGCTCACGCTCTCGCCGATGATGTGCTCGAAGCTGCTCAAGCATGGCGATGCGGACAAGGGCTTCGCCGGCTGGATCAACCGGCAGTTCGAGCGCGTGCGTTCCAACTATTCCCGCATTCTCGGCAACACGCTCAATTACCGCCCCGTCACCATCACGCTCTGGTTGCTGGTGTCGCTGCTGATCATCCCTTTCTACATGTTCTCGATGCACGAGCTCGCGCCGCAGGAGGATCAGGGCGTGATCTTCGGCATTGTCAACGCGGCTCCCAATGCCACGGTGGATCAGACCACGCTCTACTCGCAGAAGACCTACGAGGTTTACCATTCTTTCCCGGAGACGGAGCACATCTTCCAGCTCACCAGTCCCGGCAGCACGGTGAGTTTCTCCGGCATGGTGCTCAAGCCCTGGAGCGAGCGCACCCGTTCGTCGCTCCAGTTGCAAATGCCCGCCTCGCACCAGCTCGCGCAGATTCCCGGGGTGCAGGTCGTTTGCACGGTGCCTCCGGCCCTGCCCGGTGGCGGCACTTTCCCGATCGAGTTCGAGATTCTCTCCACCGCGCCGCCGCTGCAGCTCAAGGAATTTGCCGACAAGCTCGTCCAGGCCGCGATGGACCCCTCGAAGGGCTACTTCGTCTATGCTGATACCGATTTGAAATATGACCAGCCGCAGTCCGAGGTCGTTTTTGACCGCGACAAGGTGGCCTCGCTCGGGCTCAACCTCCAGCAGGTCGGGGCGGATATCGGCACCATGCTCGGTGGCAACTATGTGAACTGGTTCAGCATCTCCGGCCAGAGCTACAAGGTGATCCCGCAGGTGCAGCGGAGCGAACGCCTCAACGCGGACCAGCTTGAAAACATCTACGTCACCGGTCCCGGCGGCAAGCTGTTGAAACTCTCCACCTTCGCCCACATCGAGAGCGAGGCCCAGCCGCGCTCGCTTAATCACTTCCAGCAGTTGAACTCTGCCAAGATCATGGGCGTGCCCCGTCCCGGCATCACCGAGGACCAGGCGCTCAAGCTGCTGGAGGATACGGCGAAGCAAATCCTGCCCAAGGGCTTCGACGTGGATTACGGCGGCGAATCCCGCCAGCTCCGCGTGGAAGGCAACAAGCTCGTGGGCACCCTCATCCTTGCGGTCGTCGTCATCTTTCTCGTGCTGGCCGCGCAGTTCGAGAGCTTCCGCGATCCGTTCGTCATTCTCTGCGGTTCCGTGCCGCTCGCCCTCGCCGGCGCGCTCATGTTCTCGTTCCTCGGCTTCACGACGATCAATATTTACAGCCAGGTGGGGCTCATCACCCTCGTTGGCCTGGTCGCCAAGAATGGCATTCTGATCGTGGAATTTGCCAACAAGCTCCAAGAATCCGGCGCGACCAAGCTCCAGGCCATCCTCGATGCCACCAGCATCCGCCTGCGCCCGATCCTGATGACCTCCATCGCCACCGTCGCCGGTCACCTCCCGCTCATCTTCGCCCACGGCCCCGGCGCTGCCGCCCGCAACAGCATCGGCTGGATCATCGTCACCGGCATGTTCATCGGCTCCTTCTTCACCCTCTTCGTCGTTCCCGCCATCTACATGGTCGTGGCCAAAGACCACAGCCGCGACCATGCGGAAGAGGAAATCGTGGATGAAGAGGGGGATCTGGAGCCGGCCCAAGTTTGAAGCTTGCGGCATCTTTGGCTTGGTGAAGCCAGTAAAATATGCGAAGCTTCGCCAGTTAAACCCACGTGTGAATTATGAGCGTCGAGGAAATCATAGCCGAGTTGCCCAAGCTTGCTCCCGAGGAAGTTCGCCGGGTTCGTGAGAAAATCGTCGAACTTGAAAATGTCACGCCTGCGCCCAAGACGGCCTGGGGAAAGGCATTGATGCAAGTGGCTGGCACCGCTGATGATCTGGCTGCGGATCTTTCCGTGAATCACGACCATTATCTCTACGGAACGCCTAAAAAATCGTGATTCCCGTCTTTGGTGACACGGCGTTCTTTCTCGCGCTGGTTAATGCGCGCGACCAATATCATCAGAAAGCGGTCGCCTTGAATATCGGGCTGGAAGTGCCGTTGCTGACGACGGCCTGGGTGTTGTTGGAACTGGCCAATGCGCTGTCGGCAAGTCGTTCGCGGGAGCGTTTGGGCAATTGTTAAACAGCCTGCATGCCGCTCCCGGCGTGGAAATTGTGGCTTCCGATAGCGGGTTGTTCGATCGGGGCTGCCAGCTTTATCTCTCCCGCCTGGACAAGGAGTGGTCGCTTACGGACTGCATTTCATTTGTCGTGATGCGAGAGCGCGGTTTGAGCGATGCCCTGACTTCGGACAACCATTTCGAGCAGGCTGGTTTTCGTGCCCTGATGATTCGATGAGGAGCGTTCCCGGCGAGAATCGAACTCACATTAATGGTTTAGGAAACCACTGTTCTATCCATTGAACTACGGGAACAGGACGCGCCTACTATCCGCGCGCGGTTTCTGGCGGCAAGTATTTTCGAGTGCCGCGCCCGGCGGGAAATGCTTTTCACACGGGGGCAAATGGCGAATAATGCCCGCACAACTTCCCCTTGCTCGAAAATGAACTGGCTGATTGGAAACTGGCACCACCTGCTGCCGACTCCGTGGGCGAACCTGCTCCTGGCGCTGACCGCGATTGGTTGCGGCTCGATCATTGGCGCGGAGCGGGAGCGGCGGGAAAAGCCCGCGGGCTTGCGGACGATGATTCTCATCTGTCTCGGCTCGGCGGTTTTCACCATGGTCTCGATTGTTTTCTCCAGTAACACCGGGGACTCCGGACGCGTGGCGGCGCAGGTGGTCACCGGCATGGGATTTCTCGGCGCGGGCGTGATCATGCGCGATCGCGGGACGATTACCGGGATGACGACGGCGGCCACCATCTGGGTGAGCGCGGCGGTGGGGATGGTAGTCGGCTCCGGCTACATCGGTGCCGGACTCGGAGTGAGCCTGCTCGTGCGCATGGTCCTGGGCAGCATCCTGTTGCTGGAATCCCACGGCCTGGGAAAAATCCGCTCGGTCACGGCAGTGCTCGGCTTCGAGCCGGAGCAGGGGATGACCCGGGTGCGGTTGACGCAGGTGTTGCTGACCTTCAATGTGCCGCTCACCAGCATGCGCTGGCCGTTGGAAAACGCGGGTGGAGCTTGCGAAATGGAGGTTGATCTTCATCTGCACCAGCACCGGCTCTACGATGTGCTGGATCAACTGGTGCGCGACCCGGCGGTAAAATCGGTTCGTGTGATCGAGCCGGAGGGAGACAGCGGAAAGTAGGAAACCTTCCGCCGCCACTTCCGGGCGAGAGGATCAGCCCTGCGCCGAATCCTTGAACAGAAAGTCCGCCGCCTGCGCCACATCCTTGTCGCCGCGCCCGGAGAGGTTGGCGATGATGATCTGGTCGGCGGCCATCTTGGGCGCGACCTTGATGACGTGCGCAATCGCGTGGGAGGACTCCAGCGCGGGGATGATTCCCTCCCAGCGGCTGAGCCTGGCAAAGGCATCGAGGGCCTCGTCGTCGGTGGCGTAGTCGTAATCGATCCGGCCCTGCTCGCGCAGGTTTGCATGCTCGGGGCCCACCGCCGCATAGTCGAGGCCCGCGCTTACGGAGTGGGTGAGCTGGATCTGCCCGTTTTCATCGGCCAGCAGCCAGGTGCGGGTGCCTTGCAGTACGCCCAGCTTGCCGCCCTGGAAACGCGCCGCATGCTCGCCGTCGCGAATGCCGCGGCCACCGGCTTCCACGCCCATCATCTTCACGCCGTCATCCTTCAGGAACGGCCAGAACAGCCCGATCGCATTGCTGCCGCCGCCCACGCAGGCGACGAGCAGGTTGGGCAGGCGGTTTTCCTTTTCCAAAATCTGCGCCCGCGCCTCTTCGCCGATCACTTTGTGAAAATCGCGCACGATCATCGGGAACGGGTGCGCCCCCAGCGCGGAGCCGAGGATGTAGTGGGTCGTGCGGGGATTGGTCACCCAGTCGCGCAGGGCTTCGCTCACCGCTTCCTTCAGCGTGCGCTGGCCGGCGGTCACGGGCACCACCTTCGCGCCGAGGAACCGCATGCGGGCCACATTCAGCGCCTGGCGAGCCATGTCCACCTCGCCCATGTAAATCACGCATTCGAAGCCAAAGCGCGCGCACACCGTGGCCGTCGCGACGCCGTGCTGGCCCGCGCCCGTCTCGGCGATGATGCGCTTCTTGCCCAGGCGCCGCGCGAGCAGGATCTGCCCGACGGCGTTGTTGATCTTGTGCGCGCCGGTGTGGAGCAAGTCCTCGCGCTTGAGATAAATCTTCGCGCCGCCAAGCTCCTGGGTCAGCCGTTCGGCAAAGTAAAGCGGGGTGGGGCGTCCCACGTAATCGTGCAGGTAGTATTTCAACTCGGCGTGGAAAGCAGGGTCGTTTTTGGCGCGATCGTACTCGGCGATGAGCTCGATGAAATTGGGCATGAGCGTCTCGGGCACAAACATGCCGCCGTAGGGGCCAAAATGCCCGCGTGCATCGGGAAGTGAAACGAGGTCTTGAGTGGTCACAGGGATTCAGCCTATGCCGCCCCGCCGCAGGGTGCAACCGCTTGTTGCAGGGCCGGAAGGAGTCACGCGTTTTCCGGCCACACGCGCCCGCTGCGCGGGGTGTCGAGCCGGTAGTCGGTATAGCGGCGGGCAAAGATCTCGCGTCCGAGTGCTTCGGCGGTGGGCACGGGAGAGGCTGGATCGCGAGAAACTTCGCCCCGACTATTGCCGATGCCGCGCACGATTCCGACGAATTCGGAATGGGTGTAACGACAGTATTCCTGAAGCTGATGCACGATGCCAAGCGACGCCCCCGGATAAGTTTCCTCCGAGGCCAGGGCGAGCCCGATGCGTTTGTGGGACATTTGCTGAATCACTTGGGCCGATTCGGGATAGGAAGCCGCGTAGTAACAAAAGGTGCGGTCGAAGAACGCCTTCGTCTGCGCGGAGAGCCCATACCAATAAACCGGCGAGCAAAAGACCACGCCGTCCGCAGGCAGGAAATCATCGAAAAAGAGCGTGCGGAATTGGTCGGCAATCGAGCATTCCCCCGAGGGCAGGCGGCAGGTCCGGCAGTCGCGCAGGAAACTGGTGAGATAATCGTCGAGGAAACGGACGGTCACGCGTGCTTCCGTCTCTTCCGCCCCGCGCTGGATGGCCGCCGCCAGTGCCGCTGAGTTTCCCGCCCGGCGCGGGCTTCCTACGAGGATCAGGAGTTGGTTGGATTGGCTCATCGGTGACCGTTCTATATGCGGTCAAGCCCCGGCCCATGGCCATCTCGAAGTGATGGGAAATCGAGCTTTTCCCCAAAACACTTCAGGCGGGCCGGTGTTGAAACCAGGCCCGCCCGTTGGGGGTGAGGTGATGATTGGGGAATCCAGCCGGTTACCCGAGATCTTCGATCGTCAAGTAAGCGAGGGTCTGGTTGAGGAGCTGGTAGGCGATTTCACCAAACGTAATCGGGCCGGTGATGCCGCCCGTGGTTTTGCCCTCCAGGCCGGAGTAGAGATAATTGAGAATGCAGTTGCAGGAGAAGGCCACGTTGTTGGGGGCGACGCGGTCGAGCTCGGCCACGAAACTGCTCACGTAATCGGCCACCGGGGCGGCGATTCGATATTCAATCCCGGGGACAACCGGGGCATAGAACTCGACCTCGCCTTTCTCGTTGGTCGCACTTTTGATGCTCACGTTGATCATGGCGCCGGCATAGTCGGCGACCAGCGGGAGCCGGGTGTCCACCTGCTTTTCCTTCAGGTAGGCGGAGAAATTGGAGGTTTCCCCGTTGATGTTGGCTCCGGTGACCGCAAAGCCTCCCGCCGGGAAGGTGATGGTATCGCCATTTCCCTGCTGGAAGAGGTTGATGATGTTGATTTGGGCGAACTTGTTCGCCGGAAGCTTGAGCCGCAGGACGGCCGCGGCGTTTTCAAGAGCCGTCGCATTGCCGGCAAAGACCTTGGGAGTCACCTTGCCCAAATGGTCGAGGTCCACTCCGGAAATCCAGCCGATAAGCGGATGGCTGGCAAACTCCGGGTAGCCGGGTGCATTGAGGGCAAACCGCTGGTGGGTGGAACTGCCTCCGGGGATGATGATGAAGCTGACTTCGTCGGTCGCACCGTCGGAATAGAGGTGGTCGAGCTTGCCCGGCTGGTAAACTTCGATGCGTGCACCCAGGGCGCACTTGGGCAATTCGGTGGCAAAGATGAGGTCGCTGCGCTTGCAGCCACCTTCAGCGGCCATGAAATAAGGAATGGTCCCGCCGATCCAGTTGCCGGCCGGGAGGCTCTTGAGGAGCGATTCGTCACCAGCGAGGATGAGATTCTGGCCGGCGGCGATCTTTTCGGAGACTTGGTTGGGGTTCAGTAACATAGGAATCAGGCTGCTTTAAGTTTTGAGATTTTTTCGAGATCCCGCTGCACGGCGGGGATGCTGGCGTGCTTGGTGAAGAAAGCCTTCAGATCGAGGACGCACTGGGCGGGAGTGCTCGACTTGGTTTGCAAGCGCATCCTGAGGGTGCCCAGAAGGATTTTAAAAGCGAGGAACTCAAAGCCGGCATTCGTGGACTGAGTGACGGCCTGGATCCAGACGGGTTCGGGAATGAGGTTGGGTGTCATTATTAATTTGGGTGATTGCTACCGGGAATTGCTGCTGCGGGAGAGTTTAAGGTGATGAATTTATTACTCGGCTGGTTGAAGGATGGACTTTAGGCATTTTGGGGAAACTTTTGGTGGGGGAGGACGCGGGAGGAAGATTTCGGCGTGGACAAGGCGGGGGATGTTTTCCAAATTGCCCCTCCTTTCATGTCGCAGCCGAATGTCGCCAGCTATTGCACCACCTTTCTCAAGCCGGAGATGCTCCACATCTACCGGCAGGTGACCGGCCTGCAGCGCTACCATACCTATGTGGTGACCCGCGAGCGCCAGTGCGCGGACCGCTACCCCTTCGACGACCTCGAGGTGGCGGAGAAGCGCAAGGCGCGAAAAAACTTCCTCCGCCGCTTCTGGCTCAAGCATGTAAAGAAGCTCCCGCCGATCTATTATCGCGGCGAGATGCTGTGGCTCCTCCGCATCGTGAACCGGCGTCCGACCGATCTGATGCATATCTACTTCGGCCACACCGGCGTGCATCTGCTGCCGTTCATCAAGGAGTGGGGGAAACCCTGCGTCGTCTCCTTCCACGGCATGGATGTGCAGGAGCGGGCGGACAAGCCGGAGTATGGCATCCAGCTGCGGGAACTGCTCCAGGTTGCGCCGCTCGTGCTGGCGCGCTCCCATTCACTCCTGGATCGCCTGCGCGCCCTCGGCTGCCCCGAGGAAAAGATTCGCCTCAACCGCACTGGCATCCCGCTGGAGAAATATCCCTACCTCGAACGCACCGCTCCCGCCGAGGTCGCCTGGCATTTCGTGCAGGCCTGCCGCCTCGTGCAAAAGAAAGGGCTGAAAACCGCGCTCACCGCCTTTGCGAAATTTCATCAGGCCCATCCGCGCGCGCGCTTCACCCTCGCGGGCGAGGGGCCCATGCAGGAAACCGTCCAGCAACTGGTGCAGGAGCTGGGCATTGGCAGGGCGGTGAAGCTCACCGGCTTTCTTGACCAGCAACAACTCGCGGCCCTCTACCATCAGGCGCACGTGTTCGTGCATCCCAGCGAGATGACCGAGGATCAGAATCAGGAAGGTGTGCCCAACTCCATGCTCGAGGCGATGTCCACCGGCCTGCCGGTGCTGGCGACGCTCCATGGCGGCATCCCCGAGGCGGTGGACAACGGACGCACCGGCCATCTCGTGCCTGAGCGCGACATCGAGGGGCTGCACGCCATGATGCAGCGGCTCACTGGCTCCATTGAAGGCTGGCGCACCATGGGCGATGCGGCCTCCGCCTCCGTCGGCGCGGAGTTCGAGCAAAAGCGGCAGATCGCGCGCCTGGAGTCGTATTACGACGAAGCCCGCGCCATCGGTGCGCCAAAATGGAGCGAATCCACCGGCAAAATAGTTGCGGTCGGAAGTATAACAAAAGTTAAAACCTATTATGAAGACCCCGCGCTGGAGGTGATCGGGCGCGGACGTCACAAAGTGGCCTATTTGTTCGAGCGCTTCCCGTCCTTCCTGCAGATGTTCTGCGTGCGCGAGGTGGAGGAAATCACCCGGCAGGGCCTGAACCCGCTGCTCTTCTCCATTCGCGAGGCGGAGGAAAAAGTGCCCGGCCAGTTTCCGCTCGCGCAGCAGGTGAACTACCTGCCCGACGACGCCTTGCTCACCGAACGGCTCAAGGCCCTGCGTGCTGCTGGCAAAGTGCCCGGTCGCATCTGGGAGGTCTTCACCGGCTGGGGCGCGAAGGGCGACAAGATGCGCCTCTATCAGGCGCACTACCTCGGCACCGCGCTCAAGAAACGTGGGGTCAAACATATCCACGCTCATTTCGCCGGCATCGCCGCGCGCACCGCCTATTGGATCAAACAATTCTTCGGCATCACCTTCAGCTTCACCGGGCATGCGAACGACATGTTCTGCATGGGCGATTTTCCGGTCACCTTTGAGGACTTGATGCGCGAGGCGAAGTTCGTCGTCACCGTCACCGACTACAGCGGCCGCTGGTTGAAAGACAAATTCCCCCGGCACGCCGCCAAAGTGCATCGCGTTTATAACGGCCTCGAGCTGGAGCATTTTCCCGCCACTCATCCCGCGCCTGGGAAACCACTCATCCTTTCCGTCGGCCGTTGCGTGGAAAAGAAGGGCTTCGATGTGCTCATCGCCGCCTGCGCTTTGTTAAAAGAGCGCGGCGTCGATTTCACCTGCCGCATCCTCGGCAGCGGCCCGCTCGAAGACGACCTCCGCAAACAAATCGCGGAACTCCACCTCAGCGACTGCGTCGAGATGCCTGGGGCCGCCACCGAAAGCGAAGTCCGCGCCCAGCTTGCCCAGACCAGCGTCTTCGCCCTCGCCTGCGTCACCGAGCACGATGGCGGCATGGACAACCTGCCCACCGTCATCATGGAAGCCATGGCTGCCGGCCTCCCCGTCGTCTCTACCCCGCTCGCTGGCGTCCCCGAAATGGTCGTCGAAGGAAAAACCGGATTCCTTGTCCCGGAGCGCAACCCCGAAGCTCTCGCCCAGGCCCTCACCAAAATCCTGGCCGACCCCTCGACCGCCCGCCAACTGGGCGCCGCTGGTAAAGCCCTGGCCCAGGAGCGTTTCGCCCTTCAGACCACCACTCAGCAGCTCAAAAAGCTCCTCAAACGGTGGTAATAACCTGACTCTTGAATCCAAAATCGGTGAGGTCAGAATGCCGCCATCGCGTGGGTGAAGGCCGGGGTGGCTTTGCCTTGAATCCAAAATCGGTGAGGTCAGAATCCCCTGTTCATCGACCAGAATGCTCGCCCAGCTTTGCCTTGAATCCAAAATCGGTGAGGTCAGAATCGCTGGTCGGAACCCGCTCATTATGAGCGGGTTCCGATCTCACCAAAGCTGAATTTGCTCCGGAAGATCCTCAGGTGACACCTCGCTGGCTGGGGCCCCGTGAATTACAAAACTGCGTTCCCACTGTGCTCGGGTGACGAAAATTGCACGCACGCTCCCCTCCGGTGGCAGGTTCTTTTTCACTCGGTCGATATGCGTTTCCTGCCGGGCAAAGGTCACGCAGGCTCGCGCATAGACGCTGAATTGCAGCATCTGAAAACCGTCATCTTTCAGCCATTCGCGAAAGTCGGTGGCGGCTTTCCGTTGCACTTTCGTCCCCACTGGGAGATCAAATGCCACGATCAGCCAGCCCATTTTGAACTTTTCGGTGTCCATGGTTTGTAGTGCTTCAAGTCTCCAGTGAGCACGGCGCGGCGAAATCCCCGCACCACGCCTTCGATGCACGAACGCACATCCAGCGTCAGATCCAGATACTCCACCTTTTCCAATGGAAATCCCGTGACCCATCCACGAAACTCCTTCGTGACCCCCAGCGGGGGCGGCGAGGAGATCATTTCTCCATTTCTCGGAAAAAGATCGATTGGTTGGCTCTTCCGTGGAGGGGCCGTATTTCGCAATCGCCTCACCCACTGCGCCACCCGCCAGTCCACGCAGGGGCGGAAGGGCTCCATCAGGTCGTAGGCCAGCGGCGTGCTGCGTTCGCGCGGAGCGTGTGAGATGCCAAAGGTAGGGTCCAAACCCACCGCCGCAAAGAGCTTCTGCAAAATCGTGGAGAGCAGTACGGCATAGCCGTAATTTAAGAGGCCATTCAGACCCGGGAGCGAACGTTCCCTTGAAAAATCCTCTTCTTCCATCGCCCGCCCGAAGCATTGCCAGAAAAGCTTCGCGCAAATGCCCTCCTTGTGCGGCTTTCGTCCATGGGCTGTCGCTTGGAGCAGACCCAGCGTGGAATCCTCTGGCGCGAGGTGCGAGGCCAGCGAATACTGGTTCTTACATTTCGCATCCACAGTCGCCTGCCACAGTCGAGCCAAGTCTTTTTCTTCCAGTTTGAGTAACGCCCGTGAGAGCAGCGTGTCGGTCGAGCGATTGGCCGGCAGCACAAGGGACACCGGCTTGAAGGCTTCGCAAATAATCAGTGCCACTCCATGCTTGGCGGCTTCAAGAAAAAGATGACTATGAATCTGCGCCGAGAAGCTGGTGATGATGATGCTGGCCACATCCTCCAGCGGCACCTTTCGCTCTCCCTCCGCTGTTTTGCATAACAACTGCCCATCCCTACATGAGATCGAGCACTGTGGTGAATCAATATTGATGATGTGGAAGCCCATGGGATGATTCTCCTCTCAATCACCCGGCAAAGGGCTTCCATGCCAGCCGTCGGATCTCATAAATTTTACAAAGAATTCAAGCCCGTAAGTGGAGTTCTACAAATCTGCAACCCGTCTCGCATGAGAGACGCCAGCAGGACATTTATCTTGTGTCCTTCCGTTTTATTTTGCAGGCGAGTTACATCAGATTTCCCCAAATCAAGCGCCATTCCACTGCTATTGTTTTTAACTGAAAATACTTTCCAAGTTCCTTGGTATTTACCTTGTGGAACATTCACCAGCATCCCATTTCTTAAGACACGAACACCTTTGCCGCTATTATTGTTGCGCAACTCGCGCAAACGCGTCCAAACCTTATGAAAAGGAATAATTTGAGGTTCTGGATCGAGGGCGAGACCATAGTTATCAGCGACTACAAGGGCTGCTTTTAGGTCCTGTAGTTTACCAGGGCGAAGGCCGATAAGTTTCGATACCTTCTCCTTCTTGTCTTTCACTGGGCGTGTGCCGTCGGTTTGTCGTATTCGTTGGCGCAACTTTGCTTCCGCACCTTCGATTCCTATAACGCGCCACGCATTCATTTCTGCTCGCAACCCTTCCATCTCCGCAGGGATATGTTGGACAACACGCCGCTCAGCCAGACATTTGCGGATGTTTTCTTTGTAAGAGATTGGCAGGTCGGCCAGTCGCAAAGTGCCATCCTTTTCGAATTCTACGCTGCTGCCAAAGTGTTTACGTGCCTGAACTTGTTCTTCGGCATTCAATCTCCGCTTTACCAGCAATTCCCATGCACCGCCGTCGCGGGGCAGCAGTCGCGAGGTGTAGGCGATGACGCTGGCATCGAGCGCATGATGCAGGTGGGTGATGTCGCGGATTTCCGTTTTCGTCCGCACTTGTCCGGTTTCGGGGTCAATCACGAGCTTGTTTGCCGCGGCAAGGCAACCCAATACATCCCAGCTTTTGCGCACTGCCCCGGTCACGCTGCCGGGCAGCGAAACGATCACCGGCTTTTCTTTTAATTCCACGTAGTGCCGCTGTAAGCTTTCCGCGCCGAGTCGCACCAGTTGGGAGGTTTGCGTCAGGTCCGCGGGCTTGAACTCCTTTTCGACATAATCCCGGATCAACAACAATCGCTTGCGATTGCGCTTCCGTCTTTTGTCGTCGTCGTGGCCTTTGAAGGCTTCCAATGAATCGACGTCTTTCAAGAAAAGGCTGAGTGGTTTGATCGAAAGGTGTGGCGCGCCTTCCAGTACCTGGCTCTGGCAGTCTTCGACAAATTTGGCGGCGGTGCGCTTTCCTTTCATCCGATTCACTTCGGCGAAGGTAATTACCAGCGAATCGAGGCTGTCGCTCGCCCGCTCGCTGCGTGGGATGATGTGGTCCTTGTCCACCCGGCGCGAGATCAGATCGAAAACGTCGTAAGGCTTGCCGGTGTAAGGGCAAGTCCAGCCCAAGTCTTCGGCGATGCGAGCCTTGCGGATCAACCCGGGCGTGATCGGGACGTTTTTCCCTTCGAGTTGCTTCTCCAGTTTCGCGGAGACGCTTTTGAAATTGCTGAGCCGCAAGCCTTGGTCCTGCGCGATCTGTTTCGCTGTCTTGCCCGAGAGTTCGCGTAGATCCCGGTTCACCTCAATCGTCACCCGGCCAATTCGCGCTTCTTCCTCGCCCGCGTATTCCTTCAAAATGTCCGTATGCAAACGCTCCAAGATGCGCAGGCGATGTCTCACCAGGTGATTATTCGTCTGGTCGTCAATCGCTCGTTGTAATTGCGCGGTGCGAATGGCCTCGCTGCGGAATAGCGGGCCGTTGTCCTTCGCCCCATCGCGCCCCTCTGCCGGATGGCGATTGGAGGTGAAGACAAAATCCGCCACCGCTTGCATGATTGCACGGCTGTGGGGCGCGCGTCCGCTGGCCGGGTCCACTTGAAAGCGCGCTTCCAGCAGGCTCTCCCGGGTCGGGGTGGCCATTTTTTTGCTTCGCTTCGTGGCCGCTGCTTCCAGCTTCCGGGCCAGCACTCCGTCAAATGCTACGCTGGAGGTTGTGCCTTCCAGCCAGCCGCGAATGTCGGCCAGGGTCACTCGTTTCCCCAGTCGTAGCTTGCCTTTAAGTCGCTTTTGCAGTGGCTCCGGCAGCACCGCATAAAAGGCCGAGAGCTCGTCTCCGGTCACCAGCCGCTGCACCGGATCGGTCACCAGCGCTTTGTCTGCGTCCGGATGCATCATCATTTGTTTTACATTGGTCGCCGCGCCACCGGTTAGCTGATCGACCGCTTTGGTAAACTCGCCTTTGGTCAGCGCGCCACGCTCTTTCATCTTCGCATCGAGCGTCAGGCGTTCCTCAGCCGTCAGACGGCGCGGACGTTTGGGATCGTCGGTGGCGACTTGCACATTCGCGAGCTGCATCGTCCAGCGATAGCGGAAAAACTCCACGCAATCGGCGTTCGGTACCTTGGATTTCCGATCCGCCTCATGCTTTGCCTTCTCCATATCGCCCTCTTCGGCCAGCACCTGCTGGTAGATCTGCTCATACGTAATCGGGCACCTGGCGATGATTCGATTTTCAAACCTTGGGACCAGTTGTCCGAAGAGCAGGCCGCCGTGGAACCTTGCCGGGAGATGAATCTCGGGGCAGGGGAGTGTTTGCCAGTCTTCCATCAAGGCCTGGATCAGGGCGGCGTCCACCTTCGGTAGTGTGCCGACATGCTTTTCCAAAATGGTCTGCACCTCTCGTTCCACGTCTTCGCGGGGGAAAGCGGCATTTAAGCCTTTCGGGCGCTTGTTGCCCGGGAGCGCGCAGGAAGTCTTCTCTCCTAGCGGATCAAGCCCGCACACCGCGCACCACGTTTCCGCCATGGTGTGCGTGCTGTATTTCTGGTAGAGCGAGCGGGCGGCTTCGACCTTTTCGGTGTCGTCTTTCTGAGCCGCGGCATCTTCCTCCTGTCGGCTCCACGCTTTGTTGCCATCGTAGCCGCGATTGTGCGCATACCAGCGAAGCACATCCCAAAGTTGCGGCCAGCTCAACAAGGCACCCCCTCGTAAAACCCGCGCCGCATAAAACCATGGACTGGAAGTCGAGACCGCATCCAGTTCTGCGCTCGACAGGACCCCCAGCGTGGCCAGCAGCCGTTTGATCTGGTCGATGCGCTGTCTCGTGCTCCGGATATGCCGACGCTGGCGGCGAAACTGGCGTCGCTGCGAAGCCAGGCAGTCGTCGGCCGCAAAGATCACCGATCCACAGCCGAGCAGATTTAAAGTGTTTGCCTTCGATTGCAGCACTGCCCAGCCGATCGAGCTGTGACCGACGTCGAAGGCGAGTTGCAAATCCTTTTCCAATACCGGGGAGTCCACTGGGTTCATCATAAAATTCCTCTTGCCTGCCTCAGGCGGCATAAAGTAATGATCCGGTGGATTCAAGACAAAGTTAGATAACGCAGACCGTTTCCCTGTTCGCCAGGCGGACACATCGGACCCAAAAAGCGTTCTCTTTTTTAAAAAGCCGCAGCCGCACGTCGTCTGCGGCTTTTTGCTGTTTAAAGAAGTGTGCTTTGTGGCGAAAGCTCTTCTTGGCGTCTTGGCGTTGAATCTCTCCCGGCACGATTCATTTTTTGAATGCCTGTTCCCTCAGGGCGTGGCATTAGATTGTAAAAAATGAGCGTTTTTTAAGATTTTTTTATATTCGGAGTTGCAGCACGGCAGGGGATGCGATAGCGAAGAAGCCCCGCTGGTTTTGTGAGGACCCCAAGTTCCCCGAGGAAGGAAGCCTTGTGAAAAAATTCACAAAACCGCTTGCGAAAAAATGAACCACTGATTTAATGCCTGTCCACGTTGCTCCCGTCCTGTGCGTTTTCCCCTGTATTTTCGCGCGTTTTGATGGTGGCAGCCCCCGACCCGTATGATACCCGTTTTGCCCTTAGCTGAAGGAACCGAAGGCATCTCGATGATGGCCCAGCCACTCGAGTCGCACTCTCTGGCGTGGTTCACCAATTCCGTGCTGGTAACCGTCGTGGTTACCTTGCTGATTCTCTTCTTTGCCCGCCGGGCCACAAAGGATATGGCGCTGATTCCGACCAAGAAGCAGAACTGGTTCGAGGCGCTGGTGGAGGCACTTTACGATTTCTTTGAAGGTATCGTTGGCAAGCACATGATCCCGCGTTGCTTCTCCTTCCTCGCCACCATCGTGATCTTCCTGCTCGCCACCAACCTTTTTGGCCTGCTGCCCGGGGTGGGGACCATTGGCTGGGGTGAAAAGACCGGTCCACTTTCGCTGGCCTCGGTTTCGCATCCGCTCCTGCGCCCCTCCGGCGCTGATTTGAACATGACCGCCGCGATGGCGCTGGTGTTCATGGTGCTCTGGCTTTACTGGACGCTCACCGAAGTGGGGCTCTGGGGCTTTGTTAAGCATACTTTTGGTCCCAAGACGGAATCCAAGGGGATTGCCTTCTTTGCTTTCCTGCTCCTATTCTTCTTTGTGGGTTGCATCGAGGTGATCTCGATCTCGATTCGCCCGGTGACGCTCTCGCTGCGACACTTCGGCAACATCTCCGCCGGTGAAATCCTGCTCCACATCATGGGCGGTTTCGGCGAGCACATGCCCTTCATTGTGAAGGAAGCAATGGCGGTGGCCTTCCAATTGCCGTTCTACGCTTACGAACTGCTGGTCGCGCTCATCCAGGCCTTCGTGTTTACCCTGCTTTGCGCCAGCTACATCCAGCTCTCCACCTCGCACGAGGACGAGGGGCACAGCCACCGATGATTTTAAACCCTTTTTCCACCGGGACCATCCTCTGAGCGTGGGCGGCTGGAAAATCCAAACTGAAACAACCACAACCTTAGGTAAAAATATGACAGCAATGATCCCCGCAGTGATGGCGGCTGCCGAAGCAGCCACGCCGGTTTTGAGCGGTAACGTAATGTTCGGTCTCGCCTGCACCGGTTCCGGCATCGGCATCGGCCTCGTGGGCGCGAAGATGGTGGAAGCCATCGGTCGCAATCCCGGCGCCCAGGGCAAGATCCTCACGATCGGCCTCCTCGGCATCGCGCTCGCGGAATCCATCACCATCTATGCGATGGTGTTCATGTTCCTCGGCAAGTAAACCTCCTTTGAGCGGGGTTGCCGGGCTGAAACCGGCAACCCCAAACCGTCCCTTCTGATATGGATCAATTACAAAGTATTTTTGCCACATTCGGCATCGAATGGTGGCGCTTTATCGCCCAGTGCCTGCTTTTCCTCATTCTTTATACGGTGCTGAAGAAGAAGGCGTTCGGCCCGATCATCACCATGCTCGAAGAGCGCCGTCGCCGCATCGAAGAAGGGCAGAAGAATGTCGAAAAGATCCAGCAGCAGCTCGCCGAGGCGGAAGCGCATTACAAGGACATCATTGGCAAGGCCAATGTTGAAGCCCAGAAGCTGATCGACGAGGCGCATACCAGCGCCGCCGCCCTCTCCGAAAAGAAGGCGAAGGAAGCCCTGGCTGAAGCCGAGCGCATCATCGCCAAGGCGAACGAAGCGACCTCCATGGAGCGCGACCGCCTGTTCGCCGAGCTCAAGCGTGAAGTTGGCCGCCTGGTGGTGGACACCACGACCCGCGTCACCGGCAAGATTCTCACTGCGGACGATCAACGCCGCCTCTCCGAAGAGGCTGCGCGTGAAATTGCCGCCTAAGCCAACGACACCCGCCGGAAGCCCATGAAACTCTCGAAAGAATCCCGCAAGCTGGCCAAGCAGATGTTCCAGGCCAGTTTTACCGACGGGCGGCTCGATAACAACAAGATCCGCGGACTGGCCTCCTCGGTGATTGAAAACAAGCCCCGCCACTACGTCGCGGTGCTCAAGAGCTATCATCGCCTGATCCGGCTGGAAACCGACCGCCACCACGCCCACATCGAGAGCGCCGCTCCGCTCGACGACGCCACCGTCTCGAAGATCACCAACGATCTGAAGTCCCGTTTCGGGAGCGATCTCGCCATCACTTTCTCTGTAAACCCCGATTTTATCGGAGGCCTCCGCATCAAGATTGGCAGCGACGTCTGGGATAACAGCGTCAAAAGCCGTCTGCAGCGCCTTCAAGACCAACTGACCCAAGCCTAACCCATGAGCACGATACTTCAGGAACTCGAAACCAAGATTTCGGAAATCAAAACCACCTCCACCCGCACCAATGTCGGCGTGGTCCGCGAAGTCGGCGACGGCGTGGCAAAGATCGAAGGTCTCAGCGACGTCATGCTCAATGAGATGATCGAATTTCCCGGCGGCGTTTACGGCCTGGCCCTCAACCTTGAGGAAACCGAGGTCGGCTGCATCCTGCTCGGCAGTGGCGAAGGCATCGGCGAAGGCACCGAGGTTCGCACCACGGGCAAGCTTCTCTCCGTTCCGGTCGGCATGGGCCTGCTCGGTCGTGTCGTGGACGCTCTGGGCCGCCCGGTGGACGGCAAGGGGCCGATCAAGTCCGACGTTTCCTACCCGGTGGACAAGATGGCTCCCGGCATCATCAAGCGTAAATCCGTGTCCCAGCCAGTGCAGACCGGCATCATGGCCATCGACGCGATGATTCCGATTGGCCGCGGCCAGCGTGAATTGATCATCGGCGACCGTGCGACTGGCAAGACCACCATCGCCATCGACACCATCATCAACCAGGCCAAGATCAACCGCCAGAACGAAGGCAAGCCCGGCTTCCGCCCGCTTTACTCCGTTTACGTGGGCATCGGCCAGAAGAGCTCCAACATCGCCCGCGCCATCGGCGTGCTCGAGGCGAATGGCGCCATGCCTTACACCATCGTCGTGACCGCCCCGGCGTCCGATTCGGTGACGAACCAGTACATTGCGCCCTTCTCGGGCTGCTCGATGGGTGAGTGGTTCATGGACAATGGCATGGATGCGCTCATCGTTTATGATGATCTCTCCAAGCAGGCCGTCGCCTATCGTCAGATTTCCCTCATCTTGAAGCGCCCCTCCGGCCGCGAGGCGTATCCTGGCGACGTGTTCTATCTCCACTCCCGCCTGCTCGAGCGCAGTGCCCGCGTGAATGAGGAGAACGGCAACGGCTCGCTCACCGCGCTGCCGATCGTCGAAACCCAGGCCGGCGACGTTTCCGCCTACATTCCGACGAACGTGATTTCCATCACCGACGGCCAGGTTTATCTCGAAACCGATCTGTTCTATCAGGGCATCCGCCCGGCGATCTCGGTCGGTCTCTCGGTCAGCCGCGTCGGTTCCTCGGCGCAGATCAAGGCGACCAAGCAGGTGGCCGGCAAGATCAAGGGCGACCTCGCCCAATTCCGCGAACTCGCGGCCTTCGCCCAGTTCGGCTCCGATCTCGATGCCCGCACCAAGGCGCAGCTCGATCGCGGCCAGCGCATCGTCGAGCTCTTCAAGCAGACGCAGTACAGCCCGCTGCCCATCGAGCAGCAGGTCGCCGTTCTCTGGAGCATGCAGAATGGATATCTGGACGAAGTCCCCGTCACCCGCGTGAAAGAATTCCAGACCAAACTGCTGGAATTCCTCACCACCCGCAAGGAAGCGGTCCTGAACGCCCTCCTCGACAAGGGCCAGATCGACGATGACGTAAAGGGCCAGCTCAAGGCGACCCTCGACGAATTCAAAACCATCTTCCGTTAATCACCCCTTCTAATGGCTGCGAATACCAGAGACATCCGGCGCCGGATCAAGTCGGTAAAAAACACGGCGCAAATCACCAAGGCCATGCAAATGGTCGCGGCGGCGAAAATGCGCAAGGCGCAGGTGGCCGCGCTGGCAGGCCGGCCGTATAGCGATTTGCTGGCCCGGGTGCTGGGTTCGCTGGCCGAGCGCGTCGATGCCTCGTTGAGCCCGCTGCTCCAGGTGCGCCCGGTGAAAAACGAGCTGGTGCTCATCATCAGCACCGACAAGGGGCTGTGCGGTGCGTTGAATACAAACCTGTTTCGCGAAATCGGCGCCCAGGGCAAGGATGGGGCCCAGATCATCACGGCCGGTCGAAAGGCCTCGCAGTTTGTGGCCCGGAGCCGCAAGAACTTGGTGGCCGATTTCGAGATCAAGGACACGTTCACCATCCTCGAGACCAAACCGGTCTCCAAGCTCCTCGTCCAGAAGTTCCTTTCCGGCGAAGTGGACCAGGTGAGTGTGCTCTCGACCAAGTTCATCAACACGCTCAATCAGCAGCCGCTGCTCGAGAAGCTGCTCCCGCTCGATCCCGAGACGCTGCCGAAAGCTTCCGCCCACACCAAGCCCGATGGCAGCATTTTCACCTTCGAGCCGGGCGACGAGGAAGTGCTGGAAGCCTTGCTGCCGCACTACATCCACTATCAGATCTACCAGAAGTTTCTCGACGCCCGGGCCTCGGAGCACAGCGCCCGCATGGTCGCCATGAAAAACGCGACCGACAACGCCAAGCAACTCATCAAAGACCTCACCCTCGAATACAACAAGGTTCGCCAGGCTGGCATCACGACCGAACTCCTCGAAATCACCACCGCGCAAATGGCGGCCTCCTAATCGATTAATCCATCCGAAATTATGTCAACTCTAACTGCCAATTCCAATCAGGGCGTGATCATCCAGGTGATCGGTCCCGTCGTGGACGTTGATTTCACCAGCGCCGCCGAATTGCCCAAAATTTACGAAGCGCTCGAGATCGAGTTCGAAGTCGCGGGGGAAGCCCGGCGCGTCGTCTTTGAAGTGCAGCAGCACCTCGGCGAAGGCTGGGTCCGCGCCATCGCGATGTCCTCGACCGAAGGCCTCAAGCGCGGCTTGAAGATCACCGCCACCGGCGCCCCGATCTCCGTGCCCGTCGGCGAAGGCGTGCTCGGCCGTATCTTCAACGTCACCGGCGACCCGGTGGACGAGCGTGGTCCGGTTCCTTTCACCAAGCGCTATCCGATTCACCGCGAGGCTCCTCCGCTCGTCGAGCAGGATACCAAGGCGCACATCCTTGAGACCGGCATCAAGGTCATCGACCTTATTTGCCCCTTCATCAAGGGCGGCAAGGCCGGTGCCTTCGGTGGTGCGGGCGTCGGCAAGACCGTCGTCATTCTCGAGCTCATTAACAACATCGCCAAGGCGCACGGTGGTTTCTCCGTCTTCGCCGGTGTGGGCGAGCGTTCCCGTGAAGGCAACGATCTTTACCATGAAATGTCCGACGCTGGCGTCATCAACCAGAAGGACCTCAGCAAGTCCAAGGTGGCCCTCGTTTACGGCCAGATGAACGAGCCACCCGGGGCCCGTCTCCGCGTAGCGCTCTCCGGTCTCGCCATGGCGGAATACTTCCGCGATGAGAAGAATCAGGATGTGCTCCTCTTCATCGACAACATTTTCCGCTTCTCGCAGGCGGGTGCTGAAGTCTCCGCGCTGCTGGGCCGCACGCCGAGCGCCGTCGGTTACCAGCCCACCCTCGCCGCTGAAATGGGTGGTCTCCAGGAACGCATCACCTCCACCACCAAGGGGTCGATCACCTCGGTGCAGGCGGTTTACGTTCCGGCGGACGATCTTACCGACCCGGCCCCGGCCAACACCTTCGCGCACCTCGACTCGACCATCGTACTCGAGCGCTCCATCGCGGAACTCGGCATTTACCCGGCGGTCGATCCGCTGGCCTCGGTTTCCAAGGCGCTCGCGCCGGAAGTCGTGGGCGAGGAACACTATGCCGTCGCCCGTGGCGTGCAGAAGGTGCTCCAGCGCTACAAGGAGTTGCAGGACATCATCGCGATTCTCGGCATGGACGAACTGTCGCCCGAGGACAAGCTCACGGTGTATCGCGCCCGCAAAATCCAGCGCTTCCTGTCCCAGCCATTCCACGTCGCCGAAGTCTTCACCGGCACCCCCGGCCAGTATGTGCCGATCGCCGAGACCGTCCGCGGCTTCAAGGAAATCCTTGATGGCAAGCATGATGAAGTGCCGGAAGGCAACTTCTACATGAAGGGTGGCATCGACATGATCCGCGAGTAACCGCGACGCTGCCATGGCTACTTTCCAACTAGAAATCGTCACCCCCGAAGGGCTGATTTTTCCCGCCAAAGACTCGGAGGGAAAAGTCGGCTCCAAGGAAGTGGACTTCCTCATCCTCCCGGGGAGCGAGGGGGAGATGGGTGTCTATGCGGGCCACGCCCCACTGATGACCCAGCTCAAGCCCGGCGAACTCGTCTTCCTCCAGAACGGCAAGGAAACCGTGCTGGCCGTGGGCGAAGGATTCGTCGAAGTCACCCAGGACGCCGTGGCCATCCTCACCGACATGGCGCTGCAAGCTGACGATATCGACGAGGCGGTGGCCAAAGATGCCATCGCCCGTGCGGAAGCGGCCCTGCAAAACCAGATCGCGGACGACCAGGAAGTCGCCACCGTCAACGCCAGCCTCCAAAAATCGCTGGCCCAGCTCAAGGTCAAGAGCCGCACCCACAAGAAATAACTTCTCCGGCGCAAACAAACTTTGAAAGGCGGTCCGCAAGGACCGCCTTTTTACTTTCTGGTGCAGGGGAGAGACGGTTACGGGTGAGGCGAGATCAGGGCGGCTCCCTCAATCCAACGGACTGCGCACCGCCAGCCCCGGCTTGTTCAACACGTGGGTATAAATCATCGTGGTGCTCACGTCCTTGTGGCCGAGTAATTCCTGGACGGTTCGGATATCGTAGCCTGCTTCCAGCAGATGCGTGGCAAAGCTGTGCCGGAAAACATGCGGCGAGACAGCCTTGGTCATCCCTGCCTGGCGCGCTGCCACTTTCACCGCATTTTGCAGGTTCCGCTCCAGCCCATGATGCCGCCGCTCCACGCCCGAGCAGGGATCAATCGAGCGTTTGGCAGCGGGAAAGACCCACTGCCAGGGCCACTCCCGCGCCGCATTCAGGTATTTGCGATCCAGCGCCTCCGGCAGCATTACCAGACCGAAGCCCTCGGCCAGATCGCGCTCATGGAGTGCGCTCACCTTTTCCAGGTGCTCACGTAAAGCCGGAGCCACGCTCACCGGCAGCATCGTCACGCGATCCTTCGCCCCCTTGCCATCGCGCACCGTGATTTGCAGATGCGCAAAGTCCACATCCTTCACCCGCAGCCGCAAGCACTCGAGCAGCCGCAACCCGCTCCCATAGAGCAACCGCGCCATCAGGCGATACGGCTCCTCCATCGCCGCCAGGATCGCCTGCGCCTCCTCCCGTGTGAGCACCACCGGCACCTTCGTCGGCCGCCGCGCCCGCACGATCTCCGCCATCCACGGCAGCTTCACCCCCAGCACCTCGCCATATAGAAAAAGGATCGCCGCTAGCGCTTGATTTTGCGTCGAGGCCGCCACGTTTCCCTCCACTGCCAGATGACTCAGAAAGGCCGTAATCTCCTCTGCCCCCATCTCCATCGGATGCCGTTTCCCATGAAAAAGGATAAACCGCCGCACCCAATCGCAATAAGTAGCCTCCGTGCGATAACTATAGTGCCTTACCCGCAAAACCTGTCGCATTTGCTCGAGCAGCTTTGGTTTGGCGGTTTCGCTTTTGTCGGAAAAGGCGCTGGACATCGATTCAGATTACCGGTTAAGGTTCAGTATGGACAAGCGAATTAGACGAAAGATGGACACGAAAGCCGGTTTTGTTAAGCGAAACATCGTTTCGCCCAATTCACGTTAGTTAAACGGTGGCGACGTCTGAGCTTGACATGAAGCATGTAATCACCGTTCAACTAACCGGCGCTGCAGCGATAAATCGCCAATTTCGCTCTTCCGCAAAATTCGCCGCCAGGCGATTTTCGCTGAGCTTTCCTTATTAGGCGTCGCTCGCGTGTCCTGAATCAAAACCAAAAACTCCTCTATGATTATCTTCTGGAATGGTCGCGGTTGGCTGGTCGTAATGGCCGTAGCAACCTTTGGCACTCTTTTCACGCAGGTGACCAACGCAAGATTAGGAGATGGATACTGCGACAGATTCCACTGGCCCTTCGGGACGAGCCTCATTGTGTCCGGCATCGTCTGCTGGTTCCTCGGCAAGTTTTTCATGTCGCGTCCCCACCCACTAAAGATCAATCAACCAACCGGAAAGGAGATTGTGGTTATGGGCACCAATGATCGTTTGTTTTTCATTCCCATGCACCTTTGGGGACCGATCCTCGCAACCATTGGTGTCCTAGTTTGTCTAATCGACTTTCTACCGAAGGAATGACCGCAACGCCTAACCATGCGCTGCAGCGAACGGCTCCGGCTATCACGCTGGCTGCTTCCGCCGCCGCCTTGCCGCCCACCGTGCAGCCAGCGCGCCAGCCTCCGCCGCCGCTGAGCTTGCGGTCGTTAGACGTTTCCTCGCGTCTCGTATGATTGAAAAGCTCAAACATCTTTTTCGGCGCGAGTCTTGGCAGGAGACGCTTGCCCGAATCCAGAAGGAGCTTGTGCCTATCGCGGGCGAGTCTGAGGCGCTTCAGGGCGAGTTAGTCCGCTGCATCAACAACCTTAACGACGAAGCACGCCGCAACGGCTGGATGAACTTCGACGAAGGCGACATCGAATCAATTGACGTTCTCCGACGCTATCTACCCGACACGTCCGTTTTCTCCGAGTCCGTTTGCCAGCAGATTCGCACATCGCTCGATGCCGTTCGCTACGCCGGTGAGCGTGGCGCGGACGAGGGTGAGTTTGGCTACGATGAGCTTACTTTCCTCGCACAGCGTGTCGCGGAGTGGTGCCATCACCACGGCGACCTAATCTACAAGCAGCCCGAAGCAACTTGGCTTGATGAGAGCCCAATCCAATGAGACCGGAAACGCCTAACCCCTATGGAAATGTGCAAGGGAAAGCGTTGAGCGTGAATTGAATTTTGAGTGCGCGGGTTGGGTTACATGGTGGGTGGTGGGGGTTGGAAAGGTCATCGTGAGTGCTTTTGGGAACGCTTCCGCTTCGAAGGATTGAGCTGCAATGGTGGCTTCAGCATCCAAAGTTAACTC